>Ga0302324_100000119_pt1 | contig 198793 bp, 180 predicted proteins | sample Palsa_T0_1_FD_201949 | JGI IMG/M metagenome (GOLD analysis project Ga0302324, IMG submission 201949) | Peat permafrost microbial communities from Stordalen Mire near Abisko, Sweden - Palsa_T0_1 | ecosystem: Environmental > Terrestrial > Soil > Palsa > Peat permafrost | place: Sweden: Abisko...
GCCACGCTCCCCGACGTCAGCGCCACCACCGTCCAGACCGTGGGTTCCAAGGGCTACGACGGCTTCACTCTGGCGATAGTCGGGGGGTAGCCCTTTCTCAGCCGGCGGCGGCGCCGGGACCGATCCGGGCCGCGTCGGCGGCTACGGCGTCGAGCGAGTCGTACTCCTGTTCGGTGTCGGTGTTGTTCTCGAACTGGATGATGCCGAGATCGGTGAACCGCTTCCGCAGGGACCCGTCGCCGGCGTCCAGAAGGCCCAGCTTCTTGACGTTGGGGACGATCTTGGAGAAGAGCATGGTCTGGAACATCTCTTCCATCGGGTCCGGGTGGGTCTGCAAGAAGCGCACGACCGCTTTGGGATCGACGCCCATCCTCTCCCACACGTCCTGGGCGAAGAACCGGTTGCGCAGGCGAACGGCGGCTTCGTAAGCGAACTCCTGGCGTTCCTTGATCTCAGCCGCGCTGAGCTGGCTGTACAACTCCTGCAGCGAGATCACGCCGAAAGCGACGTGGCGGGCCTCGTCGCTCATCACGTAACGCAGGAGCTTCTTGAGCAGGGGCTCCTCGGTGAGCATGTGCATGAAGCCGAAGGCGGCCAGGGCCAGACCCTCGACCATGATCTGCATGCCCAAGTACGTGATGTCCCAACGGCTGTCCTTGATGATGTCGTCGAGGAGGAGTTTCAGCTGAGGATTGACGGGGTAAGCCCCGTCCATCTTTTCCTCCAGATAGCGACCGAACACTTCGACGTGCCGGGCTTCGTCCATGACCTGGGTGGCGGCGTAGTACTTGGCGTCTATCCACGGCACGGTGGCCGTGATCAGGCCGGTACAGATCAGGGCGCCCTGCTCACCATGGAGGAACTGCGACAGGGTCCACCTCTGGGTCTCGATGACGAACTCGTCCCACTCCTTGTCGCCCCACTTGGCGGTCGGCGCGTCCGGGTCGTCCTGCATGACGTCGAAGCGGGCGACCGTCTGGCGGAATTCGACGGCCAGCTTCTCCCGGTCGACCTCGGTTTCCCACGGAAGGTCGGTGGTGGCGTTCCACTGGGAGCGCTTCGCCTTCTCGTACAGCTTGACCAGAGCGGGCCGGCTGCGCTTGTAGTCCCAGGTGAAAAGGACCTCGCTCTCCTGCTGGATCGTGTGGAGGATCTCGTTCGGGTCGCTGCGCTCGATCACGATTGAGTCGACGTCGTTGACGTCGGCACCGGTGAGTCGGGATTCGGTCGTGGTCACGCTTCCTCCTCGTAGTGGGCGATCCCTGCCAGATGAAGGATCGGTCCTCGACGGACATAATAACCACTATTTTCTGGCCGGGCCAACCCCATGAGCCAGACATGAGGCCCTACCCCGGGTCAGCCGGGCTGGGTCAGCAGGGTCTCGATCCGCTCGAGGGTGGCTGACATTCCCTTGGCCGTACCCGATGCGGCCGTACGGACCATGGGCTTGGTCACCAGCGACTCCTTGGTGATGTCCCAGGTCTCCCGGACCCGGGTGCCCCCCTCGACCGGTTCGAGCTCGTAGCGCCAGACCCTCCCGCCGAAGTGGCGGCCCACGCGGGTCGGGCCCGTTGTCTGCCAGGCGATCAGCTTGGGCTCGTCGAACTCGATCACCCGGCTCTCCATGGCGTAGGGGATACCCATTTTCATGGACATGCCGAAGCGGCTGCCCAGCCTGAGGCGCTCGACCGGGCCCCGGGGATCGCGGACGGTCCCGGAGCCGTCGATCTCGCGGTGGCGCTTCGGGTCGGCGAGCAGGTCGAAAATCGCCTCGGGCGGCGCATCGATTACCCGTTCGACGCTGACTACTTCTTGTTTGTCAGGCATGGGAGCGAAGCGTAGACGCAGCTACGGTGATACCCACAAGGGGTCGGAGCCGGCGAAGGAGATCGAGTGAGCAAGCGCGTCGTGGTGTGGGGTACCGGGTTCGTCGGGAAGATGGTGATCGCAGAGATCGCCCGCCACCCCGAGTTCGAACTCGTCGGAGTCGGCGTGCACGACCCGTCCAAGGTCGGTCGTGATGCGGGTGAGCTGTCCGGTATCGCGCCGATCGGCGTCCCGGCCACCGACGACTTGGAGTCGCTGGTCGCCCTCCGACCCGACGCCCTGGCGCACTACGGCCCGACGGCAGCCAACGCCGACGAGAACATCCGGGTCATAGGCGCCTTCCTCCGGGCCGGCATCGACGTGGTCTCGACCGCCATGACCCCCTGGGTCTGGCCGGCGTCTAAATACAACCCGCCCAACTGGATCGACCCCATCACCCAGGCGTGCGAGGAAGGGGGCGCGTCGTGCTTTACCACCGGGATCGATCCCGGCTTCGCCAACGACCTTTTCCCGCTGACGCTCATGGGGCTGTGCGGCGAGGTGCGGTCCGTCCGCGCCCTCGAGCTTGTCGACTACACCAACTATGCGGGGGACTATGAGACCGAGATGGGCATCGGCAAGCCGCCGGAGCACAAGTCCATCCTCGAGATCCCCGACGTGCTCGTCTTGGCGTGGGGTGCGACGGTGCCCATGATGGCCCACGCCGCCGGCGTCGAGCTCGATGACATCACGACGACGTGGGAGAAGTGGGTCACCGACAAGGCCATCGCCACCGCTCGAGGGCCGGTGGCGCCCGGCAGCGTGGCCGCCATCCGGTTTACCGTAAATGGAATTGTCGGGGGAGAGCCGAGGATCTGCCTCGAGCACGTGAACCGGGTGGGCGCCGGCTCGGCGCCGGACTGGCCGACCGGCAATCAGGATGACGTCTACCGGGTGGAGATCGACGGCAGCCCGTCGATCACACAAGAGACGGCCTTTCGCTTTACCGACGGCAGCGGGCGCGACGCCGCCGCAGCCGGATGCCTGGCCACCGGGCTGCGAGCCCTCAACGCCATACCAGCCGTCAACGACCTGCCCCCCGGTTGGGTCACCCCGCTCGACCTCCCCCTGATCGGAGGTCGCGGCACCATCCGGTGACGGCACCTACGATCGCTCCCTGTGGACGCCACGCCGGGGGTGGATCCGAGCACTCGCGATCGGCTCTTGGATGCCGCCGCTCAAGTCTTCTGCGAACGGGGCTACGAGGGAACCACCGTGGCCATGGTGGCGAGGCGGGCCGGGCTGACCACTGGGGCCATCTACGCCAACTTCCGGGACAAAGCGGAGATGTTGCTGCAAACGATCGAGCGGGGGTCCGAGCAGGCCGTCGTCGACATGGAGGAAGCCCGAAAGGCCGGGGTGAGCGCCGCCAACCGGCTTCTCCTCATGGCCAGGCGCATGGTGACCGACCCCGATCCGATGCAGCGGCAGCTCTTCGTGGAGATGTTCGCGGCGGCCCGGCGCGACGCCGACGTGGGTCTCAGGGTCGCCGCGGCCTTGGCGGCCATGGAGCACGAGGTGGGCCGGCTGATGGACCGGGCCCAAGTCGACGGGGACGTGGGTCTCGAATGGGACACCGCAGTACTGGCCCGATTTTGCATGGCCCTCGGCATCGGGTTCACGCACCTCAAGACGGCCGGGCTGGCCGACCCCGATACCGCCAATTGGATCGCCCTGACCAGTCGGCTCGTTTCGTCGCTCGCCCCAGAGGAGCTGGGTTCGGGGCCGGGCCGAACAGAGGAGCTGGGTTCGGGGCCGGGCCGAGCAGAGGGGCCCCGGGCTACGTCGTGACGATCTGCTCCAGCACCCAGTCAGGGTGATCGGCCGCGACGCGGGCCAGCCAGTACGGGCTTTGGAACAGGGCCAGCAAGGCTCCGTCACCGCGGTGCAGCACTTCGACTCCGCTCAAGGCCCGCAGCTTCTCCGCCGTGGCCTCGTCGGTACGGCGGACCGTCCGCTCGTGGGGACCGGTCAGTGACACGGCAGCTCCGAACTCATGCTCCATACGGTGCTGTAGGACGTCGAACTGCATGACGCCGACGGCAGCGAGGATCGGGGTGGGGTCGTCGAGGCTGCGGCGAAGTATCTGCACCACCCCTTCCTGCTCCAGCTGGGCCAAACCCCGCTTGAACTGCTTCGACCTCGACAGGTCACGCGGATGGGCAGTGGCGATCAGCTCCGGCGGGAAAGCCGGAATGGGGGGAAACGTCACCGGGGACGACTCGTAGAGGCTGTCACCTACCCGCAATCCGCTGGCGTTGACCAGCCCGATTACGTCGCCTGGCCACGCGTCGTCGATCGTTTCCCGGTCCGAGCCGAACACCGACGCCGCGTACTTGGTCGCAAACGGTTTGCCGCTGGTCCCGTGGGTCAGGATCATGCCCCGCTCGAAATGACCCGAGCAGACCCTTACGAAGGCCACGTGGTCACGGTGGGCCGGGTTCATGTTGGCCTGCACTTTGAACACGAAGCCCGAGAACGGCGAATCCAGGTCCCTCGGATTGCCAGCCGCGTCCTCGATGGGCGACGGTCCGGGCGCCAGGTCGATGACAGCGTCGAGCAGGTGGCGCACCCCGAAATTCGTGAGCGCCGAACCGACGAACAGCGGGCTGGTGCGCCCGGCCAGAAAGCTCGGTACGTCCAATGAGGCCCCGACCTCGTCCAGCAGGGCCACCTCTTCGATGGCGTGGGCCCAGTCGGCACCCAACTCCGCGGCCGCCTGGTCGCGGCTGAGGCTGAACTCGTCGGCTTCCGCGGCTCCGCCTCGCGCTGCTCGCGAAAACCCCACGAAGGCGTCGTCGCGGCGGTCGATGACACCGTGGAAATTACCTGGTTCCCCGACGGGCCAGGTGACCGGCGTCGGTACCAGACCGATCTGCTCCTCGATCTCGTCCAGCAACTCAAGAGGTGATCGGCCCGGGCGGTCACACTTGTTGAGGAACGTGATGACCGGCAGACGACGGGAGTGGCATACCTCGAACAGCTTCAGGGTTTGCGGTTCGATGCCCTTGGCCACGTCCAGCACCATCACTGCTGCGTCGGCCGCAGTTAGGACGCGGTAGGTGTCCTCGGAGAAGTCGCGGTGACCGGGGGTGTCGAGCAGGTTGACGGTGGAACCCCGATACCCGAACTGCAGGACGGTGGAACTGATCGATATTCCCCGCTCTTGTTCGAGGGCCATCCAGTCCGAAGTCGCTTTCCGGCGCCCGGCTCGGGCCTTGACCGCCCCCGCTTCCTGAACGGCGCCGGCATAGAGCAGGAACTTCTCGGTGAGCGTGGTCTTGCCGGCGTCGGGGTGGCTGATGATGGCGAACGTCCGCCTGCTCGTAGCCTCCGTCGAGGGCCGCGTCGAGGCGCGTTCTAAGGGTGCGGTCATCGGCGTGGTCCTCTTATTCTACCGCCGAAAGCTTCCTGGCTCTCCTACGGCGCCGCTACGTCGAAAGTGACCCCCGTGAGCTGCTCCGAACGGGCCCATAGGCGTCGGGCGTCGTCGGCGTTGCGTGCTCGATGGCTCGGAGTTTCGAGACGGGGATGGCCCTGCAGCATCCACTGTGGCCCGTAGTACTGGCCACCCTCGGCCCCGGGATCGGTCGCGGCGCGCACGATCGGTAGGGCCCCGGTCCACGCGGCTTGGCCGAACCCGGCGAACGGCCGCAGGACGGCGTTGGTCAGGCCGCTCCCTTCGTGGCCGAGGTCGGTGTTGGTGGCACCGGGGTGGGCCCCGAGGGCCGAGGTCGCCGCGTTGGCCGCCCTCAAACGCCGGTTGAACTCCGCCGTAAACAGGAGGTTGGCCAGCTTGCTCTGGAAGTAGGGACGCCACCGGTCGTAGCGCCGCTTCTCGAAGAACAGGTCGTCGAGGTCCAGCACTCCCATGCGGTGGCCCATGCTTGAGACGGTGATCACACGCGAGCCTGGGGTGGCGAGCAATAGTGGCGCCAACAGGGCCGTGAAGGCGAAGTGGCCGAGGTGGTTGACGCCGAACTGCATTTCGAAGCCGTCTTCCGTCTTGGCCCGGTCGATGGCCATCAGGCCGGCGTTGTTGAGGAGCAGGTCGAGCTTCGTTTCGCGGTCGCGAACCCGTTGGGCGCAGTCGGCTACCGACGCTAGCGAGGCCAGGTCGAGCTGAACCACTTCCGCTCCGGAAACCGCTACCGCACCTACCTGCTCTTCGGCAACCGCTGCTTTGTTCGGATTACGGCAAGCGAGCAAGATCCTCGCCCCGTGTCGAGCCAGCATCCTCGACGTTTCCAGTCCCAACCCCGAGTTGGCGCCGGTCACCAGAGCGACCTTTCCTTCGAGCGAAGGCACGTCCCTTTCGTCCCAGCGTCCCCCCATTGGCGGCCTCCTCGTGTCGGGCACGAACGCAGAACGATAGACCGGTCGGCGTCGGGTCCTTAAATGTCGGGACGACTGCAAAAGTCGAGACGTCCGCCCGCGAGCGGGACGTAACCTTGGAGACAGGTCGCTTTGCGCCCCCCGCTCGAATGAAATTCGGACCATCCATCCTCGCCGCCCTTGGAGCGGCCGTCAGCTTTGCCTTCGCCGCGGTCCTCCAGCAGGAGTCGACGCAGTCGGTTTCAGAGGACAAGTCGCTGTCGGTCGGCTTGCTGACGGAACTTCTCCGACGGCGCCAATGGCTCGCCGGCGGGGGGTGCATGCTGGCCGGCTTCGGGCTCCAAGCTCTGGCCCTCGCCTACGGACCCGTCGCCCTAGTTCAGCCGATAGTCGTGACGGAACTGGCCTTCGCCATTCCGCTCGGCATCCTCCGCCGACATCGCCGGGCGGGACCACGGGAGTGGGCGGGAATCGCTTGCGTGATGGTCGGCGTGTCGGTCTTCCTGCTCGCGGCATCCCCGGGAAGTGGCATCCAGGAACCCGACGGGGGCTCATGGCTGGCTTCGCTCGTGCCTGTGGGAGCCGTGGCCCTGGTCGCTGTCATCGTGGGCGCGACCCGCAAAGGTCCTCACCGAGCGATGTACCTCGGGGCCGCGGCCGGGCTGTCGTTCGGGGTGTTGTCGGTCTTGACCAAAGCCGTCACCCACCTCTTGAGCACCGATGTGGCCAGCGCGTTCGTCACGTGGCAGGTATACGCCGCCATCGCCGTGGGAATTGCCGGGCTACTCGTGTCCCAGAGCGCGTATCAGGCCGGGCCCCTCGCCTATTCGATGCCCTTCGTCGGAGTCCTGGAACCCCTCGTGGCCGTCGTCATCGGCGACACCGTGCTCGGCGAACAGGTGAGGTTGTCGCCAGGTCTGTTCGCCTCCGAAATATTCGCGGCCGCAATCGCCTGCGCCGGGATAATGCTCCTCACCACGTCGCCGACCGTGCTCAGCATCTACGAGGAGCGCCGTCCTATCGAGGGCAGCCTGGCCGTTTGACCGCTGGCTTCAGGGGCCGCTGACTCTGAACGCTGCCCTGAATCTCAAGGCTACAGAGGGCGACCCCCGAAATCAGGAAACGCTCTGCTCGTCGCCGCCGGACCCGAAACCCTCGGATCCAGGGTCGAGCCCGATGGCCTCGAAGCCCACCGCGGGGTCGACGGCCAGGCCGGAACCGTCGTCGCCGTTGGTCCAGCCGTCGGTCCCCTCCGAGCCGATGGAGGCCAGCCAGGCGGCCAGGTCCTCGGTACCGGCTTCCTCGTCGGACGAGGTCCAGAACGTCATGCGTTCGGCTTCGGGGGCGTCTAACAGAAGCTCCCGGTAGCGCGGCATGCCGGTCCCAGCCGGTATGAGCTTGCCGATGATGATGTTCTCCTTGAGTCCGAAGAGGTGGTCCGACTTGCCTTCGATGGCCGCTTCGGTAAGAACGCGGGTGGTCTCCTGGAAGGACGCGGCCGACAGCCAGCTGTCGGTGGCCAGCGACGCCTTGGTGATTCCCATCAGCTCGGGGCGGCCTTCGGCCGGCCGCTTGCCCTCGGTGACCAGGCTGCGGTTGACTTCGGCGTACTTGCGAGAATCGACCCGCTCTCCAGGCAGGAAGGGGCTCTCGCCCTGATCGGCGACGAGCACCCGGCGCAGCATCTGGCGGACTATCAGCTCGATGTGCTTGTCGTGGATCGACACGCCCTGGTCGCGGTACACCTGCTGGACCTCGTTGACGAGGTACAGCTGGGTCTCGCGGATTCCCTTGATCTCGAGCAGCTGCTTGGGGTCCTTGGGGCCGTCGACGATCGGGTCCCCGGCCGCGATCTCAGCCCCGTCGTGGACGTCGTCTGCGAGCTTGGCCCGGACGCTGACGTTGTACACGTCCTCGGTGCCTTCGTCGGATACGACGACGATGCGGCGGCCCGTGTCCTCCTCGTCGATACGGATCACGCCCGAGACGCGGGCCAAGACGGCTGCGCCTTTGGGCGTTCGTGCTTCGAAGAGCTCAACGACACGGGGCAGACCATGGGTGATGTCCTCGCCCGCGATACCGCCCTGGTGGAAGGTACGCATGGTCAGCTGGGTGCCGGGCTCGCCGATCGACTGAGCCGCGATGACCCCCACGGCTTCGCCGAGCTCGATCTCCAAGTTGGTCGCCAGGGAACGGCCGTAGCAAAGGCCGCAAACCCCGTGCTCGGCTTCGCACGTCAGGACCGAGCGGCAAGTTATCTCCGTCACGGAGGGATCGTCGCGGAGGACGAGCATGATCTGTGGCGAGATCATGGTGCCGGCGGGCAGTACCGATCCGTCGGACAGCTCGACGTCGCGGGTAAGCACCCGGCCGTCGATGCGGGTCTCGAGGTAGGCCCGGACCTTCTCGTCGTCGGGTCGGATGTTGCCGATCCGCATGCCGCGTGTGGTGCCGCAGTCCTCGGTCCGGATGATCAGCTCCTGGGCCACGTCGACGAGGCGACGGGTCAGGTAGCCAGAGTCGGCGGTCCGCAAGGCTGTGTCGGCCAGGCCCTTGCGGGCGCCGTGGGTAGAGATGAAGTACTCGAGCACCGACAGGCCTTCGCGGAACGATGACCGGATCGGCCGGGGGATCATCTCGCCCCGCGGGTTGGACACCAGGCCTTTCATACCGGCGATCTGGCGGACCTGCTGCGGGTTGCCGCGGGCGCCAGAGTCGACCATCATGCCGAGCGGGTTGAACCGGTTGTCGCGGAGCGTCTCCTCCATGGCCCGACCGATCTCGGAGTTGGCGGAGGTCCAGATCTCTATTTCCTTCTGGCGCCGCTCGTCGTCGGTGATGATCCCCCGCTTGAACTGGGTCTCGGCCTTCTGGGCCTCGGCTTCGTGGCGGGCGATGATGGCGGCCTTGGATGGCGGGGTCTTGACGTCGTCGATAGAGATGGTCAGGCCGGACCGGGATGCGTAGCTAAAGCACAGATCCTTGATGCGGTCCAGGCTGGCAGCCACTTCGACCCGGCGGTAGTGCTCGGCGAGCACTTCGACGATGGAGCCGATGGTGCGGCCCTGCTTGCCGACGACCTCGTTGACGAATTCGAAATCGGCCGGAAGGGCGGTGTTGAAGATGATCCTTCCCGCGGTCGTATCGATCTCCTCTGTGGAGACCTCCCCATCCTCACCGGTGGTCTGGCGGCGGAACTTGATCTTGGCGTGGATGTCGATGTCGCCGGCGTCGTAAGCCAGCTCCACCTCGTAGAGGTGGCGGAAGACCCTGCCTTCGCCCTTGGCCCCGTCCTTGACGATCGTCAGGTAATAAGCGCCGAACACCATGTCCTGGGTGGGCGTCACGATCGGACGCCCCGTGGCCGGTGACAGGATGTTGTTGGCGGAAAGCATCAGAATGCGCGCTTCGGCCTGGGCCTCTGTCGACAGCGGAAGGTGCACGGCCATCTGGTCGCCGTCGAAGTCAGCGTTGAAGGCGGTGCACACCAGAGGGTGGATCTGGATGGCCTTGCCCTCGATCAGGACCGGCTCGAAAGCCTGGATGCCAAGGCGGTGGAGGGTCGGGGCCCGGTTCAGCAGAACGGGGTGCTCTTTGATCACTTCTTCGAGCACGTCCCAAACTTGGGACCGGCGTCGCTCGACCATGCGCTTGGCCGACTTGATGTTCTGGGCCAGCTCCAGGTCCACCAACCGCTTCATGACGAACGGCTTGAAGAGCTCGAGCGCCATCTGCTTGGGCAGGCCGCACTGGTGAAGCTTGAGGGTTGGGCCGACCACGATGACCGACCGGCCCGAGTAATCGACGCGCTTGCCGAGGAGGTTCTGGCGGAAGCGTCCCTGCTTACCCTTGAGCATGTCCGACAGAGACTTGAGCGGCCGGTTGCCGGGCCCCGTCACCGGGCGGCCCCGCCGGCCGTTGTCGAACAGGGCGTCGACGGCCTCCTGGAGCATGCGCTTCTCGTTGTTGACGATGATCTCGGGGGCGCCGAGGTCGAGGAGTCGCTTGAGCCGGTTGTTGCGGTTGATGACCCGTCGGTACAGGTCGTTGAGGTCCGACGTGGCGAAGCGGCCGCCGTCGAGCTGCACCATGGGCCGCAGCTCAGGCGGTATGACCGGGACGGCGTCGAGGATCATGGCTCGGGGGTCGTTGGCCCGGCGTCCGTGATCGTCGCGACGGTTGAAAGCGGAGACGATCTTCAGGCGCTTGATGGCCTTCTGGCGGCGTTGCACCGACAGTGGCCGGCGGCCGTCGGTCGGGTCGATGGCGTCGCGGAGCTTGATCTCCTCTTCGTCGAAATCGATCTCGTTGATCAGAGAGGCGATCGCTTCGGCGCCCATCCCGCCCCGGAAGTAGTCGGAGTACCGGTCGCGCAACTCGCGCCACAGCGTCTCGTCCTCGATGATCTTGCGAGAGTGCAGGTTGCGGAACTCGTCGAAAGTGCGCTTCACCAAGTCCAGCTCGGCGTCGGCGCGCTCGCGGATGCTCGCCAGCTCTTTGTCTACCTGGCGCTGGCGCGCCTTGAGCTCGGAGTCCTTGGCCCCGTCGGCCTCCATCTTGGCCAGCTCGTCCTCGAGCACCTTGAAGCGGCGGTCGAGGTCGAGGTCACGGGCGCGCTCGATCTCGCCGAGCTCCTCACCGAGCTCGGCCTCGAGGCTGGCCAGATCGACGTGGCGCTTCTCCTCGTCCACCCACGTGACGAGGTTGGCGGCGAAGTAGATGACCTTCTCGAGCTGCTTGGCCTTGAGCTCTTCCCTAGCCTCGGTGCCCATCAACAGGTAGGCCAGCCAGCTCCGGGTGCCGCGCAGGTACCAGATGTGCACTACGGGAGCCGCCAGCTCGATGTGGCCCATCCGCTCGCGGCGGACCTTCGAGCGGGTGACTTCTACTCCGCAGCGCTCGCAAATGATGCCCCGGAAGCGAACCCGCTTGTACTTGCCGCAGTAGCACTCCCAGTCCTTGGTGGGACCGAAGATCTTCTCGCAGAAGAGTCCGTCCTTCTCAGGGCGCAGGGTCCGGTAGTTGATCGTCTCGGGCTTCTTGACCTCGCCGTTGGACCAGGTGCGGATGGCGTCGGCGGTGGCCAGCCCGATCCGCAACTGCTCGAAATTATTCACATCAAGCATCAGAATCCCCTCTCGCTGGCTCGGCGGGCATCTTCCTCGTCGGAGCCCCGTTCGGGCCGGCTGATGTCGATGCCGAGCTCCTCGGCGGTGCGGAACACGTCCTCGTCGAGCTCCCGCATCTCGATTTCCTCGCCCGTGTAGGAGAGGACCTCGACGTTGAGGCAGAGGCTCTGCATCTCCTTGATGAGCACTTTGAAGCTCTCCGGGATCCCGGGCTCGGGAATGTTCTCGCCCTTGACGATGGCCTCGTAGACCTTCACCCGGCCCAGGACGTCGTCGGACTTGATCGTGAGCAGCTCTTGCAGGGCGAAGGCGGCGCCGTAGGCCTCGAGGGCCCACACCTCCATCTCCCCGAAGCGCTGGCCGCCGAACTGGGCCTTACCGCCGAGGGGCTGCTGGGTGATCATCGAGTAGGGACCCGTGGAGCGGGCGTGGATCTTGTCGTCGACCAAGTGGGCCAGCTTCAGTATGTATACGTAGCCGACACTGATCGCATTGTCGTAGGGCTGGCCGGTCCGGCCGTTGTACAACGTCGCCTTGCCGTTGACACCCATGAGCCGCCCGCCGCTCCCGTAGTCGGTCCCCGGAGCTTCGGGGTGAAGCGTCTCGAAGACCTTCTGGATGGTCGGGTGCCTCCCGGCTTCGCCTTCCTCGTCCCAGTGGGCTCCGTCGAAGACGGGCGTGGCGATGTGAACGGAAGGCTCGGTGATGGGGCGGGTCTTGCGCTCGGTTCCGGTTAGAGGCTCCGTTGCCAGCTCGTTACCATCCCAGCCCCAGCGGGCCGCCCATCCGAGGTGGCTTTCGAGCACCTGGCCGACGTTCATCCGGCTCGGGACACCGAGCGGGTTCAGGATGATGTCGATAGGAGTCCCGTCGGCGAGGAACGGCATGTCCTCGATCGGGAGGATCTTGGAGATCACGCCCTTGTTGCCGTGGCGGCCGGCCAGCTTGTCGCCTTCGGAGATCTTGCGTCGCTGGGCCACGTAGACCCGGACCAGCTGGTTGACCCCCGGCGGGAGCTCGTGGGCGTCCTCGCGGGAAAACACCCTTACGTCGATGACCTTGCCGGATTCGCCGTGGGGCACTTTGAGGGAGGTGTCGCGAACTTCCCGGGCCTTCTCACCGAAAATGGCCCGCAGGAGGCGCTCTTCGGGGGTCAGTTCGGTCTCGCCCTTGGGCGTCACCTTGCCGACGAGCACGTCCCCGGCCCCCACCTCGGCTCCGATGCGGATGATGCCGCGCTCGTCGAGATCCTTGAGGATCTCCTCCGACAGGTTGGGGATGTCCCGAGTGATCTCCTCCGCCCCGAGCTTGGTGTCGCGAGCGTCGACCTCGTGCTCCTCGATGTGGATCGAAGTCAGGACGTCGTCGCGCACGAGGCGCTCGGAGAGGATGATGGCGTCCTCGTAGTTGTAGCCCTCCCACGGCATGAACGCCACGAGGAGGTTCTTGCCCAGACCCAGCTCACCGTCTTGGGTCGAGGGACCGTCGGCCAGGACTTCGCCACTGGCCACCCGGGCGCCTTCCTCGACCAGGATCCGCTGGTTGAGGCAGGTGTTCTGATTGGACCGGCGGAACTTCGCCAGCCGGTAGACCTTCCGTCCGAGCGGAGTCCCGGCCCAGTCGGACTGGCCAGGCTCGTAGTCGACGATGATGATCTCGCCGGACGCCTCGGTCACCAAGCCCTTGCCTTCGGCCAGTAACACGTCGCCTGCGTCTCGTGCCGCCCGAGCCTCGACGCCGGTCCCGACGAACGGGGACTCCGGCTTCACCAAAGGCACCGCCTGCTTCTGCATGTTGGCGCCCATGAGGGCCCGGTTGGCGTCGTCGTGCTCGATGAAGGGGATCAGCGCAGTAGAGATGGACACGATCTGCTTTGGCGAAACGTCCATCAGATCCACCTCGGCCGGGGGCACGAAGTCGACCTCGCTGGTCGTCCCATAGCTGGTGCCGGTGGCTCCGACTCGCACTCCAGGACCCTGGGGGGCGCGGCGCACGAGGACGCGATCTTCGGTGAGGGTGCCGTCGTCGGCCAGCTTGGCGTTGGCCTGGGCGATGACGTATTCCTCTTCCTCGTCAGCGGCGAGGTACGTGATCTCCTTGGTCACGCGACCCGCGACGACCTTACGGTAGGGGGTCTCGATGAATCCGTAGCTGTTGATTCGTCCGTAGGACGCGAGGTGGCCGATGAGCCCGATGTTGGGGCCTTCCGGGGTCTCGATGGGGCACATCCGACCGTAGTGGGAGGTGTGCACATCTCGAACTTCGAAGCCGGCGCGCTCGCGGGAAAGCCCGCCCGGCCCCATGGCCGAAAGGCGCCGCTTGTGGGTCAGACCCGACAAGGGGTTGGTCTGGTCCATGAACTGCGACAGCTGCGAAGTGCCGAAGAACTCCTTGATGGCTGCGACCACGGGGCGAATGTTGATCAGGGTCTGAGGAGTGATGGCCTCGACATCCTGGGTCGTCATGCGCTCTCGCACCACGCGCTCCATCCGCGACAGACCCACCCGGACCTGGTTCTGGATGAGCTCACCGACCGACCGGATGCGCCGGTTGGCGAAGTGGTCCTGATCGTCGAGCCGGTAGCCAGGCTCGCCTTTGGCCAAGTGCAACAGGTAGGAGCAGGCGGCGAGGATCTCGGCGCGCGACAGGACACCTTGGCCGACCTCGGGCCGGTCCAAGTCGATCCCGAACAACTCCTCGGCTCTGGCGACCTCGGGCCCGAGCTTGCGGTCGAGCTTGTAGCGGCCGACCCGCGTCAGGTCGTACCGCTTCGGATTGAAGAAGGCGTTCTCGAAGTAGACGCGGGCCGACTCCGTAGAGGGCGGTTCTCCCGGTCGGGCCCGCTTGTAGATCTCTAGCAGGGCCTCTTCCTGGGTGGGGGCGAGCTCGCGCTCCTTCTCCCACTGACCCTCGAGAAAGTCGAAGTAGCGGACGAAACGCTCGAGGAAGGCCTCGTCGGTATATCCGAGAGCACGCAGCAGGACGAACAGGCTCAACCGCCGCTTGCGGGCGACGCGCGAACCGGCCGTGATCTCCTTACCGGGCTTGGCCTCTACGTCGAATTCGATCCACTCGCCTCGGTAGGGGTGGATGGTTCCGGTCACCACGGTCTTGGCGTCTCGACCGGGCTGGAAGATCACGCCGGGCGAGCGGACCAGCTGGGACACGACCACGCGCTCGGTGCCGTTGATGATGAACGTCCCCTTGTCCGTCATCATCGGGAAGTCCCCCATGAAGACGGTCTGCTCCTTGATTTCGCCGGTGTTGGCGTTCTGGAACTGGGCGCGCACAAAGATAGGCGCCGCGTAAGTCATGTCCTTTTCCTTGCACTCCTCCACCGAGAACTTCGGCGGCGGGCGCAAGTCCTGATCCGTCGGATCGAACTCGAGGATCAGCTTGAGGGAGCCCGAGAAGTCTTCAATCGGGCTTATATCGCGGAACGTGTCAGCCAGTCCCTCTTCGAGGAACCACCTAAACGAGTCTCGTTGAATCGAGATGAGGTCAGGTAGCGGTAGAACCTCATCGAGGTTGGCAAACGAGAAACGCTCCCGGGACGCGGAACGAGTCGGCAAGGCCTACTCCTGTGGGAGAATGGGTCGATAGATAGCCGTGTAAGCGCGCTGAACCCGCGTCAAAGATGCGAGAAGCGCAAGCGGGGAGACCACGGCAGAGCCCAGTCTAGGCCGAAGGGCAGGCTAACGCAAGAGTTCTTGCCGCAATGCCTAGGTTTCGACAAAGGGTACGGCACCATGCCTCGTTGGTCAAGGTTTTCAGGGGTAAAAGGGCGGCCAGGTTCGTCGTCCAGCGTGATTCGAGCGATTCGCCCGGCGGGGACTGACACGCAAATTGGCGGCTCCGGCGCCGACTGTGTGCAGACCACGCCGGCCGCTCCCGCCGCCCTCCCCGCATCTCGCGGCGCGGGTTGAAGGTGGAGGATGCTTGCGCGGCTCGCCGATATGGGCGAGTATGACCCTTGGGAACGGGTCCTTATCGGAACCGGCGGGCGGTGGACGTCGATGTGCCGCGCCGAGTGAGGGAGTCCCGATGGAGACCAAGACCCACAGCCCGTCTTTTACAGTCAGCCTCCGGGGTTACGACCGCGAGGAAGTCGACCAGTACATCGACTCACTGGCCGAGGCCCTGGAGCAGGTCGACGACTCCGCCGAGCACAACCGGCGTTTGCAGTCGCACATCAACCGGCTCAACGCCCGGATCAAGGACCTCGAGGACCGGATCAACTCCGAGGCACCCCGGACGGGAGTCGTGGTCGGGGAACGCATCGGCATCCTTTTACGCGAGGCCGAGGACGCAGCCACCGAGATCCTGACCCGCTCGGAGGCCGCCGCGGCCGAGACCGTCTCCGAAGCCGAGGCCAAGCAGCAGGAAGCGGAGGGGGCCCTGCGCGCCGCTATCACCCAAGGGGAGGAACAGGCCCGGCGGATCGAGTCCGCGGCACGGGCCGAGGCGTCCGAGATCGTCGCCGAGGCGGAAGCGCGCGCATCGGCCCGGACTCGGCAAATCGAGCAGTGGGCCGAGCAGGTGATCTCTCACACCCGCGCCGAGGAGGCGAGGATGCTCCGCGAGCAGCAGGACACGAGGCGCGCTGCTAAGGCCGAACTGGCAGCCCTGGCCAAGCGGCAGGAAGAATCCGCCCAGACGCTCACCGAACTTCGCGAGTCCCTCGGACAGGCCCTCGGCTTGATCGCCACGGAGGCACCGCAAGAGTCGGAACCCCAATTGGCGGAAGGGCCCGAACCGGCAGAGGAGGACGACGCCGTGGTCGAATCCCCTACCGCGGTCGAATCATCCACTGCGGTCGAATCCCCCACCGGAGTCGAATCATCCGCTGCGGTCGTATCCTCGACGGACGCCGAATCCCTGACGGTTACCGAATCCCCAAGCGCAGCCGACGCCCCCGCCGGCTCCGGAGCATCGGCGCTGCCTAGACGGGGGATCGAAGGGCCCTTCGACAACGAGGCGGTCGACGCGGCCCCCGAAACTCCGCCCAGCGACTCTGCTACCAACGACGACACACCGAGCAGTGCGGTCGACATAGGCGGTAACAGCCCTGAGGGCGATGAAGCATTCGAGGCCAAGCTCGAGGCCTGGGTTTCGGGCGGGTCCGAGGAGACCACCTACAGGTACAGGTGAAGGGGCGACTGTGGCTGATCCTTGGGGCGGTCGTCGGTATAGCCGTCGCCGCCGGCCGTCTGCCTTACTTGGCCGGCGCCGGTCGTTCCTTGGCCGAGACGGCGGAAAGGCTCGTCGGTAGCGGGGCGAATCGCCTGATTCGCGACGCAGCGTCGGCGGGCGGGTCGCGGCGGTTGGTCCTGGGGCTGAGCGGGGTGGTCGCGGCAACCGTGCCGGGACTCACCGCGCTCGCCATGGTCGCCGCGGCTCGGGGGAGCCTTCGCCTGCGAGCCGTGGTCGCGTTGCTCATCGTGGCGCTGGGGGCGACCAGCTTCGTGTATCAGGCACACGGGAAAGCAACAGGAACGTTGTTGCTCGCCCTGGCCGTGGCCGGGCTGGCCGTCACCCTCACGGGTCCCCTCGTCGCCGCGCCTCTCACCGCCCTCGCGGCGCTGATCGGGGCCGAGTCCCTACCCGGCCTTCTGACCTCCGACCGCACCGTCACCCAAGCGAGCGTCAACGACCTGCACGTCGCCGTCTTCAACCACCCGGGAACGCCGAAGGCACTACAAATAGCCGTTTTGGTGCTCGCCGCCATACCTTTCGCGGTGGCGGCTCGCCTCATCTTCAGGCGCTGAGAGCGCCCGCCCGGGTCCCGGGCGCGGCGCTCTGGTCGTGTTACTTGAGCTCGACGGTGGCTCCTGCGCCCTCGAGCTGGGCCTTGGCCTTCTCGGCGTCTTCCTTGCTGGCCTTCTCGATGACCGCTTTCGGCGCCGCGTCGACGAGGTCCTTGGCCTCCTTGAGGCCCAGGCTCGTAAGGGCGCGGACCTCCTTGATGACCTGGATCTTCTTCTCTCCAGCCGAGGTCAGAATGACGTCGAACTCGTCCTGCTCTTCCACCACGGCAGCCTCGCCACCACCAGCGGCGGGCGCCGCGGCGACTGCGACTGGCGCCGCGGCCGTTACGCCGAAGCGCTCCTCGAAGTCCTTGAGAAGCTCGGAGAGCTCGAGGACGGTAAGGCTGGCGATGCTGTCGAGAATCTCTTCTTTGGTTGCCATGACTTCTAACTCCTACGCTTGTTCATCGGACGGGGTGGATTCGGTTTCCTCTGCGGGCTCAGCCTCCGCGACCGGCTCAGCCTCCGCGGGCTCAGCCTCCGCGACCGGCTCAGCCTCCGCGGGCTCAGCCTCCGCGACGGGCTGGGGCTCCGCGACGGGCTGGGGCTCCGCGACCGGCTGGGGCTCAGCCTCGGCCAACTTGTCGCGAAGAGCGGCGAGGCCGTAGGCGAGGTTGCGGGGCAAGGCTTGCATGAGTCCGGCGAGCTGGCGCATCGGGGCTGCCATGGCGCCGGCGATCTGGGCCAGCAGTACCTCGCGAGAGGGGAGCTCAGCGAGGGCGGCGGTTTCCTTCGGGCCGATGATCTTGTCGCCCAGCACTCCGCCCTTGATGAGGAGGAGGGGGTTGGTGCGGGCGTAGTCGCGCAGGACCTTGGCCACCGCTGCGGCGTCACCGTTGATGAAGGTGATCCCCGTCGGACCGACGAGCATCTCGTCCAGATCTTCGAGGCCCGACTCTTTGGCGGCCAACCGGACCAGGGTGTTCTTGTAGATCTTGTACTCGCCGCCGCTCGACCGCAGCGATCGGCGCAGCCCGGCGAGCTCCTTGACCTTGAGGCCCCTGTACTCGGTGAGGATGGCCGCGCTCGATTCCTCGAAGTGCTGACGCACCTCGCCTACGACTGCCACCTTCTCCGATCTCGGGTTATCCATGGTCACCACCTCCTTGCGTGTGCTCGCCGACGGAAACGGGCGGCACCACTCCAGAAGGGGTACCCCTCGCCTCGTCGGGCTGGGCCAGTTGACCCACTTAAGTGCCCCGCAGGACACACCAGATTTCTATGGCTCAGGTCGACGCCCCAGGACCAGCGAAGCCCTGTGGCGCCTTGGATCGGTTGTGCTTCTGCTCCGGCCGGAACCGGGACCGGACAACTCTAGCCGTTCCGAGTGGGCTCCGCCTCCGCCTCGCTAGCCGGTCTGGGGGGCTGGTGTCGGTGGGCCCGGCTGGTCGTAAACCCGACGTCGGTGCCGTCCGGACGGTGGAAGGTGAGCGTGTGGTTGGGATCGCCGGTGGCCGTGAAGCCGGCGTGGAGCATGGTGTGGTGCCTAGGGCAGGCCAGAAAACCGTTGGCAAGGTCCGTGGGCCCCCCTTTGGACCAGTGCTGATGGTGGTGCAGGTCGGCGGTGCGCCTGCGACATCCCGGGAAGCGGCAGTGGCCCATATCCCGTACCTTGGCGGCTCGCCGTTGTGCCGTGCCCCACCGGCTCGTCTTGCGGCCCACGGCCACCGGTTCCCAGTCTCGGCCATATAGGTGCGAAACGCTGGCGGCGTCGCAGCAGATGCGCTCGCCGGTCGCTGCATCCAGGGGCGTGCCGTCGACTAACTGCAGTCCCTCTTGTCCGTATTGCCCGACCAGGTGGACCATGTACCGGTCGTCGCCTCCTACTTGGACGCCGTCGGCGTGGACCAGGCCGGCCCTGACCAGGTCCATCAGGGCTCCCGCTCGCCGGGCTGGCCACGACGCCTCGTCCACGGGCGCCTGCTCGGCGGCATCGCTGTCCGCACGTGCGGACTGTCCGTCAGTCCCGGAGACCCCGTTGGCATCATCGACATGGCCCGAGTTGTCGTCCGCACCTGCGGACTCGGGTTGGCGGTGCCGCTGGGCCTCGACGAAGGAATCGATCGCCGCCATGAGCTCGGCCACTTCGACGTCGGCCAGGGTGACCTCGACGGTGGATGTGCCGTCCAGGCCGGGCTTGACCCGCACTCCGACGCGGGCTGACAGCTCAGCCGGACGCCGGTGCTGGTCGGCGTGCAGCTGGTAGGCCCGCACCACTTTCTCCACGTCGGCGACCGAGCCGGCTTGTGCCACTTCGACCAGGGCGGCGTCGACTTCCGGGTCAGGATCTGTCATTCGGGCCATCGCCCTCATGGCTGAGTACGACAGGCGGCCGTCTTCGAACGCTTCCCTCAGGACGGGACGACGCCTCAGTTCGTGGGCGACCCGGAGCTTCTCGTACGCGGTGGTGCGGCTCATCCCGGCCCTCAGCATGAGCCACTCCGCGCCCGACAGCTGGCCGTCATCCAGCCAGCCCTGGTCAAGGTCGAAGGTAGCCAGCTCGGACAGCCACCGCGCTTCGCCACGCTCCATCTCCCAGCGGTGGGACGCCAGCCATTGACCCCGATCCGTCTGTGCATCCACCACCGACATGGCGAAACCTCCGTTACAAACTCGCCGTCGAATAGATCGTCAATCGAACGCTTGTTCGATCATCTCATGATAACCCACCCCTGAGACGATCAACCCTTCGATGGAGCCGACTTGGCCGGAACGAGACGGGGGGTCGGCCTCGGCGGACCAGGATGAGTCAGTCGATGGCGAGAGCGTCGACAGCCACGTGGCGGGTGACCCAGCGTTCGGCGATGAAAGCGACGAACGGGACCCACCCGGCAGAGACCATGGCCGCAACGGTCCACAGGCGGAGGCGATACTGCCTCCAGACCTGGAGCACCGTGAAGCAGTAGACGACGTACAAGGCACCATGGATCGGGCCTATGACTGTCTCCACGTTCTCCGACGTGCGAAAGCCGACGATCGATGCGTGACCGACGTGGGCGAACAGGAAGACGAAGATGAGCATCACCCCGACCACATTGGCCATGATCCGGTAACGCCCGAGAGCGGTCGAGTAGCTCATCAAACTCCGCGCGGGTTGCGCCAGGTCTTGGCCTTGCCCCTTACGGCGAGCAGGGCGAGGTAACGGTTGTACTCGGACAGATCATCGGTCGCCTCGTCTTCGGCCCCGAGGAGTCGCTCTTCGGGGTCAGGACCGTCTCGTCTGACTCGAGGGCTACCAGCGGCTCGGACGAGAGCAGCGCCCGCCGCAGTGCCATCGCCCGCCGGGTCACCCGCTCTCACGCCCAAGGCCTTGGCCGCCACTTCCGCCGCTCCGAGTACCCGTCCGTTGTCGAGGTGCTCGGACCCCACGGTGATGGCCAGCGCCGACCGTGGCAAGGTGCGGGCCACGACCTGCCTGCTGGCCTCCCTCATCCGGGCGTGGTGGGCTTTGCGTGCCACGATGTCCTCCGGCGTGTCGTGGAACATCTGCCACCAGCCGATCCCGGCCACTACCGCGAAGGCCGGCCACTCAACTGAGTACAGGTAGCTGAGAGTGTTGCCCTGCATGGCGCGGTTCACCTGCCACCACCCCGCGAAGAGGCAGCCGCTCGCGATCAGTAGGAAAGCGACGTGGAGCAGGAGCGACCTCGGCGTGACCCACTGGCGCACGCCCCGAATGCTAGGACGCCCCCACGTGCATAGACAGGCGGGGCCGTGGCTCAGCTGGCGGCAGCGAGATCCTCGTCGGTGACGCGCAGCGCGGTCGTGTCCACGTCGACGCCCGGGCCCATCGTGGAGCTGACCGTCACCGACCTGATGTAACGGCCTTTCGCCGCGGCGGGCTTGGCTCGCTGGACCTCGTCGATCACGGCCCGGAAGTTGATGAGGAGCTGCTGGTGCTGGAAGCTCACTTTGCCGATCGGGACCTGTACGACTCCCCGCGACCGCGTGTCAGCCCGGTATTCGACGCGCCCACCCTTGAAGTCGGTGACGGCCTTGCCCACGTCGGTCGTGACCGTGCCGGTCTTGGGGTTGGGCATCAGGCCCCGGGGACCCAGCTTGCGCCCCAGTCGGCCTACCTGACCCATCAGGTCGGGAGTGGCGATGGCCACGTCGAAGTCCATGAAGCCGCCGTCCACTCGAGCCACCAGATCGTCGGCTCCTACCACGTCGGCCCCTGCCGCGCGGGCGTCCTCTGCGGCCGAGCCGGATGCGAAGACGGCCACTCGGACCGTTTTGCCCGTGCCCGCTGGCAGGCTGACCGTGCCCCGCACGACCTGGTCGGCCTTGCGAGGGTCGATCCCCAAGCGCACCGCCAGCTCGACGGTCTCATCGAAGCCGGCGTGGGCGAGGCTGCGGACCAGCTCGAGGGCCTCTGAAGGCACGTACACCCGGGTGATGTCGAACCGCTTTGCGGCCTCGACGTACTTCTTGCCTTTTTTCGACATTGCTGTCTCCCTCTTGTGTAGGACGGGAGGGGTGAGGTCATCCCCTCCTCGTCGTCGGATGAAGTGCTACGCGACCGTTATACCCATGGACCGGGCCGTGCCTGCGACCTGGGCTTTGGCGGCCTCGAGATCGTTGGCGTTGAGGTCGGGCATCTTGATTTGCGCGATCTCCGCCAGCTGGGCGTCGGTGACGGTGCCGACGGTCTCACGTCCGGTAGTCCCAGACCCCTTGTCTAGTCCGGCGGCCTGGCGTAGAAGAACCGGCGTCGGAGGGGTCTTCAACACGAAGGTGAAGGTCCGGTCTTCGAAGATGGTGATCTCGACGGGGATGACCTGCCCGGGCTTGTCCTCGGTAGCGGCGTTGTACTGCTTGACGAACTCCATGGTCTGAACGCCATGGGGCCCGAGGGCGGTCCCAACCGGGGGCGCCGGTGTGGCCTTACCCGCTGGCAGCTGAATTTTGACAATGGCGGTTACGCGCCGCTTGGCCATTTTGGGCTTTTGCTCCTCTTACAGTTTCGCCACTTGGGCGAAATCCAGCTCGACGGGGGTCTCCCGTCCGAAAATGTTGACGAGGACCTTGAGCTTCAACTGGTCCTCATTGATCTCGGCGATGGTGCCGCTGAAGTCCGCGAACGGCCCTTCGCGCACCCGTACGGTCTCGCCGACCTCGTATTGGAAGCTGGGCCGGCTCTTGCGGGTCGGGCCCCCTTCCCCGTCCTCCACCTTCACCTGGAGGATGCCCTCGACTTCCTTCCGAGATAGCGGGGTCGGCCGAGCCCCGAGCCCGACGAAGCCAGTGACGCCAGGAGTGTTGCGGACGACGTACCAGGAGTCGTCGTCGAGCTCGATCCGGACCAGGAGGTACCCGGGGAACACCTTCTTCGACACGACCTGTTTCTTGCCGTTCTTGAACTCGATGACGTCTTCCATGGGGATGACGACCTCGAAGATGCGCTCCTCCATGTTCATCGAAGCGATGCGGCTTTCGAGGTTGGACTTCACCTTGTTCTCGTAGCCGGCGTAGCTGTGGATGACGAACCACTGACCGGCGCGGTCGTAGGCGCTCTCAGGCGGGGCGGGTACCTCGTCGGGCTCGGCCGCGGCAGCCTCCTCAGGCGCGGCAGCCTCCTCAGGCGCGGCAGCCTCCTCGGCTGGGCCAGCCTCCTCAGGCGCATCAGCTTCGTCGTGATCGGCCTCGAGGCCGAGCGCGTCTTGATCAGAAAGGAAAGAGTCTTCAGACATGCCCGCTACTTAAAGAGAAATACGGCGGTCTTGGAGAACGCAAGATCGAGGACAAAAATCAGGGCCATCAGAACAGCCAGCGTGACGAACACGACGGTTGCGTAGTTGGCCGTCTCGGCCCGAGTCGGCCAAGCCACCTTGCGCATTTCGACGTTGACCTCATGAAGGAACTGCCGGGGAGAAGTCCGCTTGGGTGCACCGGCCGCCGGGCGAGTCCGGGTGGCAGCTGGCGGTTCGCGGCGCGGCGCGGCGGGGGCCTGACCGTCTTCGGTCATCTGGCCCTGGCGCTGCATCAGCCGCCTCTGTTGTCGGTTCATGCTCACGGGTCTGGTCTTCTCACAGGAGGTTCTGGAGCAGGGCAGGAGGGACTCGAACCCCCAACCGCCGGTTTTGGAGACCGGTGCTCTGCCAAATTGAGCTACTGCCCTCTGCAGATGGTCTGCGGGGTAGGTCCTTCGGCCAAGGAGGATAGCACCAGGAGGGAACGTAGAACCGGGCGGCTCCCGTGGTCAGGCGACCGATTCAGACGGTCATCCCGGCTAGAGGGCCCATCGGGGCCGGGTTCCACCCGTAGGCGCCGCCCCAATCGGGCAGAAGGGTCAGCCGGTCAACCAATACCACGAGGGGTTCGGTAGCGAGCTTGAACGTGAGAACCCAATACGGCCCGTAGCGGCTGACGCCGGCTAGAGGAACGCTGGCGATCGAGGACACAGCGTCCTTGAGTGCGGCAACAGCGGGTCTGTAGGCGCGCCAAGCCCTCAACCGCCGCCCGGCGATGATCATCTCGACCGGGCCGCCGGTACCGAACGAGGAGTCGACGGTGACCATCCCGGTAACGGGACTTCCGTTTTCCGCCAGCCCCCGGAGGGCGGCGAGCTGCTCGGCCTCATGCTCCCGGGCGACCCGGCGGGCATGCGATCTCCACTGACGCCGTTCGGAACTTGAGAGCCCATCGAGGGGACCCTGCGTGGTGGTGGGCTTCATGAGTCGGCTCCTTCGCGGCCCCGGCGCCTCCATGTTGCCAGCATCTCCACGTTTCCCGCGTCCGAATATTTCCAGCGTCCCAACGTTTCGGTCCGGGACCAGTGAGGCCGTCTGGGGTGCTACCCCGTGTCAGCGAGCCCCAGCCGCCGGCGGCTCATCCACACCATCACGCCGGCGGCCCCGGCGGCCGCGGTGGCCACCGTGATCCCTCCGACGTACGCCGCCCGGACCACCCAAGTAGTCGAAGCCACGTTCTGTTCGACCGCGGCCGCTTCTAAGACCGCTAGGACGGCCGCCAAGCTCCCCACCGGTGGTGAAATTCCTTCGTGGCGCATGGCCCGCAAGTGGCGAACGATCCGCCGGTAGGCCGCTACCTCGGCTTGGCAGCGCAGGCATTGGGTCACGTGAGCGGCGGCCTTCTCGTCGACGTCGGGCTCCTCGGCGGCTATTTGCGCGATGGCATCGACGGCTTCGCGGCATTCGCCGGTCCGGAGCCGGACGATCTCAGCTAGCCCGCGCATCCCACGACTCCTCGGAGTCCCCCATACCGTCTCCGAAGTCGGCTGCGAGCAGCTCCCGCAGCCGGCGCCGGGCCCGGTGCAGGCGGACCTTGGCCGCCGCCTCGCTGATACCCAGCTCGGACGCTATCGAGCCGTGCGGTAGGTCGTAGATGTCACGAAGGACGATCACTTGCCGCAAGCGCCAGGGAAGAATCCCGAGCGCGCTGACGACGCGAGCCCGCTCATCCTCGCCTGCCATGCGCTGTTCCGGGTCGCTGTCGGGGCGGATGTCTACGACCGGATCGTCCTCCGACAGCGCCTCCGTCCGAGTCCGGGCCCGCTTGGCCAAGAGGTTGGCCGAGCAGTTGGCCGTGATCCGGTACAGCCAGGTCGTGAACTGCGAGTCGCCGCGGAAGCGCCTGAGGCCTCGGTAGGCGCGCAAGTAGGCGTCCTGGACGACGTCTCTGGCGTCGTCCTCGTTGCCCGTGAGGCGGTAGGCGAGCGTGTAGGTCCCGCCGTAGGTGGCCCGGACCAGGTCATCCAGGGCGGCCCGGTCGCCCTGCCTGGCCGCGTCGACCAGTGACTTGAGGTCCGCACTCGGCAGCGCCACCACGGCCCTGGCGTCCCCGATACCAGGCGGAAGGGTGGCTGGGGAGGACGCCTCGGCCCGAGCGCGGCGAGATCGCCTACGGGCGGCCCGGTCCACGGGAGGGGCGTCGACCTCCACAGGCCGAGCCGGAACAGCCCCAGCGGCTACCGATCTGGCCGTGGCTACCGCGTCTCCTTGTGAAGGGTGTGGTGGCGATCCCAACGGCAGTACTTGTTCATTTCGATTCGCTCGCGGTCGTTTTGCTTGTTTTTCATTGTGATGTAGTTGCGGCGCTTGCACACATCACAAGCCAGGGTGACCTTTACCCGCTTTTCGTTCTTTGCCACGGCCTTTGGGCCCTCTCTGCTCTGCTTGGCGTCGGTACAGCTGCCTCAAGTTTGGCAGCTTTGGTAGCGGCGGTCGGACTTGAACCGACGACAACTCGATTATGAGCCGAGTGCTCTAACCAGCTGAGCTACGCCGCCGAGCCCCCTGTCGGAATCGAACCGACGACACCAGCCTTACCATGGCTGTGCTCTGCCGACTGAGCTAAGGGGGCGCTGAACAAACTTCTCCGTATGCTGAACTTCTCGGTAATGCTGAGCTTCTCGGTAAAGAGGCCGGCGGGCGCGCCGGCGGCCTAGAAGCCCGCCCATGGTATCCGTCCGCCGGTCGACGGGCCAGCAGCGCGAGCCGGCCGGGTACGCTCCCGTGCCGATGATCTACCGGTTGGCCCAGACGGACGACTCGGAAGCCATCCGGTCGATTTACAACCGGGAGGTGTTGAGCTCCACCGCCACTTTCGACATGGTGGCCCGGGCCCCCGAGGATCAGCTGGCTTGGATGGACGAGCACAGCGGAGCCCATCCGGCGGTCGTCGCCGTCGACGACGACGGCCGCGTGCGCGGCTTCGGTTCTCTCTCGCCCTGGAGGCCGCGCCCGGCCTACCGGACGTCGGTAGAGGACTCCGTCTACGTCGATCCTGACGCCCAGGGCCGGGGCGTGGGCAAGGGTCTGCTCGGCGAACTGGTCCGCCTCGCCGGCTCGCACGGCTTCCACGCGGTGATGGCCCGAATCGTCGGTGGGCACGAGGCGTCGATCGCTCTGCATAAGTCCTGCGGCTTCGAAGCGGTCGGGATCGAGAGAGAGGTGGGGCGCAAGTTCGGCCGGTGGCTCGACGTCGTGATCATGGAGCTGCTCATCGACGCCGCCCAAAACGGCTCATGAGCGCCCCCGGCGCGGTACCGTCGACATCATGAAAATTGGAGACCGCGCCCCCGACTTCGACCTCAAAGACGAGACCGGGACATCTCGTAGCCTGACCGATCTGCTGGCCGGGGGACCGGTAGTGCTGTACTTTTACCCGCAGGCGATGACTCCCGGCTGCACCAAGGAGAGCTGCCACTTCCGCGACCTGGCTTCGGAGTTCAAGGAGGCCGGGGCGCAGCGGGTAGGCATATCCGCCGACAAGGTCGAAAAGCAGCAGCAGTTTTCGACCAAGTACAACTTCGACTTCCCGCTCCTTTCAGACCCTGACAAGTCGGTCGCCAAGGCCTACGGGGTCCGCCGAGGCCCGAGCGTGATCCCAAACAAGCGAGCCACCTTCGTGATCGGATCCGACGGGCTGATCAAAGAGATGATCAGCTCCGAAACCAACATGAACGCCCATGCGGACAAAGCCCTGGCTGCCCTGAGGGCCTCGGCGGCCTCCTAAGCGCTTAAGGGTCCGAGGCGCGCCTCGGGGTCGCGGCCGATCAGGCTTTCGGGGCGTCGAGCGGGCAGGGCTGCGGGGCTCGCCCGGCCAGCTGAGCCAGGACCTCTTCGCGGTACCAAGCCCGGTATGTCGCCACCGCCTCACTCGGCGCCGACGTGAGGAGGTGGCGCCGAATGACCAGAGATGCTCGGATCCGGTTGAGCCAAAACGCGAGGCGATCGATCACGTCGGCTGCGTCGGGCGGCACCACGACCTCGTAGTCGAGCCGATCTTCGCCTCGGGCTACGGCCGCCTCGACCAGACCGCGGTCGACCCTGGTCCACGGCTGGATCTCGGCCGAGATCTCTCGGCCCGTCTCCAGCACCCCTTCCAGCTCGGCCGGACCGTTGTGATCCATGGCCATCACGTGGATCTCGCGCTCGAGGTCGGCGAAGTGCCGGGTCGACTCGACGACCAGCAGCACCGGCACCCCGATGAGCTGCACCCGGCGTCCGCCGCCGGTAACGGCGATCGTCGACGTGACGCCGGCCGCGAGCTCAGTCGACGTGAGCTTGACCGGCTTGGGGGCGGGCGGGAAGGCCGGGGGAGGGGCGGAAGCGACCAGGCGGCGCCCGGTTCCCACCTCGGCCCAGGTGACCTTGCCGCCTCCCGGGAGGCGGTCGGCGCCCCAACGGTCGGCCGTCGCCGCTACCACCCTCAGCCCTCTGCCGGTCATCGAGCGGTTGGCCAGCAGTTCCTCAGGCCGGTCGGCGTCCACGACGGGAAGACGGCTGCTGCCATCGCGTACTTCGATACGCAACCCGGCCCCGAGGCGCCTGACCGAAATCGCCAGCGGGCCAGCCGCGTGCAGCACAGCATTGGTCGCCAACTCCGACGCGGTCAGGGCGCCGTCCTCGGTGACCGAGTCGCTGAGGGCCCAAGCCCGTGCCGCCGCTTCGACCAGGTGGCGGGCCGCGACCACGCTTACCAACTCCGAAGGGAGTTGGGCTTCAAAGCAGGCGAGCGGATCGGCAATGTCCACCACGAGTTCTTCTACCCACTTTCAGACTAAACCACGCGCCCCGGGTAATGCCTTTCGGCGAGGGCTTTCCTTACTTTGGTTATCGGTTGGCGAACGGCGGACCCGTAGCCCTGACGGGACGCGCCGGTCCCCGAAATACCGGAACGTTCAGACGACCCAACGCCGCTTGCCCTGGGCTGGCAACAGGCGCCCGAACCTGAGTCCCGGGAAGTGCGCCGCCGCCACTGGAATGTCGCTGCCTTCGAGTTCGCGGTTGAGGGCCGTTCGGGTCCGCAGGGCGAGCTCGGGATCGACGTCGAACATGCTCGCCCACTCGTCGTCGACCAGCTCGACGGGGCAGTGGACCACGTCGCCCAGCATCATGGCCCGCTCCGAACCGGACGAGACCACGACCACCGCGCTTCCGGGTGTGTGTCCGGGGGCAGCCAGGCTGTCGATTCCGGGAAGCAGCGAACGGGACCCGTCCCACAGTTCGAAGCGGGCCGCCACCGGACCGATCAAGTCCGCTTCTTCGCCACGGTGTTCGACCATGAAGTGCTTCCAGTCGGGCGCCGCGCAGCGGTAGGTCGCGTTCGGAAATGTCGCCTCGCCGCCCTCGGTCGCGGCCCACCCGACGTGGTCGAAGTGCAGGTGGGTGAAAATCACGTCCGTCACTTCTGCCGCCGAGACTCCCAAGCCGGCCAGCTCATCGAGAAACGATCCCCCCGTTATCCCCAGAAAGGTCTTCGGTCCCAGGCCCAAGTCGACGAGGGTCGTGTGACCCCTGCCCCTGATCAGGAAGCCACCCATCGAGAATCCGAGCTTGCCGTCTTCATCGAGCAGGTCCTTGTGGATCTCCCACTGCTCTGGCGTGGACCCTCGAAAAGCCCGTGTGGGATCAAAGCCACCGAAACCGTCCATCACTGCGTCGATGCGCATTTCACCCACGTCCACGGATTCGACCACAGATCCCAGGTCGACCGATCTCAGGTAGACAACTCAGACGACGGTCGCTTCGCCGTCCTGGCCAGGATCCCCAACGTGGCCCGCAACGCCCCTTCTGAGATGACGGGGAAGATGTTCGCCTCCTTCCACACCGGGTCGATGGACGACCAGTCGTAGTAGGAGGTGACGAGCGTGCCGCCCTCGACGGGTTCGAGCGTGTAGCCGTACACGTGGCCGATCTGGGGACGTACCCGCCCAAGGATCGTCCACGCGATCTCGCGGTCAGGAACGAAGGTCTTGATGGTCACGGTCACGTCGTACAGGCCCATGGGGTAGTCGTTGAGCGCTTCGCGGTCCATGTGAACGACGAAGCTGTCGCCCACCGCTGACACCGGCTCGCCGGTCGCGTCCATCAACATCCCCGAACTGTCGATGGCGACGTGTCCGTGTGGGTCGCACAGGAGTCGAAATATCGTCGCTGGGTCCGCCGCGATCGTCCGCTGGACCTCCAACCGCTCGGTCGTCATCCCGTCATCCTGCCTCAACGACCCGGGTGCGCGCCGCGTCACTCCCGCTGCGCTACCAGCCCGGGATGTCCGCTCCGGCGGCCCAGAAGCTATGCGTACCGCTCGACACCCGTTCGGGCAGCGCGACCGTGGCCATGGGACCGCTGCGGACGTCGCGGGCATCGAACACCGCGCCATAGGAACGGTCGACGTTCATGTCGATGGTTATGGTCACCAGGTACCCGTCGTCCTCGGCGGTGCCACCCGCCCGGGGCGCCATGGCGGTCTCGCTGCAAAAGACTCCAGGCGGGAACCGATACTCGTCCACCGCCCCGGTCACGGTGTCGTGCCTGATCAGGCCGTCCATCAGAAACCAACCCGGCGGGTTGGTCGTCGAGTACACATACCGGCTGGGCCGCCCGCGGTGGCGCCCGTTGATCATGCCGAATTCAGTTGTTCGATCCGACAGATCCTCTTCCTTAGTTGCCCCGGTGACCAGGTTGAACCGCCATCGGTGCAGCCTGGTGCCTAGAACGTCGGCGGCGAGGAACCGGAACATCCGATCGGCGGGTCCCGCCCACGGGCCGGCCGCGGCGCCGGGCTGCCCATCCACCGGCCGGAGCTGGTCTGGCTCGGGATTCGATTGGAAGAAGCCGTCGAGTACGACCTCGTCCCCATCCTCGAAGGCGTTGGCCCAATGCAGCACGTACGTCGGTTCGGCTTCGAACCACTGGACGTCCTTCGAAGCTCCGAGCCGGGGCACTATCCCGAATCGAGACGGAACGTCGGGATGGAACCTCGACGCGTACAGGCCCTTGTCGATCAGCTCCTGGTCCCAGAACAGCGGCAGGTCGTTGAGAACCGTGTAGTGCTCGGTGAAGGCCAGATCGTGCGGAAGCCGGGGGCCGGGCAGCTCGATCGGCACGTAGTGCACCACTCGGCGCTGCCGGTCGACGACCCCGTAGTGCAAGTACGGAGGAGTCGTCCCGTAGTTGAAGAACATCAGCTCACCAGTGATCTCGTCCACCCTGGCGTGGGCCGAGACGCCTCGATCACCGGGAAAAAGACCGCCCCACGCGGCCTTCCCTCTTTGCCCGAGAGTTACCGGGTCGAGCTCGTACACGTCGCCGCACTGCCAGAAGCTCGTCAACGCCACTCCGGCGTGGACGACCACATCGGTCGAAGAGGCGTCCTTCATGCGACCTCTGGCGCCCCACCCGTCGTCGCGCTTGGACAGGTGAGGATTTTCGGCTATCCCGGCCCACAACGCCTCGCCGGCTTCCTCCTCTGCCAGCAACCCGTCGGTGAGAACGAACCGGTTCCGGTAGGAGGCCGTGCCGTCACGGAAGGCCACGGCGTGGACCATCCCGTCGCCGTCGAAGGGGTGGTAGCGCTTGATCGGTTGGCGCACCGGATTCTCGGTATTGCGCAGGTACACCCCTTCGAGATCGGCTGGTAATTCACCGGTGACGTCGAGGCGCTCGGCGTCCCACTCCTTGTCCTGGGGCCGCCACGGGCCCGTCCGGTAGGGGTGGCTGTCGTCAAGTGGAAGGGTCGACAGACGGTGGCCCACGACGGTGGCGTCCATGCCTCAGCGGCCCGCGAAGTCCGAGATCAGCGTGGCCAGCTCAACGGGGGCGTCGCCTTGGACGCTGTGACCCGCGTTGGCGACGTGCTTGACGACCGCCGATGGCTGGCGCCTGAGCAGCTCGGCCTCGTCGGCGTCATCCACCACCGATTGGGGGAGCATCCCGCGCACCAGCATGACGGGGACCTTCAAGCCCGACACCACATCCCACAGACCGGCGAAGTCGACCGTGGTACCGGAGCCGGACGGGTTACCGATCGCCCGGTGACGGGCGTAGCGCCAGACCCAGGTTCCGTCCTGACGCTGCTCGGCGTTGTGAAGGATGCCTCGTCGAAGCGAGGAGACGCTGCGAGTCGGGTTGTGCTCGACCGTGCGAGCCAGGATGGCATCGAAGTCCGGGAAGCTCTCCGGTCCGTTGACGAAGTTGGTGATGGCCGACGACTTCTGGTTCGTGACCCCAGGAGTGATGTCGACCAGGACCAGCCGGCGCACCACGTCGGGGGCGGCCGCGGCCACCGCGAGTGCGGTCGCACCACCGAGAGACATGCCCACTATGGCCGCCGCCCGCGGCGCCAGGTCTCGAATGGCGACGGCCACGTCTTCCGCGTTGCCGTGGAGGTCGAGGTATCCGGAGCGTCCGCCGTCGGAGTGGCCGTGTCCCGGCAGGTCGAGCGCCACCGCCGGTCGACCCAGGGCCAAGAGGACGGTGTCCCAAGTGTGGGCGTTCTGGGCCCCGCCGTGGAGGAAGACGTACTCCGGATCCGATTCGCCCCACACCAGAGCGCTCAGACTGCGCCCGTCGGCGATTTCGACCCTTTCCCGGCGGACGATGGGTGCCCCGTCATAGGGAATGCCGAACTCGGCGGCGTTCTCGTGGAACATCGAGAACTCGTCGTAGGGAACCCTTGAGGATTCAGGATCCGATCCGGCCATCGCTCCAGCAAGCTACCGGTTCGACCGGCGATACGCGAGACGCCGAGTTCAGGCGCCGGCAAGCCGATCTTCGGCGTAGATGGCGCGACTCCAGATGGTGAGCAGGGTGTCGAGAACCCTTTCCTCGTCGATCGAAGGATCCTGGCCCGTGAAGCTGGCGAGAAACACCCTCTCGTTCATCCAGTTGAGCGCGATGGCGAGCTCCCGGGCAGGAGGGCCGTCCGGAGCTGCGCCGCGAGCTCGCTCGGATTCGATGCCCGCCACGGTGTCCCCGACGAAGCCTTCCATGACGACCGACCAGACGCTTCGAACTTCCGGGTTCTCGGCGAACAGCTGCGCCGCCGTCCGACTCAGAGCTTTGTGCGAACGGAAGGTGTCGTGGATGGCCCGGAGTCCATCCCGCCAGATCTCCCACGCGTCGTCGCCCGCCCGTTCGAGAGCAGCCGCCCGGTTGGCGCGTGCTTCTTCGACCACCCGGTCGAGCAGGCTCAGCACCACGGCTTCCTTGGATGGAAAATAGAAGTAGAACGTCGGACGGGAGATGCCGGCGCCGCGTGCCAGGTCGTCGACAGAGATGTCGTGCAGTGACCGGTGCTCCAACAGCCTCTCGGCGGTGATCAGGATGTCCCTCTCGCGGTCATCGCCGGATGGCTTGCGCGCCCGGCGGCCTCGGGGCAGATACACCTCCGAACCGGTCGGGGCGTTCATGGACGGACCATGCGCCGGCCGAAGCGACCGAACAACCCCACGTAGCGCGACCCCAGAATGCGGGGAATGGCAGCCAGGACGTAGGCGTCGGCGCCAACCAGGATGCGGGCCCGGTCGCGGTCGACGCCGGCCAGGATCGTCTTGGCCGCCTTCTCGGGAGTGGTCCGGGCTACCCGGTCGAACTGACTTGCGGGGTCCTCGCCGAGCCGCTTCGGAGTACCGACGTAGCGGGCGCTGCGGGCGATGTTGGTCTTGATGCCGCCGGGATGCACGCTGTGAACCGTCACGGGTTGGCCGGTGATGAGCATCTCCTGGCGCAGCGACTCGGTAAAGCCGCGCACGCCGAACTTGGCGGTCGAATAGGCGCTCTGGTAGGCGGGGGCGATGAGCCCGAACACGCTGGAGATGTTGACGAGATGACCGTCCCCTGAGCTGATCAGGTGCGGGAGGAAGGCTTTCGTACCGTTCAACACGCCCATCAAGTTGATGCCCAGCAGCCAGTCGAGGTCGTCGAAGGACATCTCCTCTACCGTCGCGGCTACCGCCACGCCCGCGTTGTTGACGACCAGGTTGACCGTGGCGAACGCGCTCTTTACTTCCTCTGCGTGGGCCAGAACGGCCCCTCGGTCTGCGACGTCCAGCTCGAAAGGCAGGACCTTGCCTTCCCCGCTTGCGCTGCCTGCGATGGCGCACAGCCGCACGGTCTCGTCGAGGCCGACCATATTGACGTCGGAGATGGCGAGATTGGAGCCTCGCCGGGACAGTTCGACCGCCAGGGCCCTGCCAATGCCTGACGCCGCACCGGTCACAACGGCCGTCTTGCCTGTGTAATCCACGGGAACCTCCTTCGAAGCGGGCGCATCGCATCAAATCGAACCATTCAACAGTCTGTTGACTCAGTCAACACTATGTTGATAGCTTGGCACAAGTAGAACTACCGCGTCCCCATCCAACGGAGTGACATGACCCCTGACCATTTCGATGTCCTGATCGTCGGCGCCGGGCTGTCCGGCATCGGGGCGGCCTACCGCCTGCAAACCGACTGCCCCCAGAAGTCGTACGTCATCCTCGAGGGCCGGGCCGACTTGGGCGGCACTTGGGACCTGTTCCGCTATCCCGGGATCCGCTCCGACTCGGACATGTTCACGCTCGGCTATCCGTTCCACCCTTGGAAGGAGGCCCGAGCCATCGCCGACGGACCCTCGATCCTCGAGTACATCCGCCAGACCGCAGACGAGTTCGGGATAGAGCAGCACATCCGCTATCGCCATCAGGTCGTCGGAGCGTCCTGGGACTCTGCCAAATCGCTTTGGACGATCGAGGCTCGGGTCGGCGATGCCCCCACCGGCGATGCAGTGGAGCCGGTCGCCTACACGTGCAGCTTCTTGTATATGTGCAGCGGGTACTACAGCTACGAAGGCGGCCACAAACCGGACTTCCCTGGCCGCGACCGATTCGAAGGCCCGGTGATCCACCCTCAAGAGTGGCCCGAGGACCTGGACTACACCGGGAAACGGGTCGTAGTCATCGGCAGCGGAGCAACCGCCGTGACGCTGTTACCAGCCATGGCGGAGCGAACCGCTCACATCACCATGCTTCAGCGCTCGCCCACCTACATCGCCTCCTTGCCAGCGGTAGATCCAATCGCCCGAGTGCTCCGCAAGTGGCTGCCGGATGGACTCGCCCACCGCGTCGCCCGTTGGAAGAGCGTGCTGCTCACGCTGGGCTTCTACCAGTTCTGCCGGCGCCATCCGAAGCTGGCCAAACGCATGCTCAACTCCATGACGGCGCGCCAGCTTCCGAGCGACTATGACCTCGACCCCAACTTCAATCCCAGCTACAACCCGTGGGACCAGCGCATGTGCCTGGTTCCCGACGGTGACCTCTTCAAAGCCATCAAGGACGGTCGGGCCTCCGTCGTGACCGGCCAGATCGACACTTTCACCGAACGCGGCATCCGCCTGCAGTCCGGCCAGGAGCTCGCCGCCGACATCGTCGTCTCGGCGACCGGCCTCCAGCTCGTGGCCTGCGGAGGCCTGCAACTCGACGTCGACGGCCACTCGGTCAAGCCCGGCAGCACGTTCGTCTACCGGGGCTTCATGCTCAGCGACATCCCGAACTTCGCCATGTGCGTCGGCTACACCAACGCCTCGTGGACGCTCCGGGCCGACCTGACTTCACAGTCGGTATGCCGCGTCCTCAACCACATGGACCGCGACGGCCACCAGCAGGTCGTGGCCCGACTCGGAGACAAGTCGGTACCGTCTCGGCCCCTCCTCGACTTGAACTCGGGCTACGTACAGCGGTCGGCCGAGCTGCTGCCCAAACAAGGAGACCGCCCGCCGTGGCGGTTGCGTCAGAACTACGTGCTGGACTACTTCAGCGCCAAGTTTGGCAACGTGGCCGAAGACCTCGAGTTCCCGAAGCCCGTGATCGCGAGCGCAGAGGAGCCGGCCCGGCTGGTGGAAGCGGCCAAGACGGCCTGAGCCGGCCAGACGAGGTGTGGTGTCCTCAGCTGGAGACTTGGTGTTCTCTCACCCCGGAGGCGGGCTCGTAGACGAGGACCGGCTCGCCGATACCGCGCAGCTTGAGCTCGTCCGCCACCATCCATGATGAAGCTTCGCCGCCCGCTCTCGCCACCGCGTCCTCGCTGGCCAGAACCCGGCTCAGGCGATGCTTCGCTTCGTCGGTCAGGCGGGCCGCTTCGTTGACCGGCGTGCCGATAACCGTGTACTCGTAGCGCTGCTCGGCTCCGATGTTGCCGGCGACGACCGGCCCGGCCGACACGCCTACGGCCGCGTCAAGCTCGGGGTGCACAGCAGCGAGCGCCAGAACCTCGCGCCGAATGGTCCGGGCCGCCCGGAGGGCCCGCACGGCGTAGTCATCCAACGAGTTGGGCGCGCCGAATACGCACAAGGCTCCGTCGCCCTCGAACTTGTTCACCCAGCCCCCTTCGGCTGCAACGACCTTGATGATGGCCGCGAAAAACTGATTGAGCAGATCCACCACCCGGTCCGGAGAGTGGGTTTGGGATAGCGCGGTCGAGCCCAGGATGTCGACGAACAGGACTCCCACCTCACGGCGCTCGCCACCCAGGACCACTCCTTGTCGCAGGGCCTGACGGGCCACGTCCTCGCCGACGTGGCGGCCGAAGAGATCCTGCAACGCGTTGCGCTCGCGCAACCCAGCCACCATCTGGTTGAAGCCCGCCTGCAGCATGCCGACCTCACCGCCATCGTTGACCGCGACGGTGACATCGAGGTGCCCCTGTTGGACTCTGCTGACCGCTGTACGCATTTCGCGCAGCGGATCAGCGAGCGACCTCGCGGCCACGAAGACGACCAGCGTCCCGGCCACTAGGCCGGCGCCAACGATAAACCAGATGGCGGTTGCGCTCGGGGGTTGCCGAGCCGAACGACCCAAGAACGTGAGCCCGATCATGAGCAGGAACACGTCGGCACCGACCGCCCATGACGCGATCAGCTTGGTGCGCACGCCTGGGACCAAGCCACGATCAGGCACGTGTGTCGCCAAGGCCAGCGCCACGAGTGGCCGATGGGTCGATTCGCTGAGTAGGTAGGTCAACGCGCTCGTGGTCAAACCACCGAGCGCGATCGACACCGCGACCCGGACCGTGTAGCCGAATGTATGGCCGACCCCCGTGAGAAGAGTCCACAAGACGACGGCCCCCAACCAACCCACCATGGACAAGACGGCGAAGTACAGCGGCAGGGACAGCGTGCGGCGCTGCTCCGCCAGCGTCGGCGCCCGATCCTCGCTCAGCCAGGCGATGGCCGCTTTGAAGCGCCGCTCGCCCCACCAGTGGCCGAGCGGAAGCGTGAGACCCAAGTAAACACAGAGCGTGATGGCGTCGAACAGATCGAAGGCCGGCTGGCCCTTGATGTCCTCTCCGGTGAGCGCTCCAGACGCAGCGGCGAGAGTGGCGCCGGCGACGTTGGCCACGGCGACTTGAACCCAGGTTCGGCGAGCGACGCTGCGCATCGCGGCCACCGGGTCTTGTCCTTCACCCACGCCTCTCATGCTAAGGGCTAGGTCGCGTCGAGACTTACTCTCCGCAGGTTTCAGGAACCTGGCCGGGCTGCAAGCCGGGTGGGATGTAGACACCGTCGTAGATGGACGAGGAATCAGGATTGACCGTCTGGGTCCCTGCGTAAGCCGCGCTGGCGACTGTCGTCGACGTGGTCGTCGGTCCGCTGGATGAGGCCGAGGACCCGATGACGCCGTTGAAGCTCTGGCCGCTCACCACTTCGAGGTTGTACACGGTCGGCGTGAGCGCGCTGTCCTCGACGAGGGTGGCGCCACCGATGAGCTGGCTCTGTAGTTGCTTGGCGGCGGCCAGGGAGTCCGGCGCGTACTCGATCTCGGTGGTGCTCAACCCGAAGTTGGGGGCGTCCCCCGACACGATCGTGTGGTAGCCGAGATCTGAGATGTCCGCGCCTGCAAGCGCAGCCTGCCCGCCAATCCCGCTGCCGTTCTGAACCTCGATGTTCACCGAGGACGGATTCACCGTTATCACCGGTCGGGTCTCGGTGGAAGAGGGCTTGGACGGTGCCGGTGGTGGGGTCTGGCCCACGTCGAGCCACTCCTTGATGACGGCTTGTCCCTGCTGAATTTCCGGGTCCAGGGCTCCCGGGACAGCCGTCGAATTCACCGTCGGGTAGGTGTAGGACGGGATGGTCGAGAGGTTGGCGGAGCGGAAGTCCTGGGCCAACTTGATGATCAGCGAGTTGCCGAATGAGTTGTCAACGGTCAGGTTCTTGGTGATCCCAGCTATCACGCCGTTTAGCGCGATCGGATTCGTGGGCGCCACGCTCTTGGCCTTTCTGGCCAGGGCCTTGAAGAAGGCTTGCTGCCGCTGAATCCTGGCCAGGTCGCTCTCCGGGAAGAGCTGGTACTGCCACTCGCCGTCCAAGTAGTACTGGTACTCACGGGACCGAACGAATGCCAGAGCTCTGCTACCGCTCAGGTTTACGCACCCGGCGGCCGGGATGTTGAGAAGTGAGTAGATGTCCTTCGCCGGAGTGGGGAAGTACTGCTCGACCCCTCCGACCGCGTCGGCCACGGCACGGAACGTGTCGAAGTTGAACACGGCCACGTGGTTGATCTGGATGCCGAAGTCCTGGTCGAGCACGGTCACGAGCAGGGATGGTGTGCCGCTGTTGAAGGCGGTGTTGATCCTGGTGGTCCCGTAGCCCGGGATGGGCACCAACGTGTCGCGCGGAATCGACAGGAGGGCCAGCGATCTCGTCTTGGGCACGATCCTCACCAGGATGATGCTGTCGGAGCGCTGACCGTCGACCTGGCCTGGAGTGCCGAACTGGATCCCGCCTCCTGCGCCGAGATCCCTGGTGTCCGAACCGATCACCAGCATCGAGAAGGGAGCGAGGGACGACCCGTCGCTCTTGCTCTGGCTGCTGTGTCCCTGTCGGTGAAGGTCGGAGACGGCGATCCTCTTGATCTGCCCTAGTCGCCATTGCACGTAGCCGTACGCTCCGCCCGCACCGAGGATCGACAGGGCGGTGAACACGTTGACGGTGATGAGCAGGCGTCTCGGCCAGCGCCGGCGTAGCACGATTCGGTTCTGCCGGTGGGCGCCCCGGCGGGAATGCCGGCGCTCAGGCCCGGTGGCGGCTGCGCTGGGACCGGGTCGGCGGAGCTCCTTGCCGAGCCGACGGAGACCCCCCAGCCCGTCGCCGCGGCGACCCGAACCGCCGGGCCGGGGGTCGTAAATCGTCATGGCTGCATCCGGGAGGCCGCCGCCGTACTACACGTCATGTGGTCGCACTTGCCCTCACAGGTCCAGGGAGATTAACGGCAAAGTCGCCGCAGTGGTGCTCAGGGCCACACACGATGCGACCGGCTCGGAGTCGGGAGCAAAGCGGCGGTTCTGTCGGTTTATGAGTGATTTCGGGCATGCTCTCCTGCGAGATAGGTTCACTGGATGCCTTCGGTCGCCGCGCCCGTCGTGACAGGCATCGACGTGACCAAACGCTGGTCAACGACGCAAGCGTTGTCGGGCGCCACCTTCGCCATCGGCGACGGCGTCACTGGCCTGCTCGGCGCCAACGGCGCCGGCAAGACCACGCTGCTCGGGCTGATCCTCGGGCTGCACCGTCCCGACAGCGGGTCCATCACCGTGTTCGGGCAGGACCCGTGGCTGGCCGGAGCTGAGGTTCGCGCCCGCCTCGGTTACGCGCCCGAGCACGATGCCCTGCCTCCCGACGTCGCCGCCCATGACGTGGTGCGCCATCTCGCTGAGCTCCACGGCCTGCCCCGGCGTGAGGCCACCTCGCGCGCCAGCGACGCGTTGTGGGAGGTCGGCTTGGGCGAGGAGCGGTTCCGCCCCGTGGGCACCATGAGCACCGGACAGCGCCAGCGGGTCAAGCTCGCCCAAGCCATCGTCCACGACCCTGAGCTCCTGCTGCTCGACGAGCCGACGAACGGGCTCGACCCGTCGCAAAGAGAGGACATGCTCGGGCTCATCGAGCACGTCGGCGTCGACTTGGGTATGCACGTGATCCTGTCGTCGCATTTGCTCGACGAAGTCGAACGGGTTAGCGGGTCAGTCGTGATCCTCGAAAGCGGGCGCGTCGTGGCCGACGGCAGGATGGCAGAGCTCAGCAACACCGATCCCGAGCTGGTCGTCGAGCTCGACCGTATCGACGGAGACGATCCTGCACCGGCTCTGGCGTTGGCGCTCGAGCGGGGCGGGCTGGTCGCGACCGCAGATGGGCCCCGCCGAGTTGTCATCGCGCTCGGGTCCCCCTCCGTGTATGACGCGGTGCGCGACGCATTGGCTGACGGCGGCTACTCGGTACGAAAGCTGGAACGCCGTACCGCGAGCCTGGAAGACGTGTATCTGGCCAGCGCCGGTCCGGGGCGCCCCGAATGAGCCGGCGAGAAGACGACGTGGTCGCAGCCGACGATCGGGCTCAGATCTACGAGCCCGGCTACCGGCCGTATCGCGGCGTCCGACTCGGGGTCTCGCACTCAGTGTGGGCTCTAGCCCGCCACACAGCCGAGAGGATCATGGGTCTGAAGAGGCCCGCCCGCTACAAAGTGCTGCCCTTCGTGACGGTCGCAATCGCCTACCTCCCGGCGGTCGCTTTCATCGGCATCGTCGCCCTGGTGCCCAACAGTCCGAGGCGGCTGGCCGACCTGATCCCCGGCCCGGGCCACTACTACGGGTTCATCACTGCAGCCATCATCCTGTTCGCCGCCCTCGCCGCCCCCGAAGCCCTATGCCCCGACAAGCGCTCCCGCTTTCTCGGCGTCTACCTGTCGTCCCCGCTCAACCGTTCCACCTACCTCCTATCCAAAGCCATCGCTGTGATCGGCGTGCTTCTGCTTGTTACGGTCGGCCCTCCGCTGCTGTTACTAGTCGGCTTGGCCCTCCAGAACGAAGGTCCGCACGGGTTCGTGGACTTCATGGGTACCGTCGCGCAAATTTTCGCCGCCGGCGTCTCGCTATCACTGATGTTCGGCGCCGTTTCACTGGCGATTCCGAGCTTGACCGATCGGCGGGCGTTCGCCTCGGCCGGCTCGCTACTGCTCATTCTCGGCTCGGGCGCCATCACGAGCGTGATCGTCTTCGGCCTGGGAGGGCCGAAGAATGTGCTCGCCTTGTCCATCAATCGACTCCCGTTCGAACTGGCCTTGCGCATCTTCACGCTCAGGGGCCTCCCTACGGGACCTCAGGACGGGTTCGTCGCCAGCGCCCCGCTGTCGACCGGGGTGGTGGTCGGCGCGAGCGTCGGCCTGACCCTCGTTGCCGCCGCGGTGACGTGGTGGCGTGTCGTCGGCACCGAGGTGACGCGGTGACCAGCCCTGGGAGCAGCCCCACCATCGCCGTCCGTCAGCTCTCGAAGTGGTTCGGATCCGTCGTCGCCCTTTCCGACCTCAGCTTCGACATCGGACCGGGAGTAACGGCGTTGCTGGGCCCCAACGGTGCAGGCAAATCGACGCTCTTTCGAGTCTTGTGCGGCTTGGCCAACCCTTCGCAAGGGACGGTGCGGATCTTCGACGAGAACCCGCGAGCCAACCCGGACCTCACCAGTCGAATCGGGATCGCGCCGCAGCAGGAGCGGCTCTTCGAACGCCAGACGATCATCGAGTTCGTGAGGCTCGCCGCCACGCTGCATCACATCCCCGACCCCGACCGAGCCGCCCTCTTGGCCATCGAAACAGTAGAGCTCGATCCGGCTGATCCTCGTCCTCTCGCCGCTTACTCCAAGGGCATGCGGCAGCGGGTCAAACTGGCCCAGGCTCTCGTAAATGACCCCGACCTCCTGGTTCTCGACGAACCGCTCGAGGGGCTCGATCCCCGCCAGCGTCTTAGAACGATCGAGCTGTTCCGCCGTCTGGGCGACGAGGGGAAGACCGTGGTCGTCTCCAGCCACGTGCTCGAAGAGGTCGAGCGGTTCGGGTCGCGCATCCTCGTCATCACGCAGGGCCGGCTCGTGGCCGAAGGCCCGTTCTCGGCCATACGCGACCTGATGGACGACCGCCCTCACCGCTTGCGGGTCGGCACCGACCAGCCGCTAGCTCTGGCCGCCGGCCTCCTGACCACTGGACTGGTCACCGGAGCCCGGATCAAGGACGGCTGGATCGAGGTCGAGACCAGCGACTCCCCCGCTTTTCGCCGGTCGGTAGCCGTCGTAGCCCGCGACTGCGAGGCCCGTCTCACCGAAGTGCGCGCCCTCGACGACGACCTCGAGAGCGTGTTCGCATATCTGGTCGGGCGCAGATGAAGGCCACTGCCGCGCCGCCGAACTTCACGATGGCGACCTTCATGACGGTCTGGAAGGTGTTTGTACGGTCGATCGCTACGCGCCTCCGCGTCGCCGGGCTGAGCCTGCTCGGGCTCGGCGCCGTGGCTCTGGGGCTGGCCATTCACCTTTCTCACAGCGCCAACCGACCGAACGCGGCGTGGTCTCTCGTCGACTCGTTCGGGCTCTCACTCTTGATCCCAGTCGTCGCCTTGGTCTTCGCGTCTGCGGCGCTGGGAGACGTGGCCGAAGACGGAACGCTGGTCTATCTGTGGCTGCGTCCGCTTCCCCGGTGGCAGCTGGCGTTGGGCGCCTTTGGCGCGTCGGTGACGGTCGTCGTGCCGGTGGCGGTGCTCCCGCTCGTCGTCGGCGCCGCCATCAGCGGCGGGGGGTGGCGCATCGCCGGCGGGGCTGCGGCCGGCGGGCTGCTTGCGACCGTCGCCTACTCGGCGGTCTTCTGCGGACTGGGGCTGCGCGTCCGGCGCGCTCTCGCTTGGGGCTTGGCCTATCTGCTGATTTGGGAGCAGGCCGTGGCCCGCGTGTCGCACGGGGCTGCCCGGGCCTCGATATTTATCAACACGCGCTCCCTTGCCGCCCACGTGGCTCAGCATCCGCCACCAACCAACGCCGTCGCCTGGACCACCGGGCTCATCTTTCCTCTCGTCGTGACCGTGGTCGCTTTGGCGTTGACGACTCGCTCGCTCGACCGGGGGGAGATCACTTAATGAACGTCTCGATGCTTCTGGAGATGGTCGCCGAGGGGGCGGATGAGCGGGTCGCGCTCGGATCCCAAGACGGCGGTCTCTCAGCCCGAGACCTTCTGTCGAAATCCCGCCGGATCGCCCGTGTATTTCTGTCGAAAGGCGTCGAGCAGGTAGGTCTCGTCGACGTCAACTCCGAGGCCGTCCCCATCACCCTCTTTGCGTGCGCTCTGGCCGGGGTGCCGTTCGCTCCGGTCAACTACCGCCTGACCGACGGGCAACTGGATTCCGTCCTGGCCCGACTCGCCCCCGGCTTGGTCGTAGCCGGAGGGGACGTGATCCCGAGGATCGGAGCGATCGAAGGTTTGCAGGTGCTTTCAACCGACGGCCTGCTCGCCGCGGCAGATGGACCAGACGAAGAGGAGGAACTGCCGTTCGTGGGTCCGGACGGGGTCGCGGTCATGCTATTCACCAGCGGTACTACCGGCGAGCCGAAAGCGGCCTTGCTGAGGCACCGCCACTTGGCGTCCTACGTCATCGGCACGGTCGAGTACTTGGGGGCCGAACCCGACGAATCCCAGTTGATCAGCGTCCCGCCCTATCACATCGCGGGGATCTCGGCCATCCTCAGCTCCATTTACAGCGGCAGACGCATCGTCTACCTGCCGGGCTTTGATTCGGAGGAGTGGGTCCGCACCGTCCAGGACGAAAACGTCACCCAGGCCATGGTCGTTCCGACGATGCTTCGACGCATCTTGACGTGCATGCAAGAGAAGCAAGCCGACCTCGGCTCACTGCGGCATCTTTCCTATGGCGGGGGGCGGATGCCCGTCGAGGTCATCGAGCAGGCCATCAAGTCGCTTCCCAACGTGAACTTCGTCAATGCCTACGGCCTCACCGAGACGAGCTCCACCGTTTCGGTGCTCACCCCGGAGGACCACCGCCTGGCCATTGCGAGCGACGACCCTCAAGTCCGGCGACGGCTCGGCTCCGTCGGCCGTCCCCTGCCGACCATCGAACTGGAGATCCGGGACTCCGAGGGCCGCCAGCTCGCCACCGGCGGGCGGGGCGAGATATTCGTCCGTGGTGAGCAGGTCGCCGGGGAGTATTCGGGCGGGACGATCCTATCGAGGGACGGGTGGTTCCCTACCAAAGACGCGGGCTGGCTCGACGAGGGCGGCTACCTATACCTTGAGGGTCGTCTCGACGACGTGATCGTGCGGGGGGCCGAGAACCTCTCCCCGGGTGAGATCGAAGACACACTGGCTAGCCACCCCGACGTCGCAGAGGCGGCCGTGGTAGGGCTCCCCGACCCTGAGTGGGGCGAGGTCGTCGGCGCCGCCGTGGTGCTGAAGCCCGGAGCGCGTGTCACCGCGGACGAGCTAAAGCAGTGGGTCCGGGATCGGCTCCGGTCGACCAAGACCCCCCAAGTCATCCGCTTCAGGGAGGAGATGCCCTACAACGAGACCGGCAAGCTCCTCAGGCGGGTGATACGCGACGAGATGAAGGGCTAGCCTTCGACGGCCGCCTCGAAGGACGGTTGGGCCGGGGCTTCGGACTCTCGTTTGGGCCCGATGGACGGAACGATAAACGAGGCCAGGAACGCGGCCAAGCCAAGGAAGGCGGCGACGCCGAACGCCCGGGCGTAGCCCGACGTCAACGCCTCCGCGGTCGATGCCGCCCCGTGACCCGCATGCAAAGCGGAGTGGGTGCGGTCGATGGCTATCGTGGCGAGTGCGGCCAAGCCGACCGAACCGCCCATCTGCCGCGAGGTGTTGAGCACGCCCGATGCCAGACCGGCCTCGGTGAAGTGGACTCCCGACGTCCCGGCAGAGGCGAGCGGTGTGAACAGAAGGCCGAGGGCCAGGGAGATCGCGCAGCCGGGGCCGAGCACGTGGCTCCAATAGGCGCTGTGGGACTGAATGTGCGACAGCCAGGTGAAGCCACCACACGCGAGCACGGTCCCGGCCAGAAGGAGCGGTCGCACGCCGAACCTGGTCAGCAACCGCGAGCTCACCTGGGCCCCGATGATGATGGTGGTGGCCATGGGTACAAAGGCCAGGCCGGCTTTGAGCGCTCCGTATCCGAGCACGTTCTGCAAGTACAACGACATGAAGTACCACATGGAGAAGAACGCCGCGCCGACCAGGAACATCACGATGTTGGATCCGGTGACGGATCGCGAGCGAAAGAGCCGGAAGGGTACGAGCGGGGTGGATGCCGCGTTGAGCTGGATGTAGGTGAAGATGGCCAGAAGGACTGCGGCTACGGCCAGGATCGAAAGCGTGTAAGTAGACCCCCACGCGTGGGTGTCGGTCCCCACGATGGCGTATATGAGGGCCCCCAGCCCGGCCGTCACCGTGATGGCGCCGGCGATGTCCAGCTTGGGCGCGTCCTCGTCGCGTTGACGTCGCTTGGACTCGGTCAGAAACACGACCGCGGCGACGGTCGCGGCCGCGCCGATCGGAATATTGACGAACAGTACCCAGCGCCAGGAGACTTCAGCGGTCAGGACGCCACCGAGGATCGAACCGGCGGCCCCTCCTGCGCCCGCCACCGCGCTCCAAATTCCGAGGGCCTTGGCCATCCGGGCTCCCGAGAATGTGGTGACGATGATGGTGAGGGTCGCGGGTGACAAGAACGCCCCGCCGATCCCTTGCACGGCTCGGGCCGTGGTGAGCCAGGCGGAGTTCTGGGCCAGACCTCCTACCAGGCTGGCTACGGTGAACAGACCCAGTCCGAACAGGTAGACCCGGCGGCGGCCGAACAGGTCGGCGGCCCGGCCGCCCAGCAGCAAGAAGCCGGCGAAGGTCAGCACGTAGGCGTTGACGACCCACTGGAGCCCGGTAGGGCTGTACTTGAGGTCTCTGCCGATCGACGGGAGGGCGACGTTGACGATCGATACATCCAGCACGACCATAAACTGGGCCACGCACGCAATGGCCAGGACGATCCAATCCGGGACCTGCCGTCCTTTGGGCGTGCTAACCGCGGCGGCGTCGTTGCTCAAAGGGCCGGTCATGACTCGAATTGCAACCCCCGGCTAAAGGCGAATGTTCCCCCCCGGCCGCCGCATCTACACCTATCTTCTACATCTGTCTGGGGCCGGACAGGTAGACCGTAGTTCCAACCTTTCGTTGCCATCTTGAGGCGTCTCATGCCGGGTACCTCGTGTCTGGGCTGCTCAGTCTTCGCGGTCTATCCCGACCTCATCTTCGATCAGAAGGCTCAACGCCCGGGCCGCTAGTCGTCGCTGGGCTCGCAGCTCCCTAGTCGGGCGACTCGAGTCGAAGGGCAAGGTACCGAGCATGACTTCGCTGAGGGCCAGGCCGCGCAGGACGTGAAACACCAAGCTGCGGAGCCTTCGCTGCCGTACGGGCACTCCGGCGAACAGCTTGGTCGTGAGCCGGTCGAGCTCGACGTCGACGACCTTGCTGATCCGAGTCATGGTCTCCAGCGTCTGCGCCGAGGTGCGGGGATCGTGGCTCAAATTCAAAAGCACCTGGATGAAGGCCAGGTACCGCGGGTCGCCGTAGTAGCGCTCGAGGGTCACGAAATACTCTTCAATTCGGTCGGTCAGAGTGTCGCCGGTGATGTCCGCAGTCGATACGGTCTCGATCAGACGGCGGCTCCCGTCCTCGAGGACCGCCAGCATCAGCGACTCGCGGGTACCGAAGTAGTACTGAATGACGCCCCAGCTGAGCCCGACGTGCTCGGCGACTGCGTTGGAGCTGGATCGGTAGAACCCTCGTTCGAGGATGCACTCGATCGCCCCGTCGATGACGCGCTGCCTGGTGTCGGGGTCGCCACCGCCTGCTCTCTTGGATCGCTGACGGCGTGGTGCTGTGACGGCTTTCATCAGCCCTTCCCTAGCACGACTGCGCTTCGCCCGGCACTGCACAGCACGTGCGAAGCGCCTTGAACCTGATTGGCGGCGCTCCCTCGAAGCTGGCGAACCCCCTCGAGGATGTTGTTGACGCCGTGGATGTACGCCTCGCCCAGCAGTCCGCCGTTGGTGTTCACCGGAAGCTTCCCACCGATCTCGATGTTGCCGTCCGCGATGAAGTCTTTGGCCTCACCGTGTCCACAAAAGCCGTAAGCCTCCAGCTGATAGAAGACCACCGGGCTGAAGTTCTCGTAGATCATGGCGACGTCGATATCGTTTGGCGTCAGCCCCGTAGTGGCCCACAGTTGTCGGGCGGTGTACTCCGCTTCGGGGAAGCGAGTCAAGTCTGGGCCGTAATAGTTAAACGTGACGTCGCCGTTGATGACGTTGCCTTGTGTCGCTCCTTCGATCGTCACCAGCGGCCGGCGTAGATCTTTGGCCCTATCGAGTGAAGTCACCACGCACGCCACGCCACCGTCACTTTCCTGGCAGCAGTCCAGCAGCCGGAGGATCGGCTCGACGATCCAACGGGAATTCTGATGGTCGTCAAGCGTGATCGGTCGCCCGTAGAACCAGGCGTTCGGATTCGTCGCCGCGTGCTTGCGTGCCACCACGGCGTAGCGCCCGAAGTCTGCATTGGTCAGCGCGAACTCATGCATGTAGCGCTGGAACCACAGTGAGTACATTTTCGCCGGAGTGTCCAGACCGTATCGGCGGTACCAGCCGCCGCCGGTGGAGGCGGTACCAGGCCCGGGCTGGCCGAAACGCTTACCCGACCGCTCGTTGAACGCCCGGTAGACCACGACCACCTCCGCGGCCCCGGACACCACTGCTGCTGCCGCGTGCTCGATCGTCGCGCACGCGCCGCCCCCGCCGAATGGCGTCCGCGATGCCCATCGAAGGTTCTCGATGCCCACGCTGCGCATCAGCGCCAACTCATCGTTTGTGTCCTGGGTGAAGGTGACGGTGCCGTCGACATCCGATGGTCGCAAGCCTGCGTCATCGATGGCGGCCCGAACCGCCTCGGACGCCAACTGCAGCTCGCTTCGTCCCGAGTTCTTCGAAAAGTCGGTCTGGCCGATGCCGACGATGGCCGTCTGACCCCGGAGGGTTCCCGTCTTGCCCTCGAGGGTTCTCGTCTTGGCCCGGAGGGTTGCCGTCGTAACGGTCCCGATAGACGGACCCGTCAGACGGAATTGCGGCGTCTTCACGCCGTCGATGTCGACGAAAATCACTTCCACGGGCAGGTCGTTCGCCACCCTGGCGGGATCACTCCCGCGAAGGTTCGACACCAGGCGCACCCCTTCGTCCAGCTCCACCAGCACGACGATTCGCGGCAGGTCGTGGTCATCCGTCGGGTGATGGGACACGATCCAGCTATGGATCCTTCCGCGCCCCGACGCCTCCTGTGCTTCCCATTCCAACGACCCACACCTCGGGCACATCGGCGAGGGTGGATGCTGCACAAGCGAACACTTCGCGCACCGAGTCAGCAACAGTTTCTCCCGCTCGACGCCCTCCCAGAAGAGGTCTTCGCTGCGGGTCAACTCTGGGCTCGGATACTACGGTCTCTTATAGGTTCCACACGCGTGCGGCATTGCCATTGAGGACCAGCTCGCGCTCGTCGTCGGGAACACCGTGGAACATCTCGGCGACGATCGCCTGCGAGTTGGGCCAGCTCGAGACGGGGTGGGGATAGTCCGATGACCACATGATGTTGTTGAGACCCAGCTTCTCGTGGGCGTGCCGGAGGGCGTCCGGTTCGTCGATGAAGGTGAGGTACACGTTCTGACGAAAGTAGTGGCTCGGAGGTCGGGTTATGGCCGGAAACTCGTACCCTTGGCGGGCGGCCATGTCATCTACGACATAGAGCCACCACGACACCCACCCGAGCCCAGGCTCGACGAACACGACCTTGAGATGTTGGAAGCGCTCGAACACGCCGCCCATGATCCACATCCCGAGGGCCTCGGCGCTGGACATAGGTACCAGCGGGACGAAGACGCCCTTCTGGGGAGTCGGATCCCTCCTGGCCAGGTCCTCGAGCTGGGTGTTGAGACCGATGTGGCAGCAGATCGGCAGGTCGGTGTCCTGGATGGCCGCCCACAGCGGGTCGTAGCGGTTATCCCAGTAGTCCGGCAACCCGAGCTCGGCCGGGAAAACGGGAAGCTGCAGAGACTTGCACCCTTCGCTGGCCGCCAGGCGCACCTCTCCAACGGCGACGTCGATGTCGTGGATCGGGATCTGGTAGGAGACGATGAGTCGCTTCGGGTCGACCGAGGCGAACTCCGACAAGGCCGTGTTGAAAGCGCGTGTCGCTTCCTTCCAGCCGTTCTTGATCATGTACAGGTACCTGAACGCGCTCACTTCGCAGTAGCTGGACGACGCGCTGACCCCGTCGGCGTCCATGTCCTTGAGTCGCTCTCGAGGATCAGTGTGACCCGGCCGGCCGAAAGCCGGATGGGCCCGATTCCCTCCGATGCCGACGTTGGAATCCGGTGGTAGGCCCTGTTGCTCGCGCCAACGCTGGTTGGCCTCCGCAGAGATCGTCGTCACCATCGACTTCGCGAACGCCATCAAGGCTTCGTCGTATCCATCGTGGTGCTTCGACGCCAAGTGGGACTTCACGCGGTCGTGGCTCAGATCGACGTGATCATCCGCCGAGATGAGGCGCTGCTGCACGGCCCCCTCCTACAGGTATCTGGCCGAACAGTCGCCTGTGGCCACCGGGTGGATTCGAGATTATAGTAACTACAAGGTTATAGTAACTACAAGGTAGGCACAGCCACCATCATCGGGGAGGTCAGGCGTGGGAGTGCTGGACGGCTTGGAAGTGGTGGATCTTTCGTGGGGGATCAGCGGACCCATGACGGGGATGCTCCTGGCGGATCATGGCGCCCGGGTCACCAAGATCGAGCCTCCGGGCGGCGACCCGTGGCGGCACCTTTCGGGATACCGCGTCTGGAACCGGGGTAAGCGGAGCGCCGTCCTGGACTTGAAGTGCGTCGCGGACCGCGATCGCTTCAAGGCCTTGTCAGCGGGGGCGGACGTGCTCATCGAGAGCTTCTCGCCGGGCACGACCGAACGATTGGGTATCGACTACGCGACGCTGAGCGCCCTCAACCCCCGTCTCGTGTACTGCTCGATCTCGGCTTACGGTCCAGAAGGCCCCGACGCGGCCCGGCCGGGACTCGACGCGTTGGTGGCGGCCCGGACGGGCCAACAATGGGAAGGGCGCGGGATCAAGGGCGGCACCATCGGACGGCTATCCGGGACGGCCGGCATGATGCCCGACCTGGAAGCGCCTCCGGGCTGCTGGGTGGGACCAGACCGACCCGGTCCGCTGTTCAGCGGGGTGCCTTGGGTCAGCCTGGCCACGTTCTACATCGCCACGGTCGGGGTCAACGCGGCCATCCGAGCCCGCGAGATCACCGGCCGAGGCCAGCACGTCAACGCGTCCATGCTCCAGGGTGTGATGGCCACGACCGTCGCCGCCTGGCAGCAGGTGGAGCGGCCCGACGCCCCCTTCTTCGAGACCTGGGTGGTGGACCCGCGGGCGCCGAAAGGCTTCTTCCGGGCTGCGGATGGGCGCTGGCTGCATCACTGGGTGCCGCTACCGGACTTCATCCTCGGCGCGGCGGCGAGCGGCATGGTAGCCACCGACGACGTCCCCGGACCGAAGACCGCCTCGCTGCGGGTATCCACCGCCCCCGAAGACATGGTGGTGCTCCACACCTACCAGGACCAGCTCCGCGAAGCGGTCGCCGGCTACCCGTCCAAGGACTGGGTCCGCGTAGCTTCCGAAGTCGGTGTGCCCGTCCAGATGGTCCGGTCACCCGAGGAAGCCCTCCTCGACCCCCACCTGCTCGCGGACGGTTGCGTAACCGAGGTCGACGATCCCGAAGTCGGTCGGATCCGTCAGGTGGGACGCGTCGTGGAGCTGGCCCGCCATCACCCTCACCGCGTGGCAGCCGCGCCGCAGGTCGGACAGCACACTGCAGACGTCTTGGCCGAAGCCGACGTCGCCTTGTCCGCCTTGTCGCGGGGTGCCGATCGGTCGGCGTCGGCCGGTCACATTGGGCCCACCCTCGCATCGCCTCTCGATGGAGTAGTGGTGCTCGATCTCGGGTTGGCGGTGGCGGGACCGTTCGGTACTCAAGTCTTGGCCCAGTTGGGAGCCCGGGTCATCAAGGTCAATACCTTCACGGACAAGTTCTGGTTCAGCAATCACATCGCCATGTGCTGCAACCGGGACAAGGAGTCCATCACCCTCAATCTCAAAGATCCCGAAGCGATGTCCGTACTGCACCGGCTCGTCGAGCGCGCCGACGTCGTCCAGCACAACATGCGATATGACGCGGCCGAGAGGCTTGGCGTCGACTACGAGTCCTTACGCCAGCTCAATTCTCGGCTCGTCTACTGCCACACGCTCGGCCACGATCAGGGCCCGCGTGGACAGGATCCGGGCAACGATCAGACGGCGGCAGCCCTGGCGGGGACCGAGTGGCTCGACGGCGGACTGGATCACGACGGCCGCCCGGTCTGGTCGTGCACATCGCTCGGCGACACCGGCAACGGCTTTCTCTCGGCCCTCGGAATCATTCAGGCGCTGTACGACCGCGACCGCACCGGCTTCGGGCAGTTCGTCAGGACCTCGATCCTTTACGCCCACCTGCTGAACGCCTCGACCGCCTGGGTCACCCCCGATGGAACCGTCGCCGGCGACAGGCAGATGCCGGACGCCGAACAATACGGTTGGAGCGCCCTCTATCGGCTGTACGCGACCTCTGACGGTTGGCTATGCGTGGCTGCTCTCGACGAGAAGGCGTGGACGGGGCTGTGCGACGCTGTCGGACGTGGGGACCTCCGTGGCGACGAGCGTTTCGCCACGGCTGCCCAGCGGCGGGCCCACGACGCCGAGCTCGCGGTCGAACTAGAAGCGGTCCTGCGAGGTCGCCCAGCCGCGGCGTGGTTCCAGGACCTGGACACCCGCGGAGTTCCGTGTGAGATCTCCGATCCCGACTTCGTACTCCGCCTTTTCTCCGATCCAGAGGCCGTCAAACTGAAACTCGTCAGCTCTCTTACCCATCGGGTCGTGGGGCAGATGAAGATGGCCGGTCTCTACTTTGATCTGTCCGATACCCCCGGACGAGTCTGGGGTCCTCCGCTCTGGCCGGGCCAGGACACCCGCCGGATCCTTGATGAAGTCGGCTACAGCCACGACGAGATCGAAAAGCTGATCTCTTCCGGAGCGGTGGAGGATACCGGCGCCGAAACGGGGTGACGCAGCGGGATGGGATCAGATGGCGGCCAGGTCGGCTCGAGGAGCGAGGAACCCCGTGGCGCCGAGGGCTTCGCAGACAAAGGCGTCGGCCGTGGGGCTGATCGCGGACAGCACGTGGGCGCCGTTGAGCCATTCGATGCGGGGCCGGCCCCAATGGTTCCACAGCTCGTGGGCCTGGCCGGGCATAGCCATCCGGTCTCCGAGCGCCCCGTAGATGAACCTTCGCTCCTTGGGCACCATGGGCTCGAACGTCAACGGCGATACGACCCGGTGGACCAAAGAGGGCACCTCGCCGAGCATGCCGTACTCCAAGGCCCGGCGGCGCAGCGGGGTGGGACTGTGATGGCGGAACAGGCGCGGGAGGTCGCTGGCCGGAATGCCGGCGATGATCAGGTCGAAGCGGTCATCGAGCCCGACGATCAGGGAGCTGGCGTACGCGCCGAGCGAGATCCCGTGCAGCCCGAATCGGGAGCCACGCTCCTCCTTCTTCAGCCAGGACACGAGCGCCCTCACGTCCCAGGCGGTCTGGCTCAGCCCGAACACCGGGTTCATCAAATCGAAAGACATGAAGTCGGCGCCGGAGAAAAAGGACGCCTTTCTGGGGCCGTGCATCGGCAGCACCGGGAGGGCCAGGTTGCAATGCAACTCGTCGGCCAGCTTCTTGGCCCGGAAGGCGTGGAAGTCGGTGAGCGGTGAGCCCATCCCGAATCCATGAACGCACACGAGCCAGGCCGGGCTCGGCACGGTCGACCGGACCAGGTAGGCGTGGGCGGATCGGTTGGGTTCGTGGCTCTGCCAGCGCTCCCCGCCCGGCTCGCCCGGGTGGGGGAGGTAGCCGCTCTCCCAAGTCAGATGCTCGAAAGGCACCCCTCGACTCGAGCCTTCCGTCCGATCGGCGAGGCGGAGGGGCGGAGGAGTCCGGTGGTAGGAAGACGGATCGTCGATCCAGCCCTTCGCCTGGTATAGGGACAGCGCGTCACTCAGTTCTTTGCTGACGCGCAGGTAGTCGGCCCGGTGCGGATGGCTCCGCGGGCTGCGCATGACCCCCAGCACCACCTCGTCGAGGGCCACCTGCGCGGCCAGACCGATCGACGGCCGGGCCACGGGTATGTCGGGGTACATCGGCACCCGGCGCGACCGGATCCAGGAGTTGACGATATAAGCGCTGGTGTTGGGCACGACCTGGGTCAGGCCGATACCAGGGATCCGGGCCACGAAGTGTTGGATTGTGCGGGTTGGATTCACTGCTTGCAAACGTTAGCGCGGTCGAGAACCGGGGCTGGGGGTGGGGGTGCCACCACTCCGAGCTGGGGGAGCACCCTCGATTCGATGAGAGTGAGGCTTTCCCACGCCAGGTCCGGATCGAGCCCGCCCATCAAAGGCTTGAGGAAGAGCCCACCACGGGAACGTGCGAGGGCAACGCATTCCTCCGGTGTGAGCAGTAGGTATGTACCGCTCGCTCTCAGCCCGTCGATATCTCTCACGCTTGGGTAGGGGTGGTCCGGATTGCCTCCACCCCACGAGGCGTAGTCATTCGTCTCGTGCAGGGCGTGCGGTGCGATGCGGACCCAGTCGCGCTCAGGATCGTTGGTGACGTGAACGAACAAGGGGCCGACCTCCTCCGATGGCAAAGGTGGCGGAACGGGCCGGCCGAGACGAGCCAGTTCCTCGCGATAGGTCTCGAAAAATCTGGGCGCGGACGGCATGAAGCCGTCTGCTATCCGCGCCGCCCTACGAGCGGCGGCCTTCGACGTGCCCCCGAGAATTATCGGAGGGCCTCCGGGCGTTTGAGGTCGAGGCAGAATGCGAACCGTTCGGCCCTGGTATTCGAATGGCTCGCCCGTCCAGGCCCGTCTAAGGGTCTCGACGGCGTGCTCCATTCGGGCCGGCCGCTCGGACATGGACAGTCCGAACTGCTCGTACTCGTCCTCTCGGTATCCGCCCCCCACGATCAGGTACAAACGTCCGCCAGCCACAAGATCCAATACGGCGAGATCTTCAGCGGCCCGAAGCGGCTCGTAGAGAGGAAGGATCATGAGCCCGATGTTGATGACCATGTTCCGGGTGCGCGCTGCCGCGGCTGCGGCGAGCACGACGGGCGACGGCAGGTACCCATCAGTGGAGGCGTGGTGCTCCATGAACGTCACTGCTGTAAATCCCGCCCGGTCTGCCCATTCGCACTGCTCCAAAGCGGCGGCATATAGGCGGCCGGCGGAAGAGCCAAAGTCCGGTGCACGCATGTCGTAGCCGAGTGTCAGCAGCACGATCCGACCGTGGCCACCATGGCGATCCTCTCGTCGCCGCCCTGGACGACGCTTTCCGTCCCCACCATCGCGGGCAGCATAATGTATACACAACCGGCTGGTATCACCGATTTAAAGATTGGAGAGTTCTCGTCCGTCACGTCGGTCCGCATCGATAATCCGCCGACGGAGCTCCATCTGACGGCGTGGCAAGATTCCCTAATCGCCGAGCGATGAGAGCGTTCGCAGAAGGAGCCTGATGACCGACCTGTACTGGGACCCTTTTGACACTGAGATAGACAGCGAGCCACACGAAACGTGGCGCCGGATGCGCGACGAAGCTCCCGTGTACCGCAACGACCGATACGACTTCTGGGCCTACAGCCGGTTCGCCGATGTGGAGGCAGCCCATCGGGACCCGGTGACCTACAGCTCGGCGCATGGAACGGTGCTCGAAAGCATGGATGGGTCGATGTCGGCAACAGGGATGATGATCTTCATGGACCCGCCCGACCACACTGCTCTGAGGCGCCTCGTCTCGCGGGCGTTCACTCCACGCCGCATCTCGGCCCTGGAGGACCGCATCCGGGACATTTGCTCAGAGCTTCTCGACGCCCAGCAGGGCCGCTCGACCTTCGACTTCCTACAGGACTTCGGAGCCGTGCTCCCGTCCCGGGTGATATCCACGCTGCTCGGAGTACCGCCCGAGGACCAGGAGGCCCAGCGCCATGTGGTGGATCGCCTCTTCCACATCGAGCCCGGCGTGGGGATGATCAACCACGTATCCGCCGGCGCCGGCATCGAGCTCGCGGTGTACCTCGGCCAGCTTCTCGCCGACCGGCGGCGGGAGCCGCAGGACGACCTGCTCACCGGCCTGGTGGAGGCTGAGGTCAACGAGGACGGGGGGACCCGACACCTGACGGTCGAGGAGGCCATCAGTTTCGCCGTCCTGCTGTTCAGCGCGGGGACCGAGACGGTCGCACGCCTGCTCGGAAACGCAGCCGTGGTGTTGGCCGACCATCCCGACCAGAGGGCGGACATGGTCAAGAACCCGGAGATCATCCCCAAAGCCATCGAGGAGCTCCTGCGCTATGAAGCGCCCTCTCCGGTGCAGGGGCGCTGGATCACTCGAGACGTGGAGGTGCACGGCGTGAGCATCCCGACGGACTCGAAAGTGCTTTTGCTCACGGGGTCGGCGGGCCGCGACGAGCGGGCTTTCGCAGACCCGGACCGGTTCGACGTCCGTCGCCAATCCGATCACCACGTTTCATTCGGGTACGGCATCCACTTCTGTGTCGGGGCCGCCCTGGCCCGGATGGAGGGCCGCATCGCCCTCGAGGAGGTGTTCGGGCGGTACCCCGAATGGGAAGTGGACAAAGACAGGGCCAAGCGGCTGCACACCTCGACGGTACGAGGGTGGGCGGAGGTTCCGGTCCTCGTATAGATGAGGAGTAAGCGGATGGCAGAAGAGACCGGATCCAACGAGAGCCACTTTGCCGAGCGGATGTTCCCCGCTCCAATCGATCACGACATCGCCCAGCCCGATCGGGCCGTTAGTTCGGTGTATTCGGGGGTGGACACGGCGGAGCTCGGCTCCTGGCAGAACGAGCGTTGGTACCAGGGCGGGGGGCGGGTCGGAGAGAAGGCGGTTCGCTCGATCGTCGTCTATCCGCCGACGCGTGGTCTGCAGACACAGGGCGATCCCTTCGAGCCGGTCAAGATCGGGATCCTCATCGACATGGACTTGGGTCAGCTTCTCGCCGATTGGGTCGATGCGACGATCCTCGCCCTCGAGGACGCCCTCAACGAGGGCGTATACGACCGGCCGGTGGAGATATGCACCGTGGATGCGCGGGGCCTCCCTCGGGAGAACTACCTGAAGACCCGCGCCGGCTACCTCCGGCTCGTCGAGCAGGGCTGCGTGGTCGTGATCGGGCCGATGATCTCCGACAATGCAGTCAACCTTCGCGACCTCGCCAACGCCACAGGCGTGCCGTGCCTCAGCTGGACCGGCGCCGTGCGCTTTCACGGCGAGGCGTGCTTCACGGTCGCCAACGGAGACATTCCGACGGAGTCGGTGATGTGCGCCAACTGGTGCGCGCAATCCGGTTACCGGCGAGTGGGCTTCTTCTGGGAACGAGGCTCGTCGGGAACTGACTATGCCGACTACTTCCGCACGGCCGCCGGGCGGGCCGGGGTGGACATCGTGAAAGAGGTGAGCCTGGGCCCGAACCCGCGTGACCTGGCCGATCACCTCGAGACCATGAGAACACAGGGCGCCGAAGCGATCATTTACGTGGGATACGGCTACGCCACCTTCCACTTCGCCAAGGCCTTCGCCGCCCTCGACTGGGATCCGCCTCGCATGATGGGCACCGCCTTCATGTTTTACTCCAACTCCAACGCGTGGGCCGAGGGGCTAGACGGATGGCACGGGGTGGACCAGCTTGGCGAGGACGGAACCAACCCGAACTACGAAGCCATGCTGACCCGCTTCCAGGCCCGCTTCGGGCGCCTGTCGCGCAACGTGGTCGTGGCTCTCTCGTACGACTCGGCTCGGGCTGCAATCGCCGGGATCGCGAACGCGTCGATTGCCATACCGAGCGAGGTGCGCCTCGGCCTCGAGAAGATCAAGTGGATGGCGTGCACCAACGGCGGACCGGCGACCTACCTGACCTTCGCCCCCTACGACCACCGGGGCTACAAGGGTGACTTCCTGACCATCCGTGAGCTGCGCGGCGGAGAGCTCCACTTCCGCGGCTACTTCCGCCCGCAGTGGCCGTCCAACCAGACCTAGCCGTCCAACCAGACCTAGGCGGGCGAACCAGACCTGGCGGGCGAATCTGGATGGGCACGGTCCTTCACGGACCGTGGACCTCCTCGACCGTCGGACCTATCCGAGCCGCGATGACACCCAGAGTGCCTTCGTCGAGGCGGTACAAGCCGGCTGCGTTCTGCCCGAGGATTTGGCGCGCTTCGGGCTCGGGGACATCCTTGAAACGCTCCTTGATCCACTTGCGCGTGTGCGGGTAGGTCCCTTCCGGGTGGGGGAGATCGTTGCCCCAGAGCAGGTTGCCGACACCGATGGCGTGGCGGCGCTCGATCTCGTCGACGCCGGGGGTCGAAGCGGCGAAGAAGCAGTTTCGGTCGACGTATTCGCTCGGCCTCATGGTGAGGTCCTCCTTGAAGACCTCTCCGAACTTTCGGGTGTTGTGGCCCCCTAGCCACTTCTCGTCCATCCGACGCACGAGGTCGGGGACCCACCAGGCCCCGTTCTCGGCTATCGAGTACCTCAGACGCGGGTGGCGCTCGAACACGCCCGACAGCACGAGAACCCAGAACGGCCGGGCCGCCCACCACCACGCCTCTGCGGCGTAGATCGGCACCATTCCTGGCCCCAGCCCATAGTCGGCCGGACCGGCACCAGAGTGCGTGTGCAAGACCATCCCCGTCTCCGCGCACGCGTTCCAGAACGGGTCGTACATGGGATCGAGGTATGCCGGGCTGTCGAACCATCGGGTCGGGATCATCACGCCCCTCAAGCCGAGCGCAGCCGCGGCGTGCACCTCCCCGACGGCGTCCTCGACGCCGGCGGTCAGCGGGACCACGGCGACCCCGATCCGGCGATCCGGGTTGGTCCGGCAGAAGTCGGACAACCACCGGTTGTGGGCCCGGGCGCCTTCCTTCAGGGCCGCGGGGTCGACGTCCTGACCGGAACCGAGGCCCGAGCCAAAGGGGGAGCTGGCCAGCCGGCCGGTGCCGAGCACGTCGGCGTCCGGAAACAGGACTTCAGCCGCGACTCCCTCCTGGTCGAGGATTCGATCCCGGGCGGACGGGTCGTATCCGGCCCTCATGTCGTGGTCGCCGGTCTCCGCGTCCCATTCCTCGACGAACTCGGTGTTGACCATCCTGCCCGCCGTCAGTTCTTCCTGATGACGGTCGAAGGCCTGGCGAAAGTCCGCCGCCAAATAGTCCCTGTACACCTCCGGGGGCGGGCCGGCATGGCCATCGGATGAGATCACCAAGTATCTGGTCATGGGTAGTTCCCTTCTGAGGCTGGTCTGATCAACTCAACCCGCGAGATCGTGCACGTGGGTGGGGTTGGCATGCGATCCGAAGGAATCGGCGCGGGACCGCAGCGTCTCGACCGGCCCGGAGGAGTCGAGGATCATCACGAAGCGCCGAGCCCGCATCCCGTCCACGACCATCCCGGCCAGCTCGTCCAGCGGCTGAAGCGGTATCCCCCTGGCCGTCAGGTCGGCGATGGTCATGGCCGGAGTCGATCGGGGACGTTCGCGGGCGAGCTCCGATGGTCGGTTTCGGTCCGCAGTCCACAGACCTGTATCGAGCAGCCCGCGCCCGCTCGGATAGAAGACGGCTGCCCACAGCCTGCCACCCTCGGCTTCCAGCTGGGCATCCAGGCACTCGGTCATGCAGGTCACCGCGCACTTGCTGGACGCGTACACAGAAGCCTGAGGCAGGGAAACGATCGGGCCGTCCGGGGAGGACGTGTTGATGACGATCCCCTCGTCGTTGCCGGCGAGCATCCGTGGGACGAAGGCTTGGATTCCGTGCGCCACGCCGAAGACGTTGACCGAGAAGGTCCACTTCCAGTCGTTGGGCGTGGTATCCCAGACCAGGCCGCCCGGCGGGCCGACACCAGCGTTGTTGCACAGGACGTGGACCGCCCCGTAGGCCTCATAGGCGGCGTCGGCCAACCCGACGACCGACTCGTAGTTCGTCACGTCCGTGACGACCCCGATGGCATCGGCCGAGGTCGCTCGAATCTCCTCGACGGTCGCGTCCAACGCGGGCCGCTCGATGTCCGCGATGACCAGCTTCATGCCTTCGGCTGCGAAGCGCTGGCAAAGGGACTTTCCGATCCCGCTGGCTCCGCCTGTGACCACCGCGACCCTGCCCGTCAAGTCTTCCACTGTCAGACCCGCTTCGCTGGCTGGTTCGGATTCATTTGACCCATCACGACCCCCAAATCGACGGCTGGACGGGCGGCCCGCCGTGCGCTGGTAATGTATCAAATATGTATGTCGGCTCCGAAAACGAGCCCAGACCTCCAGGACGGAATTGACGTGGCAGACGTGACCGATCATCTGGACCCTGCCATCGGGATGGTCCACGCGACGACCTCGCGCTGGGAACCCGGCGAGCCCCAGGCCGGCCTGCCGATGCCGAAGGACCCCGGGCTGTTGACCGACGTGGCCCGCCGACCGAGGGTCTCGCATTTCGGCGAGCACCGGTACCCGTACCCGGTGCCGAACGGGTGGTTCATCGTCGCCGAGTCGGCCGAAGTGAGCCCCGGAGACGTCCGCCCTTTGTACTACTTCGGGCGCGACCTGGTCCTGTACCGATCCGCCGACGGGTACCCGCGCGTGATGGACGCCCACTGCACCCACTTGGGTGCCAACATCGCAGTCGGAGGAAGGGTTGAGGGCGGATGCGTCAGGTGCCCCTTCCACGGCTGGAAGTTCGAGGGCGAGACCGGGAAGTGCGTCGAGATCCCCTATGGGGACTTGCCGAGGATCCCCCCCAAGGCCCACTCCCGTTCGTACCCGACCATCGAGCGCAACCACATGATCTGGGTGTGGTACCACGCACAGGGCGGCGAGCCGTTCTACGACGTACCTGACGTCCCCGAGTTCAGCGATGACGACTGGAGCCCGATACTCGTCCGTGGCTTTCCGATCAACATCTCAGCCCAGGACATGGCTGAAAACAACGTCGACTTCGCCCACTTCCAGTTCGTGCACGGGACCGAAAGCATCCCCGATGACGAGTTCATCACCGAGGGCACCTACAAGAAGGCCGTGGGTGGAGGAGGCACCTTCGTGCGGGAGGGCTTCGGGCTCGGGCTCGGCGTGCTGAGGGTGCAGAACTACGTGACGTTTCTGTCCTCCACCACGCCGATCGACGAGCACAGCGTCTACGTGAGGTGGATTTTCAGCGCGCCGAAGAAAAATGGCGAGCAGGCCGCGGCCGAAGCGGCCGAGTCCTTCTGCTCGGGAGTATCCCAGGACATTCCGATCTGGGAAAACAAGATCTACCGCGATCCTCCCATCATCACGAAGACGGAGAAGCTCATCCTCGAGCACCGTCGGTGGGCGAAGCAGTTCTACAGCGAGGTCGGCTGAATCGCTCCCCTCGGCTCGGGCTCTTCGTCACGCCTCAACGCTCTCGCCGAACGGACCGCGACCCATCTGGTCGCGCACGGTGACGACAGGTGGGTTGGTCAGGGTGCGCCGCTGCCAGTTGGCCCCGTCGACGACCAGGGTATGTCCCGCAATGAAGCGGGCGAAGGGCGAAGCCAGGAAAGTGACGGCCCACCCCAGCTCTTGACGCTCACCGACTCGCATAGCCGGTTGGCAGGCGTCCTTGTCGGGCGTACGACCCAGGTTCCCCTGGATGGCGTCGGTCATGTCGTCGTGGGGGAACATACCCGGCACCACCGCGTTGACCTGGATCCCGTAAGGGCCCCATTCGACTGCGAGCGTCTCTGTCAGGCTCTTCACCCCGGCCTTGGCTGCCGCCGAGTGGGCGAAGCCAGGCCCGCCGGTCCAGGCGTAGGAAGCCCCCACGTTGACGATCGACCCCGGAGATCCTGCCGTCAGATGTCGTCGGGCGAACTCCCGGGAGCAGAAGAATGTGCCGTTGAGCGTGATATCGACGACGGTGCGCCAGGCGTTGGGCGACATGTCCTCGGCCGGCACAGGAAAGTTGGCGGCCGCGTTGTTGACCAGCACGGCCGGGAGCGCGAACGCCTTCTCCGCTTCGTCGAAGAGGAGGGCGATCTGGTCTGGGTCGCGAATGTCGCAGGGCCAGGCGAGCACCTCCGCTCCGAGTCCTTCCAGGGCGGCCCGGCCCGCCTCCAAGTGCTCGGCTTTCCGACTTGCGATCACCAGCCGCGCTCCTAGACGGGCGAACTCGATGGCTATCGCTTTGCCCAGCCCCGTGCCCCCGCCAGTCACCATCACCACGGCGCCGTCAAAGGTGCCGGGGTTGAGAGCGCAGACCCCCGGCGGCGGCGGAGCGGGCAGGCCCGATATCGATTCAGTCATCAGCTGCCCCGATACACCGGCGACCGGTCCTCTGTCCTGGCCAACCGGAACTCGGCATAGTCGTCGCTTCGGTTGATGAAGGTCTGCGCAATCAACTCTTCAGCCATGGACGACCGGACTTGGGGCTCCGCCAGATGGGCCTGGATGCGCCGGGCCATGCTCACAGTCGCGGCCGGCGCCGCCGCGATCTTCTCGGCCATCTCCATAACGACCCCGTCCAGCTGCTCCACCGGCACGACCCGGCTGACCACCCCGTGAGCCAACGCCTCGGCTGCGTCCATGGGCCGGCCGGTGAGGACCATGTCCGCCACCACGCCGGGTCCGCAGATCTGGAACAGGCGCGCCACTCCCCCAGTGTCGGGGATGACCCCGTGGGCCACCTCCGGAAGCATGAACCGGGAGCCCTCGGCGGCTACGCGGATGTCGCACAGGAGCGCACGCTGAAACGATGCCCCGATGGCCCACCCCTTGAGGGCGACGAGGACCGGGGCGTCCATGGTGAACAGCTGCTGGATGCCGGCGTGGCCCCGTCGCATCAGGTCGTGGTGCGATAGGTCGGACCGGCCGCCACCGATCGCGGCGACGTCGCGTCCCGATGAGAAGGACTTGCCTTCCGCCCGCCAGACAACGGCCCGCACCTCTCGATCCGATCGCAGCTGGCCGAGGATCTCGAACAGGGCCGCGTCCATCTCGTCATCGAAAGCGTTGTGCTTGTCCGGGTTGCGGTTGGTGATGACGGCCACGCGCCCACCGATATCCAAAGTGATCTTGGCCGACACATGAGCTCCTCGGTACGACCGACTGGCATCCGACACGGATATCGTATGCAGATTGTGGATCAGCCCGACGTCTCGACGGCACGGCCCCTCTCCGGTGTGCGGATACTCGCCCTCGAGCAGATGCAGGCCCTCCCCTTCGCCACGCAGTTACTGGCGCGACTGGGTGCTGACGTGGTCAAGGTCGAGCCGATCACCGGAGAGATGGGCCGCGGCTCGCTTCCAGCCATCGCCGACCCAAAGGGTCGATTGGTCGGAGCCACCTTCCTCCGCAATAACTTCCACAAGAAGTCGGTGTGCGTCAACTTGAAGGATCCCGGAGGCCGGGACCTGGTCCTGAACCTGGCTCCCAAGTTCGACGTGTTGGCCGAGAACGCCAAAGCCGGCACGATGGGACGCCTCGGATTGTCATACCAAGACGTGCGGGCCGCGCATCCGTCGGTCATCTACGCGTCGATCTCGGGATTCGGGAACCTCGGGGACTCGCCGTACATGTCCTGGCCGGCTTTCGCACCCGTCGTCGAGGCCATGTCCGGGATCTACGAGATGAAGCGACAGGGCGACCAGCCACCGACCGTCTCGCCGGTCGGCGCCCTGGGCGACATATCCGCAGCCCTGTTCGCCACGGTAGGGATCCTGGCCGCCCTCCGACGGCGCGACGCATCCGGCGAAGGCTGTCACGTGGACGTAGCCATGCTGGATTCGGTCATGGCCATGACCGACATCGTCCTCAACTTCTGGTCGCTCGGACTTCGCAACGGCGACCTCGGACCGCTCATCAATCACGGCTTCCGAGCGGGCGACGGATGGTTCATCATCCAGGTGGGGCGTGAAGCCCACTTCTCACGTCTGGCCGAGCTGGTGGGCCAGGCGGAATGGGTCACCGACCCCCGCTTTTCCGACCGACAAGGATGGATCGACTACCTCGAGTCAGATATACGGCCTGCCATCGAAAACTGGGCTTCCGGTATGACGCGAGCCCAAGCGTGCACCCATCTCGCGAGCGAGGGCATAGCCGCCGGCCCCTGCCTTCGCGACGAGGAGCTGGCCACCGACCCCCACGTGGTGGCCCGCAACATGCTTTCTTCGATCGAGCGGCCGGACGGATCCGGTCCGCCGGTGCTCGTTCCCGGCAACCCGGTCAAGCTGAGCGGCGTACCCGACGCGCCCGATAGCCGGGTGCCATGGGTGGGGGAACACACCGACGAGGTGTTGCGGGCCGAGCTCGGGCTCAGCGACGGCCGCCTCGAGGAGCTGCGTTCTACCGGCGTGATCGCCTGACCTGACACCATGGCCCCGCCTTCCGATCTCACCATCCCGTCGGTCCTCGAACGGGCGGCCGTCGAGTTCGCTTCCGCCGATGCCGCCGTGGATGGCTCGAGCCGGCTTTCGTTCGCGCAGCTCCACCAGGCTTCGATCGATGCCGCCCGAGCGATCGTCGCAAGCGGCGTGGGCCCCGGGGACCGCGTCGCGCTGTGGGCCCCCAACAGCATCGAGTGGATCGTGGCCAGCTTCGGGATCTACCTGGCCGGGGCGGTCCTGGTGCCACTCAACACCCGTTTCAAATCACAAGAAGCGGCTTACGTGGCGCGAACCTCGGGCGCCCGGCTGCTCCTGACGGTCACGGACTTCCTCGACACCGACTTCGTGGACATCGCCGAGGCCTGGGACGACGTGCCGTCGTTGCTGGAGACCGTCGTGATGCGCGGTCCGCGCAAATCGAGCGCCATGGGCTGGACCGACTGGGTGCTTCGGGGCGATGGAGTCGATCCGAAAGAAGTGGCGGACCGCGCCGGTCGACTCGATGCGACCTCGACTTCGGACATCATCTTCACCTCCGGCACCACGGGGGCACCGAAGGGCGCCGTGCTCACCCATGGAGCGAGCGTCCGCACCTACCGGACCTGGGCGGACTGCGTCGGGCTGAGCCGCAACGATCGCTACCTCGTGGTGTACCCCTTCTTCCACACTGCGGGACTGAAGTCGGGCGTGCTGGCCTGCGTGCTGACCGGAGCGACCATCGTGCCGTTCCCGGTCTTCGACGTTGCGTCCGTGATGACGTGCGTGGCCGAGCAGAGGATCACCGTGCTGCCCGGCCCGCCCACGGTCTTCCAGTCGATACTCAACCACCCCGACTTCTCGCGATTCGACTTGACGTCTCTGCGGCTGTCTGTGACCGGCGCGGCCGTCGTCCCGGTCGAGATCGTCCGTCGGATGCGCGAGGAGCTCCGCTTCGAAACGGTGGTGACCGGATACGGGCTGACGGAGACCACTGGGACGGTGAGCATGTGCCGTCACGACGACCCGCCCGAGACGGTCGCCACGACGGTCGGTCGTCCCCTACCAGGTGTGGCCGTCAAGGTGGTCGACGAATCGGGGGACGAGCTGGCGGCCGGGTCGGCAGGCGAGCTCCTGGTGCGCGGCTTCAACGTCATGAAGGAGTACTTCAACGATGCCGAGGCCACCCGCGCCGCTGTCGACGGCGATGGGTGGCTCAGGACGGGCGACATCGGCTACATCGGAGCGGACGGCAACATCCGGATCACCGACCGCAAGAAGGACATGTACATCACCGGCGGCTTCAACGTGTACCCGGCCGAAGTGGAGGGGATCATGGTTCGTCACCCCGCCATCGGTCAGGTGGCGCTGGTCGGACTGCCGGACGAGAGGTTGGGGGAGGTCGGCGAGGCGGTCGTCGTGGTGAGGGCCGGACAGCCGTGGGATACGGACGACTTCCTCCGCTGGTGCCGGGAGAACATGGCCAACTACAAGGTTCCCCGTTCGGTCCGCGTGGTCGACGCCCTGCCGCTCAACCCGAGCGGCAAGGTGATGAAGTTCCGGCTTCGCGAGGACGCCCGGCCGAAGACCCACTGATTGTTGACTTCCCCGCGCGTCCGGCCGGGCTCGTGGGATCAGTCCCCGTCCCTCCAAGCCCGTACCTCGCCCGCCGCCTCCACCATCTCGTCGATCTGGTGTTCGTCGGTAGCCAGGCTCACGACACCTCCGACTCGGCTGTCGGTGAGCGTCCCAAGTCGGGCCAGGTGTTCGTCGGGACCGATCGTTTCCCCGTCCGGGCTCCACACTTCGACCCCGACCGCGATACCGAGCCCGGAGGCGACGTCGATGACCGACCGGGTGTGGTCGTCGAGAGCACCGGACAGCACGGCGAGGGCGGGCCGCAGGGGGTCGGCGATGCGGGAGACCAGAACGCAAGCCGCCGCCCAACCTGGCGTCGTTGCTGGAGGCACGCACGCGGCCCGCAACTCGGTGGTGGCGAACGTGCGGGCCACCCAGTAGCCGGCGTTACCGGCATCGGCGGCGACCAGGCCCCCTGCCGCCAGACTTTGGCCGTAGTGCATCGTCACCCGAGTCGGCATGACCGGTTTCGACCCGGACGACCACCCAGCTTGCGTGACCCCCGCCAGGCGAATCCTCAACGGTGGCAGGTCGAGCCATCCGGATGGCCCCCGCCAGCGCTCGGCCAGCGGCCCGAGCTGGTCGGGATCGACGACCAGGTGGGGATACTGGCGCCAAAATCGCGACGGAGCCTCGCGCTCGTCGACGCCGACGGCGATCACGAGCTCGGCCCGGTCCAGGCCGGCGAGGGCGAAGTCCTGATCCTGCAGACCGGCGGTGGCCCAGTGGTGCCGGCTGCTCCAGTGGAACACCCCCTTGGCGCCCCAGGTATTGATCACACCGAGGCGCCCGGCGGACGCGAAAGCATGCAATGCGGTCACTGCGCCTCGGGTCACGACGCCGGGGCCGGCCAGGACGACCACGCTGGAGGCCCGGTCCAACCGGTCCCGCGCCACTGGGTCGGGTTCGGACCAGCGCGGCTCGACCCAACCGCTCGGCGGGAGGTCGGGAGCAGGGCGGTCGAGGTCAAGGTCGAGACGCATTTCGAGCCCCGAGCCTGCTGACCCTCGGCCGACATGGGGCGTGGCGTCGAGCAGGTCCGCGGCGTCACTGATGACGAGCCGCGCAGGTTCTCCGGCCTCGCTGCCGGGAACGCGGACGATCCCGCCCTCGAGCATGGCCGCCGCCGTTGGTCCACGGACCGCCCGGTGAGCAATCGCGAGCGTCAAAGCGACTTCGGGGTCCGAAACGCCGATCACCGGAACACCGGAGGTCGGCGTCCCGTACGCCACGCGTACCCCGGCTCCGGACAGAACCCGCCGCAGCAGGTCCCCGGCAGTCACGTCGGCCATCAGCCCGATCCCTTCGGACGGATCGACCGGTCAATCGTCGGTGGCATCGACGCCAGGAATGGGCGGAGCCCAAACCGGCTCTCTCTTCTCGGCGAAGGCACGGGGGCCCTCTTGCTGATCCGGGTGTCCCCACATCGACACCAGCTCGGCGGTCCCCGCCCGACAGGCGTCGGTGAGGCCCGCTTCCAACGCCCCCCACAACGCCTTCTTGGTGGCCCGCATGGCAGCCGGCGAGTTCCGGGCGATCTTCTCTCCCAGAGTTTGAGCCTCCTCCCGCAGCCGTTCAGGGGGATCCACGACCTGACTCACCATTCCGAGGGCCAGGGCGCGCTCCGCCGACAGCCGCTCGTGGCGGCCCAGAAGGACCATCCTCATGACCGCTTCGAACGGCACCCTTCGAGCCAAAGCGATTCCCTCCAGGGCCGACACCTGTCCGACCGAGACGTGCGGGTCGAGGAAGGTGGCGTTGGCGGCCGCCAGGACGATGTCTGCGTCCGCCACGAAGTGGAGGCCCCCGCCGGCGCAAGTGCCGTTGACGGCGGCGACTATGGGCTTCCAGACCTTGTTGTGCCATCCGGTGAGACGCAGTTCCGATCTTCTGGTCCGCCCCGATTGCTTGCGCAGGGCCTCGGGCTGGCGGGCCAGTTGGACGACGTCGAGCCCGGTTTGGAAAGCCGATCCCGATCCGGTATTCACTATGACCCTCACGTGCGGGTCGCCGTCGAGCTCCCGCCACGCCTCCTCCAGCTCTTCGAGCATCGTCGCATCCATGGCGTTGCCGGCTTCGGGGCGATTGAAGATCAACCAGCCAACCGGCCCGTGGCGTTCGAGCAACAGCGCCTGATAGCCCATCAGAGGGTGGCCATCGCGCTCACCGCCCGGAGAACCGGGGGGGCCGCTTCTCCTTGAAGGCCGACAGTCCTTCGCGGAAGTCCTCGCTGCGAGAGGACAGCTCCAGGGCCATCGACTCATCGTGGAGATGCCGCGCCAAAGAGGACGAGGCGGCGACGTGCAGGAGCCACTTGGTCAGCCCGAGGGAAACGGTCGGGCCGGACGCCAGCTGGCCGACGACGGAGGCCACCTCGTGGTCCAGGTCGGCGGCGGGAACGGCCCTATGAACCATTCCCCACTCGGCCGCTTCCAGCCCGGTGAGGACCCGGCCCAGCATCAGGACCTCCCTGGCCCGCGTCTCGCCGACGCGACGTGGGAGCAGCCAGGTCGCACCGCTGTCGGGCGTGAACCCCCGCTCCGCGAACGGCTCCCACAAACGGGCCTGGTCCTCGACGATCGCGAAATCGGCCGCCAGCGCGAGGTGCAGACCAATGCCGGCGGCCCACCCCCGCACCGAGCAGACGACGGGGGTCTGCACGGTCGCGATGAGCGGGATCAAGCCGTGGGCCTGATGCGGTAGCCGCCGCTGGATGCTACCGACGCGGGGGCGCTCGCCTCCCCCGCTATTGCGGGCGACGATGTCGAACCCACCACAGAAGTGGTCGCCGGCGCCTCTCAAGACGATCACCCGCACCGCTTCGTCCCGCCCGGCTTCACCGATTGTTTCGATGAGACCGGCGACCATGACGTCGTTGAGAGAGTTGCGCTTTTGAGGGCGGTCGAGCAAGAGATCCAGCACACCGTCGGCAAAGGCCACTTGCAGCCCTGCGAGGGACTTATAATCGCTCACGACTGATCGAACCTCGAACTGATCCTGTCGAGGGCCGCCTGGAGGTCGGTCGCTGCGCCCGGCGGCTCTGGCAGCCGAACGGGTCCGTGCTCCCGGCTGGGAAGAAGCACCGTCGCGTGACCAGGCGTCGTCACGTCTCCGCGCTGGTTGGTCATCGTCAGATCGATGTCGACGGCCGGTCGCCCACCCTCGACCTGGTAGCGCCGGGTGACGGTGCCACTCATGGTCTGGGTGTCGCCCACGTAGTTGAACCGACGGAACTCGCAATCCAACTTCCATAGCCATGCGTCATCGCCCATCCAGTCGGTGCAAAGGTGGATGAGCCAGGTCTCACGCATCCGCCCGTAGTCGAACGTCGTGGGATTGCCACTGCGACGGGCGAACTCGGGATCCCAATGCACCCGCTGCATCACGTCGGGAACGTTGAGATCGTCGCGATGGAAGAAGCGGGGAATGCGAGTCCGGTTTTGGTAGCCCAGCCGAAGCGGCTTCACGCCATAGAGACCCATGCCCATGCCGACGTGCCAGCAGACCATGTCGGTCACCGTCAGGGGTCCCTTCACCATCGGGCCCACCGTGTCGCCCTCCGCTACATCCTCCCACCACAGCATCTCCGCCCCTCGGCGCCGCTCGGCGTCGTACAGATCGTCGATGGACGCGATCTCGTCGTCGGTGTACGGGCGAATCTCCACGCTGTCGTACTTGCCTCGCGCTTTGGCTTTGGTCCGCTCGGTCCGGATCATCAGACGGTATTGCGCCGACAGGAGCGGCCCGTCCACTTCGCGAAACACTTGGGCCGTCCACTCGTGGATGGCCCGCTCGGCGAAATCGCTGGGCTTGTCCAGGACGCCTACCAGGGCGTTGCGGCGCGCCACCCGCCGATCTGGCGCCAGCGGCGCCCACCACTCGCGAGCGCTGGCCGAGTAGAAGGCGTGCACGCCTCGTAGGGGATCACCTCTGAGCAGCTCTTTGTGCTCAACCGCGACTTCGGCTACTTCGTCCTCGCCGATGAGGCTGTCACCGCCTACGAGGGGTGGCGGAGCGATGGGTCCCGCCCACCGGGTGCCCGCCCCGTACGCCGGGTCGCACCAGAGAGGATTGTCGTCCCCATAGGCGGTCGCCACGTGACGAAAGGCGTCGATCCCCGGGCGCAGATAATGCGGCGTCACCGGGTGGGGCTCCGGAATACCTATCCGGGCCCGAAGACGGGCCACCCCGTCATCGGTGATCGACCCGTCGCTCGGCATTGCCCTCCTCGTCGAGGGCCCGCGGCCCTGATCGGTGGGCATTGTATGCACGATTGAGCTGCGGTCCTAAGGGCTCGGCGGGTTCAAGCTCGCGGCCAGCTGGCGCCGCATGAGCTTTCCGACCTCGCTACGAGGCAACGAATCGACGTGGTGAAACGCGACCGGGATCTTGTAGGCCACGAGATGCTCGCGGCAAAGAGCCTCGAGGTCCGCATCGCTTGCTTCGCCAACCACGAATGCCACCGGCACCTCACCGAGGCGGGCGTCAGGGACACCAACAACGGCTGCGTCACTCACCCCGGGTGTCAACATCAGCACCTCCTCGACCTGGTCGGGAAAGACCTTGTTCCCGCCTCTGTTGATCAGATCGGTCACCCGTCCTTCGATCCATACGAAACCGTCGTTATCGACTACGGCATAGTCGCCCGTGCGGACGAACCCATCGGCGTCGACCCGGTCCGCCATCGACGCCCCGCCGGCGTACCCCGCAGCCATGCGGGGAGGCCGTACCAGAAGCTCGCCCGGTTGCCCGGCCGCGACGAGGTGTCCGGCAGAGTCGATGATCTTGATGTCGACTCCCTGGTGGGGTCGTCCGGCCGCACCGAGCTTCTCAGGGTGGACTTTGGCGTCGGCCGCCGTCCATCCGATTACCTCGCCGATCTCCGCCTGTCCGTATCCGTTGAGCACCGTGACGCCGAACCTGTCCATGAACCGCCGAGCTGCGAGCGGTGAAAGAGGGGCCGTGATGCTGCGCACGTATCGCAGCGGTGCGAGGCCGTCGATTTCGGATGCGTCGGTCAGCATCGTCATCGCCGCCGGCGGAAGAACGGTCGATCGGATCTGATAGCGCTCCACGAGCCGAGCGAACTCGACCGCGGAGAAGCGGCCCATGAGCACGACGGCGGCTCCGGCCCGCAGTCCGAACAACACGTTGTATATGCCGGCGTTGAGGGCCAGGGACACCGGAACCAGGTTCGGCGAGGGCCGACGCTCCGACTGCGAATCCTCAGATTCGGGGCGATCGGGCCGCAGGGTTCCGAGGACCCGGTCGAGGATTTCGAGGTAGCCCGAGTGGGTCTGCAGAATCGGCTTCGGCGCCCCCGTCGTTCCCGACGTCCAAGTCACGAAGGCCACATCGGGATCGAAGCCCGCTGGGTCCTCCAGCGGCTCGATTCCGCTGTCCCGCAGGACGGCGACCGGGCGGACGGTCGCGAGGACGTGCTCGACCTCGCGGGCGGGTTGACGGGGGTTGACGGGCACGAAGATCGCGCCGGCCAGCCAGACCCCGAACATCGCAGCCACGGCCCCGGGCCCGCTCTCCAATTGGACGGCCACCGCCTGGCCCGGCCGGACCCCTGCGACGACCAGGGACGCCGCCACGTCCCTAGCCCATTGACGGGCCTCCCCCGCGGGCGTGGCGCCTTCGATGGTGCAGATCAGCGGCTCCTCGTCCGAAAAGGGATGCAGCATCAGAAGATCAGCGAGGCTTTCTCTCTCCTGGGCGTCGCCTTCGCTCTCGCCGAGGCTCTCGGTCACCGGCGGCTCTCCTCGTCTGATTGCATTGAATATGCTATCCGGCCGTGGGCGACGGGATTTGGACCAGGGCCGAGCAGTCGACGATTCCGTCGCTGTTCGAACGCCGCCTCGAGACCGATCCTCACGGCGAGTACCTCGACGTGGTGGGGACCAAGCTGACTGCCGCGGATGTCATGGGCGCGGCAGGCAGCATCGGAGGCGCCCTGGCCGCCCTCGGGACGTCGCAGCACGACCGGGTGGCGACGCTGATCGAGAACTCGCCGACCGCCCTCCTCGCTTGGGCCGGAACTGTGTGCAGCGGCCGGATAGCGGTCCCGATCAATACCGCGTACAAGGGCGACTACCTCCGCCATCAGCTCAGCGACTCGGGAGCCAAGGTGGTCTTCGTCGCTCGCAGCCTGTACCCCCGGGTGGCCGAGGTCGCCGACACGGTGTCGGAACTGACCCACGTGGTGATCGTGGAGGACGAGGATCGAGGGGAGGCAGCCGGTCCATCGCATCGGAACGCCGCGGTCCATGGATGGGACGACCTCCTCTCGGCCGGCTACGGCGCCCCCGACGTCTCGATCCGGCCTTCGGACCTCGGCACGTTCATCTACACGGGCGGGACGACTGGCCTTTCCAAGGGCTGCATGCTCAGCCACAACTACCACGAAGCCCTGGCCCGCCAGATCGGTATCTGCTGGCGTCGCACCGAGGAGGACGTCGTATGGACCCCGCTCCCCCTCTACCATTTCAACGCCCTTACGACGGTGGTGACCGGCACCCTGCTGTATGGAGGGCGGGGCGCCATCTACCGCCGCTTCTCTGTATCTCAATTCTGGCCGGAGATGAACCGCGTCGGCGCCACCATCACGTCCACCCTCGGCACGATGGGATACCTGCTGGCGCACGACGTCGACCGCCCAGAGATGCCGAGGGCCGGTGGCCCGGCGGCCAACCGGAGCCTCCGGCTGCTCGCCGCGGCACCGTTGCCTGTAGAAGTGGACGATGTCATCAAGGAGCGGTTCGGAGTCGCGACCTTCAGCGGGGCATACGGAGTCACTGAGGCGAGCCTGGTGTCCTGGCAGCCGCCCGGCGTTGTCAATCGGCCCAACGCGGCCGGCGTGGTCAACGACGAATACTTCGACGTTCGGATATTCGACGACGACGACAACGAGTTGCCGCCAGGGAGCGACGGCGAGATCGTGCTGCGTCCAAAGCGACCCCACGTCATGTTCGAGGGTTACTGGGGCCGTCCGGAAGTGACGGTCGAGACCAGCCGCAACTGGTGGTACCACACCGGCGACATCGGCCGGATGGACGAGGACCGATACCTGTACTTCGTGGACCGAAAAGCCGACTACCTGCGCAGGCGGGGGGAAAACATCGCCAGCTTCGAGGTCGAGCGGATACTGATGAGCCACGGCTCTATCGCGGACGTGGCCGTGCACGCTGTACCGAGCGATCTAACCGAGGATGACCTCAAAGTGACCGCCACGGTCAAGGACGGCAACGATCTCACCGAGGAGGACCTTTTCCGGTGGTGCATCGACCGTCTTCCCTATTTCGCGCTCCCGCGGTACATCGAGTTCCGCCCCAACCTTCCGCGCAGCCCCGTGGGCCGGGTGCTCAAGCGGGACTTGCGGTCCGAGGGCGTGACGCCCTCGACTTGGGATTCCGAGAAGTCCGGGATCGAGTTCGAGAAGCGCTGATGGCCTTCACGGCCGCTTTGTATTCTGCATGCGGGCTCGGTCCGTGCCGAGCCCGGGACGAAAGGACGCTGGCATGAACGCAGAGGATCTCATACTCGTCAGCGTCGATGATCACCTCGTCGAGCCCCCGAACCTGTTCGAGGGTCGCATGGCGGCCAGGCACGCCGACAGCGCGCCGCGCGTCGAACGCCGGCGCGACGGTTCGGACGTATGGGTGTTCAACGGGGCCGTGATCCCCAATGTCGGGCTCAACGCGGTGGCCGGACGACCCAAGGAGGAGTACGGCGTCGAGCCGACGGCCTTCGACGAGATGCGTCCAGGCTGCTACGACATCCACGAGCGGATCAAGGACATGAACGCGGGCGGGGTCCTCGGCTCGATGTGCTTTCCTTCCTTTCCAGGCTTCAGCGGCCGACTGTTCGCGGCGTGCGACGACAAGGACCTGGCCCTGGCCGTGCTCCAGGCCTACAACGACTGGCACATCGACGAATGGTGCGGGTCGTACCCGGGCCGATTCATCCCGATGGCCTTACCGGTCCTCTGGGACGCCGAGATGGCGGCCGCCGAAGTGCGCAGAACCGCGGCCAAGGGGTGCCACTCCGTCACCTTCACCGAGAACCCGGCGACGCTTGGCTACCCGAGTTTCCACGACGGATACTGGGATCCTCTCTGGCGGGCGGTCTGCGACGTTGGCACCGTGGTGTCGATCCATCTCGGCTCCTCGGGTCAGCTGCTCGTCACCGCCCCGGATGCGCCCGTCGACGTGATGATCACCCTGCAACCGATGAACATCTGCCAAGCGGCCGCCGACCTGCTCTGGTCCCGCGTCATCAAGAACTACCCCGACATCCGCATCGCCCTTTCGGAAGGCGGAACGGGCTGGATCCCGTACTTCCTCGATCGCGTCGACCGGACCTACGACATGCACCGGGCCTGGACCGGGCAGAGCTTCGGCACGAAGCTGCCCAGCGAGGTGTTCCGTGAGCACTTCCTTACCTGCTTCATCTCCGATCCCGTCGGCATCAGGCTGCGCGACATGATCGGCTTGGACAACATCGCCTGGGAGTGCGACTACCCCCACTCCGACTCGTCCTGGCCTGAGGCTCCCGAAGAGCTGGCCCAGGTGGCAGCCGACGTACCCGCCGACGAGCTGGCCAAGATCACCTACCAGAACGCGTGCCGCTGGTACTCCTTCGACCCCTTCGCCCACCGGACTCGAGAGGCCTCTACCGTCGGCGCCCTTCGATCCGAGGCGAAAGGGCACGACGTGACCGTTCGGTCGCTCGACAAAGGCCGGTTCGAGCGCACGGGCGCCGGCACCGATTTGGGCCGGCTCGCCAAACAAGCGACCGCATGAGCGCGAGGGCGGCGTCGAAGGCACCTCCTGCCCTTCTCGTCGAGAAGCGGGGCCAAGCCCTTTGGGTCACCCTCAACCGCCTGCACGCGGCCAACGCCCTGACTCCAGACCAGCGTGACGAGCTGATCGGGATCTTCGAGGCAGCCGGCGGGGACAGCTCTGTCCGGGTGGTCGTGATCACAGCCGAGGGTAAGCACTTCTGCTCTGGAGCCGACCTCTCAGGAACGACGGACGCCGATCCGCTCGCGATCGGAGGTGTCGCACGCGTCTTGCGGATGGGGTCCCAGCGGCTGATCGCATCCGTGCTGGATTGCGAGAAGCCGGTCGTGGCCGAGATCCACGGGGCGGCCGCAGGGATCGGAGCCCACCTGGCCTTGGCCTGCGACTTCGTAGTGGCGTCCCAGGATGCCCGCCTGATCGAAGTGTTCGTCCGGCGCGGCCTTGTGCCCGACGGCGGAGGTGCCTACTTGTTGCCTCGCCTGGTGGGGATGACCCGAGCCAAGGAGCTGTTGCTACTGGGCGACGACGTCTCGGCGACGCGAGCCATGGAACTCGGCCTGGTCACATCGGTCGTAGCGGAGGCCGAGCTGCGGCCGGCGGTCGTGGCTTTGGTCCAACGCTTGGAGACCGCGCCCACCCGAGCCCTCTCTCTGTGCAAGTGGCTGGTCAACCGCTCGCTCGACAGCAGCCGAGACCAAGCCTTCGCGGACGAGGCCATGGCCCAGGAGCAAAACATGACGACCGGCGACTCACGCGAGGGCATCGCCGCCTTCCTGGAGCGCAGACCCACTGATTTCAAAGGCAGCTGAGGGTTCAAAGGCAGCTGAGCCCTAGGACACCGCTGAGCCCTAGGACACCGCTGAGCCCTAGGGGTCGGGCGCCGTGATCCGCGTCACCAGGGCCACCTTGTCGACCTTGCCCATCTGGTTGCGCGGAAGGGAGTCGACCACCGTCAGGCGGTCCGGGGCCTTGTAGTCGGCCAGCTGCTCCTTGCAGCATCGGCGCAACCCGTCGAGGCCGGGAACGGGAGCGCCCGGCGCCCACACCACCCAGGCCATGCCCACGGCCCCGAGAACGACGTCGGGGACACCGGCCACGGCGACCTCGGCGACCGACGGATGCTCGACCAGGACCTGCTCGACCTCTAGCGGATAGACGTTGTACCCGCCGCGGATGTACATCTCGGAGCGCCGTCCGACCAGGTGGATACGGCCGTCGTCGTCGAGAGATCCGGCGTCGCCGGTGACCAGCCAGCCGTCAGGGCGGATGGGCGACTCCACGCCCTCTCCGAAATAGCCGCACATCACCGCCGGTGATCGGACCTCGATCATGCCGACCGATCCCGGTGGCACGGATCGTCCGGCGTCGTCCGCGATGCGAACTTCCACCGTCGGGCAGGGCGCCCCGACCGTCGCCTCGAGGACCGGTGGCGGGTCGGTAGCCATCGTGCCTGCGATGACGGACGCCTCGGTCGTGGCGTAGCGGACGACGACGGGGCAACCGAACGTGTGTCGCAGGGCGGCGACCAGCGCGGCCGGTACCCGGGCCGCGCCAGTAGCTATCAGTCGCAAGGACGACACGTCCCAACGGTCCAGTTCCGGCTGGCGGAGCATCAGCTCCCACTGGGTCGGGACACCCTGCCCGACCGTGATTCGCTCCTGCTCGATCAAGTCCAACGCAGCGAGGGCCGACCAGGGCGTCGGGACGATGACGCTGGTCATGACATTGGCGATCTCGTCCCACAACCTGGTCATGTACCCGACGTGGGCGAAAGGGACGGGCGATAGGCGTCGGTCGAAGGGCTCGGACAGCTCGCCGGTCGCCCGGGAAAGAGCTTCGAGGCGCCGGTGGTCGAAAACCGCCCCCTTGGGCTGACCCGTGGTGCCGCTGGTCCAGACGATGGCAACCGGGTCGTCGGGTGAGAGTCGGACCGGCCGGGCCGACGGATCGCCGGCGGCGACGCCGGCCACGTCGCGCCGGTGGAAGACGGCCCCGGTGAAACCCGCATGCGGGTGATCGTCCGCCACGATGACGGCCGAAGGGCGGGACCGGGCGACGATCCCCTCTACCTCACGGCGACCCAAGCGCGGGTTGATACCGGTCGCCACCGCTCCGAGGCGGAGGGCGCCGAGATAGGCGACCGCGTACTCCACCGAGGAGGGCAGGCTGATGGCGACGACGTCCCCTCGGCCGATCCCGTGCTCAGCGAGGGTGCCCGCCCATCCGGCGCTTCGGGCAGCCAACCCCGAGTAGGTGAGCCGCACTTCGCCGTCGATGTAGGCCTCCGCGTCGGGGTGAGCCGTCGCCACTTCGTCGAGGACGTCGATAACTGTCCTGGCATCGCTTCCAACTTGGTTCACCGTTGTGAGGTCAATCCGGCTCGGTCCCGAGGATCGAGACGAACGAAACCATCTCGCCCGGGTAGCCCCCAAGATTTTGAGTGAGCGCTAGCTTTCGCTCGCCAACCGTGGCGATCTGGCGCTCGGCCGGGGCCTCGCCCCGCAGCTGGAGCCACGCTTCGAACATCATCCGTAGTCCCGAGGCGCCGACCGGATGGCCGAAGCTCTTCAGCCCCCCGTCCGGGTTGACAGGCAGGTCTCCCGACAGGTCGAATGCGCCGTCCCTGATGTCCTCCCACGCGTGGCCGCGCGAGCTGAAACCTAGGTCCTCCATGAGGACCAGTTCGGTGGGAGTGAAGCAGTCGTGCACCTCGGCCATCGCCAGCACGCGCCGGGGATCGGTGATCCCGGCCTGCCGATACGCGTCGGTCGCGCTCTCGACCACCTCCGGAAAGGTGGTGTAGTCGTAGGCGGCATCGGTTACCCCGCTACCGTCACCCGCGACGAAGGAAAGGGCTTTGACGTAAAGGGGGCGGTCGGTGTACCGGAGGGCATCCTCCGCTCTCACGACGACCGCGGCGGCCGCCCCGTCGGCGACTCCAGCGCAGTCAAAGATCGAAAGCTGACCGGCCACCCGAGGTTGTGACAGCAGCTGCTCGACGGTCATCTCCCGGCGGTACTGGGCCCGCGGGTTGAGGCTGCCGTTGTGGTGATTCTTCGACGCGATGCGAGCGAGGGTCGTCTTGACCTCGTCCACGCTGATGCCGTGTCGCTCGGCGTAAGCCGGGACGATCATCGAGTACATGGCCGCCGCCGTCACGGTGCGGTTGGTTCCGTCCGACGGTATCGGGAAGGCGTTGGCGCCTTGATAGCCGGAGTCCTTGAGCTTCTCGGCTCCGAGCGCCACGGCCACGTCGTAGGCCCCGCTGCATACGGCATAAGCGGCCTGTCGAAGGGCTTCCGAACCAGAGGCGCAGAAGTTCTCGACCCGGGTGACCGGCTTGCCCCGGAGCCTTAAAGGCCGGGAAACCATGAGCCCGCTCATGCCCGACTGAGCCGTGCCCACCCAGAACGCGTCCACGTCCTCCTTGGCGAGCCCGGCCGACGCGAAGGCGTCGTCGGCGGCCTCGACGATCAGCTCATCCAGGCCCTTGTCCCAGTGTTCGCCGAAGCGCGTGCACGACATGCCGACGATGGCGACCCGGTCCTTTATCCCGTGCGAACCCATCAGGCGCGGCCTTCACGCAAGGGGCGAGCCTTCCAGAAGTAGTTGTGGATGCCGTCGGCGGTGGAGAGCCGGCGAAACGTCATCTCGACCCGATCGCCAACGCGTACGTCCGCGGCGTCGGCGTCGGTGAGCTCCACCGGGAGACGTCCGCCGCCGTCGAAGTCGACGACCGCGAACACCATCGGCGGACTCGGTGTATATGAGAGTCGGTCGATGGTGAAAGTGGTGACGGTCCCTCGCGCCTCCGCCATGGGCTGGCCCTCCAGCTCGCCCGTCAGTGGAGGCAGGTTGACGGTTCCGTCCTCGGAGCGAGAACCGACGAAGCCGAACTTCCACGGGACCCGCCGACCGGCGGCCGAGCCCGAAACCCGGGCCGGTTCCGGGCGGCGGGGCGGCTCGACCGCTAGCAATCCTCTCCAAGCCAGGTACTGCCCGTAACCGATCGGAGCTCCAGCCGCCAGCTGGACGGCCAGGGGCCACCGAACCTGGTGGTCGCTTATGGCCGTGGTCGTGTTGAGCACCAACGCCTCTGCCCCATCGGCCAGGACGAGGAGGACGATCACCTCACCGGGCCCGGCCTTTTCCAGCGCGGCCGAGACGAGCAAATAGGGGTGGGCGGCACCAGTGTTACCGACCTGCATGGCGAGGTCGTCCACCAACCGCTCGGGCGGAACGCCCAGCCGTCCCCTGATCGACCGACACGCCCGGCCGTGGGTGCCCGTGATCACGAGGTGGTCGACCTGTCCGGCCGATAGTCCTGCTCTCTTGAGGACCCCCTCGAACGCTTCCACCCCGCTGGACACGTATCTCAGCTCGCCGTAGCGCTCCTCCCACACTTTCGACCCGAGGTCGCCGGGCGTGCGCCAGCGGTCGAGTACCTCGTCGGTCACCGAGACCCACGGGCCCGCCTCGGCCAGCACAGGAGCATCGGAATCGGCCCCCACCAACAAGGCGGCGGCGCCGTCGCCGAAGTAGGCCTCGTCCGGTCCGCCGGCCAAGCCGACGCGAACGTCGGCTGCGACGGTCAGCGCAGGTCCCTCCTGGGCCAGCGCCGCCCTCACGGCACCCATAGACCCGCGCACGGACCCGATGGTGTCGTACGCCGGGCAGCCTCGCTCCAGGCAAAGGGCGGCGTGGATGGCCGCCGCATTCGTCTTGTCCAAATACGGAGGAGAGACGGTCGCGAACCAAAGAGAATCGATCTCGACGGGGACACCCGACCGAAGCGACGCTCGGCCGGCTTCGACGGCCATCGTGGTGGCGTCCTCGTCGAAGGAGGCGACCGTGCGGTGCCCCCGGCGCCCTCCGCCCCCCGAGATCTCCGCCACCGCGGCGAGATCCAGCCTCCGGTAGGGGAGGTAGACACCGTGGCTGAGAATTCCTCGCACCCAGGAAATCTTACCCGGACGCCTCAACGTGTATCTTTTATCCATTATCGGAGGTGAGGCCGTGGGGCTGCTCGAAGGGAAGATCGCGGTGGTGACCGGCGCCGGGCACGGCATCGGTCGAGCCCACGCCATCGAGCTGGCCAGGCAGGGCGCCAGCGTCTTGGTCAACGACCTCGGATCCTCCGTCCGAGGTACGGGGTCGGGGCGCGATGCCGACGAGACGGTGGCCCTGATCGCGAAGCGCGGCGGGGTGGCCGCAGCCAACTACGGCGACGTCAGCGACCACGACCAGTGCCGGCACCTGATCGATCAGGCGGTCGATACATGGGGTCGGCTCGACATCCTGGTCAACAACGCCGGAATAGTGCGCGACGCCGCCATCTGGAACATGACGCCCGAGGACTTCGACGCGGTCATGGCCGTTCACGTGCGCGGCACCTGGTCTTGCTGCCACCACGCCGCCCTCCACTGGAGGGCCCGGGCCAAGTCCGGCGAGAAAGTGGTGGGTCGGGTCATCAACACGACGTCAGGGGCCGGTCTAACCGGGAACTTCGGGCAGAGCAGCTACGCCACGGCCAAGGCGGCCATCGTGGGGCTGACGCTCACCCTGGCCCAGGAGCTACGGGCCCTCGGCGTCACCGCCAACGCCGTGGGCCCGTCGGGGGCGACGAGGCTCACCGGCACCATGCCCGGCGCGCCGGAGGTGATCGAGGCCGACGATGTACCCGATGACGAGTGGCGGCCCATGGATCCGGCCAACAGCTCACCGCTGGTCTCGTGGCTGGCCAGCGACGAAGCCCAGCTGATCACGGGGCAGGTGTTTCGCTCCATCCACGACCGGGTGATCTGGATGCACGGTTGGCGTGAGGGAGCCGAAGTGGCCGCCGGAGAGAAGCGTTGGGTCGCCGCCGACCTGGGCCGGGCCCTGGCGACCGACGTCTTCCAAGTCTCCTCGCCGGGGCTTCGATTCCTCTAGCGGGCACGGAGTCTGAGTCGATGGTCAGCGGGGGGCCGCTGAGCGGTCTGAGGGTCGTAGAGAGCTCTCTGTTGGGACCGGCCGAGATGGGCGGGCTGCTCGCCGATCTCGGGGCCGACGTCATCAAGGTCGAGCCGCCCGGCGGCGACTACGGGCGCCGAATGACCTGGCCGATCGTGCGGTCGCAGGACCGACAGACCGAGACCTCCCTGCTGTCCCTGCACGTCAACCGGGGCAAGCGCTCCATCGTTCTCGATCTCAAGGTTCCCGAGGCGGTCGAGGTCTACCTGGACCTGGTCCGCACGGCCGATGTAGTCATCGAAGCGATGAGACCCGGCGCGCTTGCTCGTCGCGGCCTTGATTACCCCCGGATGCGAGCGGCCAACCCGCGGATCGTGTTCTGTTCGCTGTCGGGATACGGGGCGACCGGACCCTATCGAGACCTTCCGAGCCATGGAATCGCGTACGACACGTGGGCCGGCCAGGTTCCGGTGGCTCGGGACGAAGAGGGTCTCCCTTACATCGCCGAACACGCCAGTATCGGCATCCACGCCGGCCCCCTCTATGGCGCCCTGGCCATTCTGGCCGCCGTGGTCCGGGCCAAGGAGACGGGCGACGGTTGCGCGATCGAAGTGGCGCAGTCGGACTCGGCCGCGTTCTTCGACTGGTACCGAATCGAAACGTGGAGGAGCTACGAGCGGCCACCCGACGAGGTGTACGGCAACGCCACTGACGGCGGCGAGCGGCGGCCTCCGGGCACCGGCGGGATGCGAGAAGGAGTCCGCTACCAGGTCTACGAGTCCAAGGACGGGTTCGTCCTCTTCATGGCTAGCGAGCAGGAGTTCTGGAGAAACTTCTGCGAAGGCGCGCGGCGCCCCGACCTCTTCGAACGGTGGCCCGGGGCCAAGTACGCCGATCACGCCCGCGGCAACCATGAGTTGCGGGCCGAGCTGACCCGAATATTCATGTCCCGGACGACAGCCGAATGGGTCGCATTCGGCCACGACCACAACACCGCCATCGCCCCCGTCAATACGCCACAGACGATCAGCAAAGATCCCCAGTTCGAGGCCCGCCTTCCGTGGATACCAAAGGAGCGCCTCGATGCCGACATGCTTCCCTACCCCGCTCGCTTCGAGAACGGGTACGCCCCACCAGCCCCGACTCGAGCGCCGTCCGCGGGCCAAGACACCGACGAGATCCTGGCCGACGTGGCAGGCTACGACCTGGATCGAATCAGTTCGCTGCGCCAGGCCGGGGCGGTGCAGTAAACCGTCAGCAACCTTCCTCAACCTGCGGGGTCGACCTTTGGGACCATTCACAAGCCTCCTCTACGACGAGCGCGACGGTGTCGCAACCGTGACGCTCAACCGGCCAGAAGCGCTCAACGCCTTCGACGAGGCCATGATGCGCGACCTGCGGAAGTGCTGGCGCCAGCTCCGCGCCAACGACGACGTCCGCGTCGCCGTACTCACCGGAGCCGGCGACCGAGCCTTCTGCTCGGGCCTCGATCGAACCGAGACCCCGCCCGGAAACGCGGACCCCGAGGGCCTGATCGGGAACAAGGGCCGCACACCGATGCATTTCGACGACCCCGGCGAGCTGGTCTCCCCCAAGACTGCGTGCGACCTGTGGAAGCCTGTAATCGCCGCCGTCAACGGGATGGCCTGTGCGGGGGCGTTTTACCTGCTCGCCGAGACGGACATCGTGATCGCGTCCGATGACGCCACCTTTTTCGACCCGCACGTGACCTACGGGATGGCCGCCGTCTACGAGCCGGTGATGATGTTGCAGCGGATGCCTCTCGGAGAAACCCTCCGCATGGCTCTGCTCGGCGCCCACGAACGGATGTCCGCGCAGCGGGCTCACCAGATCGGACTGGTCTCCGAAGTCGTGGCCCCGGCCGACCTGCTAGCCACTGCCCAACGACTCGCCGCGGCCATCGCATCCCAACCCGCGCTCGCAGTCCAGGCCACGGTGCGCGCCATCTGGTACGCCCAAGATCTCGGGTACCGACAGGCCGTGGACGTGGCCAAAACGCTGGTACAGCTCGGCAGCGATGCCGAAACCCTGCAACAAGGGCAGAGGGTGTTCGCTTCTGGCTCCCGCATCCCTTGGCGTTTGCGGTAGCCCAGGGCGCGAGCGGGGGGAGACTTAGAGCCGCCCCTCGGTCCCGAGCCGCGGGTCCACCCATGAAGGCGGCCGCTTCTCTTTGAAGGAGTTGTATCCCTCGACCGCTTCTGGCGCGTACAAGCTCGCGGTCATCCCGATCCGGTCGTACAGTCCGTAGTACTGGTCGAAGCTCCGCTTGAGGTCGCTGCGAGCGGCGGGCGCGGTGCGACAACAGGCACTCACGGCTTCGGTCGCGACATCCATCAATTCGTCGTGAGCAACGACCCGGCTGACGAGGCCCCAGTCCGCCGCCTCTCGAGCCGAGACCTGACGCCCGGTAAAGAGCATGTCACGGGCGCGGGCGGGACCGATCTGGCGGGAGAGGATGTGGGAGTAGTGGGTATCGGCGATGCCGCGGAACAGCTCGGGGGCTCGGAACGTGGCCCGGTCGCTCACCACGGACACGTCGGAGAGCATGGCGATCATTAGACCGCCCCCTTGGCAGAGGCCGTTGACTGCGCTCACCACCGGCTTGCGTGACTGGCGCAGAGCGTCAAAAGGCGTGTTGTCCATTCCGAGTAGCCCCGGCAGGTCGGCCCACCCGTCCTCGTTGGCTCCGCCCAAGTCTCCGCCAGGAGCGAAGACGTCGCCGGTCCCGGTGAGAATGAGCCCGGCCAGGTCATCGTCGCGGTCGGTGTGATTGACGGCATAGCGGATCCCGAAGTACATCGCGGGGGTGAACGCGTTGCGTTTCAGAGGCCGGTCGATGATGCATCGAGCCAGGGGGCCGTGACGCTCGAAGCGCAGATACGGGGTGCCGAGCCAGTCGCCGTTGGGCGCTTGGCCGAGCCGCGGGTCGGCGGGCATGGCGGGCCGGTCCGTTAAGCGGATCGGGCTATCAGGTTGCGGCGTCGGAACAGGTCCACGACCATCTCCGCCTGCTGGCCCAGCATCTTGGCGTACTCCTTGGCCGCCCGGTCCCCGTCCCCGCGCTTGGCGGCTCGGGCCACGGCAGGAAGGCCGCTCTGCTCGGACGCGATCGCTTCTGGGACCAGTTCGAAGAAAGGCCCGGGCACGAGCGCGGACATGGCCCGCAAGACGACCGGGATACGGGGAGAGTGGGCCCCGGCCACCACGGTGCCGTGGAACGCCAGGGCCACCCTCTGGATCTCGGCGGGCGCGTCGGTCGCCACCACCTGACGGGCCAGCTCTCCCAAGCGGGTGATCATCTCCGGATCTCCGCGCCGCACCGCCCGCCGCGCCGCGAGCCCGTACACCAGGCCGTACAGCTCGTAGTGGTCCCTGATCGTCTCCTCGTCGAAAGCATTGATGAATGCCCCACGGTGCAGCCTCGTCGTCACCCAGCCCTCGCTTTCGAGGGCGACGATCGCCTCCCGGATCGGAATCCGGCTGACACCGAGGGCTTTGGCGACCTGATCCTGAGGCAAGCGCATACCCTGCTGCAGCTCGCCGTCGAAAATGAGACGCCGGATATATCCAGCCGCTTGCTCCCCGCTGGCTTGGCGCACGACCGCATGCTGAGCCCCAGGAAGCGAGAGCGTGGCACCGGCCTTCGGGGAGGCTCCAGCAGCTTTGGGCATCGCCCCGAGCATACTGCTTATAAAATACATTCTTGGTCATCGTGGGCACCGTCGGATGGCTCCACTCAGGGGGTCGGTCCGATCGAGAACGGTCGAGAAAGAGGTAGGCGGGACGTGGACACCGGGGCCCCTTCGGGATTGGGGTTCGTCCTCGTACACGGGGGCGGCATGACTTCGACCATGTGGGATCCGATCCTGCCGCTGTTGTCCCAACCGGCCGTCACCGTCGACCTGCCGGGCCGCCGATACCACCCCGCCGACCTGGCTCGGGTGACCACCTCGGATCAAGCGGCCGCCATCGCGTCGGCTGCCGAGGCCTCCGGCTTTGAGAGGGTCGTGGTCGTCGGCCACTCCTCAGCCGGGTTCTCGATGCCATACCTTCCGGCCCGCCTGCCGTCGCTCACCCACCTGGTGTTCGTCTCCTGCACCGTCGCCGCCAGGGGATGGCGGCCCGTCGACTTCCTGCGCGACGACATCAAGGAGTTGACGATGAACTCGCGTGACGCCCAGCTGGAACGCAGTCGCGGCCGCACGGTCGGAGGTCTCCGAACCGGCGAGCCCGCCATCTCCACGGACCTCGAGGTGGTCGAGAACTCACGCGAAGCCCCACCGTACGAGGCGCCCCTTCCCCTGTTCGAAACCGCCGAATGGCCGGTCCTGCCGGCCGAGATCGGTCGGACGTACGTGATCGGACTCCGCGATCGGGTGATACCGCCCGACCTCGCTCGCTCGATGGCGGCCTGCCTCGACCCAGTCGACTTGGTCGAGGTACCGGGCGGCCACAACCCGGTCTCCGATCCGGCACCGCTGGCGGAGATACTCACCACCGTCGTCGCCAAACTCTGACTCGGGTCCCGATCAGTCGGGATGGCGAGTCGCCAGCTCGACCTGATATCCGTCCGGGTCGGCCAGGAACGCGATCGTGGTGTTCCATCGCTCGGCCTTGAACGGCTCCATCGTCGACGTGTACCCGGCCGCGACGGCCTTCTCGTGCAGCTCGCCGGTGTCATGGCTCCACACGTACAGCTTCCACATGGCCGTCCCCATGTCGATCGGCCCATCCTGGCCGACCTGTTGAGCTAGCTGCATCTTTCCGCCCCGGGCGGGGTTCTCGAGGATGGCCTCCTTGGCTACCTCGATCTCTGTCCGGCTGGTGCACTCGAGCCCGAGGGTTTCGTAAAACTTGATGCTCGCTTCGATGTCGGTCACGTTGATGCAGTACTGCCCGACCCATGCTCTCGTGGTGTCGTCCCCGTCCAACCAGGGGTGGCGCTGCACGAACTCCACCAGATATCCGTCGCGGTCCTCGACGAACCCGATGGTCACAGGCCAACGCTCGGCGCGCTGTGGAGCTGACACCGCGACGGCACCCGCGTCCAGCGCGGCCTGGTAGACAGTGTCGATGTCATTGGTGTTGACGTAGAGCTTCCAGAAGGCGTTGCCCTTTTGGATGGGCGCGACGTCGCCCAGCTGCTGCGCCAGCTGTAGCTTGCCACCCTTGCCCCCTGCGTCCTCGACGATGGCCTCGCGGGCCTGCGGGATGTCCGTACGGCTCGTATTGGCGAGCCCGAGTGCCTCATAGAACGCTACCGAACGGTCGAGATCAGCGACGTTGATGCAGTACTGGCCGAGCCACGCTTCCATCGTTACCTCCAATGTGGGTCACGAAATCTGGGTTTACGAAATCTGGGTTACGAAGATCTGGGCTAGCTCGGGAGCTCGAAGCTGTCCCGGTCGGCTTCCCTCGGCTGGCGACCGATCCGGAATGGGGACAGCGGGGCGTCCACCAAAAGGAACCGGTCCCACTTCAAGGACGTCTCCTGGAGGCGGGAGTTCCATTCGACGACGGCTGCGTCCGACCGTTGCGCATCTTCGTACGCGGCCCACGCTTCCCAGTTCGGGATGCTCCACAGGAGAAGGACCTCGCGGTCGCCGCACATCGCCGTGGACCAAGCCCCGGCCAGCTCCCAGGCGAATTTTTTGAGAACGGGCGAGGCCTCGCAGCGGACCACCTCGAGGAAGTCCCACGCCGTTCCCGGCGGAACCTGTATCACCTCGTGGGCGTACACCTCGCCGCGGACGCCGTCTGCGCACAGCTCCTCGATGGTTCGGGTCCACGGCGCCGGCACCAATACCCGGTCGAGCCCCCCTCGACGGAAGTTGGCGGCGCGCGCCCACCATTCGGCCAGCGCCGGATCTTGCAGGGTGGGGTGGTTGAACTCGTGCCGGAATGACTCGGCCAAACCGGAGAAGCCGTCTTCCTCCCAAAGGTTGACGACCTCGGGCCAGCGTCGTGTCGTGCCGACCGTTCCCCATACGCCGTAGCAGAGCTGATGGCGAGCCTGCTGCGCGATCGGCGACCAGTTGGCGGTCATGTGGTGCATGTAGTTGGCCCGGTTGGGCCCGATGACGTCGATGAATTCGTGGATGTACACCTTGTCGTTAGCCATGCCGTCGGTCCGGGTCGAGTCGGACGGGGTCGACACTTATTGAGGTCATGGCGCCAGGTCGAGGCCCAGGACCCTGATGGCGTTGCCGCGCGCGATCTTGTGAATTACGTCGTCAGCGAGATGGCCGAACTGGGCGGCTGCGGCTTGCCGCGAGTACGGCCAAGTCCCATCCTGGTGTGGATAGTCCGTCTCGAACATGACGTTGTCGACGCCAACCCGATCGAGCAATTCTACGCCGACGGGATCCTTGAAGAAGCAGCTGAAGATGTGCTCCCGGTAGTAGGTGGATGGGGGCTCGGGGCAGAACTTGTGGCTGTTGCTCCAGCCGCGGTGGGTCGACCACACGTCGTCGAGGCGCTCCAACAGGTAGGGGATCCATCCGATCTGGCTCTCCGCATACATGAGCTTCAGCTTGGGATAGCGATGGAGGACCCCTGAAAGCAGCCAATCAGCCATGCTGGCGATGCTGTTGCCGAAGATGATGGTGCCGGCCACGGCTTCTGGCGCGTCGTCTGACGTTTGCGGCGTCTTGGTCCCGGAGCCGATGTGCATGCACACCACAGTCCCGGTCTCCTCACAGGCGACGAAGAACGGATCCCAATGGCCGCTGTAGATGCTCGGCAATCCCAGATAGGACGGCAACTCGCTGAAAGCCACCGCCCTACATCCGCGAGAGGAATTCCGCCTGACCTCGGCCGCGGCCAAGTCCGGGTCCCATAAGGGGATGAGGCACAGAGGTACGAGCCGGCCGCCGGACCCGCCGCCCCACTCCTCGACCATCCAGTCGTTGTAGGCCTTGACGCACAGCAGAGCCAGCTCGAGATCCTTGCCGCGCAGAAACAGTTGGCCGCAGAAGCGCGGGTAGTTCGGGAAGCTCAACTGTGCCTGCACGCCGTTTAGGGTCATGTCCTCGAGACGGGCGCTCGCCTGCCAGCATCCGGGGCGCATGTCATCGAAGGTGATCCCCTCCATGGTGATCTCCTCGGCCGGATAGCCCGCCGCGGCGATGAGCCGCTTCACGGAGTAGAGGTGATCCTCGTAGTGCCACCAGGCGACGGGGCTCCCTTCTGTTCCGGGCGCCTCGATGTAACCACCCCCGTCGAGCTTCGGCTTCCCCGGTGGTAAGTACTCGATTCGCGGGCCGATGTCCCGGTATCGAAGCGGCAGCCTCGACGTCCATACATCAGCAGGCTCCACTACGTGGGCGTCCACGTCGACGATGGGCGGAATCCGCTCGATGAGCTCGGAAGGCACATCGGTCGCATACTGCGAGTCGATCGTCATTGTCTTCTCCTTGCGCGCCGCATGGGTCCTGGAGTGCCGCGAAACTCGCGACCATATACGATATACCTTCAGGCGGACAGCGTCCCGTTCGCGGTCTGGCGTGCTCTACCCTCCTGCAGCAGTAAGGAGGATGAATGATGCGAGTGGGGTTCATCGGGCTGGGCTCTCAAGGGCTCCCCATGGCGCAGCGCATCCTTGGTGCCGGCTACGAGACGAACCTGTGGGCCCGGAGGCCCGAGACGCTCGAGCCGTTTGCGGGCACCAACGCCGTCGCCGCCTCAACGCCCGCCGAATTGGCATCGAAGTGCGACCTCGTGTGCGTATGCGTGATGAATGACGCGGACGTCGATGAGGTCTGCGCCGCCCTTCTCCCGGGGCTTCGCGAGGGCGGCGTTCTCGTGATCCACAGCACCGTTCACCCGTCGACCTGCACCCGCATAGCTGAGGAAGTCGCTCTGCTGGGTGTGGCCTTTGCCGACGCCCCGGTGAGCGGCGGCGGGGCCGCGGCAGCCGAGGGTCGCCTCGAAGTGATCGTCGGAAGTGACGATGAGACATTCACGCGATGCCTGCCAGTGTTCGCGACCTACGGAGACCCCGTCATCCACGTCGGCCCGGTCGGTGCCGGCCAGGTCGCCAAGCTCGTCAACAACGTGCTCTTCATGGCCCAGATATCCCTCGCCGAGGACGCCTTCGAGTTGGCGACCGGACTCGGAATTGGCAGAGACGCCCTGGCAGAAGTGGTCAGCCGCGGAAGCGGGAACAGCTTCGCGTTCGGAGTGATGCACGCCTTGGGATCGATGGACGCGTTCGCCGCGGTGGGCGGCGACCCCCTGCGCAAGGATGTCGACATCGTCGCCGAGACTGCGGCCGGTCGAGGCGCCGACACCGGCGGGCTCGTGATCGCCGCCAACGACGGGCTCACCAAAGCGAGGCGTCCACCGTCGCGGTAGCGCGCTACGTCGGATCGGCGACTAGCCCTCCGAGGACCATGGGGAAGTGATCGACCGAGCGGATGCCCTCGGTAAAGGAAAGCTCAACGCCCGGTTTGATCGCATAGTCCGGGTACCGCTTGTGCCACTCCCGAAGGGCGACCCGTAGCTCCTGTCTGGCCAGGTGAGAGCCGAGGCAGCGGTGGACCCCACCACCGAAAGCCATGTGTCGGTTGGGCTCTCGGTCGAAACGAACGACGTCGCCGTCGCCGAACTCCGAGTCGTCGGTGTTGGCCGAGCCGAGCATCAGGCTCATGGCGTGGCCCGCGGGAACCGGACAGCCGCCGAGCTCGGTCTCGCGGGCGGTCACGCGCACCACGGCGACGACGGGTGTCTCCCACCTCAGGAGCTCCTCCACTGCAGCAGGGATCACCGACGGGTTCTCGACGATCTGCCGCCTGTGCTCTGGGCTCCCGGCCAAGAAGGCAAACATGCAATCCAACGAGGCCGTCACCGTGTCCAGACCCGCAATGAGAAATAGGAAGGAGATGTCGAGGATTTCCTCTCGGGTGAGCTTCTCCCCGTCTATTTCTGTCCTGAGGAACCTGGTGATCAGGTCATCCTGGGGTTTGATGCTGCGCTCATCGAGCAGACTCTCGAAATACTCGTAGATCGACTCGGCCGTCTTTTTTTGATGGTCTACGGCCTCTGGCTGACCGGCTGGGCAGCCCACCACGTGGTTCGGCCGGATGATTCCGTCCTTCATGGCCAGGAAGGCCGGTAGTTCGCCCAACGGCAGGCCGAGCAGGGTGAGAAAGACCTGTGAGGGCAGCGGGACCGAGAACGCGGTCGAGAAGTCGATCTCATCCGAACCCTCGAACGCGTCCATCAAGTCGTTGGCCAGACTGGCGATCGACGGTTCCAAGCCCATCATTACTCGAGGAGCGAACAGTGGGTCGAGGATCTTGCGGTACTTCTTGTGGTCGGGCGGATCGACGCTGAGCGGGATGAGAGGCCGGACGTTTTGCAGGTCCACCGCCTCGAAGGACGCGAATACCTCGGGATGGCGTAGCGCTTCTTCTATATCTCGCCGGTGGGGCACGATACCCATGGGCCCCATCGGTCCTTCGATGAGGGTGACCGCCGGCATCGTTTCGCGCATTTGGCGATATACGGCCTGCGGGTTCCTGGAAAAAGCTTCGAACATGTTGTCGTCGCTGTCGACATTTGCCATGGGTCCCTCCCGAGGGAGAACCTACCGCAGCGCTCGAATCGCATTCCGCTTACCGCTGAAGACGGCTAGGCCCCTGCCGGCGTCGGACTGACACGTTCGGGAGCCGAAGCGAACTCCCGACCGGCCTGCCGCCGTGGGATAACCGTCTGAAGATGATGATGCGCTCACGTCTGGTGGGCCGGGACGGATTTGAACCGCCGTAGGCTATGCCGGCAGGTTTACAGCCTGCTCCCTTTGGCCACTCGGGCACCGACCCAGGACCAGAGACAATATCCGGTTCGGAAACCCGTCACCCCTCGTCGGCTACCAGCAGTTGCTTCTGGACCTTGCCCATGGCGTTGCGGGGCAGTTCGGCTACCAACTCGACGCGCCGGGGTCTCTTGTGGATCGACAGTGTCGCGGCCACGAACTCACAAAGCTCCGGCCCGGTGATGGAGGTCGCCACCACGTAGCCGACTATGGCTTGGCCCAGGTCCGGATCGGGCACGCCGATCACGGCCGCCTCTCTTACGGCCGGATGGGCCAGCAGGGCGGCTTCCACTTCACCGGCACCGATCCGAAAGCCGCCGCTCTTGATCAGGTCGGTCGATTGACGCCCGACGATCCGGTGCCACCCGCCATCGTCGATGCACGCCACGTCACCAGTACGGATCCAGCCGTCGGGAGTCGTGATGACAGCGGTCTCGTCGGGGCGGTTGAGATAGCCCGACATAGTCGTCGGGCTCCTCACTTCGAGCGCGCCGACCTGGTCCGGGCCGGTCGGGGCCGGATGGCCGTCATCGTCGACCAACCTGGTCTCGACTCCAGACAGGGGCCGGCCGACCCAGCCCGCCCGCCTCGCCTCAGCCGCTCGGCCACTGACGGTGATGAGGGTCTCGGTCATGCCGTAGCGCTCGACGGGGCCCTGGCCTGCGAGGGACTGGAGCTGGTCGTACACGGGAACAGGAAGGCCGGCGCTCCCAGACACCAACAGGCGGGCCCGCCGCATCGAGGTGGCCGCGTCGTGATCCGCCGCGATTCTGGACCAAACCGTCGGAACACCGAACAGCAAGCTGCCGCCACGCCGCTCTACCGCTTCGGCGTACGCGACCGGCGTGGGACGACCAGTGTGCACCAACGGGCTCCCGACCCGAAGCGCCCCCAGCACGCCGAGTACCAACCCGTGGACGTGGAACAGCGGGAGACCGTGGACGAGCACGTCGTCGGGCGTCCACGCCCACGCTTCGGCGAGGAGATCGAGGTCCCGGGCGATGGCGGCCGCGCTGAGCATGACCCCTTTGGGAAGGCCCGTCGTGCCACTGGTGTAGAGGATCATGGCTATCCGGTCAGGCAGAAGGTCGACGGAACCGGCCTCGTCCCAATCGGCCCGCTGTTCGACGTCGACTGCGATCTGTTCCAACTCCCATTTGTCCTGCGCCGCGGCTGCCACCAGCACAGCCGGCGCGGCGCAGTCCCGCAATATGTGGTCGCGCTCGAGCGGCCCGGCATCGGGGGGGATGGGGACGACCGGTACCCCCGCCATGAGTGCGCCCACCACAGCGATGACTGTCTCCAAGGCAGCCGACGCGTCGACGGCGACTGCGGGCAAGCCCACCACCCGCGAAGCCACCGCCGCCGCGGCGGAAGCCAGCCCGCCGAGGTCGATTGACCTGCCGTCCACCACGACGGCGGCCGGACCGTCGTTGACTCCGAGAGCGCCGTCGAGGCCAGGAATCAGGTCCACGACCACGGCAAGCTAGAGCGCCCAGCTACCGTGGCGCCATGCCCACCTTTGACGTCGTGTCCCAGGTCGACATGCAAGAGGTGCGAAACGCGGTCGACCAAGCCCAGCGGGAGCTGGCCACCCGCTTCGACTTCAAAGGCACCGACTCGACTGTGGAGCTGCACGAGATGGAGCTGCGCCTTCACTCAGCCACCGAAGACCGGCTGCGCGCGGTCGTGCAAGTCGTCGAAGAGAAGCTCGTAAGGCGAAAGGTCTCGCTCAAGGCCCTGGACTACGGGAAACCCGAGGAGGCGTCCAAAGGGGCCCTCCGCCAGACCATCAGCCTCAAGGCCGGGATCACCTCCGACACGGCCAGGGCCATCAACCGCTGGATCAAGGACAAGGGCCCCAAGAAGGGGATCTCGTCACAGACCCAAGGCGAACAGGTGCGCGTCTCGGGCAAGAAGCGCGACGACCTTCAGGCCGTCATCTCAGGGCTGCGCGAAGAGGACTTCGGCATCCCGTTGCAGTTCGAGAACTTCCGGGAGTAGCCGCGTCGACCAGACGCGGCCCAGCCCCACGGCGCGACACCTCCCGACTGGCGACCTCACACCCCCTACAGGTCCTGCACAGCCACCGGGCGCGGGCCCGCGCTTTACCACCTTCGAGGCCCATTTCCGATTCCGACAGGCCCACACTCGATCCCAGAACGTCTGACGTTGACTGGTTGTCCGGTTTGCGTAACAGTGGGGCGAATACTGCGGGGATGGCGAAGTCGCCGCGGAAGGATCGAAAGGGTCAAGCGGATGCCTGAGCAGGCGAACGGTAAGTCGCGCGAGTCGTCGGCGGAGGAAGCAGTTGAGGCGGAGAGGTCGCCGCGGTCTTATGGGCGTCGAGCGCTTATGCTCGGCGCCGCCGCAGCCGGAGCAGGAGCCGCCGTCAGCTTGGTGGCCGGCGCCGAGCCGGCCTCCGCCGCCGACGGCAACCCGGTGTTGATAGGAGAGTCGAACACCGCCAAGGCCACCACATCGGTCACCACCAAAAAGGGCAACGGGATCGAGGGCTCTACTTCGGACACGGCAGGTAGTGGTGTATACGGCGTCAACACCAGCACCGGAGGCCAGTACTCCTACGGCGTCTACGGAACCTCCCAATACGGCGCTGGGGTTTACGGAGCGTGCGTTGACGGTGCCGGTGTGCTCGGCTTCATCAATGGCGCCACGTTTGATCAGGCCGCCGTTCACGGCATCGACGAAAGTACCGGCGAGGGGGGCGGCAACGGCGTGTGGGGCTCGTCCTTAAATGGCACCGGAGTCTTGGGGACCGGCAGCGACTTCGGTGTCATAGGGTCCTCGACTCACGGCAAGGGCGTCTTCGGGGAGTCGACCTACGGCTTTGGGGTTTACGCGACGACCGCAAGTGGAGTCGGAGTGGCAGGAAGCTCTGACTCCACGACCGGCGTCTCAGGGACTTCCATCGAGAGCTACGGCGTCTCCGGGACGTCCACCAACGGCACCGGCGTCTACGGCACCATCACCGGCGACACTTCAGGTCAGAGCGCCGTCGAGGGAATCGACCAGAGCACCGGTAACGGTGGCGGAGCTGGTGTTACAGGGACCTCCACCAACGGTACCGGCGTCATCGGGACCTCAACCAAGGGCACCGGCGTCACCGGCACTACCAGCAGCGACGCCGCATCGGGGGTCGCAGGCGTCAACAACGCGTCCTCTTCCGGCGGCAACGGCGTCTACGGCTCCTCTACCAACGGATCCGGCGTGTACGGGATCTCTACGAACGGCTACGGGGTGTACGCCCAGTCCACCAACAGCGACGCGCTCTACGTGGATGGGAACGCCAAGGTCACCGGGACGCTGTCCAAAGGCGGCGGCTCGTTCCAGATCGACCATCCCCTCGATCCCGCCCACAAGTACCTGTACCACTCGTTTGTGGAGTCGCCCGACATGATGAACGTGTACAACGGCACTGTGACCCTCGACGACGACGGCGGGGCCAACGTCACCTTGCCGGACTGGTTCGAGGCGCTCAATCGCGACTACCGCTACCAGCTCACCCCGATCGGGGCACCGACGGTCGTCTACATATCCGAAGAGATCGTCGACGGGAACTTCGGCATCGCCGGCGGTAACGCAGGGCAGAAGGTGTCGTGGCAGGTGACCGGCGTCCGCCAAGACGCCTGGGCCAACGCCAACCGCATCCCCGTCGAGGTCGACAAACCGGTCGAGGAGCAGGGCCGCTATCTCCACCCCGAGCTGTTCGAAGGCGGATATGACCACCCCGTCACCGCCACCACGCTCAGCCGCCACCGCCACCGGCGACCCGGGATGACCAGCCCAGCCGTTTTCCCCTAGCACGGCGTCCCCGCCTTCGCTCCGAGCGAATAGGGCGGCGCGAATAGGGCGGCGCTAACAGGGACCTGCTAGTGGGACCACTCTCGGGATCGCAGGCGGGCGATGCGGTCCTCGGTCGGCGGGTGGTCGGAGAACAGGTTCTTGAAGGACACGTTCATCCCCGCCAGCGGGCTCACGATATAGAGCGGGGCCATTTCGCGGCGAACGGCCGGCATCGGGATCTGCTTCGAAGCCTGGTCCAGCTTCATCAGCGCCTGGGCGAGCGGCTCGCCGTCGCCGATCAGGCGGGCACCGGAGCGGTCCGCCTCGTACTCGCGGCTACGCGAGAGCGCCATCTGCAACATCACGGCCGCCAACGGGGCCAGGATTATGAGGGCGAGGAGCTCGAAGATGTTCTCCCCCTCGTTGTCGCGTCCGCCCCCCATGAACAGGCCGCCCCAAGCCGCCATGCGGGAGAGCAGCGTTATGGCCATCGCTACCGTGGCAGCCACGGACGAGATCAGGATGTCGCGGTTTCCGACGTGGGAGATCTCGTGGGCCAGCACGCCCCGCATTTCGTCCCACGAGCAGACCTGCAGGATCCCTTGGGTCACCGCGACCGCGGCGTGCTTGGGGTTCCGTCCAGTCGCGAAGGCGTTGGGCTGCTGATCCGGCGTCACATAGAGCCGGGGCATCGGGAGGTTCGCCCGGGTCGTCAGGTCACGGACGACGGCGTAGTAGTCAGGCATCTGCGCTTCTGATACCGGTGCGGCCCGGGCCGCCCTTATGGCGATGGAATCGGAGAACCAGTACGAGCCACCGGTGAACAGCAACCCGAAGGCCAGGCCGATGATCAAGCCCGCCTCACCCCAGATCGATCCCACCCCGACGCACAGGGCCATCAGAAGGGTGAGGAGGAAGGTCGTCTTTATGGTGTTGCGGTCCATGGCTACATCATGGTGCCGGTTTGACCTTAAGAAAGACCAAGAACCGTGAGACGACCCGAAATCAGCTATCGCCGCCTAGAGTTCCTCAACGCTGTCTATGGTCTTCAGTGATATATCATCTACGATACATCACAGCCCACGGTAGGCCGTAAGGCCGGCGCCCCCGCCAGACTCGGCTTGGCCAGCCCGGCACCCTCAGAAGGCGGACGCCAGCACGGCTTCGACTACCGATGGACCGGGCGTGTTGAGGGCCCGGTCCAACTGCTCGGCGAACTCCTCTGATGTATCGGCCCGGGTGGCCGGGACCCCCATCCCCCGGGCCAGCGACACGAAGTCAAGGTCCGGCCGCGACAAGTCGAGCATGGCCTTGGCCCGTGGTCCTTCGGCTTCGGCTCCGACTCGATGAAGCTCCATGTTGAGGATGGCGTACGACCGGTTCGAGAAGATCACGTTGGTGACGTCCAGCCCCTCACGGGCCATCGTCCACCAGGCCTGGTTGGTGTACATGGCGGACCCGTCGGCTTCCAGGGCGAGGACGCGCCGGTCCGGGCAGGCGACCGCGGCTCCGAGGGCCAGCGGAAGGCCGATGCCTATGGCGCCGCCGGTCAGCATGAGCCAGTCGTGGGGTGGGGCCAGCGCGGTGGCAGCGGCGATGAAGAGGCCGCTGGTGTTGGCTTCGTCGGAGACGATCGCCCCCTCGGGCAGCAGCGCCCCGATGACGGCTCCGGCCGACTGAGTGGTGAGAGCACCGGACGGAAGGTCGGGCCGGACCACACCTCCACGCGGCTCGCCGGGTGCCCCGAGCGCGCCGCGCCTACCACGAGCCACCCCTACCGACTCGGCCAAAGCGTCGAGGGCCGCGCCCACGTCGTCGCCCGGGCCGGCGAGGGTATGTACCCGGCAGCCGTCGGGAACGAGGTCGCTCGGCTTGCCGGGATACGCGAAAAAGGACACCGGCGACTTGGCGTCCACCAGTACCAGGTGAGCCAGGCCGTCCAGCTGGGCCGCGGCCATCTCGCCGAGGTAGGCGAGACGCTCCGGCGCCACCACCCCGGCGCCGCGCTCGGTCCTGGCCACGAAGGTCTCCGACATGAGCTTGGCGCCCGACGCTTCCGCCACCGCACCGAGGGTGGCCAGCGCCGGCGCCCGGCAGGCGCGACCGCCGACGAGGATCCCGACCGGGAGGTCGCCGCGCAGGACCGCCGCGATGGCGGCCACGTTGGCGTCTTCCGGAGGGGTCCCGCCCGGTCTCGGCGGGAGAGACGACACGGGCACTCCCCCGTCCGACCACGAGACGTCCGCCGGAAGTATGAGCGTGGCCACCTGACCGGGCGGACCGATGGCCGCGGCGATGGCGTCGGCGGCGTCGGCAGCCAGCTCCTCCGTCTTGGCCGACCGCCGTATGAAAGTCGAGACGTTGCGGGCCACTGTTTCGATGTCGGACTCGAGCTGTGAGTCGAACTGCTTGTGGTAGGTGGCGTGGTCACCAACGATGTTGACGACGGGTACCTGGCCCTTTCGGGCGTTGTGCAAGTTGGCCAGGCCGTTGCCGAGGCCGGGCCCGAGATGGAGCAGCACAGCGGCGGGCCGGTCCGCCATCCGGGCGTATCCATCGGCCGCGCCCGTCGCCACCCCTTCGAACAGGGCCAGCACCCCCCTCATTTCCGGCACGGAGTCGAGGGCGGCCACGAAGTGCATTTCGGACGTGCCTGGGTTCATGAAACAGGCATCGACGCCACAGTCGACGAGGGTGCGGAGAAGGGATTGGGCTCCGTTCATGGCTTAGCCTCCGGCGCCGGGTCGAAGATGGTCCCAGGGTTGAGCACTCCGCAGGGGTCGAAAGCCTCTTTGATCCGACGCCACAGAGCGATTTTGGCAGGGGATTCGAGGGCCGCGACGTGGTCCTTTTTACCGATGCCTATTCCATGCTCGCCGGAAATGGCGCCACCTAGACGCACCCCCGCAGCCAGGATGTCGTGGATCAGCTGGTGGCGGACCCGGGCATCGGCTTGAAAGACGGAAAGGTGGACGTTGCCATCGCCGGCGTGGCCGCAGCCGGACACCCACGAGCCGGAAGCCTGGGCCAGCGAGGCGACCTCGTCCATGTAGGCCGCGATCGCGGCTCGAGGTACCACCACGTCGACGAGGTCGTCGGCGCCGGCCGCCTTGGCCAGCCAGAAGGCTTTCTCCCTCGCCTCGATCAGTTGGGCACCCGACTGGGGCGGAAGCACGTACACGTCGAGAGCCCCAAGCTCAGCGACGATGGTGGCGAGCTCTTCGACGTCTTCGTTGAGCCGGTCGTCGCGGCGGTCCTCGAGAACGACGACGAGGTAGGCGAGCGCGACGTCCTTGATGTGCTGTGGAACGCCGAGCTCGATCGCCCCGCTACCAGTGATGGCCGCCATCGTCATGATGTCGATGTACTCGACCATGAGGGGCCCGATGCCGCTGGCCACCACTTTCGGCACGGCCGCGGTGATCTCCTGAAGCGCCGCGAAGGGGGCCAGGATCGTGGCCGCGTGACCCGGCCGGGGGTAGAGCTTTAGGGTCGCCTCTGTCACCAGCGCCAAGGTGCCTTCCGACCCCACGATCAGCTGCGTCAGGTCGTAGCCGGTCGTCGACTTCACGAACTTGCCGCCGGCACGGATTACCTCACCCGTCCCGAGGACCGCTTCGAGCCCGAGCACTTGGTGACGGGTGACGCCGTACTTGACCGCCCTCATGCCACCTGCGTTGGTCGCCACGTTGCCACCCAGGCTGGCCGAGCTCTCGCCCGGGAACACCGGGTAGACGAGGCCGACCTCAGCGATCGCCCGGTCCAGTTGCTCGAGGGTGACGCCGGGTTGGACGACGGCCATGTGGTTGTCCAAGTCCACTTCGAGAATCCGGTTCATGCGTTCGAACGAGACGACCACGCCGCCTTCGACCGGTATGCAGGCCCCCGACAGACCCGTTCCGGAGCCCCGCGCCGTCAAAGGAACTCCGTAGGTGGATGCGAGGGCGACTATCGCGGCCACCTCGGTCGTGTCGGCCGGGAGGGCCACGGCGGAAGGGACTACGGCAGCAAGCCCGAGGGCCTCGTCGTGACCGTAGTCTCCCTTGATCTGATCACCCGTGAGGACGTTGGATTCCCCGACGATCTCCACCAGCAGTCCCCCGATGTCGGCCATGCCGACAGATTTGCACACGGGCCAGGGCGGCGGCTCGGTGGGACGGGAGGTGGCTCGGAGTAGCGGACGGCTACGCGACATCCCTTCGGCATGAACGACTCCGCCTTCCGCTACTCCCGCCCCTTCTTAACCCTGCCATCCGGTCGCACTCCGGACATCTACCGGCCCGCGGTTCGTCGGTCGCGTGTTCGATTGGCGTTGTTGCGCGCGATTTTGATCGCCCAGCGACACTTTTCGCGCACGCGACACACAATCGAACACGCGCCGGCCGGCTCGGGGCGGGACGGCCCCCGCCGCGGCCCGGCGCGGTGGCCGCCGACCGCCAGGCGTCCCAGCGACCGCCCCAGAGACCAGCGTTAGTCGTAATAGCCAGAGTGGATGTACACCGTGGGAACGCCCTCCTCGCGGAACATGGCCACGTTGCGGCGGTCGTCCTCAAAGGACACCATCAAGTCGAACCCGACCCCCCTCAACTCTCGGACCGAGCGCCGCTTGAACTCCCTGGCCGCCCCGTAGTCCCCGCGATCCCTCATGACCAGGACGTCCCAACGAAGCCCATACCGGTGTAGCCAGGCCAGGGTCTGGGGCTGGACCCAGGCGGGTCGGGCCGTCAACAGGACCACCACCAGCTCAGGGTCGAGCAGTTCGAGCAGTCGGGCGACTTCCTCGATGAGCGGGTCGTCGCCGCACGACTCGAAGAACGCGTCCCAATCCCGCCAGGGTCCCTCCAGATAGTGCTGGCGGCTAGCTGCGTCGGATAGCACCCCGTCCAAGTCGAACACGACGGCCCGCCCCGGTTTCACCGGTCCGTCCCTCCATCGCCAATTGTCGAAGGACCTGACCATGCCGCCCGTCAACCTAGGCGCCAGAAGACGACCGAGAGCCCGTCGAACAGCTCCAGGGGTGTCGGCTCAATGGGTCGACGTATGTGCACGAGCTGGTCCAAGGCCAACGGCGGGACCTGATGCTCACCGAGCGCCTCGGTCACGTCGGTCCACCGGTCCACGACCGCCAGGATCCCCATCTCGGCCACCCGGAGGGTGGCCGAGAGCCAACCCGCCGCCTCGCCGAGCACCGCGAACCGCGCTCCCGACTCCGCCGGCGCCGCCAACCCAGCCTCCCTCCACGACTGACCCCGGGCGCCCTCCAAGGCGCCGTCATCCAGCGGCACGGGCATCTCCACCAGGCCATCCGCGCCAGGAAGGGCAGACAACCTGATCTCCCACCAACGGCCTTCCCGCCACTCGACCCGGTCCGAGCCCAGGCGCCCCACGGAACCGATCGCGATCACGACTCCGTAACCCTGGATGACCGGCATTTCGACCAGCGACGTCACGAGCGGGCCGATCCCGAGCGACGCCGGGGCCACGCCGCCCTCCTCCGAGTCGTCATCCTCGCCTGCGTCGCCCGGCCCGCCGGGAAACAGGAAAGCCGGCGACTCGATCGGCAGCAACCGAGATTGGGCATCGCGGAAGCCGACGTCGACGAGCACGTAGCGCAGCGCGCTGAGGCATTGCGGCCCCAACGCCAGGACCTGCCTGGCGCGGCTGCCGTCCCCCGCCCCCACTTCGACGACGGTGTAGGGGTCGGGCCGCCCCGCTGCCTCCCACCACTCGTCGATCGCGTCCGCCACCCACCCCGCCACCGCCGACGCTAAGGGACCCGCAGGGGAAGACCCAGCCCGGGCGTCGAGAGCGGAGTAACGCAGAGGCCCCATCCGGCGGGCCATCTCGACCACCCGCGAGGAGGCCTCCAGCAGCGACGGAACGTCCTCGCGAACCCGATCCACAGCACCGACCGTAGTAGCGTTGCCTGCCGCGTTGACTGCCCTGATCGACATCCCAGATCTGCTCGACGTCGACGTTCCAGTCGGTGGTCGAGTCCTGATCGTGTCCGACTTGCACCTCAGCAAAGACGCGAGTCCGGGCCAGCTGGCCGCGTCAGGGGAGTTGGCCGACGCAGTGACCGCGGCCACCGGGCCAGGCGTGATGGTGATCGCCGGGAACCTGTTCGATTCCGGCGCCGAACCGAGGCCGGCGCTGGCCGCCCACTCCCGCCTATCCGCTGAAATCCTCGCCTACGCCCGGGGTAAGGGGCGCCGGGTCCTGGTCCTCCCGGGTGACCGGGACAGCCGCTTGGCGTGGTCGACACCGTGCCGCTCCTTGGTCGCGGATGCCCTTGGAGCCGAGCTGGCTTTCGCAGTAGACCTCAACGTCCAGACGGGTGCCGGGACGAAGAAGGTCCGGGTGGAGCCCGGCTACAACCTCGACTCGCTGGCCCGCGTCGAAGACCCCCGCAACCCGCGCGAAAGCCCCTTCGCTCAGCACATACGCGACGAGCTGCTCCCATCCGTACGCGCCCGCCAGGGCGGTTCCGGCAGCGTCCGCTCGGGATGGCTTGCCGGCATGGAACAACTCGACGAACCAGCCGCCCTCTCCCGCTTCATCGGTTCCCGATTGGTGTACCGCCGGCTGGTCCACTCCGGTTGGCTGCTGATACTGCCCATCGTCATGGCGTTGATCCTGCGCCTGCCGACCACCGTCCTCCGCTCGGCGCGACACGGTGCGCTGACCACGAAGGTCGGTCTTTTTGTGGCGGCGACGTTCATCGAGCTGCTGTTCCTCGTGGCCATCGCCCTGGTTGCCGTGCGGCGCACGAACCGGGCCTTGTCCGCGCTGGCCCTCGATGAGGAGGGCCGCGACCCCAACGAGGCCCCCCGGGCGCACGCCCGGGCCCTGGTCACCGCCGGCTACGCCGGCCTGGTAACCGGCCACACGTGCCGGCCGGAGCTAGCCCACCTAGGCGACGGTTTCTACGCCAACGTGGGCGCCGCAGCCGAAGTGGTGACCGAGTACCCGAGCCGCATACCGGGGCTAGGGCTGCCATCGGTATTCCTCGGCCACCGACTCCTTTCGTGGGTCGAGCTGGAGGCCGGCAACGACCTCCACGTGCGACTCCTCCACGGACGCCAGGACCTACCCGGCAGCACCATGCTCGAACGGGCCATGGCCAGCCGCACCATTACCTCCGATCCAGGCGACCTCAGGGTCGACGTGGTCGCCGCCTTCCCGCAAGGTGAAGCCTGGCCGCGGTCACATTCACGCGAGCGGGGCGACCGAAGGGTTCGGCGCATCGCAGGCGCGGTGGTGCTCGCGTTCGGCTTCATATCCCTCGTGTCGGCCATGTCGGACCCGCTGCGGGATCGGCTCGACGTTTTGCGCCAGCTGTTCCCGCTCTACGTCCCCCAGACCGCGGCGGCGCTGGCCGCCTTCGGCGGGCTCGGACTGATCGTCCTGGCGCGCGGCATCAGGCGGGGACAAAGACGGGCCTGGGTCGTGTGCCAGGCCCTCCTCCTCACGGTAGCGGTCCTGCACTTGATCAAAGGCGTGGACGTCGAAGAGACCCTCATCGCTCTCGCCGTCGCCGCCTTTCTCTGGATCAACCGGGGTTCCTTCCAGGCTAAGACCGACGTCCTCCAGCTGCGACGCGGGTTGGGGGTCGTATTGATGGCCACCGCCCTGACGATCCTGGCGGGCACCGTTGCTCTCGAGCTGAGCGAGACAATCAACCACGCGCGCGGTGGGCCCGGCCTTTCGTGGCGCCACGCGCTCGAAGCGTCGGTTGAACGCATGGTCGGAATCACCCACGTTCCCCTACCGCATCGAATCGATGAGTTCTTCGCCCCGACCATGACGACTGCAACCGTGGGCTTGGTCCTGGCCTTGCTAGCAGTGCTTTTTCGGCCCGTCGTGGCCCGGCGCCGTGCCCCCGCAGACGGGGTGGCTTCGCCCACCGCTTCCCCTGTGGCCGGCGCCTCCAACGGCAAGACGTCGGGGGGAGGGGAGGCGGACCTGGCTCGGGCCCGAGCCGTGGTCGCCCGCCACGGCCGGGGGACGCTCGACTATTTCGCCCTGCGTCCGGACAAAAAGTTCTTTTTCTGGGGCGACACGGTGGTGGCGTATGCCGTATACGGAGGTGTATGCCTCGTCTCGCCGGACCCTATCGGCCCCGTGGCCGAGCAGGAGGAGTCGTGGCGGGCCTTTCGGCGCTACGTGGACGGCCAAGGCTGGGCCCTCGGCGGCCTCGGCATCGGGGAGGAGTGGCTGCCTATATACCGGGCGACGGGGATGCACGACCTCTACGTCGGAGACGAGGGCGTCGTGCGGGTGGGTCGCTTCACCTTGGATGGCGGCAAGTTCAAGGGTCTGCGCCAAGCGGTCAACCGGATCGCCAAGTACGGGTATCGCATCAGCTTCCATGACCCTGCCGACCTCGACGACGAACTGAGGGAATCGCTGAGGGAGGTGATGACCAAGAGTAGGAGGGGCGACGTCGAGCGCGGGTTCTCGATGACCCTTGGGCGGGCTTTCGACCCCGACGACGCGGGCCTTCTGCTGGCCGTGGTGCACGGCCCCGCGGATGCCGGATCTCCCGAGGGGACTCTCGGTCCACCGGTGGCGTTCTGCCAGTACGTTCCGGCGCCGGGAATCGGCGGCTACTCGCTCGACCTCATGAGGCGAGACGACGGCGACCACCCGAACGGGCTCATCGACTTCGCAGTGGTGGAGACCATAAAGGAGCTCAGGGCGCGCGGCGGCGAAGGGCTGGGGCTCAACTTCGCAACCATGCGCGCCGTCCTGGCCGGCGAGGCCGGCGAAGGGCTGACGCAGCGGGTGCAGGCCTGGGCTTTGAAGAGAATGGGGGACTCCATGCAAATCGAGTCGCTCTGGAAGTTCAACGCCAAGTTCGATCCCGACTGGCAGCCGCGATATGCCGTCTACGACGCGCCGGAGAACATGCTTGCGGTGGCGATCGCGGTGGCGAGGGCCGAGTCTTTTTGGGAGCTCCCGGTCATCGGCCGATTCCTCGTCCCGTCCGCGGCGCGGACTTCGGGCGACGCGCCCGTGTCCCAAGCGGGGCCTCGCGTCCCTTAGCCTCGATCAGAACGACCGACCTCCGCGGTCAGGCGGCGGGGACCGACGTGACCAGACGGGCCCGGATCAGAGGTTCGAAGTGTTCGAGGGGCTCGCTCTTGTAGTCGACGTCGAAGGCGGTCTGGTCGTACTTGACGCAGAACTCCTCGGTGTAGTCGAAATGAGGGGAGTCGCGGTAGGCGTCGCGAGCATCGCGGTCCAACCCGATGTACTGCCAGAAGTAGTAGCCCTGGAAGACGCCGTGGTGCTCGACCATCCAGTGGTTGGCTTCGGAAACGAACGGCTTCAGGATGGCGGCCCCGATCGCCGGGTGGTTGAACGGGGACAGGGTGTCACCGATGTCGTGGATCAAGGCGCACAGGATGTACTCATCGTCGCGACCGTCACGTTCGGCGCGGGTTGCGGTTTGCAGGACGTGCTCGAGCCGGTCGACAGGGAAGCCACCGTGGTCGCTCTTCATGGATCTGAGCAGCTCGATGACCCTCTCGGGAACGAAGCTCTGGGTGACGTTGAGCTGTGGGGCGATGATCGCCCAGTCGTCGGCGGTGGACTCCTCGAAGGTCGAGAAGTGCGTCCTCTGAGCGGTAGAAGTCATGGAAATTAGGCTACCTCTCGCATCACAGTCCGGCGAGTGCGAGCCCGGCGGCTGCGGCCAGCGCTCCCGCGACCACGCTGGAGGCGATGTTGATCAACGCCGACCGTGTTTGTCGGCCCTCCAGCAACTGCATCGTCTCCAAGGTGAACGTCGAGAACGTCGTGTAAGCCCCGACGAACCCAGTTCCCAGGATCTCCCTGGACGCTTTGGGGAAGCCGTGATAAATGGCCAGACCGGTGATCAGACCGAGGACGAATGACCCGGAGACGTTGACGACCAGGGTGCCCATGGGGAATCTCCAATCGATCCTGTCGGAGACCACCACGTCGACCACGTAGCGGAGCGGCGCGCCCGCCGCTCCGGCCACCCCGATGAGCGTCCATTCCCACCAGGTCATTCCTCGTGGCGTGGGTGGTTGACGTAGTGAAGCACTTCGACATCCTCGAGAGTGACGACCCCGCCTTGGACCAGTTCGAGAATCTCCTCGAGGAAGGCCGAGATCGCGGCCGCGGAGTCGATGATCACGATGGACACCGGCAGGTCGTCGGAGAGAGACAGGATCCGCGTGGTGTGTATGTGGTTGGACTTCCCATAGCCCTCTATCCCACGGAACACGGTGACGCCGGCCAGGCCGGCTGCGTGGGCCCGCTTGACGATCTCGGTCGTCAAGGAGTGGTGCTCGAAGTGGTCGCTCTCTCCGATGATGATGGTCAGCCGCTTGGCCGATCCCGTGAGCTCCATCAGCTGGTCTCCTTGCTCCACGCCGACCGGGCGGCCAGCATTCCGAGCCGGGCTCCGGCGAGACCAGCCAGGATCGAAGCGGCCACGTACATCGCCGCCATACCGGGACGGCCGTCCTTGATCAGCAGATCCGATTCCACCACGAACGTCGAAAGGGTGGTTAGGCCTCCGCAGAAGCCGGTCGCCACGAGGGGACGGAAGTATCGGGAGGAGGCGACCCTTTCGAGCGCTACGACCACGACGATTCCGACGACTACCGAACCCGCCACGTTGACGACGAGGGTGTCCCATGGAAACCCGTCGGTCGAAGTCGGCAGGGCTTGGGCCACGGCGGCCCTCACCAACGTTCCTGCTGCGCCTCCGGCCGCGATCACGGCGAGGACGCCGGCGGGAAACCGTCTGCTCATCCGGGCAACGCTAACGGCCCCGAGCCCATCGGGGCCGGGCCCGGAGGGCGTCCGGCCTGGACCGGCATCTTGAATCTCTGGCACCGTGTCGCGGTGGCACAGGACGACGGCTGGGACGAAACCCTGCAGGACTTGGCCAAAAGGCTCCAGGCCGCCCGCAGCATGGGCGGGGCCGACCGGCTCGAGCGCCAACGAAGGGACGGACGCTTGGATGCCCGGGCCCGGGTGGAGAAGTTGTGCGACCCGGGCACCTTCGTCGAGTTCGGGACGCTGGCGGGTGACGTACCCGCCGATGCGCTGATCGCCGGCTCGGGCCGCATCGATGGCCGTTCGGCGATGGTCGGAGCGGAGGACTTCACCACCGCAGCCGGAAGCATCGGACCGGCCAGCAACGCCAAGCGACACAGGCTGGCCGAGCTGGCCTTGGCCGACCGGATACCTCTGGTGATGCTCCTCGAAGGGGCCGGCCATCGACCGGTCGATGGGGGCTACAGGGCACCAACCGACACCCTGGCCCAGGTTCGCTGCTCAGGGAAGGTGCCCATCGTGGCCGCCGTGATGGGGCCCTCCGCCGGCCATGGTGCCCTCGTCGCACCCATCGCCGACTTCACCGTCATGACCCCGCACGGGGCGATCTTCACCGCCGGACCCCCGGTGGTCCGCGAGTCACTGGGCGAGGAGGTGAGCAAGGAGGAGCTCGGCGGTCCGTCCGTGGCCCTGGCCAGCGGCCTCATCCACAACGCGGCCAGTGACGACGAGGACGCCCTCGACCAGATCCGCCGCTACCTGTCCTACCTGCCTTCCAGCGCTTGGTCCTATCCGCCCGCAGCTCCCGGCGGAGAGGATCGGGGTCGACGTGCGACGGCCGAGCTCGGCCTCGTCATACCGCGAGATGGCCGACGCAGCTACGACATCAGGGAAGTGATCCGGATCCTCGTCGACGGCGGCGAGACCTTGGAGGTCCAGGCCCGTTTCGGATCGGCGATCGTGTGCGCCCTGGCCCACATCGGCGGTCAATCGGTCGCAGTGATCGCCAACCAGCCGATGGTCATGGCCGGCTCCATCGACGCGGCCGCGGCGGACAAGGCCGCCCACTTCATCGCGGTGGCCGACTCGTTCCACCTGCCGCTCGTATTCCTCAGCGACAACCCGGGCATGCTCCCTGGGTCGCGCTCAGAGAAGGAGGGCGTGTTGCGCAGCGGGGCCCGCATGTTCGCAGCCGAGGCTCTGGCGACCAGCCCCAAGGTCAACTTGACGCTCCGCAAGGCATTCGGTTTCGGGTCCATGGTGATGTCGATGATCAGCTTCGACGGCCAGGCCGGCACGTTCGCGTTCCCTGGTACGACGCTCGGGGCCATGGGGGCGTCCGCCATGAGCCGCGCCATCGGAGCCGACCAGGGCGCGGCCGAGGCGTTGCGTCGAGGGGAGCTCGAGGCGAGCTACCGATCGGCTCAGAGACTCGGCTTCGACGAGCTGATCGACCCCTCTGAGGCCCGCAACGCCATTTTGGCCACGATCGAGCGCTCGCTTTCGCGCCGGCAAGCGGCGGCCGAACCCGTGCTTCGATCGGCGGTCACCCCGTAGCGGCACCACCGCTCGGGCTCTAACGTGACCAGCCATGACCAAGCTCAGCGGCGCACGCGCCCTCGTCACCGGCGCCAACGGAGGCCTCGGTAGAGCGATCTCCCAGGCGCTCAAAGAGCAGGGCTGCGAAGTGGTCGTGACCGGGAGGCGGGCCGAACCCCTCTCAGAGGTGGCCGACGAGGTCGGCGCTCAGGCCATCGTGGCCGACCTGTCTGTTCGCGCCGACTTGCACCGGTTACTCGACGAGGCCGGCCAGATCGACATCCTGGTGGCCAATGCGGCCCTGCCCGGATCCGGTTTCCTGCAGGACTGGAACGAGGACCAGATCGACCGGATCATGGAGGTCAACCTGAGCGATCCGATCGTCATGACCAGGATTCTGCTGCCCGGGTTTCTGGCACGCGGCAAGGGCCACTTCGTCTACGTGTCGTCGCTCGCGGGCCGGGTCGCGACCAGGGGCGCCCCCATGTACTCCGCGACGAAGTTCGGACTCCGCGGCTTCGCCGGCAGCCTCAGGTGCGACTTGCAGGGAAGCGCCATCGGCTGCTCCGTCATTTCCCCCGGCTTCGTGCGCGACGCCGGGATGTTCGTGGATGCGGGCGCCACCCTCCCTCGGGGCGTGGGCACCGTCAGCCCCGAGCAGGTCGCCCGCGCCGTGATCAGGAGCATCAGGAGGAACAAGGCCGAGGTCGTCGTGGCGCCGATCGGCCTCCGGGCCGGAGCGTTCATCGGCGGTCTGGCCCCGAGCATCTCTGCTCCCATTCAGGCCCGCCTCGACAACGGACTTTCTGAGCAATTGATTACGGGTCAGAAGGGAAAACGCTAAAGGCTCCCGACGCGCATTCCGTAAATAGAAGCAAGAGGCATTAAACACAATTCTGCCTAAGTTCCATTTGGATGTGAAGGGTAGGTGCCGCTCATGAAGCGGGGGCGGCGGACGGCGGGCCTGGCGGCGACGTTGGCTTTGATAGGCGGATCGCTTTTCGCGTCCGTGCCGACGGCGCCTGCATCGGCCACCCCAATAGTCGCAATTAGTCCGAGCGTTAGGACCCGACTCGTCTCTCGTGGGGCGCCCGTCAGCACCGCCCAGTGTGAGCAGCTGTTCAAGATCGCCTGCTACGCACCTGACCAGATCCAAGCTGCCTACGACGAAGGGCCCCTGCTCTCCCAAGGAGTGACGGGCGCAGGTCAATCGATCGCGGTCGTCGACGCTTTCGGTTCCCCGACCATCGCATACGACCTGGCCAGGTTCGACCGGGTGTTCGGCCTTCCCGGCCCGCCTCAGTTGAAGATCATTCAGCCCGCCGGTCAAGTCCCCCCCTTCGATCCCAGCAATCCGCAAATGGTTGCTTGGGCCAGCGAGACGACCCTCGACGTCGAGTGGGCCCACGTCATGGCCCCTGGAGCTCGCATCGTCTTGGTGGAGACGCCAGTGGCCGAGACCGAGGGCTCGAAGGGATTCAAGCAAATAGTCCAGGCGGAAACCTACGTTGTGGACCACCACCTGGCCGGCGTCATCAGCCAGAGCTTCAGCGCCACGGAGCAGACCCTCCCCGGCGGCCTGCCCTTCCTTTTGCCATTGCGTGCCTCGTTCATCGACGCCTTCTTACATGGCGTTACCGTTTTGGCCTCATCGGGCGACGACGGGTCCACGGAGCCGCTCAACCAGGCGGGAACGACGCTGTCCGACGCCCCTGTAACCACCTGGCCTCCGAGCGACCCGCTGGTCACCGGGGTCGGAGGCACACAACTCCACCTCGATGCCTCTGGGGCTCGCACCGCCCCCGACAACGTGTGGAATGACGGCTACAGCCGCCATCTTGACCAGACCTTCTTCGGCAACTCGGGGCCGGACGCGGTCGCCAGCGGTGGGGGGCTCTCGGTCGACTTCCCCCGACCCTGGTACCAGCGCTACGTGACCGGGGTGGTAGGAACAGCGAGAGGCGTCCCCGACGTCTCCATGAGCGCAGCTTGCAACGGTGCCGTCGACCTGTACGAGAGCTTCCCGGGGGTGACGAAGGGTTGGTACTTGAGCTGCGGGACCAGCGAGTCCTCGCCGCTGTTCGCCGGTATCGTGGCGCTCGCCGATCAGGTCGCCGGCCACCCGCTCGGTCTGATCAACCCGGCGCTCTACGACCTGTCGGCTGAGGACGCCCCCGGCATCACAGACATCACGAGTGGCAACAACACCGTGTCGTTCGTCCAGGGTAAGGCCGTCGTTACCGTCCCCGGATTCCGAGCCCGGCCGGGCTACGACCTGGCGTCAGGCGTAGGAACGGTCGACGCGGCCCGCTTCGTTCCCGAGTTGGTCAAGGCGGTGACCCGCAGGTCCCCAGGGTGCGCCGGGACCGGCGACGGGCAGAACAACGGCTGCTGCGTGGGCCAGGGCCAAAGCAGCGACTGCTGCAACAGCCAGGGTCAGGGCGCCAGCAGCGCATGCTGCAGCATCCAGGGACAAGGAGGCGACAGCGACTGCGTCGCGCCCGGTCACGGCCCGGGCGACGGCAACGGTCAGGGCAGCGGCGCCGGCGCCGGCATCGTCAACGGACCGGGCAGCAGCGCCCAGCGGGCCGCCGGGTCGAGCGGAAACTCCCACCCGGCATCGGATCCGTCGCCGCCGAACGTTGACGGCTCGATGGCTGCGGGCGAACCGTCGACGGAGGCAGTTACCACGCAACTTTCGAGCCCTGGCGGGGCCAGCGCGGTTACGGGACCGGGCATGCCGATCGGGCTGCCGATCGGGCTGGTCGTACCCGGGGGGTTCTACTTGGCGCCGCCCGCCGCGGTCGACCAGTTCCTCAGGCAAAACGGCCCCGAGACCGGCGGCTTCTGACTTCTCCCGCCTAAGTGCCGGTCGCGATGGCAGGGACGAGATGCTCGTGCATCGACCAGCTGTTTCGACCGGAGCGTTTGGTTTGGTAGAGGGCGTGGTCGGCCAGGGCCAGCGTTTCGATGAGGCTCATGTCGCCGTCTGATCGGGCGGCTCCGACGCTGACCGTGACTGCGACTGCCGCGTTCGGACAGGCGATGGCAGAGTCGCTGACGGCCCCAGCGATCCGTTCTGCGATCTCGCACAACGTCGACTCCGGGCATGACGGCAACAGGACCGCGAGCTCGTCACCGCCATAGCGGGCGACGACATCGCTGTCCCGTATGGAGTCGCATATCCGAGCCGTTACCTGCTGTAGGACGGAGTCGCCAACGGCGTGCCCGTAGGAGTCGTTGATGCTCTTGAAATGATCGATGTCGATCATCAAGAGTCCTACCGGATCGGACGACCTGCGAGAGGCTTCGAATGCCAGCAGGCCGGATGCAAAGAACTGGGCCCGGTTGGCGACGCCGGTGAGGTGGTCGGTCTCGGCTGCGTGTCGCAACTCGGTCATGAGCCGCCGGTTCTCCTGGATGGTGGCGAGTTGGCGCATCGCCACGATGGCCGTCAGGACGGCCACTCCCACGATCAGCTCTATGAGGCTGTTCGAAAGCTGCTGCACACTGACGATGATGAGGAGAGTCAATGCGCCTGCAACGGCCAGGTAAGGCAGGCGGGACACCTGACGGCTTGTTCGGAGGATGTCGATTCGGCCGGCTAGGTTCTTCGTCGACGACCGACCCGCAAAATGGGCGGAGACGATGGTGAGGGCCTGGCCGACCATCCACAAGGAGTTGACCCAGCTGCTGTCGGTGTACGTTCCGTCCAGCGACATTCGGGAAGATATGACGTCGGCCACCACGAAGATGGCCAGGCCGATGCTGAGCGTTACCAGCGGGCTGTCGATGCCGCCCGCCGCCCGCCGAAACAGCACGACGGCGAGCGCGAACAGGACGATGCTGTCGCCGAGTGGGTATGCGACGTCGAGGATTCGGGCCAGCCAGGCCGAGCCCTGGGCCGCGTCGGCCCGAATGGTAGGACCGATGGTCAGGTACCAGATGACCAGGAAGCTTCCGATTGTCACCGTCGCCGTGTCCATGGCGAGCACGGCCCGCTCGCGAGCGGTGCGCCGGGCCGCTGGAAGCCACAGCAGGCCAGCGGCGAGGAACGGGTAATAGCTCAGGTAGCCGATGTCCGCGACGGATGGATAGGGCCGGCTGCCGCGAACTGCGTCGAAGTAGAACCATCCCAGGTCGCCCGCCCAATAGCAAAGGTAGGAGACCGCGATCAGCTTCCAGGCCTGTGCGGTCCGTCGATCCCTTCTTTGACGACGGCTCGCTCGCCAGCTGAAGAGCGCAGCGACCAAGCTCATGGGCAGGAAGGCGGCGTCGCTGATGACCGCGGCATCCGCCGGTCCTCCCCAGCGGCCGACCAGCCAGGCGCAGAACGCCAACACGTAAAGGGCCGTCAAGATCACTGGCAAGCCGGCTGTGGCCGAGCCGGCGACCGCGCGCCGACCGGCGCGCCACCCCAGGCGTATGGGTTCCACACCGCCTAATCGGCCGAATCAAACCTCGACTTGACCCAAGTGATGGGAGCGCGCCCCTTCTTTGGCTTGAGATGAGGCAGGTAGTGCACTTTAAGGCAGATACAGGATAATCAGCGCGAATACGGCCAATCAAAACGTGTTGCTGTAAAGGGCGACCGAACCGGCACCGATGGATTTCGTCATGCGGATCCGCCCTCATCTCCACAGAGCTCCGTCGACGGCCTCCCTGTCCCGATCTGTCGACCGAAAGTCGGACGCTTACGCGAAACCGCGAATGATGAACTTCAGTGGCGTCGTCGTCGGGATGACGGGAGTCGCCCTGCTCGGGTCCGCCACCTTGATCGGATCTGGGGCGGGGACTACCGCAGCCGGGACGACGGTCCCGGCTGCGGTGAATCTGTCGGCCCTCTACCCGCTCGCCCCGCTCGCCCCCAAGCCCCGTGTAGCTGCATCGAAGCCGGCCCCCCACCGGATGCGGCTGTCGCCGGTGCCACCGGCCAGCCGCCGACCCCGCGCCATGGCCGCCGAGACGTTGGCGATGCCCTCCGGGCTCCAGCCGCACACGGCCACGCCCAGGCGGGCCGTGTTCACGCCGCCGCCCACCAGCCCGCCGACCACTGCGCCGCCTGCGCCTCCGCCCACTACGGTCCCGGCCCCGCATCCCACCCCCAACCCATCCTCTTCCCTTGCCCCGTCTCAGGCCTTCGATGACACCTGCTTCGTCGCTTCCGTCAACGTCTCGGCCTGCGACAGCGCCGCCCTGGCCGACATCGATCAAGCCCGGGCCGATGAAGGGATCGGGCCCATGGAGCTGCCGGGCAACTTCTACAGCCTGAGCACAGAAGGTCAGCTGATCGCAGTTGCAAACGCCGAGCGCGCCGGGCGGGGCCTGCCCGCCATGAGCGAGAACAGCACCCTCAACGCCCTGGCTCAAAAGGCAGCCGCCGCCGGCACGGACCCGACCGGTCCCTCCGGCTACTCGTGGGGCTCCATATACGCGCTGGGCGATCCGACGGCCCTAGCCGCGGACTACAGCTGGATGTACGACGACGGCCCGGCGAGCCCCAACGTGGATTGCCCGAAAGCCGGCAGCCCCGGATGCTGGGGACACCGCGACAACATCCTGTCGTCGTGGGGCGGCGAGGCCGGTGCGGGCGTGTCCAGCGTGGACGGGAGGGTCTCTCTCACCATCCTGTTCGTCGAGAACTACTAGCGGTTAGAAGCGCCGGGCATCTCAGCCGACCATCCGGGTCCGGCCCACCCAGTAGGGAGCGCGAAGGTCCTTCTTGAGCACCTTTCCGCTCGGGTTGCGGGGCAGCTCGTCCACCCAGTCGACGCTGGTCGGGCACTTGAACCCGGCCAAGTGCTTCCGGCAGTGCACCAGCAGCTCCTCTTCAGTCAGGTCGCCGCCCGCGGCCCGAACCACGACCGCTTTCGGGGTCTCTCCCCATTTGTCCGACGGCACCCCGATGACCGCCACGTCGGCCACGCCGGGGTGGGACATGATGGCGTTTTCGACCTCGGCAGGGTATACGTTTTCCGCCCCAGACACGATCATGTCCTTGACCCGGTCGTGGATATATAAATAGCCGTCGGCGTCACGGAAGCCGGCGTCACCGGACCGAAGCCAGCCATCGGGAAGGACCGACTCGGCGGTGGCCTCGGGCATGTTCCAGTAGCCCTTCATGACCGTCGGCCCCTTGATCCAGATCTCGCCCACTTCCCCCTGGGCCACGTCGATGCCGGCCGGGTCGACGACGCGAATCTCGGTGCCGGCTATAGGCAGCCCGACCCCCCTCAACCTGTGACGGTTGGGACCTTCGGGGTCGTGGTCGGCCTCAGGTAGGTAGATCACCGTCCCAGTCGACTCGGTCAGCCCGTAGGCCTGCACGAAGCCGCACCCAAAAGTTCGGATCGAGCCGGCGAGGACTTTCTCCGATATCGGCGAGGCGCCGTACAAGACGTAGCGCAGGGCCGAGAAATCCCGGTCGGCGACACCAGGTACTCCCAGCATGAACTGCAGCACGGCCGGGACGACGAACGCGTGGCTGATCCGCTCCCGTTCCACCAGCGCCACCAGGTCGTCCGGGACGATGTCGCGGACCAGGACGTTGGTAGCGCCCACGGTCAGGGCCGCCAGCGCCCAGCCCCCGCCACCGATGTGGTACAGAGGCATGGCCACCATGCTCACCGACTCGGGGCCCATCCCGAGCAGGCCCGGGTAAATAGACAGGCCAGCTGCAAGGTTGGCCTGGGTCAGCTGCACGCCCTTAGGCCGCCCCGTCGTGCCCGAGGAGTAGAGCTGGTAGGCAACGTCGTCCGGCAGTTGCGTCGCTCCCGGGTCGTGGGCCGCACGAGCATCGCGCCACTCGGTGAACGACGAGCGCCCAGGCGCTGGGCCGATCGCCACGATCTCCGTGGCGGCCAGCTCCTCGGCTATGGACTCCACTCCGGGCAGGAACTCGGCACCTACGGCGAACACCTTGGCCCCGCTGTCTTTGACGATCACCGCAATCTCAGTGGGCGCCAATCGGAAGTTGACCGGGCACGGCACGGCGTTGAGTTTGGCCGCACCGAAATAGAGCTCGAACTGCTCGGGGCTGTTTTTGTCCAAGAACGCCACCCGCTCGCCTGGGCCCACCCCCGACGAGCGCAACGCGTTGGCGACCCGGCTCGACCGCTCGTCCAACTCGCGGTAGGTGAGCTGCTGATCGCCCCATCGAACCGCCGGATGGTCTGGCCTGTGAGCGGCCCAGTGACGTAGGAGCGCGGCGGTGGTCCTGGCGACTTCGGTCATCGGTAGGCCAGTTCAGGCCGTCGGGTAACCAGGTCACCGACGGGCTGGCGGCCGGGCTCTGTGGCCATTCGATCAGATCGTGAAGGCCAGGTGGTCGACCACCCGTTCGGCGAAGGCGGTGTCGCCCGACGCTTCCACGCCACCGAGGGCCCCGTCGCGCACAGCGGCGGGGGCGACCCTTCCGCAAGCCAGCCGCGTGAAGGCGGTCGAGGAGAGCGCGAGTGAGGCCGTCGGCGTCACTTCGAGCCCTTCGACGGCGCCCGCCCGCCCGTCGATTACCGCCACGTTGATGTCGCGGCGCACGGGACCGGTCAGCGAGATTCGCAACGACGACCCCGGCTCGGCCCCAGCCTTCTTGCCCACGATGTAGCCGATCGCCCGCACGATCTCGTCAACGGACTGCTCGGCCACCGGCCCGTCTTCGTGGCCGGGCCGGCCGACTGCGTCCCGAATATCCTGCTCGTGGACCCAGCAGTCGAAGGCGCGGACCTGCATGAAGCGGCGGTAGTCGGCCTTTCCGACCGGTGTCCACGACGGAGCCGAGAAGTCCTCCTCGCCCATCGCCGTCAGGGCCTCCATCCGCGTCAAAGTGACTTCGGCCAAGCGGGCCAGCACGGCATCGCGAGACTCAGACGCCAGCGCGGCAACCCACACCTCGTTGAAGCCGCCGATGTCGTTGTGCACGTGTCCCGGTCGACCAGGGTCGATTTCGGGGTTGGGGCGGCCGAGGAGCATCGACTCGGTGCCGATCACGTGGGCGTACTGAGCCGATACCAGCCAACCGGGGCACGGGGTTACTGCGCCCCACTCGGCATCGCTCAGCGTGGCGCCGAGAGATGAGAGCGAGTCCCACACCTCACCCAGTTGCGCGGTCAGGGCCATTGCCGAGCTGTCGGCGGCGATCCCGGGACCCGCGGCGATCCTTGGAGTTTCAGCGCTCAAGTCAGCTCACGGGCCTTTCGATCGTCCGCCAGTCCCTCGCCTCGAGGTACGGGGAGAAGCTGTCACCTATGTGGTGCCAGTCAGCCCCGGTCTTGGGCCGGCGCAGCTCGTACAGGTGCGGAAACTCCGACCATACCGCCACGGCGTCCCACAGTCGGCCCGCGTCCGCACCTGTGGGTGCGGGGGTCACGACCGGGCCGTACAGGGTGGTGGAGCCGTCCAGGACGAGGGTGGGGACACCGTATCCCCCCAGCTCGAGCACCCGATCATGGTCGGCGCGCACGTCGTCGTGGGTGGTCCCGTCGGTGATGGCCGCCTCCACCGCACCGGGGTCGAGCCCCATTTCGACGAGCACTTCGGCCACCCCCTCCGGGGTGTGGACCTTGCGACCGTCCTCGTGCAGGGCCTTGCCGGCCGCGGCGTAGAAGCGACCGACTTCCTGGTTACCGTCGGGTCCCCGCCGCAACAGGGCTGCGACTCGCAGCATCGACCAGCCGTATGACCAGGGCCGCTCCCACGGATGCTTCTTGCCCTCCTCGCGGTTGACCTCTTCCAGCGAGAAGAAGCGCCATCGGACGGTGACGTCCCTCTGCTCGGTGACCTCACGGATCCACTTGCTGGTTTGGTAGGCCCAGGGGCACATCACGTCGAAGTGGAAGTCGACCTCAGTCATCGTGGGCAGGATACGCCAAGGCACCCCTCCAGGACTCGTCCGATCGTCAGTGGGTCCCGGGCCGCCCCTACTTGCCGGACCAGGCAGGTGGACGCTTCTCGATGAAAGCGGTCAAGCCTTCCTTCATGTCCTCGCTGGACATGGCCTTGGCCATCCCCTCGGCCGACAGCCGCCAACCGGTCGCTTCGTCCTCGGTCATGGCGGCCAGGATCACTTGGCGCGACGCCCGGACGGCAACGGGCGCGTTGGCCTCGATGCGGCGAGCGAGCTCCTTGGCGACCTCGAGCGCCTGGCCGGGCTCGGCCAGATGATTGACCAGGCCGAAATGGTGGGCGCGCGTGGCGTCGATCGGGTCGCCAGTCAGGGCCAGCTCCATGGCAATGTTGAACGGCACCTTGCGAGGCAGACGGAAGAGGCCGCCCCCGGCGGCGACCAGGCAGCGCTTCACTTCGGGTATGCCGAACGTCGCCGTGGTCGACGCCACGATCAGGTCGCACGACAAGGTGATCTCGGTCCCACCGGCCAGGGCGGGACCGTCGACGGCCGCGATGATGGGCTTGGATCGCTCGCGGTTCGCGATACCCGCGAATCCTCCCCGGGCCGTAGCCAGACTGCCGGCCCGACCGGCGTTGATTTCCTTGAGATCTGCACCTGCCGAGAAGACCGGTGGCACGCCCGTAAGGATTCCGAGCCACAGGGAGTCGTCAGCTTCGAGCTTGTCGATTGCTTCCTCGATACCGTTGGCCACGTCGCCGTTAACGGCGTTACGGGCTTCGGGCCGGTTGATCGTGATGACGGCCACGTGGCCTTCGGTGGTGTACTCGATGGTCGCCACATCGCCTACTTCGGCTGGAGACGGGCGGCGCCGTCGATGCGGATGGTCTCACCGTTCATGTAGCTGTTTGATACCAGCTCGACGGCGAGGCTGGCGAACTCGTCAGGCTTGCCCAGTCGGTCGGGGAAGACCACGTCCTTCTTTAGCTTCTCTTTGAACGCTTCGGACGCCTCGCCCGTGCCGTAGATGGGGGTGTCGATGAGGCCCGGGGCGATGGTGTTGACCCGAATGCCCACGACGGAGAGGTCGCGAGCGATCGGAAGGGTCATGCCGACGACACCGCCCTTCGACGCGGAGTAGGCGGCCTGCCCGATCTGCCCGTCGAACGCCGCCAGCGACGCGGTGTTGACGATGGCGCCTCTCTCGTTGTCGGCCAGAGGCTCTGTGAGGCTCATGGAGGTGGCCGCCAAACGAATGCAGTTGAACGTCCCGATCAGGTTGATCGAGATGACCTTGCTGAAGTAGTCCAGGTTGAAGGCCGAGTCGTAGGACCCGTCCTTGCCGATGGTACGGCTGGCGGCGCCGATCCCGGCGCAGTTGACCAGCGAGCGGAGCGGGCCGAGCTCCTTGGCCGCCTCTACGGCCACGATGACCTCGTCGGTGTTGGTCACGTCGGCATGCACGAACACGCCGCCGAGTTCCTTGGCCAGGCTCTCGCCTTTGTCGTCGCTCATATCGAGCACGACGACCCGGGCGCCCCGCTCGGTGAGCAACCTGGCGGTCGCCTCGCCGAGGCCGGAAGCGCCTCCGGTAACTATTGATGAAGATCCTCGTATATCCATGGCGTGAGGCTACGCGAGCGAGCCTGGTCAGCAACAAGCCCGGCTCGGTCCGGGCCCCTGGCCGAGGTGCGCCTATGGCCGGCCCCAGGCCTCGTCAGTACTATCTTCGGTGCGTTGAGCTCCTTACTTACCGGTAATAGGGGTAATCGCAATGGATCAAGGCCGTGTGATGGGCGGGTCACGAGCGGTAGTCGGCCGTTCCCAACCGCACCGGGCAAATGGTGAAGAAGCTGCGCGATTGGTCCTTATCGGCGATCCGCGGCTGGTGTCGTCCACGGCGGACACGACCCGACCGAACGAGGAACTTCGGATTACCTGGCCGGTCCGCGGCGCCCTGATCCGATTGTTCGCAGACCTGGTCGCGGTGTTCGTTGCGGTCGTGGTGTGCTACCTGGTGCGGCCCAGTCACGACCTGACCCAAATCTCCCTGTTCGGTCTCCGGGTCGGCTACGACACCCTGGCCGTACTTTCTGTCCCCGTCTGGTTGCTCAGCTTGGCTGCCGCCGGGGCTTACCGTCCGAGACAGACCCTCGACGACGACGCCGACTACAGGCTCCCGGTCATCACGGCTGTGGAGATCATGGCCACGGTTGCGATCGCGGCCTTCGCCCTCAAGCTGCAGCTCTCGCGGATGCTCGTCGTCGCCTACTTCCCGACCCTCATCGTCTCGGTCCTTCTCACCCGGTTCGCGGCCCGCAAGGCGTTGGGCGCGGCGCGCCGGCGCGGCCACGGGGTGATCCGGCTGGTGTTGGTGGGCGCGCCCGATTCGGTGCGCAAGTTTGCCGATCACCTGATGCAGAAAACCAGGCACGAGCACCGGATCGTCGGCGTCTGTCTCGCCAGCACCGAACGAGCGCTCGAAACCCGGGATGGACCTGTACCCATCGCCGGCCGCCCCGACGACGTGGTTTCTGCCGCCAAACGCCTGCGGGCCAGCTCAGTGGCCGTGGTCGGCCAAGCCCACTTCGACCAGGAGACCCTCCAGCGGGTCGCATGGCAACTCGAGCGCAGCGGCATCGACCTTCTAGTCGCTCCCGATGTCGCCGACCTCGCTGGACCTCGCATTCGGGTGACGCCGGTCAGCGGCTTACCGCTCCTGCATATAACCGAGCCCAGGATCGGCGGGGCCCGCCGTCACGTCAAGAGCCTGTACGAGCGCCTGTTGGCCGTTCCGCTGCTCCTTGTGAGCGCACCCGTGTTGGCGCTGGCGGCGATCCTCATTCTGCTGGATGAGGGTCGGCCGATCTTCTACCGGCAGCGGCGCATCGGATTAGGCGGCCGGCCATTCGAGATGTTCAAGTTCCGAACGATGTCTCCTGACGCCGACGAACGCTTGGTGAGTCTTCTCGAGTCCAACGAGCACGACGGGGCTCTTTTCAAGATCCGTCGAGACCCTCGGGTCACCCGGTCGGGACGCTGGCTGCGGAAGTTCTCCATCGACGAGCTGCCGCAGCTGTTGAACGTGATCGCGGGCGACATGAACCTCGTGGGTCCTCGGCCGTGCTTGGAGCGCGAACGAGAGTCGTTCGGGGAGGCAGCCGAACGGCGGTTCCTGGCCAAGCCCGGGATGACCGGACTCTGGCAGGTGAGCGGACGCTCGGACATTCCGTGGGAGGACGCCGTCCTCCTCGACCTTTACTACGTGGAGAACTGGTCCCTGTTTATGGACATCACGATCACCTACCGCACACTGCGAACGGTCCTCGCCGGCACCGGCCGGTAGTCGCGGCCAAGGGGCTCAAGCGGCGAGCAGGCGCTCCTCCTCGATGACTTCACGCAAGCGCCGCACAAACTGATTCTGGTCGAAGTTGCGGGCGTGGGCCATGATGGCTTCCTCCGACCAGTCGGTGGAAGCGACGCGGTGCACGGCCCTACGGATGGCCGCTGGCGTCGGCGAATCGAAGAAGTAACCGGTGATCCCGTCCTGCAAGGTATCGAGGTGACCTCCCCATCCCAGCACGGCGACCGGCTTGCCGAACACGTTGGCTTCCAGGGGGGTGAGCCCGAAATCCTCGAACGAAGCGGCGACCAGAGCCTGGCAGTTGGCGTAGAGCCAAGCGAGGCAGCTGTCATCTACCTGGCCGGCCACGAACACGTTGGACGGAGCGTGAGAAAGGATGTGCTCCCTTTGCGGGCCCGAGCCGACGAGGACCAGTTGTTCACCTGGCATCTCCGCGAAAGCGTCGACGATGGCGTCGATGTTCTTGTAAGGGAGGAAGCGGGAAACACAGAGCCAGAAGCCGGGCGCCACCCCTTCGAGAGGGGTCTGCGGGTCGTCCCTCCCGATGGTCACGCAGGGTGGCAATACTTCCGCCTCGATCCCGTAGGTCTCCTTGACCCGGGTCCGCACGGCGTTCGAGTTCACGAGGTACCGGTCAGCCGTCTGAGCGACGTGTCGATCCCACATCCGCAGGCCGGAGCCAAACGCTCGTATGGCCCACTTCTTTGATCCGGAGCCGTGCTCGCCTAGGTACGTCGCGGTCTGGTAAAGCCAGCGAGCCGGTGTGTGGCAGTACACGACTTTGCGGCCCGTGGTGTGAGCTGCGTGGGCCCAGCCGCTCGAACTGCACAGGGTCACTTCGGCGTCGACGGTCAAGTGGCTGAACGTCGGGGCCAGCACGGGAAAGGCGAGCCGATGATGACGGCGGAAGAGACCTACCTTGTTTACGGCCAGCGTTTTGATCTCCGACTCGCCGAAAACTGGGAACGTACCCTCCGGCTCGAAGAGAGAGGTGTACAGCGGAGCACCCGGAAAGGCAGCTCGCATCGATGCGACCACCCGCTCGGCGCCGCCGCGCTGGGTCAGGTAGTCATGGACGAGAGCCACCGATCCGACATCTCGGCGCGGCGTGGGGTCGGCATGCAGGGCCACAGACGTATTGCCTCCGAAGGCGTTGAGCGAGTGCATGCCCCCGCGACCTTGACCGATCAACCGACGCAGGCTCTTACGAGTGCGATCGGTGCCGAAGTCCACAGGGTGAGCATCGTGGCTGATTAGACCGGCTACGCGTTCGGAACCGGCTGATGTGAGCGGCGGCGCCTCCGGGCTCCGAGGACGATCAGTCCGCCGCCCCCGATGGCTATGGCACCGATTCCTGCGGTCGTGGCCACGTCCGCCCCCGTAAACGGCAGCGGGCCAGCCGTGGTCGTTGAGGGCGCCGTGGCGGTCAGCGTCAACCCGGTTGACAAGGTGAGGCCGCTTGGATCGGTGGCCGTGATCACGTAGCTCCCGGCAGCCAAGCTGGCCGGGATGGTGAAGGTCGCGCTTCCGGTGCCGGACGCGTTGGTGGTGATGGTGCCGAGGGTCGCCGAGGGGCTGTGGATCACGATGTCGAACGTATCGTTGCCGGTGCAGGTCACGGTGACGGTGACGACGCTGTGCACCGGGAGAGTGGAGTGATTGAGTCGGATCGTGCACTGCGGATGCGGCCCGTAGGCCGATGCCGGCAACGCGAACGACGCCGCCGACGCGACCCAAACAGACCCCAACAAGACGACGCCTGCCGCCAGGCTGCCGAATCGGTGTTGTTTCATGCCGGTCCTCCGGATAGGCCGCCTTGCGATTGCTACTGAAGAGTAGCTGAAAGTGCCCTCGGCGACGCGCCTTCTGCCGGTTGATCCGGTTTCGGCCTTCCCCTTTGTGTAGGTTCGAAGCTCGGCCGCGATTTCTGCGCGCTACCTCGCATCCTGACGGGCCCGCAGGTCATTCCGAAGCACTTCTTCGACCTCAGCGAAGATCCTCGGCCAGCCGAACGGCTCCGCCCCGGTGGCCGCCTGCCCGGCCCACGACGTCCGGACGGCCGGATCTGCGGCCTCTCGAAGGCGGCCGGCCAGCTCCGCCACGTCGGTGGGTTCGGCCAGTAGGCGACCGTTGTCGCCGTCGAGGATGGCCGACGAGGCGCCCGCCAGGCGCGAAGCGATGACGGGGAGCCCGCTGGCCAGGGCTTCGACGATGACGATTCCAAAGGGCTCGTACTGGGTCGGCAGGGCCAGGACGTCAGCCGCGGCGTAGAAGGGGAAGACGTCGTTGGTTGATCCGTGCCAGCGGATCCTGTCTCTCAGACCCAGCCGTTCTATGCGAGCCTGGTACCCGGCTTTCGATACCCGGCCGACCACGTCGATGCGTCCGTTGGGAAGGTCGGCCTGCGCGAACGCCTCGATGAGCGTCCCGAACCCCTTGCGGTGCAGCTCGTTGGCGACGAAAAGTACTGAGATGTCGCCGTCACCTAGGCCCAGCCGGCGCCGGGCCGAGCTTCGATGTACGCCACGTCGTTCTGTATTGAAGACGGCAGGGTCGTATCCGTTCGGCATCACGCGGCAGCGCCGGGCGTCCACCCCGTAGTAGGTCGTCAGATCCGCCAGGTCCTGGGCAGAAGTGCACAGGATGGTTCGGGGGCGCGGGCTGGCGTAATAGCTGCGCTCCAAGGCCAGGATGAGCTGATGGCGGGGCAGGAGGCGGCGAGTCCAAGCCGGTACGGGGCCGCGGCGCCAGTTGGGGCCCGGGCTGCGGGCCAGGAAGGCCCTATGCACGCTCTGCACCCAGAAGACGTCACCAGGGTGACACTCGGCCCCGAGGGTAAGAGCGACGTCAGGCCGGAGCTCTTCCAAAGCGCGGGCGGTACCACGACGGAACGCGAGCGGCGATGGGGCCAGCCTCCGGGGACGGACGGGATGAAACTGCGCTGCGTTGGCGTCCCGCTCCTCCATGTCCATCCCCACGAAAGTGGTTTCGTGTCGTGCGGCCAGGTAGTCGGACAGGTCCCAAGCGACCCGTTCCACGCCGGCCCGTCGATTGGCATGCGGAAAGACGACGGCCACGCGCACCCTCTACCCCCTGGGGGCCGAGTACTGCGAGATCCCGTCACGGCGTTTCGGACTGGGCGAAGCGGCGCGGGCAGCTGCGGCCTGGGCCAATCCCATGCCGGCGATGATCCACGGAAGCGAGGAGTTGCCCGCCGTCCAGTAGATGTCGACCATTCCGTGCATCAGCCGATCTGCGACGAGGGCCAGGCCCGCCACCGCCAGCGGATTGCGGCGACGCAGCAGTACTGACGCGGCGCCGACTTGGAACACGACGAAGCCAACGGCCAGCACTATTCCGCCCTCGGCCAGGGCCTCGTATATGGCGTTGGTGGGCGCCACTAGGAAACGGTTCATCTGCTGGTATTTCGGATCGTTGTAGTAGTAGATGCCGACGCCCACGATCGGGGACGTCCGCCACAACGCCAGGGTCGCCGCGTTCGTCTTGTTGCGCACCGCTACGGAGTTGGTATTGATGGTGGCGCTCGTGTCTGAGACCTGGCTTTGGACCAGGTACCCGGCGTACGAGAGAAACCCGATCGCCAGCACGGCAGCTGCCATGAAACTGCGCCGGCGGTAATCCGAGTGGGTGCGGAAGAAGCAGACTAAGAGGCCGAGGACCAGACCGAGCATGGCGGCCCGGGAGTGGGTGGCAGCCAAGCCACCCCCCATCACGGCCAGCGACGCATACCTCGACTTCTGGCCGAGATGCACCTCGGCTGGGGCGGCGACCACGACCAGCATCGTGAGGCCGAGCACCGATCCGAGGTAGTTCTTCTGTATACCGAAGGGTTGGGCAGGGGCCCTGAAGCCGTGGACCGCTCCGACCGCGATGGCTGCCGCTCCCATGACAGCTGCTGTGCCGACGAGCAGACGCAGGGCGAGCCGCGTCTTTCCGTCGAGGTATATCCAAGCCCCGACGCTCAGCGCCCCGGCGACGAGCAGCGTCCGGTGCCCGGCTTCCACGATTCCTCGACCGCTCGGATGGACTGCGACGGCAACCGCCATCGCAACCACATAGACGAGCAGCCAACGACGGACATTGGTTACGCCGCGTGGCGTGCCTAGTCTGGCCAGGGCGGGCAGGCTGAGAAGCGTTGCCGCGATCAGGAAGATGTCGGGAAGCGAGATGCCGTTACCGAAAGACAGCCGGTTTACGTCGAACGACACCGGCGCCGCCAACAACGCAATCGCGATCGGAGACCTGGCAAACAACGCGAGGAGGGCGGCGGCCCCGAGCAAGGCGATGGCCAGCTTGGGCTGCCTGATCGCCAGATACCCGCCGGCCAGGCCCAGGAGCGAGCAAATTAACGGCGCGGCGGGTATGCGATCCCAGAGAGACCTCATGATGCTGAGGCCCTTTCGGCACAGAGCCGGCCTGGCCTTTCCCGGTTGGTCCTGGTCCTCCATCTCGATCCGGCCTTCGGACGCGCCAGTTGATTCGTGGCGAGCCCTAAGGTTGGAGAGCAGCATGAGCGATCTTTCCGCAGGCCAGCAAGCCGTCTTCAACGGTACTTCATAGCCGGGCCGGCGCATTGCCAGGAAGTCGAGACGCGGGCCTCATCGAATACCCGATCATGGTCGTCGTGGTCGCCTACGGAATCGAGGACCAGCTGGCGAGGTGCTTGGGCTCCCTCGGGCCGGGCGTGCCAATGGTCGTCGTCGATAACGCCGGCTCCGAGCGAGCCCGGCAGATCTGTCTTGACGCCGGCGCAACCTACTTGCGACCGGCATCCAACATCGGCTTCGCCGCCGCAGTAAACCTGGCCCTGCGCGATCAGCGTCATAACGGTTGCGATGTGCTCTTGCTCAATCCCGACGCCCGAGTTCTTCCATCAGATCTCGCAGTCATGCGCGAGGAGCTCCACAAGCAGGATGACCTGGCCGCGACAGGACCACGACTGTTCAACCCGGACGGCTCGGCTCAGAAGTCGGAATGGCCGGTGCCGTCTCCGTGGACGGCCCTGGCCTCCGTGATAGGTGCCGCGGACCTCCTCACCCGGCGCCGGTTCGTGAGCGGCGCGGCGCTACTGCTGCGCGGTGAGGCAATCGACACCATCGGGATGCTCGACGAGCAATACTTCCTGTACGCCGAGGAGTCGGACTGGCAGCTGCGCGCCGTACGCGCGGGCTGGCGGGTGGGCGTCTTCCCGGGCGCGACCGCCGTGCACGCGAGCGGGGCCACCAGCTTGGACCAGGACCGTCGGGAGTTGCTCTTCAACGTGTCCGCCGAGCGATTCATCCGCAAGTGGTACGGGACCCTCGGTTGGCAGGCATTCCGCGCCACGTCGATCATGGCTGCACTACGGAGATTGGTCTTCGCGTCCGGAGGCAGGCAGTCGAGAGCGACCCACGTAAGGGCCATGACGCATTACTGGCGGGGTCCCGTCCGGTATGCCGATTCGATGGGACTCACGTCCTGAGGGTCGTGCACGTCGTCCGCTCCGATTCGTTCGCCGGCGTCGAGCGGTACGTCTCGCTCGTGGCTCCCCGCTTGGGCGCTCGGGGTTGCGAAGTGACGGTCATCGGTGGTGAGGGGTCTCCGATGCGCCGCCTCACCGGTATCGCCGAGTGGCGACCGGCATCCACGACCTGGGAGGCGGTCGCGCAGCTAGCGCGACTGGGGCGAATGGATATCGTCCACGCCCACATGACGGCCGCCGAAGCGGCCGCCGTGATCACCAAGCCCCGTCATCGGGCCCGGCTGGCGACCACGCTTCACTTCGCGTCGACGCCACGGTCGCGCGCCATTCGAGCTCCCCTCCGGCATCTCGGAAGACAGATGGACGAACAGATCGCCATCAGCGAGTTCGTCGCTTCGGCCGTGCCCGCCACCCGCGTCCTGCCGAACGGGGTGGAAAGCGCCGACCCCGGACCATCGAAACGAGAGTGCTCCGTGCTCGTGATGCAGAGGCTCGAATCCGAGAAACAGACCGAAGTCGCCCTCCGCGCCTGGTCCCAGTGCCAGCTGCGTGGCAATGGGTGGCGGCTGGTGGTCGCCGGCCGCGGCGCGGAGGAGGCGAACCTGCATCGGCTGTCAGCTGAGCTCGGCATAGCTGGTTCCGTCGACTGGGCCGGCTTCGTCGACGACCCTGATCGACTGCTCTCTCGCGTCGGGATGTTGCTGGCGCCCGCCCCGGCCGAGCCGTTCGGCTTGGCGGTGGTCGAGGCGATGGCGCGGGCGACGCCCGTCGTCGCAGCTGACGGCGGGGCCCATGGCGAAACGGTCGGCCCCGATGGATGGCTCTTCGCGGCGGGCGACGCCAACGCGTGCGCCCGCCTGCTCGACGACGTCCAAAACCGAGACCTCGCCTCATACGGAGATAGTCTGCGGGCCCGGCAGCGACAGCTGTTCGACATCGAGACCCACGTCGACGGATTGCTGCGGGTCTACCGAGAACTGATCGGGTGATCGAGGTCCGACAACGAATGCCAAGAGCCGATCTTCTCCCGCTCAAGTACCGATATCGCCTGTTGGGAACCCCACCGGTCTCCGCTCGACATGTCGAGTGGAGTGCCATCGCGTCGACAGACGACGAGCGAATGCAACCCAGCGACGATCTCCTGGGTTTGGCACTGACCGCCGCGGAGCGGGCCCGTCACCTACGCCTGGACGACCTCGCGGCTCGCTGCCAGACTCCGTTGGAAGCATCTTGGATCAACCATTGGCCTGGAGAGCACTATCGGCTGCTCGCCGCGCTCGTCGAAGTTGCTGGCGTCGACCTGGCCATCGAGGTAGGGACCTACACCGGCATGGGTGCGTTGGCTCTCGCCGGCGCCGGTGCCCGCGTGCAGACCTACGACCTGGTCCCGTGGGACCAGTTCTCCCACACCCTCTTTCACCGTGACGACTTCGACGACCGAATCTCACAGCGGATCGGGGATCTCGCGAACCAGGATTACTTCGACAGCCAGCTCGATGACCTTCGGGCCGCGGACTTGATACTGATCGATGGCCCGAAGGATGGCGTCTTCGAACCTGCATTCTTGTCCAAGCTCCTACCGGTACTTCGGGCCGGCCAGGTACTGGTGCTCGACGACATCCGGAAACTACAGATGCTTCAGACGTGGCGCGACATCTCTCTTCCGAAGCTCGACGTGACGTCACTCGGGCATTGGTCTGGCACCGGACTCGCGGTGGCCCCGCAGAAGTGACCGGACGTGAGTAATCGGGCGGCTCGAGCGCGGGCGGTCGCTTTCTACCTCCCCCAATTCCACCCCGTGCCGGAGAACGACGGGTGGTGGGGACCGGGCTTCACCGAGTGGACCAACACGGCCCGGGCCAGACCACTGTTCCGTGGACACAGGCAGCCCGACCTACCTGCGGATCTGGGGTTCTATGATCTCCGACTGCCCGAGACGAGGGCGGCCCAAGCGGAACTGGCGCAGCACTACGGAATCGAAGCGTTCTGCTATTGGCACTACTGGTTCGGCAACGGCAGGCGGATCCTCGATAGGCCTTTCAACGAAGTCCTCCGCAGCGGAGCGCCGTCGCTGGCCTTTTGTCTGGGATGGGCCAATCAGTCGTGGACCGGGATCTGGCACGGAGCGCGCAACAAAATTTTGATCGAGCAGCAGTACCCGGGGCCCGAGGATGACGAGGCCCACTTCGAAGCCGTCGTCGACGCCTTCCGCGACGAGAGGTATCTCCGCGTAGACGGCCGACCGGTCTTCTATGTTTTCTGTCCGCACGAACTGCCCAACGCAGCCGCCTTCGTCGATCGCTGGCAAGACCTCGCCCGGCGAGCCGGCTTGGAGGGCCTCTACCTCGTGGCTGAGGTGAGCGACCTGCTGGGAGGCGGCCCGACGTATCAGAACGTCGCAGAAGACGGGTTCGACACGGGCGCATACGTGAGGCTGCCGGTGGACCGCTCCCCCCGGGAGGTCGCGCTCATGCGAATCAGGCGAAAGTTGCGCGGCGGTCTGGAGACCTACCCTTATTCACCAACCCCGGTCGCGTTTCCGGAGAAACGGGACCCGCGCCTTTACCAACCGGTCGTGTATCCGAATTGGGACAACACGCCGCGGTCCGGGCGCACGGGGCTGGCATTGACGGGCGCGAGCCCCGAGAACTTCCAGCCGCACGTCCGCGCCGCCGTCGAGCGTCTGGCCGACCGACCCCAATCCGAGCGGCTGCTTTGGATCAAGTCTTGGAATGAGTGGGCAGAGGGCAATCACTTGGAACCGGACCTCACCTACGGACACGGCTGGCTGCAAGCGATGCAGCGGGAATTGTGCCGTGACACCTGATCCCCTTCGAGTGGCGATGATCTCTTACTACCTGCCGAGTGGTAGCAAGATTGGCGTTGGGCATCAAGTGGACGCACTGGCCAAGGAGCTGGTCCGCCGCGGTCACGAAGTAGACGTGTTCAGCGCTTGCCCGCCCGTATCGGGCGCCACCTACCGCCATCACCACATCGAGCTGTCGGGATCGCTGCGCACCTTCCGCTTCGCCGCCCAGCTGCGCCGAGTCGATTTCTCAAGGTACGACGTATTGCACGCGCACGGCGACGATTATTGGATGTGGCGCCACCGGGCCGGCGCCCACGTGCGAACCTTGCACGGGTCCTGCTTCGACGAGGCGATCCACATTCGCGGTGCAGTTCAGAGGCTGCGAATGTTTCTGCTCGGCTGCAGCGAGGTTCTGGCCACCGTCGTCGCAGACGCCACGGTCGCAGTCTCCCCTCCAACCCGACGGTGGACCCCGTGGGTCAGTAGGGTGATCCCGAATGGCGTAGACACCTCGGCGTTCTACCCGGACGACGCGTGCTTGGCTCGGCACCCGGTGGTGCTCTTCGTCGGTACGTGGTCCGGGAGAAAACGCGGGAACCTGCTCGCCCGCACTTTCGTCGACGGGGTGTTGCCGCGGATTCCCGATGCCGAGCTCTGGATGGTCAGTGATGACATTCCGTCTGATCATCATCCGGCCGTCCACGCTCTGGGACGCGTCGGCAATGATCGGCTCGCAAATCTGTACAGGCAGGCGTGGGTGTTCTGCCTTCCCTCCTCTTACGAGGGATTCGGAATCCCTTACGCCGAAGCCATGGCCAGCGGCCTACCGGTCGTAGCGACACCGAACGTCGGGGCGAGATACGTGACCAACGACGGTAGGGCTGGGGTGCTGGTCGACCCGGGCGCTCTTGGCGACGAGCTCGTGCGGCTTCTGGGCGACTCACACCGACGGGCGCAGTTGACGGTCGAGGGCCTCCGGCGATCGCACGATTTCTCGTTGCAAACAGTCGTCGACGACTACGAGCAGCTATATCTCGAGACGATGGCGGGCCGGCTCAACTAGGGCGAGGCTTGCTCACCTGCCGTCGCACACGACCGGCTTCCCGGCGAACTCGCCTCAGCGCCACTTTCGTCCATGGGCGCGCCCGCCGCGGGGTGAGGTCGGCCAGTACGAAGGGATCCGCGGTCACCGGCCCCCGCTCAACGGCCACGAAGTCGGGGTAGACCCTCACGCTCGGGATCAGGTCCGGGCGCCCCCCGTGCAGGTCCACGATTCGGTGGACGAGTGGGTGCATCGCAGGGTGAGGACCCCAGGGATGCTTCGGCCGCTGGAAGTCGGGCTGCAAAGCCCACGCCCAGTCTTCGATTATGTACCAGCCGCCGGGGCGTAGTCGGCTGAACAGAAATTCAAAGCTGGCGAGCGTGCAGTCGAGCTGGTGGGAGCAGTCGTCAAGCACGAGGTCGAGCGGCTCGAGCTGATCTCGAGAGATGATCAGGTTGATGGCCGCCGCGTCTGTCTGGCTCACGCCCCAGTAGGTCCGAGCCACCCCTTCTCCGCGCTCGCTGTGCCACCGCCTGTAATAGCTAGCGTCGCCTCGGGTCTGCAGGTCGATGGCCGCATACCGCTTGAGCCCGAGCGTCTCGACCCAGAACGCGGCGCTGCCGCCGTCCCATATCCCGAGCTCGAAGACCGTCGCCGGCCTGAAATCGGTCTCTTCCAAGAACCGATCGAACTGCTCAACTTGGGATCTGCTCTTGTAGAACAGGAAGGCATCGTCGGCCGTATCCCCCGTGACGCCGTGCTGTAACCGATACGTGAATCCGGCCAGGTTGAAGTGATCCTCGTGCCATTCGAGCTGGGCCATGACATTCACGGCTGCGAGTTCACCTCCCGATACGTGGCTTTCGGCCCACGGTAGCGCCGCCCGCCTCCGGGTCGAACCGTCCGCTGAGCGCGGCCATATGGCGAGATAGTCTGCGGACGTGAGCACGCCCGGGAACGTGCCGAGCGGGGCCGAACCTGATTCCGGCGGGGTCGTGCCGGCCGTCGGGGCTTTGCAAAATGCGGCGATGCGAGGGACATGGTGGACTGCCGTTCAAGGCGCCGTCGTGTTACCGCTGTCCTTCATCGTCAACATCCTGGTCGCCCGAACCCTCGGGCCACACGGATACGGGACGCTGGCGACCTACATGGCTGCCTACGGGCTGATGGTCACCGTGCTCAACGCCGGAATAAGTGACGCCACGATCCAGTGGGGGGCTTCGGCGTTCGCTCGCGGTGACCGCGCCCTGCTCGTTTCCCTGGCCCGTCGCTGCGCCGGCTTCCACATCCTGGTCGAAGCTCCATTGGCCGCGCTCGCGGCCTTGATCCTGCTGCACGGTCAGTCGGCTTCCACTCAGGCGGTCGGCGCCGCGGCCGTCGGCCTAACGATGGTGGCGGGTACGACGCTCGTCGTCCTCACAGCTGTCAGCCAGACCGCCCCATTGGCCAAGCTCAACCTGGTAGTCGGGATCGCGACGCAGCTTGCCGTCGTCACGGCCGCCGTCCGGTCACACTCTGCCGGACCGACCTGGGTGGCCAGACTGGCCGTTGCTGCCGCCATTCCACTTGCGGCTTGGGCGCTGGCCCCGAAGGACATACGCATCGCCACCTTGAAGCCTCTGATGCCCTGGCACTGGCCCACCGGATTTGTGCGCTTTTCGAGTCAGACCTTGGTTGCCGGCTTGGCAGGTAGCTTGGTGTTCAGCCGCTGCGAGATCTTCATCCTCGACGCCTACGGCATGGCGGCCGGCGCCGGCCTGTACGCCCTCGCCGCCGGGCTGGCGGTCCAAATCACGTCTCCAGTCGACGCCATGCTGGGACCACTGACTCCGGCCGCGGCCAGCCTGGTGGCGGCGAACCGTGACCGGGTGCCGGGCGCGATCTTGCGCGGCATTCGCCTTTCCGGCTTGGCCACGGCCCCGATCGTGACGCTTGCTCTGCCAACGATCGCGATCCTGTCTCCGATCATATATGGCCACAAGTTCGAGAAGACGGGCGATCTGTTCGTCAGCCTCGGAGTCATCAGCTGCCTGCAATCGGTGCTGCATCCGATGACGGCGTTCCTGACCGCGTGGCGTCGTCCGTTGCTGCTCCTAGCCGTCAGTGGGGCGGCCTTGGGGGTCGATCTGGGACTCACCGTTGCGCTGGTTCCCTCGTGGGGTCCCACCGCCGCGGTCGTCGGGAACACGGCCGGACAGATCATCAGTCTGGCCGTCTCGGTGACCCTGCTGCGTAGGTTCGTCAACCTTTCGGCCCACGCCGTTTGGCAAGCGCTGAGGCCGTTCTGCTGGAGTGCCGTGGCGGGAGCCGCGGTGACGGTAGGCGGACTGGTCGCTTATCGCGCCGGACTCAACGCATGGCTCAGCGCTTCTACCGCGCTCGTAGCCGGGACTCTGACGGCGGCCGGGTTGATCCACTGGTCCGGAGGTGCCGTCAACGACGAAGACCTCGGTGCCGTCCGAGCCAGCTTCCCCCGGATGTCCGGCCCGCTGATCGGATGCATCCGCCGACTTGGTCTGATAGCGAGGAGCACGGCCGTTGCCTGATCGCGACGCTTCTCCGCCGCCCCCGCGACGAGCGCGGCCGAAGATCGGGGCGTACGTCCTGGCGTCCGACCCCACTTGGCTCCGGTCGAGCCTGGCCCGTTACTACCACCTCCTCGACCTGCTCGTGGTGTCGGCCTCGACGACGAGCACGGGATGGACCGGCAAACCGATAGCCGTGCGAGATTGCACCGAAGTAATCGAATCTCTCGACGTTCGGAAGATCTCGACGGTCGTTTACGGTGACTTCCACTCGCCCAAGAAGCCGATGGAGGCTGACACCCTTCAGCGCCAGCACGCGATCGACGCGCTCAACGCCCTCGACCCCCACCTTGACTGGGTCTTGCAAATCGACACGGACGAAGTGATCCCGTCCGCGGAAAGGCTTCTGCAGCTTCTCAGCCTGGCCGATGAGCGCGGCGTCGATGCCGTGGAATGGCCGATGAGGGTGTTCTACCGGCGCTTGCGAGATGGACGGTATCTTCAGGTCGTCAACGCTGATGGGTCCGACCACTTCGAGTATCCAGGTCCGATCGCCATCCGGGCCCGGTCTCGCGTGACAGAGGCCCGCCAGACGGCGCAAAGCTTCCTTCGACCACTCGTGGAGGGCGACGACCAATCGTTGCAGATAGCCCGGCCCGCAGGACCCCAAGAAAGTCGCGAGACCTGCCTCGCCGGGGATGATGCGATCTTGCACAACAGTTGGGCCCGGACCCGCACCGATGTAAGACGCAAGATCTCTTCCTGGGGTCACAACCAGGGCCTGCAAAGCGTTCGCTACTACTACCTCACCTGGCTTCCGGCTCCTGTGCTTTGGAGGCAGATGCGGGATCTCCACCCGTTCGCGTCCGGCCTCTGGCCGAGACTTCTGCCGTATCCGGGGAGCGTGGCGCCGCTGCTCGATCCGGCTGACCACTGACGCTCGGTCGAGGACCCGTCCTCAGACGAATCGCTTGGCATAGTCGAGTCGATACCGGAGGTCTCGGTTGCGGTCGCGGATGACCCGGGCCGGATTGCCGCCGACGAGGGTGTAGGGAGCCACGTCGGAGGGCACCACCGATCCGGCCGCCACGACTGCTCCTTCACCGATCGTGACGCCGGGCAGGATCACCGCGTGGCTCGCGATCCAGGCGTAGGTTCCAACCACGACCGGGGCGCCGACCTCGTCGAAGTGGGGCGAATCAACATCGTGCTGACGGGTATAGATCGACACGTGGCTGCCGACGTTGACGTTCTCGCCAAACGTGATGCCTTCCCTGCCATCCAAGAAGCAGCTGTCACCGATTATGCAGTTCTCTCCGATCACGATTCCAGCCGGCGCATAGAACTCTGCTCGCCAATGGATGCTGCTGGTGCGGGGAAGCTTCACCCCGCTTCGGCGATAGAAGTAGTTGCGCATTGCGTGCGACGGGACGTGCCCGAGATCGGCGAGGAGCCGCAAGCGGAGGTCTCCCCAAACGTCGCGCCTCCAACGAACCATGCGTACGAGTGGTCGACCGAACGGCAGTACCTTCAGCGAACGCTTCCAGGACCCACTCGGCATCGGGTCAGTATCGCACCTGGTTAAGCCCTGAGGGCTAAGGCTGGCTCGGCCGGGATGTTGCGAACCGGCCGGCGGCCCAGGTCGCGGCCGGCCCGGCGGGCCCGCGCCCGCCCAGGGTTGCCGCCGACGCCCCCAGCAGCCGCATGGCGCCCGGACCGAACTGGCGCCGCCGCACCACCTCCCGAGCCGTCCTCCGCAGGACTTGGTCGCGAAGGAAGCGCAGCGTTGGCCGAACGCCAAGGTGTCGCCAGGCGAATATGAGTCCATTGCGCGCGAAGTAGTAACTGCCCAGAGCGTCGGCCCGGCCGGTAAACGATCTCGACACCTTGTGTCGAATCCTGCTCTCGGGGACGACGAGCAGGTCCACGCCCGCAGAAGTGGCGCGCATGCTCCAGTCGCTGTCTTCGTATATCAGGAAGAGCCGCTCGTCGAAATTGCCGACCCGACGCCAGGTTTCGGCCCGGGCGACGATGCAGCAGCCACTCAGCAGCGGGGTCGGTATTGGGCCGTCCTTCCCGGCTGATTGCTCGTCTGGGGTCAAGTGCCTCGGCCAGCCGGACCGAAGGTCCAAGGTCGAGCCGCGCCACCAGGAGACGTCGGGCGCATCTGCGTAACGGATGTCGGGCGAGACGGCACGTTCAGTTCCACGGCTGGATCCAAGGACGTCCAGGGCCTTGACCAACGGAGCAAGGAATCCCGGCTCGACGATCGTGTCGTTGTTGAGGACTCCAATGATGTCCGCGCCCATGGACAGCGCCAACGAGATCCCTGCGTTGTTGCCGCCGGCGAAGCCGAGGTTGGCGTCCAGCTGCAACGTTTGCACCTCGGGATAGGAGCTCCGTAGGGCGCCGATCGTCCCGTCGGTCGATCCGTTGTCGACCACCAGGATCTGGGCCGGCTCGGCCCGCAACCCGGAAAGTAGGTCCATGGTGTCCTCGAGCCCGTTCCAGTTGACCACGACCAACCAAACCGTGAGTAGGCCAGATTGCGGTCTACCGGCTTGCGAGCTGCTCTCGGTCATCTCAGCTCCCCGTCGTAGGCAGGCGAGGTGGGTCTCAACGGGTTCTTCCCGTGTCATTGACCGCCTGAAGCACTTCGGCAAACTCGCGGGCGCGGTCGTCCCACGTGGACGGAGGGATCCGCTCGACCTCGCCAGTGGCGCCAGCCGAGCGCACAGCGGCGACAAAGCCCAGGCGATCGACGACAGTGAGACCTGGCGCGCTCAGCGCCTGAAAGCCACTGCTCGGAGTAGCGACCACCGGCTTTCTCGTCGCCAGGTACTCGTGGGACTTGATGGCGTCCAAGCTGAGGGTGAACCGGTCGACGAGGTGGGGGCAGATCAGGACGTCGGCCGAGGCCAGCCAGCTGGGAACTTGCGCGGCGGGAACCGGTCCGTGCCGCTGCACGCCCAGCTCGTCGAGGCGGGCCCGCACGGACCCATCCAAACAATCGGGGCCGACCAGGTGGACGGTGCCTACCTGCGCCGCGGCGAGCTCGGCGATCAGCTCGATGTCGAGGCGGTTCGCATGCTGCGTTCCGACGTAGACGAGGTGCGAGTCGGCCCCGTCGAGTCGACGGGACTCGCCGTTGGCGAACGCGGTCGGGTCGACGCCGTTGCGGATGACCCTTGGATCCACGCCATACCGTTCCCGCCACCGCTCCGCGAGCACATCGGAACAGACAACCGTCGTGGCCGTCCTGGCCAGGCGGTCCTCGGCCACCACCAGGCGGGCTCGGTCGTCAGCCCTCTGCGCCATCTCCCGCCAGTCGTCAGTGACGTCGTAGACGGTTGGAACACCCGGTCGCCGTGCCGCCCTCGCGACTCGCGCATCGTTGACCCACAACACGTCGATGTGGTCGAGGACGCCGCGAGTCCAGGTCGAGAGGACCACGTGACCGCCCCATCGTCGGGGCACCACCAAAGGCGGAGTGACCACCTCGATGCCGGGCGCGGGTCGGTGCGTCCGCGCTCGGAGGGCCAGCCCGCCGGCCGGTGGGTTCACGAAGATCAAAGAGGTCACGGCCTCGCTGCGGACCAGGCTCATGGCCAGATGCTGGTTGCGTCGCCACACCATGTCCCACGGTTCGAGGCTGAGCAGGCCCACCCGCAAGGGTTGCGTCATGAGGAACGCCGCAGTCGCCGTTCGAAGGCTGCGTCCAACTCCGCGAAGAGCTGGTCGGCGAGGATGGATGGATCGAGCCGATCGGTCAAGGCCCGACCGGCTGCAGCGATGGCGGGCCGGTTGGCGGTCAGCCGCGCCACGGCCGGACCCAACGGTTCGGGTTGGGTCCAGACGGCCCCGGCTCCGGTCTCCAGGACGAGCGGCGCGGTGCCGACGCGTGAGTCGACGAGTACTGGTACACCTCGCGCCGCCGCTTCGGCCACGACGAGCCCGAACGGCTCGAACCGGCTGGGTACCAGCAGCACGTCTATGGCGTCGAGCAGCTCGGTTACATCCCGGAGATGGCCGAGCCCCCTCGTTCGCCCTTTTAGGAGCCGATCGGAGTCGTCCATGGGACGGGGTCCGGCGTGGATGAGAAACAGCTCCGGGTCTGCAGCTACCGCGGCGAGGACGAGGTCGGCGCCCTTGCGCGTGTCGCCGCCGCCGAGGAAACCAACCACGTAGCCGTCGTGCCCGCCAGTCAGACGGGCCCGCAGGTCGGCGTCGGGTATCGACCGCCCCGGCCCGACGCGCCCACCGAGGGCAGGGTTGTAGAGCACGCCGGAGTTTGAGGCTGGGCCGTAGATCTCGGTGAACTGGTCCCGCAGCCCGTCACTGCAGAACAGCAATCGGATCTCGGCCGGGATGCGCCGCACGTACCGGTCCTCGAGGGCTGCGACGCCGGCGGCCTGGGCGTCCCGCAAAAGGCCGCGTCGGCCGGGCTCCCTCGGACCTCTTGCCCGGCGGGCGGCCCGGGACAGATACTCGACGTGCCACACGTCGGCGATGGCGGCCAGTTGCGGCTGGTAGACGAGCATGGCGTCGTGCCGACAGCCACGAAGCGCGGCGCGGACGGTCGGCCGAGCCACGCTCCATTGCAGCAGGTGCAGCCTGGGCGGAACGTACAGAGGTCGGTGTTCGACTTCAGCCGCCAGCTCTGGGGCGAGATCGCGACAAACGGCAGTAACAGCCCAGTTGCGCTCTAATCCAGCCCGGACGGCCCACGCCGCGAAGGCTCCGATCGAAGAGGCGTCGTCGATGTTGTTGTGCACCACGACGAGGGTCCGGGTCATGTCGACCAGTGGTATACCACTCCACCACTTCGCAGGCTTGCACGTCTACCGCCGCCGGCGACGCCGATAGGCTCCGCCTCGTGCCACTCGCAGGTGCAGCCGGGGGCCGCATCCGCGTGCTGCGCATCTTTCACGCTGGGCGAAACCCGGCGCATCGAGCTCGCGACCGGGCCCTCGTGGCCGCGGGAGTCGACCTGATCTATGTGGTTCCCCGATTCTGGCCGGAAATCGGAAGTGAATCTGTGTTGTCGCCGGAGCCCTTCCCCGTCGTCGAGGTAGACGTGCACCGGCCCGGCGACGTCAACCAGCACTCCTACGTTGACGTCGACTCGGTCGCCAACCTCACAGTCGAGCACGGAGTGGACGTGGTCGATCTGTGCGAGGAGCCCTTCAGCCGGGCGGCAGGCCAGCTGCTCCCGCGCTTGCCTGCGAAGCTTCCCGTCGTCATGTACACGGCACAGAATCTCGACAAGCGGTGGCCACCGCCGTTCGGTGCCTACGAGAGACGCTCCTTGCAGCGGGTACAAGCGTTCTATCCGTGCTCTCGACAAGCCGCTTCGGTGCTGCGGGGAAAAGGTTTCGGCGGTTCGATCCGTCCCCTACCACTCGGCTACGACGAATCGCAGTACTCCAGCGGTCGTCAGTCGGTCCCGGGTAAACGATACCGGTTGGCGCTGGTCGGCAGGATGGTGCCCGAAAAGGGGATCCTCGACGCGGTTCGCGTTCTCGCCGACCTACGCCGGAATCGAGGTTTGGACGCCTGCCTGGTCCTGGCCGGGGCTGGTCCCGCTCTCGCCGGCGGGATCCGCTTGGCCGCTGAGCTGGAGGTCGAGCACGACGTGGAGGCTCGCACCTGGCTCGCGACCGAGGATCTGGCCGCGCTCTATAAGGAGACCGAGGTCTTGCTGGCGCCGAGCCGGTCCACCTCGACGTGGGCCGAGCAGTTTGGGCGCAACATCCTGGAAGCGCAAGCGAGTGGCTGCGTCGTCGCCGGCTACGACTCGGGCGCCATGGCCGAGGTCGGCGGGAAGGCCGCGCTTCTGGTGCCGGAAGGCGACGTCGCGGGCCTGGCTGATGTCGTGTCGAGCGCGCTCGGTGACGAAGCCGGCTTCGAGGCGCTCCGGCAGGCCGGTCTCGCTCTCGCTCGCGACAGGACGTGGCGGCAAGTCGCGATCGAGCAGTTCGAGATGTACCAAGCCGCGACCGGGCGGCTTCCGGTCCCGCTTCTATCGGGGTCGCCGCGGCGGTTGAGAGAGTCGTCGGTCGCCGAGTACGGACTTCCTGCCACGGCCCGGGGCCAACTACGACCGTTCGCCGTCCCTATCCTCCGGCGACCGAGCCCGGCATCAAGGGCTCTTGGCCGTGTCATGGACTTGGTGGGGGAAACAAGTGCGAAGCTCCAGCGGAGGCACTGAAGCCGTCCCGTCACCGACCGTGGTCGATCACCTTCTGGTAGACGGCGTTCAACTCGCGCGCAGTGCGGTCCGGCGTGTACTTGGCCGCCGTGGCCCGGCCTCGGCTGGCGAGCGCACTTCGCAAGGAAGCATCGTCGTGCAGGCTGCGCATGGCGGTCGCCAGTGAGCGGACGTCACCGGGAGAGATCAGTAACCCGTCGACGTTGTGCGTGACGATCTCGGACGGACCGCCAGCGTCTGCCGCGATGACAGGCACACCGGCCGCCATCCCCTCCACGACCACCTGACCGAACGGCTCCGGGGTCAAAGAGCAGTGCACGAGCGCGTCGATCTCTGACAACTCCTTCCACACGTCGTCGCGGAAGCCACGGAACTTGACCCGATCCTCTACGCCCAGGCGCCCGACCTGAGCTCGTAGGGAGGCGGCGTAGTCGTCCTCACCGAACATCGCCGACCCGACGACCCAGGCCTCGCACTCGTCATCTGGAAACGCTCGTGCGAACGAATCGAGAAAGACGTCCTGCCCCTTCCACGAGGCCAACCGCCCGATGGTCCCGACCCGAAAAGGACGATCCTGGGTCCGGTGCCCGGGCCGAGCGTCGCCGACAGAGTCGTAGACAACCGTATTGGGTACCGAGGCACGTCCGATCCGGTCCGGAAGGGTCGCCAGGGTGGAGCGCGAGTTCGCTACGAGCGCCGACGGCAGGACGCGCGCCGCCACCCGCACCAGTCGGACGGCCGCGATCGGCAGATAGTCCGGTGCGATCCGGTCTCGGATATGCCATATGACCGGGATGCCCGCCAACCGGCCGGCGAGGCCGCCGTAGAGAGCGGCTTTCAGCGAGTTGGTGTGGATGAGATCCGGCCGGAGCTCACGAAGCCTTCTACGTATGCGCTCGACGTAATGCGCCGACGCGGCCAAAGAGGTGGCTCCCAGCCCCACCGGGCGGACGGTGTCCTTCCTCATATCGCGCCCCGCCGCGGCCATGGGAATCACTTCGACCGATATTCCGCCCTCCCGAAGCCGGTCGACGAGGGGTCCGTCCTCGCCCAGAATGACGTGGGGATCGATGACGTCTGCGAGCGACGGCAGCACTCGCGCCAGAGCGATTTCTGCGCCTGACAGCCTCGCCACGTGGTCGAGATAGACGACGCGGTAGGTCACGACGACAGCCTGGTGAGGAGGAGGGCAGCCGAATCGTCAGCGTCGCCACGGGTCCCGACCAGAGCCGGGACGCCTTCTGTCGCACGCTCGAGCGCGGCGAGAGCGGCCCGGGGCCGGGTCCGCGCCGCGACAGTGTTGTCCAGCAGTCGCAGCACCGTCTGGGCCCGAGTCAGGGATTCTGGACGCCACCCCGCAGCTACGTCGTACTGCAGGAAGGCGACGAGCCCGACTCTGGCTGGGCCGCGACCCGACATTCCGCCCATCTCTTCGGCCGTGACCGGTCTGGTCGAGGACCCGTCGTCTGGTCTGAGCGCGAGCGGTCTCGGGTAAGGCCGGACCAGACCGTGCCGATCGAGGACCGCGTACTCGTCCGAGAAGTAGGCGGCCCCGGCTCTTACCAAAGCGGCCGTCAGGCTGGACTTTCCGCTCATCGTTCGACCCGGGATGACGATGGCCCGCCCGTCGACCGCCACGCACCCGGCGTGCACGAACACGCGATCCCGAGCACGCTCCGCGATCCATAGCTCGAGGTCGGACAACACCGCTTCAGTCGCAGCCACCACGTCCGACCACAGCGATAACCGGTCGCCCTCGGCGACGGCAGCCCAGTCGCGCCCCGAGCTCTTGCGCACGGACCAGCTCCGCTCCGCGGGGCCGACCGCGGTGCGGTACGCCGCTGGGAGCCGCTGGCGTGCCGCACCGAGCGCAGCTTCGGGCCCGGCCAGCGACACCGTGCGGCCGAACGCGCGCAAGACCAGGGTCGGCATGAGATCAACCTCGACGGCGATTCGGGCCGGCCGCGTGGTTCGGGTCGAGCGTGAGGCGCGCCCGGCGGCTCCTAGAGTCCAACCTGATGGCCGTCGAAGGTGTATTCGAGATTCTGTTCGTTTGTACGGGCAACATCTGCAGATCACCCATGGCCGAGCGCCTCGGCCACGATCGACTTCGCCGAGTGCTCGGTCACGAATCCGCCTCGTTCCACGTCGCCAGCGCCGGTACCGCGGCCATCGTGGGCGAGCCGATACAAGAACACGCCGCCGCCCTCCTGCGCGATTGCGGCATCGACCCGGGGGACTTCCACGCCCGCCAACTGAGCGAACGACTCGTGGTCTCGGCCGACCTGGTGCTGACCATGACCCGCGAGCATCGCGCAGAGATCGCCATGGTCGTTCCCGACGCCCTGCCGCGACTCTTTACGATCCGCGAGTTCGCCCGCCTGATACCCGTCGCGGCGGCTGAGATCGAACTCGGCCCGGCTGCTTTCGGTCGAGCCATGTCTCTCGTGCCGGCTGTTTCGGCGCGACGCGCCATTATCCGCCCCGGTAGACCTAGCGACGATGACGTCGGCGACCCGTTTGGTGGACCGGCTTCTGGCTACAGGCGACCTTTCGAGGTCATAGAAGCGGCGGTCGAGAGGATCGTGGCAGCGATCGCCGGTCCAGCTCGAGTTCTGGCCGACTGAGTTCTGGCCAACTGAGGACGGGCCCAAGGCTTCCACCCGGGCCGCGCCCGGGGAGCATCCTCGGGTCACCGGTCCGGCCGCCGGCGAGCCCGCAGTCGGCTGCGCCAGGGATGGTTCCGATCGCTGATGACGTATCGGATGACATCGGTCCAGACGAGCCGGGCGAGCGTGGAGACGCTCCTGGCAGTGCTGTCCCGGGTGGCCCGGACCAGGACTTGACCGTGAAAGCTGCGACCGTAGCTCTCCGCCGTGGGACGCCACCGCTCGAACAGCCGCAAGAGCAAGGCCCACGAGGCTCCTCGGCGACGTAGGGCCCGCAACACATCCAGGGGCACGGGCGTACCGAGCACCATCGCAGCCCGGTCGAGCATGATGGCGACCACCAGCGCCGTTCGAGCCTCGTGGGCCCGACGCAGCAGCTCGGGCCAGGAAAGCTGATCTAAACGGACCAGCGCGTCGAGGTCGGCGAGCCACACCAGCCGATCACCACCGGAGATGACAGCGTGGAGCGCCACGTGAATCAGCGTGTCTTCGGGGTCCAGAACTGGAACCTCTCGGTCGACGATGCGCGCCGTGGTGGCCCGGTCGAGGAGGGACTCGACGGGCAAACAGAAGTCGCGTCGAACATCGGCGTGATGCACCAGGTCGGCGTGAAGGTCGAGCGCCACCCCGCTAGGCAGACCGAGCGTCAACTCCCCGATCCCGTCCGGCCTCGGCCACCGAACCTCTTCGAGGCGCCGGGCGCCGTGGCCCTCCAGGACTATAATGGCGTCGCGCATTTGAGCCGGGGCGACCAGAACGTCAAGATCGACGAACTCGCGGTCGGCGTCGTCGTATGCGACTGCGACGGCCGGACCCTTCAGCACCGCGTGTCGCACGTGGGCCCGCCGCAACCATTCGGAGACCTCACCGGCTGACACCGAGATCCGCAGCGCGCTGGCACGGCGCCGTCGGGCCAGGGTGGCCAGGGCCGCACCTTCGACGCTCCCCAGATCACCTCGCTCGTAGGAGCGGTACAAGGCGATGACGATCCCATGGTGATCGGCCGCTTGCGTCAGCTTCCGGGTCGCTTCCGACCCTTTGGCTGGACGCTGTGAGACACCCCGCAGGGCGGCTATGAGCGGTCGTTGCCGTTTGCGGCCGACGAGGCGGTCGCTTCGCCCGCGTCGAGTCGAAGCGGCGAGGCGGGGCGTCGGCGAGACGGTCATGCTGCTCGTCTCGATGGCTGGACCCTAAGAGCCGCTGATCCCGATACCCATGAATGTCGCCGAACCTCCGGTGCCGCCCGTGCCCGCGGCCCCTGTCCCTCCAACGCCCCCCGTCGCAGGTGAGGAACTGGCGGTGGCCAAGGTAACGGTGATGGTTGCGGTCCCATAGGTGTAGTTGGACCCCGCCCCAGCGGCTCCGGCCGGATTCAACGCGGCCGATCCGCCGCCGCCGCCACCTCCCGCCGCGCCACCTCCGCCGCCACCTCCGCCGTTGTCGGAGCTGGCATTACCTCCGCCGGCGCCACCGGCACCGCCGTTGTTGTTGGCGGCCGAATAGACCGCGCCGGCGGTACCGCTCCCGTCCGAAGCGCTGACCCCTGCGGTTCCGCCCGTGCTGCCAGCCACACCACTGGCCGTCGTGACGCCTCCCCCGCCCGCCAATCCTGTGCCGCCGCCTCCGTCGTTGTTGTTGCCGGATGCCTGGCTCAAAGCACCGGCCGCGCCGGTTGGAGAAGTGCCTTTTCCGTTCGACCCCCCGCCTCCGCCACCGCCGGCCACGAGGATGGGCACACCCGTCGTGGCCGACTGGTACATCACGGTGCCGCCGCCACCACCACCTCCGCCGAGGTACATCGTGTCGCCGGCCGTGCCACCCACGCCCCCTGCGCCGAAGCCGGCCCCACCCGCTCCACCGGTGCTCGGGTTCTCTCCGCCGCCGGCGCCGGCGGCGCCGACCACGACGGTGAAAGTGACGGAGCCGGCATTGGTGTTGGTGAAGGTCCCCGTCACTACCCCGCCCGCGCCCCCGGTTCCCCCTACTGCCGTCTGGTAGCCCGCGCCGCCCCCGCCACCGCCGCCCACCAACGTGAACGTGACGACCTTCCCGCCAGGCACGGTGAGGGTGTGGCTGCCAGGCGAGAACGGCCCGACGGTCGTGGGGCTACTAGCAGCCATCGCCGCGGTCGGAAGCACGATGCTCTCCAGCCCGGAAAATGCCACAACTGCGCCACCGACGGCCCCGACCTTGAGCAGGGCGCGGCGGGACATCCCGGCCGGGGCTAGGAGCAGACCGGATTCGACCAGTTCGGCGACTATCTCATTGATGCGCTCGTCACGCAGGTCCGGCCACGTCCCGTCTCCGGCGGCGGCCCACAGCAGCGCCACGTCGCCGTCGAGGGCGTGCGCCTGGTTGGTCGTCGTGCTGAGAACGACGTAGTCGTCGTCGAACTTGCGACTGACAACGGCTGGATTCCGCTCGGGCAGCGAGCGCGATCGAGACACGGTCACCGTACCCTCCAGCCGTCCGGAGAGACCAAGGACATGCCGATCAGCGTAACAGGTGCCCTTCGCGCCCTAGCGCGACCGGAACGCCATGTTAGTCGTCGTCGTGCTTGGAGAAAGCCGGCCGTTACGAGCCGCTTATTCCGATACCCATGAAAGTAGCGGAGCCCCCGGTGCCGGGCGAGCCATTGGCTCCTGCCCCCCCGGAGCCTCCGGATGCCGGCGAGGAGCTGGCGGTGGCCAGAGTCACGGTGATGGTTGCGGTCCCATAGCTGTAGTTGGACCCGGCGCCACCAGCACCTGCCGCTCCGTTGGTTCCGCCACCCCCACCGCCGCCGGCGGCACCCCCTCCGCCACCCCCGCCTCCGTCGCCAGTGGGTGCCGCGCCGGCGCCGCCCGCGCCGCCGGCGCCGCCGTTGTTGTTCGCAGCCACGTATGAGGACGCGCCCGTCCCGCTGCTGCTCGTACCGGTTCCTTCGGTGCCGGCCGTGCTGCCAGCCACACCACTGGCCGTCGTCGTGCCACCGCCACCGGATGCGCCCGTGCCGCCGCCCCCGTTGTTGCTGTTACCCGAGGCCTGGCTCAAGGCGCCACTGCCGCCATTTGGCGCCGTACCCGACCCACTCCCTCCGCCGCCACCGCCTCCCCCGGCGACGAGGATCGGCACACCCGTCGACCCCGACTGGTAGAGCACGGTGCCGCCCCCGCCCGCACCGCCGCCTGCGCCGAATAGAAAGATCAAAGTTCCGGCCGCACCACCAGTTCCGCCCGCGCCATAGCCGGCTCCGCCCGCCGCCGGGGCGCCCCCACCGTTGATGCCTCCGGCGCCCGCGGCGCCGACGAGGACGACAAAGGTGACCGTACCCGCGTTGGTATTCGTGAACGACCCGGTCACCACCCCGCCCGCACCGCCGTTGCCGCCTGTATCGCCGGCGACTCCCCCGCCGCCCCCGGCTCCCCCTCCCACCAAGGTGAATGTCACTGTGGTGTGTCCAGGCACCGTGAGGGAGTGCGATCCCGGGGAAAACGGTCCCACCGTCACGGGCGTACTGGCGGCCATGGCCGCCGTCGGGAGCAGGATCGTTTCCAGTCCGGAGAGCGCGACCACGGCTCCCCCCGCGGCGCCACCCTTTAGCAACGAACGGCGGGACAAACCGGTCGGGGCAACGAGCAGTCCGAGGTCGACGAGCTCGCCGACGATCTGGTCGACCCGCTCGTCGGGCAACCCGGGCCACGTCCCGTCTCCGGCCGCAGCCCAAACCCGCGCCACGTCACCGTCAAGCGCGTGCGCCCTATCGGTCGTCGGGTCGAGCACGACGTACTCGTTACCGAACTGGCGGCTGACTGCAGCCGGGTTGCGCTCGGGCAACGGGCCCGACCTCGACCTCATAACCGCCCCCAGTGGGTCATACGACCAAAGGGCATACCGGCACCCTAACAGCGGCCACACCATGAGAGCGAGGGGCCTCGGTGCAGACGATTTCCCGTCCGCTGACGACGGCGGCCCTGGTCAGAGGCCCTGTACCAGGACGGTTCGCCCCAAGGGGCGGACTGCTAAATTCGCCGGCGCATGAGATGCACGTCTGCATTTACGAGCGCGCCGACGCGGGCCGGGATGGATTTGTGGAGTTAATCGACTATGTCCGCATCGTGCGGCGGCGGTGGGCGACGATATTTCTGGTCATGATCGCGTGCGTCGGAGGCGCCGCCATCGCCACCGAGTTGACGACTCCCAAGTACGAGGCGACGACGCAGCTCGTCGTCAACGGCTCGTCGACCGTCAGTCCTATCGACGAGGTCACGACGCGACAGCTGGCCGAAGAACGGGCCGTAGCGTTTGCGCAGATCGCCGGCACCAGCCCGGCCGTTCAGGCCGCGCTGAAGCAGGCCCAAGCGTCGGAAGGTCCCTTCAGCAAAAGCGGGTCCCCTTCGGTTTCTGCCTCCGCTAACGGTACGAGCCCCTTCATCAACATCACCGTGACCGACTCCGATGCCCGGCGGGCCCAAGCCGTCGCGAACGCCTTCGTGACGGTGCTCCCGCAAGTGCTGCAGCAGCTCGATCAACCCATCGGGCCCAACGAGATCGAGGTGCTGACCAACGCCAGTTACCCGACGACACAGTCATCACCCCGGCCCTCCCGCAACTTGCTCATCGGCTTCGCGCTCGGGATCGTTTTGGGCGGAGGAGCGGCGTTGGTCCGAGAATCTCTGGACCGGAGGCTCAAGGATTCCGACGACGTCGAAAATGCGACCGGGATGACCGTGCTCGGCGTGGTGCCCTACGAGTTGCCACGCGAGCCCATCCCGGCGGCGACCCATCCCATGTCGGTGCGGGCCGAGGCGTATAGGAAGGTGCGCACCAACCTCAACTTCGCCAATGCGACGAGGGCACCGAAGTCCATCGTCGTCACCAGCTCCACCTCATCGGAGGGCAAGACATCGGTCGCCGTCAACCTGGCGATCGCCTGCGCTCGCGCCGGCCAGCGGGTCGCCCTCGTCGACGCTGACCTGCGCCGACCGATGGTCCACGTCTTCCTCCAGATCCCTGACAACAAAGGCCTGGTCGACGTCATCGCCGGCACCGCCGACCTCTCAGATGCGATCCAGTTCGTGCAGAAGGGCCGTATTGCGGTGCTGGTGGCGGGTCCGGTGCCGGCCAATCCGAGCGAGTTGATCGGCTCGGCGACCATGCTCGACGTGATCAGACGGTTGGAGCACGAATGCGACATAGTCATCATTGACACTCCGCCGGTCCTTCCGGTGGCCGACGGCCTGCTTCTCAGCGTCAACGTCGACGCCGTCGTGATCGTGACCCGCCTGGGTGAGACCACGCGCGACCGGCTTCGTCGTACCAAGGAAGCCCTGGACAACGTTCACGCCAACGTCGTAGGCGTCGTTCCGAACGGAGCCGTTCAGCGTGAGGACAGCGCCTACGCCTACGAGTACCGAACCCGCTCGCGCCGGAAGAGCGTGACGAGCCCCTACGCGCCGCGGGATCCGCAAGTCGAGCCGCGTCCGAAGGACTTTCGCCCGGCCAAGCGCACGACGACCGAGTATCGCGATCCGCCCGCGTCGCCGAGCGCAGCAGCCAACGGTCGCAGCGGCGACAAATCCGCAGCGCGAGGCAAGCATTTCCGGGGCCCCAACGGAGACCGAGCGGACCAGGCAACGGAAGTGCCGGCCCGGTAGCCGGGCCTATCAAGCCCTAACGGGTGAACGCCCACGAATGCGTCTGCACCTCGTCCGGTCCCGGCACCCAGGACGCCTGAGATCCATGTACCGGCCGCCAACCTGGGATGGGAGCGACGCTGACGTCGACGGTCGAAGGGTTGGCCAGCGGTTGAAGCCTGATGGTGTCGCGATAGACAGAGCCGGCGGCAATGTCGCCATCCAGCTCGACCTGGATGGAGACCGTCGACATGGCGGGCACCGTGACGTAAGCGCTGTAGGCGAGGAGGCCCACTTCGGGTATCCCAGCGGCGAAAGCCATTGTCCGGCCGTCGGATGTCGCGCCCGTCAGGGCGAGAGGGCTGTACACGGAGAGCCACGTGTAGTTGGTCCCGGGCGGGAGCCCGCTCCCGGGATAGCTGCCTATGACGTAGGACGGAAGCCCCGAGGAGGGGGCATCGTTGGCGAGGGCGATGGTGACGTCGTCTTCGACGTGCCCGTCGGCCGGGTCGTAAGTCATCCGGTCGGACAGGCGTTCATGCAGATAGCCGTCGATCTTGTTGTTGCCGGAGTTCGAGACGGTCACGGCAAGGACGTCGCTCGTCTTTCCAGGCTGCGGGAAGGCGCCCTGCAGTCCCAGCCGACTGAGAAGCGGCTGGTCGGACGGGTGCTGGGTCCAAAACAGCAAGCGCCCTTGGCGGACCTCGGGATCCAACGCCGCGGCCAGGTCCTTGGGAGCAGGCAGCGAGCCGGACGCGAGCTTGGCGAAGGCGACCGACAAAGCCTCCTGCAAGAGGTCGTGCCGTGCGTCCTCGGCCGGGTTGGACGACGCGGTCAGGTACTGCCCCCGCAACAGGACCTCAGCGGCGTTGGCTGACGTGAGCTGGCTCGCGAAGCCTGACACCGAGATCGGCCCGGTGAACTGCAGCAGCGCGGCCAAGGCGTACGGATCGAGCGCCAGGACGCCATCGATGTGGTCCCCGCCCAGTTGCGGGTACAGCTGGGCGATTACGTCCTCGACGGTCGGAAAGTCCGGTGAGTAGGTGACGTCCTCGAAGTTGTCCTGGGGGAGGAAGTTGCTGTAGCGGTACAGGTAGTCGGCGGGGCCCTCAAGCTTCGGGGAACGCTGCGAGGCCGCCGCCACCAGTTGGGTGACAGGTCCGGAGCGGGCAAGCGTCACCCGGCCCTGGTCTACGGTCAGCTCGGCGAAAGCGCCTATGAAGCCGTCGAGCCCTCGGGACTCCGACGGGGTCATGAAAGCGACGAAGTAGTGCCGGACCCCGGACCCGCCGAGCAACGACGGTGCGTCCTTGACCGCCAAGCTGGCCAAGTCCGCCGACCTTCTGGCCTTGGCCAGCTCCGAACCGAAGCGACCCAGCGGGTCGGCGATCGGAGATACCAGCCACGCGGACCGGCTTCGGGCGATCAAGGCCTGAGTCGTCGCTATCTGAGCGTCGAGGGCTTCGACCGGCCGACTCAGGGCCTGGATCGAAGTCAGGTCTATTCGTCCGTCATGGTAGGCCAGGTCGTGGAAGTTGATCGACCCCGCTTCGGTGGCAGCCGCCGCGGTCAAGTCTCGCCCGGCACGGGTGACTTCGATCATCGCTCGCCGTTGCTGAGCGACGACCGGCACCAGCGCACCACCGGCGGTCCACCAGGAGGAGGTCCGACGACGGGCCGTGGCCAGGTCGGCCGAGGCCACTTCGAGGTCGGTCACGGCGCCCGGGGCGTCATCGGTGTCGACCTCGTCGAGGGCCGCCCGGGCCGCGGTCGTCCCTCTGTCGACCGCGTCTTTCGAAGTCAGCCCCGTCACGGCCACAGGAATGGAGAAGACGACCGCCAGACCCGACAGTGCGACCGCAGAGCGGACCACCCACCGGCGATGAGGGACACTGAGCCCGGTCCAGGCCGAAATCAGTACCAACGCGACGACCAATCCGGCCACGAGAGCGGTCAGCCCGTGAAAAACGGCGGGAGGCCACCGCAACAGGACCTGAATCGCCATGGCACCCGTCAAGCATCCGAGCCATCCATTTCGACGGCGGGGGATCACGGCGACGAACGCCAGGACCAGCGCCGCCCCGGCCGGCACGAGCAGCCAGCTCCGGCTCAACAGCACCCCCACCGTCGTCATCACCAGCAGGCTGGCTCGATCGGCCCGGGCCGCGGCCCAGGCCACGAGCGCTCCGAGGAGGGCGCCGTAGACCCTGTCCAGGGTCGAGGACGCGGTGGGGTGGCATCCGGCCGTGGCGGAACCCACAGCGGCGGCGACTACGAGGGCGGCGACGATCACCCACGACCGGAGCCCGGCCGATCTCTTCCCTCGACTGTAAGGCGCGAAATGCCGTCCTCCGGCAGCCGCGTCGCCAGCCGTGCTGTTACCCGCCAAGACCAGTGGAATCTACCTGAAACCCGGGGCCGCGACCCCGGGCCCGACTGGGTGCCTAAGCCCCTTGACGACGCTTGCGGCTGGCCAGCACGACCATCCCGCCGACCGCTACCGCCGCCGCTCCGGCCGAAGAGGTCAAAGCCACGTCGGTACCGGTGAAGGCCAGGCTGCCCGACGACACCGCCGGGACGGCCGCCTTCGTCGGCACGTTCGTCGGGTCGTGAAAGGCCAACGTGACCGTCTTAGGCGTCGGCTTCGGTCCGTAGGCCCACGCCGGCCCGACCGTGCTCACGGCCAACCCGGCAAAAGCCGAGATGCCAATCGCGCTTCCCACCATGAATTTTCTGATCTGCCCCATAGTTATTTTGTCTCCTTCTGGGGTGAATTTTAGCGGTCCTCGAACCCCAACGGAAGCACCCGGGTAAAACCCGCAATCCACGTCTTTCGACGATCCGAACCCGCTACCAGCCCGTGATCGTCTACGCGCCCGCACGCCGGAAGGTCCACGCGTGGGTCTGCACTTCGTCGGACCCGGCCGTCCAAGGGCCGTCCGTCTTTCTGGCGCGCCACCCGGCAGTCGGCGAGACGGACACATCGACGGTCTGAGGGTTGGCGAGGGGCTGAAGGCGAACCGTCGCCCGATAGGTTGGTCCGGCCGCCACGTACCCGTCGAAGGACAGGTGCAGGGTGTCGGTCGTCATGGACGGGATTTGGAGAAAGATGCTGTAGGCGGTCACGCCCAACTCCGCGACCCCCTTTTCGAAGGGGAGGACCTGGCCCCGCAGAGTCGCATAGGTAAGGTCGAAGGGGCTGTAGACCGACAGCCACATGTAGTTGGTGCCCAAGGGCAGGTCACCGCCCCCGGGGCTGCCGATCAGGTAGATCGGCAGTCCGGAGCGTGGAGCCTGGTTGTCGAGGGACAGGGCCACGCTGGCGCTGACGTGGCCGTCGGCCGGGTTGTAGCTGACCTGCTCGGAGACGCTCTCCTCCAGATAGGAGTCGATCTTGTTGTGGGCCGCGTTGGCGACCGTGACAGCAAGCACGTCGCTCGAACGCCCAGGCTGCGGGAATGCGCCTTCCAGGCCGAGCCGGCGCAACAGCGGCTGGACGGCCGGCTGATCGGACCAGAAAAGGAGCCGACCTTGGCGGACTTCGGGGCTGAGGGCAGCCGCCAGCTGGTTGGGTGCAGGCAGGCTCCCCGACAGCAGCCGATGGAAGCCGACGGTGAGGGCCTCCTGCAGAATGCTCTGCCTCGCATCCTGCTGGGTGAGCGCAGGCTCGTCGATGTACTCCTGCCGCAGGAGGACCTCGGCCGCGTTGGAGTACGTCAGCTGCTGCGGAAGGCCCGAGACCGTGATCGGTCCGGTGAACTTCAGGAGGGCGGCCAGCGCGTAGGGATCGAGGGCCATGACACCGTCGATGTGGTCGCCACCGACTTGGGGGTAAAGCTGTGCCACCACATCCTCGACGGTGGGGAAGTCGGGCGAGTACGTGACGTCCTCGAAGAAGCGTTGCGGGGAAAAGGCGCCGTACCGAGCCAGGTACTGGGCCGGGCCGGTCAGGATAGGAGCTGGGGCCGGCGGCAGCACCGACAGCGACGGTGACGGCCCGGACCGGGTGATCTGTATCTTCCCCTGATCGAAGGACAGCTCGGCGTAGGCACCGATCAAGCCGCCCAGCCCTCGCGTTTCGGAAGGGGACATGAACACGACGAGGTAACGCTCGACACCATCGCCGCCCAGCAGCTGCGGACAGTCCTTGACCGCTTCGGCGGCCAGGTCGGCAGCCTGGCGAGCTTTGGCGAGCTGGGCGTCGAGCTTCTCGAAATGGTCGGCGATCGGTGGGACCAGCCACCCCGACTTGGTGACGGAGACGACCGCCTGAGCGGCCGCGATCTGCGAGTCGAGGGCGTCGACGGGCCCGGTGAGAGCTCGCACCGCGGTCAGGTCGACCTGGCCGTGATGGGTGGTCAAGGCGTGGAAGTTGATGGCCCCCGCCTCCCTCGACGCGCTGGCCGCCAGGCGATAGCCGGCCCCGGTGACGTCGACCATGGCCCGGCGCTGCTGAGCGACGACCGGCACCAAGGATCCGCCCCACGCCCACCAGTGGTCCGTCTTGGCGTGGGCACTGGAAAAGTCGGCGGCCGCAATCCTCAAGTCGCTGACCGCGTCGGGGGCGCTGTCCTTGTTGATGTCGGCAAGGGCCGACTTGGCCGCGGCGACGCCGCGGTCGACGGCTCCTTTGGCCAGCAATCCGCTGATCGCGACCGGCGCGCTCACGATCACGGCCACGCCGAGGAGGACCGAGACGCCGCCAACCATCAACCGGCGAAAGCGAGCTCCAAGGGCGCGCCAAGCCGACCCGAGCACCACGACCACGGCCACGGTCGCCGCCAAAGCGCTGAGCCCGTGGAAGCCAAGAGTCGGCAATCGAAGGATGACCTGGGCCACGACGGCGCCGATCACGGCGCCGAGGGGAGGGTACGAACGCTTGGGAAAGCAGGCCGCCAGAGCCAGGACCAGCGCGGCGCCGGCCGGCAGCCACAACCAGCTTCGACTGAAAGCGACCCCGACGGCCGCCGCGACCAGCAAGCTGCCGCGATTGGCGCGGCTGGCCCCCAACGTGACCACCCCAGCCAGGAGCGACGCGTACCCGGCGTCGAGGCCGCTGGACCCGGTCGGATGGCAACCTGCGGTCGCTCCGCCGACCGCCGCGGCCACACAAGTCAGGCCGACGGCGACCTCAAAGATCCGTCGCCGGTGATCCTGGCCGTCCCCGGACCCGGGCTTTGAGGGGTCGGCAGGAGTCGCCGCTCGTCCCGGGCCCGAAGCGTCGCCGTTGCCCTCCAAGGAACGAGAAATCTACCTCACCCACGTCGTGGGTTGGGGTACCGCGTTGCCTCAGGACTCAAACGCTCCAGGCGATCTCCTCGACCGACACCGTCACCTCCGCCAGGCGGTCCGGGTCGGGGCGCACGCCGAGACCCGGGCCGGTCGGTACCCGCAAGCAACCGTCCTCCAACACGAAGGGGGGGGTCAGGTCATGGCGCCAGTACCGCTCCGACGCCGAGGTGTCGCCGGGCAGGCTGAAGTTGGGCAGGGCGGCCAGGGCCACGTTGGCGGCCCGGCCCAACCCGGTCTCGAGCATCCCACCGCACCACACCGGAACGCCCAAGGCGGCGCACACGTCGTGGACCCTCTTGGCTTCGAGGTAGCCGCCGACCCGCCCGGCCTTGACGTTGACGATCGAGCAGGCGCCTCGCTGGATGGCGTCGAACGCGGCGGCCGCCGAAGTAATGGACTCGTCGAGGCACACGGGGGTGCGAATCTGCGCAGCCAGGGCGGCGTGGCCAGCCACGTCCTCCTCGGGCAGCGGCTGTTCGATGAGCAACAGGCCGAAGGGGTCGAGCTGAGCCAGGTGACGGGCGTCCGCCAACGTGTAAGCGGCGTTGGCGTCGACTTGCAACGCGACTTCGTCGCCGAACCTTTCACGCACGGCCCGCACCGGGTCCAGGTCCCAACCAGGCTCGATCTTGAGCTTGATCCGGGCGTAGCCCTGGGCGAGGTAGTGGGCGACTGCGCCGAGGAGTTCGGGGACCGATCCCATGATGCCCACCGAAACCCCCGCCGGCACCGCGTCCCGGACCGCCCCCAGGTAGTGGCCGAACGACTCGCCGCGCCCGGACAGCTCCAGGTCGAGAACCGCCATCTCGACTACCGATTTGGCCATCGGATGGCCTTTGACGGCCTGGAAGGCGGGCCCGACGGCCTCGGCCGTGAGGTCGGTCGTGAGGGCCATCAAGCGGGGCAGGAGGTGGTCGCGCACGACAGCATGGGCCCCGTCGACGTACTCCGACGAGTACAGCGGCTCGCTCATGGCCACGCACTCGCCCCATCCGTCGCCATCTGTACCCCGCAAGCGCACCAGCAGGATGTCGCGGTTGCTTTCCGTGCCGAAAGAGGTGCGGAAGGGTGTTACTAACGGCAGCGCGATCCGGCGCAGCTCCGCCAATTCGATTTTCACCCGACCGGCCTCTCCATCACGTACCAGCCGTCGGTGGTCATGGCCGTGGCCTCGTACCCCGACTGCATGGCCCGACCCATCGTTTGGCGAAGGGCGAGCCGCCACTCCCGGGCCAGTCCCGGTTGCTTCGCCCGCATTGAAACGACATCGGGAGGTACTTGGCACATGAGCACGGCGGGGGCGGACGAGCCGCCCGCTTCCAGGTCGACGACCAACGGGCGGTGCTTGTCGGACACTTCGAGCAGACGGCCGGCCTCTTCGAGCAGACGGACAGGCTCACCAGGAGACGGTCCGGTGCCTCCAGGTTTGCCATCGAGGTCCCACCGGATGAGGCATCGATCGGTCTCGTCGGACCCGTTGAGCTCGTCGACCATCGAACCGTAGAAGTTCGGGTAGTAGGCGACGGCGCGAGCTCCCAGCTTCACCAGGTTGAACCAGCCGTTTCGGCGCACGAGGGGGTCGTAGGTCCACGCGATCCGGCCGATCCCAGCTGCCCGGGCCCAGTCCCGTTGGTGCAGCTTGAGCGCGGTCCCCACCCCGTTCCCCTGGGCCTCGCGGGCCACCCCGGCCACGTGGGAATGCAGCTCAACGACCCCATCATGGCGGCCCAGGAAGGCGACCGCGGCCCCCACCATCCGGCCCTCCAACCAGGCGCCGGCGACGTATCCCCCGGCATGGATGATGGCCTGCAACAAGTTGACCGGCATGGCCACTTGCCCGCCCATGGCACCCCAAATCTCGCCGAAGAGGCCGTCAACCTGGCCGAGTTCGTCGAGGTCTTGGAGGGTGCGAACGCTGACCCGTGCCGTCGGAACGGTCTGACCTGCCACCTGGCCGACGCTCAAGTCGGGCTTTCGGCGCGGATGCGATCGTCGTCGACCGCCGTCACGAGCACGATGGCTAGCTGCTCAAGATCGTCCTGGGCGCCGGACGCCGGCTCCCACGATCCCCCGCTCGAGCAACACCTCGGCGATTTGGACCGCGTTGAGCGCCGCCCCTTTGCGTAGGTTGTCGCCCGATACGAACAGCGTCAGACCCCGCCCGCTCGGGTCGCTGTGGTCGGCCCTGATCCGGCCGACCAGGCAGGCATCCACGCCGGCTGACAGCAGCGGGGTAGGAACGTCCACTACTTCGACGCCCGCCGCGCTTCGCAAAAGGCTCGAGGCCCGCTCAGGGCTCAGCCGATCGCGAAAGGTCAGGTTGAGGGCGAGCGAGTGTCCGGTATAGACGGGCACCCGGACACAGGTGACCGAGACGGCGAGGTCGGCGATGCCGAGTATCTTCCGGCTCTCATTGCGGAACTTGAGCTCCTCGGTGGTCTCGTCCCCGTCGAAGCTACCCGCATGGGGCAACACGTTGAAAGCGATCGGTCCCGGGAAGGTGTTGGCGGGCGGGAACTCGATGCCCGCACCGTCCAATGCCAGAGCAGCCGCCTTGTCCCCGACCGCCCGCATCTGCTCCTCAAGCTCCGCCGTGCCGGGCAGGCCCGCTCCCGAAACCGCCTGGTAGGTCGACGCCACGATCCGTTCGAGCCCGGCTTCGGCGTGCAGCGGGCCCAGCACCGGCATGCATACCATCGTGGTGCAGTTGGGGTTGGCCACGATTCCCATCGGGATGCTGTCCAGGGCGGCCCCGTTGACTTCCGGTACCACGAGAGGGCAGCCCGGGTCCATGCGCCAGGCCGAGGAGTTGTCGATGACGACGGCTCCCGCGGCGGCCACCTTTTCAGCGAACTCCCTCGAAGCTGACGCGCCCATGGAAAAAAGGGCGATGTCCACGCCCCCATGGTCGGCGGTGGCCACGTCCTCGACCGTGACTCCATCGAGAACCCGGCCCGCGGAGCGCGAGCTGGCGAACAGGCGCAGGCCACGATGCGGGAAGCGCCGCGAGTCGAGCACGGTCCGCATGACCGCGCCGACCTGGCCGGTCGCCCCGTAGATCCCCACCGTGGTCATCTATTCGCCTTCCAGCTTGAACGCCCGATGAAGCGCCACCACCGCCTTGTCCACCACGTCCGCACGGACGACGCAAGTGAGCCGTATGGAGGACGTGGAGATCATTTCTATGTTGATGCCCTCGTTGGCCAGCGTCTCGAACATGGTCGCCGACACCCCGGGGTGGGTCTTCATTCCGGCGCCGACGATCGAGACGGTGGCGACGTCCGGGTCGGCCAGCACTTGGTCGGCGCCGATCTCGGACTGCAGGCTGCGGCTCACTTCGTCCGCCGTCGACAGGTCCTCGTGGGGAACCGTAAAAGAGATGTCCGTCGTGCCGGCCAGGGACACGTTCTGCTGGATCATGTCGACGTTGATGGACCGTTCGGCCAAGGCCCGGAAAAGCCTCGCGGCTATGCCGGGGTGGTCGGGAACGCCCGTCACCGTCACTTTTGCCTCGGACGTATCCGAGGTCACGGCCGAAATGATGGCCTGTTCCAATTCGGGGTCTTCCTCCTCGATCCAAGTCCCCGGCTCCCAGGTGAAAGCCGAGCGAACGTGGAGCCGGACCCCGTGATTACGGGCGAACTCCACCGAGCGCATGGCCGGCTTGGGACAGCCGGAAGCGCACAGCTCCAACATCTCTTCGAAGCTGACCCGCTTGAGGCGCCTCGCTTCGGGAACGACTCGCGGGTCGGCGGTGTAGACACCCGACACGTCGGTGTAGATCTCGCACGCGTCGGCGCACAGGGCCTGGGCCAGGGCGACGGCGGTCGTATCGGTGCCTCCGCGGCCAAGGAAGGTCACATCCCGGTTGGTGGAGACACCCTGGGCTCCGCCCACGACCGGGACCCGTCCCTCGGCCAGGGCGCCCCTCACGCGATCGGCCCGCACGTCGACGATCTTGGCCTTGGTGTGGTCGGTGTCGGTGATGATCCCGGCCTGGCTACCCGTGAAGCTGTCGGACGAGATGCCCATGTCGTGCAATGCCATGCACAGGAGGGCCATGGCCTTGCGCTCACCCGCGGTGATCAGCATGTCCATCTCGCGTCCCGGGCGGGTGTCGGATACTTGGCCGGCCAGGTGGAGCAGCTCGTCGGTCTCTTTGCCCATGGCCGACACGGCGACGACAACCTGGTTGCCCCGGCGTACCGTGCGAGCGACGTAGTCGGCCACGGCGCGCATGCGCTCGGCATCGGCAACGGACGTCCCGCCGAACTTCATCACCACCAAGGCCACGGCAAGCCAGGGTACCAGCGGGGCCCAAAGCCGCCCGAGCGCGTTTTCGTGCGGCCCCACCGGGTTGCCGGCGCGCACTAGCTTGGTCGCCCGTGCCTTCCGACAAGAGAGCCCGCCAGGACGCCAACCGCCGGGCCCGCATGGCCGAGCTCCAAATGGCCCAGAAGCGACGCAAGCGCTACACCCGAACGGTTCCGATCATCGTGATCGCGGTGGTGATCGCGGTTGTGCTGGCCATCGTCACCTCAGGCTCCGGCAAGAGCAAGAAGGCTGCGGCCCCGACCACGACCGTTCCTGGGGCGGTGAAGGTCGGAACGGGCCTGGTGGCCCGCTCGGCTCCGGCCATCAGCGCGTCCTGCAAGACTCCCGCGTCCGGCCCGGTGGGCACCGGGGCGGCGCCCGCTTCGGGGCGGGGCGTGTCGATCGTTCCTGCTCCCGCCCACGTGCCGTTCCCGAACCTGGACGGGTCGTCGCCGCGCTACACCGAGTTCTCCTCGGCCCCGCCCTTCTGCATAAATGTGGCCAAGACCTACACCGCGACCGTCGTAACCGATGTCGGAACCGTCACCGTCGAACTGCTACCCAAGTACGCCCCGGTTACGGTCAACAACTTCGTGTTCCTGGCCGGCTACCACTACTACGACGGGATCACGTTTCACCGGGTCATTCCTGGGTTCATGGACCAAGGCGGTGACCCTACCGCCACGGGATCCGGAGGCCCGGGCTACACGTTCAAGGATGAGCTGCCTTCGGCGGCCTCGGCCTACCAGGCCGGCTCGGTCGCGATGGCCAACAGCGGCGCCAACACCAACGGAAGCCAGATATTCATTGTCGTGCCGGGTGGGGGCGCGGGGCTGACAGCCTCCTACACCGTTTTCGGCCAGGTGACGTCGGGATTGAACGTGGTCGAGAAGATCAACTCCGACGGATCGCAAGGCGGCACGCCCAACGTGTACCACAAGATCGTCAAAGTGACGATCAGCGAGTCCTAAGGCTCATTCGCCTCTCTCTGCTCCCCCACAAGTTCGTCACCACTTCAGCCTCGAGGAGGCACCCTGTGTCCAGCCCCTGCCCCGCCGCCGACGGATCCAGCCCAAAGCAGCAGAAGTTCGACGGGCCTCCCCCTCTGTGCATCGACCCGGCCAAGCGGTACACGGCGGAGATGGTGACGTCCAAGGGGACCATGAAGATCGCCCTCGACCCCATCGCCGCTCCCAACACGGTCAACAACTTCGTCTTCCTAGCCCGCTACCACTACTTCGATGGGATCGTCTTCCACCGCATAATCCCCGGTTTCGTGTTGCAGGGAGGGGACCCGACCGGCACCGGACGCGGCGGTCCTGGCTATCAGTTCGCCGACGAGCTGCCCGGCCCGGGTCGCTATGAGCTGGGCTCGTTGGCCATGGCCAACGCCGGGCCCGACACCAACGGCAGCCAGTTCTTCGTCATCAGCGGCCCATCGGGCGTGCGCCTGCCTCCGCAGTACTCGCTGTTCGGAAAAGTTGTCAGCGGACTCGACATCGTTGCCGATATTGACTCGGTGGGGACCCAGTCCGGTACACCCACCGAGAGCGTCACCATCGAGTCGGTGAGCGTGACCGAAGCCGATTAGGTCGTAAATTGCAGTCCCAGCTGCCGATTTGTGGTTATATGAGTATCTAAGTACCACTTGCGTCGTTGTGCCCCCCATGAGCGATTGGGATCCGTTCTCCCAATCGCCGGTTAGGAGAACGCATGGACGGATGGCTCGAAAGAACGCGAGACGGGGCGGGAAGAGCCGACCCGGTAGGAGTGCTGTCCGACTTCAGCCACCGCGTTCGAGATGGCGCGTCCATCGATGATCTGGCCCGCGATGCCGTCGAGGCCGCGGCCGGGCTGTACGGCGCCCCGGGTGCGCTCGTCCTCGAAGTCCGTGGTGGCGAGCTCGCTCCGCTGGCTGTCCGGGGCTTCGGCGGGCCGGTGCATGCCGTCTTCGCCGATCCCATGCGACCCGACGAGGGAGTGCGGCTGGGCGCCCGATTGGCAGGAAGTGCGGGGGTGGTCCGCGACAGCACACTGGCGGTGCCGATCACGGTCCGGGGGAGGGTGTGGGGGGTCATCGCAGTCTTCGCACCCGGCGAGGCAACGACGGCGACGGCCAACGTCTACGGGCTGGAAGTGATCGCCCAGCTGTTGGCCACAGCCATCGAGGCCCGCCTGGCTCACGAGGAAATCGAACATCTGACCTTGCACGACCCCCTGACCGGCCTGCCCGGGTTGGCCGTGCTGGTGGATCGCTTGGACGAGGCCATCCAGCGACGGCGACCGGAGCGGATGCTGATCGCAGTCGTGTGCATCGAGATCGACCAGATGGTTCAGATCAACAGCACCTTCGGCCATCTCGGCGGTGATCGGGTCATCGTCGAATTGGGGGGCCGGTTGCGTCGGGCCGTTCGCCCCGTCGACACCTTGGCGCGCTACGGCGGAGCCCGATTCATGGTCTTGTGCGAAGGCCTCTCCAGCGAGGCCCAGTTGCTGGCTGAGGCCCAGCGCCTCCTGGAGGCCCTGCGGGGAGCGGTACGGGTAGGAGACCACGACCTGATCGTGAGCGCTTCGGTCGGCTCGACCACCGCTCGACCAGGGGCGAGCACCGACGAGCTTCTGCGCGAAGCCGACTGGGCGGTACAGCACGCCAAGGAGCAGGGTGGCGCTCGGTTCGTGAGCTACGACGCCTTCGCCGACCGCAGCCCGGCCCGCCGCCTCGAACTCGAAACCGAATTGCGATGGGCGCTGAGTGCGAGGCAGTTCAGGGTCCACTACCAACCGGTCGTACGACTCGACGACGACGCCGTCATCGGCGCCGAAGCCCTGATCCGGTGGCAGCACGCCCAACGGGGTCTGCTGAGCCCGGCCGAGTTCATGACCATCGCGGAGGACAGCGGACTGATCCTGCCGATCGGCGAGTGGGTCCTCAACACGGCATGCCATCAGGCCCGTCGTTGGGCCAAGGGAGCCTCGGCCAGCTCGCTACCGGCGCCCAACGTGGCCGTCAACCTCTCAGGCCGCCAGATCAGCGAGCCCTACCTTCTCGACCGCATCAGAGCGGCGCTCGACACCGCAAACCTGCCCGCCGAGCGGCTGACCCTCGAAATTACCGAGACGGTCGTCATGGCCGACGCCGGGAAGGCGGCGCAGGTGCTCGGCCTCCTCAAAGACCTGGGCGTCAGCCTTGCGATCGACGACTTCGGCACGGGCTACTCGTCGCTCAGCTACCTCAAGCACTTCCCGGTGGACATCCTCAAGATCGACCGCTCGTTCGTCTCCGGCCTCGGTACCGACCCGGACGACGGCATCATCGTGGGGGCCGTCATCCGCTTGGCCGACCGGCTCGGCATCCAAACGGTGGCGGAAGGAGTCGAGACGGACCTGCAAGCCAACGAGCTCGTCCGCCTCGGTTGCACCCACGCCCAGGGGTACTACTTCGCCCGACCGGAAACGTCGGAGATGATCACCGCTCGCATGGGCCTCGACGGTCAGGGATAGGGGGCTGCGGGGTAGCCCCCATTTCCAGTTGGGGGGTTTCTGGGGTGGCCGCCGGCATCGTCTACTTACGTCGAACCTTCCAACGAAACGGAGACCGACGTGGATCAGACCCGTTCACCCCGACCGGAGCCCGACATTTCCACCTGGCTGGACGGGTGCGAGCACGACCTCGTGCACCCGGGCCGGGTAGAGGACCAGCTCCGCCGCCAGGGCTGGGCGCCGGTCCAGGCCACCGCGATCGCCGATGGCTACCGGAAACGTTTCAACGAGCACACCCTCGGGTACTCGGCGCTGCTCGTGACCACCGGCGTTTCGGCTCTCGCCCTCGGGACGGTCGGACACATCCTCACCGGCGCTCTCAACGGGCCGCTCCACCGCCAATCTCTCGCCATGTGGTTATCGGTGCTGACGTGCGTGCTGCCGTTCGCGGCGTGGGCCCACCGATGGGCGCTCCGGGCGGACCGAGACGACCCCGTCGCGGTGTGGTCACGACCGCGACGAACCCTCGCCATCACCCTCCTATGGGCGTGCGGGGTCGTCGGCGGCGCCCGCCTGCTCATGTACGCGACCCAGCTGATCTCCGAGCTCGTCAAGGCCCCCGGTAGCCGCGACGACTCTCTCCTAGCCGGAGCCATCAACGTATCGATCTCTTTGAGCATCGCCCTTCCCGTCGCGCTGTGGTCATATCGCTTCCTGCACCGATTCGACAGCGAGGATCCGACGGCACCCCCGTCGCGGCGACGTCGGCTGGACTCGCAGCTCCGACCGTCACCGCGCAACTACGCCTGATAAGGCATCGTGGTGCGGTGGAACGAGGTGTTCTGGTCGGCGCCGCGGGACTGCGGTGGGCCTCCTGGGTGTGGCTCACCGTGGTGGCCCTCGCCAACCTGCACCGGGTCCACCACGCCCCGCTCGCCGTGACCGCGGTCGCGGTCACCGGCGCAGCCACGCTCGTAGCGACCCTCGCCTTGCGCGACGGCGCGTGGCAGCAGAGCCTGCGACCCGGATGGGTCGGGACCGAGCTAGCCGTCGCCATCGCTGTCGTAGCCGCCGACGGATGGGTGGAGCAGGGCCGCCTCACGGGCCAGACCCTCGCCGGCAGCTGGCCGGTTCCGACCATCCTCGTGGCCGCGCTGGCGGGTGGGATGGCTTGGGGCATTGGGTCCGCCGCCTTGCTCGCGGTGGCACGCGCAGTAGCGGTAGCGGTGAGCGGCTGGACGCCCGGCCAGGCCGGACGCGTCTGGCTGGCCGTTACCTCCACGGCGATCGAGTGGATCGCCTTCGGGGCCGCGAGTGCGGTCGTGATACGCCTCCTACGCCGAGCCCACCGGCAGCTGGCCGAAGCCGAGGTGAGAGATCGCATCGCCCGAGACCTCCACGACGGGGTGCTCCAGACGCTCACCCTCATCGAGCGCAGGTCGCCGTCACCGGAAATCGCCCAGCTGGCCCGAGACCAGGAGCGTGACCTGCGCGCCTACCTGTTCGGGGACTATCAGGACCACAGCAGCCTGGGCGCCGTACTCCGTTCGACTGCAGGCCGCTTCGAGCAGTCCTGGCCAGGCACCACCGCCACCGTTGCCGTGAGCGACGACGTCGCCGATTGGCATGGAAGCGCCGTAGATGCCGTCGGCGGAGCCGTGACCGAGGCGCTCACGAACGCGGCCAAGCACGGGCGCGCCACCCGGGCCGGTTTTCGCGGACGTCGAGGAGGCGTCCGGCGGGCTCTTCGTGAGCATCAAGGACGACGGCTGCGGCTTCGACCCCAGCGCGGTCAACGAGGGAGTGGGCATGGCCCAGAGCATCAGGGGACGGATCGAGCCCCTCGGCGGCACGGTCGTGTTCGCGTCGGCCGGCGGCGAAGGAGCCGAAGTGCGCATCACGATCCCGATGGCCGTCCGCAAACCGAGCTGGCGGTCGTGATGACCGTGTCGAGCCAACCGGAGGAGCCCGTCTACACAGTGGTCCTCGCCGACGACCACCCGACCGTTCGATCGGGGATCAAGGCCGACCTGCGACCCCCCTTCCAGGTCGTCGGCGAAGCGGGCGACGCCATCGAGGCGCTCGGCCTGATCGACGCCCATCAGCCCCATTTGGTGGTGTGCGATCTAAACATGCCCAACGGTGGGGGTCTCCGCGTCGTGCGCGAGACGGCTGCCCGCCACGGTGAAAAGGTCAAGGTCATCGTGTTCACGGTTTCCGAGCACGAGCGAGACCTCCTCGATGCCGTGGCCAGCGGCGCTTACGGCTACCTGACGAAGTCGACCCCCGGGCCCGAACTGCACCGCCAGCTGGTACGGGCCGCCCAGGGCGATCCGCCTTTCGCGCCGCAGCTCGCGACCCTGCTCCTCGGCGAGTTCCGGCGGGTGGCCAGAACATCCAGTGGCGCCAATCCCATCTCAGACCGCGAAAGAGAGGTCCTCGGCCTGGTCGGTCGGGGCTACACCTACCGACAGGTCGGGAGCGAGCTCTTCATTTCGGAGAAGACGGTGGAGAACCACGTCCGCAACATCCTGCACAAGCTGCACTTGACTCGGCGCGACGAGCTCATCCGATGGGCTGCCGATCACGGGATCCGTTGACCACTCCCGGCCACCTTGCCGGCGGAACGCCTGCGGGCGGCCGGCGGGAGCCGCAGGCCGGCGGTAAGCAGACGAGACAGGAGCTCCCGGCTGGTCACGGCTGCGGCGCCCAGCTCGATGGCCCGCTCCCGATACTCGGCAGGAACGTCGTAGTGGTCGCCCTGGAAAGCCCGGCGAGGAACATCCAAACGCGCCGCGAACAGGTGCAGCTCGTCGTAGCTTTCGTCGCTGACCAAGTGCGCCCATAACCGATCTCGCCAGGGCCACCGGGCGTCGTCGACCAGGATCATCCGGATGCCGCCGCCCGCATCGGGCCTCCCTTCAGCGGTTCGCCAGTGCGTTCAAACCCGTCGGCCTGCCGTCGACGTAAACCGTAACGTCCCCGGCTCCAGCCGTTCGCCACGCCCCCCCGGTGTCTCGGATCAGAGCGGTGCGCTCGTCGATGGCGGCGATGCGCAAGTGACCGGTCGCCAGCTGCACCGTGCGGTGGGCCTTCTCCTCCGACCAGGTGTCGTAGTGGGGCAGGATGGCCACGTGGTTGATCAGCCCGAGACCGAGCGTCAACGCACCGCCCCGGGGATCGACCATGGGGTCGCCCAGCACCATGGCCCCGGCGGAAGAGCCCGCTACCACCGCCCCGTCCGACCACGCCTCGCCCAGCGCGGTCCACGCCGGCGTGTCCTTGAGGACCGAACGGAGGTGCATGGGCGAACCGCCACTCAGGTAGACGAACTTGGCCTGTCGGATGTCGCGGGCTACGTCCGGGTCCAGTGCGTCGCGCCGGTTGAGCAGCATCAGACCCCTGACATTTGCTCCGAACGCCGCGAACCACTTGGTCGCGGTATCGACGGCCCGCTGCGGATGCTCGTAGGCGGCTGCGGTGGGGAGCACCACTACGTCGGCCTTCCCCGCCAGCTCCCACAGCTGCTGGTCGAAGTCGCACCCGTCGGTCCATTCAGCGCCACCGACCAAGGCCAACGGTCCTACGAGTTCGCTCATCGGCCGCTCACCGTAGCGGGTACCGGGCCGGCTGCAGGCAGGGCTGGACGGGTGCGCCGAACTGGGCCGGGCACCCGTCAACTTCACCCTGGGATGGCGGTCCCCTTCTCCGCTGCCGGGAGCAATGCTAGCGGGCCGGTCGCGACGCGCGTCGAGGGAGGCGCTGAGAGCCCTCGCCGAAACTACTTGGGCCGCCGAAGGCCGAATCCTCAGTATCGGTCGGGGTGAATTAGCCGGAGTCGCGCGCGTAGTTTCGGCTCGGGCCTGATCGAGAAAATGGGAGAATGTCGCCCATGGCCGAGCTCCCCGCCCAGCCCACCGCCCATCCCGACACCGAGCCCCACGGCCAGGCCCGGCAGCCCAGCGCGAACCCTTCCAGGCTCCCGGTCCCCGACCCGCCGTGGGTGATGCGCACCTACTCGGGTCACTCGACGGCCCGAGCGTCCAACGAGCTGTACCGGACCAACCTGGCCAAGGGCCAAACCGGCCTGTCGATCGCTTTCGACCTTCCGACCCAGACCGGCTACGACCCAGACGCCCCCCAAGCCAAGGGCGAGGTCGGCAAGGTGGGGGTTCCGGTCGTGCACAAAGGCCACATGGCAGATCTGATGGACGGCATCCCCCTCGATCAGATGAACACCTCCATGACGATCAACGCCCCGGCGGCCTGGCTCCTCGCCCTATACGTCTCCCGGGCCGACGACACCGGGGTGGATCGCACCCAACTACAAGGCACCACCCAAAACGACATCGTCAAGGAGTACCTCTCCCGCGGCACGTACATCTTTCCGCCCGCCCCGAGCCGCCGGCTCACGGTCGACACCATCGCCTGGGCGGTCCGTCACGCCCCGAAGTGGAACCCCATCAACGTCTGCAGCTACCACCTCCAAGAAGCAGGTGCGACGCCCGTGCAGGAACTGGCGTACGCACTCGCCACCGCGATCAGCGTCGTCGACGCGGTGAGAGATTCCGGCCAGCTGCGAGACGACGAGCTACCGGCCGTGGTGGGGAGGATCTCCTTCTTCTGCAACGCCGGCATCCGCTTCATCGAGGAGGCCTGCAAGATGCGGGCCTTCACCGCCATGTGGGACCGCATCTGCGCCGACCGATGGAAAGTGCGGGACCCGAAGCTGCGCCGGTTCCGGTACGGGGTCCAGGTCAACTCGCTCGGCCTCACCGAGCAGCAGCCGGAAAACAACGTTCCCCGCATCGTGCTCGAAGCCCTCGGCGTGGCCCTGGCGCGCGGGTCGAGGACCCGGGCCCTGCAGCTACCGGCCTGGAACGAGGCCCTGGGCCTCCCCCACCCTTGGGATCAACAGTGGTCACTGCGGATCCAGCAGATCCTCGCTTATGAGACCGACCTGCTCGAGTACGGAGACATCCTGGAAGGCTCCACGGTGATCGAGGCCCGCACCGCCGAGCTGCTGGAAGCGGGGCAGGTCGAGCTGGACGAGATCCTGGCCCTGGGTGGGGCCTTCGAGGCCATCGAAACCATGAAGTCCCGCCTCGTCGCCAGCCAGTCTGAGCGGACCCGTCGGATCGAGGCTGGAGAGTTGGCGGTGGTCGGCGTCAACCGCTTCACCACCACAGAGGCGTCGCCGCTCGGCGGCGACGCCTCGATCCTGCAGGTCGATCCCCTGGTCGAAGCCGAGCTGGTCGCCGACGTCGAGCGGTGGCGGTCTCAACACGACGGTGATTCAGTGGTGAAGGCTCTGGATGCGCTGCGTCGGGCGGCGGAGACCGACTACAACTCGGGCGGTGGTCCGAACGGGAAGGCCGCGGCCAACATCGTGCCCGCCACCATCGCCCTGGCCCATGCCGGCGGGACCACAGGAGCATGGGCCCAAGCCCTACGCGAGGTGTGGGGTGAGTACCGGGCCCCGACGGGCGTAGGTGGACCCACCGGAACCTCCAAGCAGCCCAGAACGGGGCTCGGCGAGGCCCGCGAGCGCGTCGGGCGTATCTCGGCTGCGCATGGCGGTCCGCCCCGGCTTCTGGTGGCCAAGCCCGGTCTCGACGGCCACAGCAACGGGGCCGAGCAGATCGCGGTCGCCGCCCGTGACGCCGGCTTCGAAGTCGTGTACCAAGGGATCCGTCAGACTCCCGAGCAGATCGCGGCTGTCGCTCGCGACGAGGACGTCGACGTGATCGGCCTTTCGATCCTGTCGGGCAGCCACATGGACCTCGTCGGCGACGTCATGAGGCGCCTGGCGGCGGCCGGCATCACCTCCCCCGTCGTGGTTGGCGGGATCATCCCTCCCGAGGACGCGGCCCTTCTCACCGCGGCCGGCGTGGCCGCCGTCTACACCCCCAAGGACTTCGAGCTGGGCCGGATCATGGCCGACCTGGCCGCCCTCGCCGCCAAGTCGCTCGAAAGCGGCTAGCTCGATCGGTTCCGATCCAGCCTCCGGCCGGCCGGCCGGCGGCGGAGGGCGACGCGTGTTCGATTCGCCTCCGCGTGTTCGAAAAACATCGGTGGGCGATGAAAATCGCGCACGCGGAGCTGGATCGAACACAGTCGCGGACGTGGCACAACCTCGGATGTGAGGGGACAACGACGACGTGCTCTCAGCTACAGATCGCGCTCAGGCATCGGGCTTCCACGCGACGCGCAGGTCGCGGCGGGCTTCGTCCAAGTGCTTCCGTACCGTTCCGTCCGCGATGCCCAAAGCCTCGCCCGCCTCGTGGACCGACATCCCGACGACCAGGCACATGACCGCGCAGGCTCGGCGCTTGGGCGGCATTTCGGTGAGAGCCTGTTCGAGGGCCACGGCGAATGTTGCGGCCGCATCCGCCGCCGGCGCGTCGACAAGGGCCCCGGACCGTGCCTCGTTTAGACCGCTGATTTGGGCCGACCGACGCTGGGAGCGCTGCAGGAGGCGGAATCCCGTTGTGTACACGTAACCCGGCGGGTTGGCCCCCTTCCTGACCCGGCGCCAACGAGCCAGGGCTCGGGCGAACGATTCCTGGGCCAGGTCCTCCGCCGTCGCCGGATCGGCACCGCCGAGGCGCAGGGCCCTGACCAGCCGTCGGTAGTGCATGAGGTAGCACTCGACGAAGTCGGACGTGGTCTGTTGCCCCTCGGTGGCGCCATCGGGGGGATACGGCGGACGGACCTGCACCGCCTCCATGGTTGCAGCCGCCCCGGCCGCTACCCGGCCGCTTTGGTCGACGCCGCCTTCATCGGCACGGAGCAGACGATCTGGGCTCCTCCGCTCGCGACTCCGCTGCTCCCGCCAACGGCGCTACCCGGCAACGTCATGCGCGTGGCCATGGGACAAAGCGGGCTCGGGCAGCCTCCGCCGGCGGCCGGGTTGTGGGCGGAGGAGCACAGGAGAGGCGGCCGGCAGGTGTACAAGGTCGGCGGCGACGTGGCCGGGGCCAGCCTGACCGCCCCGCCCGAGGTGATGCCCGGCAAGACGGTGATCGCCCCACCCGAGGACGTGCACACGGACCGCCCGGACCCCGTCGTCCCGCCTCCGACCGACCCGCCACCCACGCAGGCATCGGAAGGGAGCCCTTTCGCCGATCCAGTCGAGACGCCCGGAGCTCCGATCGGCATCTGGGGTACGGCCACCGCCAGCGGCCAGGTAACCGACTCGGACGCCACCACCTTGCCGGAGGCGCTCAGGGCCGTGATGGTGCCCACCTTGAGGGGCGACCCGGCCTTCGACGATGACGGAGTCGACGTCGGCCCGGCCAGCGCGACCCACCCATGCACCGGAGCCATGACGTCGGTCGCCCCGCCCGAGAATCCGGTCTCTCGAACCTGGGCCACCCCGGATCCGGCGGCGGCCGTCACGACCAGGACCGGGTCGCCTTCAGCCACGCCGACCACGGAAGCGCCCACGTCGCTCAGAGCCTTGGACGGATCGGGCGAGGAAAAGGCGCTGACGGCCGTGCCGACCATTTTGGACGTCGACACCTCGGCTTGGAAGCGCGGGACTTCGATTCCGCATGCCGGCCCGGTCGCCCCGTCGATCAAGGCCTCAGAAAGGTTCACTTCGAAGCCGCGTATGTCGATCGAGCCGACCGTCCGCGTGAACAGGAGCGTCAAGCTCTCCGAAGAGAATCCGCCGCCCGCGGCCGCCGACCCGCTCGTCGACATGTTCGGGGAACCGGACGCCACCGAGGATTGGTCGGGTGAGGAGACTGAACCGCCTGGCGAGCTCGCCGCGGGTGCGGTGGCGACCGTCTGCCCAGCCGACGAGTGGTTCGAGAGGGCGTATCCGGCTCCCCCGCCGACGAGGAGGGCTGCGGTCAGGCCGCCCGCAGCTGCCCGCAACCGGCGACGGCCGGCCCGGGCCACGATCGTTCGCAGCTCGTCGGCGCCCGCTGGCGCTCCTTCGTCTCCTAGGCCCAGCAGATCCTCAGGTTCCATACCCTTGATAACCCGCCACCCGTCGCTTTCGCGTAGTGGGTTATCAGGAAACTCGCGCCACCCACGGCCGTTCACGGCGCACCGCGCTCGGCTTGGACCACCAGCGGCCGGAGAAACGCCAGGGGCCGGGGGGCTCGGGCCAGGCGTCGGGCGCCACGACCACCGGGCGCGGCCACGCCACCTCTACGGCTGCCACGATGGCGGCCAGCACTGCCTCGCTCGGCCCAGCCCCGAACCCAGCCTCGCTCGGCCCAGCCCCGAACCCAGCCTCGCTCGACCCGGCCCCCAACCCAGCCGGCGAGGGCTCGCGATCGCTCACAGGGGCACGTTCCCGTGCTTGCGCTTCGGAAGCTCCTCCCGCTTGGTACGAAGGAGGTCGAGGCTGCGGGAAAGGACCTTGCGGGTGTCGGCCGGGGCGATGACGTCATCGACGTAGCCGCGCTCGGCCGCCAGGTACGGGTTGGCGAACTTCTCGGTGTACTCGTCAACGAGTTGCGCCCGCCGGCCGGCTGCGTCGGATGACGTCGCCAGTTCCCGCCGGTAGACGATGTCTACCGCGCCTTGCGGCCCCATCACCGCCAGCTCGGCCGACGGCCAGGCGAAAGCCAGGTCGGCCCCGATGGACTTGGAGTTCATGACCACGTAGGCCCCGCCGTAGGCCTTGCGGGTGATGATCTGCATGCGGGGCACCGTGGACTCGCAATATGCGTACAGCAGCTTGGCCCCGTGACGGATGATCCCGCCGTACTCCTGGTCGGTTCCCGGCATGAAGCCAGGAACGTCCACAAACGTCACCAGGGGGATGTTGAAAGAGTCGCAGGTGCGCACGAAGCGGGCGCCCTTTTCCGAGCTCTCGATGTCGAGCACCCCGGCCAGGTTTTGCGGCTGATTGCCGACAATGCCAACCACGTAACCGTCTATGCGAGCGAACCCGCACACCAGGTTCATAGCCCAGAGGGCGTGGTACTCGATGAAATCACCGCCGTCGACGATGGCCGCGATCACCTTTTTCATGTCGTACGGCTGGTTCGGGCTCGGTGGAATCAGCTGCTGCAGCTCGGGCGTCGACCGTTCGGGGTCATCGCCAGTATCGACCCGTGGCGGTTCCTCCATGTTGTTCGATGGCAGGAAGCCGAGCAGGTAGCGGACCTCGTCGAGGCAGCTCTTCTCGTCGGCGGTCACGAAAGCCGCGACGCCCGACTTGGTGGCGTGGGTGATGGCGCCTCCGAGCTCCTCGAGCGTCACTTCCTCTCCTGTCACCGTCTTTACAACGTCGGGACCGGTGATGAACATCTGACTTGTGTCGCGCACCATGAATATGAAGTCGGTCATGGCCGGGCTGTAGACGGCGCCGCCCGCGCACGAGCCCATGATCACGCTGATTTGCGGTATGACCCCGGACGCATCGACGTTGCGCTTGAAGATCCCGCCGAAGTAGTGGAGCCCGACCACGCCCTCCTGGACCCGGGCGCCGCCTCCGTCGTTGATGCCCACCATGGGCACACCGAGGGAAGTGGCGAGGTCCATGATCTTGTGCACCTTCTCGCCGAACACTTCGCCTAGCGACCCACCGTTGACGGTGAAGTCCTGCGAGAAGACGCACACCTTTCGACCGTCGACGGTCCCGAACCCGGTGATGACGCCATCGGTGTACGGCCGCTTCTCGTCCGGAAGCCCGGGCGCTCGGGTGCGTGCGAGCATGTCGAGCTCCTGGAACGAACCTTCGTCCAGGAGGTAGTCGATGCGCTCGCGGGCGGTCATTTTGCCCTTTGAGTGCTGGCGCTCGACCGCGTGTGGGGGACCAGCGTGGAGGGCGGCCTCTCGGCGGCGGGCGAGCTCCTCCAGGCGTTCGGTCATCGGGTGCTCTGACATTCGGGAGTAGAGGGTAGTTGGCCGTGCCGACGCCTACGGTTGACGGCTGTGGACCGAGGCCCGGCTTGAACCATGGCGACGTCTGACCGCCGTCGCGTTCGAGCGACCGAGCCCCCGTCGACGAGGTGGCAGTTCCCCGACGACCCCGATGCCCTGGCCGCCGCGGCCGGCGATCAGGAGGTGGTCGGCATCGGGGCGGACTTGGAGCCCGGGACGCTTCTCGCGGCCTACCGAAGCGGCATCTTTCCCATGCCGGTCCGCCGGGGTTTGATGGCGTGGTGGTCGCCCGACCCCCGGGGGGTCATCCCGCTGGATGCCGGTGGTCTCCGAGTGTCACGATCGCTTCGCAAGTCGTGCGCCCGCTTCGAGATCCGGGTCGATACCGCCTTCGAAGAGGTGATCGATGGGTGCGGCGACCGCAAGCGTCGGGGGGCTTGGATAGATAGGGACATCAAGGCCGCGTACTCACGTCTGCACGAGTTGGGCTGGGTGCACAGCGTAGAAGCGTGGGATGCGTCGGGCCGGCTGGCCGGCGGCCTGTACGGAGTGGCGATCGGTGGATTCTTCGCCGGCGAGTCCATGTTTCATCGCCAGACCGACGCGTCGAAAGTAGCCCTGGTGGCCCTGGTCTCGATCCTGCAGGAGTCCGTTGGTGCGCTCCTGGACGTGCAGTGGGTCACCCCGCACCTTCAGTCACTGGGGGCCGTGGAGGTGAGCCGGTTGCGCTATCACGAAATGCTGGGCGCCGCGCTGGCTCTACCGCAGCCGGTCGCTTTCGGAGGCTAGGCGCCCCGTTCCTTGGCCACGCGGTGGGCGCGCACCGACAGCCCGGGCGAGTCGAGCACGTCCTCGCAAAGGGCGCGGAACCCTTCTGCGGGGCGGGACCACCGCAGGTGCTCGACGTCGGCGAGGACGGGCGGAGCCAGACGCAGGGTGGCGATGTCCCGAAATAGAAGGGCGAGATCCCTCTGTGCTTTGAGCGTCGCGGCCAGCGTGCCCGCGTTGCGGACACCGACGTCCCACTGCCCTGCGGCGTCCGGTATCGCTTCGAGGTGCTCGTATCGCGCCAGGACCGCCGCCGAGCTCTTCGCTCCCCAACCGGCCAGGCCCGGGAAGCCGTCGGCGCTGTCACCGACCAAGGCCAGATAATCAGGAATCGACCGCGGCCCGACTCCGAACTTGGCCCACACTCCTTCCTCATCGATGACGGCGCCTTTGCGCCGGTCCAGCTGGACGACCCTCTGCCCGGCGACGCATTGGCCCAGGTCCTTGTCGGGGGTGCAAATGATTACCTGCGCCACTGCGGGGTCGCCCGCAGCCACATCTGCCGCGGAGGCCAGGGCGTCGTCAGCTTCGAGCTCGACCATCGGCCACACGACGACTCCCATGGATGCAAGCGCGTCCTCGAGCAGCCCGAACTGTCCCATAAGCACAGGGTCGACTCCTGCGCCGGTCTTGTATCCCGGCCACATGTCGTTGCGAAAGGACTCGATTACATGGTCGGTCGCGACCCCGACGTGGGTAGCCCCTTCCTCGATCATTCCAAGCACCGAGGAGAGCACCCCACGGACCGCGGCCACTTCTAGGCCGGCTTTGTTGACGTGCGGCGGCGCGCCGAAGAAGTGGCGAAACAGCTCGTAGGTCCCATCGACGAGGTGGACTTTCATCGCCAGATGACGCCCGCTGGCCGAGCCGACGTCACCGGTCGTCTGTCGATATCGGTCATGGCGAATTCGACCCGATTAGGAGCTCAGGGTTCCATGGTGAGGATCTCGGCGCCGTCGTCGGTCACCAGGATGGTGTGCTCGAACTGGGCCGTTCGCTTGCCGTCCGCGGTGACTGCCGTCCAGCCGTTGTCCCACATGGTCTCGCGCCAGGTACCCATCGTGATCATCGGTTCGATGGTGAACGTCATACCCGGTTCCATGACGGTCGCGGCCTCGGACGCGTAGTAGTGCGGTACGGACGGCGAGATGTGGAACTGCTGGCCGATACCGTGGCCCACGAACATCCGCACCACCCCATAGCGGTGGGCATGGGCGTGGGTCTCGATGGCCCGCCCGATGTCGGAGATCGGACGACCGGGTCGCACCGCTTCGATGCCGAGCGCCCGACACTCGCGTGTCACCTCGACCAGGGCACGCGACTCGGCGTCGACGTTTCCAACATAAAACGTGGCGTTGCAGTCGCCGTGAACGCCGCCGATGTAAGCGGTGACGTCGATGTTGACGATGTCGCCCTCGCGGAGTGGTCGGTCATCGGGGATGCCGTGGCAGATCACCTCGTTGACCGACGTGCAGATCGACTTGGGGTAGGCGTGGTAGTTGAGCGTCGACGGATAAGCGCCGCGCTCTATGTACGCGTCGTGGGCGACCAAGTCGAGGTCCTCGGTCGTCACTCCAGGAGCCACGGCGGCGCCCGACACCACGAGTACCTCGGCCGCCACTCGGCCGGCGACGCGCATCCTCTCGATCACGTCGGGGGACTTGACCATCGGCTCGTCCCACTTCTCGGGCGAGCCGCTCTGGTAGTAGTCGGTCGGGCTGATTCCAGGCGGCACGTCTCGCATGGGGCTCACCCGCCCGGGCAGGACCCGCCCCTCGGTCGACTTGTGGCAGCGCTTGTACTTTCGACCGCTCCCACACCAGCACAGATCGTTGGACTTGAGGGTTCGGGTCGCTACGTCGGAGCTCATTCCTGCACCAGCTCGATCAGGGTGCCGAACGCGGTCTTCGGGTGGAGGAAGGCGACGGTCGTGCCGCGCGACCCAGGTCGAGGCTCGGCGTCGATGGCCCGGGCCCCGGACGCGACGGCCCGATCCAAGGCCTCCTCGCAGTTCGCCACTCGGTATCCGACGTGGTGTATTCCCTCCCCCTTGGCTGCGAGGTATTTGGCCACGGGTGAATCGTCGCGAGTCGGCGTCAGCAGCTGGATGAAGGAATCCGCCACAGCCAGCAGCGCCTCCTCGACTCCATCCCGCTCCATCACCTCTCGATGGGTCACGGTGGCGCCAAAGGTCTCTGCGTACCAATCGATGGCGGCGTCGAGATCGCGAACTGCGATCGCTACGTGGTCCACCTCGGTCAGCGCCATCGGCCCACAGTACCGCCCGGCCGTAGACTCGACTCCATCGACCATAGGAGGGAACCATGCCCGGTTCGGTGATCGTCGCCGGAGCCCGCACTCCGATCGGCAAGCTCTCGGGAGCTTTCGCCGCTCTCTCGGCGGCCCAGCTTGGTGCTGTCGCCATACGAGCCGCGCTGGAACGCGCCGCGACCGCACCCGAGGAGGTCGACTACGTGATCATGGGACAAGTCCTGCTGGCCGGCACCGGTCAGGTGCCGGCCCGCCAAGCGGCGATCGGCGCCGGCATCCCCATGACGACGCCGGCGACGGTCGTCAACAAGGTCTGTCTCTCCGGCCTCAACTCCATTTACCAAGCCGACTTGATGATCTCGGCCGGCGATGCCGAAATCGTGGTCGCGGGCGGGATGGAATCGATGACCGCCGCCCCTCACATGCTTCTCGGTGCCCGCCAGGGCTACCGGCTTGGAGACGCTCCGCTTCGCGACGCCATGATGTACGACGGACTCGAAGACGCCCACAGCCACGAAGCCATGGGCCTCGACAGCGAACGACATCTCTCCCGGTTCCCTGGTGTCACCCGGGAACGCCAGGACTCGTTCGCGGCCGAGTCGCACGAGAGGGCGGCACGCGCCGCCAAGGACGGCCTCTTCGCCGCCGAGATCACTCCCGTCGAAGTGCCCCAGCGCAAAGGAGAACCGATCACCGTCAGCATCGACGAAGGCGTCCGCGCCGGCACCACGGCCGAGTCCCTCGGCGGCCTCAGGCCGGCCTTCAAGAAAGACGGTTCGATCACGGCCGGCAACGCCTCTCAGATATCCGACGGTGCATCAGCCGTGGTGGTCATGTCCGAATCCGCGGCGAAGCGCCACGGCGTGGAGCCACTGGGACGCGTGGTCAGCTACGGGATGGTGGCCGGACCCGACACGTGCCTGATGACCCAGCCCTCCGGCTCCTCCATGAAGGCGCTCGAGAAGGCCGGTTTGAAGGTCAAGGACGTGGCCGTCTTCGAGTTCAACGAGGCCTTCGCCGCGGTCGTGCTGGCGTCGGTCGACGACCTGTCACTGTCTCCTGACATCGTCAACCCTAATGGTGGGGCGGTTGCGCTCGGCCACCCCATCGGCGCGTCCGGCAACCGTCTGGCCCTGACCCTGCTGCACGAACTGCGGCGGCGCGGCGGCGGCATCGGCGTCGCCGCCTTGTGCGGGGGTGGAGGGCAAGGCGACGCCCTCGTGGTGCGGGCCTAGTCTCCTACTTCGCGGCGTCCCTCGAGGGCTCTACCGAGCGTGAGCTCGTCCGCGTATTCGAGGTCGCCACCGACGGGAAGCCCGCTGGCGATCCGGGTCACTTTGATCGGCAGCTCCTTGAGCAGCGACGCGAGATACAGAGCGGTGGCGTCGCCTTCGATATTGGGGTTGGTGCAGAGGATGACCTCCTTGATCCCTTCGGGATCCAGGCGGGCGAGCAGCTCACGTATGCGCAACTTGTCCGGGCCGATGCCGTCGATGGGGCTGATCGCTCCCTGCAGGACGTGGTAGCGGCCCCGATATTCGCGGGTCTTCTCAACCGCAATCACGTCTCGAGGTTCCTCGACCACGCACACGACCGAAGGGTCGCGCCGGGGGTCTCGGCATATCTCGCATTCGGGGGCTTCCTCGGCTGAATTCGTCCCCTCTGGAACCTCGGCGATGTTGAAGCACCGCCGGCACCACGAAACCCGCTCCTTGACCACCGCTATGGTCCGCGCCAAGCGGAGGGCGTCCTCGGGGGACAGCCTCAAGAGGTGGAAGGCGATCCTCTGGGCTGACTTGGGGCCGATGCCTGGCAGCCGGCCCAGTTCGTCGATGAGGTCTTGGACGGCAGCGGAGTACATCCGGCTTCCGACACTACCCGCCCGGATCTGCAACGCAGGCTATTAGCCGAGGAGCCCCCCGAGCGCCCCGCCGAGGTCGATGCCGCCGCCGGGGCCCCCGAACCCGGCGGTTCCGAGCGCGTTGGCGGTGAGGGCGCTGGCCTGCTCGACTGCGTCTCGGAGCGCGGCCAGAACCAGGTCCTGAAGGATCTCGACGTCGCCTGGATCGACCACGGAAACGTCGATGGTGACCTTCTGGAATTCGAGGCCACCGGTTACCTGGATGCGGACCGCGCCGCCACCGGCTCTTCCTTCGACTACCTGTGCGGCCGCCGCCCCTTGGGCCTCCTGCAGGCTCTGCTGGACCTGGCCGAGCTGCGACAGTAGGGCACCCAAGTCGAGTTGAGGCTCCTCGCCGCTGCTCACGGTGACACCTCCTCGGCACCGGGAAACGCCTCCAACAGGCGCTGCTCCGGCGACAATAGTCCCGGCGGGGCGTCTTCCAACTCGTCGATGTTGTACGCCGCGGGGTCCTCCGCAGGAGCATCAGGTGGGGACGGATCCGAAGCCGGCGCCCCTTCGGTTGGGCCGCCCTCATCAAGGACCAGCCGCAGCGGAACCGGTCGGCCGAAGTGCGCGGCCAGCGCCGCTTCGACTTCGGCCTGGCCGGCTCGGGCTCGTGTCAGCAAACCCCGGTCGGGCACCGCGTATATGGCTGCGTCTCCGACCGACACAAAGCGGCCCGATGCCACGTAGATCTTGACCGCGGGACGCAGGGCCGGAAGGACGTTGTCTCCCCAAGCGAGAGTGAGCTCCTCCCGGGTGGGAAGATCTACGGTGGCGGGGGTCGCCGCCGGAGGCGGCACCTCGACGGCCTGCGAGGCCGGCCCGGCGACAGGTGCGGGCGTCTCCGGAGGCGCCGCGACGGATGGCGGCGGGGACGGGGCCCGAAGGGCGCCGAGGGCCGGCATGGGTGGGGGCGGGCCGACGGAGGCTTCGGATCCGCCTCGAGGGCCGGTAGCCGGGCTCGGTTGAGCCCGTGGAGACGTGCGTGGCTGAGGTGCCGAACCCGAAGGCACTGCCGCCGACGGACGGACGGAGATCTCGGGTGCGGTCGACCCGGACTTTGACCCCAACATCTGTTCCAAGTGCTCGACGCGGGCGAGCAGGGCGGCGTTGGTCTCGTCGACCTCGGGAGCGGAGAGGCGAACCAGGGCGACTTCCAGGGTGGTACGGGGATCCGCGGCTTCGCGCATGTCGATCAGGGCCTGGCCGACCATCTCCATGGCCCGCACCAGCGAGGCCGGACCGAGGCGGCGGGCTTGGGCCTCGGCCTGGGCGGACGCGTCGTCAGAGAGCATGACGAGAGAGCGGGCCCGGGTGGCCAGGAAACCGTTGCGCAAGTATTCGAGCAGCTCGATACCAAGACGCCGAGGGTCGACACCGGCTTTGGCCGACTCGGCGACCTCCACCAAGACCCGGCCCGGCTCGCGATCGGCGATGGCATCGACCAGGTCGACCACGACCGCCGCTTCGTCCTCGGTTGCACCTGCGGCCGCCACTTGGTCGAGGGCGGATAGGGCGTCGCGAGCCGATCCGTGCCCCCGGCGCACGACGAGGTCGATGGCTTCGGAGGGGAGCCCGAGCGAAGCCTTGTCGTTGATCTCCCGCAGCAGCGATACCAACACCTCTGGTCCGAGCAGGCGGAACTCGAAATGCTGGGTACGGCTGCGAATGGTGGGCATGACCTTCTGGGGGTCGGTCGTGGCCAACACGAAAATTACATGCCTGGGCGGCTCCTCGAGGGTCTTGAGAAGGGCGCTCGAAGCGGCAGACGTCATCTGGTGGACCTCATCGACGATGTAGACCTTCCACCGGCCCGGAGTGCCCAGGGCTACCCGGCTCAGCAGATCCCGCATCTCGTCGATGCCGCGGTTGGTGGCGGAGTCGAGTTCCTGGACGTCCATGGACGAGCCGTGCCTTATGGCCACGCACGACTGGCAAGTCCCGTCCGGCTCGCCGTCCTGCGGACTCTCGCAGTTGAGTCCCATGGCCAGGATCCGCGCCGTGCTGGTCTTGCCGGTCCCACGCGGTCCACTGAACAGATAGGCGTGGGCAACCTTCCCGTCTCTGACTGCGGCCCGCAAGGCCCGGGTCACGTGCTCTTGGCCGAGCACGTCGGCGAAGCGCTGTGGACGGAAGCGCCGGTACAGGGCCTGGTAGGGGGCGGCGGGCTCGTCAGACACGGTGGCAGCCTATGTCGTCGATAGGACAGCGGGACCAGGCCCGGCGGGGGGCGCGACGAGACCTGGAACCCGGCGCGACGGTCAGGCAATCTGCGGCACACGGAACGATCCGCTGAGAGCTGCTGCCGTCAGGCCCTGACTCGGTTCACGGTGTTCTGTTGCGCAGGACCCGACCGCCGCGCCCGGCTCCAGGTCTCTATCCGAAAGGATAGCCTAGGACGCTTGGCATCAACCCCCGGAGGGGTGCGAGAGCGGCCGAATCGGCACGATTGGAAATCGTGTGTGGGGAAACCCACCGTGGGTTCAAATCCCACCCTCTCCGCTGCGACGAAATCCTCGGTCTCGGGACCTTTAGACGGTACGGCGGCCGGGGTAGGCCGCGCTCAGGGGCGCTCGAGTCTTGTCCTGCCCGTGACCGGTGCGTAATGTCCACACAACTGGGTGACGGGAGGATCAGCGATGAAGGCCAGGGGCAGGCAGCGTCTCTACTCGATCGGCGGGGCCGTCATGGCATTCTCGGCCCTGGTGACCACGGTGGGGACAGGGGTGACGTCGCAGGCCGTGGCCGCGACCGCGACCGCCGTCCCGAAGGTGCCGACTCCGCCAACCATCCAGTGGAGTCCCTGCACCGACCAGATCCTGGAGGCCTACCACGCCCAGTGCGGATATGTGTCCGTACCCCTCGACTACGGCCAGCCGAAAGGCGCCCACATCAAGATCGCCGTGTCGAAGATCAAGCACACCTCCTCCAAGGCCGACTACCAGGGGGACATCCTGACCAACCCGGGCGGCCCGGGAGGTTCCGGGCTGGACCTCAACCCGTATCTCATCGAGCCCCTGCAGTCGGAGGGGTTCGGGCCGGCCGCCGCCGATTACGACTGGATCGGCTTCGATCCCCGAGGCGTCGGGTCGAGCCTCCCCGCCATCACCTGCGTACCCGACTACTTCAGCGCGAACCGGCCGAACTACGACCCGCAGACCAAGAACCTCCTCGACTACTGGCTGTCCGAGTCGCAGTCCTACGCCCAGGCATGCGATGACCAAAGTGCCGAGCAGTCCGCTCTCCTGCACAACATGACGACGGTCGACGTAGCCATGGACATGGACAGCATCCGCCAAGCCCTGGGCCAGTCACAAATCACCTACTACGGGTTCTCCTACGGCACCGACCTCGGCCAGGTGTACTCGACACTTTTCCCGACCCACGTCCGCAGACTGATCATGGACAGCAACGTCGATCCGTTGCGCGACGGGTACCAGGACTTCAACCTCGACCAGGACGGTCCTTTCAACCGCAACGGCGACATCTGGTTCGCCTGGCTGGCCAAGTACGACGACGTGTACCACCTCGGTTCGACCGAGACCGCCGTCCAGGACCTTTACTACGCCACCCAGGAACAACTCGGGAACGCCCCTGCCGGGGGCATCGTCGGCCCTGACGAGTGGAATGACATCTTCCTCGAGGCCGGCTACTACGAGCAGACCTGGCTGCAGCTCGGCAAGGTGTTCTCCGATTGGGTCAATAAGCATGACTCCGCCGCCGCCAAGAAATTGGTGAATCTGTACGAGGAGATCGACGCTCCGGGCAACGACAACGAGTTCGCCGTCTACCTGTCGGTGCTCTGCACCGACTCGCAATGGCCGCTCAACTGGAGCGTCTGGAACCGAAATGTATCGGCCATCAACGAAACGGCCCCCTTCGAGACGTGGGACAACGCCTGGTTCAACGCCCCGTGCATCTTCTGGTCGGCCCCGTCCTCCACCCAGTTCAAGGTCAACGGCTTGGGCATCAGCAGCGCTTTGCTGATCGACGAGACACTCGACGCGGCGACGCCCTTCCAGGGCAGTGAGGTGGTACGCCAGCTCTTCCCCAACTCGGTCCTGCTGGCCGAACCGGGTGGCACCAGCCACGCCGACTCGTTGTCGGGCGACCTGTGTGTGGACGGCACGATCGCCGCTTACCTCGAAAGCGGGGCGCTGCCCAAGCGCCAACCGGGCGCCAAGTGGGACAAGACCTGCGCTCCTCTCCCCCCGCCGGTTCCTACCGGGGGCGGCAGCCAGAACGCGGCTCAAGGACCGCCGACATTCGAGGGGAACGGGCTCGCGACCTTCTCCAGCGATTTGCGCTAGTCGGAAAAGCCGCCCTCTCGGCCAGATTGGTGGTGAGCTTTGCTCTGTTCGAGAACGATCACGGGTTGGCGCCGCCTCTCGAAGCGCTCCCGGCACCGCCCGGAACAGAAGTAGACGCGGGCGCCGTCGAGGTCGGTTGAAGCCGGCGCATGCTGGATCTCGACTTGCATGCCGCACACCGGGTCTCGGCCATAAGGCGACCCAGCCGCTGAACGACCTGGACGGCGGTAAAGCCGGTAGAGCCCGGCGAAGGCCACCAAAGCAATCACGTCGAGGATCGTGGTGTAGTTGAAGCGAAGGGTGTCCCCGGCAACGATCTCAGGCCGGGTGCCCGGCACCCAGCCGAGCGCCTTGAATAGGTACTCGGTGATCAGCCCGGCCAGCGACATGACGACCCAGAACACGGCGAGCATGCGCAAAGCCATCCGCCTTCCATACTGCTTGCGGTAGATGAGTAGCAGCGGAAGGGTGATCAGGTCGGCGAAGATGAAGCTGACCGCGCCACCGAAGCTGATCCCCCCCTTCCACAGCGCCGCTGCCAGCGGAACATTGCCGATCGAGCAGACGAAGCTGACGATGGCCACGAACGGCCCGACGGTGACATTTTCCAAGCTGGTCCAGAAGCCGTGGCCGTGAATAAATACGTCGTTCCACAGCTGCGTGGGTACCAGCACGCTCAGAAAGCCGGCGACCAGGAAACCGACGACCATCTCCTTGCGGAGCATTCGAAGGTCGCTCATGGTGTAGCCGGCCGCGTCTGCCCAGCCCGCCCTCGACCGGAGCCGCACTCTGATCGGCTGCTGCAGCTCCGCGTCGTCCGGTCCGTGTTGGTGGGCGAGGCCGCCGTGCTCGCCGTCGGCCACGGCGCGAGCCTCAGCCAAGGCCCGGCCGCGGAACCACAAACCGCCGGCGCCCGCCAAGAGGGCGATCATGATGACCCCTCCGACGAACTCCGCGGCCATGAACTGCCAGCCGATCAGGACCACCAGGACGATGCCTAGCTCGAACACCAGGTTCGTCGAAGCGAACATGAAGACCATGGCAGCCAGAAAGTCGGCACCCCGGGCGAATAGCGACTTGGCCATGGCCGAGGCGGCGTAAGAGCAGGACGACGAGATCATGCCGTAGATCGAGGCGCGAGCGACCGTCGCCGGGCGGTGGTCCCCGAGGCGACGCTGCATGGCGCCTCGAGATACGAAAGCCTGGACGGCTCCGGACAGGCCGAAGCCGAGAACGAGCGCCCAGAGGGTGTCCCAAAACATGTAGAAGCTCTCCCGGACGCTGCGTCCGGCGTCGGTAAGGAATCGGGTCGCCGTCAGGCTGGCGAGCAGGCCGGCGTGCACCAATTCCTCCCCTTCGAACGACGGTGGCTCCCGGCTGGTTGGCGGCCTAGACGGCCGCGAAGGTTGCTGGTGCAGTTCCGCGGCTGGGTCGATGGCTGGCTCTCCTGGTAGTCGACAGGGGGCGCAGTCATGAGCGCACCAACCGCTCGATCGCGGCCTGCGCTTCCTTGAGCTTGTCCTCAGCAGCCGTGCCGCCCTCCGCCAGCGCGCCCTGGACACAGTGTGACAAATGATCGCCGAGCAGCTGCAGCGCCACCGACTGCAGCGCCTTGGTAGCCGCCGACACCTGGGTCAGGACGTCGATGCAGTAGGTGTCCTCGTCCACCATGCGTTGCAGACCCCGGATCTGACCTTCAATGCGCTTCAGGCGCTTCTGGACGTCCTCCTTGTTGCTGGTGTACCCGACCATGGCGGTTTCCTCCATGGGTCATTATACCCCTAGGGGGTATGGGTAGACAGCGCCTTATCGGGGAAGGCCGAATGGGCGCGGCGCGACAGGGTCAACCAACAGTTGCACGCGAGCCCGGCGCCGTCGGAACGCCGGGACGCCGCCGTTTTAGACGAGGAGCGCTTCCAACTGCGAACGGTCCGGCCCGGGGGTCGAGTACGGCGGGTTAGCGAGCGCGACCTCAATGACGCGTTCGAACACCCCGGGGCGGGTCAAGACGTCCATCGGCAGGGAATAGCAACTTCGTACTTCGGAGAACCACGCCAGGACGCGAGCGTCGTGGTGACTGGCCGTGTAAAACGCTCGGGCTCCCGCCACGTTCGGGTCCTCGGGGTCGTGGGGATCCGGTCGGCCGAGTCGGTGGGCCTCCACTTCGGGGCCCCGCAACCGGTCGAATGCGACGGTCGCGTCGTGCCAAGGCGCAGCCTGCATCTGCGTCACTTCGTCCCAGGAGTTCGCCATCGCGGCCGGTCTGTCGACGATCCCGGAGATCGAGTCGGTAACTGCGACGGCGTGCTTGAGCCCGAGCGTGATGCCTCGACCGATCGAGGGGTTCGTAAAGCCCCAGGCGTCGCCTACTGGCACCAGTCCGGTGGCGCAGGGTCGACCGTCCACGACGAACTGCCGCGTGGTGTTGGCGGTGCTGGCCATGGAGATGACGTCGGTAATCGCTTCGCCTTCGACCCAGTGTGCGTGCAGGGGCAACGAGCGGACCACCCGGTCGAATACCTCGGGGTCGCGCACCTTTCGCATGGCTTTGTCATTGGGCGAGTGGTATAGCGTCACGCTCCAGCAGTCGTCGTCCCCGGGCACGGTGAGGACAGAGAACGACCCCACCGCGGATAGCAGGTCGGCTCGGTATTCGGGTGGGTGAGGCGCTCGGTAGTAGCGGGTGTTGTACACGAACCCGATGTCCTCGGAGCGCTCGGGTGGCCGTCGGCCACCGGCTGCTTCCACCAGGGCCGGCACAGGCGTTCGGCGTCCGGCCGCATCCACTATGAGCTCACCCGACACCGTTTCACCGGACTTGGTCTTGACCCCGATCACGTGGGGCACCCCGTCGATCACCTCGGGACCGGTAACCAACTCGGACACTGGGCTGTCGTGACGGATCTCCACGTCTGGACAGGACCGGGCCGCGGCCGCGAATCCGAACTCGAGAACCGGCCGCCGACAGGTAGTGAGGGTCTCGAAGGCCGAGAAGTCGACGTCCTCCGAGCCCTGGGGCAGGTTTCGGGCGAGGTGTTCGGCCAAGTTGAAGCGCACGGCCCCCGCCGCGACCAACTGGTCGGCCACCTCGGGCAGGCGCTCCTCCAGCACGGCTCGGCCGCAGGGTTGAAGGAAGTGGACTTGGCGGAACTGGGCCACGCTGCGCCGCTCCCAGTCGTCCCAGGCTCGTACCGCCTCATCGGGCGCGGCGCCATCGCGATCGAGCACCACGACTTGCAAACCTTGCTGGGCCAGGAGCATCGCGGTTGCCAGGCCGGTAGGTCCGCCGCCGATCACAACCGCTTTGGACATAGCGATCCTTTCGCAGCCTCCTGCGCAGGAGCGGCTGAGCGGGCCTAGATTACTCCGATGATCGTTTTCGTTCACGGGGTGCCCGAGACCGCGGCACTGTGGGACGACGTCCGCTCCCACCTCGGCTCCGAATCTGCAGCCCTGGCCATGCCCGGGTTTGGTTGCCCACGACCCTCGGGGTTCGGCGCGTCCAAGGACGACTACGCGGCCTGGTTGGTGGACGAGCTCGACAACTTCGCCGAGCCGGTTGATCTGGTGGGCCACGACTGGGGCGCGGGACTGACTTACCGTGTGGCCACGGCCCACGGGGATCGCATCCGCTCCTGGGTCGCCGACGTGGCCAACATCATGCACTCCGAATATGAATGGCACGACTTCGCTCGTATTTGGCAGACGCCTGGCGACGGAGAGGCGTTCTTCGCCGGTCAGATCTCCGCGTCTCCCGAAGATCGGGCTGTGATCTTCGAAGGCTTGGGCGTGCCCCACGACCGCGCGGTGGCGCTAGCGTCGGCCACAGACGAGACGATGGCTTCGTGCATCCTCGACCTCTACCGATCGGCCACACCCAACGTGTACGCCGACTGGAAGGACGGCTTTGGTCCCACCTCGGCACCTGGCCTGGTGCTCTGGCCGACAGAGGATCCCTTCGGTGAGGAGACCAAATCCCGTCAAGTGGCAGAGATGCTCGGGGCCCGACACCGCGCCCTGGACGGGCTCAGCCACTGGTGGCCCCTCCAGGACCCGGCTAGCGGCGCCGCCGTGGTGGCGGAGTTCGTGGCGTCCCTCGACTGAATCAGCAACAGGCCATCGCTACCGGTAACGCCCGTGAGGCTGGGGCGGCTCGGCGGGCGGGTCGTGCCTCCGTGGCATCATGGCCTAGTTTCGGGGCATGGCCGAAGTGGTGCTAGTGCATGGGGCCTGGCACGGAGCGTGGTGCTGGGACAAGGTGGTCGCGGAACTCGATCGCAGGGAGGTCGCCAACACCGCGGTCGAGCTACCACTGTCTGGCTTCGAGGATGACGTCGCCGCGGCCCGGGCGGTCATCGAGGCGGCCGGACCAGGGGCGGTCGTGTGCGGGCATTCCTACGGCGGGCTGGTCATCTCTGCGGCCGCATATGGCGCCACCGAGGTGGCCCGCTTGGTCTACCTGGCCGCCCTGATGAGCGAGCAGGGCGAGGATCTGGGCGACCTGTTGGGTGCCGACTCGTCGGGGCTCATGGATGCTCTCGTCTTCGACGAGAAGGGATACATGACGGTTGAACCGACTCGCATCCATGAGATTTTCTATGCCGACAGTTCAGCCGAGGAAGCGGGCCGCTGTGCCGCTCTTCTCCGACCCATGCCCGCGGGAGCGATATCCGCTCACGCCGCGCCCCCGGCCTGGCTATCCATCCCGTCGACCTACGTGGTCTGCGCCAATGACCAGGCCATACCCCCTCCGTCTCAACGTCGAATGGCGCTCAGAGCCACGTCCACCGTCGAATGGCCCTGCGACCACTCCCCGTTCCTGACCCGACCAGGTGCAATCGCGACATTGCTACAGGAAGCCTTGGCACAGTAGGGACCCGCCCGGGTGGGACGACGCCTCCGTCAGCCTGGGTGACGCCCTTGTAAGGTCTCGGCGATGAGTCGCCTCGGAGTCGTCGCGGCCCTGCTGTGTGCGGGCTTCTTGGGGGCGTGCGGTAGCGGCCACCCATCCCAGGGTATTTCGACGACGTCGAGCGGATCCCTACCCGCCGTTTCCAACGCCACCAACTTGCACCTCGAACCCGCCATCGGGGCCGGTTCATCTCCGGCGCCTACCACTCTGATGACGAAAGACCTGGTCGTCGGCGAGGGTGCGACGGCTGTCAAGTCGGACACCGTCGTCGTTCAGTACGTCGGCGCCAACTACTCCGACGGAAAGGACTTCGATTCGAGCTGGGAGCGCGGTCAGCCGACCACCTTCCCGCTAAGCCAGGTGGTTCCCGGCTTCGCCCAGGGCATCGTCGGAATGAAACTGGGAGGGCGACGCGAGATCGTCATCCCTCCGGCGCTCGGATACGGCGCGGTCGGCTCCCCGCCGGCCATCTCGCCCAACGAGACGCTCGTGTTCGTCGTCGACCTGATCTCGATCCAGTAGACCCGCCAGTTCGACGGCCGCCTGGGCCGTCGACCACATCGCGTCGACCGGCCTAGAGCTTCGGCAGAACTTCCGTTGCGAGCTCCTTCTCATCCGACAAGGACGGCGGGGTGCCCGGCGGGGCGACCGCAATCCGGAGATAGTCGCTGTCGGCCGTCAGGACGCTGAGAGAGCAGCAGCCGTCGAAATAGGCCTGGCTCCCGTAGCCACTCACGGCCTGGGCCGGGACCTTGCCCTTGTAGTCGTTGTACCGCTTCAAAGCGTCTGCGCCTTTGACCACCACCACCCGGACCGTGTCCGGCTGCGAATTGTTTGGAGTTCTGGGGGTGGGCGCCGAAGGCCCGTAGAAGACGCAGGCGAGGCCCCCCTCGACGGTGGCGTTTCCGAGGATGCCGGCGCTCACCGACTGGCCGATGGCGCTGGCCGCCTCGGCTTGGGTGACCACCAGACAGGAGTCGAAGTTGGCCGTCGTGGCGACGGCGGTGGTGGTCGATGGCACCGAGGCCGGCGACGTCGTGCTAGGGCTCGAAGGTACCGACGGGGCGGTCGTGGTGGGAGCGCTCGTCTTCGATGATGACGAGCCGCACGCCGCCAGCAGGATGGCGGCCGAAACGGCGGCCACGATACGGGCCAGACCCAGACGCAGCCTCATGGAACCTCCTGATCGAATTGTGCGCAAGGTGGTACACCGGAGCGCACTTCCGAGGGACCGCCCTCGAAGGCGACGCGTGCCTTCAAGATCATCGCGGACCCGAGCCCGCCGGGGTGCGATGGTGGGCCGGTTCGACCGCACCGCGGCTCGCTGCGGAAGGGCTGAACGCCGCCATCAGGAATGTGCAACTCTGAGGCGGTGGGCTCAGACGCCATCGAAGTCGGCTCGCTGTTACGGCGCGGCAGGGACTTGCAGGACGCAGCCGTGGTGGCGGCGCGGGCGTTTCACGACGACCCGTTTTTCGAGTACCTCGACCCCAGGCCCATCACCAGGGCCAGGGGCCTCGTCATCTTTTGGCGCGCCACCTTGGCCGCGCTGGGACCGACAGCTGTTCTCACCGGGGCCCGACGCTCAGACGGACGCCTCGTCGGCGTGGCCGCTGTGGTACCGCCTGGAGGCTATCCGTTGACTGCAGCGGGCCAGGCCAGGCAGATGGTCGGAGCCTTCCGGGCCATGATCGTTCGCCCGCCGGCTCTCCGGGACGGATTGCGGTACCTGCTCGCCATCGACAAGGCCCACCCGAAGGAACCCGTGTCGTACCTACTGCTCCTGGTCGTCGACCCATCCGCTCAACGCCGCGGCCTGGGCGCCCGCCTCCAGGAGGGAATGTTGACCACCGCCGACCGCGACGGACTGGACTGCTACCTCGAGACACAAAAGCAGGAGAACCTGGCCTACTACCGGCGCTTCGGATACGAAGTGGCCGACGAGCTGCGTCCGGTCAAGGCCGGACCCTCGTTGTGGACCATGAGGCGTCCCGCCCGTTGAAGTTGCCGAGGCTGCCCAGCCGAGCACGTGCAGCCGACGGTCCCGTAACATTGAGCGCGAGTGCTCGCACTGAATCGACCTTTTACGGGAGGGTGCCGTGACCACAGAGGCTTATCGGGTCCACGTCGATCCGGATAAATGCCAGGGGCACAACCGCTGCTACAGCCTGGCGCCGGAGCTGTTCGACACCGACGACTTGGGCATGGCGTCGGAACTCGGCGACGGAACCGTGGCTCCCGACCTTCTGGACAAGGCCCGTCGCGCCGTTGCCAATTGTCCCGAGTACGCCATCTCTTTGACGGAGGTCCAACCGTGACCAGTCGCCACGCGCCGGTTGCCGACTGGACCAGCGACTTCGATCACACCGATCCGACGTGGGTGGCCGACCCGTACCCCATTTGGGAAGACCTGCGCCAGAAGTGCCCGGTGGCCCACAGCGATCGATATGGCGGCACTTGGCTGCCGGTGACCCACGAGTATGTTTCCGAGGTCGCCTACGACACCGAGCACTTCACTTCCCGGTCTGTGGTGGTCAGCGAGGTGCGGCCCGGGCCCGAGGACCTGCCGGCGCCCATCGGGGTGGCCCCGCCAATCACGTCCGACCCGCCATTCCACTCGATAGCTCGGCGCATGCTGCTCCCGGCGTTCGGCCCGAAGCCGATCGCGGCCCTCGAGCCCTTTACCCGCGACTTGTGCCGGCAGCTTCTTAAAGAGACGGCCGGACAGGCCACCTTCGATGCGGCCGTCGAGTTCGCCCAACACATACCGGTCCGGGTGATCGTGCAGATGCTCGGGTTCCCGCAAGAAGATGCCGACATTTTCCGGCATTTCATCCGCCAGGTCCTCGAAGACGTCGACCAGTCCCCGGAAGAGCGCCAGGAGCTGATCAATCAGGGCGAGATCGACGCCTACATGGACAACCAGATAGCCGAGCACGTGGCCAACCCACGCGACGACTTGACGTCGTTCCTCGTCCAAGCCGAGATCGACGGAAACAAGCTGGCTCCGGAGCACATTCGCGGCACCATGGTCCTGCTCATGATCGCGGGCATCGATACCACCTGGTCGGCGATCGGCGCCTCGCTGTGGCACCTGGCCCGCCACCCGGGCGACCGCCGCCGCCTGTCCGCCGAGCCGGCGTTGATGGACACCGCGGTCGAAGAATTCTTGCGGGCGTACGCGCCGGTCACCATGGCGCGCCTCGTCGCCCAGGATTTCGACTTCCACGGGCAGCAGCTCAAGGAGGGGGACTGGCTGCTGCTCCCATTCCCTTCTGCGAACCGCGACCCCGCGGCTTTCACCGACCCCGACACGGTGCAACTCGACCGTGACCACAACCGCCACGCCGCCTTCGGCCTGGGCATCCATCGTTGCCTCGGGTCCAACCTGGCGCGCATGGAGCTACGGGTGGCCCTGCAGGAGTGGATGGCCGTCTACCCGGAGTTCGAGCTGGCCGACCCGTCCGCGGTGACCTGGTCTTCCGGGCAGGTGCGCGGGCCCCGTACCCTTCCTCTTCGGATCCTGTAAAGAACGATCGGCCCCATGCCGATCGGTTGGTGATGCCTGGCGAAGACGCGCACTGCCCCGGGTGCGGGGCCCCCATGACGCGGGCCGCCGACCACGGGGTCCGCTTCGAGTGCGGCCAGTGCGGCGGACGGCTCCTCGGGCTCAGCCCTTTCGAGCAACTCCTTCAAGACGGTGTCGGAGCGCGCCTGTGGGTGGCATCGAGCAGTGGGGCCGCCGGAGGGCCGTGCCCTTTCTGTGGTCAAGCCATGCATCATGCGGGTGAAGGCGCCGACGCCGCGGCCGGCTTCTTGATGTGCCGGACGTGCCAGGAGGTCTGGATCCCGGCCGATGCCGGGGACTGGTTGGGCGCCCACGCCCACCCGGGCGCCCTGCTGCCGGCCCGGGCTGGCACCCGGGCCGATCGCTGCGGCACGTGCGGGGCGCCCTTGGAGCCCGACGAGATGGGCCGCTGCCGCTTCTGTCACACCCAGCTCACCGCGCCCGAGCCGATCGTCGTGAACATCCAGGGAGCGCCCGCCGGTACGGGTAACAAGCTGTTGGACGCCGTCGTCGGCCTCCTCAACGCACCTATCGAATAAGACAGTTCTTCCTACCTGTCTTATACTCCACGCATGACGTCAGTCCTGCCTGGATCGGTCGAGTTCATCCCCTGCAGCGGCGAGACGTGGCGCGACCCGTTCGCCATGTATGCGGACCTTCGCGATCACGACCCGGTGCACCACGTCCAGGGTGGTGATTACTGGGTGCTCTCCCGCTTCGACCACGTCTTCGAAGCGGCCCGCGATCACGAGCGCTTCTCCTCCGCCCAGGGACTTACCTTTACTTACGGGGACATGTCGCAGGCGGGGCTGGAGGAGGTGCGGCCGATAGTCATGCTCGACCCCCCCGAGCACACGGAATTCCGCCGGCTGGTCGGCCGGGGCTTCACGCCCCGCCAAGTATCCGAAGTCGAGCCGGCCGTGCGCTCCTTCGTCGTGGAGCGGATAGAACGGCTGCGGGACAGCGGCGGAGGGGACGTCGTGGCGGACGTTTTCAAGCCGCTTCCCAGCATGGTCGTGGCCCACTACCTGGGTGTCCCGGCCGAGGATCGCGACCGCTTCGACGGGTGGACCCAAGCGATCGTCGCCGCTACCGCCAACGGTGACCCGCTACAAGCGCCCAACGCGGTGGGCGAGCTGTTTTCGTACTTCTCCGATCTCATCGAGCGGCGCCGCGCCGACCCCGGAGTCGACACCATGTCGCTGCTGGCAGCCGCCGGCGGAGACAAGGTCTCGATAATGCAGGCGCTCGGGTTCGCCTTCACCATGGTGACGGGAGGCAATGACACCACAACCGGGCTGCTCGGCGGGGCCGCCGAGCTTCTGACCGCCCACCCTGACCAGAGGGCGGTGCTCATCGATGACCCCTCGACCATTCCTGTCGGCGTCGAGGAGCTCCTGCGCCTCACTTCTCCCGTTCAAGCGTTGGCCCGCACCCTCACGACGGACGTGGAAATCGATGGCGTCACCGTTCCCGCCGGGCGGCGGGCGCTGTTGCTGTACGCCTCCGCCAACCGCGATCAGAGGAGGTTCGGAGACGACGCCGGGACCCTCGATATGCGGCGCAATCCGAGGCCGATCATGGCCTTTGGCTACGGCGCCCACCACTGCCTGGGCGCAGCCGCGGCGCGCCTCCAAGCTCGAGTGGCGTTGGAGGAGCTCCTGGCCAGATGCCCTCGCTTCAGCGTGGACGCTCGAGGCGGAGAGTTCGCGCCTGGACACTTCGTTCGCCGATACCAAAGCCTCCCGTTCGACCCAGAAGGCCTGACGTGACGACCCGGCGGTGGCTGCGGGAGGGGCGCAGCGACCTGGCGTCCGACCGCATCCTCGACGCCGCGGCGCAAGTCTTCGTCCGCCAAGGCGTGGCCCGTACGAGCATGGCCGACGTGGCGCGCGAAGCAGGGTGCTCGCGCGCCACCCTCTACCGGTACTTCGACGACCGACCGGCCCTGCGAACCGCCTTCGTGCATCGCGAGACCCGCAAGTTGGCAGCAGAGGTGGCCGCCGAAATCGCAGCCGTGGAGGACGAGACGGAGCGAGTGGTCGAGGCGATCATGCTGTGCGTTTCGAAAGTGAGGGCCCGACCCACCCTGCACGCCTGGTTCGCCACTGACAACGTCGGAATCACCCGCGACCTGATCGCCTCTTCCGCGGTGATCGAAGGGGTGGTGGCCGCCTTTTTGGGTCGTTCGGGCGATCCCGAGGAGGCCGAGTGGATGGTGCGCACCGTGGTGTCCCTAGCCGTGCTGCCGGGTGCGGATGCTGACTCCGAGAGGTCGATGGTCCGCCGCTTCGTCGCCCCGGCGCTGGCGTCCTGGTCAGGAGATCGGGGCTTGCGCTCCCAGCTCTCCTAGCGCCGCACTGATGGCGTTGACCGACTCGAAGGTGCTTTTGCGGAGCATCTCGTCGGGGAACTCGATGTCAAAGGAGTCCTCCAGGGCGAGCATGACGTTGACGCTGGCGTGGGAAGTCATCCCCAGATCGAACAGGTCGGCGTCGCCGTCCAAGTCCGCCCCTTCTATAGGCAACCCACCGTGCTCGGCGAGGACGCGACGAACTTCCGCCTCGGCCGGGCTCACGCCCCCGCTCCGGCCTGGCACAGCCCGACGACCGTTGCGGTAGCCACCCCGGCTCCGTGGCTCATGCTCATCGAGAGGTGCGTGACTCCAGCCTCATCGGCCAGTCGCCGAGCGGATTCACCCAGAGAAATCTCGCACCACCCGCCCGGTCGCCGTCGGACCTCGATGGATTTCCACCCCGGATCGTTGTCCTTCACCCGAAGCAGCTTGATCATCGCCTCCTTGGCGGCGAAGCGGGCTGCCAGGCCGGGGGCCGACTCAACCCTGGCCCCGCCGCAGCACTCCACCTCGTGTTCGGTGTACAGCCGTCGCACGTAACGATCGCCGAAATGGGCGATCGATTGAGCGACCTCGGCGATCGACTGGACGTCGGTCCCGACCCGCACTTCGAAGTCATCACAGTCCACGTCTCGACTATCCCTTGCCGGTAAAGGTCCGGACACTAGGTCAGAACCGGCTCCGTCATCCGAGCCGTATGTTAGGCGAGGCTTGCTCTGGAGTGATGCTGCCACCGCGAGTTCGACTCCTTGGGCCACTTGCTACAGTTCAGGCCATGGGGATCGGCCCGCTCGACCTCTGGCGGACACTCGGGTCAAGCGCTCGGTTATGGGCGGCACCGGACCTCCACGTTGTGACGTCCGACAGCTGGGTCGCGTTCAGCGGGGAGAAGAACGTCAACTACAACCTGGCGTGCTGCCACGCGGCCAGCCCGACCGTCCTCGTCGAGCAGTGCCTCCAGCCGGTCCTCGAACTTGGCCAGCCGGCGATCATCATGCTGGCCGGTTCAGGGCTCGCCGCCGCCCAAGCGTTAGCCGACGCCCATTGGGTGACCGTCGGTGCGCTCCCACTAATGACCCTGCGCAAGCCGACGGGCCCCCTGCCTTCCGGAACGGGCGGCTCGGCGCTCACCAAGCACGAACTACCCCTCGCACGAGAACTCCTGGCGACGACTTACGGGCTGGACGAAGGGTCGGCGATGGCCGCTGCTCCCGATCGAGCCCTCGAGGATGCAGGCACCGCCGTCTGGGGATTGTTCGACCAGGACCGGCTCGTCTCCTGCGCTACCACGGTCGTCGAAGATGGGTGGGTCGCTTTGTGGTCGATGGCCACGCGGCCCGACAGTCAAGGCCACGGGTACGGACGGCGTCTGCTCCAGACGGCCCTGCGCCAGGAGTTTGACAACGGAGCCACGGGTTCGCTGCTGCACTCGTCGGTAGCAGGCGAAAAGCTGTATCGATCGCTTGGATACGAAGTCGTGGAGTACTGGCAGCTGTGGTCTCGCCCCCGATGGGTCATCGGATACGCGTAGCCTCTCCTACTCCGGACGGTAAGGGGTGCAGTGGTCTTAGCTGACGATTCCGATGCGCAAGGAATGACCTCCCTGCCGCACCGTTGGCGAAGCCCGGTTCGCGGGCCCTGGCTTACGTCTGTCTTCGGGCTCGTCCTGCTGATCGGCATCCCGATCGAGTTCATCACAGGTCTTCTCTCCTACGCCGCCTACGACCCCAAGTTGGGCTCAAATGACCCCAACCCCTCCCACGGCGCGTTCGGGCTCTACGTCTTCAACTGGATCACCGAACCAAGTTGGTTGTACCGCCTCATCGAGGGCGTGCACGTCGTCCTGGGCCTGGTCCTGGTTCCCGTCGTCCTGGCCAAGCTCTGGTCGGTGATTCCCCAGCTGTTCGCCTGGCCGCCCTTCCAGTCGCTAGCTCGCCTGCTCGAGCGGATCAGCCTGATGATGGTCGTAGGCGGGATCGTCTTCGAGATGACCACCGGCATCCTCTACATCGATTACTACCAGAAGTACGGGTTCTCCTTTTACACCGGGCACTTCTACGGCGCTTGGATCTTCATGTCCGGCTTCACCGTGCACGTGATCCTCAAGTTTCCCAAAATGGTCCGCTCGCTGAAGTCCCGCCGGCTCCGCACCGAGCTCCGCACCGGGCTGGCGGGCACCCTCCCCGAGCCTGCCGACGATGTTCTGGTGGCAAGTCATCCCGACCCTCCGACCATCTCGCGCCGCGGGGTGCTCGCCATGGTCGCAGGCTCCTCGCTCTCGGTCTTCCTGCTCACCGCGGGCGACACGATCGGGGGGGCGATGCGTCGCCTCGACCTGTTAGGAACCCGTGTCGGCGCGCCCGGGGTCGGACCCAACCACTTCCCGGTCAACCACACCGCGGCCGCTCAGGGGGTGGGACCACTACAGACCGGGGCCGCCTGGCGACTCGAACTGGTGGGCTCCGAGCGCATCTCGCTCAGCCGGGACGAGCTGCTGGTCATGTCGCAACTCACCGAAGTTCTACCGATCGCTTGCACCGAAGGATGGTCGACGGTGCAGCGCTGGACCGGGGTTCCTCTGGCCGACCTGGCCCGGCTCGCCGGCGCGGCCAACGCCACGTCTGCTCTGCTGGAGACGCTCGATGCCAGCCCGACCTACATTTCAGGGTCCCAAGTTCACGCCCGGCAGTCGCTGCTCGCGCTGCGGGTCAACGGAGCCGACCTGTCGCTTGACCACGGGTATCCGGCTCGGGTGATGATCCCTAACGCGCCCGGTACCCACAACAAGAAGTGGATGCAGCGCATCACTTTTTTCGAGGTCGACTGATGCGCTGGCTGCGACGACACTACGGAGCCCATCCCATCCATCTGCTGCTCATGCTGGCGTGCTTCTCCGTCGCCGGATACGCGCTGACCCGGATCCACGCCCAAGGCGGTATCAGCCGCATCGTCCTGTGGTTCGCGGCGGTGCTGATCCTCCACGATCTGATCGGTTGGCCCTTGTACACCTGGGCCGACCGCACCTTGCTTCGCCTGTCCTCGCGCCCCCGCCCCGACCGACCGGCAAGCGTCCCGTGGATCAACCACGTCCGGGTCCCGGTTTTCTTGTCGGGGGTCCTTCTTCTCATCTCGTTCCCGCTCGTGCTCCGGCTTTCGGCGGCCGACTATGCCAGTCTCAGCGGTACTAGCGAGTCAGGCTATTTCGGGCACTGGCTCCTGGTCACCGGGCTGTTCTTCGCCATTTCAGCCGCCGTTTACGCGCTACGGCTGCTGAAGATTCGTCTCCGGCCACACCCCTCAGAGCCCTCGCCGAAGCTACTTGGGCGACCGACGGCCGGATCTTAAGCTTCGCTGGGGGTAAAACCCAGGAGCCGCCCAAGTGGTTTCGGCGCGGCTCTCAGGGTGACCGCCGGGACGCCGAAGCCCTGCCGGCCGGGCCAGCAGGAGAAAACTCCCGAAGGCCGGCTTCCGTCAACAGCCGCCGCTCGTCCAGCTTGCTGGCCTTGGTGAGCGGCAGCGAGTCGACCAGCTGGATCCGGTTGGGCAGCATCGTGTCAGGGAGAACTTGGCGGGCGGCTCGCTGAAGGTCGAGCGGGGTCACGCCTGGATTGGCGACGACGAACGCGACGATGCCGACCTGCCCGTCGTCGTCGAAAGTCACGCACACGGCTGACGACACCCCCGCCAGGGCCCGAAATGACTCGCCCATCTCGATGAGCGAGATCCGCACCCCGCTCCGCTTCACGACCCGGTCGGCCCGGTCGACGTACACGTAGTCGCCGCCACCGTCTCGGTACACCAGGTCGCCGGTGCGGTAGACCGTCTCTCCGGGCACGACGTCGCCACGAAGCACTTCGGCGGTGAGCCCGGGCTCACCCCAGTAGCCGTCCATGAGCTGCGCCCCTCCGATGTACAGCTCACCCACGAGGCCGCCCTTCTCGACAATTTCCCCCTGGTCGTCAACGAGGTAGAACCTCACGCCGGGGTGCGGCTGCCCGATGGGCACGGTCCCGTCGGTGATCAGGTTGGGGGTGACCTCGACATGCGTCACGGCGATAGTGGTCTCGGTTGGGCCGTACCGGTTGAATACGCGCACTTGAGGTGCGGCCTCCCAAAAGGCCCGGATGTCAGCGGCAGAGCTGGCCTCGCCGCCGAGTGCGACCGAGTCGAGCGCCGTACCTGCCAGCTTGTTGACTTGTGGGCTCGACAGCAACAGCCTCAGATAACTGGGAGAGAAGCCGGTGTGCGTGATGCCTTCCTGGATCACCGCGTTGAAAAACGTTCGGGGGTACAGCAGCGCCTCGCGGGGCCGGAGCACCACCGCCCCTCCCGAGAACAGCGTCGGGAAAAGGGTCCCAAACGACCCGTCGAAATGAAACGGAGAGACGCACAGCGTCCGGGTGTCGCTGCGAAGGTCGAGGGCCGATGCTGTCGCTTGGACGGCTGCCGCGAACGCAGCGTTACCGATCATCACGCCCTTCGGAGTCCCGGTCGTGCCCGACGTGTAGATCGAATAGGCCACGCGTCCGGGATCGCAGTCCGGTTCGGGCAGCTCCCCTTTGAGAGATCGCAGCTCTGCAATCGGCACCCAGGCAAACCGGCCGAACTCCGTCGAGGCACTCCTATCCGGGTGGCTTTCGGACGTCACCACACACGTCGGGTCGCAATCGTCGAGGATCACCGCCAGCCGGGCGTCCGGGTCTGTCACGGCCAGCGGGACGAATGTGGCTCCGGCCCACAGGCAGGCCAGAGCCGCCACCACGAAATCGACTGAATTGGGCAGGTGCAGGGCGACACGGTCGCCTCTCTGCACTCCCCTGGCGGCCAACGAGCCGGCGACGAGTCCGGCCTCGTCGCGCAACGCCCCGTAGGTCAGGTCCCGACCGAGGTCCTTGACGGCCGGCCGGTCCCGTTGGGTGCTTGCTTGGTCCAGGATTGACCTGAGAACGACAGAAGGGGGGCTCACGATCGACCGAGTTGGGCGCCGCGCACCAGCACCCCGGGCAGCTCCCCGGTGTGCACCCCGTCCTCGAAAGTCACCGCGCCCCGCTTGACGGTCCAGCGATATCCTTTGGCCGACTGAAGGAGGCGGCGCCCTCCGGCCGGGAGGTCGGCAACGATCTCCGGGGGGGCGCAAGCGAGGCCGTCGAGATCGAGGACGTTGAGGTCGGCAAGGTAGCCGGGAGCGATGACACCCCGGTCGAGCCAGCCGACGTGTACCGCTGGACGCCGGGTGATCTGATGGACCACGGCTTCCACAGGCAGACCGTCCTCATCCCTTCGGTCCCGTGACCAGAGTGACAAATAGCTGGTGGTCATGCTGCCGTCGCAGATCTGACCGCAATGGGCTCCGGCATCGGACAGGCCGAACATGGATACCGGCGACGTGATCATCTCGCGTATAGCGTCGAGGTTGCCATGGACGAAGTTGAAGAGGGGAACGTAAATCAGTTGGTCGCCGCCTCGCTGCAACTGCACGTCGTAGGCGTACTCGCGAGGATCTACGTTTAGTCTGCGGGCCGCGGCAGCCAGCGACCGGCTGCTGTTGAGGTTGTAGTCGACCGGGTCGTCCAAGACATACATCTCGTCGAACCGCCCGAAGAATGCGAACCCCGCGAATGCGTCGGGCCCCGACGTCAGATGGGCGTGACCTTCCAGAATGCGCCGCCGGAGGTTGGGTTCTCGAAGCGCTTCGACCCGCTCCCGCAAAGGAAGTCCGGCGATCTTGCCGTAAGCCCGCGACGGAGTGAAAACGTTCGCCGATGCCTGCAAACCGAGCAGCACGCCGATCGGGCGCGGAGCAACCTGGGCCTTCACGTCAAGACCCTCCGCCTGCAGCGTTTCGGCCAACGCCATGAGGTCCCGCCACCGCTCCGGAGCCGCCCGGTCCTGCTGGACGGTATAGCTGACAGGGCGCCGGCTGGTCCGGGCGAACCGAGCGATCAGTTCGAACTCGGACTTGGCGAAATCGTCATCGGTCGTGCGGTAGGCGTCCGAGAGGAACTGAAAGACGCCCGCGTTTCGTTCTCGAAGCACCGATGCCAGGGCGAGCAGCTCCGGTTCCCGGGCCCGTAACGTGCCGAGGTTGTCTCCTGCGCTGGTGCGGTGATTCTCCGTGCGTGACGTCGACACTCCGACGGCCCCCGCATCCAGCCCCTCGGCGAGCAGCCTCGCCATCTCGTCCAGCTCGCGCTGGTCGGGGTGAATCGCAGGGTCGGACCCACGCTCGCCCATGACGAAGGCTCGGAGAGCGGCGTGGGGCACGTGGGTGCCGACGTCCATGACCCGGGGTCGACGATCCAAGGCGCCTAGGTACTCGGGGAACGACTCCCAGTCCCACTGAAGTCCTTCGTGCAACGCCGTGCCCGGAATGTCTTCGACGCCTTCCATCATGGCGATAAGCCAGTCGTGGCGGTCGGGGGCGACTGGGGCGAAGCCGACTCCGCAGTTTCCCATCACGACCGACGTAACTCCGTGGTACGCGGACGGTGCGAGGACGGGATCCCAAGTCGCTTGTCCGTCGTAGTGGGTATGGGGATCGACGAAGCCAGGGGTTACGAGCAGGCCGTCCGCTTCCAGCTCCCGGCGGCCCCTCCCGACGTCCTCGCCGACGGCCACGATCCGGTCGCCTTCGATGGCCACGTCGAGGCGGCGCGCTGGTCCGCCGGTGCCGTCGACGACGGTGCCGCCACGGATTACCAGGTCAGCAGTCATCCACGCTGTCAGCCTGCGAGCGCCCACCGCCGCACGGATTTGCGGGCGTCGGTCAGTTCCTGGAACTGGGCATCGGAAAGTCGGATGTCGGCCGCGGCGCAGTTCTCTTGCAGATGGTCGAGCGACGAAGTACCCGGGATCGGGAGCATCACCGGAGACCGGCGGAGCAGCCAGGCCAGGCATACCTGCGAGACGGTCGCGTCGAGTTGTCCGGCGACCTGATCGATCGGCCCCCCAGTGCGGGAAAGCTTCCCGCTAGCCAGTGGGAACCATGGGATGAAGCCGATCTGGTGCTCCTCGCAATAGCTGACGACGTCCTCAGCGCCCCGGTTGGCAATGTTGAAGTGGTTTTGGACGCTGACCACGGGCACGACCGCCAATGCCGCCTCCATCTGCTCGACGCTTACCTCGGACAGACCGACCTCGGCCACCTTCCCCTCATCGCGCAGCTGCTTCAGCGCGCCGAACTGGTCAGCGGCGGGCACTTGAGGGTCGATTCGGTGGAGCTGGAAGAGATCGATGCGTTCCAGCCCTAGGCGCTTCAAGCTTCCTTCGCACTGGGCGCGGAGGTAATCGGGTCGACCGCACTCGACCCACTGGCCCGGCCCGGGACGGGTAAAACCGGCCTTGGTGGCGATCCTGATCCCGTCGGGGTAAGGGTGGAGGGCTTCTCGCACGAGTTCCTCGGCCACGTCGGGCCCGTAGGAGTCAGCGGTGTCGATGAGTTGGACTCCGAGCTCGACGGCCCGACGGAGGACCTGGCGAGCGCCTTCGCGGTCCTGAGGCGGGCCCCAGACACCGGGGCCCGTGAGCTGCATCGTCCCGAAACCGAGTCGGTGTACGGCGAGACTTCCCAACTTGATACTGCCTGAATTCTCGACCATCGTCCCGCTTCTCCATTTTCGCCGATTGGCACAGGGCCGTCCGTGGGACGATAGGCCCTTCCGCACCGCAATAGAGTCTATCGGGACAGGTTGTTGGCGGGGACACGGTTGTTGTCCCGCTCCAGGCCGAGGACTTACCCTACCCGAGCGTCATTGCCGATCGAGGGGTTGCTGCAAGCATGGCTGTTCCAATTCTCATTTCCTCCCACCTCCGCGATGGCGAACCAGGGCCGCTTCTGTGCGCTCGCGGAAGGGGCTGATCCTGTGATCGAGTTCGCTATCGTCGGCCTCGGCTCCTGGGGACTCTGCGTTCTGGAGCGCACCGTCCGCTGTGCCCGTCGCTCTGGCTCGGACATTCGCGTCCACGTGGTCGAACCGGGCCAGCTGGGCGGAGGCGTCTACTCCTCGGGCCAACCCGACTATCTGGTGCTCAACAACGCTTGTGGACAACTGTCTCTCTACGCCTCCGCCGACCACGACGAGGAACCTCCGTATGCCGTAGGTCTGTACGAATGGGCGGTCGGTCGGGGTTACCGTTGGGTGGGCTACGAGTGCCGGATCGACAGCAAAGGGTCCTCGATCCTGCCGACGGACTACCTGCCCCGCCGGCTTATGGGTGAGTACCTGCGCTGGTTCTACCAGACCCTCGTAGCCGATGCGCCGTCCAACTTGCAGATAGTGCGCCACGAGGCGGCGGCATCGGACATCTCTGCTCAACTAGGCGGTCGGGAAGCCGTGCTGCTCGATAACGGCGAGACGCTGGTGGTTGACCATGTCGTGCTGACCTCGGGTCACACCCTCAACGAGGAGATGATCGGCGACTCGACCAGCGTGCGTTACCTCCGCCCATATCCGGTCGAGTACTTCGACAGTTCCTTGCCGCCCGGGGCGCCGATAGCGATCGCCGGCATGGGTCTCGTGGCATTCGACTTGCTGACGGCGCTCACTGTCGGCCGGGGGGGAACGTTCGATGACGTGGGCGACCGCAAGCACTACGTGCGCAGCGGCCGGGAGCCGATCATCTACCTCTACTCGCGGTCAGGCGTCCCGTACTGCGCCAAGTCGGCGCATGGCGTGGATCCGACCGGCGACTACCAACCAGTGGTCTGCACGCCGGAGGTGTTTGCGGCTCTGACCAACCCGGGAGGTTCGCCGGTTCGTCATCAGGTGGACTTCCGAAGCGACCTCCTTCCGCTGCTTCTGGACGAGATGAAGGCCCGGTATCACACCCACGCTGCCCTCCTGAAGGGGGGGACGCAAGAGTCGGTAGATGCCCGTGATCGACTGCAGTCCGCTCGGATGGAAGGGCGGTTTGACCAGGCCGTCGAGGAGCTCGAGGCTCGCTACGGCCGGTTCGATCCCGCCAGTCACATTTTCGCCGGCGCCGGAAATCACTATGTGTCTGCCCGCGACTACCAGGCGCAGGTCTACGAAATGGTCGAGGCCGACCTGGACGAGGCGCTCACCGAGGGCGGCAGCCCGGTGAAAGCGGCGCAGGAAGTGATGCGTATCCTGCGCGATCAGCTGCGGTCGGTGCTCGAGTTCGGTGGCCTGTCACTCGAGTCCTACATCGACTTTCAGTCGAACGTGCGGGGGCGGATCAACCGGCTGGAGGCCGGGCCCCCGCCCCTTCGATCACAACAGCTACTCGGGCTGCTCGACGCCGGCGTCGTCCGCATCCCGTTCGGTCCCAATCCCGAAGTATCGGCCGCTGACGGCCGGGTGGCATTGCGTTCCACCCAGCTCGACCAGCTGTCGGCGGCGACGGTCCACGGCATCGTGCGCGGTCATCTCGACTTACCGTCGCTCTCACGGTCGGTGTCGCCCCTGCTCAACCGGTTGTACGCAAAAGGGCGACTGACCCAGCTGAGCTACGGGAATACGGCGGTGGGAAGCGTCGCCATCAACGAGGCATTCCACCCCTACGATGCCGAGGGTCGGCTCCAGCCGAACCTGTCATTGCTCGGCGTGCTGACGGAGGGCGTGCGTTACTTCACCCACTACCTACCGTCGCCGCGCAGTCGCCTGCGAGCGGTCGTGGACGCGCAGGCTTGCGTAGAGTCGTTTATAAGCTGAGGTTTGGGGTTCGCTCCCGGTCTCAGCCCGTCGCTTTGGCCAGGGCCTGGTCGATGTCGTCAATCAGGTCGTCCACGTGCTCGAGCCCGATCGACAACCGTATGGTCTCCGGGCGGATCCCGGCCGCTGTGAGCTCGAGGTCGCTGAGTTGGCGGTGGGTCGTCGACGCGGGGTGGATAACCAGAGACTTGGCATCGCCGAGGTTGAGGAGTCGCTCGAAGAGCTCGACCGAATCGAAGAACGCAAGGCCGGCGGCCCGGCCGCCGACAACACCGAAGGTGATGATGGCCGGCACCCGGCCCTTGAGGTAGCGCTCCACCAAATGGTGGTGCGGGTGATCGGGAAAGCCCGCAAAGCTCACCCAGTCGACGCGAGGGTCTGCCGCCAGGTAGGCGGCGATCGCCCGAGCGTTGGACTCATGGCGCTCCAACCTCACCGCCAAAGTCTCCAGCCCCTGGAGCAAGAGAAAGGCGTTAAAGGGGGACAGCGTGGCGCCCATGTTGCGCATGGGCACAGAACGGGCGCGCACCGCGAACGCCCGGTCCGGGAAGTCCCGGGCGAAGACGACATCGTGAAAAGCCGGCTCGGGCTGGTTGAACATTGGAAACCGCTCGGCGTTGTCGGCCCAGGGGAACCGCCCACCGTCCACGATGGCGCCGCCGAGCGTGGTGCCGTGGCCACCGACGTACTTGGTCAGCGAGTGGACGACCACGTCTGCGCCATATTCGAACGGCTTGAGAACTAGAGGGGTGGCGACGGTGTTGTCGACGATTAGCGGAACGCCGGCCTCATGCGCCACCGCGGCGACGGCCTCCAGGTCGACCACATTGCCCGCTGGGTTGCCGATCGTCTCGCAGAACACGGCGCACGTGTGCTCGTCGATCAGTGGCCTGATCGATTCGGCCTCGTCGTCGGCCGCGAACCTCCCTTCGATCCCGATGGTGGGCAGCACGTGCGCAAAGTAGGTGTAGGTGGCTCCGTACAGCTGAGGTGCGACGACGAGATTCGACCCGGCCCTCGCCACGTTCAGGACAGCGAAGCTCACCGCCGCCATGCCCGACGCCAGGACCAGTGCGGCCGTCCCGCCTTCCAGGGCAGCCATGCGCTTTTCGAGGACATCGCAAGTGGGGTTGTTGATCCGGTTGTAGTGGAATCCCGGTATTTCGAGATCGAGAATGGCGCCGGCGTGCTCCGCGTCCACGAAGTCGCAAGCCACGGTCTGGTAGATCGGCACGGCCACGGCACGGGTCGAATCGGGGGTGTAGCCGCCGTGGATGGCGATGGTCTCGTCACGCATGCTTTCAGTCGCTCCTCTTCGGGACGCCGGCCAACCAGTTGGTGTACAGCCTGGTCGCCGCCGCTCGCCAAGGCCAGTTGGCCCGGGCGCCGGCCTCGTGCAAAGAGAAGGAATCGACCAGCGCCGGGTCCCGGTCCCCTTCGACAAATCGTTGCTGCATGTGCTGGAGCTGAGCCCAGTCATCTCCTGCGGCGCAGTCGATCGGCAGCCGGGGAACGTCGTCACGTTCGCGGTACACGTACCTCTTGGCGTCCCTGTAGTACTCCGCAAGAAGGCTCGAAGGTCCGTACTCGGGATGGCCTTGGACCAGCACCACGTTCGAGCGGTCTACGGCCTTGCTGATCACACCCCAGCCGGTGACTTCGGCCTGCAACGCCACGGCATAACCCGCGGCGCGCACGGCCTCGGTCGGAACGGCGTTGAGACGAGAGTGCGGGAGGACGATCGGTGACACCAGGCCAGCCGCGAGTGGATGCCCGGGGTCGGTGTCTTGGGGAAACACTCCGGTGCATTTGGCCGGCAGCCGGGTCCGGGACAAGCCGTCGAAGACCAGCAACGCGGCGTGAGCCGACAGGCAGGAGAGCAGCATCGATGAGACCCGAGCGCTGGCCCACGAGAGCAGTCGGGCCAGGTCGTCCCAGTACGGCTCATCTTCGATGGCCGGCGCCAACGGCTCCGATCCGGTGACGATCAACAGGTCCGGCGGATCACCCCAGAGCTCCTCCAGAGGCGAGTACTGCTCGGCGATACGGGTCGAAGTTCGCTCTCCCCTGGGCACTCCCGACATGGCGAAGCGGCGAACGTCGATCGCTTCAGATCCGGCTGCTTCGTCGAGCAGCTCCAGGAACTGGTGCTCGGTCGCGACGAACGCCCCGTCAGGCATGTTGTTGACGAAGGCGCACGCCCAGCCGGCGGGACCCGCATCCGAACCCTGCGGCGCCCCCGAATCGGCTTTCCCCGTTCGGGCCAGCCGCAGCGTCATCAGTGCCTCACGTCGGCATACGTGACCGTCACCTCTTGGTGAAGCAGCCGGTCAACTGCCTGAAGCTCTCCGTAGTTGGTCGCCGACCCCACGACAGCGATGATGTGGCTACGCGAGCCGTCCCGCCAGTCGAGGTCGGATCCGGGGCCCTGGTGCACGCTGATCGTATCCACGCCAGGGTGATCGCTCACCCGATCGATGCCTTCGATCGCCGCGACCGTCGCGGACACGGCGGGAGGCTGGAGGAAGAAGCGATAGCCGATTCGTTCGGTTGCAACGGGTCCGTCGATCCGTATCTCCTCCCCAAGAGCCACCCGCAGGGTCAGCTCGAGAAGCGGTATGCCGGCAGCCCGGTCGAGCATCTCCGGAACGCCGCCGCCGACTCGACCGTTGACCTCGATGATCCGCAATCCGTCGGGGGTGAACTTGATCTCGGTATGGAGGCAGCCGCTGCGGACGTCGAGGGCCTCGATGG
>Ga0302324_100000122_pt1 | contig 196637 bp, 175 predicted proteins | sample Palsa_T0_1_FD_201949 | JGI IMG/M metagenome (GOLD analysis project Ga0302324, IMG submission 201949) | Peat permafrost microbial communities from Stordalen Mire near Abisko, Sweden - Palsa_T0_1 | ecosystem: Environmental > Terrestrial > Soil > Palsa > Peat permafrost | place: Sweden: Abisko...
GCCGCCACATGACGCAAAAAGCGACGAAAAACAGCCTCCGAGATTCGTGAACGAACAACATAACGGTTTCGCACGGTATAACCAGCTTAAACGATGACTTTCGTCCCGCTCAGCTAGTCATGACCCACGGCGTTTAATCCATGCTTGGTGTTGATCCGATCCATCACACGGGAAATCTCAATCCGCCGTCGCTCACAAGCAAATAGCGGGGCCGCCACAAAAGCATCGTGGATGCACTTACCCAGCACGATACCCGCCCGGATCGGCGTACCGCTCGGCGGATTCCAAAGTCCCGCGAACGCTTCCAGAATCGTCAATGTGTCCTGGCAAGGTTGCAGGTTGACGTGGGCCGTCCAGCTATTGCCACGCATGATTTCAATCTGCACATCCAGCCGCGTGGCCCACAGTCGCAAATGGCGCATCCTGGCTGCCGCCTTGTGGATCAAACGCATGAGCACGCCGCGCACACCATTCACCGTCCGCATATCCGGCGGTAGGACGTAGCTGTGGCCAACGCTGCGGCGCACGATAAGCGGTGCAGGTAAATCTTCACCGCGGATAAGGCGATACATCCGCTGTGCGTCGATTTTTGGCTGCATATTGAATGTTTGGATCGCCGTGACGACGATCTGGCGCCAGTGGACGGCGCGCATTATCAAAAACGGGAACCTGTTGTCTGCCCGACTGGCAGCCTGACGCTCACACGAATGCTGCCGAAAATGAGCTAAAACCACGGACTGCTAAAGCGTGGCCGGCCACTGGGCGAACCGCGATGGGTTGATAAAATGGCCGATCGGCTGGACCTGCGACATACCCTTCGTAATCCCGGTCGGCCGAAGAAGGAAAAGAATCAGTGATGTCCGGCTCTGTCTTAACCCTCTAATTCGTCGCATAAGAGAGCGATGTTGTGGGTGAGGACCCTCAGCATCTGCTCGGGCTTTGGGGCTGCGGGAACGCAGCGCGTCACCGAGGTTGCGTTTAAGCATGCTGTTGACGGTCTCCGCTTGGGCGCGTTGGCCATACGGCTTGCCGCGTTGTGAGCCTTTGAGTTGTTTTTTCATCAGCCGTCTATAGTAACCGCTCGGCGGTTTTTTGCAGGGCCGGCCGATGCCAGTTTTGATGAGCAACCGCACGTTCATATCGAGCCGCGCGATGTGGTGGTTTGCTTCCGAATCGTACCCCGCGTCAGCCAGCACGACACGCAGACGCGGGTGACGCCGCCAGGCATCAAACAGCAGCGGATCGAAGTCCGGCGCGTCCGAACCCATGCCGATCCTGGCTCGCGCACAGACGATCAGATGGGAGCGTGTGCAGACGCCGATGCCAAGCTTGGGCGAGCGACGCAGAACACGCGAACGCCGTGCGTTGGCGGTGTTTTTGACGTGCGATGCGTAGTGACGGCAACGCTGTTCATAATGCCTGCTGCGGTGATGCGTGTCGTAGATGCTTGAGTCGATCGCGACCATACAGCCCAGCTGCCTGGCGATAGAGAACCACTGCGTCAGCCGATCGAGCAGCTTGCCGACGCGGCGGTTGAGATTGAGCATGTGAAACGCGCGGCACAGCGTGTTATGGTCCGGCGTCTTGGTCATGCCAATGTCGCGACACCACTGAGCGCTATCACGCAGGAGCATCTCGGCTTCGCGGTAGCTTTTGCGTTGATGCTCCTTCACGATCAGACAGGAAAACAACTGGGGCAAGGTGAAGTCGTGCCGAGAGAATTTACTACTATGTCGCGGCAACATCCCGCGTGCCAATTCAAACGCAACACGCATCACCTTCCGTGGCGATTTGCAGGTCAACATCACGCAGCTTGTACAAACTTCAAAACCATCGCGCTACCGAACATGCGCCGAACTTTTCTCGGGGTTAAGACACAGCCGGACCCAGCGGTTTAGTACCGCGCCTCCAGGTAACCACCTTCCGCCGTGAATTGGATATCTCCGTCAGGAACCCTTCTAGACGTCGTCTTCTGACCCACCCCTTCGAGCCCCTGCCCGACTAGAAATGGGTGTCACCGCCGTTATCACGAGCCGCCACGGATAGTTTTGTAGGGTCCGCCCTATGTACAACCTGCGGACCATTCAGCAAAGGTTGATGCAAAACGGCCCGCGAGGCGGACCCTACAGAGCTGTGAGTTGTCTTCCTGCGGCGGGGAACTCGTCGCCCCACAATCAGCAACGCTGCGCCGATGATCGCCACCCCCGAAGGTTCCGGCACCACATAGCCGCTGCCCGTGATCTCGAACAGCGCCTGCTGGCTGGTCCCCCACAGATTGCCGTTCATATCGGCCGTCAGGCTCGGATACACGCCGATAGCCGCGACACCGCTCAAGCTGACCAGGCCGTTGATCGTATTCGATCCCGCGGGCAACTCGAAGACTTCACCGGTGTTGTTCGAGCCGCCGTCGGTGGTGACGCCAAACAAGTCGCCTGCCGCGTCGACGATCATCGGGCCCGACGGACTTTCTCCGTTCGCCCCGTTGAATGAGGCGCGGATGATCGGGGTCTGCGTGCCAGCGAGGATTTCGAAGATCATGCCGTCGGAGTTTGCACCGCCGGCGGCCACTGTGCCAAAAAGATTTCCGGCAGCGTCGATCGTCAATGCCGCCTGGGGGTTGGCGCCATTAGCGAGCACGCCGTTATCGAACGTGGCCAGCGTTTGAAGTGTGCTCGTACCGGCGGGAATCTTGAACACGGTCCCGAATCCACCCGGCCCGCTCAACCAAGTGGTGCCGTACATGTTGCCGGCCTTATCCTGCACCAGCCCACCCTCCGGCCGGATGCCCGTGCTGTCGCTGAAGTTCACCACCGTCGTCAACTGGTGCGTCGCTAATGAGAATTTGAATACGGTCCCGTCGAAGTTCGTTCCACCGTTGGTCGTTGTACCCCACAGATCCTGACCCGAAGCGTCGAAAATCAGATCGCCGTACGGTGTCGCGCCGTTGGTGTTGTTAAAAGTCTGGAGCACCTGAATGCCGGCAAACGAGTTGGACGGTGAATACATCCACAGCGACCCGTATTGGCCCGGCCCACCGTTCTGCGCGACACCAAAGACGTCGCCCGCCGAATCGAGCACGACACTTCCGTGCGGATTGAGGGCGGTGGAATTGCTGAATCCCCCGAGCACGTTAAACGCGCCGCCCGTGGTGTATTGCCAAGCCGTCCCCAAGGCGTTGTTGCCCTGCCATTTCCCGTTGTCCTGCACCGTGCCGTAAATATTGCCGCTGCTGTCAAATACCACCCCGCCCTGGCTGCCGATCCCCGTCTGCGCCGGGAAATTCGTGACCACGTTCACCGCCACCGTGGCTCGGGCCCAACACGGCGTCATCGCGCACACGACAATCGCCACGCCCAACACCCAACTCAATTTTTGCGCAATCATCTCGGCCCTCCGCCATGTTGCCAGTTTTGTGAAACGTTAATTTCCCTTTTTTGCAGCCAGAACGGGGGATCATTTTAATTCGCTGTGCCTGCCGCCACAAGCAGGGCGTCCACTGACCTATGCCCACTTTATCAACGAGGCTGTAGGTGGGTGCATAAAATAGCCCGAGGCGAAGATAAAGGGTCGGGAGGGCTCTGTCTCAATCCTCGGATTTTCGCCTTTCGCTGCCACACCAGACTTCAAAAACCTCGATGAAAACTACAAGTCCTCTTGGGCAAAAACCTCAATTTGGTAGGATTGAGACAGAGCCGTGATGTCCCCTTTTCTGCCCCCGAACACATGAGAATGCTATTCCCGTTGCTGACGGTGCTTTGGCTAGGCCAGGCCGTGGCGGCCGAGGACAAGCAAATCAACGTGGCCTTGGCCTCTGACGGGGCCGTGGCGGCGGCCGATAGTCTCTACCGAGCAGATCCTCAGTTTGCGGTGGCCAACGCCATCGACGGTAAATGGATTGGCCCCGGAGATGACCCGGCCAAGAACCGCTGTTCGTTCGGCGACGTGCCTCACCCGCATTGGCTTTGGATCCGCTTTCGTCAGCCGGCCCGAATCTCTCGGATGGTTATGCATCGGGCGGATGGCAACAACTATCCGGTCGATTTTGTCGGTGAGTATAGCGAGGACGGAGGCGCGACTTTCAAGACCTTGTTCGAGGTGAAGGACAACAAGATGGACGCCCAAACCTTTGCGGTTGAACGATCGTTCGACCCGGTCGTGACGGACAACTTCCGACTGCGGATCGACCGCTCGTCAACGCAGGCGGAGCCCAACGCAGCACAGGTTTCAGAAGTCGAAGTTTTCGGTAACTTCACGGCAAAACCGACCCCGGTGAAGCCGCTGTCCGCGACGGAGCCCCTTTCCGATTTGGGAGCTACATCGCTTGCGCCTACCCAAGCCCCGGGATTGGAGATCCGGGAAGAGGACGACCAGATCGAGTTTCGTTCAGCGTGGCTGCGGCTGGCGGTGGCCCGGAACCGGCCGCAAGTCACGGTTTTGAGCTGGGACAGCATCGGCACCGGAAAGTTCCCGCCGAACCTGCTGCGTATCGGCGAAGAGGAGGGCATGCAGTTGATCTCCGCGGCGCCCGTATTTTCTTCGTCCTTACGAGCGAGTCAGACTCTGGCTGAGCGTGAAGGAAACGTCATCCGGTACCGCTTGAAGTTTCCCGACGGCGTGGCGGCTCGCTGGGAGATTCGCGCCGAGTCTCAGTCAGTGACGATGGCTATCAGATGGTCAACCAAAGGTGGCATTGTGGCTAGCGGTCTCCCATCGCTCCGGTTGTCCTTCGATATGGGAGTGTCTTCGATGGCGCCATTGGCCGATCCGCCGCTTGGTCCGCCAAGTCCGTTACCGTTGCCCTGCCTGCTTAACGGTGGCCGCAGCGGCACGGTTCTGGTGCGGCAAACCGACGGCAATCCGGTTTCTTTGGACGGTAGCGGCCGATGGGATGCGCTGCTTTTCAGCCCGATCAAGCGGCGTGCGGATCGGCTCTACCTTCTTCCTGCCGGCAACACGCGCTGGGAGTTGGTCTTCTCGGTGGAAAAGACTCCCTTGGCTGCCCCGGAGTTGGTCGTCGGAGAGCCTCGGCTGCGGGCCCTGCCACGGCATTGGCTCAACGGCTTTCAGTACCGCCCCGACTTTGGGCTGCTAGCCAACAACATCATCAGCGATGCCTGCGCCAACTGCCTCGACTGGCAGAGCGGTGTGGCGGTCTTCACGCCACCGCTTTCAGGCGGTCTTCACGCCATGGACGTGGTTCGGGCATCGTTGGACCGCTGGCTGGCCGGCACGCCGGGCTATGGGATGGGCCCAGAGTGGATGGACGGGCCGCCGGCACTATGGATTTCTGCCAGGGACGTGATCTTCACCACGGGCGACAAAGCCTTATTGGGGCGATGGCTGCCGGCCTTGGAGCGTCTGGCTGTCCAGTGGAAAAAGCGGGACGCCGATAGCAATGGGCTCTATGAAGCGATGCAGTCGGGCAACCGCAGGCAGTGGCAGGGTGCATCTAACGCTTGGGACTGCGTCAACTTTGGCCATAAAGACGCTTACTCTCTGGCGCAGGGCTATCGGGGGCTGCGCTGCCTGGCTGAGTTGGAACGGCTGGCCGGTCGAACTGAGCAGGCCCAGACCTACGACCACGATGCCGACCGCATCCGGACGGCATACTTTCCCACCTTCTTCAATCCCAAGACCGGAATCCTGGCGGGCTGGAAAAGCCGGGACGGAGAGATCCATGACTACTGGTTCACGATGATTAACGGCATGGCGATTGCCTACGGGCTGGTGCCCGACGATGAAGTGGCCAACCGGATTATGGATCGTTTCATGACAAAGATGCATGACGTGGGCTACACACGCTTCGATCTCGGTTTGCCCTGGCAACTGGTCCCGGTGCCCACGAATGACTATAGGCCGGGGATGTCGGCCAGGATGGGTGGCTCACTCAAGGAAGATGGCAGCGATGGTTTTCAAAACTTCTGCAACGGCGGTGCCCAAGCCGATTCTTATTACTTCATCCAAGCCCTCTACAAGCTGGGGCGGCGAGCGGAGGCCGACAAGATTTTCTGGGCGGAGATGCGCAGCTATGACGCCAATGGCTTCCAGTCAGGAATTGGCGGAGGCGGAGAGATGACCCGCTGGGACGGCACGCCCTCTGGCTATGAAGGCTACCTGGCACACGTCTACCGGGATCAGTTGGCGCTCTACACGGGCTACTGGGGCATTGGCTTCGGTGCCGAGGGCTTTTACCTGGAGCCTTGGTCGCCGCTGCAAGGCAAGCGCGTGAAACTTGGGCTGATGTACATGGGCAAGATCGTGGACGAAATCCATTAACCTTAAGAACGGCTCCTCGCTGAGCGGGTTTCTGAAAGCGTAAATTACTTCGATGTCTCCGCCACTGCACTAGCCGAAATTTGGTGAATTCAATTTAGAGGCGCAGCACGGGGCCTAAGACTTCGGCCGGGGTTCGATAGCCGAGACATTTTCGGTGGACCAAAGGGGACGTAGCTAATACGCTTCCCAAAAATCATCTGCGCTCCGCGACATAATCCGCCCGACAAACCGATTTGACTCGCTCGCCGTCATTGCACTTGGCAATCTGCGGCGGCTCGGTGCTGGCATGTTTCATGGCTCGCATTTCAACGATGCCTTTGATCCGCCGGACGGCGACGGCATAGCCGAGACTTTCAATGTGTCTGATGATCGTGGCGGTGGGCACGGTGAGAATTATCGAACCGCAGGCGGTATCACCAAAACATTGTGCGCGGATGCGTTCGCCAACGACGACGGCCTCGGCGGATTCGTCCAGTCGCTGGGGGAATTGCCCCCCGTTCGGAACAAAGACTCGAACTCCCCCTGATCGATCAACATTGAGGAAATTAGAATTCCGGTCCGTTGGAATTCCTCAGCTATAACGGAGATATCCTCTTTTCTTCCACCCCACGATGCTGACCCACCAAACACCAAAACGATCTAATCGCTTGAAACAGGGCTGCAAAGGCAGAAATAGTGCTAGATAAGGTAGTCTTGTAATGGATGTGCGAATTTACCTATTATGACGTTACGGCTTAAGAAAAAACAACCCATCTTTACAATTAAGCTCTACGACCTTAAAAAATCACATTTTTTCAAGAATTAGATAGACTTTGATGTTGCAATTCACAATAATAAAATATTATTGTAGTGGGCATTGACTTGGAACTTTGATGGCTAATACGATTTACATCATTGGATTATCCCCGAAACCCATTGGAGGACAAGCCATGTCAGAATCAGAGAAGGATTCCGTTGCAATGATCTCGGCCGCATTATTCCGTAAACGCGACGGGGGGGAATCGACCACTGTTCACTTGGAGCCGACGGCTGAGGAGCTTCTTAACGGAGTAAGGAAGCCCATTCCCGCGGAACTAATCGCGACGGCCGTGTTTGGCAATCTGGTTAACAAGACGTTCGATGAGCGCACGCAGATGCTTGAAGCAATTCGTGTATTGGTTTCGCATCCGCCCCAAGAGTTGAGCAATCTGGTTGAAAAAGATCGTCGTATTCGGATTGTGGAAATTCCTAAACGACGATTCAAAAACAAGAAGTGGCGGAAATTTCCACTGCGCATTTTTGGCATGTGCTATCTCTCTGCGGAAAGTTCAGTGCCGTACCCGGTTGCGGGGATTTTCTTTGCCGTCGCCAAAGGTCGGCGGGTATTGCCCTGTTTATCGACATCGTCATCGTTGAACAACCGTAACGCGCGCGCCGCGTGTAAGTTGTACGCGGAAGAAATGATATTGGTGATTATGGACATGGTGAGCGAGGCGGAGTGTCCGCCACTGACCCGGTTGCTCAAGCGTGCACGACCAACGCGATCGTAGTTGGATCGCGGATAGAGATGCACGGACGCGACGATGAATGTCGCGTTTCTTTTTTAGAATTGCTTGAAATTTAGAAGATTCGCCGTTTTTAAGAAAGGTGGCACGCTTATGAACGATTGCATTATCGTCGTTTCGAATGGCGGAGCAATAAATGGGGTAGCAATAGGGGTATTCCAATTGCTTCTTCAAAGGTTTGACCGGGTGTTCCGGTGGCCTTCTTGGGTTTTTTCGCCGCGTTCAGGGAAGGCGGCACAACGAAAGGAGATCGTTATGGCACAGTCGGATGCTCACTCACCACCCGAATCGAGTGACGAAGAGGGGTCGTCTAATCGTCAAACTGAATCCGGATATGGTAAACGGGACGGTTCGACCGACCAGATTGAGCAATCGGCAGTGTTGTCTTCATCGGGCGAAAAAGGCCCGGAAAGTGAGAAGCCTGAAAGCGAAATCCGCGAGAGCCAAAGAGGCAAGATTTCCGGTATTGCTGTGGGTGATCTAACAACGGATGAGGCTTCCGTTGTCGAGCGGGTTCTTGACTCGGCATATGAGTACGTTGCGATTAATACAGCGCATCCCAAACTTCCTGGGAGGCTGCCTTTTTCACTTACGGTACAGGTACTTCGTTGCCTGCGCGGAATGACACAACACCAGTTAGCGCAGGCCTCCGATGTCAAGCAGTGTTATGTTAGCATGATCGAGAAGGAGCAGGGCAAAGTTCCCGACGAAGCCGTTCGGCGAATCAAGCGATTCCTCGAATTGCCGGATGAAACTTGCGAATCTGCTCCAACCGATCGTACGGTGGATAAACAGATTGATCCGGAGGTGGCAAATGCGTGATCCACGAAGAACATGTAAATAAGTCAATCGGATGTAAACCGAGCATAGTCGCATTCATTTAGCCGGTTCAGTTCGCGTGATCGAGCAATTCGTTACGTGAAGTGAACCTGCTAATCTTTATTACCTAGGAATTGTGATCTAGGCTGACTGGTTTGGAATTACACCCAATGCTCGAAGCTCAAAAGTAGAACTATCCGGTAAGCCTCATGGGAGCTTTGTCGATTCGGCGCTTGGACCATCTCGACATGCTCGCGGTGGACCAGCTCAGGGTCTGATTAGCCGATGATGGAAATATGCGTGCCTTCGGACAGACAGCCATATGCTGAAGTATTCCTGCGGGGAATGAACCGGATCGAATACCGATCTCGGCCGACGCGGCGGATTGGCTGCAAGTCAGAGAAGTGTTGAGCGCCGACCGGCACGATTATCGAGCGTTCACCAGGTCCATGATCCGTCGGCGAACATCATCGGGCAGTGTCGGCCATGCGGCCATCAGGGCTGACAATTCAGACTCCAGTGACACAGTGGGTGACACAGAATTCGGCGCTTGCGACAAATCCCCTTGTTTTATTGGGGAATCGGTGGCATTGTTGGGGGTGTCCAACGGACTTTTAATCCGTTGGTCGTGGGTTCGAGTCCCACGCGGCTCATTTTGGTCATTTCCGAGGGAAGCTTATGAACACATCCGATCCCATGGCCGGAAAGTCGGTTCGGTTTCAGGAGGGAAGAGTCGTGATGGTCCTGGGAATGCCGCATCTCATCAAAATAGCCGCCGCTGAAAACGTGGCGGGGACGAGTGTGATGGAAGTGGTCGTCGCACCGGGACAGGGAGTTCCGCCGCATACTCATTCCCACGAAGATGAGTTTTTTCTGATCCTGCAGGGAGAGATCACCTGCCAGATGAACGGATTGCCATCGCCCGTGACATTGAAGCAAGGGGATGTGCTGTTCCTGCCTCGCAATCGGACGCACAGTTTCATCAATGCGTCAGCGAAGGAGGCGCGGATGATGGTCACCGTGACGCCTGGAACCGGGACGGATCGGATGTTCGCCGATCTGGAAAAGGCGGGTCAGAAATTCACCGACCCACAGCAACTCATGCCCGAAGTCGGGTGGATTTGCGGAAGCTATGGCGTCACATTCGCCCCACCGCCGAAATGACACCCCCATGGTTCGGTTCAGCCGTGCAGCTTGGTCAATAACGCCAAAGCGCGAGATTTCACGTGTTGGTCGTGAGTTATGGCTACGATTCGCCACAAAGACGGCTCGGCGAATCGGCCAAGATCATTGATCGGCCCGTTGCCGGAGAGCCGTTGCGCCAGATCATGCTCTCGCTCCGGCGTCATTACTTCCAGCCGCCCCACCATGACACGCACCATTTGCTGCGGCTTGGGTGTGATGGTCAGGGGCAAATTCGCATCTGCCATCGTTGCCGGCAGAATGTAAAGCAACCGAGTGCCCTCTTCGCCGAACCAGCTTGTCAGCCAAGTGGCGACCATCGCTTTCGCTTCCTTCTCATATAGCCCCGATGCGGCCAAGTCCTGCGTCATTGCATTGGCCAGCGCATCCAGTGAAGTTGGCTCATTCGGAAGCGACAAATCCATCGCCTTTACGCCGTTGATTTTTGCATAGCGTTGAAAGCGAATCTTGCCGCCTTCGATTTGAATCAGGAACGCGGCGGCGATCGTCGTTTTGGAGGGATCGGTGAGCTGAAAGCGATCGTTGCCGAAGCACTGGAGGTCGAGCGGCAGATTGATATTGCAGATGCCGCGATAGAACAGAAACTTTTCCTGACAAACCGCGCCGTGGGAATCGGTCGTCTGCACAACATCCGAATCAGTCTGCCGAGCGGCGGCATAGCGATCGCCCTCGCTGACGGCTGGTATTTTTGGATCGGACATGTCATCGAAGATGATCTGCGGAATCACCAACACCTCGCCCCAATCGAGCATGCCGTTGCCAACAAACGGCTGCGCCTTGCCGAGTTTTTCACCCGCCGTCACCACCGGAGCCATTTTCTTAATCGGCGGATAAAACTCCGTAAGCAGCCCCGCGGGGAAATCCACACGTGCCTGCACCTTCATCGGCCTGTCGGTGTAAAAATAAGTAACCGGCGTCTCCATGCGGCTGAGCGTCGGGATGGCTCCTTTCGTGAAAAGATATGGATTGATCTGGGCAGGCTGGGTAGTCGACGCTGACGCCTGTCGTTGCCGATCGAGCACGAAATCCGGCAGATCACCCCCGACCCGAGTACGGTAATCGAGATAAACACCGTCCGAACCGGCAAAGCTCGTGAATGTGCCCCATTCGTGGACGATCAGCTTGTCGCCCGGCTCCGCTTGGACCGATGGGGGAATAGTCATCAGGGAAACAATCGCCAGAAGCAAAATGTGCCGTCGCATGTCGAGTCTCCTTCAGATGAGTCAAGATAACGTCATGTAGGTAGAGTTGGGGGCGAAATCCAATATTGCGATATTGTTTTCCCGAGTTTGTTCTACTGGATAGATGAAAGCAACGCGGAGGATGCGCGTGGCGAGTGATGATGAACTGGTGCGCCAAGCGGCGGCCGGCGACACGGACTCAGCAGAGCAGTTGGTGCGCCGATGGTCGGCACGCGTGCTGGCGGTCTGCCGCAGTCGAGTTCATCACGCCGATGCCGCCGAAGATTTGGCGCAGGAATCGCTGCTGCGCGCCCTGCGTGGTCTGCGGACTTTGGCCGACCCGGAAAAATTCGGCCCATGGATTTGTGGCATCGCCCGTCGCACCTGCCTCGATTGGCTCAAAGACGCCCGGCGAACCGAAGTCAGTTACGATGCGCTGCCCGATCCACCGCATCCCCCCGCCGCCGAGGAAAATGACGTTGAGGCATCGGACCGGTTGATGCAGGAGGTGGCCAGCCTGCCGGAGGCGTATCGAGAAACGCTCATGCTCTACTATTCCAAGAATTGTACTTACGAGGAACTGGCGGAATTGCTCAGCGTGTCAGCCGCGACGGTGAATGTGCGGCTCACCAAGGCAAGAAAAATCCTGCGGGAAAGGCTTGCCCGAACTTAAAACTATGACATGCGATGAAGCCCTCAATTTGATCAACGCCCGAATGGACGGGGAAATTGCCCCAGCCGATGCGATGCGACTGGAAACGCACTTGGCGGATTGTGCCGACTGCCGAAATGAAGCTGAAGCGGTAGCGGCGCAGGACGTAAAACTTCGGGAGGGCTTTGTCTTGCATCACGCCGCGGCGAATCGGATGGCGGATCGAGTCGTCGCACAGCTTCACCACAAGCCAATAATCCGTCGCATTGCTCCATGGTGGTCGCTGATTGCGTCGGCAGCGGCGGGATTTGCGATCGCCTGGATGGTGCTGCGTCCCGGACAGCACGCTCCGCCGATTGCCGTGGGGCCCGCAACATCACCGGTGCAAGTGGCCGGGCACCTGACTGTGGCCAGCGGTCCTGTCGAATGCCTGCGGTCCGTGGACCGTGCCTGGTTTGCCTTACCAGCCGGCGGTGAGATTGTAGCTGGTTCACAATTACGAACCGGCCCGAGTGTGCGATGTGAACTGCACATGGACGATGGGTCGGAAGTTCGTCTCAATGAGAATACACAGATTGCCGTCGCTTCCGATCGGCGATTCGATCTGATCAGCGGAGAGGCCTGGTCAACCGTGGCTGATAAGGCAGCCGAGCCGTTTGAAGCAGTGGTGGGAGCGGTGACCTGTACTTGCCCCGGGACCCAATCTAATCAAGGCGAGGGAAATGAGACGAGCCTCCTAATCATTCATCCAGAGCAATTTGACGTTAAAGCGGAAAGAGGCCAAACAAAGATGATATCGCTCAAGGGATCGGTACGAGCCAACGCAAGTGGCCAGGAAAAAATCGTTGGGGCCGGCAGTGAGCTTTCCTGCAGCGACGGACATCTGGGCCAAATGCAGCCCGTAGAGAATTTGGTATCGGCTACAAGTTGGCTCAATGAGATTCTAGTTCTCAAGGGCCGGGATAATCCGGAACTTGTTCACCGCATCGATGATCTGTTGGCACAGATCGGCGCCACCAAGATCGACTTCATGTATGAAGATGAAATCCGCGGGCTCGGCGATCATTGCGTGATTCCACTGGTTCGCTACCTCGAATCCGATCGATCTAACGGTCAGGAAGCCAAACGGGCGACGGCGGCCAAGATCGTGTCGGATGTGGCTCCGCCCTGGGCGATTCCGGAACTGCTTCATCTGCTGAATGATTCGAACGGTGATGTTCGCGCATCGGCGGCGACGGCGTTGCAGCGGCTCACCGGCCAAACCCTCGGGCGATCGCCGCAGGCATGGCACGACGACTCGCCGCTCTTGTGCGAGCCGACCGAGCAGGCGTGGCAGCAATGGTGGCAAAACAATCGGGAAAAATTCCCCGGTGTTTCGACGCAGCCAATCGTAATCGTCAAGAAGCCGCAGTTAATGCAAAAGGGTTAGCCGCTCACTAAGCTTTCAGGCGTCGTCGAGGAAAACTAGTGGGGCAAGCGCCGCAGTCTTTCACTCAATTCCCATAGTGCATTTCGATTGGACTGCCACGTCAATCGTTGTCGGGCGTGTTCGTAATCAAACCACTCAAATGAGGTGTGCTCCGCCGAAATAGCCATTTCATGCCCGGAGACATCGACTGCAAAACAATGCTCGGGGACGACATACAAATCAGCGGGCCAGTGTGTGGCGTCTGGAAACGCGCTGCGCGGCACTGAGGCGATGGAATCGAGCTGCATCAACTTTGCGCCTTCGGAAACAAACGCTTCCTCATGCGCCTCGCGCACCGCGGCCTCAACCGGCGTCTCACTGTTTTCGCCGCCACCAGCGATAAACTGCCACGTTGTGCTGTCCGATCGTTGAAGCACCGCGTATTCGATCCGGCCGTCGAGATGTCGTCGGTACGGAATAACGAGAACTTGGAACGGGGCACGTGCCATGACATCCGAACGTCCATCACTTCAACGACACCAAATACTCCAGCAAATCCGCCGCCTGTTGAGCAGTGAGGCCACCCAGCAAACCTTCGGGCATCATGGAGGTGGATTGCGGCGTCATTTTGTCGACGGTGTTGACGGGGATTTTCACTTCGACGCCGGGACCGGTCCGCAGGACGATCTGCGAATCGGTGCGGCTAATGATGATGCCCAATTGCGGCGGGGCGTGCTTGATCTTGATCAGCGTGGCGGCGAAACCGTCGGCGATGGTTTTCGACGGCTCGACGATGTTCTCCAATAACTGGGCGCGGGTAAATTTGGTTCCGATGTGGCTCAGATCGGGACCGAAGTTAGCGCCGTCGGTGCCGACGCGGTGGCACTTGTTACATAAACCGCCATTGGTGATGGCGAAGACCTGGCGACCGCGGTTGGCGTCGCCGCCGAGGGTCAGGATGTCCTGCGATTTGAAACTGGTGCCGAGGGTTTTGATGCGCTGGCTGGGCGGGATAAAGCGGGCGAAAAGATCGCGGATTTGCGGATCGGGATTGGTGTAGGCACGGCTGGCGATTTGCAGCCGCAGGGCGGGATCGACGTGATCGAGGGTGCGGGATAATTCCAGGGCGCCCGATGGAGTTGCCAGGAGTGCATCGACTTGCTGTTGCTGTTCTGTGGCGATAGCGTGGGCTTGCATCAGCAAGGCAGCGATGGCGTGCTCCTTGGCGGCGAGATCCACGATCATTTGCTGATCGGCCAGCGGGGTTAACGCGCCGATCCACTCGGCGATCAGCTCCAGGCCGCGGGGATCAATTTCATTGGAGCCCATGTGTGGCATGTGGCCGCTGCCGGTCTTGGACATGCGGTACAAAAGAATCGACCGGGACGGAGCGCCGGGAGCAATCACACGGGAATTGTCGATATTGAAAGTCCCCTGCGTCGGAGTCGCCCCGATGGCACGGGTTTGCGGATTCTCCAGCGAAAAATCAAGATCGATATTGGCCGATCCGCCGCCGCCCATGCGATGGCAGTGGGAACAGTTGGCGCTGAGGTACGATCGGGCGCGTAGATTCAAATCGGCGCTGCCGTCGAAGGGATTCACCAGGGCTTTGGCGGGCGGAGGGGGCGGCGTGTCATACAGGGCAGCGACCGAGGAATCATAATGCATCCCTTTTTCGGGACCGGGGCGGGCAAGCTGCGGGAGATTAAATGCGAGGGTGAAATCCGCCCAGGAGTTGTGGCAGATCATGCACTGGGCGCGCGAAGCAAAATGCCAGGATTGCTCATGCACGGCGGCGCTCGGAGCGGCATCGTGAATCGCCAGCGGCACATCTTCGCCAGTGGCATCGACGAGATCGGCGTCGCTCTGGGAATCATTCCAGCGATAGGTATAAGCGTTCCAGCGTGTGCCATCGAAATGCAGCATCTGCGTTTCGATGCGCCGGAAACTTGTGGGATCGCCGGCGCGCATCGGTAGGGAAAGGGTGCGGGTGAGAACGCTGTTGGCCGGGAACGCCTGCTTGCCATCGGCACCGATATGGATGCCGCTGGAAGCGGGAATGGCAGCCCAATGCTCGGCGGTTGCGCCATCCACCCATTGCTCGGCGTTTACCATGAATGGAACTACGCCGATGGCCGGCTGGTCCTGCGATGTCGAAGCAAATAAACCGGTCTGGCTTAGCTTGCGCGGAAAGGGCGCGACGGCATTCTGCGGCGGTCTCGGCACAAGGCGATAAATCCCACCGGCTTCGTAATCGAGGATATACAACTCGCCATTTCGGTCTTCGCCGAAATCGACGATGCGCTGATTTGTCTGCGTGAGTAAGCGGTGTTTACCGAGACCTTTTTCCGTGAGCGGAGCGGCCCATAACCGGCGGGTTTCCCAATCGCCGAAAATGTATTGCCCGGCCAGTTCCGGCAGGCGAGTGCCCCGATAGACGCAGCCGCCGATCACGCAGCAGGCCTCGGCATGCGACAGATACAATGCTGGCGGAATCAGCGGCGTGGGGCCGCGCTTGCCGTCGGGATAGACCGGGCCGGGACCCTCCATGATGCTCCAGCCGTAGTTGCCGGCCTTTTCAATGCGGCAGATGCTTTCCCACGTTTCCCAACCAACATCACCCGCCCAAAGTTGGCCGGTGAGTTTGTCGAAGCTGAATCGCCAGGCATTGCGAAGGCCATATGCCCACACTTCTCCACGAGCGCCGGGTGTTTTGACGAACGGATTGTCGCTCGGCACCGAATACAGCTTGCCCGGCTCGGTGTGGATCACATCGATTCGCAAAATGGACGCCAGCAGATCGCTGATGTCCTGCCCGGTGCGGAACGGATCGGGCGGAGTCGGATCGCCACCATCGCCGGTGCTGATGTAAAGATCGCCATCGGGCCCAAATTTCAGACAACCGCCGCAGTGGCCGGCTCCGTAATAGGAAAGAATGATTTGCTCGCTGGCCATGTCGCAATGCATAGGGTCGGCGGGGCCGGTTCCGCCGATCACCTGAAACCGTGACACCCTCAGGGCGTGGGCGATGTCGAACTTTGGATCGATCGACAGCAGATAGCAGACGAAGACCTGATGCGATTTCTGAAAATTTGGCGGAAAAGCGAAGCCGAAAAATGAATTGAACCCGCTGAAGCCGGGGATGTCCTTCAGATGCGGGAGCTGGCCGGCGTCGAAAAAGACATTCCGCTTGTCATTCTGCGGATCATCGGGGAAGGAATAAATCTTGCCCCCCTGCTCGGCGACAAAGCGCAGATTACTGCCGGGGGCGAATGTCATGTCCAACGGCTGCGCGAAAGTCAGCTTGGGATATACCCGTTCCAACTGATATGGCGGCGGCGGTTCGGGCGAACCGACGACATGCGAACCGGTCCAGATCGGCCGCGATGTCGGGGCGGCGTTCACAACAATCGGCAGGAGCAACGCCATCCAAACGGATGCACCCACGCTTCGGCTTACAAACATCTTCCTTCTCCATCCACCCGGAACGCATCCGTGCTCAAACTCACATCGAGGCCCATTCCTGCTCGCCGGTTCGCCATAGGAAAAACATCACGCTCGACGGCGGTAGAGTCGTCGTCCCAATGATTGGGCTGCCGGCCACCGCATGCACCGCTCCACCGACATGGGCATCCTTATCCGTGAAGTTGGTCAAAATCAGCAGCGACTGATCGGCATGCTGATACACGCTCGACAAACCCTGATTGACCTTCGGGACCGGCCTGCTCCCCAGGTATTCGCCCTCCTCAAAAAAGCGGCTGTATGTTTTGCGGGCAATGGCCAACTTTTTCACCAAATCGCTGAACTCTTTGTCACCGCGGATCAATCCTTCCGCTCCGTCGGGCAAAAAATTCAGCAAAAATCCACGGGCGAATCCTTCCAGCAGCCACCGTTTGCCGCGATCCACCAGCAAACTCAAGCGGAAGCGCGGAAAGATAAACCGAAACGCCTCCAATTGATCCAGCCCTGCTGAACCATTAATCCAGTCCCAATGATAATGTTGAAAGGTTTGTGAGACATCGTTGAAAAATTCGCCGCTCAATGATGCGTCGCTGTCGATCGCCTGGCCCTGGCGATGGGCGCTTTGCACCATGTCATAAAGCGGCCCGAGCAATTCCTGCGGCTTGTGGCCGTGCTCTTTGACGTAACACAAATTCGAGACAAACAGCTGATCGAAAGAAATCGACGAGAAGCCAAGTTGATTCAATTCCTGGCAAGCGGATAAAAATGCTTGTCGATACGCCGCCACGGTCGGGCAGACAAACGCGGATTCCTGCCGGTTCCAATACGGCGGATTAAAAGGCGGAACGAAACCCAGCGAATACGAATACGCCTGCGTCCGGCGATTGCCTCCGTCGTCCAGCTCGAACCATTCCGCCGGAGTGCTGCGGGCTTTGAGCGCGCGAACGCTTAGAAATGCCGACACATTCACCCCCATCACCCGGCATTCGCTCAGTGCCCGTTTCAGAGTCGCCGCGTCGCCGAGCTTGGCGTTCAATTGTATCGGCAGCTCGAAATACTCCTTGAACGCAAACCAGATATTCAGTTCGTGGATGCCATGGTCCAGCGCATCGCGGGCCACAGCGGGCAAATCCTTGAATGTAAAGTTCGGCTCATCGTCGAACAAATAAGTCGAGAAAAACAGCGTCCGCACGCCGAGCGAATCGTGCAGATATTTGGTCGTCGGCACGGTCGGCAAATTGGCGGCCACATGAGTGCGATACGGCATCGCCCCGACCTGCCAATTCCCGCGCTGCGGCCAGACGATGATCTCCGGACTCACCCACGTTTCCCCCGGCCCGATATGCGGATAATGCACCCAACCGAGCCGCAACTGGTTTTCACTCGGTTCTCGCTCGACATACAAACCCGCCAGCGAAAGATCGGCCGACTTGGAATAAAGCACCACGCCCCGATCCTGATTTCCCAGCCGCATCCATCGCATGTTCCAATCCTGCATGCCGTACTGGAAATACCAATGGCGATACAGGTCGAAAAACTCGACGGCTTTGTCGTCGGTCTTCATCTCCAAATACGGATATTTGATCGAACGGCCCAAGTGCAGTGTCTCGGCGTTCACATCCAAACCCGTCGGCTGCAAACCATGCAGATTCGGAAACAGCACCTGCGGAATCGTGTCCGGCGTGTGATTGACGATGGTGAGCCGCATGGCAAAACCGCCTTCGGCGATGGCCCGGACGGTGACGGTGCAGTTGATTGGAAATTCCCCGCGATCGCAGCGCACTGAATCGTAACGCCAATGAATTTCATCGCCGGTTTGTTTCCAATCCACGGTTCGCTGAGCGGCGGAGACGACAAGCCTATGTGATGGACACTCCGGCAGCGGCAAAGCCAAATCGAACAGCCCGCGCTGCCCAAGAAGCAGCGACCGCTCCGACGCCAGCAGCTCGATGCGTTCCAAAACTCCGCTGGTCTGGTTGAGGGTGATCTTGGCGTCGCCGGAGGAAAATTCCATGCTCGGTTTGTACCGTCGATGGGGGTTTTCACATAGGGCGGATGCGATGTCCGTTAGCCCCGGCCTTTGGCCGGGTTACCCCCGCAAAGCGGGGGGCTAATGGAGGTTCGACCGATGTCAGCAGGTGTTCCACATGGGCCGAAGGGAATATGATTTGCCAGGCCAACAAGAAGGATCAATCGTGAAACATACCGGGCACTTATTCTTGGCGGGGATCGTCATCTTTCATTCGACGGCAATCCACGCCGCGCCGCCGACCACGCAGCCGGAGATTCGCCGGGGCGTACCGATGAGTGGTGGGCCGGGGCAGCGGTCACGTTATTTTTTGGAACACTTAGCGGCTGCGGCGGAGCCGACGGGAAAAGCCGATCCACTTCGGTTGCCGCAGTATCTGCAAGTTATCAAACATGAACTGGTGGCCGATTCTAGGCTGATCGCTTTTACACCGTCGGCGCAAATGCACGGTGATATGGTGTTGCTGGGTGGATATGCCGAGTCGGCCGAATTGAAGACCACGACGCAGCGGGTATTTCAATTGATCGGCTTTTTGAAAATCGACAATCAAATGCAGGTGCTGCCGGATGCCGCGCTCGGCGGCCAGGCCCAGGCACTGGTCACCGCACCGAAAACATTCTTGTACGATCAGCCCGCCGCGCCGCATGAATCGCTTTCGCAGGCGATCATCGGCGACCCGATTTTTCTGCTGCGCAAGGAAGGGGATTTTTATCTGTGCCACGCTGGTGATGGATATGTCGGTTACATCGCCGCTTCCGCGCTGCGGCCTATCGATGCGGAAACCTTCGCTCACTATCTGCAGGGGCCGAGAGCGACGATCACCAAGGATTTTCACAGCGGTGCGTTGTATCTGCCGATCGGAGCGCATTTGCGGGTGGCGGCCGAAGAATCGTTGGAACTGCCTGACGGAGCCAAGTTACAAGTTCCCAAGGAGAATGTGGCGTCGTCATCGCCAGATGCCGATGAACGGATCGGCAAAATCATCACGGCAGCCAAGCAAATGCTCGGCACGCCGTATGTTTGGGGCGGACGCACCACCCAGGGCGTCGATTGCTCCGGCTTAACCGGCGCAGCGTTTCAGGCGGCGGGAGTCGTGCTCCCCCGTGATGCGGATCAGCAAGCCCTGTGCGGCACGCTGGTGGCCACGAGTTCCTGCCGCAACGCGCTGGCAGCCGGCGATCTGCTCTTTTTCATTTCCAACCGAGGGCAGATTCATCATGTCGCCCTTTATCTTGGCAGCGACCAATTCCTCGAAGCGACCACGCCGGTGGCGAAGATTTCATCGCTGAATCCGAAGGATGCGAATTATTCGGAAAAGCGGGATCGGTCGTTTGCTTATGCGAAGCGGGTTCTGCAGTAGGCAGTGTTATCCTGTAAAATCCTTAGAATTCCCAACGTTGTCAGGAAATCTTTCGTAAACATGGTGCTGATTCGGGTCGAAATAAAAAGGGGGGGCGGCCTAATGTCGATAAAAACCCACAATGGCCTCGCCTATCGCATTGCCGTCCACAGCGCATCATCCATTACATGATAGGTGGAACATGGGTAAGTCCATTGGAACGTTAGCACTCATCGCAATCGCGATCATTTGGTTCACCCATGGCGGGGTTAAATCCGTCGTGTCTGTTGCCGAGCCACAGCTTGAGCGAATTTCTGCCACCGCCGACACTCCCTTCTTCGGCGATCCTTCGTTACACCAGACGTTCAGAAACAAGGGTGCTGGCGGAAAAATTCTTCTGACGATCACTCAATCACAGCATACTTGGAAGTTCCTTGTTTACTACGATCGTGATGAGCAGAGAGAAGTGGTGACTAAAGTCCCTGGGCTTGGGAGCGGTAATTATTACACCGCATGGAAGCCAGCGGATATCGCGACACCCGAAGAGCTGGCTGGTGCCTTTGGTACCCAGTGATGTGAGAATGGGAGATGAAACTGGGACGAGTTTTGTGCTGGTTCATAATGCCTCGCTCCGCCATTACCAATTCTATTCTCTTCGATCCAGGAAATGCCCAAACGCCCCTCACCCTGCCCTCTCCGGTTCGACTGAGTTCAGCGAAGTCCCGATTACGTGGAGAGGGTAAGCGGATGCCGCAGTAGATGGCGTTCCCGGTAGCCCTGAGCACCGCATTTGCATGCGGTGCTTTTGGGGATCGCTTAAATTGCCGACGACGATTCTCGAACTTTGATCTGTTTCCAACGGTGCCCCTACGGGGCAACCGCTACGCGGTATGTTCGAGAATCGTGGTCTACTTTCTAATGCCCGTTCATTCACAGCCCGGCGGAGCGGGGATTGAGGAAAAGATTATCGTGGCCAGGAACGATCACATCGGCGATGTCGTATATTTCCTGTAGTGATTCGCGGGCTGCTTGCAGATCGGCGGGATCGTTTAGCACCTGGCCGGCGAGGAAATGATCCTGCGTGGCGACGGCGTCGCCGGCGATCAGGGCGGTGAGAGTTGGCATGGCCAGCAGAAGGCCGCAGGTGCCGGGCGTGTAGCCGAACAGGGGAAAAAGATCGACGCCTTTGGCTATTTTGTCCGGAGCGGTGATTGTGGCATTGAGGATTTCAAGTTCCCGTTGCACGCGCTGGTAATCTTCATCATCCGACGGCAACTGCGAGGCGATTTCTTCCAGCCGTGCGCGGGCAGCGTCCTGTTCCCGTTCGTGGAGATAAACTTTGGCGCCGGTGAAAGCGGATAAGCCGCCATGATGGGCGGGGCGGAAATTGGTGAGGAAAACGGTGTCGATCTGCTGCGGCTTTAGGCCGGTGCGTTCAAAAAGCCTGGCACCGATAATCTGCGCCGGCAGGCCGGGATCAACGAGAATGTTGGACTTTCCGGCCCGGATCAGCGTGGTGGTGGCGTGCGGTGTGCGGAGTGGTTCGGATTCGTGCCACAGAACATTGCGGCTGAGCGTGCCGATGCTGATGATGTCAAAACGTAATGCGGGCATGGTTGCTTACCAGTGGCCCGGGCAAACGTAAAAGGAATCTCATGGGATTGCAATTTGTGCGTCGGTGGTTGGCGGTGGGTTGGCTCGGTCTGGGCGTGGCGGGATGCGCGAGTCAAAAGCCGCCGCTGGGGACATGGGAGGGGCCCAAGTCTGATCCGCAGATGACGGTGGAGAAATGGTCGTACCAAGGCAAGCCGGGATTTGATATTCAGACTTCCCACTATGCGATTTACACGACGATTAGTGATGACCAGTCACGGGAAATGCTGCCGCGGGTGATGGAGGGGGGGTTTGCGGAGTATCGCAAGCTGGCGGTCAACATTCCGGTTTCGCCGCGGCCGATGGATTGCTACATCTTCGGAGCGCGGGATGAATGGAATGATTTCACCCGCACGCAGACCGGCGCGAATTCGGTGACTTATCTGCAAATTCGCCGAGGTGGATATGCGCTGGGTGATCGGTATGTGGCTTACAACATCGGCGCCCGCCCCACCGCATCGGTGGCCGCGCACGAAGGTTGGCATCAATTCGTAGCGCGGAATTTCCGAGGCCGCTTGCCGCCGTTTTTGGAAGAGGGGCTGGCCACGACGTTTGAGGGGATCGATTTTAAGGATGATCTGCCGCGCTGGAATTGTTCGGTGAATCCGCTGCGCGCCCAGGCGCTGCGGCATGCGGTGGATTCTGGGCACATGTGGCCACTGGATCAGTTGATCCGATTGCACGCCGGCAATGTCGTCAATCGCAGCGGTGATGAGATCGAAGCGTTCTATGCCGAGTGCTGGGCGTTTGCCCGGTTTATGCGTGAGGCGGAAAACGGGCGTTATCTGCCGGCTTTGCACAAATGGCTCGCCGAAACCGCGGATGGGACAGTGTTCGATCCGAGTCATTCGCATACACGGCAGGGCTTGCCATGGAACCCCGGCGCGGTGCGGCCCATGATGGAGCACTATCTTGGCATGAGCTTGCCGGAAATCGATCAGGCGTATCAGGCGTACATCCACAAGGTGGCTTACGATGAGTATCCGGCACAGTGGAATATGGGAATATATGCGGATTAGTGGCTGTTGGCTGGAGAATTTTAGTTGCGTTGATTGCCGCCGACATGCTAGATTGCGTAGCCGTGAGTACGCCACACGTTCATTGCGGGCCGGAAGTGCGTCGCTGTAAATGCTACTTCAGCGGCCGGGTTCAGGGGATCGGCTTTCGCTACACCGCACAGAACGTCGCTCTGCAATTCGATATCAACGGCTACGTCAAGAACTTATCCGATGGCCGCGTCGAGGTGGTGATGGAAGGCTGCGATGGGGAGATCAACCATTTCATCGAAGCATTGCAGCGGCGGATGAACGGTTACATTTGTAAGATGGATCGCCAAGTCGAGCCGGCCACGGGGGAATTCGCCCATTTCAATATCCGCCATTGATCAATACCCCCCACTGATCGCGCTCACAGTTTTTGCGGCAGCGTCGCGGAATTCACTTCATCGGTCCACACGAGAAATTTACGCAGGTGAGTTGTGCCAAAGGAAGTGGTGATCGCCACATCCGTTGCATCGCGGCCCTGGGCCATGAGCACCCGACCGATGCGAGGAGTGTTGTGGCGGGCGTCGAATGTCCACCATCGGCCGCTCAGGTACACCTCAAACCACGCCGAGAAATCCATCGGCAAATCAACTTCCGGCACGCCGATGTCGCCGAGATAGCCGGTAACATAACGGGCTGGAATATTCAGGCAGCGGCAGAACGTAACGGCCAGGTGCGTGAAATCGCGGCACACCCCCTGCCGCTCCTGATATACCTGCGATGCTGTCTTGGTAGGGCGGGCGAATTCGTAGCCGAACTTCACGTTGTCATGACACCAATCACAAATGGTCTGCACGCGCGCCCAGCCGCCGGTAATTTTTCCAAAAAGTTTCCATGCCTCATCGTTGAGCAAATCGACTTCGCAGTATCGGCTATTGAGCAGATACGGCAGCGCTTCATAAGGAAGATTCTCAACCGGATGCTGCACCGCCGACAGATTGATCTCGTCGGGCAAGCCGGAATCTTCAACCACCGCATCGTAGGTCAGGCGCAACTCCCCCGCCGGGGCGACCAGGCGGCACATATTGTTTCCGAAGTTGTCGATAAAATCCTCAAGGGGCGCCCCGCTGGCGACACGTATTCCAGTTTCCGTGCGAACATCCTTTCGACGGGTGTGATGCACATGCAGCAGAAGCAGCATGACCGTGGGGGCGGGAATGTCGAATATCAACTCGTAACCAATGCGAATGAGCATAAAATCTCACAACTCGAGGCCCAGGCTTCGCAGACGGTAACGCGAGGTGGGCAAAGCGGTCAATTGCAAATGCCGTGGCTGGCGAGGCGATTCCTGCTAAGATTGACCCGCGGATTGACGATCGATATTACAGGAATCACCGCAATGACGTACTGTCTGGGAATTGTGACGAAGCAAGGCGTAGTGATGGCCTCGGATTCCCGCACCAACGCGGGGTTCGATCAGATCAACGTTTGCCGCAAGATGTTCGTCTTTGAAAAACCGGGCGAACATGTTTTTGTCGTGCTCACCAGCGGAAGCCTTTCGTGCAGCCAATCCATCGTGACGCTGGTGCAGGCGGAATATGAAATCGGTGAGGGCCTGGCCAAAGCCAACTCAATGTACGACGCCGCGCGGATCATCGGCGAGCATGTCCGCCGCGTCGCCGACATCGACCGTGGCACTCTGGAACGCGATGGCTTTAATTTCAATGTGCATCTGCTGCTGGGCGGACAAGTCAAAGGTCATCCGCCGGATTTGTATTTAATCTATCCGCAGGGCAATCCGCTACGGGCCACGGAGGATTCGCCGTTTCTGCAAATCGGCGAAGTGAAATACGGCCGGCCGATTCTGGATCGCGGCATCCGCTTCGATCACACGACATTGGAAGAGGCGGCTCGCTATGCGATGATTTCCATTGACAGCACGATGCGCTCCAATGTCACGGTGGGGCCGCCCATTGATTTGCTGGTGTATGAACGGGACACGTTGAAGATTTCCCGGCGCCGGCGATTCGGCGAGCGCGATCCTGACCTTCTGCAAATCCGCCAGCAATGGGAAGGCGCGCTGCGAAAGGCCGTCGGTGATTTGGCCCCCGTCAACATGAACGGCGGCGCGGCGGAAACCACGGGGAAGTGACGCCCCCAAAGAAATTGACCACGGATTTCACAGATGACACGGATAAGAATTTTCTCGTTTTCATCCGTGCCCATCCGTGAAATCCGTGGTTAAAATCCTTCCTCTGGGTCAATTCATAACTCGCTTCCACTGGAGCTTGGACTCCTTGAAATTCAGCAGCAGCGCCACTTGCAGACCGGTGATGTTCAAATAGCCGAGCATTTGCGCCATGTGCGTGTCGCTGAAAGCCGCCACCACCTTGGGGTCGGCGATGACCATCCCGTCAATGTTTAGATCGGGGACAAGACAGCCAACAAGCTGGCCGCGATAATGGACGGGGAAGGCCCGCTGTTGCTCAACGGTATGGCCGCGAGCCAGCAGCTCAATGACAAGCGCGTTCTCGTATAGTTTTTCATCGAGTCCGGATTTTAATTCGTTCAACAGCATCATGGCAGCGCCAATGATGTCCTGTGTTATATCCTCGTGGAGCATGAGGAAAGATTAACATCGGATGATGCGCAGACAAATAGTTGACCACGAATGACGGATAAGAATCTGCTTCTTTCCATCCGTGTCATCCGTGAAATCCGTGGTTGAATCGAGTCCTGCGCCAAAGCGTCAGTCGATTTCCCCTTGTTCGATGGCCGGGTATACTTCCTCAGGCGAAACGAGAAACGAGGAGATGGGGCTTTGCTCCTCATGTTTGCAAAATACGAAATGGATGGGCTGTTCGACGAAATGTTCGAGCGGCCAGGACGTCCACGAGTCCATTATCAGGGGGTTTATGACCTGGCGGACGGCTTGACTGCTGGGTCGCTGCAGCGCCGTCGTCGCATGGCGGATGTGGCGTTTCGCAACCAGGGAATCACCTTCACCGTCTACGGCGACGACACCGGTGTCGAGCGGATTTTCCCGTTTGATTTGATGCCGCGGATCATTCCCGCCGCCGAGTGGGACCTGGTGGAACGCGGCCTGGTGCAGCGCATCACCGCCTTGAATCTTTTCTGTCACGACGTGTATTTCGATCAGCGTATCCTGCGGGAGAAAATCATACCGCCGGAGATGATTTACAGCGCGAAATTTTTCCGCCGGGAAATGATCAGCCTGGAAGTGCCGCGGCAGATTTATGTGCATATTTGCGGCACTGATCTGGTGCGCAACGACAAGGGTGAATATGTCGTGCTGGAAGACAATTGCCGCACGCCCAGCGGCGTCAGTTATGTGCTGGAGAACCGGGAAATTCTCAAGCGCGTTTTTCCGAGCATGTTCAATCGGTACAGCGTTCGCGCCATCGAGGATTATCCGCATAATTTGCTGCAAGCGCTCAAGCACGTGTCGCCTTCCAATGCCGCTGAGCCGACAGTGGTGGTGCTGACGCCCGGGATTTACAACTCGGCCTATTTCGAGCACAGCTTTTTGGCCCGGCAAATGGGCGTCGAACTGGTAGAGGGGCGCGATCTGGTAGTGGACAATAACATCGTTTTCATGCGCACCACGGCCGGCCCGCGGCGGGTCGATGTGATCTATCGCCGCATTGACGATGATTATCTTGATCCCCTCTGCTTCCGCAGCAGCAGCGAACTTGGCGTCGCGGGGCTGATGAACGCATATCGCTGCGGCAATGTCGCCCTGGCTAATGCACCTGGCACCGGGGTGGCTGACGATAAGGCGATTTACCCGTATGTGCCGGAGATGATTCGGTTTTATCTGAAACAGGAACCGATCATCAAGAATGTTCGCACGTACATCTGCTCGCGGACGGATGATCGCAAGTATGTCCTGGAGCATCTCGACGAATTAGTCGTCAAAAGCACCAACGAAGCGGGCGGCTATGGCATGCTCATGGGCCATCAAGCGACCGCCAAGCAGCGCGCGGAATTTGCGGAAAAAATCCGCTCCGATCCGCGGAATTTCATCGCCCAGCCGGTGGTGCAATTGAGTCAGCATCCGAGTTGGATCGACGATCATTTCGAAGGCCGCCGGATCGATCTGCGGCCGTACATTCTCACCGGCGAAAAAACTGTGGTCATGCCCGGAGGTCTGACGCGCGTGGCGCTTCGCAAGGGAAGTTTGGTCGTCAACAGCTCACAGGGCGGCGGCAGCAAAGACACCTGGGTGCTGGAAGATTCGCAGGATTAACCGCAGTTATGTCCAGACACGCCATGTCAGATTTCGCTTCCATGGAACCCGTTCGACCCGACAAGCCGATGCTGTCGCGCGTGGCGGAGTCGGTTTATTGGATGGCGATTTATGTCGAGCGGGCCGAGCACATTGCCCGCATGATTAACGTGAATTGGAACGTGCTGATCGACGTGGGCGATGTCGGTGAATCATTGGAGCAAAATCTGTGGCGCGGCGTGCTGCGGGTGCTGCACCTGGATCAATCACCGGAGGCCAATGCGGCCTTGGAAAGCGGGACCGACAACATGGCCCGGCGCTTGTGCCGTTCCCTCACTTTTGATGCGGCCAATCCGTCGAGTTTGATTTCGTGTGTGACCAAAGCCAGGGAAAACGCCCGCAGCATCCGGGAAATTATTTCCGCGGAAATGTGGGAAGCGCTCAACGTGCTGTACTGGGCCATCAAAGGGGACGATGCCCACGCACGGTTTGAGGAATCGCCGCAGGACATGTTCCATCAAATCATGTCCGGCTCGTTTTTGTTTCAGGGGTTGACCAATCAGACGATTCAGCACGATCAGGCGTGGTTATTCGCGCAACTCGGCAAGCACATGGAACGCTGCGACATGACTTGCCGGATTATTGAAACCAAACATGACATTCTGCGGGCCGCCGAGAGCGAACTGGATGAGCCGACGCGCAATATTCACTGGATGGCGGTGCTGCGAAGCTGCTGCTCGATTAACGAATATCGCCGGGCGTATCCGGGACATATGGAGCCGGCGCGGGTGGCGTCATTTTTAATTCTGGCCCCGCATTTTCCCCGATCGGTGGCCTACAGTGTTCGCCATGCTCACGATGCCGCTTCACGCATCCGCTCGACGGTCAATCCGCACACCATTGAGCAAGCGGAGCGGATTCTCGGCCGACTGAACGGCCAACTCACCAACGCCGATCCCTCGGAGCTGACGACCGGCGATTTGTCCGTGTTCCTTCGCAATACCGTCGCACAAATTCGCGTGGCCAACGAAGCGATTTACAAGGCCTATTTTTTGCGCTAAGCGCCGAGGCACCCCATGCTGCTGCGAGTCATGCACGAAACCAATTTGACGTACTCCGATTTGATCAGCGAAACGGTGATGGAGCTGCGCATGTGCCCCAGGCAGGAATCGTGCCAGCACCGCTTGAGTTTTGAGCTGAGCATCGGACCGCCCGCCATGGTGAGCAGCTATTTTGATTGGCTCGGCAACATGGTGCATTCCTTTACGGTGAATTCTTTCCATCGTGAACTGCGGATCAGTTCCACAAGCGTGGTGCAGACCAACTGCGCCATCGACGATGTGCTGCAAGTCACCGATCCGTGGCCGGCGCAGTTTCAGGATTACGGCACGTATGACTACCTCCAATTCGACGGCCCCATCGTGGACTGCGAAAAACTGCGCGTGCTGGCGGGATCGTTAAATTTGCAAACCGGCATGCCGATGGGCCAGGCGATTGCGCGAATGCTAGCCGCCATTAACGACGGTTTTGCGTATCAGAAGGGCGTGACCACGGCTGCCAGTCCGATTACCGAAGTTCTCGAGCATGGCCGCGGCGTTTGCCAGGATTTCACGCACCTGATGATCGGCGTGGCCCGCATTTGCGGCATTCCCGCCCGCTATGTCAGCGGCTTTCTGCACGGCGAAGACGAAGAAGGCGGTTCCAATTATCGCGGCTGGACGCAAACCCACGCCTGGTGCGAATTGCTGATTCCTTCCATGGGTTGGGTGGGATTCGACCCGACGAATAACTGCGTCGTCGGCGAAAATTTTGTGAAGCTGGCGGTGGGCCGGCATTATGCGGATGTCCCGCCGCATCGCGGGCTTTACAAAGGGTCGGCCAAGGAATCGATGACGGTGATGGTCCAATCCAAGGCGTTGAAGACGGTGCCGACGCATTTGGCCGGCGAGCGGGTGCGATCGCTGGATGTTCCCACCTACGGCGGCTGGCGCGAGCTGAGCCTCGCCGGTCAGCAACTGGCCAGGGAAATGCAGGAGCAACAGCAGCAGTAATTTTTCCCCCTCGCCTCTCGATCGTTGGAATATTTTCGGCTTGGCTAAAGTTCGCAGGACGAGGAGATTTTCCGCGCGTGTATCGATTCGCCGCCATTTTGCTTGCGATCTGTTTTCTCGCCCATGGGACGGGAATGCTGGAGTATCTGCACAATCTCGAGCACGCCCGGGAGGATGCTGAGGAGGATGCCAAGATATTGGCCGCCGGCCAGCCGGTCGAGCATCACCATCACGATGAAACCAACTGCGAAGTACACGCCCAACTTCACATGGCGTTGTTCTTCACAAGTTGGACGCCGATGCTGGTTTTTCTGGGGCTTTTCGTTGCTTTTCTGACACTTCTAGCCGTTCCGATTGTTTCGCATCATTCGCCGCGGCGGATTCATTGCCGCGGCCCGCCACTCCAATTGATTGCTGCGCTGTAACTGCGCCGTTTTATAGTCAACTGTAATTCGCACATTCAATCAGGAGTGCATCATGCGCATTCGCATCGGCCTTTTGGCCGGCGCAATGGCCTGGTGCTGCGTTGCTCACGATGTCGCGCTGGCGATTCCGCCCGCTTCGACAACGTCGGCATCGCAGCCATCCGCGCCACCACCGCTGCCGGTATTACCGTCGTCTAATTTCAACAATCAACCCACGTTGGTGATTCCAACCACCGTTCCGACATCGAAGCTGTCGGCCACGCTTCCGACAACGCGGCCCACCGTCAGTACGCAATCCGCGGTGACGGGCGTGCCACTGCCCATTCCGGTTAGAGCCGCCACCACCGCTCCCACTTCCGCTCCCAACAGTTCCAAAGAGCTAGGAAAGGTCGTCGTGACCTCCGATCTGGACACCGCCCGTGATCAAATCGCTCCGAGCCTCGGTGCCGTCACCTATACCGTTGGCCCGGACCAGATCGAAAACGTTCCTGGCGGTGAAGACGCCAGCTTCCAGCAGGTGTTGCTGCGAGCACCCGGCGTCGTGGAGGATTCCTTCGGACAGTTCCACGTCCGTGGTGAACATGCCAACGTCACCTATCGAGTCAACGGCGTGCTGCTCCCCGAGCCCCTAAGTGGATTTGGCCAGGAACTCGACACGCGGCTGATTCAATCCGCTACTCTCATCGACGGCAGCCTCCCCGCCCAGTTTGGCTTCCACACCGCCGGAATTGTCGATGTCACCACAAAAACCGGGGCGACGCTGCAGAGCAATGAATTTTCCCTCTACGGCGGCAGCAATGACACGTTTAACCCGTCGCTGCAACTCGGCGGTAGCGACGGCAAGTTCGATTACTTCATCACCACTTCGTATAACCACAACGACCAGGGCATTGAGAACCCGACTGGCAGCCATCGGCCCTTGCACGACTACACCGATCAGGAAAAGGCTTTTGGATACTTTGCTTACCGATTTGATGACACTAGCCGGCTGACCGTTATGGCCAATGCCTCTTACTCCGATTTTCAGATTCCCAATACGCCAGGGTTGACGCCCAGTAACATGCTGGCCGGGCATCCCACCTTCAACTCGGCGAATCTCAATGAGAATCAGAACGAGCAGGAGTATTACACGGTAGTTGCGTATCAAAAATCGCTGACTGACAGTGCCTTTCAGTTATCCGGTTTCAGCCGTTATGGACAGCTCGCCTTCACGCCTGATCCGGTGGGTGATCTGCTGTTTCAAGGTGTCGCCAGCAAAGTCACCAACAGTTTCGTCACCAACGGCGTACAGTTTGACAGCTCATACACGGTAAACGATGAGCACACGATCCGGGCGGGTTTCGTCGCCGATTACACCACCGAAAGTCTCCGTACCAACACCTCTGTCTTTCCAGCCATCATCGGAAATCAAACCTCCGACGTGCCCTTCGGCATCGCCGACGATTCCGGCAACCGTGCGTGGGAATCCGGAGTTTATGCCCAGGATGAATGGAAGATTACGCCAAAGCTGACTTTCAATTATGGGCTGCGCTATGATCGGTTCGATGCCAATTTCGATACGGAAGGACAGGTTAGCCCACGCGCCAACCTGGTTTACCAAATCGATAAAGCCACCATCGCTCACGCCGGTTATTCGCGGTTTTTCGTGACCCCGCCCGTACAGGATGTGCGGCTGGGTACGCTGGATAAATTCGTTAACACCACCAACCAGCCGGACAATTTTCTCGATGGGGCACCCAAGGTCGAGCGATCCAACTATTACGACTTGGGTATTTCCCGGCAAGTTAACCCCGGTTGGCAAGTCAATTTGGACAGCTTTTACAAACAAGCTGACAACCTGATCGATCTTGGCCAATTTGGCGCGCCGCTGATTCTGGCGCCGTTCAATTACAAGAAAGGAACTGTCTACGGTGCCGAGCTGAGCACGACTTACAAAGTCGGCGGCTTTTCCACTTTCGGGAATTTTTCATGGGTGAAAACGCTGGCCCACGACATCGACTCGCAGCAATATTTGATTGATAACCCGGAATTGGATTACATCATGGATCACAATATCCACCTCGATCACGAATCGGAGTTCACTGGTTCAGCCGGTGCGGACTACAGTTGGAAGAATGACCGTGTGTACATCGATTTTCTGTACGGCTCCGGATTGCGGGGTGGATTTGCCAACACGCATCAAGTCCAGCAGCATTATCCAGTGAATGTCGGCTATGAGCATATTTTCCATCTGGATGGATCGCCGAAGAACACGATCAAGTTCCGCCTGGATGTGGTCAACATATTCGATGAGAAATACCAGATTCGTGAAGGCAGCGGCGTCGGCGTCGAGGCCCCGCAGTATGGGCAGCGGCTAGGGTTTTATGCAGGGATTACCTATTCCTTTTGAGATGGAGATGCCAGGGGCTTGACAAGGCCAGGGCGATTTGTACTGTGGGCTACACATCGTGCTGACTGTTACACGGTGTATTGCTGACTACAGAATCCCAAATTAAGGAAGTTGGACAATGAGGCCGCTCAGGGCAGGGCAAATTCGAGTCCTCTCCAAACCGCTCTGGAAGACGTGGTTTAAGCATGAGGCAGATGGGCGTAGCGCCTCGGTCAATGTCGCACGCTGGGCTTTCCACCGGATGCGGTGCTTGGCGTTGGCGTTCATTGTGCTGACCGCTTTTCAGGCGCCGGCGCGGGAACAATCGGCAACAAGCCAGCCGACGTCGGCTCCTGGTGCGCGGCCGGCGACTGAGCCGACGACGGCGATCGGCGAATCCACCGCTTCGCCACCGAATCAGGCGAGCACACAACCATCCGCCCCCGCAACCTCGCCAACGGGATTCGCGCTCCCCAAACCCCCTTTGCCGCCCGCTCTTCCACCCATTCCTCCGGCCATGGCGTCCGTGCCGAGCGCCTCGCCCGCAACCCAATTGAAGCCCACGACGCTGTCGTCCCCGCCGCCAATGACGCCTTTGTTGACCACGCGGCCATCATCCACCGTCGTCAAACGGGAATCTCCCTCCACGCTGCCGGCAACTGCCCCGAGCCAGGTGGGGTCGAAAGAATTGGCGAGGGTGGTGGTGACATCGGATTTTGACGCAATCAGGGATCAGATATCGCCGAGCCTTGGGGCGGTCACCTACACGATCGGCCCCAACCAGATTGAGACCACGGGGCAAGGGGAAAACGCCACCTTTCAACAGGTCCTTTTGCACGCGCCCGGCGTGGTCCAGGAGGAATTCGGAGAAGTGCATGTCCGCGGCGATCACGGCGATTTGCAATACCGCATCAACGGCGTGATATTGCCTGAGCAACTGAACGGCTTTGGGCAGGAGATAGACACTCGGCTAATCAGCTCGGTCAAGCTCATGGATGGAACATTGCCCGCCCAGTTCGGTGACCGCACAGCGGGCATTTTTGATATCACGACGAAGACCGGTTCCCAACTTAACGGTAGCGAACTCTCGTTGTATGGCGGCAGTTACGATACGTTTCAGCCCTCGTTCAGTTGGGGCGGCACCAGCGGCAAGTTGGAGTATTTTGTCAGCGCCTCGTACAAACAGAACAACCTTGGCATTGATAATACGACATCGAGTACAGACCCGCTCCATGATCGCACCGAGCAGACAAGAGGTTTCGGCTATTTCTCGTATCGCCTGGATGACACGAGCCGGGTTACGCTGCTTCTAAGCGCTTCCTATGCCAACTTCCAGATTCCTGATATCGCGGGGGTTACTCCACGCTTTGCATTGTTGGGAAACCCAACCGCCGATTCCGCCGCCACTAACGATCACCAGAACGAGCAGAGCTATTATTCGGTCCTCTCGTATCTGACTTCGATGGACAACCTATCACTGCAAGTGTCCGCGTTTACCCGCTATACCGACATCAAATTCACGCCTGATCCGGTGCAGGACCTCCTTTTCGATGGGGTTGCGGCAGGGGTTACAAACAACGATTGGGCGAACGGCGTGCAGGCGGACGCTTCGTATATCCTGGACGACCATCACACTTTGCGTTTTGGCGCGCTGGCTACGTACGACATAGAGCAACTTGATACCAACGCCGCGGTCTTTTCCAGTGCCGATCAGTTCATGCCCGATGTCCCGCCTTCGCCACAATCTTCCGACCAACCATTTCGGATCGATAGCAACGGTCGAAACACCGGCCTAACCTCCGGCGTTTACCTTCAGGATGAATGGCAGCTAACTAACAACTTAACCGTGAACTACGGCCTGCGCTATGACCGCTTCGATACGAATTTCGACACCGAAGACCAGGTCAGCCCGAGGGTGAATCTCGTTTGGAAGATCAACAAGCTCACTACGTTCCACGCGGGTTATGCGCGCTATTTCATGCCGCCCACCCTGCAATACATCTCGCCAGCGACTATTAAAGAATTCGAGTACACCACCGACGCCCCATTTAACGAGCATGACGACGCCCAGAAGGCCGAACGTGATAATTACTTCGATGTCGGCTTGTCCCGGCAGATCACTCCGGCCTGGCAGGTCAATGTGGATTCATTTTGCAAGCTTGCGAAGAACCTGCTCGACGACGGCCAGTTCGGCAATGCCGTTATTCTCAACAATTTCAACTACACCAAGGGAACGATCTACGGAGCGGAGCTGAGCACTACCTTCAAGCAGGGTGACCTTTCCGAGTATGCGAACTTTTCGTATGTTCAAACCTGGGCTCGGAACGTTGATTCGGCACAATACGAATTTCCCAGCAATGAGTTGGCTTACATCGCAAAAAACTACATCCAACTGGATCACCAGCAGCTCTACACGGCATCTGTGGGCGCTTCCTACACGATCCTGAAAAATACCCGTGTCTATGCCGACTTCCTGTTCGGAGATGGGCTCAGGGCCGGGTTTGCAAACCTTGAAAAACTACCCGCCTATTACCCGTTGAACGTTGGCGTGGAGCACGTGTTTCACACGGGTTCCGGTGAGGTGAAACTGCGATTGGATTGTCTCAACGTATTTGATGAGGTTTATGAAATTCGTAACGGCACCGGTCTGGGCATTGCAGCTCCGGCCTATGGCCCGCGTCGCGGCTTTTACTGTGGCCTTTCGTATCAATTCTGAGGGGGATCGAGGTGAGGGCATGACCGATGCATTTTGAGATTGAGATGCCAAAAGCCACGAGACCCAGGTCCGAGGAACCCGCCCCCCCGGTGAATCTTGTTCCGGTTGCGACGCTGGTGCTGTGGATAGTGTGCCTGACCGTCGGTGTGGTGGGATTCTTCCTGCGATATCCGTGGCCCCGGCCGCCGCCAAAAGAACCGCCGCCGGTGGTGGCGCAGCGGATCAATGTGCAGATTGCCGATCAGGCGATTGCCCAGCCGCAGGCGGGTGCTCCGTCCACGGTGACACCGCCGGCCGAGCCGCAACCGCCCGCCCCCGTGGCCCCGCCGATTGCTGTATCCGCCCCACCACTGGCCGCGGTCGCCAATTTGTTGCCGGCACCGAGTTTTGCACTGCCGGTTGAAGGTCCACATCAGGTGGTCGATGCGAAGGCGGCGGTTCCGGTGCAAGCCGCGCCCGCGGTTGCGCCGCCGCCAGCCAACGTGCCGCAGCATTTGACCTACGGCCAGGGCGAGGGCAGACAGCCGGCTCCGGAATATCCAGCCGAGGCGGCCCGCGCCGGTGAAGAGGGGACGGTGGTTGTACAATTCACCGTTGATGAAAACGGCCATGTCACCAGTGCCGAGGCCAGCACGCCCAGCCAATGGCCGGTCCTGAATCATGCAGCGGTGCGGGCAGTGCGAGATACCTGGCGATTCCCCGCAGGTCCGCCGCGAAATTATGAAGTTTCCATTCAGTTCCAATTGGTGCAAAAATGAATTTGATGCTCGCCAATGTTGTTGAAGACTGGTTCCTCAAAGGCGGCCCGATTATGTGGCCGATTCTGGTCGCCTTTCTTGCCGCCATCACGGTTTTCCTGGAACGGTTGTTCTGGTGGATGCGGCTGAGACGGCGAACACAGGCCCAAACCCTCAGCAAAAGTTTTGACGCGATTGCCGAAGGGAATTTTGCATCCGCTCTTGAGCTCACGGATCACACCGACGATCCATTTTTGCGAACGGTGCATGAAGGATTGCTCAACGCCCATTCTTCGATGCTCGGAGCTATGCAGATTCGGGCATCGGATGAACTGGAGGAAGGGGAACGCCTGCAATGGGTGCTGGGCACGCTGATCACACTCGCCCCGTTGCTCGGATTGCTCGGCACTATCACCGGCATCATGCGTTCATTCAATTTCGTGGGCGATGAACAGCTCGCCCCCACCAAAGTCAGCGGCGGCATCGCCGAAGCCCTGATCGCCACGGCGTGCGGGCTGGGTATCGCCATTTTATGTTTGATTCCATACAACTATTTCAATCGCCGGCTGGCCCATTTCCGCGGCCGGCTGGAACGCACCATCAATCACGTCGAGCTGCTCGTGGCATCGGCCAAACATCATGGGCACGATCTGGAAGAATTCGCCCGCCAGAGAGCGACCCGAAAACACTCCGAAGAAACCGTTGCGCTGACCTCGGCGCTTAGCTGATCAAGGATCTGCCATGCCCGTGAAACTTGGCTCCAAACTTCCGACGGAAAGTGCCGAAGCACGCATCGAGATCGTGCCGCTGATCGACATCATGTTTTTCCTGCTCGCCGCTTTCATGCTGGTGAGCCTGAGCATGGTGAACATAAAAAGCGTCAAGGTGAATCTGCCGACGGCGACCAGTGCGACGCCGGACAGCAAAAAGGATTTTGTGGATATTTCCGTTGATAAAAGCGGAACGGCGTATCTGGATAAGAAATTGATGGGGAGCAACGAATTGGTGGCGGCGCTGATTGATTTGCAAAAGCGGCAGCCGAATGTGCGCGTCTTCATCAGCGGTGATCAGGATGCCCGGCACGGGGATGTCATTCACGTGCTGGACCTGGTGCGATCGGCCGGTATCGACAAGGTGGCGTTTGAAATCCGTCCGCCAGGCAAGGCGGCGCAGCCATGAACCGATTTTTGCAGTGGTTTAATCTGCTAGGCGTGGTCTGCCTCGTGATGCTATCGGCGATGCAGTGGAATCTCAACCGCCTGGCTAATGAGAAAGCCGCGCATCTGGAAATCATTCGTCAGCAGCAGGTGCGCGATTTAGCGGACCGTGACAAAACGATTCAAGGTTTGAAATCGGATCTGGAAGATTTCCGCAGCCGATTGACATTGGCCGAATCCCAATTGAAGGATTTGGATGACAAGCTTTACAACATGACGCAGGCCCGGGATCAGGCAATCAGGCAGCGCGATCAACTGACGGCGGAGCGAGATATGCTCAAGAAGACGCTGGACGATTGGGTCGCCGCCGTCACGATCCGAGATGAGGCACTGAAAAAAGCCGGCGATGACATGAAAAAATTGGCGGAGCAGCGAAATGAGGTAATCAATCAATTCAACACCCTCGCAGTCAAATACAACACGGTCGTGGATAGCATCAACGCCACCCGTTCGACCACCCGGCCGAGCACTGCGCCCACCCACTGACGGCCTTCGAGAATTGACTTGATCTGGTATTCAGACCACGCTTTTGCATCGTGAGTTTGGCGAATTTCATTGGTGAATGCTCCTTGCCGCAGACGATCTAAAGCACAGAATCTGGTAAAACGATCCGGTTTCGCATGATCAATGTATATGACATTGCTTATTCCATTGGGCTGGGCCTGTCGGCGCCGGTCTGGCTGACGGTTCCGCGCACACGCCGAAAGGTGATGTCGGCTCTGCGGGAACGGATGGGGGAAGTCGCCTCCCGTGACCTTTCGGACTCCGCGGTGATGGTGCACGCCGTGAGTGTCGGTGAAATCAACGCCACGCCGGCCCTGATCCAGCGGCTCCGGGAAATGATGCCGGAGCTACGGTTCATTGTTTCGACCACGACCCAAAAGGGTTTCGAGCAAGGCCAGCGGCTTTACGGCAAAGCGCCGGATGTCACGCTGATTCGCTATCCCCTGGATTTCAGCAGCGGTGTGCAGCGCGTGCTCGATCGGCTGCGGCCCGCATTGGTCGTGCTGATGGAATTGGAAGTCTGGCCGAACTTTCTGAGGCATTGCGAGCAGCGCAATATTCCAGTGATTGTCGCCAATGCCCGCATGAGCACGGCCAGTTATCGCCGCTACCGATGGGTGCGGCCGCTGGTAACGAGCATGTTTCGGCGCGTGAATCGAATCTGTGCCCAAAATGAGGAACATGCCCGGCGGTTTATCGAATTGGGCGCGGCGCCGGACAGTGTCATGATCGCCGGCAACATGAAATTCGACACGGCCACCATCGCCCATCGGATCGAGGGCGATGCAGACTTGGCGGTGGCCGTTGGATTATTTCCCGGTCCGCAAACGATTTGGGTGTGCGGCTCCACCGGACCTGGAGAAGAAGCGCTCATCCTGCGTGTGTACCGTCATCTGCTCGGCCGTTTTAACCGGCTGCGATTGGTGATCGTTCCCCGCAAGCCCGAGCGGTTTGATGAGGTGGCCGAGCTGATCGAAGCAATGCGATTCCGGTGCGTGCGGCGAAGCAGCGGCCAGCCGCCGATTGCCGGCGACAGCATGGTGCCGCCGGTGGTGCTCGGTGACACCATGGGTGAACTGCGGAAATTTTACAGCATTGCGGAAGTGGTGTTTGTCGGCAGATCGCTGGTCGATCTCGGTTCCAAACAACACGGCAGCGACATGATCGAACCGGCGGCACTGGCCAAGCCGGTGGTGGTCGGGCCTTGGACGGGCAATTTCAAGGATGTCATGCGCAAGCTGCATCAGGCGCAGGGTGTGTTGATCGCTGAGGATGAACTGCAGCTTCAGGAATCGATCGCGCTGCTGCTGGATTCACCCGGGCAGGCGATGGCAATCGGGCAGCGTGCCCAGGCGGTGGTGCAACGTGAACAAGGGGCCACTGAACAGCACGCGCGGATCATCATGGAACTGCTTCAAAACACCCAAAAGCGCTGGCCGGCGATTGTAAAGTAATGCGAACCTTTCAACTTGGCGGCAGAGCTGCCGTCGCCGGGGCGTTAAGCGTGCGGATGCGTTTACCACTGGCGGGCGTGGATTCTCTGTGCGGTTGGACGCCGCGGGCCATGGCGATGACGCCGGTGCGAGCCAGTTCCTTGATGCCGTAGGGTTTCACCAATTCCGCAAACGCTTCGAGTTTTTCTTCCGTGCCGGCCAATTCGATCATGAGATTGGTCGGGGCAATATCCACGACTTTGCCGCGGAACAGGTTGACGATCTCGATCACCTCCGAACGTTTCTCGGGTCCGACTCCGACCGTCAGCAGCATTAGATCGCGCTCGACATACGCCGCTCCCTTGAAATCGCGCACGGACACTGTCGGCACAAGCTTGGCCAACTGCTTGCGAACCTGATCCAGCGTGTTGTCATCACCGCTGACGACGATGGTCATGCGCGACAAATTTTCATCTTCGGTGCGGCCGACCACCAGGGAATCGATGTTAAATCCGCGCGCGGCGAACATTCCCGCCACGCTGGCCAGGACACCGGGTTCATTCATAACTAGCGCTGAAATCACGTGACGCATACGAACTCCTTGCATCGGCCGAGCCACCTCGCAGCTTCGGAATAAACCCTGCATATTCATGCGGGGCTTGCGGGGTAGTCTATGCGATTCGGCGGGCTGGGCAAGTTAGCTGCTCGTCCGGCGGTTTTCATTTGAGGGCCTGCCGTTAAACTGAAAGCACCTCCATGCAGCAGGAACGCAAGCAACTTCTGTCGGGCGTCAAAACCGTGGTGCTCAAACTCGGAACGCAATTGCTCGGCGATGCGCAGGGGCGATTGGATGTGGATTATCTTTCCAGCGTGGCAAACCAGGTGGTGGAACTGCGCCAGCGGGGAATTGCCGTCACGATCGTTTCCAGCGGGGCCATCAGCGCCGGCATTGCGGAACTGCGGTTGCCTGCGCGACCCACTGATCTGGCCAAGCTGCAAGCCGTGGCTGCGGTTGGACAGCGGCGACTGATGGACGGATGGGCCATGGCGTTTGCAGCACACCGGCTGCCGGTTGCTCAGTTGCTGCTGACTCGCCAGGATATTGACGATCGGCCGCGCTTTTTGAACTTGCGCAACACGATTCACGCGGTCCATGAACTGTCGGCGATTCCGATCATCAATGAGAACGACACCGTCAGCACTGATGAAATCGTGGCGATCAGCTTTGGTGATAATGACATTCTGGCCGCCATGGTCGCGCATGCGCTCAGCGCCCATTTGCTGGTGCTGATGAGCGTCGTGGATGGATTACTCGATCAAAACCACAAGCCGGTGCGCACGGTGCAAAATGTCGCCGAGGCTGCGGCATTAGTGCGGGACGAAAAGACGACCGGCGGAAAAGGGGGAATGAATTCCAAATTGCTGGCCGCCAAGACGGTGACGGATGCGGGGGATACGATGGCCGTGGTGGACGGCCGCATGGCCCGGGTGGTGCTGCGGCTTCTCGATGGCGAAGAAGTCGGCACCCTTTTCCTGCCCACTGCCCGACGAAGAAACTCGCGCGATCGCTGGATCGGAGCGGCGCGGCCGGTTGGATCTATTTTTGTGGATAGCGGAGCGGCGAAAGCATTGATCGAAAAGCACCGCAGTTTGCTACCCGCCGGCATCACCAGCGTCGACGGCGAGTTCCAGCGGGGAGACGTGGTGGCAATTCGCTCGGCTGACGGCACCCTGATTGCGCGTGGACTCAGCAATTATCGTGCAGAGCAAATTCAAGCGATCCGGGGTAAAAAAACCGAGGAAGTACGACGTCTATTGCACGATGCCGCGTATGACGAGGTTGTGCATTGCGATAATCTGGTGATGGAATAACCCTATCATTTCCAGATATTTACGTAAGCAATCTCATCCTGAACACCCTATTGCCGCTCAAGTCATAAAGAAGCGGCCTAACCTTGGGGTGTTGGTCCTGTCCTTGCTGATGTACGAAAGCTATCGGGCCAGTCGCCCGACTTTACGAATGTCTGAAAGGAGTTTGTCATGAAGTGCCTTCCCGTTCGCCATTCGATGAAAGGTTTGCTGGCGGTTCTGGTGGTGAGCTTGCTCCCGAGCTTCGCATTTGCCGGAGGCCATTGGGGTGGTGGTTCCTGGGGTCATGGCTGGGGGGGCTGGCACAGTAACTTTGGCGTAGGCTTGTCCTTCGGCTTCGGTGGTTATTACGGCGGTGGATATCCCGGCTATTACTACGGCGGCTATTATCCCGCTTACAGCTACGATTATGCCCCCTACTATCCACCCGTCGTGAGCGGCTATTACTATGCCCCGGCGGTGCGATATTACTATCCGCCCCGTGTCAGCTTCTACTATCGCCCCTACGGCGGCTACGCATATGGCGGCCGTGTCACCTTCCACTATCACTGATTCTCCGGCGACAAAAAAGAGCGCACAGCCAAAACAAAGAAGCCGGCAATCATGCGATTGCCGGCTTTTTTATTGAACCATTTTTGTAGAACCGGCCATCAGTTCGAAAGCGAACCTTGGAACACCGAAATCGCGCCGGGCAAGACTTTCTTATCGCGGTCGTCAATCGTAAAGAAATTGCCGGAGAGCCTGTAGTGTCCCGGGGTTCCAGAGATGCGACCATTTATGGCGATTTCATAAGTTACCGTGGTGGAGGTGCCGCCGGTCGCGGGAGGAGGAATGGTCACGACCGCAGTCCCGTCACCACTGAACGATTTGCCATCAATACTGATGTTCGGGAAATTGAGTTCGGCGGAGGTTACCAATGTCGTCGTCGTGCTGCCCGAGGTGATCGTGGAGGTGCTCGTCATCAACAGATTGCTGATGTTGATGAAATTGGAGTCGACGTCGGCCGTACCGGAGCCGGTGAAGACCAAGATGCCATTGCCGGACAACGGTGTTGAGAGCGATTGGTATTCATCAGCCACCGCGCTCACGATCGTGTTTTCCGCGGGCTGCACACCCGCCAGCGCGGGAATCAAAGTGTTTGCAATCGGTGCTCCCATGCCGGTGGCCAGGTCAAAACCCGGCAGAGCATGGAAGAGGGTGTCATTACCTCCGGTGATATCGGTGAAGAATGCGGACGGGTTTTGTTTGTACAGGGTGTACAGTTCGTTGTTCAAATCGCGGCCGATGACGCCGAGCCCCAAAGATTCTCGTAGTTCATTGGAATCGGCGACCATGCCGGTGAAGATTGCCGCGGACACGGTTGTTCCCCCAACCATGAACCAGAACGGTGCATAAGTCCCGCTGGTCGGATCATACTCTTCGGTGCAATCATCTACTCCCAAGCCGTTGCGCTGCGATGCCAGCACCAAGTCGGGTCCGGAGCGAGTTCGAAGCGCCTTGCCACCAACCGTAATACCCTCCTGAAAGGCGGGCAGCGGCTCGTATTCGCTGGAGCCACCGCCGCTGTTGAGCGAGGCAATTTCGCTGATGCGATTTCCGGCACTATCAATGTCATAAACCGTTCCACCGACGGCGGTGACCCATGGGGAGGTCGCCGGCATCGATTCTGCTCCGCCGTTCTCGCTGGTCGGAGCGATATAGGAAATATCGCCGGCGTATTTGTAGCTGAACATCGCATCGTACTGCGCTTCAGTCGTAGGATCTTCGCCGTTGGTGGTCAGCCCCAGATCGACAACGCCACCGGGACCAAACTGATTGAACGGACCAGGTTGCAGTAGGCCCTGCATTTGCTTCACGGCCTCCTGAACACCAATCTCTAGATTACCCGTGGCAATCACGCCATTATTACTGGGAAGCTCAACGAAAATGATGATCGCGTGTGGGGCCATCGCCTGAGCACACTCGATTTCGGCCATGGAGTCGATCGCACCATAGGGATCAGATTGGCCGGTGGGGTCGATATCGCCGACTGGATCAGTAATGAACTCAGTGGGCGCTCCGATCCCCTCTGCATCGTCGTAAGCAGCCAATGCCCCTGCCGGATCACCGGCTGCTGCACCGACAATGGCGATCATTTGGCCTTCACCCTCGTTCGTGAATAGCGGATAAGCTGGATTATAGACACTCAGCTTATTCTCGCCGTATAGCTGGTTGAGCTGCTTGGGCGTCGTTCCCGTCCCGGGTCCCGGGGAATTGTAGATGATGCCGCCGCTCAATTCACCGATCACGGTGGTGGTTGAATGGCGGTGCGTCGACAACATCACCCGGCGTTCCAGAGTTTCTAGAACCGGTTGCGTGGCTCGCTGCACATTTGAAACGGTCTTGCGATTCCGCGTGAAAGCTTTGAACACCATAAGCTGTTACTCCCGATGCCACATCAACGGCGCAACATAAAGTCTGATGAACGACTCCGCATAGGCGGGAACCCGGAAATCGCTCGGCGAACGGCCGCGCGCGGCACCGGCCCATACAAGCCTCCGCGAACCCCTTTTTTGGGCCAGCCAGCCGCCAATCCTCGGGTTGGGCGTTTGCTAATTCGCCACCCGTTGAGATAATCGATTGAGCCGGACAAGTCAACTGAAATCGATTATACCAACAAGCGTTACGGCCCGACGCATTAGCCTGCAATCGATCGAACGTGCCACAGTTCGATTTGTTTGGAGAATCCTTCCCCGCAGGCGAGATTTTTTGCGTTCCGAGAGCCGGGATGCACAAAACCCGTGAGTCCGATTACATTCTAGCGGCACCAGCTTCTTATCGTGTGCTAAACCGTTCTGGGAACGTATCGATAGACCAGCGGTTACGTGGACGCCGCGGCATGCATTAATCGGTTGCAGGAGTAGCATTTGCCAATGTTTTGCCTAAGCCAAGGGGGTTGGTGGGCCGAAGAATCGGTCAGTTGTATCCATCCGGGAGTTGTTTGTATTCTGGCGCTAACCCAATTCCCTCAACCACCGCAGTTAACGCCTTGGTGACGCCTGGCCTTCCATCCTCGCCTCCCAGGCGGACGGCCCGCAGCTTGCCGTTGGCTCACCAGGCGACTCGTGGGTTCGCCTGGCTCATGCTGCAAACCGTCGCCAGCCGCGGCGTGCAGTTCGCCAGTGAAGTGGTCCTCGCCTGGTGGATTTCCAAGCGCGATTTCGGTTTGCGGAGCGACGCCCTGACCGTCCTGGCTTTTGCCACTCTGCTGCAGGATTACGGCGTCAATCAAGTGCTTATCCATCGCCAGCAGCGCCTGGCAAGATGGGCAAACCCTGCGTTCTGGCTATCGCTGGTCATCGGTCTGGTCGGCGGTGTGATTCTGGCCATGGCGGCTCCATTGGTGGCCCGGGCGTTTGGAGCAACTGCTTTAACCGGGATGATTCTGATCCTCGCGCTTCGTTCGCCGTTGAATGCCTTGGGAACGATTTCATACGCCAAGCTCCAAGCCGACTTGCGGTACAAAGCGTTGTCAGCAGTGGGATTCCTGGTCGTATGCGTGACCGCCATCGCCAGTATTATCTTGGCCTGGAATGGATTCGGAGCATACGCCTTTATTTGGCCGCTCCTGATCGCTGCGGTGGCGCGGTCGGCAATGCTGTGGGCTTTGGCTCCGCCGCGACTTCAGTGGAAATTGCAGGTGCGGCGATGGAAGTATCTCATCGGACAAAGCGGAATGCTTCTGGTCGCCAGCGTGCTATTCACGCTCACCAGTCAGGGTGATTACATGACCCTGGGCGTGCTCTATCACACCAAGACCGGCCCCGCTCCCCTGGTCGGCGTTTACTTCTTCGGATTTATGCTGTGCGTTCAGACGACGCAGTTCATCACCAGCAATCTCGCTAACGTGCTGCTGCCAACATTCAGTAAGTTGCAGCACGAACCGGAGCGGCTGAAAAAAGCGTTCCTCCGAGCCACACAAATGCTGGCGATCATCGGCGTTTTTGTCTGTCTGCTGCAAGCGGCGGTGGCGGCACCGATGATACAGGCGATCCTTCGTGTTAAAGGCGATGCCGACAAATGGGTGCCCGCCGTGCCGATTCTCAAAGTCATTAGCCTGGCGATGGCGCTGCAACTGTTCAACATGCCGGCTCAAAGTTTGATTCAAGCGCAAGGACGGTTTTTCACACTGCTGAAAGTGTCGATCATTTGCCCAATTCTTTTTTTCTCACTGATCTGGCTTGCCGCCGCCACGGGCTCCCGCCCGGATGGACAGATTCGATGGGCTGCTCTGCATGATTTGCTGTTTCACGTGTTCAACCAGCCGGTGGATGTGAGCGTAGTCGTGGCAATCGGTGTGGCGATTTACTGCGCAATTATCGGACCAATCTGTTTATATGTCGCAATTCGTCCGGTGGGTGGAATGTGGCGGGACATCTGGCCGATTTATCTTCGTCCAGTTGCCACGAGTTTGCTGGCAATTTTTGTCGGCATGGCGGTCGGGCATCCGTTGCCGCACACGCCGCTAGGCAACTGGGGCAAGCTATTGCTGGTGCCAACGGTTAGCGTCATGGCGTATCTGCCAATGGCATGGCTCACCGCACCCGCGGCCTGCCGGGAACTGTGGACCCGCATCCATGGCCTGATCCATCGGCGCAGTGCCTCATGAATCGTGCCAATGATGCCATTGCGATCGTGGCCCAGGGCAGCGCGGCATTCCAAGATCGTGCGCCGGACGGTACGATACCCACCGATGCCTCAAAGCGCGGCAGCTCCGACGGCGCTGAAGGCTTCCTGAATGCGGAACCTGGTGATCGACCGCTTCACCACGCTTTGCAGCGCGCTGCATCCAGGGCCCAAGCCAGAGAAGGTCCGATGGCAAAAAGCCTTGCGCAATTACTTCCACTCTCGCTCCGCAGCTTTCTCAAAGACCGTTATTTAGCGCGCAAGTATCCCACGCTGACCTTCGGGCGCAACGTGCAGATCAAGGAATCGACCTTCGGCCGCCACACGCAAGTGGCCGACAACGTCAACATCTATCATTGCCAGATCGACAGCTACAGTTACCTCGAGGTCGGAGCCGTGGCAGCCTATGCGACGATCGGCAAATTCTGCTCCATCGCCGGCGGCACCTACATCGGCCTGGGCGTGCATCCATCCCGTGATTTTGTCTCGACCCATCCGGCGTTCTATTCCCGCAGCCGAGGGCTAGCCACCAGCTTCGCAGACCGTGATTACCTTGAGGAATACGCTCCGGTTCGCATCGGCAATGATGTGTGGATCGGCACCGCCGCGATAATCAAAGGCGGCATCACCATCGGCGACGGCGCGATTATCGGAGCTGGTGCTGTGGTCACCAAGGATGTCGATCCTTACTGCATCGTCGGCGGCGTGCCGGCTAAAAAAATCCGCGACCGCTTCGACGGCGACACCGTCGATTTCCTCCTCCGCTTCAAATGGTGGGACAAAGACGACCAATGGCTCAAGGCTAATTTCCAGAAGTTCCACAATGTGTGGCAGTTTGTCGATACCCTTCGTACCCAGCCATAAACACCCCGTCCGATAACTCTCCAATAGACACGACTGATACAAGCGATCCTATCGACCCCTCTGGGCCCAGTTTTGTTGGAACTTAGGCATCTGTTCGGTGGATTGCCGTGCGGGCATGCCCGAAGTCAGGGGTGTGAAGAACAACTCATTACCTACCGTGGAAACTTTGGAAGACCGAAGTCTGATGACGGTTTTTACTGTCACTACTACAACCGACTCAGGGCCCGGATCGCTTCGCTCGGCGATCACTGCGTCCAATAATACGCCCGGCGTCAATACTATCGCATTTGACATCGCCTCTGCGGACAAAGTGATTCGCCCCACCAGTGCCTTGCCGGCTATCTATAATGCCGCCATCGTCAACGGGGCCACGCAACCGGGTTACGCCGGGAAACCTCTGGTCCAAATCGACGGCAGCCAGGCAGGCAGCGGCGTCGATGGCATTAAGCTGTATGGCAACGATACGCTGATCGTCCTGTCCATCACCGGCTTTAGCGGACAAGGTGTCACCACCATCCCGCGCACCGACGTCAAGTACGGCGGCAACGTCATCCAAGACAACTGGATCGGCCTGAACCTTGCCGGCCAGGCTGACGGCAACGGCCTGCACGATATCGGTCTTTATTCCACCGGCAATGTCGTGGGCGGCCCACGAGCTTCCGAGCAAAACGTCCTCGGTTCCAGCACCGGGGGCGACGGCGTCTGGATCATGGGTGGCATCTTCGGCGGCAGCAACGGCGACAACACCGTCGAAAATAATCTCATCGGGGTCGACCCCACCGGCACCGTCGCACGGCCCAACATCAACGGCATCGGCATTCAAAATTCCCCGTCTGATGTGATCCTGAACAACGTCATCTCCGGCAACAACAACGACGGCATCGTCATACTCGGTACTTCCACGGATGTGATCATCCGCGGCAATCGCATCGGCACTGACGCCACCGGCGAGGTGGCCATCGCCAATCAGTGGTACGGCATCGAGCAGCAAGCCTTCGGCGGCGTCATAGGCGGCACCCTGGCGGCGCAGCGGAACATTATCTCCGGCAACGGCGAGGCGGGCATCGTCTTCTATCAACCCACTTCCTCAGGCAATCTCGTTGAGGGAAATTTTATCGGCACCGATGTCACCGGCGACAAGGCCCTGGGCAATGGCCAACAAGGCATTTGCTTCACCGGTGCAGGCGCCAACATGATCGGCGGATCGGCCGTCGGGGCGGGCAATGTGATCTCCGCAAACAAAGACGAAGGCGTCGGCATCTTCCCCGGCACCGGTGAAGTCGTGCAGGGCAACCGCATCGGTGTCGCCGCCAACGGTAGAGCACTTGGCAACGCCGGCTTTGGAATCGACGTGATTAACGGCTCCAGCAACTGCGTCATCGGCGGCGTACATCGCGGCCAGGGAAATATCATCGCCGACAACGGCGAAACCGGCGTGTGGATCGGCGATGGCACCCCAGTGCTCGGAAACTCGATTTACGGCAACGGCGGTGACGGCGTGGCAGTCGTCGGGGGCACCGGAACTGACATTCTCGGCGACGCCATTTATTCCAACAGCGGTTTGGCGATCGATCTCGGCGACAATGGTCCGACCGCCGACGACACCGGCGACGGTGATTCCGGGCCAAATAATTTCCAAAACTATCCGCTGATTACCCGCGCCGTGCAGAGCAGCACCGCCATCACGCTGTCGGGCTCATTCAACGGTGCCGCCGACTCAACTTTCACGTTGGATTTCTACGGAGCCGCCGCCGCCAAGGATGGCATGGGCCAGGGCCAGCTTTTGATCGGGGCGGTTACCGTCCACACCAATGCCAATGGCAACGCCAGTTTCAGTTCCACATTTGCCTTGACCTTGCCTACTGGCTGGATCGTGAGCGGCACGGCGACGGATGCCAATGGAAATACATCCGAATTCTCACCTGCTGTTACGTCGACAACCATTACAACCCGGCGACGGCGGCGGTGAGTTTCGTGAACCGCACTCCGTAGACCAAAAAACTTTTCCGAAGTCCCAAGTGCCACAGCCAGGGCTGATGGATTTTGATCTGTTGGACGCCCGAAATCCCGGCCAAGACGGCGGTCATCGCACTTGGTTCTAATCCATGGAAGTTTTTCCGCGAAGCGACGAAGCGGTCCATCGCCGCCGGCAGCTCGGCATCGGTGATACAGGCCAGTTGCGGAACTTTTTCCGATGACACCAAATCCAAGGCCAGCGCACCGTGCCCGCCCGGTTTCAAGCTGGCGGCCATGATATGGAGATGCCGCAGTATCAGGGCGTGCCGCACCGCCCGCACCGCACGATTGTCAGAAGGCAGCACATCCCGCCACGCATTCCGGGCCGGCGTGATCGTCTGCGACAGCACGCACGGCGACAGCACCGTGTCGCACAATCCCCACGGCGTGTTCGCCGGCTCGGCTAACAACTGCACACATCGCCGCAGTTCCGTTTCCAACGTCGCATCCATCGGCCATTTCGTGATGCAGTCCGCAATGCCGGTCAGATCGATCGGTGCGTGCAGCACGATCCGTTTTGACGCCGACATTTTCTGCCGCTGAATTGCCGACCGCAGGGCAGCCGCATCGAGATCGACCAGATGAACTTCTTCATAAACCTCAGTGAGCCACTTCAAATCCAGATCATTGCAGTTGCCGGCCCCAAGCACGCACAATTTCCCGCCCGACTGTCGGGGAACAATCAGCCGCTCGATGTTCCGCCGATGCGAAGCGTACATTTGCCATTGCCGCTCGGTCGTGCGGTTCTGGCGGGATTGCTCGGCTGATACGGCGTCCGACTCCTTCATTGCACCGTCAGATTCTCCAGATATTGCTCCAAATCGTTCCGCTGCTTCTCAAGCGTCGCATTCAAATCATCCCGCTGCGACTGCAACTTTTCAATTTGATTTTCCTGATCGTTCAATTTGGTCAGCAGCCGATTGTGATAATCCGATTTCTCGGCCACGGTGCGGAGATTGTCACGAATGCGGTTTTGCTCCTTGGTGATCTGGTCGAGCTGCTGGTTGTGCTGATCGATTTGCCGCTGCGTATCGACGGTGGCCGCCTTTAATTTCGCCGCTTTGGCCAGGGCATCGCGCACCGAGCCGGGGACTTCGCCGTTGGTGGAATAGTAGTGAATCTGATCGTCATTGGCGGAAACAATGGCCACTTCCTCGCCTTGCAGCTTCTGCTCCTTCACCTCAAGCTTGGCGGATTTGCCTGCTTCGATGGGAATTTCAAAACGATATTGCGTGCTCGTCTGCTCCGCCGGCTTTTGCGTATCAACCAGCGTCCAATCGGCCCGCAGCGGATGCTCGATCAGAAGCACTTTGTTTTTGTCTCCCTTGTTGTCCGCTTCATATTGCTGCCTGGTGACGAGCTTGTGTTGCAGTTTTAGAACTCCCTTGATGATGCTGGCGGTGGTGATCGAGTTGGCCAGCGGCTTGTCGGTCGTTTTCACAGACATATCCAAATCGACGCCAAAGGAAATCAGCCGATTTTGCCCCGGCGGAACATTGTCGATGTTCGCGTCGCCGGCGTATGCCCCTGCTTCGAGCACCGTGATCGGCCCGCCGAGCAAGTGCTTGCCCGTGGTGTTGCCAATGCGTGCCCCGTTAAGCGGATGCGACTTCAGCACCGTGCCGTTGAAAATGCTGAGCCGTTCGACTTTCACCGCATCGGCGACGATCGGAAGCATGGCCGATTGCTGGCGCGGCAGCGACACCGCATTGATCGTGTATTGAAATAGTTCGCCAAGCTGGCCGGTGGAGGCCATCACTGAAATGGAAGCCGTCGCGTCCATCGGCTGCGAGGCGGCCGCCGCCTGATCACCGCCAGCTTGGGCAAACAAATTCCCACCGCCGCCGCCCATTCCTTGTCCCCCGTTTTGACCATTGGCCAGATTTTGCGCTAACGTCGCCGCACGGTTCATTCCATTCCCAGTCTCTACACCCAATCTTTCCCGATCCGCCAGTCTTCCTTCATCATAAGTCTGCGGCGACAGATTCCCCCACACGCTTGGCTGCAACACCATCCGCGGCACATAGCGCGGCTGATACAAATCCTCGATGAAACTGATCGGCCGGCCGGAGACGAGGGTCAGATTGATGTTGTTCCAATCATTGTCGGTTTGATTCTCCACGATCGCCCAACCTTGCAGCGAATCTTTGGCATCCTTGCCATTGCCGAGAATCAGACGGTAACTCGTTTTCCAGATCGGCGTTTCCACGACGTAACCGATGCGCACCGACCGCTGACCTTTGCCATCGAAGTGAATGGTGACGGCCTTTTTGTCCTGATCGCGCGATTTAGCCAGGATTTGTAACGCCTGGGTCAATTCCTGTTGCAGCGCTGGGTCTTCCAGTTCTAATTTGCTGACATGATCCAGCTCCACTTGCCGGATCGTTCCTCCGGCAATCAAATTCATGAACCAGCGCTGAATCGGTTTGTCCGGTTTGCCGGGTTCGTCACGCTGTTCCAGGCCGAGAATCGTTCCCTCCATTTCCTCGCCATCGACGGTGACTTTCACTTTCGCCCCCCGCATCCGCCCCAGCAGGTCGCCGAGGCTCGGATTGTCAGCGATGTTCACCTGAAAAGCCGCCAGCGTTTTCTCCAGCGGATCCTGGCTGGCATACGACACCGTCGTCACTTTCCCGCCGCTGTCCTGCAGGATCAGGCTTTTGAGAATGTCGTTGATCTGTTGGCTCTTGAAATGCAGCTCCGTGCTGCCGGAGCCTTCGACGGTGCCGGTGTGCTCGAAATATCCGACGCCGCTGCTGAAGAGCATCACGGTTTTTACCGGCACGTTGGCGTCCGCCGCGGCCGGCTGCACCACAGGCGGGGTATCCGCGAAAAGTTTGACTGGGCAAACCAGCACACCGCTCACGGCCGCCAACAAAATGGCTTTGATCATCGCACGACACATATCAATCTCCTGGGTAAAAAAGATGCTCCGCTACCGGGAAGCCCCGCATGTATATGCGGGGTTTCTTCATGCCTTAGATGCGCCACCGTGCCAAAAGATTCCGCCATGATAGACTTTGCCGCGATATGTTGCCCCATGCCGACGAGATTGTCTCCCGCCTTAAGGAATTTCAGAGCACCGTTCAGCAATTGATCATCGATTCCCGCAAGCAAAGCGATCTGCACGCTGTCAATCGCAGCAGCTCGGCGGATACGATTTATGCGATCGACGCCGTCGTCGAGCCGGTGATGGAGGAATTTTTCGAGCGCTTAGGCAAGCAAACGCCGCTGGTGCTGGTGGCGGAAGGATTGGAAAATGAGGACGGCACGGAAAGCTCCCGCGTGTTCCCCCATGGTGCAACCGAATCCCAGGCCAAGTTGCGGATCATTGTCGATCCAATCGACGGCACCCGCGGCATTATGTATGACAAGCGCAGCGCCTGGGCGTTAGCGGGTGTTGCTCCGAATAAGGGGCTGCAAACAACATTGCGCGATATCGAGATCGCCGTGATGACGGAGCTGCCGACCAGCAAGCTTGGTTTTGCCGACACGCTCTGGGCAATCCGCGGCCAAGGGATGCACGCCGAACGGATCGATCTGCAAAACAAAACATCCCGACCACTGAATCTGCGTCCTTCAGCCGCCACCACCATCAACCACGGTTTCGCCAGCATCAGCAATTTTTTCCCCGGCACCAAAGTCCTCGCCGCCGAATTGATGGAACAGTTGGCCCAGGAATTGATCGGTCCCGCCGATGTCACCCGGGCCACCGTTTTCGAGGATCAATACATCAGCACCGGCGGGCAATTTTATGAACTGATTGCCGGCCACGACCGCTTCAACGCCGATTTGCGGCCGCTGTTTTACCGCATTCAAAATCAGCCAGAGGGCATGTGCTGCCATCCATATGATTGCGCCGCCATGCTGATCGCCGAGGAAGCGGGCGTGATTATCACCAACGCCCTGGGCCAACCCCTAGACGGCCCGCTCGACACCACGACGGGATTATCCTGGGCCGCCTACGCCAACAATGCTTTACGTCAGTCAATTGAGCCGCTGCTGAGCTGTTTTTTGGCCGAATACGGCATCACGTCTTAGCTCATTTCTTCAAGCCCTAGGCCATTTGCGCCGATGCCGAAACTGAGGGCGCGATCGGATCGCGCGCTAGTCCGATAAGGGAAAGGGAAAAACGCATGTTGACCGCCAAGCGGCCCAAGAGCGCGACCAAGTCGCCGAGCCAAAGCAAAACCAAAACCGCCAAGACCAAGGCGACACAGACATTCACGCAAGAGAGTTTCAACGCCGCCGCGTCGGACGGGAATCTCAAAGCGGTGCAGCTTGCGCTGCGCTCGCATCCGAAATTCGCCGAGGATCCGCAAGCCCTTTGCGACGCCGCCTATCACGGTCACAAAGATGTGGTGGCTCGCTTGCTGCACGGCGGCGCGGACGCCAATGCGCTGTTGCCATCGCCGCAACATTACCGTCCGCTGCATCGGGTCGTGGAATTTCATAAAACCGCGCCGAAGTTGCCGGAACATGAAGAGATCGTGCAGTTGCTTCTGGAGAATGGCGCGGATGTGTACCGCCGGGCCACCGCATTGCAATTGACGCCGCTGGCATTGGCGGCCATCGGTGGGCAGACACAGTTCATTCCGCTGCTGCTGCCGTACCTGGAAGGCTGGGATTTATTCACCGCTGCCGTGCTGGGTGAAGTGCGGCAAGTGACCACGTTCATCAGCCGCGATCCCCGTTGCGTGCTCGCCGCCGATGTGAACGGCATGACCGCTCTGCATTACGCCGCCGCTTCCCGCATCGGTGGTCAAAGTGAAAAGGCCGTCGCCAATCTGCGTCGCGTCGCCGAGCTTTTGATCGAGCATGGAGCTGATTTGAACGGTTATGTCGAACACGGCCCGCATGGTCCCGCAACACCAACCGCATTCGCCGCCGGCAATCCCGCCGTGCTGCAATTGCTGCTTCTGCAAGGCACCGACCCGACCGACGCCCTCGCCCCCGCCCTTTGGGACGGTGATGTCGCTATCGCCGATGCGATGGTCCGCGCCGGCGCCGATCTGCAAAGCATGCGTGCCGCCAACTGGGTCGCCCAGTTCACGCAACGCGGCTACTACCCGCAAGCCCAATGGCTCATCGAGCGCGGCGCCGACCCCACCGGCCGCACCGACGGCCGCACCGCTCTGCACTGGGCCATCCAACGCGGAGCCTCCATCGATTTCGTCCGCTTCCTGCTGGATCATCACAGCGATACCAAGGCCACCACGCCGGATGGTTTGAATGCGCTGGAGTTAGCGGAGTCGTGCAAAAAGGCGAAGCTGGCGACGCTGATCGAACGGCACGCGGCGTAACCGCCTGTCCAGGCAGCGCCTCAAAGATCAATGCGCGCCAAAAATCCTTCCTGATCGCCCCCAGTGGCGGCGTCCGAGGGAATGGCGGTCCTGTCCGTCGCTCCCGCAACATAGAGTTTGGCGGCGCCGGTTACCTCGCCGACCGCGAATATCGGCGGTAACGCATCGGAGATCGGTGAGGTGCCAATCGACAGAGTGCTGACGCCGTCGTCGCCGAATGTCGAATCGAGACTAAAATCTGTGTTGTAGCGTGTGAGGGTGATCGTCGTGCCGTTATCGGCGGCTACGAGAAGTTTACTGTCCGGCTGGACTAGCACTGTCTCCAGGTTTGGAAACAAAGTTTGATAGCCACCCGTGCCAAAACTGGTGTCCAGCGCGCCGCCGGGAGTCACCCGGGCCAGCGAGAATATCGGAATGCCGGTCAAGCTGTCACCGGTGACATAGATGCTCCCGTCCGGAGCGACGATCAATGATGACTCGTCGTCGGTGAGATTCGGGAGCTCCAACGATCCATCGCTGCCAAAGCTGGCGTCGACGCTCAGATCAGCGTTGTACTGAACAAGCCGCAGAGTACCTTGGGAGTCGCTGAACCCTCCCGTTTGATCCAAGTAAAGCGCCAGTATCTTTATCTTTCCCGTCGGTGTAATAGCCGATCTGATAATGATTGATCCGTCGCCCTCGTTCAACTGTGCGGATACGCTCGCTGTGGTATTGCCAGATGAATTCAAAAGATTGATGACGGAGAAAGTCGTATCTGGCGCGTCCGATCCGGAAATGGTCAGTGTCAAAAGGGAGCCATCGGCTAACGGTGTAATTTGACGCAGGCCACCAAACGGATCAAACCCCGTCGAACCACTTTGTCCGAAGCTGGCGTCCAGTGTGCCATTGGCGAGATAGCGATAGATGCTTGTGCCGCTCGCCATCAAGATTCGGCCCTGGGCGTCACCGGCGATGATTGGCGACGGATAATAACCGGTACCGATCGTGACGAGATTCGAAGCGGAACCGGCAGCTGTGTAATTCTGCAACACTTGCTGATCGCTCAGTTGACTGATCGCCAGGAGATTGCCGCTACTTTGCGGCGCGAAAGCCAAGACTCGATCACCCGCGCGACCCGTGGTTATTACACTGGCCACGCCGTGGTCAGCAAAGGAATCGTCGACTGAGCCGTCGGGATCAAATTTTACCGCCCGGAGCGAGTACGAGAACGTCGGGGCATCCGCGGACAGGTATCCGTCGTAAGGGACAAATACACTGTCATCAGTATTGACAAGGAGCCCTTCGCTCTGAAGCGCGAACGGATAGTCTTGTTTAGTGCGAGGCACCGCCGAATAAAGGCTGGCGCCGCTGTCACCGAAGTTTTTATCCGGTCCTCCATCGGCCTTGAGCTGGACGATGAACGGGCCGCTGCCATATCGTCCCTCGACGGCTCCGGCAACCAGGATATTAGACGAGCCGCTGACTTCGATGGCGGATACCGTGACGTCTGACGGATGGGATTTACCCGAATCTACGCCCTCCTCGACCAAGCCATCGCTGCCGAAGGCCTTAACGATTTGGTCCCAGGCGTTCAAAGCCGTCACCGCAAGCGCGTGCGCATACGCCCCTGTGGTCTCGGTACCGGCGAGGTAAATTTCACCATCCGCCCCAAGCGTCACGGCGTTGAAGCCGCCCGTCATGTTCGTCACAAACCGACCGGCCATCCCGAACGTGCGATCCAGTCTCCCGCGTGCTGTCAACTTCACGGCATAGCCGCCGACTGCGCCATTCCCCGCCACGACCACCGAACCGTCCGGAGCATTCGCAAGCGCCGTGGCACTAGCATATGGATCGTTGACGCCCGGTTGTGTCTCGGAAAAGCTGATGATCGCATGACCGTATCGGGCGAACGATGTGTCCAGCTCTCCATCCGGCAGAAATCGAGTCACGGCGAAGTTGGTCGACTGGCTGTTGCCGACAGAGGCATCGCCGGCGACATAAATGTCTCCGTTTGGCGCAAGCTGCATGGCATTCACGCCGCCTGAGGGCACGGGAAGGGTCAACCACCCGTCGCTACCAAATGATGTGTCGACCACGCCGCTAGCCGTGAGGCGTGTGAGAGCCAAATACTGTTTTTGAGCGCCTTCCCGGTAGCCGACAGCAGCCACCACAATCTGGTGATCCGCCGTGACACCGAGACCGATGGGTGAAAGGTAAGAAAGACCATTCTCCACCAACGGTACCTGCCCGTCCTGGCCAAACGATGTATCCAACTGGCCATTCGAGTTAAGCCGCGCGATTTCGCTGAATACGCCATCGCCGCCGCCGTTGATGGATGCGCCACCCAGGAGAATCTTTCCATCCGACTGCAAGGCACTGCAGGAGGTGTCCATCTGTACGACCTGCGTCCCATCCAGCTGGACCACGCCCCCATCGCCGAAGGTGGAATCAAGGTTCCCGGCGGATAGCATCGTGCGCGATTCCATCCGCTCAACCACGCACATGCCCGAACCGCATCGCTTGCGGCGGCTCTGCTTGATTTCGCTTCTCATAGAAATCTTCAGCTTCCGCTGCCGCCGTCATCCAATACGCTTTGGTCCCCATTGGGATCCCAAACGGTGGTGCCGGGGACGTAGTTGAAGAGGCTATTGTCGTCGAGCGCGCTGTTTGGATTCTCGGCGCGGGCGATGACGGCCAGGGCGGCGGCATCGGTGGTGGCGATCCCCACGTCACCGGCCGCGGGAGTGCCGTCGGGATTGAGTTGCTCGAGAACGAAACTGGCGCTGCCGTCTTCCCAGCCGGGGTATGCCACCAGCAATGAGTCGTCCGGCAGCGACATGAGGGCGTACACGCCGCCGGCGACGCTTTGCCCATTGTTGAACGTCGTATCCAGCGAACCATCGGCATTGAGTTGCAGCAGGCCATTCTCCTCGCCCCAAACCAGGGGATCATTCGCGCCGGATTGCATGAGCAGCTTGTTGTCGCTCGTCAAGCTCCAGACCTGAATATTGGGTCCGGGCAGTTCAGCCACGCCCTGATTGCCGAAGGTGGTATCCGGTTGTCCGTCGAAGGTGAGTTTTTCCACACCGGTGTCGGAGCCGGTGCTGATATAGGCTGATCCATCATTGCCAAGCGTCACGTCCGGGCCGATGGGATAATCGTAGATCCATTGATTGCCGAGCGTCAGGGCGAGGTTAATCGTCTGTTGCGAGACCACTGCGCCGCTGTCGTCGAGGCGAATTTGCACGAGTTGCTGCGCCGGCGGTCCATCATCGGTGCCGTCGGAGCTGGTGGTGTAGGACCAGAGATTTACATAGGCCAGCACGCCGCCGGCGCGCAGTGGTTCTGCCGCCATGAGATTGTCGCCGCCCAGTTCATTTCCGTTGGGATCAACGGTGGTCGTGGCGACGCCATCGGTTCCAAATGACTGATCCGGCTGGCCGTCGGCCGTCAGCAGCGTCGTTACGATATCCGAGCCGTTCATGGTGACGACCTCGACGCCGCCGCTGGGAGTTAACCAAACTGCTTCGTGGCCGGTGAGTTCATAATTGGAATAACCGTTATACGGAATCAGCACGGGAGCGCCGCCATTGAAAGTGGTGTCCACCGATCCGTCATTGTTCAACCGCGTGACAACGAGCCCGTCGGGTGTCTGGCCGGTCAGCACCAGCTTGCCATCGGGCTGGATCAAGATGTTGTCCGCGTCGCAGCTTTCGCCAAGCGGCACGGTGACGGTCCCCGAACCATCGGTGCCGAATGTCGGATCGGGCGTGCCATCAGCGGTGAAACGGGCGGCGGCTATCACATCGGTGCTGTTGCCTTCCATGCCGCCGACGACATAAATATTCCCCGCCGGATCGGTCGCTATGGCACGCGGCACTCCGTATAGTCCTGCACCGCCCGTGATATCGACGTGGGTCCATCCTTCATTGCCGAAGCCGGTGGAGAGTAATCGCCTGGGTTCCAAGGCCTCCAGAACGAAGTTAGGGACTGCACGATCCGGCAGCGGCGCGGCCGCAATTGAACTCGCCAAGCGCATCGCTCCAGCTTTGCGCCGAACCAAGGCCATTGACTTTCCCATACCATTCTCCTCTACGGCTGCGATGAGCTGCGATGTTCTCATCATATCAGCTTAAGGACAATTCTGCTCACTCACGTGACGGCACCGCCGTCATCGAATACGCTTTGCGTTCCATCGGGATTCCAAATCGTTGCGCCGTCAACAGCGGCGAACAGTCCATCATCGGCCGTCGTGCTGCTACTCCAGGAGTTAGCATTGGCAATGACCGCCAGCGCAGCGGCATCGGAGGTGTTGAAATTCTCCTGTCCACCCGGGGCAATTTCTTCGAGAACGAAACTGGCCTGGTCGCTGAAGTACGAAAAGACAGTCGATCCGTCGGCCAGCACCAACGCTGGAAAGGCGGTGCTTCCCGCCGGTTGGCCGCCGTTGAAGGCGGTGTCAATCGAGCCATCGGGATTGAGTTGATCTACCGCGTTGGTTGAACCGGTGAAGAATGGGTCATTCGGCCCAAACTCAACGAGCGGCCCGCCCGTCGGCGCCACCGCCAGAACCATGGCATACGACCCGGGCAGCGTCGCCAGCCCACCAACGCCGAACGATTGGTCAAGGTCACCATCGGGCGTTAATTTTGCCACCTGCGGGTCCGCCGCCGCAGAGCAAACGAACGCTGAACCATCGGGGTTGAGTGTCAGGTAGTAATCAGGTGTGTATTGTGAAAAGTCGGAGCCCGGTGTTAACCCTGTATCGACGACTTTCTGCGAGAGAATATTACCCGAGTCATCGAGTTGCACTTGAACCAACTGCACCGTGGCATTTGCCGACCAGAGATCGGCGTAACCGACAACGCCACCATTGGCGGTTGGCTCGGCCGCAAGAAGGTTGTCTACTCCAATCGGATTGCCGTTGGCATCCAGCAGCGATGAGACATAACCGTTTGGCGCGAAAGCCGTGTCGGGTTGGCCCTCAGCATTAAGGCGCAACGTCACCACGTTCGGACCATTCATCGCCATGAGCTCGACATCCCCATCGGTGGTCAGCCAGACCGCATCCTGGTAGTCCACTCCGGGCGGGAATCCGTTGAACATCGTCAGGAGCTGCGGGCCGCCCCCGAAACTGGTGTCGATCGAGCCATCGCTGTTGAGTTGCACCACGGTCAAGCCTGCGCTGGATTCGGCGGTCACCAGGATTTTCCCGTCGGGTTCAACGAGGATGTGATCCACGGCGGTTTCCTGGTTCACGGGAATCGCTACCGTCCCGCTCCCATCGGAGCCGAAGGTGGTGTCGGGGGAACCATCCGGGTTAAATCGAGCGAGCGCCATTTCCTGACCCGAGGGCCACACTTCGCCGCCAACATAAATCTTGCCGTCCGTACCCGCCGCAAGCAACGTCGCCCACATGCTGCCGTTGGTGTCAGCGGGAAAGTCGGCGTGAGTCCAACCGTGATCCCCAAAACTTCCCGACAGCAACCGCCGTGGTTCCAGCGCTTCAAGTCCGAAGTTTGGATCTACACGATCAGGCAGTGCTGCGGCCGCAATTGAACTCGCCAAGCGCAATGCTCCAGCTTTGCGCCGAACCAAGGCCATAGACGTACGCATACCGTTCTCCTTCCGCGGCTGCGAGGAGCCGCGATGCTGTTCATATCAGCTAAACGACGACTCTGCTCGCCTATGTCGCGGCGCCGCCGTCATCGAATACGCTTTGCGTTCCATCGGGATTCCAAATCGTTGCGCCGTCCACGGGTGCGAACAGTCCGTCACCGGTCCCCGTGCTGCTCCAGGAGTTAGCGTTGGCAATGACCGCCAGTGCAGCGGCATCGGAGGTGCCAGTGCTGCTCGGCCCCGTCGGCGGAATTTCTTGAAGGACATAACTGATGTTGCCGTCATAGCTTTCGTAGGACAACACAGTGGTACCGTCCGGCAGCACGAGAGCTGGGTAGGCAGTGCTTCCCACCATTTGCGCAGCGTTGAATGTCGGGTCGATCGAACCGTCTGAGTTAAGCCTAACGATGTTATCGGCCGCGCCGACGTTGTAGGTGTCGTACTGGCCGGATTCGACGATTGCTCCACCACTGGGCGTTGCGGCGAAGACCTGAGCATATTGGCTGGGCACTGTTGCCAAGCCACCGTTGCCAAATGATGGATCGAGCTGACCATCGGGCGTTAGCTTTGCGACCCGCGGGTCTGGCGCTTCGGAAGTGATAAACGCCGAGCCATCGGAGTTCAAAAGAAGTGTGTAGTCACCGGTGAAGTCGCCGGAATTCTCCGAGCCCGGCGTCAGGCCGGTGTTGACGACCTTCTGCGAAAGAACGTGTCCCGCGTCATCCAAGTGAAATTGAACAAGTTGCACGGTGCTGTAGTCGGACCAAAGATCGGCATAAGCGATCGCGCCGCCGTCAGAAGTCGGTACCGCACCGAGAAGGTTATCTTCTTGAATCGGATCGCCGTTTGTGTCGAGCAACGAGGAGACATACCCGGTGGGAGCAAAAGTTGTGTCAGGCTGTCCATCGGCCGTGAGGTGTAGGGTAACGACGTTTGGACCATTCATCGCCGTCACCACAAGGTCGCCATTGGCTGTCAACCAAACCGCGTCTTCTTCGCTTACCGAATCAGCGACGAATCCATTGAACATCGTCAAGACCTGCGGGCCACCCCCGAAGCTGGTGTCAATCGAGCCATCGCTGTTGAGTTGCACCACCGTCAGTCCGGAGGTTGATTCTCCGGTCACGAGAATTTTCCCGTCTGGTTCGATGAGAATGTGATCAACGACAGTATCATCGGTCATAGGAATCGCCACCGTGCCGCTACCATTTATGCCAAAGGTCGTGTCTGGAGAACCATCCGAGTTGAAACGAGCAATCCCCATTGCATCAGGCCCGCCCCCCGCCACCTCGCCGCCGGCATAGATTTTTCCGCCGGAGTCGACAGCCAGGTAAGATACCCAGCCATCGTTGTAGCCAGGGAAATCGGCGTGAGTCCATCCCTGGTTGCCGAAGCCTCCCGATAGCAACCGCCGCGGTTCCAGCGCTTCAAGTGCGAAGTTAGGAACTGCACGATCAGGCAGAGCTGCGGCCGCAATTGAACTCGCCAAGCGCAATGCTCCAGCTTTGCGCCGAACCAAGGCCATAGACGTACGCATACCGTTCTCCTTCCGCGGCTGCGAGGAGCCGCGATGCTGTCATCCTAATTCTCTTAAGAATTTTCAAACCCGAAGATTGGTAATCGGGCGCTTCGATCGATTTAGAAAGGCTCCATCCATTGAATCCTCCCATCGCTTTGAATTGGTCAATATCACGCTATCACTGGGTGGGCGGGGTGTCAAATGGTTGGGGAAGGCGGAGGGTACAGGTTGGAGGTCAGGGGCGAAATCGCAGATTTCAGTGGCCCTGTGTGGGGTTTAGGCGGGGATCATCGACATCCAGGCGGTACATGATCTGGTTGTAATCGTAGCGGGGCGTGGCGTCTTTTTCGTCGCGGGAAAAGGTGGCCGCGTAGGTGCCCTGGAAATAGATAAAGCGGCCGCCGGCCTGGGCGAAAAAGGGTTGCTGAGTCGGATTGTAAAATGAATAGCGGTCGTGGGTAACGATTTTGACCGCCCCGCTCCATGGTCCTTCGGGTTGGTCAGCTTGGGCGTACCAGACTTCGCCCAGGAATGAACTTGAACCCCCGGTTTCGATGGCGATGGTCGTCCACTTTTTGCGGTAATCGTTCCAGGCGATGCTACTGCCGCCGATGCGCAAGGGTTTGCCGGTTGCGGCATCGTGCAGGAATGCGGCTTTGTCGGTTGGCGGATCAATGCCGCGCTGCCAGTTCCATCCGTGCGGCTGCTGGATCAAAGCTTCGTAAGCGGTTGGATCGATCACGCTTTTCCAATCGGCCCGCACTCGGATGTTGGCCAAGCCATCGCCGCAATAAAGATAATCAACGCCGCCAACCGTGTGATGAAACGGATGGCCGCACAGGCAAAGATGCGCCTTGAGATTCCACTCCCTCAGCGGCTGAAAGATCGCTTTGCCATTGTCGAAGACGGCGAGATATCGGCCCTTGTCTTTGCCGAGACTTTCGACGCGCGTCACGACACCGATCAGCCGCTCGTGCCCCGCTTGATCCGGCAGCACAGTCAATCCATCGAGCCAATGCATTTCACCTTTTTCGATCGGCACCATGGGCCGGCTGAATCCCTTGGCGTCGGTGAAATAATCGAGATTGATTCCGAGCGCCGGATCGAGCCCGCCATGGCTGGGTAGTTCGCTGGTCGCTCCGCTGGTGGAATATTGACCGAGTTTGTACGACTGCCGGAGCGTGTCGCCGAAGAACCACCAGATTTTATTGCGATACACCGCGCACTGCACCGAATCCTGTCCGGTGACCTGGGCGTTCAGCAGCGGCTGGGCGATCGGCACGGATTTACCGAGCACCACGCTGTCAGGATAAATCCCTTCGCCGGTGACCCGGTAAAGCCGCTCGGCGATGTTGAGCCGTTTGATTTTGATCGTCGCTTCCACTCTGTCGGCAACATCAAAGGCAACGCCGTGCGAGCCGAAACCGTCGGCCGGCATTTCGTATCCGTCGCTGGTCACGTCAAAATAAACATGGCGGCCAACCATGGCGGGATCGTCGATGGCCGCCCAGCCGGCGCTGTCGGTGTAAAATTTTACCTGGCTTGTGGTCGTTAATGCCACGAGCGGCACGCCGCGGCCGGTTTGCTCGTCGATGACTTGAACGCCGAACGGCTTGGCGAGAATTGAACCGGCCCAGAGCGATAACAGCGCAGCGATCAGCAGTTCCCATCGCATGGAAAGGATTTTTACTTGGTGTTTTCCTGTAGAAAAGCGATCGTCGCGGGCCAGGCTTGCTCGGCAGCTTTCATGTTGGCTCCGTTGCGAGCGGATTGGGCCCGCAAAAAGCCGTGGCCGGCGCCGTCATAAACGTGCGGTAAGTAGGGCTTGTCGAGGGTTTTCATTTTAGCGGTTGTCGGTTCGACGGTGGCGGTGATGCGGGCATCGTCGCCGCCATAAAATCCGGCGACGGGACATTTGATCTTGGCCAGATCATCATCGTTCGGCGGAGCGCCATAATAGACGACGGCCGCGCTGAGATTCGGCTCATGCGTCGCAAAGGAAAAACTTTGGCCGCCGCCCCAGCAGAAACCGATGCTGGCGAATTTTCCGCTGGCTGCTGGAAGTTTGGTGCCGTAATCTCGGATGGCATCGAGGCGTGCGGTCACTTCATCGGCCTTTAATCCGCGGATGGATTGCATCACCGCATCCTGGCCGTCATAGGATTCGGTTCCACCACCGTCTTTACCGTGACCGCTAAGCAAATCCGGGGCGATGGCGATGAAGCCATCGGCCGCCAATTGATCGGCAACGCTGCGCGCCCAATCGGTGAGGCCGAAGATTTCGTGGATGACAATCACGACGGGAGCTTTGTCTTTTCGTTCTGGATAAACGATGTAGCTTTTCACCGCACTGCCGCCGGCCACGGAAATATCCACCATCTCTCCATGCCGCGGCGATTTTTCCAGCACCGCCTTGGCATCTTTCTCGCCCGGCGGCAAACCGCCCGGCGTACCGCTGTCGGCGGCGAGAATCGGAAGGGACGACAACAAGAGTAACATGACGACGAGGTAGATTGGATTCACGATGTTCTCCTTCAATGCGCCGGCTGCGTGGCGGCGGGTTTGGCGAGATATTGATCGAACCAGTCGCAGATCATTTTCACGTCCGGATCAAAATTGGCCCAGCCGTGATTTTTGCCGGGCTTCACTTCCAGATGACATGGAACATTGGCCTGTTTGAGCGCTTCGATAAAGCGCTGCGTTTGCTCGATGGGAACCAACGCGTCAGCATCACCATGAATAATCAGCGTCGGCGGCGTGCTAGCAGACACAAAATAAATCGGCGACACCTCTTTGCCGGCGGCTTTCTTATCTTCGCCGGTCAGCAAAACGAATTGGCCGTTCTTCTCCTGCTTCTGGAAATCAAAAGGCGGGAGCAGGATTTTAAGGGTGCTATCCCATGCCAAATGTCCCGGCTGACCATAATTGAGAAAATCGGTCGGTGGAAAGAAACAGGCGACCGCCTGCACTTTGGATGACACCCGCTCCACCGGATCGGGACTCTTGGGATCTTCCGGCAGCGGCTTGACCCCCTGCATGAGTGAAAGATGTCCGCCCGCCGACCCGCCGGTGATGCCCAGGCGATCGCCGTCGATGCCATATTCCTTGGCATGAAAGCGAATGAATCGCACGGAGCGGTTGATGTCGGCAACGGCGTCCGGAATCGTGAACCGGGGCTGACTGCCATGCACGACTGCGAATACGGTGTAGCCACGGGCAATCTCCGGTTGGATCATCGCGTTGAATATCCCCACGCCGATGGCCTCGTGCGATGAAATCCATCCGCCGCTGACGCAAACAATGACGCCAGCCCCGTTCGCGCCTGTTTTGGGGCGGAATACATCCATCGTGAGCGCCATGCCGAATTTGCGGCCATAAATCACATCCTGCTGCCGTGTGTACGCCGGCTCCGCGGCGTGGATGGATAAGGTTAAAAGTGAAAGAAAGATTGTTAGATATCGCATCGGCGTAAAGTATCACCAAACGCCGCGGTTTGGCCAGATGTAATTGCCCGGCACAGGCAGATGGCGTATCGTCATCGGCAGGGTTCGCTCATGACGGAACATTCATTTACCTCCTGGGATGGCACAGAACTTCGCTATCGGGCCTGGGTCGGCGAGCAGGCGCCGGTACGGGCTGTGCTGCTGTTTCACCGCGGTCACGAGCATTCAGGCCGATGGGAAGAAACGGTCATCCAGCTTGCGTCGCCAGGTACGGCTTTTTTTGCGTGGGATCAGCGGGGCCATGGGCTATCTCCCGGTGAGCGCGGCTTTGCTCCCAGCGTGACGGCGATGGCCAAGGACGCCGATGCATTTGCCCGGCATATCACACAGGCATACGGCATTGCGATGGAAAACATGGCCGTGGTGGCGGCAAGCGTAGGAGCAGTGATCGCCACGGCGTGGGTGCATGATTTCGGCCCGCCGATCCGCGGTATGGTCCTGGCGGCGCCGGCGTTTCGGGTGAAGCTCTATATGCCACTGGCGATTCCATTGCTGCGCTGTCTGCATAAGGTGCGGCCGAATAGCAAAGTCAAAAGCTACGTCAAATCAAAACTAATCACGCACGATCCGCAGCAGGCGGCAATGTATGATGCGGATCCGCTGATATTCCGGCAGATTTCCGTGGCCATGCTGCTCGATCTGCACGACACCGCAACTCGGCTCATGAAGGATGCCGGCGCGATCCGTGTGCCGACGCTGCTCGTCTCGGCGGATAAAGATTGGGTGGTTTCGCTTTCGGCACAGCGGCAGTTTTTCCAGAAGCTCGGCTCGCCGATGAAGCAAATGGAGGTTTTCCGCAATTGCTACCATTCGCTGTTTCATGAGCGCGATCGCCGAAGCATCATTCAACGCACCGGTGAATTCCTGGCGGAATGTTTCACCCGCCCGAACGAAGATGGCTGTTTAACGATGGATCGCGGCGGGTACACCCGCACGGAATACGATCTGCTGCGTATGCCGGGCTCTCGGCGCTGGTCGCTTGTCCGGACGAATCTCAAATCATTTGGTCGGTTATCCAAAGGCATTCGGCTGGGCTGGGATAGCGGCTTCGATTCCGGTCTCAGTCTCGACTACGTTTACCAAAACAAATCTGATGGCGTCACCCCGCTTGGAAAGCTCATCGATTATTTCTATCTCAATTCCATCGGCTGGCGAGGGATTCGTGCCCGTCGACAGAATCTGCAGCGCATGCTCCAGCACACCATCGCCGAATTGGCGGCTCAGAATACCCCGATTCATATTCTCGACATTGCCTCGGGGCCGGGACGTTACGTGCTGGAAACGCTGGACCACCTGCGAAACGTTCCGGCGTCGGCCACCCTGTGTGATTATCAGCAGTCAAATCTCGACGCCGCCGCCCAGCGTGTTCGTCAATTGAATTTGCCTAACGTCGCCGTCGTGCATGCCGATGCTTTTGATCGAGCATCCCTTGCTGCTCGCAGTCCGAGGCCGACGATTGCCATCGCCTCGGGGCTATATGAACTGTTTCCGGACAATACGCAGATCATGCAATCGCTGCGCGGCATTGCCGATGCGATGGATGTCGGTGGCAAGCTGATTTACACCTGCCAGTCCTGGCATCCGCAGGTGGAATTCATCGCCCGGGTGCTGACGAATCGGGAGTCCAAGCCCTGGATCATGCGACGCCGCACGCAGGCGGAAATGGATGGACTGGTGCGCTTGGCCGGCTTTGAAAAAGAGGAACAGGACATCGACCAGTGGGGGATTTTCACCGTCTCGGTTGCCCGGCGAGTGGCCCGATGAATTGGTGTCGAAAGCAGTTGTTCACCGCGGCGGGGCTGTCCCTGCTGTTTCTTGTCGTCTACGGGTTTTGCAATCGCATCACGGCTTACCGATCCGGCGTGCATTCCATTTATTTTGCGTGGGAGCGGCACATCCCTTTCGTGGCTGCGATGATCGTGCCGTACATGTCCATCGATTTGTTTTTCGTCGCCGCGCCGTTCCTGGCGGCAACGGACCGAGAGCTGCGTGTTCTTCGCAATCGGATCATCACCGCACTTCTGCTGGCCGCCTGCTGCTTCTTGATTTTTCCATTGCGTTTTGCCTTTCCGCGCCCGCCGGTGAATGGACTGCTCGGCGTGGCGTTCGATGGTTTTCGCAAAATGGATTTACCATTTAACCAGTTTCCATCGCTGCACGCCGCGTTCTGGCTCATTCTTTTGGACATCTATCTAAAACATTTGAAGGGGCCACTCCGCTGGCTGCTCGTCGGTTGGTTTGTGCTGATCATTTTTTCAACCGTGCTAACGTATCAGCACCATATGATCGATGTGGTCGGCGGAATCGTGCTGGGGATTGTGTGCATCTATGTCTTTCGTGAAGTTCCGTTTCGCCAACCGTTGTTACCGAATATTAAAGTTGGATTGTTTTACGCCGGTGGTTTTGTTGTTTTGATATTGATCGGATTGTCGTGGCAACCCTGGAGCTACGTACTCTGGTGGCCGGCCGCATCACTGGGCTTGACCTCGGCTGGTTATTTCTGGTTCGGCTCCGGCATTTTCCGCAAAGAAAACGGAACGATTCCCGCCACGACATGGTTCATGCTCTGGCCCGTGTTGCTCGGGCAGCGAATTTCCTGGAAGTATTACGCCCGCCAATGCACGCCGTATGATCGGCTAACCGATCATCTGTGGATTGGGCGCTCGCTGTCGAATTCACAAGCAGCCGATGCGTTGCGGCTCGGCGTCACCGCGGTTGTCGATCTGACCGGAGAATTGCCGGAAGCCGTGCCGTTTCGCAATGCAAATTATTTTCCCTTGCCAGTGATGGATTTGACTGCTCCTACCGATGAGCAAATCGATAAAGCGATCGACTTCATTGAAACCCATGTCGGCAATGGAACGGTTTTTCTGCACTGCAAGGTAGGTTTTTCCAGAACCGCCGTTATCGCCGGGGCTTACTTGTTGGCTTCGGGACATGCACAGACAGTAGACGAAGCAATTAAAACCATGCGGCAGATTCGTCTTGGTTTGATTGTGCGACCTGAAGCGCGAGGTGCGCTGTGCCGCTACCATGATCGCATTAAATCGGTAAGACCGCGCGCGATTGCTTTGTCGTTTCCCTGAATCGGCGGAGCTGCATCAACCACATGGTCAGAATCGTCAGCACATCGCAGCTGATATGAAACGTGCGCGTGTCCGAATAATCATCCTGAACCAGCTTCGGCAACAGCAGTCCTCGCGGGAGATCAACATCATTCTCCGGACCGCTGGTGCGATACGCTTGAATCGCCTGCAACGTCGCCTGCCGCTGATCGATGGCATCGTGGATTGCTCCGAGATTCTTGTACGCAAAACACGTAAATAGAATCGTCACCAGCACCCCCGCCACAAAGTCCGGCTGCGACCGCAGCGCGCTGATTGCCAGCAAACCGCCGATCACCACGACATACAGTGTCCAATACGATTGCAGCGCGTTACTTCGGTCGAAATAGAGCTGAACCAATTCACCAAATCTCATAATTTTCTCGGCAAGAAATGATCAGGCGCTATTCAACGCAAGGGCTGCATGTTACGTCCGACCCGGCAATGCCTCAACCTGGAAACGGGAAATGTCGGCTTCTAAAAAAGGCTTGCATGGTCGTGCCGGCATTCTAAAATTGTTCCCCGATATGCTGGTCCATCGCATAACCAATTCCAGTGGAGCGATGATCGCTGTTTTCAGCCTGTTGATGCTTATGGTCGGAGGCGAGCGATTGCGGGCGGCAGACCAAACCGGCCTGCCACGGGGTCCAGTAACCAATCCCCTGGCGGCGGGCGCTGCATCGCAGGGCACGGCAGGTCAAATGGTGCGGCTCAAGCCGACGTCGATTCCCGATCCCATGATCGACAACGTTTCGGCCGGAACCATCCTGGTGCCAGAAGGATGGACGATGAAGGCGGGGATCATTTGGACGTGGGACCCGTATTGCCGGGTGTCGCTGCATTCCTACATCCTGGCTCCCGATGGGCGCGGGCTGACGACTTATCCGGTGGGCACCTACGTGGCCCCATTCGGATTTTTCCGCGAGGGCGGGCAGAATTATTTGGGCAAAAAAATCCTGCGCCAGATGGGACCGGACCAATATATTCTGCAGGTGCTGATTCCAAAAGTTCGCCAGGAATTGGCCCAGGCGAAAATTGTCAGTTCCAATCCATCACCGGAGTATCAGAAGCTGGTCGATGGCTTATACGCTGGCACGGGAACCAAGGGCGAGGCCGTCAAGATGCGGCTGGAATATCCTCTGAACGGCCAGGACATTGAGGAGGACATCTATTGCTGCATCGAATCGGTCCAGACTCCCGCAACTCAAACAGTTGCCTGGACCAGCAACGCCGTCTCCTTCCGCGCTCCCAAGGGCGAGTTGGAAAAGAACATGGGGCTTTATTTGTTCATTCTTTCTTCCCGCAAAGCCAACATCCGCTGGGCCATGGCGGTCGATCAGCTCAATCAACAGTTGATTCGCAATTATGCCCAGCAGAGCGACGCCGCATTGAAAACATCGATGCGTATCGCCATGGACCAGCAGCAAATCTCGGCGGACATTCAAAAAGCCTACGACGATCGTCAGAGGGCGGTTGACCATAGCCTGGCGAATTTTAGCCAGGCCACGTTATCGCAGGAAACCTATCGCACCGGCGACGGAACCGTCGTCGTGGTGCCCAATAATTATCAGCAGTACTACAGCAACCAGGCGGGGGAAGTGCTGCTGGTGAAGGATGCACATAATTTCCATCCCGATCCGGATTGGCACCTCATGGAACGGGTGACGAACTGAAACTAATCACGCAATAGACGCCGCATATCGTGCAAGGCGGGGAATTCTTGTCGCCAGTCGCGCACTTTTTGTGGCTAAATTTCGCCGATCCAGATTTGTTCCCACGCACCGGCTTCCCATATCGGTTGGCCTTGCGGATCAAATAAGGCGCACCAGACATTTGAGGCAATGCGGAAGATGCGCGCGAAAAGCGGACGGCTTGGCACGCCCATGGTTATCAGACGTTTCCAGTTGGCGCTCGTGGACAGATTGTGATTGCATCAGAACCGGCACGCACCGACAATTAGGCAAATGATTGCAAAACTGACCGATCGCCTTCTGAGACCGGCGGCAAAATATTGGCGTCGTGAAAAGGCAATGAAGTGCCTGGGGATCAATCGGCTTCGAGAGTTTGCCAAGGGGTACAACCGTTGGCGATATGCTGGGCGCGAGCGCATGCATCACGCAGCATTTGGGAATGGGTTTGTCGAGTTGCTGCGTGAGAATGGCGAACTCACATCGTGGCCGCCACAGATTCAGTTGAAAGACGGGTGGGCACGGGATGATTCGATGACGCTGCCGCACCTGGACCGCGTGCTGGAGCAGGCGGGTCAGATCGTGCGCGAACGGGGTGGCAAGCAGCACTCGGAGACGCAACAGCCATTCCTGCGCAGCCTGCTTTTCCCCGGAGATTTGGAAAAATATCCGGCGATTCTGGATTTCATCTTGTCGTCGCAAGTGCTGGCAATAGCGGCACGGCATCTGAAGACGGTGCCGGTGTTGTCCAAGACGTTGCCGCCGGGCGTGCGGTTCATGGAGTCTAACGTGGCCCTGGATCCGGATTGGGCCGGGCCATTTCGCGAGAGCCAGTTGTATCATCTGGACATTCACGACACGCCGCTGGTCTATGTGTTGTTGCTGGTGGAGGACGTGACGGATGAGAGCGGGCCGTGGACGTTTTTGCCGGCGTCGACGTCGGCGCGGGCGACGGCGGCGCTGCGGTACCGGCAGCCGAGGAAGGGATACCGTGTGACGGATGAGCAGATGTATGCCGTGGTGGATCCGAAGGAAGCGATTTCGTTCACGGGAAAGAGGGGATCGGTGTTATTCATTGATTCAAGCGAGTGCTTTCATTTCGGCAGCCGGCGGTCGATACGGCCGCGGTTTCAACTGATGTACGGTTTGACGACGCCTTGTCGGTGCGATCTGTTTCAGACACAGTATGAAAATAAGTACCCGGTGCCAGCGGGGGCCTCGCGGCTGCGGCGGATGGCCACGGAGGCGTGGGCGTGAAGGCAGAGAACAAAGGGGGACAAGGAATGCGAGCAATTGTGCTCCTGTCGCCGCCGAGGATTGCGGAGAGGACCAGATAGATCACACTCGCCGCATATCGCGCAAGGCGGGGAAGTGTTCTCGCCAGTCATGAATTTTTTGCGGATTGATTTGGCCGATCCAGATTTGTTCCCGCTGGTCGGCTTCCCATATCGGCTGGCCCTGCGGATCAAATAGAGCGGAGCGGCCGTCGTAGTGGAAGTTGGGATCGTCGCCGCAGCGATTGACACCCAGAACATAAGCGAGATTCTCGATGGCCCGGGCTTGGAGCAGGCGAATCCAATGCTCGCTGCGCATGCAGGGCCAACTTGCCAGGACGCAGATCAGTTCCGCGCCGCCGGCCGCTGCGGGACGGAAAAGCTCGGGGAATCGAAGATCGTAGCAGATAAACGGCGCGATTTTTACGCCCATCCATTCAAAGATCACATGCCCGCTGCCAGGCGGATAGTGCAAATGCTCGCCGGGCGGCGTCCAGGGTTGTTGTTTGCGATAGCGAACCAGCTCTTGGCCATCGGGATCGAAAGCGACGGCCTCGTTGGCCAGCTTGCCGTCGCCAGCACGGGCCACGACACCGGCCAAAATGGCGACATGGTGATCGATCGCTAATTGGCGGCAGAATGTTTCGGAGGCAGACGGCTCGCCCGGATCGGTGGCTGTCGTATTCATGCTGAAACCGATGTCAAACATTTCCGGCAGCACCAGCAGAGAATCGCGCGGCACATCAGTGGAAGCAAGCAATTGCCGCACACGCTGATGGTTGGCCGCTCGGTCATGCCAAGCGATGTCGAGTTGCACGGCGGCGATGTGCATGGTGTTGATTACTTTTTACCGCGGTGCTCGTCGATGACCGAGCGGATGATCTGATCCAGATTCAGCTTCGGCGAAAAGCCGATCGCGCTGCGAATCCGCTGTAGATTTGGAACGCGCCGCGGTAGATCATCGAAACTTTTGCCATACGCTTGGTCGTAGGGAATGTGCTGCACCGTGCTGGACGAGCCTGCCAAGGCGATGACACGATGCGCTAAATCATTGATGCTGATTTCCTGATCGCTGCCGAGATTGAAAACCTGTCCGACCGCGGAGGGATGGCTGAACAGCGAGATGAGCGCATCCACGACATCGCTGACATGGCAGAAACAGCGGGTTTGATTCCCGTCGCCGTACACTTGCAGCGGTCGACCGGCGAGGGCGGCTTCGACAAAACGAGGAAGCACCATGCCGTACTGCCCCACTTGCCGCGGGCCGACGGTGTTGAACAGCCGCACGATCACCGCAGACAGTTGATACTTTCGGTGGTACGCCAAGGCGAGGAATTCGTCGATTCCCTTGCTGTAAGCGTAGCACCAACGGCTGAAGCGCGTAGCCCCCATGACAATGTCATCATCCTCACCGAACGGCACGCGCGTTCCCTTGCCGTAGACTTCCGAAGAGCTGGTGAGCAGCACGGGGCGGGAAAACCGGTGGGCCGCTTCGAGCACCACTTCGGTTCCGTGAATCGTTGTATGAATTGTCTGCACGGGTTCATCAGCCACTAATTGCACGCCGACCGTGGCCGCCAGATGAAAAACCCGATCACATTGGCTTATCAGCAAATTAATCGTCGAAGCATTGCCCACGGAATCGCGCACCCACTGAAAGCGCGGCTGCCATGAAGCATTCGATCGGATGGCGGCAAGATTTGCCTCTCGTCCAGTCGAAAGATCGTCTATCACTGTGACCTGGTCGCCGATGCTCAAAAGTTGCTGCGCCAAATGCGAGCCAATGAATCCCGCGCCACCGGTGATGAGGGACCGTTGTGGCAAACTCTGCAAAAAAAATTTGTCGGGTGATTGGGGCATTTTGGTTGAACGAGCATAGAACCAGGGCTCGCTGGCGTCCAGCGGGACGGCTCTCACACGCCAAGGCTATTGGCCATTGCGATCTTATCTACAAGTTTAGCAATTTCAAGATGTTATGAACTTTCTGCATGGTGAATCTCGGGTAGTTCGGCAATAGATGGCGGGCTGATAATTAGAAGCATTTAAGCGGGCGATGTCGATTATGCGGGTAATGTCGGGAAGTTGGGTAAAGTCGTGTTGGAATAATAACATTGCAACTTTAGTACGATTATGACTTTTTTTCCTTGACGGTCCGGGAATGTTCTGGTTTACTAGTGTTTGCTTCGCTGACCAATCTCTCGGAGTAGGGCGGTTTGCGGGCAAGGAGCCGGCTGGGCGAGTAATGTGGGTGTCACAGAACTCGAGAAAGCCGGGTTTTCAACGGATCGGAGAGAGTCATGGATTACGGGCGGGTATCTCGCGGGAGCCTTCAAAAGGCAGCTCGAATCATCATGAAGTCATGCCAGCACTGGATGCTTGGAGTCGCGGCTTGTGCCTTAATTGGCATGGGTGTGCAGAAGGCTCAAGCCCAGCAAACGAGCTACTTTGACTGGCTGGCGGAAGGTGACAATGGCAACGTTCCGACTTCGCCTGGTTATATCACCACGCCGACCTTGAGCGATGCCACCGAGAGTGAGGTATTTGCTTACCTCGCCGCGCAGAAAGCATTGGGACAACCTCTTGCCCTGAAGATTCGTGCTGGAACCCCGCTCGGTTCCGGGCTGAGTGCTACCACCATTTCGGACATCTACAATGCTTACGACATCCAATATACCTTCCTCGACTACGAAGGTACGACCGCTGAATCAGAGACGGCGGCCGTGGTTACCGCAATTAAATCGTCAACGATGACCGGTCCCGCTTTCACGGCAGGCACGGCTTTCATCGGCAACTATGCGATCGCCACGATTCCAACCGATCCTTCTAAGCCGACCACCGGCACCACTTATGTTTCCGGCAATAGCCCGACCGAGCCTTACTCTAACATCACCGACTTCCGTAACAGCGGTGTGAATATGTCCAACGAGGAGCTATATCCTGGCGATAGCAGCTTCCGCAATCCGATTTTCGGGTCCACGCCAACTGGCAAGGGCAGCAACGCTCCGAACATCCTGTCGTCCCTCTTCACCTTGCCGATCGAGCGTCTCTCGGTCACCACGCAGAACATGGGCACCGGCCAGCTGAATATTCCGTACATCAGCCGGTTCAATAACTGGGATAATCCTCTATTTTCAAATTCAACGTACACCAATGGTTCGCTAACGATGCCATCTTTTAACACGGCCGACGGCCCGGTTACACTTGGCGGAAACCCAATGCCCTCAGCCGGTCAGTTGCTCAGCCGCGATGACTTTGAGGCTTTGGTGTTGCACTACCGTATGCGTGGCGCCACCAGCTATCAATTGCTCGATCCCGGCGTCGTCGGCTACACCCAGGCTCAGGAAGAGGCGGATGCTTCCGCTGGCTGGAATGAATCCTTGGTAGCCAACGTTTTGAACGGAACCGATGGTCGCGCGGCAAACCTTGGCAACACCATCACGGTTGATGGAACGCTCAAGACAATCGAAAATGCCGGTGTCGTGTGGTCCGCTGTCACCAACAACAATTTGTCGGGTCCGCAGTTGGCGGTTTTGGTCAGTAACATGGATACGACCACGGGCTCGCACACTGTTACCTTCAATTCCAGTATTAACGGCGCAACTCTGTCCTACACCACCGGTGCTTTGGGAGCGGGTACTCACACGATTCTCCGCTTCGACAAGACTGGTTCAACTTGGACCCTGCAGGATATCGATCCGCTGTTCGTAGGCGATCCCAGCTCGATGACCAGCCGCGATGGCATCGGTATCCCGGAACCGGCGTCCCTGTCGCTCGTCGGACTTGGGATGATGGGTGTGCTTTGCCGTCGCCGCCGCAACAGAGCCTGAATGATCGGGGATTGCGCGGTTCCCGTAACTCGAAGAACTTAACCCGTGCCGCTTCGGCGGTGCGGGTTTTTTATTTCAATGAATCAGCAAATGGGTGGCTATGGCGAATCGGGGCATCGTGCATGCGATGCAGCGCCCATTAATCCAACGGCTGCGGAGTCGGCGTCTCCACCGTGCGACGCCACAGCAGATGCAATCGCCAGTGGACATCATCCCGCTGCGGATAATCGACTCGAAAGTGTACGCCGCGTGATTCCGTGCGGGCGTGGGCGGCGTTGGCCATCAATGAAGCCACCGTCAGCATATTCTGAATTTCCCAGCCGGCTGCGGCGAGAGCGGCTTCCCCGTCGCGCGGCAGGAATGTCTTGTCCATAACGTACCGCGCCCAGAAATCGATGATCTCCCGCGTTTCGGATAATCCCTGGGCCTGGCGTTCGATTCCCACGTTGCGCCACATCAAGCTGCGCAGACTGCTTTTCACATCGACGATATCCAGCTCAGTGCGCGTCGATGAGCCGACAACGTGCTCGATTTTCAAAGGGAATCGTCCATCGCTCTCCCGTGCCTCCTCAGCCGCCGAGATTCCGGCCCGCGCTCCAAACGCCAACCCCTCCAGCAGCGAATTACTCGCCAGCCGATTGGCCCCGTGCAGACCCGAGCAACTTGCCTCACCAACCGCATGCAGCCCCTTCAAGCTCGATCGGCCGTTCAAATCGACATCCACCCCGCCGATCATGTAATGGGCAGCCGGATGCACGGGAATCAAATCCTTGGCCGGGTCCAGATCAAACTCCCGCAGCAGCGTCGTGAACTGGGGAAACCGCTCCCGAAATTGCCCGGCGGGCAGATGCCGCACATCCAGATAAACATGGGGAAAATGTGTCTTACGGATCTGCTCCACAATCGCCCGGCTCACCACATCGCGCGGAGCGAGCTCACCATCCGGGTGATGTGCCGGCATGAACCGCTGGCCGTTGCGATCCACCAGATACGCCCCTTCCCCACGGACCGCTTCGGTAATCAGCGCACGGCTCGCCCCCGCCACGTAAAGCGTCGTAGGATGAAACTGCATCATCTCCATGTCTTTGAGATTCGCGCCGGCCCGATACGCCATCGCATGGCCATCACCCGTAGCAATCCGGGGATTGGTCGATTCACGGTAAAGCTGCCCCGCTCCGCCGCTGGCCAGAATGGTGCGCTTTGCCCAGATCAAATTGATCTGACCCTCAATCATGGCGATGGCCCCGACACATCGGTCCTTATCAGTCAGCAGGTCGATTGCAAAACTGTTTTCGGAAGTGCGAATTTTATCGCGGCTATGCACGGCATTTATCAGCGTTTGTGCCAGTTCTTTTCCCGTCGCATCGCCGTAAGCGTGAACAATCCGGGCAAAACTATGCCCCCCTTCCAATCCAAAAGCCAGGTCATACGCATTACCGGCCTTCTGGTCGAAATGCGCACCCCACTTCAGCAGCTCCAGCACGCGCTGCGGCCCTTCCTGCACAACAATCTTCACTGCCTTGTCATCGCACAACCCCGCGCCGGCCCTTTCCGTGTCATCAATGTGCGCTTCGTACGAATCGGTCGGCTGCAACACCGCCGCGATGCCGCCCTGGGCGTACCATGTGTTGGATTGATCGATCGTGTCCTTGGTGAGCACCAGCACATCCGCCCCCACCTCCGCCGCGGCGATCGCCGCGCGCAATCCCGCCACACCGCCGCCGATGACCAGCACATCGACAAACTGTTGCGGCAGACGCGAAGCTTTGAACGGAAGCAAGTAGCGGCGTTGGGTAAGCGCTTCAAACATCGGACAACCGGCGAGTTTGATGTCGCAATCGGGCCCGGCCTCGTGCCATTACGCTCCGTCGCGGGTGACGATCTTGTAATCCTCTCGCTCGCCGATGCCGCGGAGCGGATAGTCCTTGCGAAGCGGATAACTGCCGTAACCGTTCCAGGTGAGAATGCGGCGCAGATCGGGATGGCCGACGAAGATGATGCCGAACATGTCGTACACTTCGCGCTCCAGCCACTCGGCCCCGTTCCAGATACCGCACACGCTGTCGACTTTCAGGCCGGGGTCCCCCTTGTCGATCACTTCCTCATCCCGCACGTCATGGCCCGGCGAGGTGTCTTGCGTCGGATCGAGAAATGCTTTCAGCCAGAGCCGTCGATTGTTCGACACGCTGGTCAAACAGTAATCCACGGCAAAGCGATGCGTCGCTCCGGGATAATTCAAATAATCCACGCCATGCAGCTCAGTGAGCATTTCGAATCGCAACGCCGGATCGTCGCGCAGAAATTGGCACACCGGCACGATCTCCTCGCGCGGCACCACGACGGTCACCATGTCGCGGAATTCCTTGACAAGGAATTTTGCCTCGGGAAAGCGGGCCTTGAGCGGGGCCAAAGCGGGATGTTCAATGTGGTGAGCCATCTTCGACAAGCATTGTTTCGAGGAACGCCCCAGCGTCAAGCCGATCAATTCAATGGACAAGCCAGAATAGGCTCTGCCTCGCCATCGCTGCCCTGAATCCAGCGGCGGCCATCGAGCTCAATTAAATCCATCGCCTTCTTGGGACCCCACGAACCTGGAGCGTATTCCTCCGGCTTGTTTTTACTTTGGGCCCATGCCTTTTCGATCGGATCGATCACTTGCCAGGCTGCTTCTGCTTCATCGCCACGGATGAACAGCGTCTGGTCGCCGACCATGGCGTCGTGAATCAGCCGTTCGTACGCCTCGGGCGATTCTTTTTCAAACGTCTTTTCGTAATCAAAATCCAGCGCGACAGATTTGATATTCATCTGGCCGCCCGGCACTTTGCCATTGAGCCGCCAACTGATTCCCTCCTGCGGCTGCACACGCAAAATCAAATCATTGGGAAACACCGGCGATTCGCACTGCTTTTGAAATAACGTCAATGGCGGCGAGCGGAACCGCACCATCACTTCGCTGAGCTTCTCCTTGAGCGCTTTGCCGGTCCGCAGATAAAACGGCGTGCCGCTCCACCGCCAATTGTCGATGAACAATTTCAAGGCCGCAAACGTCTCCGTGCTCGAATTGGGATCAACGCCTTTTTCACGGCGATAACCGGGCGTGGTTTCCTTGCCCATCGATCCGGCCGCATATTGGCCGCGCACGGCAAAATCGTCCACCGAGCTTTCGTTACGCAGCCGTCGAATGCACTTGAACACTTTAACTTTTTCATCACGGATGCTGACGGCATCCAGCGCAGCCGGCGGTTCCATCGCCGCCAGAGCCAGCAGCTGAAACATGTGATTCTGGATCATGTCACGCGTGGCTCCGCTCTTGTCGTAATAGCCGCCGCGCGAACCGACGCCCAGCGTTTCGCTGACCGTGATTTGCACGTGATCAATGTATTTGTAATTCCAGATCGGCTCGAAAATCGAATTGGCAAACCGCATCACCATCATGTTTTGCACGGTTTCCTTGCCGAGATAATGATCGATGCGGAAAACATCATCCTCCGGAAAATAGCGGTGCAGCAGCTCATTGAGCGATTTAGCGCTGGCCAAATCCCTGCCAAACGGTTTTTCGATGATGACGCGCCACCAGCCGCCAGTCTTTTGGCCTGATTGTTTATGGCGTTCGCCGAGCTGCGTGATGATCGGCTCGAATGTATTGGGCGGGGTCGAAAGATAAAACAGCCGATTGTCGCCGGTCCCGACCGCCTGGTCCTGCTTGTCCAAATGTGCGCCCAACTTGGCATGACCGTCGGGCGAGCCGTAATCATCTCCCTGCACATAACTGATGTTCTTTTCGATTCGCTGCCACACCTGCGGATCAACCGGCTTGCTGCGGGCGAATTGCATCACCGCATCCCGGCACTCCGCGCGATACTGCTCATCGGTCATCGCCGAGCGGGCGTAACCAACCAGCACAAACTTTTCCGCCAGCATATTTTGGCGAGCCAATTCGTAAATGGCGGGAATCAGCTTGCGTTTGGCCAGATCGCCACTGGCTCCAAAAATCACCAGGGCACAGGAGGTGGGATTGCTCATGACTGACTCCTTCCTAATTCAGCGACCAATAGGATATGCGGACTGAGGGCTGGGGGCTAGGCGACTGGGCGATCGGTCCTGGAGCCGGGGGTTACGAGGATCGCTCGGCGGGAACGGAGCCGCTGGAGTGGAGCTGGCGTTCTTGCGAAGGTACTCGCTTAATGGTGTGGCCGCCGAATTGATTTCGCAGCGCCGCACTGAAGCGGGCGGCAAAATGATACGGATCACGCGAGGCAAACCGGGCAAACAGTGATGCAGCGATGACCGGAGCCGGCACGTCTTCTTCCATGGCCGCGATGACCGTCCAACGCCCTTCGCCACTGTCCTGCACAAATGGCTCAATCGATTCCAGCGTGCCCTCAGCGCCCAGAGCCCGCTCGGCCAATTCCAAAAGCCACGATCGCACGACGCTCCCCCGATTCCAGACTTTGGAAATCTGATGCAGATCGAGGCCAAAGGAACTTTTGTAAAGCACCTGAAAACCTTCGCCATACGCTTCCATCAGTCCGTATTCAATCCCGTTGTGAACCATTTTAACGAAATGCCCGCTGCCACTGGGACCGACATGCGCCCAGCCATCAACGGGAGCAAGCGTGTCAAAAATCGGCTTGCACATTTTCACCTGTTCCACGTCGCCGCCGACCATCATGCAATAACCTTCGCTGCGGCCCCAGATGCCGCCGCTGGTGCCGACATCGATGAATCCGAGTTGCCGCTTGGCCAAACCCTGTCCGCGGCGAAGGGAATCTTTGTAATAACTGTTGCCGCCGTCGATGATCAAATCGCCCGGTTGCAACAAAGTCGCCAGTTCGGCAATGACGGATTCCGTCGGCTCCCCCGCCGGCACCATCACCCACACCGCACGCGGGGCCTTCAGTTGCTGTACCATTTTCCCCAACGAATCGACGGTGCTGATTCCTGCCGCACCCGCTAAATCGGGATTCGGATCTTTCGCATAACCCACGACGGTGTGCCCGCCTTTGATCTGGCCATCGGGCGAACCCTGGGCCAAGCGCAAGGCCATGTTCCCGCCCATTTTTCCGAGTCCCACGAAGCCGAGTTGCATGTTTGCTCCAGTGCAGGCTAAATCACTCCGCGGCCGACACGATGTTTCACCGATGTGCCACTGGAATCTTCGGTCTGTTCCACCCGGCCCTGGTCAGCAACCGACGGACGGTGTGAACCTTGGCGGCGTCCATTATGACGATGCGACCGGCGCGACGCCGATCCTGCCGGCGAATCCGCAAAGAACGTTTGATAGACCAAGTAGCCAATCGCACCGTACACTGCGAGCTTGAACATCGACATGGGCAAACCTCCAAAAATGGTTGTCGTGCGGATGGTAATGCGCAATCATGTCCGACGTCTAGGCAGAAACTTCAGATGAATCGGCTCCTGCGAACAATCTCTTGGCATTTGGCGGCAGTTCTGCTTGCTGGCTGTGCGAAATATCCTAAGGATGCCGGATTCAACGATGTGCAGCAGCAAGTGATGGACCGCACAGGCCTGCCAATCCAGTGGAATCGTGGAACGGCAGCGGATCGGCAAGCGGCCGAGGCAATCCATGCGCTCCTGCAACAAGAATTGACCGCTGACACCGCGGTGCAAGTCGCCTTGCTGAATAATCAGAATCTGCAAGCGGTCTACGAAGGACTTGGCATCGCGCAAGCTGACCTGGTGGCAGCGGGGTTGCTCAAAAATCCCACGCTCAGCGCAGCATTCGGAATTCCCAAGTACACCGCCCTGCCGTACCAGATTGATGTCACCCAAGATTTTCTCGATCTGCTGTTCATGCCGGTGCGCAAGCGCATTGCCGGTGCGCAGTTCGAGGCGGCCAAGCTCCGGGCCACCGACTCGGTCATCACCACCGCCAGCCAGGTGAAGGCGGCGTTTTATCGTGCCCAGGGAGCGGCGCAAATGGTCGATCTGCGGCGAAACGTGGCGGCCTTCACCGATGCGTCCTCAGCCACGGCGCGGAAACTCCACGATGCGGGAAATATCACCGATTTGACGTTTGCCAACGAACAAGCCGAGCAGCAAAAGGCACACATTGAGCTAGCTAAGGAGGACCGTGAAGCGCTGGATGCGCGGGAAGAACTGAGCGGCCTGATGGGCGTGTGGGGTTCGGATGTGAATTGGAAACTGTCGCCACGGTTGCCGGACTTGCCAGCTCAGGAACCGGATTTGCGTCATGCCGAATCGCTGGCCATTTCACGCCGAGCTGACATTGCAGCCGCCCAGCAGCAAGTGCTGGCCAACGCGGAAAACCTTGGCCTGAATCGTTCATCGGCATTGATGGCCGATGCCAGAATCGGCGTCGGTGTCGATCAAGATGTGGATGGACCATTCACCGTCGGGCCAAGCATTGAAGTGCCGCTGCCGATTTTCAATCAAGGCCAGCCGGCGATCGAAGCAGCGGTAAGTCGCTTGCGGCAAAGTCAACGGCAATACATGGCCTTGGCGATTGAGGCCAGATCGCAAGTTCGCCGGGCCCGCAACCGCATGCTCGCCGACCGTGAATTAGTGGAATATTATCGATCGGTGTTCATTCCCTTGCGGCAGCAAATCACCAAGCAGGAGCAACTGCAGTTCAATGCGATGCAGGTGAATCTTTTTGAGTTGCTGATGGCCAAGCAAGCGGAGATCGACGCCGGCCGGGATTATGTGCAGGCACTGGAAGATTATTGGGTAGCCCGCGCTGAATTGGAGCGGGTCACCGGCGGCATGCTTGCGTTGCCAAAAGCACCAACGACACAGGAGCATCCATGAAAAAACTTATTTCCCGACGGCGGGCATTAGGGACCGGCAGCGCACTAGCGGCCAGCAGTTTGCTGCTGCGAGAATTCACGGCTCCGATCTTCGCCGCGGATGTTCAGCCGCCGACCACCAACGGTTCCGATGCGCCGCCCGGTGATTACACGCCGGTGGTGACGCCCAATGGCGCAACGCTTTCTTGCAAAATGGTCGATGGCGTCAAGGTGTTTCATTTGATCGCCCAGGAAGTCGATCACGAAATCGCTCCGGGTCTTAAAGCCAAATGCTGGGGTTACAACGGCCGCACTCCCGGTCCAACCATTGAGGCCGTCGAGGGCGATCGTGTGCGGATTTATGTGACCAACCAATTGCCCGAAGCGACGAGCATTCACTGGCACGGCGTACTCGTCCCCAACGGCATGGACGGCGTCGCCGGTTTAACGCAAGAGCCGATCCCGCCCGGCAAGACGTTTCTGTACGAATTCACGCTGCGGCAGCACGGCACGCACATGTATCACCCGCATTTCGATGAGATGACGCAAATCGCCCTGGGCATGCAAGGGATGTTCATCATCCATCCTCGCCAACCGACGGAACCAAAGCCGGACCGAGATTTCGCCGTCATGCTCAGCGAATGGAGCATCGCGCCCGGCACGATGCGCGCCAATCCGCTGGAAATGGTCGAATTCAACGTATTCACCATGAATTCCAAAGCCTTTCCTGCTACCGAGCCGCTGGTGGTTAAGCAGGGCCAGCGCGTGAAAATCCGCTTTGGAAATCTCGGCCCCATGGATCACCATCCCATCCATCTGCACGGCTTCAATTTTTTCATCACCGAAATCGACGGCGGAACCGTCCCGGCAGCGGCGCGGACTCCGCAAGACACCATTCTCGTGCCGGTCGGCGGCACACGGGCGTTTAAGTTCATCGCCGATGAGCCAGGCGATTGGGCGCTGCACTGTCACATGACCCACCACGGAATGAATCAGATGGGCCACAACGCGTTGAACATGATCGGCGTGAAGACAGGCAGCTCTGACCAACAAATCAAACACCTGCTGCCCTATTACATGTCGATGGGCGAAAACGGCATGGCGGAAATGTCGATGATGGGCATGCCCGTCCCGAAAAACAGCATCCCCATGCTCGGCGGCACCGGCCCATTCGGCGAAATCGATATGGGCGGCATGTTCACAGTCGTGAAAGTTCGCAAGGACATCACGAGTTACTCCGATCCGGGTTGGTACAAACATCCACCAGGAACGGTAGCAGTAGCGGCAACGGATGAACAGTTGCGGCGCGATGGAATCAAACCAACCGGCAACCCCAACCAGTAGTTTAGCCGCGGGCTTGCCCGCGATGTTCCCCGGCAACTCTGTGGTTCATTCCCCGCCGCGCCCGTAAAATCTCCTCATGCGTGATCCTCATTTGGCGAAGTTGGCGGATGTCCTCGTAAATTACAGCGTCGGCGTGAAAGCCGGGCAGCTTGTCCGCATCAGTGGGCCGCCGGTATCGCAGCCGCTGATTGTCGAGCTGTTTGAAACAGTCGTGCTGGCCGGCGGGCATCCAACAGTCCGCATGGTGCCGGAGGAATTGAGCGAAATTTTCCTTAAAAAAGCAACCGACGACCAATTGCGATACTGCAATCCTCTCAGCCTTTATGAATACGAAAAAATTGATTGCTCCATCGGCATCTGGGCCGAGGAGAACACCAAGGCGTTGACCAATTGCGATCCCAAAAAAATCAGCGTATCGGAAGCTGCCCGCAAGCCGCTGATGGATGTTTTCATGAAACGCGCCGCCGAGGGAAAACTGCATTGGGTCGGCACGCAATTTCCGTCACAGGCATGTGCCCAGGACGGGGAAATGAGCCTTGCGGAATATGAGGATTTCGTCTTCGCCGCGGGCCTGCTCGATCGCCCCGATCCGGTGGCTGCGTGGAAGCAAATCAGCGAGCGGCAAAAACGCCTCGTCGATTTCCTCAACGGCAAATCGGAATACCACGTGAAATCCGCCAACGGCACCGATGTGCGGATGAATCTTTCCGGCAAAACATGGATCAACTGCGACGGCCACGAAAATTTTCCCGACGGTGAAGTATTCACCGGCCCGGTGATCGACAGCGTGGAAGGCCGCATTCATTTCAGCTTCCCCGCCGTCCATCATGGCCGTGAATGCGACGGTGTGCAGCTCGTTTTCAAAAACGGCAAAGTGGTCGATTGCCATGCGACCAAGGGTTTGGATTTTTTAATCAGCATGCTGGATATGGATGCCGGCAGCCGTTTTTTAGGCGAGTGCGCCATCGGCACCAATTACAACATTCAGCGTTACACCAAAAACACCCTCTTCGACGAAAAAATCGGCGGCACCTGCCATTTCGCTTTAGGGGCTGGCTATCCCGAAAGCGGCAACACCAACGAATCCGGCCTGCATTGGGATATGGTCGTCGATCTGCGCCAAGGCGGGACGATTACGATCGACGGAACCGAAGTCGTGATCGATGGACGGTTTACTCGGGAAGGATTTCCCGCGGCGAATGGTTAGCGATTAATTCACGTGACCGACGGTCCTCGACACCTCTTCCCAGCCGATTATAATCTCGATCCGTCGCCCAGGTGGCGAAATTGGCAGACGCGCTACTTTGAGGTGGTAGTGCCGCAAGGCGTGCAGGTTCGAGTCCTGTCCTGGGCAATCGCAGTGGAAATCACCCCTTCGGCGAGAACATCGAATGGCTGTCTCATTGTGGGAAAAAGAGTTACGTCGTTTAGCGTCCAGTTCAAACAGATGATTTCGAGGATTCGACGCTTGGCGTCGTATTCAGCATTAACCCATTGAGACTTCAATTGTTGTGATAGTTCAAACACTCTTATCGTGGTCAATGCGTTGTCGGTTTGCTCACGGCCCGCTGCGTCGATCTGGAGAATCAGGCGCTGCTCACGGTCGATCAGTTCGATGATCTTGCGGTTGTATGTTTCGGCGTCCACTTCACCGGCGATACGCAGGTTGAGCAATCCATCCTTCTGCCCGCGGACCTTGGCCAATTGCAGATCAACCGCTGCCCGCTGCTCTTTTGCAGCCTTGACCGCTGCGCCGCTGTTGGCGCGGATCACTTCGGCCATCCAATGCCTTACGTCGTCATCCTGGACGCGCAGCCGATCGAATAGCGCAAGGATTTGCTGTTCAAAGATGCGTTCGGGGATTCTGCGCTGCGGATGGCCTGGTTGGGTGTATTGCTGAGAACAGCGGTAGTACGTGTACTGGTGGTATTCACCGGTCGATTTTACCAGCTTGGTTTTCACTTCACCGCTGATCGGCCGGCCGCAATGGCCGCATTTGATTAGGCTGCCGGCGTAGAGCATCAAGTGAGCGCGCTGCGTACGGTTTCCCAGCAATGCCTGCACACGATCGAATGTGGGCCGATCGATCAGTGGCGTTTGCTTGCCTGGATGCCATTGGCCGAGGTGATCAACTTCACCGATGTAACTGCGGTCGGTGAGCATTTCATGCAGTTTGCTTCTGGTGAATTTGGGCTGGAATGATGTGTATAGTGTGTTCTCGTCGAATAAGGCTTGCCGGAGTGAATCGAGCGTGTGGCCGCAGTAGGCGTAAAGATGGAAGATACGCTGCACCTTGGCTGATTGGATTGGATCAACATCCACACCGCGGCGTTTACCGTCGGCGTCTTTGACGTTGCGATACCCGAATGGAGCAAGCGTCACGAACAGCCCGGCCTCGGCACGCCGCTTCATCGATTTCCTTACGTTGTCCGACAGCTCGTCTGTGAAATACGCTGCGAACGTGGCGAACGTGCGCCGCATCATCTTACCGGCTGGCGTGTTTTCGGTTTGTTGCGTGACGCTGACCAGCTTCACGCCGTATTCATCTTCAAGTGCTTCCAGCGCCATCCAATCCCGCATGTTCCGCGCTGCCCGATCGATCTTCATTACGAGCAAGGCGTCGATCGTGCTGGCGTTGGTTCTGGCGTAGGAAAGCATTTCCTGAAATACTTGGCGTTCCTGTTGCTTACTAGCGGTTTCCACCACCACGTACATTTTCACGATGGTCCCGCCACATCGATCGGAGTATTCCTGCAGGCGCTCTTTTTGAAAGTCCAGCGACCAGCCTTCCTCATGCTGGCGGGCTGATGATACCCGAGCCCATGCGATGAATCTTTTGCTTGCGCTGGGCGTTCGATGGATTTGTGGTCGCTGTGGTTTCATGCCCGTCCTTCCATCACGTCGATCAAAGCGCCGAAGTTTACAAGCATCCCGATGGCCTGTTCCCGCGTGATCTGATCGGTGTACCTTGGCTGCCAAGTCTTGATCGTCAGGGCGATCAACTCGGGCGTTATCCATGCCGGCGCGATCGATTCACGCAGCGGTTTGGATGGTGGATGTTGTACCAAAAGATCAGGCATTGGCGGTAATTTTTCTATCCTCAAAATCAAACACGCCCTGATCCAATCGACGCGCGGCCTTCTCGCAATACGATTCATCAATTTCGATGCCGATGGCCGGATATCCCGAAAGCTTTGCGGCCAGCAAAGTGGTCCCCACGCCGGCAAATGGATCGATGACCAGCCCATCGGCGAACCACTTCACCAGCCAAGCAACGTGTTCCAATCGACGTGGGCATGGATGAAACATCCATTTGCCTTCAAATGATCTTCGTGATGAAGGTATGGTCCGCGGCCGTTTGTAATCTGCTTTTGTGCTGATGATTAGACCTGGCATCAATCTTCTGCATGGACGTGACTTCGGCGGAATCCCAAATACGTACGCCATGTCACCGGTGTAGAGGATGCGACCTTTTGGTCTGGCTAATGCATATTCAAGACAGCACGCGCGAATGAACTTCATCGACGGTGGAACCGATTCAAGAAACCTCGGGTCGCTGTCGCATCCCAAATGAACGATCATACGGGCGGTTAGTTGAGGCATCAGCACTGCCATTTCGGCAAACAGTTGTGACGGGCGATCCGCACCATGTAGTGACGCAACGCTGTTTGGCCAGACGGGATCGACGATACAGACATCGGCTGTCACGCTGCCGGAGAGCATGGGTAGAATCTCGCGGCAGTCACCGTGGTAAATCGTGATGCCGTTTTGTTCGTAATAAGGATTCATGCTTTTCCATTCACTCAATCCCAGCGCCCACCTATTCGATGAACGCTGGGGCACTCCAGCCGTCGATTAGCTCACCGCGGCGTGTCGGTGAAGGAATACGCCACATCGTGACGCTCGGAACCGATGTATTGGAAGTTCCGAATTCATTGGCCTGCCGTAGCCCGCGGCTCTGACGGCTTACCGCGTTCGTGGATCAATCTGCCGACGTAATCTCAAACTCGTGGGCGAACAGCAGGGCACACTTCCTTTCCCCGCTGCTGAAATATTCAATCTCGTACTGCGGGCCGTTGAACCTGCCGATCTGGATCGCGGTCACGACTGCCCTCATATCGTTCAGCGCCGGCACACCGACCAACTCTCCGACGTAGCATTTCACGGTGACTGTTCTTTTCTTTGGGAGCGGCATTCACGCTGACTCGCATCGTTTAATGTGATTCCGTATCAGCGCCACCACCAACGGGCATTGCAGGGTATTGGGTGATTTCAGGCGCTTCAGGTAGACCGGCTTATTACTGTGCTCATTGATTAGGATTTGCAGGATTTCATCCAGTTCACCATGAGACAGTGATTCCACCTCTTCGAGTTCGCGCCGTCGCTGGGCTTCTAATAATTCGATATCGGATTGAATGCGCTGCACTTGCTGCGCTGCCCGTTGCCTTTCATCCGCCAGCCGCTGCATGCAACCTGCCCGCGCCGTGCGGCCCTGGATAGTGCGCATCAAAACGCTTTCATCCAGGAATTTTACGCTGTAGCGGTGTTCCTCGATTGCGGCCTTACAGATTTCAAAATCGAAAGGCTCAAGTTTTTGTGCCAGCAATCGACCGCGCTTTAAGTCGTCGCTGGTGTCAGCATTTGGGAACAATTTCAAAGCCATTGCTGACAGTTCAGCCGCTTGTTGTGGGTCCACTGGAAACCTCCGTGGTTTGAAGCTTCTCGGCCAATTCAGAAACGCTGAGGTCCGAAGGTTTTTTTCTTCGCCTCGAAACTTTTCCCTGAAATCCGCCCCCCGCTGGCGGGGGGTTGGGGGGATGTTTGTTTGTTGGTTTAGTTACAGCGGACTGTCCGCCGACAATACGCCGACATGGATCGGCGCTTCCGGCCTCGGTAATTCCGTATAGCCCAATGGTTTCCAGCCAACGCGCTGGCTCCCGCTTGAACTTGGAATCACGTAGATATCTTCCAGCATATCGAGGCCAATCATGCACTCGGAAGATGTGGGCGCTGCGGTCGATCCAACACGATGCGACCATAGCGTCAACGAACGGCCTGCCTTCCGAAGCGTTCAACCCAACGCTTCCAGCAAGCTGAGCATCATTAAACTTTTTGAGATTTCCTGTGGGCGCGTATTTCAGCACCCAGTACCAAAATCCGTGTAGCCTCCCGATGGTTTCGTATTTGCTCCAACTCATGCGTGCGCCCAAATCATGTACTTTTGGGTGGTTCTCCAACTCCTCGTGGCTCTCGATATAGGCCATTCACCCATCGCTCCATCCGTTCCCTGTCACTTACTTTTTCCAGCCGTGCTCCACTGCCGATTTAATCTTGGCTGCGTTGCGCGCGATCCGCTCCAACTTACGCGGGATGTCCTTGGTGTTGTGGCATTGCAGCACTTGGTTGACCAGCTTTAATTCGTCGCGGATGTCCATGAGAACTGCCAGCAGGCATTGTTCCCACGTTCCCACGCGACCATCGGTATCCACCACATGCCATAATGCATCCTTAAGCCTGGTGTCACTCGAAGTCGTGAGGGTAGACCCATTCAGCAGATCATTTGCGCCGGTGATCGTTAAGATGGCCGATTGCGTATCGGTGGTGGTGGCGTCGTATTGGAATCCGTTGCCCTGGCCGGCTGTCTGCTGGGGGAAGAAAACAAAATCAGAGGTTCCGGCTGCGATCGCCAATTGAACTTCCTGATTCATCTGCGCGCCGGTTGGCCCCATGCCGGCAGGAAAATATTGCTTGGACAATTGCTGATTGGAGCATTCGAGGCAAAGCAGGGTGCGCCGTCCCCCCGCGAGTTGCTTTTGGTAGGCAAGCCGGCCTTGGAAGTCGGCGAAAGTCGGCTCGCCACGATTTATAGGATATTTGTCGCCACTGAGCCATGTACACGCCGTCACGATCTGCGCGTACGGCGGTTTCTGCCATTCCGTCTGTGATAGATCGATGTTCATCACCACAGGAATCCGTGGCGCTGCCTTTTGCAGCATCTGAAATTCGGCGATGAGCTGGGCAACGATTGTGGTCTGACCGTTCACCCACAGATCGTCCGGCTCGTCCCAAGGCTGCAAGAATGCGATCAGGTTTGGATCAATTGCATCGATAGTCGGCTGCGTGCTTGGCTGGCAGATGTATTTCAGGCCGGCGGCTTTCGCGGATGCCTTCCATGTCGCCATCGACACAGTGGCCACGCCCTGGGCGTTGTTCTGGGGTTCATAGCCGAAGAGTGTGTTGATGCCGCGGGCTTTCCAAGTGGCAAAACTGCTGATCGGCTGCGAGTAGACAGCGTAGATCGGCTTGGTGGTCTGGCCAAAGACGGGCAACGCCCACAATCCGATGATGAGTGCGAGTAATTTTTTCATGTTCTTTATTGACCTGGCCTGTTGAATAAGTGCCACGTATAGCCGGCGATCAGTTCGGAAATGAAAAGCCCAACGCCTGCCAGCATAACTTTGATTACCGCCCAACTGATTCGCCAAGTGATCGTGTTGATGATCAAGTTCGTCTGATCATCCAGCATTTCCCGGTGCGACTCTGGAAGCTTTTCAAGTATCACTTCCAGCTCTCCCACGCGGGTACCGATCGCCTTGATGCTGTTTTCGATTTCTTTGAACCGCTGTTCCATTTGCGCTTCGGAAATCTGGACCACATTGATCCTCTTGGTTACCGAGTAACCTTTTACGCGGTGGTTTTCACGGTCCAAAAATCACTGGCAAGGTTCGGATCGCAGACATATTCGTACGGCAAAGTGAAATATCCCGCCTGGCCCCACGATGATCCCCAGCTATTTCGCACGATGAACGCCGTCTGCGAATCGTCATAACCCACCAGCATCACTGCGTGGCCGCCAAGAAATTGTTCGTTCGGTCCGGGCATAGGAGCGAAGCCGCTGGCGGCCACCGCGTCCGATTCAAAACTTTCGTAGACGCTGAATCCGAAAACGATCGGATAGCCAAGGGCCAGCACAGCCTTAAGGCTGGTCAGGTCCTGGCTCACCGCGTCATAGCTGCTCACCAGATGCTGTTGGGCATCGGTGTAGGCTTGCGGGGGCGGCAGTTCAGTGAATGTGGTTGGATCGTCGGAATACGGCCAATCGCTTTCCGGCGGAGCACCCAGCGTTGCTACGGTTTGAATGCCATCGCGCAAAGCGCCGCCGGCGTCCTGGCCGATCGTCCCTTCGTCACTGCGTTCGTTGTAATAGATGAACAACCTGGACGGCGTGAAAACCTCGGCAAGCTCCTGGCGCATCTGATCGAATTGAATGACGCCGGCGATGGCGTTGACCCACGGCGCGTAAACACATGCACGTCATGCCCAAGATGATGTAGCGCAGTTGCGAGTTCGCTCACATGGGCGGCGACTCCACCCACTGCAACCGAATGCAACGATTCCCAAGCCAAAAGTGCGATACGCATATTTTGATGACCCCATCTGCCGCGTTTCGTGCGGTGTCCATGGTCAAAGGCCGCGATGTCCCCCAGTCCCCAATCTAAAGCGACACTAATTCAGGTACAGAGTCGGGGAACTTGGCGGCATTCAATAACTCCAACTGACGGGGAACGAGGAGAGCTCGCGTCGGTTCGCCGGATCCTTGCGCTCCGAATTCAACCTCGAAGGCGCCGGATGGCGCGAACCAAATGCTCCGGACCAATCCGACGTCACCTCGATTAAGTCCGCGTTCAGGCACATCGCACGTCAATCGCACTCGGTCATTGACTTGATGTTGGCTCATTCGATCCTCCCGTCTTTTGTGGGTGTAGCAATATACTCAAAAGCGCGGCGGCCAGTATTTGCCGCCGCGTTTCGAGTGCTAAACTGATACGAACCAGCCGCTAAACCGATGCCGGAACACGGGCCTCATTCATGTGCAAATAGGTCTCCGATGCGGCCGAGCTGGATAATATTGATTTGGCACGGGTAACTTCTTCCGGCGTCCCGTGGACCAATAACATGTACTTGCCGGCCTTGAGCGAGGTCTCGTACTGCAAGATACTTTTCTTCGGGATGCCGATGCTGTAGAGGCCGGCGCCGAGGGCGCTGACTCCACCGACAATAGCCGCTCCTTCCAAGGCTCCGACGATCCACGCGACAATTGGGCCGGCCATCATCAACGGACCAATGCCGGGAATCACGAAAAAGGCCGAACCGAACAGCACGCCCCAGAGGCCGCCCCAGATGCCTCCCCAGAGAGCCCCGTTCTTGCCCCAATACTCCATCCGATCACCCGTCGAGTAATACCCGACGACATTCTCGTCGGTATGATAATCTTTCCCGATGATCGACAGCTTTTTCATATCGAAGCCGTCCTTTTGCAGGTCTTTGACCGCTTGTTCCGCTTGAGTGTGTTGATCGAACATCGAAACGACTGAATTCTTGTCCAACATGGTAATGCTCCATAAAAATGATATTGGCCTGGAAGCGAATTCGCCCCGAGCCGTGAGAAAGCGACGGAAATGTCATTCATAAGTTTCTGGTAGCCGAGTGCCTCCGTTCTCATGTCGTGTCGCCGGTGTTGAAGCTTCCGCCCGGCACCTTGCCGGAGAGCAAGAACACTTGCACCATGGTGCCGCGCGTGAAGACCTGCACGACGGCTCCGGAAATCGGCTCGACTTCCGCGGTGGCTTCGCGCACGTCCATTCCGGTGATCCGCTTAATTTCCTTTCGGAGCGTGTCGGATGCGTTGTGAAACAACTGCCGATGGAATTCCTTCACCCTAACGGCGCCTTCAGGATTCTGCGCCATCGCCTGCTCAGCGGGCGACAATGCGCCATGCAGCGTGACTACCAGTGTATCTCCACTCAGCACCACACTCACAGCTTTCGGTTCGTGGCCGGTCCGCTGCTGCTGAAACGCAGTCGCCGCCAGAGCAATCTGCTCAGCCATCGTTTGAGTGGACTGATCCATCACGTACTTGCCTCGCCCACGGCGAATAAAAAAGCCGACGTGGTGCAACACCTCAAAAGGCGTTGACCACATCGGCTTACTTTGCAACCGGCCCCCCGGTAGAACCGGAGTGCCATTTATTTAGTCGACCGACAACCTGAGTTTTCGCTCACGCGCGAACTCTTAATGCCCACGCGCTCGCGCCAGCACCCTATAGCTATGTGGCGGAGATAGCAATGGACAAATTCTGACTTTCCCGGCTTCAAGTGTCTTGACCAAGTACCGCTCGGCCGTGGTGAGAACGCATTAAAGCCCTACGACAATCAAATCGTCGATTAGATGGACGTGAATATCCTTGGGTCCACGGCCCATGTATTGCGCTTCGAAGCGTTTCATGGCGTCCGAAATGGCGCTTTTGATTTCGCTCAGGGGTTTCACCGCATCCTGGAAGATTCAGGGCTGCGGGGAATGAACCCCATCGGATAGGTTGCGGGCATGAAGCCCAGCCATTTCATCGCGGTGTTCTTGCTTGGGGGAATCGCGGTTTCCTGGCTGGTCGGGGCACGACGGCTCTCCGCATTACTTGGGCTACTCTTACTCGTTTTCCTGGTGGTGGCCGTTCTGGCGACCTTGTTTCAGCGACCGGGAAGCGGTGGAGAGAATCACTCGCAGTAGGCCTCTGGGCCATGCTCAATCGGATCCCCGCAGACTGGTTAAGCACGTGATAATGCCTGGACGCGCAGGCCAACGGCATCGTAATTAATTGCGGGCCAAAACTGGCGCGTGCGTGGCAGGCACCGGCGAAGAACGGCCTCGACGACCGCGCGTCTCTGCCGGAAAAGTTTTGTCAAACGATTCGCAGAGGGCTCTCGAAACTATGACGACTCGGTGTGGTGCACAGGACAACTTCCTCGCCGGACACTGTGCAGGTTGGAAATAATTTAATGTTGACGCTCGTAAAGCCATTCAATAAATTGAACTTTCGATGAAATGACTACGCCCTCGGAAGACTAAGTAAAGGATAATCCGGCCAACGGCCGGAGGATCCGTTAAAGAGTAAGCCGACGCAACTGAATCCCGAAATCTCGGGACCAAATTGCGTCGGCTTTTTTTGTGTACCCGCGTCGCTCACTGGAGTTGCGTCATTCTTATCTTCGATCCTGCTTCTCCGCAAGCTGCCGCGATATCCAATCTATTCGCGGTCGTGCTGGCCATTTGCGGAGTCATCCTGGCGATCGTCGTCGGCATTGTTGGAATGAGTCTGATTCGTTTCCGGCACCGACCAGGTTCGGAGGAGCCGCCACCGTACTTCGGCAACCGGAAGCTGGAAATCATTTGGACCGTCGGACCGATACTGATCGTCATCTGCCTCCTCGCCCTCACCGCACGCGGGATGCGTCAGTCTGATCCCCCTGTGACCAATGAGCCTGATCTCATCGTCATTTCCCATCAATGGTGGTGGGAAGTGCGTTATCTGAAAACCGGCGTGGTCACCGCGAATGAGATTCACATCCCAGTCGGCAAGAAATGGCTCGTCCGCCTGGAATCGACGGATGTCATCCATAGTTTCTGGGTGCCACAATTGGCGCGCAAAATGGACGTAGTTCCTGGCCATCCGAATCAGATCTGGCTGGAAGCCAACGCGATGGGCGAACACGCAGGTACGTGCGGGGAGTATTGCGGCGTGGAGCATTCGTGGATGCGTTTTTCCGTCATCGCGGAATCGCCGCAAGCGCTGGCCGCGTGGTTGCGCACACAGGAACATCCGGCCGCCATCCCAGTCACGGATTCAGCCCAGCACGGTTTGACAATGTTCCGGTCCATGTCCTGCATTAATTGTCACTCCATTCGAGGGGTTTCTGTTAGCGGCACCGCCGGACCAGATTTGACGCATCTGGCTGGCCGCGAAACTCTTGGCGCGGGCGTGCTCTCCAACACGGAAGCGAATCTCCTTCTTTGGCTGGAACATCCGCAGGCCATCAAGCCCGGCTGCTTCATGCCCAATCTAAAGCTAACGGAGACGCAGGCCGGCGCGCTAACCAGTTATTTGAGGACCCTCAAATGACCGAAATCGTGCCAGCTTTCGCCGCGATCGAAATGCCGCCAGAGGAAGGCGCGGCGCGTGGACTTTTTGGCTGGGTCGCCACGTTGGACCACAAGCGCGTCGGCATTCTTTACCTGCTTACCGCGCTAGTCTTTTTTGCCGCGGGCGGCGTTGAGGCGCTGCTTATGCGCATTCAACTCGCCCGACCCAACAACACATTTCTTTCGCCGGATGTTTACGACCAAATGTTCACGATGCACGGTACTACCATGATTTTTCTCGTGGTGATGCCGACGCTGATTGGTTTGGCGAACTACCTGGTGCCGCTGATGATCGGCGCGCGCGATATGGCCTTCCCACGCCTGAATGCATTGAGCTACTGGCTTTTGCCGTGCGGGGGATTTCTGCTGCATTTTAGTCTGCTCGCGGGTGGCGCGCCAGCCGTCGGCTGGTTCAGTTATGCACCGCTCAGTGAAGCCCCATATGCCACGACAGCCGGTATGGATTATTGGGCAATGTCGCTTCTCGTTCTCGGCGTCGGCTCGGTCGCAGCTTCCATTAATCTGATCGCCACGATTCTCACCCTGCGCGCGCCGGGATTGACCATGCGCCGGTTGCCGCTGTACGTCTGGATGATTTTTGTCAACTCGTTTCTCGTCATCATGGCGCTTCCGGTGTTGAACGCAGCGATCGTGATGCTTTTCATCGATCGTCGACTGGGCACACATTATTTCGCACCTTCGCACGGCGGTTCGGCGTTGCTTTGGCAGCATTTTTTCTGGGCTTTCGGGCATCCGGAAGTTTACATCATGGCATTGCCCGCTTTCGGCATCATTTCAGAAGTAGTGCCGGTATTCGCGCGACGGCCGATCTTTGGATATGAATTTGTCGCGGCTTCCACCGTGGCTATCGCGCTGCTGAGTTTTGGCGTCTGGGCGCATCACATGTTCGCTGTAGGGTTGGGACATCCAGTCGACCTGTTCTTTTCGGCGGCCAGCATGCTGATTGCCGTTCCGACGGGCATCAAGGTGTTTGCCTGGAGTGCGACGATGTGGGGCGGTTCGATACGCCTCACGACATCAATGCTTTTTGCCGTGGCTTTTCTGATTCAGTTCACAATTGGCGGCTTGAGCGGTGTGACATTCGCGGTGGTGCCGATCGATTGGCAGGTGGCCCACACATATTACTTGGTGGCACATTTTCATTATGTACTTTTCGGCGGCAGTCTCTTCGCCGTCTTCGCCGGTCTTTATTATTGGTTTCCCAAAATGACCGGACGGATGTTGTCCGAGCGCCTAGGGAGGCTGAATTTCTGGACAGCCGTCATTGGTTTCAACACGGCGTTCTTTGTGCAGCATTTTCTCGGTTTGATGGGAATGTCGCGGCGTATTTATACGTATCCTAACCTGCCGGGCTGGGGCTTACTAAATCTCATTTCCACTCTCGGCGCATTTGTGCTCGGTGCCTCGGTGCTGGTGCTTTTGTGGAACATCGTCCTGAGTCTGCACGGGGGCCAACGGGCGGGCGACAATCCGTGGCGGGCATGGACACTCGAATGGGCTACTACCTCGCCGCCACTGGCACATAATTTTGATCGCGTGCCACCGATGCTCAGCCGCCGGCCCTTGTGGGATTTAGCACATCCAGAAAATCCTGATCCACCAGTCGGCAGCCCATCATCAGGCGATGAATTTACACTGGAAAAAAACCGTGTGGCCATGGTCAGCTTTCTGATTTCCGAAGGCGTTTTCTTTCTTATACTCATTTTGGCATATCTCTTTTACAACGCCCATTCCACGGGCGGGCCGAGTCCGGCCGGCATGCTGAATCCACGAAGAACCGGCCTTTATACATTTTGCCTGCTTGCGAGCAGCTTGACTATCTGGCTTGCGGAAAAGAGATTGAAAGCCAACAAGCATTCCACGTTTCGCGGACTCCTGGCGCTGACCATCGTGCTTGGAATTGTTTTCCTTTTTGGCCAGGGACGGGAATATCTGCGCATCTTTCGTTCAGGGATCGCCGTCAATTCCAATTTATTCGCAACGACATTCTTCACCTTGACCGGCTTCCATGGATTGCACGTGTGCGTCGGAGTGACCGCGTTGTTGATCATCATGGGACTCGCCCTAGCCGGCGATTTCAAAGAAGGTCGCATCGAGGCGGTGAAGTCCATAGGGCTTTACTGGCACTTCGTGGACGTCGTCTGGCTCGCGGTCTTTTCAGTGGTTTATCTGAGGCTGCTCTTATGACGACCGAGCATTTGTTAATCTCGGCGTGGAGTTGGAATCCATGGCTCATCGCCGTTTGTGCCGCCGCGATCTTAACCTACATCGTGTGGCATCGTTCCCGTCCTTACCGAGAAATTGGCTGGCTGCTGGCGGGAGTTATGCTGCTCTTCCTCACGTTGGCTTCGCCGATCGACGCGTTGGCCGATGGATATTTATTCAGCGCGCACATGCTTCAACATCTGCTGCTTCTGCTGATTGTACCGCCACTGATTTTACTGGGTCTGCCACTGGCGCAAGTTCCCGGTCGCTTGCGACTAGGCCGCTGGAGATGGGTGGCTTGGATTCTACGTCATCCAATAGCCACTTGGTCTCTGGGCGTCGGTGGGATGTGGATTTGGCACGCGCCCACTCTTTGCAATGTCGCGGTAACGAATTCTTGGATTCATCGGTTGCAATATATCTCGCTGCTATCGATGGGCTTCGCTTTCTGGTGGCCCATCACCGGACCATGGCGCAAAGATCGGCTCTCGGCGCCGGCGGGAATTATTTACCTGTTCAGCGCATGCGTCGGCTGCACCATTCTGGGAATCATAATTGCCTTCGCGCCGGTAGAGGTTTGCTCGATTTATCTTCATCCGATCGACCGGCTAGGCATTTTGCCGCTGATTCATAATCAATGGGGACTTACGCCCGCCAAAGATCAACAACTAGGCGGACTGTTGATGTGGGTTCCCGCGTGCTTGATTTATTCCTGTGGAATTCTCGGCCTGCTCGCTCGCTGGTTTGGCGATGCGGGTGACGAAACCGTCGTGGCTAAATCGCAATCCACAAACACTCTCCCGGAGACAGCTTATGTCCACTGAATCCTCAGAAACATCGCCTCCGGCGTTGCCTGCGGGATGGAGCCGGCCCCGGCCAGAAACGCTGCCCGAGCCAGGGATTTGGCCGGCGGCTCTGGCGATGGGCATTACTTTGGTGGTTTGGGGATTGGTCACTTCACTGATTATCACCGGCGTCGGCATTCTGTTGTTTGCCCTAACGCTGGCGGGATGGATTCGAGATATTCGCCATGAACGAACCAAACATTGAAACTCCTGTGGCCGGTGACCCGTCTTCGCCGGCAGAAATTTCGCGGCGCAAATTGCTTGCGCGATTGAGCCTGGCCGCTGGCGGAGGCGGCGCCATAATCCTGGCGGTGCCGACGGCCGGCTTCGTCTTGGCGCCGTTCTTTGAACGCACCCCGAAAGTCTGGCGTTCGGTCGGAAAGGTCGAATCTTTCAAAATCGGCGAAACGACCGCGGTGGACTATGAAGATGCTTCACCTCTGCCATGGGCGGGAGTGACCGCGCGTAGCGCGGCGTGGCTCCGCCGCGTAGACGCCGACACATTCATCGCGTTTTCCATCAATTGCACGCACCTTGGTTGTCCGGTTCGCTGGCTTGCCCAAGCCGATTTGTTTATGTGCCCATGCCATGGCGGCGTGTATTACAAGGATGGCACTGTCGCTGCCGGTCCGCCGCCGTTGCCTCTGCCGCGCTACCCGGTGCGCGTGGTAAATGGCGACGTGCAGATTCAAACCTCGCCCATCCCCATCACCAAATAGCAATGTTGAAACGCGTTTTCCATCGTGTTTGGAATTGGGTAGACGATCGCACCGGCCTTCCCGGGATGATCGGCAAGACGGCGCGGCATCTCGTGCCGCCGGACGCCAAATGGTGGTATGTCTTCGGCAGCGCCACGCTGTGCGCCTTCATGATTCAGGTAATCAGCGGGATCGCGCTGGCATTCGCATACATTCCTTCGGCCAGCCAGGCATACTCGACGCTTCACTTTATTAGCGACGAGGCTCGGTTCGGACATTTTCTGCGCGGCCTCCACTATTACGGCGCGTCGGCCATGGTCTTAATGGTCGGCCTGCACATGGCGCAGGTGTTTCTGTTCGGGTCGTACAAGTTTCCCCGGGAACTCAACTGGGTGACCGGTGTATTGCTGTTGGGATTCACGCTGCTCATGGGCTTTACCGGGCAACTTCTGCGGTGGGATCAAAACGCCGTCTGGTCGGTAGTCGTCGCCGCCGAACAAGCCGGGCGCGCGCCATTCATCGGGAAATGGCTGGCGCACTTTACGCTGGGCGGCGATACCGTCGGTGGCGCGACCTTGAATCGGTTCTTTGTGGTTCACGTTTTTATTATGCCCGCATTCATCTTTTCCTTTGTCGGGCTGCATCTTTGGCTCGTTTTGCGTCACGGAGTCTCCGAGCCTCCCAAACCCGGTAAGCGGGTCGATCCCAAAACCTATCGGCAGGAATACAAAGAGCTGCTTGAAAAGACCGGCCGCCCCTTTTGGCCCGACGCGGCCTGGCGCGATGTGACTTTTTGCGTCGCAATGATCGTCGTGATTGCGGCGCTGGCGTTGATTTATGGTGCGCCACAATTGGGGCCGCCGCCCAATCCCAGCATTATCGCAGCCAGTCCGCGGCCAGACTGGTATCTGTTGTGGTACTTTGCCGTGCTCGCCTTGATGCCGCACGGAACTGAAAAATATTTCATCGTTTTCGGTCCGCTGCTCGTGGCAATTGTTTTGATTGCGCTGCCGTTTATTTCCAATCGCGGCGAACGAAGTGTGCGGCGGCGTCCATGGGCTGTTGTCGCCGTCTTGATGACCGTCGTGATGATCGGGACGTTATGGGTGGAGGGCGCAAACTCACCTTGGTCGCCCAATTTCAAGGCCCAACCTTTGTCGCCGTCAATTGTCGGCGCCACCAATGGCCCGGTCTTCGTCGGCGCACAATTGTTTCACGCCAAAGGGTGCTTGAACTGCCATTTGATTGGGGACGATGGCGGCCGTCGCGGGCCGGATTTAACCAAAGTAGGTGATCGATTATCCCAGAATCAGATGATTTTGAGGATTTCAAACGGCGGTGTGAACATGCCCGCGTATGCCGGAAATCTTACGCCGGCGCAGATGGACGCGATCGTGGCGTTTCTCCAATCGCGTAAAAGTCAGCAAGGCCAGCCATGAAGAACCGACACGCCGCCATGCCGCAACAACCTGGATCGATCGTGATCGTAGGCGGGGGTTTTGCCGGAGTGACCCTGGCGCAGCGCCTTGAGCGTTCGCTGCCGAGACAAACTGAAATAATCGTTCTTGGCGCTGACAATCATCTGGTCTTCTCTCCGATGCTCCCGGAGGTCGTCGGGCGGACCATCTCTCCCCTGCACGTTGTCGTACCTGGCCGCCAATTGACCCGACGTACGAGGTGGCTGGAGGCTCGCGTCAGCCGGATCGATCGCGAAAACAACGAAGCACATTATGTTCTGCGAGACGGTACTGCTTCTTCAATCCGTTACACCCATTTGGTGCTCGCTTGCGGCGCTGCACCCAATCTTGAGGAGATTTCGGGCCTGGCTTCACGAGGCTACCCGTTGAAAACGGTGATCGATGCGATCGTTATAGGCAACGACGTGATCGGCAATTTCGAAGCTGCCGTGACCAAACTTCAGGCGGAGGTGCGCCAGCGGCTGCTCACCGTCGTCGTCATCGGCGGAGGTTTCAGCGGTGTGGAGGTGGCGGGGCATATTGCGGATCTGACGCGGGCGATCCGCCGTTTCTATCCGGAATTGAAGAACGTGCCATCTCGGATCGTTCTATTACAGAAAGGTGATCATCTTCTGCCGGAGTTAAATCATGAATCGTTGTCCGAGTTTACGCTGCAGAAACTCCGGAAAAACGGAATCGAAGTGCAATTACAAACAGTGGCCCAGAATGCCGACTTGGAGGGAGTGCAACTCACTTCTGGCGAGCGGATTGAGACGAACATGATTGTCTGCACGGTGGGCACTGAGACCCATCCGCTTGTAAAGCACCTGGGTCTTCCGCTGGAAAGGGGCCGGCTGAAGACCGGCCCGGATATGAAGGTGGGTGGCACTGCCAATCTCTGGTCAATCGGCGACTGTTCGCTCGTTCCCAACGCCCACGATGGCCGGCCGTCCCCCGCGACAGCGCAATTCGCGATACAGCAGGCCAGACAGCTGGCGGAAAATTTCAATCGGACCTATCGAGGCGAAGCGACGCAGCCATTCTGTTTTCGCGCGCGCGGCATGCTTGCCTCCATTGGTCATCGCAACGCCGTCGCGACAATATACGGATTTAAGATATCCGGATTCGTCGCCTGGTTTTTATGGCGTGCAATCTACCTGGCTAAGTTGCCGACGCTCAGCCGTAAGATTGAAGTTGCGATGAACTGGGCCTGTAGCATTCCATTTCCGCCGAACATTGTTCAGCTTCGACTGTCGCAAAAAACGGAGCTCGCACCTGCAGAGCCGCATTTACGAAAGTGATGGAATCTCATGAATATCGGTCTTGAAGGGAAGCGAGCGCTCGTCACTGGGGCAAATTCCGGCATCGGGGCCGCCATCGCGCTTGCTCTTGCCGACGCCGGCGCAAAGGTAGCGATTAACTATGTTACCCATCCCGAAGCAACGGATGCCCTCGTGCAGACGGTCAAAAAGAAGAATGGCGAAGCGATGTCAATTCAGGCCGATGTTTCCGACCCCAAAGCGGTCGAAGATATGTTCCGGCAAATCGACGCGGCGTGGGGCGGGATTGATATTCTTATCAACAATGCGGGTATCGATGGCGCACATGCCGTTGCGTGGGAAGCCGACATCGCGGCATGGCGAAAGGTCATTGACGTAAATTTACTTGGATCGTTCTACTGCGCCCGCGAGGCTCTGAAGCGCATGGTGCCGCAGAAGAGTGGCGTCGTATTGAGCACGACTTCAGTACCCGAAGAGATCGCCTGGTCCGGATACAGCGCCTACACCGCCAGCAAGGCCGCGGTGAGCATGTTGACCAAGACTCTCGCTCAGGAAGCGGCCCCTCATGGAGTGCGCGTGCTGGCGGTTGCACCGGGGGCAATCAAAACACCGATCAACCGTTCCGTCTGGAGCGATCCAACGAGTATGAAGGACCCGCTGGAGAAAATCCCGCTGAAGCGGATTGGCCAGCCTGAAGAAGTCGCCCGCATGGTGGTCGTGCTGGTCTCCGACGTCGCGTCCTACGTAACTGGGCGCACGATCTTCGTAGACGGCGGCATGACTGATTATCCCGATTTCGCACACGGAGGCTGATTACCGCCTCATCGGCCGGCAACAGCCGGGGGAAGAAAGGAAACTTTCATGGGCGAACACTACGACATCATCATCATCGGTACCGGTGCGGGCGGGGGCACGCTGGCACCTGAGTTGGCGCTGGTGGGGAAAAAGCTATTGGTCCTTGAGCGCGGAACATTTCTCCCCAGGGAAAAAGAGAACTGGGATACGACCGCAGTCTTCCAGCAAAATCGCTATCACACCACTGAGACTTGGACTGACCACAGCGGCAAGACGCTTCACCCCGGGACCTGCTACTGGGTTGGCGGCAATACCAAGGTATTCGGCGCAGCCATGTTTCGGCTGAGGATAAAGGACTTCGAAACACTGCAACACGAGGGTGGAATCTCGCCGGAATGGCCGCTGAAATATGATGTGTTTGAGCCGTATTACACCCGGGCGGAAAAACTTTTTTGTGTCCATGGCAAGAGCGGACTCGATCCAACCGAACCGCCTCGAAGCGAGGAATACCCGTTTCCGCCGGTATCGAATGAGCCGCGTATGCAAGCGATTCAGGACAGCGTGGCTGGCCTGGGATACAAACCTTATCCAGTGCCTCTGGGATTGAAACTCGATGAAGCCGATCGACTTCGCAGCGCCTGCATTCGATGCGACACCTGCGATGGGTTTCCCTGTCTCATACATGCCAAAGCCGATTCGGATATCGACTGTATTCGGCCTGTGATGGACCGATCGAATGTCACCTTGCGAACCAGCGCGAAAGTGACAAACATTCTGACCAATTCAACGGGCACTGCGGTTACCGGGGTCGAGGTGGAACTGAATGATCCGCAAAATGGCGCGATAACTTCGGCCACGTTCACCGGCGATATCATTGTCATCTCCTGCGGCGCCATCAACTCGGCTGCCTTGTTGCTCAAGTGCGCGAGCGACAGATTTCCCAGGGGACTCGCCAACAGTTCCGACATGGTCGGCCGGCATTTCATGTTCCACAATTCCGATGCGATGGTCGCTCTTTCCAGACACGAGAACGACGATAAGTATATGAAGACGTTTGGCATCAACGACTTCTACTTTGGCGAGGTCGATTATCCCTATCCGATGGGAAGCATTCAGCCGGTGGGCTCGTTCAAAAAAGAAATGATGAAGAGCGATGCGCCTCCGCTGACGCCCGGATTTGCATTGAAAATCGCAAAGGATCACGCCGTCCCCTGGTGGCTCATGACCGAAGACCTTCCCGATCCCAACAATCGCGTCCGCTTCGTCGATGGTGGCATCCGACTCGAATATACCCCCAACAACCAAACGTCATTCAAACGACTCAAAACCCGCTGGATCGACGTCTTGAAGCGAGCCGGTCACGCCAATGCGGTCTTCGCCTGGCACGCTTACTTCAAAAAAGACATCAACATCGAAGGTGTCGGTCATCAGAATGGCACATGCCGGTTTGGAGAAGATCCGAAGCAATCCGTTCTCGACCTTAATTGTCGCGCTCACGATCTCGACAATCTGTATGTCGTCGACGGCGCCTTCTTCCCGTCGTGCGGTGCTGTGAATCCTTCGCTTACGATCATCGCGAATGCGATTCGAGTTGCCGATCACCTGATCAGCCGGATGAAATGAGCCCCGGTGAGAGGTGGAAACTTCGCTGTGGTCCCGATCATGACGTCACAAGCAGTTCCATCATCCAGTCCGGACCAAAATGTGCCCGCAGGCGCCGGCCTAATCGTGGCGGCATTTCTGCTCGTGGCCGTGATGAGCGCTCTCGGAAAAGGGGCCGGCGCTTCCACAAGCGCCATCGTGTTTTTCCAAAACTTCATTAGCCTTCTGCTTTTCCTCCCGTGGGCATTGCACGATGGTGTCGCCGGTCTGAAAACACAGCATCTTCTCCTTCAAGGGGTTCGCGGTTTAGGAGGAGTGTTGTCCCAGGCGCTGATGTTCATCGCCATTCTCAAAATGCCGCTGATGAACACGGTTCTCTTAAGCAACTCCGCACCGCTATTTATCCCGATCGTTGCTTGGATCTGGCTGAAGGAAAAGATCACTGCGAGCACTGCAATCAGTCTGGCCATCGGCTTTATCGGCATCCTCCTTATCCTCAAGCCCGGTCCCAGCCTTCTCCGCAATCCCGCTGCCCTTGTGGCGACGGCCGCCGCAGTTTGCTCGGCGATCGCGCTGGTCACGGTGAATCGACTCTCCAGCACCGAGCCGACGTACCGCATCCTGTTCTATTACTTTTTCACGGCCTCGCTGCTGACAGCACCCTTTCTTCCCTACAAATGGCATTTCCCCTCAGAACAACAATGGCTATTCCTCCTGGGCATCGGGCTCTGCCAGGCGGCGAGTCAGTTACTTATTATCCTTGCTTACCGCTACGCCACGGCTGGCCGCATCGCGCCGTTCAACTATTCCGTGGTGGTGTTCTCGGGCCTGATTGGATGGATCGTATGGCACAATCGCCCCGACGTCCTCGCCCTTGTCGGAGTGGTGCTGGTCTGTGCGGGCGGCATTTTCACCACCCTTAAGGGTGGCCCAAACACCCGCGGTCATTTCGGCTGGATCGGCCACTGGAATGCGGACCTGCTTCATCGCAAACATTGGGAGCGATTATGGCTACGCCCACAATCTCGGGCAACGACGTCCGGTGCGTCTTGAAATGGGACGCCATCGTCGGCGAATCACCCCTTTGGCATCCCCGGGAGCGCCGACTTTATTGGGTCGATATCCAGGGCAAAAAGGTTCACCGTTTCGATCCCAAAAACGGCTGGAATGAAACCTTCGAGTTGCCTGAGATAGTAACGTGTCTTGCCTTTCGCAAAGAGGGCGGCTTGCTGCTGACACTTCGTAAAGCGTTTGCCTTCTTCGATCCCGACTTCGGAAAACTTGAAATGCTCACCGAAGTAGAGGCGGGCAACGCTCATACCCGCTTTAACGACGGTCGCGTCGATCCCCAAGGCCGCTTTTGGGCCGGAACAATGGGCGACCCGGCGTGGGATAAGCCTGTGGGCAGTTTGTATCGTTTTGATCCCAACCAGACCGTCACACAAATGTGCACGCAGGTCATCTGCTCCAACGGCACCGCATGGAGTCCGGGCGGCGGAACGATGTATTACACGGAAAGCTTTCGGTATGCGATCTACGCATTTGACTTTGATTCAACAACAGGCTCGCTCGCTAACCGGCGCACCTTCGCCGAGATTGAGCGGGATCTCGGCGCGTTTCCAGATGGCTTGTGTGTGGATGCGGAGGGGTTTGTCTGGAGCAATCAGGTCGGTGTTGGCCGCGTCGTTCGGTACGATCCCGCCGGTCGTATCGAACGCCAAATTCAACTTCCCGTTCCCAGAGCCGTCGCCTGCACTTTCGGTGGTGACAATCTTTGTACGTTGTTCATCACGTCAGCACGTGAGACCATGACAACGCGGCAACTTCAGGAGGCTCCGCTTTCCGGAAGTATCTTTGCGGTTGAGCCCGGCGTGGCGGGGCAAGCGGCAACCGCATTTGGTGGCTGAACCCGAAATGATGACAACGAATCCGCCGCGGACTTAATGCGGCCGACGCGAAACGAGTGGTATTTATATGGACGCAATACAATTCCGATGCCTATTTTCGGCAACCCCCACGGCGCTTCCCCATTTCTGGGAGCATACCGTGGGCAGCGGTCACGCCCCTCTCGTGCTTCGAGCAGACTGGCAAAAGCAATTGCGCAAATGCCATGAGGAACTTGGCTTCCAACACGTTCGCTTTCACGATCTGCTTTCTGACGACATGGGCACGCTCATGGACGAGCAGGAAAAGCTGCTCTACTCGTTCTTCAACGCCGACCAAATCTGTGATTTCTTACTGTCGATCGGGATGAAGCCGTTCGTCGAGTTAAGCTTTATGCCTTCGACGCTTTCGTCCGGCAACACGACGGTGTTTCATTACGCCGCCAACGTGACCCCACCGAAAGATTACGCCGAATGGGCAAAGTTCATCAGCCGGCTGGTAACGCATTGGGTCGAGCGCTACGGCATCGACGAAGTAAGCACTTGGTTCTTTGAAGTGTGGAATGAACCAAATCTCAAGGCATTCTGGACGGGCGAGCAAGCAGATTATTTCAAGCTCTATCGCTTCACTGCGCAGGCAATTAAAGCAGTCGATCATCGCCTGCAGGTCGGCGGTCCCGCGACCGCCAAAAATGAATGGATCACGGAGTTTTTGGATTTCTGCGAGAAGAACGATGTCTCCGCCGATTTCGTCAGCACGCACCACTATCCTACGGACGCGTTGGGCTCTGTCGGAGAAGATACTGAAACACAGCTTGCCCAAAGCCAGCGAAGTATCCTCCGTGAGTGGGCGCAGGACACCCACCGAAAAGCGCGCGGCAAACCGCTCTATTACACGGAATGGAGTTCCTCGTCCAACCCGCGCGATCACCTGCATGATGAGCCCTACACCGCGGGCGTCATTATCAAAACCATGATGGAAGCCACAGGACTCGTTCAGGGTTACAGCTATTGGACCTTTTCAGATATTTTCGAAGAGAACTATATGCCCTCAACCGCATTCCAAGGCGGCTTCGGCTTGATTACCTTGCAGGGCGTGGCCAAACCGTCCTATCGGGCCTTCGAGCTGTTGCACCGCCTCGGTGTAGAAGAATTGCCGGTGGACGGAGTCCACGAAACCGTGGATGTCTGGGTTGTTCGCGGCGGCGATTCCCTCACGGTTTTGCTCACGAACCACGCGCTGCCACGGCACCCGATCGAGACCGAATCGATTAACATCCAACTCACGGGGCTACTGTCGCCGCGCAACGTATACATCGAGCGCATTGATGACCATCACGCGAACGCAAAGCGGCTCTGGATTGAAATGGGTAAACCAGCCCTTCCCACTGAGCGCGAAGTGGAGCAATTACATGTGGCATCCCAAATCGTGCGCGAGCCTGTCCAGTGGAAGTTCGAAGCCGGCACACTTCACCTGGACCTGGCTATGCCACCACACGCAATCGCGGCGATTACCGTGGAGCTGGCGTCCAAACGATCCAGCGGAGCCCTCCACGCGTGAATGATCTAACGGTAAGCCATCAAGTGATGGACGCATTGCAGCGTGAGACGTTTGAGTATTTCGTTCACGAAGCAAATCCGCTTAACGGCTTGATCGTTGACAAGACACAACGAGGAGCGCCGGCGAGCATCGCGGCCGTGGGTCTGGCGCTTTCGTCGTACCCGGTTGGCGTAGAGCGCGGGTTTATCACGCGTGCGGATGCCATACAGAGAACCCTGGCGACGCTGCGATTTTTCCGCAACAGCGTTCAGAGCACGGATCACGATGCGACTGGTTACAAAGGCTTCTATTACCACTTTCTCGACATGAAAAGCGGAAAACGCGTGTGGAAATGCGAACTGTCCACCGTCGATACCGCTTTTCTCTTAATGGGCATGCTGACGGCGGCGGCCTATTTTTCGGACGACACTGCCGACACTCGGGAAATTCGCACGCTCGCCGATGAGCTGTACCACCGCGTCGATTGGAACTGGGCCCAAAACGGCAATGAGACGGTTTCGATGGGTTGGAATCCCGAGAGCGGTTTTCTTCCTTACCGGTGGCAGGGCTACGACGAAGCGCTGTTTCTCTATGTACTGGGGCTCGGATCGCCGACTCATCCGCTGCCGAAGGAAAGCTACGCCGTGTGGGCGTCCACTTATCAGTGGCGAAAGATTTATGGACATGAGTTTCTGTTCTCCGGGCCCCTCTTTACCCATCAGATCTCTCACATCTGGATCGATTTTCGCGGAATTCAGGACGACTACATGCGGGGTAAGAGCATCGATTACTTCGAGAACAGCCGCCGCGCTACCTATGTCCAGCAGCAGTATGCGATCAAGAATCCCGCGAAATTCGAAGGTTACAATTCAACCTGCTGGGGCATCACCGCCAGCGATGGTCCAGGTCCGGCGAAGCGCACCATCAAGAATCGAAAGCGACAATTCTTTGGCTATGATGCGCGCGGCATCCCAGACGGCCCCGACGACGGAAGCATCGCTCCTTGGGCGGTCGTCGCCTCGCTCCCTTTTGCTCCGGAGATCGTGCTGCCAGCGCTCGAATATTTCGAGAAATTGAAGCTTCGTGAAAAAAATCCTTATGGGTTCAAAGCTACTTTCAATCCGACTTATCCGGCTGAATCTGGCAGCTTCCCAGGCTGGATTTCGCCGTGGCACTATGGGCTTAACCAAGGACCCATTGTTTTGATGATAGAGAATTATCGCACCGGATTGATCTGGCGATTACTGCGAAGCTGCCCTTACATCGCCCGTGGTTTGCAGCGAGCCGGTTTTCGCGGAGGCTGGTTGTAATGCAAGTTATGCAGCTTTTGCTAGCAACAGGGAAATAGCAATGAACACAACAATCGGATGAACGAAGGCGGCGAAACAGTCGCTATCTTTTCTTCGTCTCGCGAAATGGTGGCGACTCGGTCAAGGTGAACAGCACGACCTCTTCGCCGGTAACTGTGCTGATGTCGTGATGTGGGCTGACCACCTTTGCGCCGGTGATGCCCTGAACCATGGCCTCCGAATGGCGCTCTCGATTTCGCCTTGGGTCTTCATCAGATCGACGAGTGTACCGAATAATCCCGGATTTCGCTTGCGGTTGAGGTCGGGCAGCCTATGATGTGACTTGCGTGAAGCCTGTACCAATCGGCTTTCTGATTGATTAGCAAATTCCTCGGATGACTGAATAAAGGGTAATCCGGCCACCGGCCGGGAGACCCGTTAATGAGTAAACCGACGCGATCGAGTCCCGAAATTTCGGGATTCTGTCGCGTCGGTTTTTTTGTTTTATGTGACCGACCCTTGACTTGCATGCAGGTATATTTGAATCCCTACGCTGACAGAATCGTACAAACTCTCCGCGAGCCGCTTCTGGTTCTCGATGGAACCCTGCGGGTCGAAATCGCCAGTCCGTCGTTTTATCGGGCATTCAACGTGACGCCCGAGCAGACGCTCGGCCGATCGCTCTACAAATTGGGTGATGGACAGTGGGACATCACGGCGCTAAGGACTCTGCTGGATGATCTTCTGCCCACTAATGGCCAATTTGACGATTATCAGATCGAGCAAAACTTTCCACACATCGGCATAAGGACGATGCTCCTCAACGCCCGGCCGCTTCTCGACGGCGAAGCAAAGCCAACGCTGATTCTGCTCGCGATAGAAGACATCACACAGCGGCGCAAGGCCGAGCATCTGCTGCAGGATTCGGAGATTCGCTACCGCCGTCTGTTCGAGGCGGCGCACGACGGCATCCTCATCCTCGACGCCGCTACCAGCAAGATTACCGACGTCAATCCGTTCATGCTGGAGTTGCTCGACTATCCGCGCGAGCATTTCGTCGGCAAGGAACTCTGGGAAATCGGCATCTTCCACGACAAGGAAGCCAACCTGCAGGCGATCCGCGATCTTCATAAAACGGGGTCGGTTCGCTTCGAAGACCTGCCTTTGCAGGATCGCAACGGCCACCGGCATCCGGTGGAAATCGTCGCCAACATTTATCAGGAATACCGCGATCCGGTCATCCAGTGCAACATCCGCGACATCGCCGATCGCGTGCGATTTGAGCGCGAGCGTGAGGCGCTGCTGGCCAACGAGCAGGCGGCGCGGATGGAAGCTGAAGCCGCCAACCGATCCAAGGACCTGTTTCTCGCCACTCTCAGCCATGAAGTGCGCACGCCGCTGAATGCGATTCTTGGCTGGGCGACCATCCTGCGCGGTGCCGACTGTAATAACGCCGACTTGAAGGAAGGCATGGAAGTCATCGAGCGCAGTTGCAAAGCGCAGGCGCAGCTCATCGAGGACGTGCTGGATATCTCGCGCATCGTCTCTGGCAAGATGCACCTGGAAATCCGCTCGAGCGAGCTAACGGACGTGATCAATGCGGCGATCGACATCGTGCGCCCAGCCGCCGACGGAAAGAATGTGAAGTTCGAGGTGAACATCGATCCTGCCGCCAGCCGCGCTTCGTGCGACGCGAATCGGATGCGTCAGGTGGTGTGGAATCTGCTGGCCAACGCGGTCAAGTTCAGCGCGCCTGGAAGCACGGTACGAATTACCCTTTCGCGCGAGCACCCGTCCACTGCGAGAATTAATGTCAGCGACGAAGGACAAGGGATCGCCGAGGGCTTTCTGCCGTACGTGTTCGACCGTTTCCGCCAGGCAGATAGCACCACGAAGCGAAGGTTCGGCGGCTTGGGGCTGGGGCTCTCCATCGTCAAGCACATTGTGGAAATGCATGGTGGGACGGTTCTGGCCGAGAGCGACGGAGAAGGGCGCGGGTCCACTTTCACGATCAACCTACCCGTCCGCGCCGTGGATTTTGCTGAAACACCCGGCGAAAAGCGGAAAAGTCCGGCTGAACTCCCGGTACCCGACCTGACGGCCATCCGTCTCGATGGACTGCGCGTGCTGATCGTGGACGACGAAGCCGATGCGCGGCGATTGCTGGGCAAGGTGCTCGGTGAGGCCGGGGCGATCACGACGATGGCCAGCTCGGTCGGCGAAGCGCTGGCGGCGGTGGACCGCACACATCCACAGGTATTGGTCAGTGACATCGCAATGCCCAATCAGGACGGATACGACCTGATTCGCCAGGTGCGCAGCGCCGGGTATTCTGCAAAGGATCTGCCGGCGGTGGCGCTGACCGCGTTTGCTCACAATGACGATCGGCTGCGCGTGTTGCTCGCGGGTTTCCAAGTCCATGTGCCCAAGCCCATTGATCCGCGTGAGCTCATTGTGGTGATCGCCAGTTTGGCGGGGCACACGGGTCGGCTAAAGAAGAATTCCCTGGATTCGATGCCGATGAAGCGACATGACAAACCGAGCCCGGTGTCATAGAGAACGCACTCATGAGTACGACCGTTTCCCCCCTCGCAGGCAAACCGGCTCTGAAGGAATTGCTGGTCGATCTGGTCCGGCTCCAACGGGGGTATTACCAGCGGCGGCCGGATTTGGCCGAACTCTCAAAACGGGTTCGGGACATCGACGTGAACGTGTTGCCAACTTCAATCAGTTGTTGCGAATCGAGCGGCACCTTGGAGAGTCGGCCCTCGATACTTGCGGGGCCGCCGCCCATGGCATCGTGGTCATGGTCGTATCCTTTCCGTTCATTTCGATGCATGAACCGGTGACAAGTCAGAGACGACGGATTGCAGTTGGGAATATTGGAGTGGCTTGGGAAGAACTGAGGCAAATCCCGCCACTCGGTAATCTTCTAATTCGTCAGGCAACACGAGTCCCGTCACTGCGATAGCCGTCATCGTTTGAAGTTTCTGTAAGTCTTTAACGAGATCGCATCCATTTCCATCCCACAGGCCGATATCACAGATGGCAAGATCGACGCGCTCTTTTTCTGCAATATCGAGTGCGGCTTGATACCCATCAGCCATGTAGACGATATGCCCATCGCTCCTGAGAAGTTTCGCATAAACAGTAAGAGTATCGGGGTCATCTTCAACGAGCAGAATACTGATCGCCTTCGAAGGAGTTGGCGCTCGTAGACTCGGGATTGAAATGACCGCATCCATCCCATGGTCAGTGCTGCCGTTGGTTCTCGCGGGGCCGTAGTAAATGACGTTCCTTTCGTCACCGCAGTAGTAGCGGCAACGGTATTCGCCGGGGATCAACGAAGCGCCTGCAGACCAGACATTCAGACGCTCCTGACGCATTTCGACGATGAGCGGCTCATGATTGCCGCCTTTGACCACCAGCCACACCCGAGGCGAAGGACAAGACAAATTGAATTCGATGATCTGCGGCTGCGACCTCATGAATTCCATCCTTTGCGAGGGTCATCGCGCTAGAGATCTTCAAAGAAGAACCGACGTGACGTTGCACCAAACGGGCAAACGATCACGTCGGCTTACTCCACACCTAGCCTCCCGAACCAGCGGGCGGCCATTTATTTAGTCTTCCAACTTCCCAACAAAAGTATTTTGCAAGACCTGCCGATGCCCTGCAGGTCTGATCATCCTAAACCTATTCACTGCAATAGCAACTGAAGATCTGGCATCCTTGGACAAAATCTCATCGCCGCGCTCGCTGATGCAACACGGGCGAGTCATCCTTTCGACCACGGCTCATGAATTCGTGCTCAAAACGCCACATGCCCCTCAAAACGGCGCTCGAGGCGATTGACACAACTCAGTGAATTGACCGTTTCATGTAGGAATAAATGGATCCAATCGATTTTAGGTGTGGCGTGATCTGGTCCCCAGAGCCTATGGTGGTGACATGAAGGCTTTGATATGTCTAAGCCACTGCAATGATTTAATCTTTCGGATGACTACCTAAAGGGTAACTCGGCTTCGCCGGTAGACCCGTTAGCGAGTAGGCCGACGCAAATGAACACCGCTCGTGTTCGATTGCGTCGGTTTTTTGTTTCTGAAGGAGATGCACCATGTTGCACAGAGCAAGGAGAATTCAAAATGCGTGTAGGAATCGCCGCAGATCACGGGGGACTTACCTTAAAAGAGCATTTGTCGAAGTCATTGCGTGGCTCGGGGTACGAGGTCGTGGACTTCGGCGCCCACCACTTAGACCCGGAAGATGACTATCCGGATTTCGTCATTCCCCTGGCCAAAGCCATTGCCGCGGGAGAGATTGAACGTGGGGTCGCGATCTGCGGCAGTGGCGTGGGCGCTTCGATCGCCGCCAACAAAGTCCCCGGCGTGCGCGCGGGACTCATCCATGATGTCTTCTCCGCCCACCAAGGCATCGAGGATGACAACATGAATGTCTTTTGTCTCGGTGGAAATGTGATCGGAGCTTCGCTCGCCTGGGAACTGCTTGAGAATTTCCTGGCCTCTCACTTCAGTAGTGCGCCACGCCACCGGCGACGCGTGGCCAAAGTGCAGGCATTGGAGAATCAGCATGTTGTGCTTTAAAGGTTTCGTTGGAATCGTCTGCTAAAAAGAGAGTCACGGTCTCACATAGAGAGGAAAGCCACATGGAACTTGGCATGATTGGACTTGGCCGGATGGGGACCAACATGGTGCGACGACTTCGGCGCGCTGGTCACCAATGTACCGTTTATGACATCCATCCGGAACCTGTACAGGTACTCGTCAAAGAGGGGGCGGTCGGGACGAAGTCGCTCGAAGACTTCGCGAGTAAGTTGAATAAACCCCGCGCCGTTTGGTTGATGGTGCCGGCCGCCGTGGTTGACCCCACGCTGAAATCCCTTGTCCCTCTTCTTGGAGCAAATGACGTGGTCATCGACGGCGGCAACTCCTATTACCACGACGATCTCCGCCGCGCCGCCGAATTGAAACCGAAGGACATCCATTACGTGGATGTCGGGACCAGCGGCGGAGTCTGGGGATCCGAGCGTGGTTACTGTCTGATGATCGGCGGCGAGGAAACCGTCGTCCGTCGCCTCGACCCCATCTTCGCCGCGCTTGCTCCGAGTATGGAGGAGGCACCGCGCACACCCGGACGAGAGAAGCTAAGTGGCACCGCTGAACACGGTTATCTGCATTGCGGTCCAAGCGGCGCGGGGCACTTCGTCAAAATGGTCCACAACGGCATCGAATACGGCATCATGGCCTCCTACGCGGAAGGGCTTAACATTCTCCGCAACGCCAACGTCGGCAAGGTGAAGCGCACCGTCGATGCCGAAACCACGCCGCTGCGACACCCCGAGTTGTACCCGTACGACCTGAACATCGCCGATATCGCGGAGGTCTGGCGGCGCGGCAGCGTCATCGCCTCCTGGCTGCTGGACCTTGCCGCCAGCGCCCTCGTCGATAACCCGGATCTGGCGAAGTTCGCTGGGCGAGTGTCGGACTCAGGCGAGGGGCGCTGGACGATCGCCGCGGCCATCGACGAATCAGTCCCAGCCCCCGTTCTCAGCGCCGCCCTATATGAACGCTTCAGCTCGCGCGGCGACGATGACTTCGCTGAAAAAGTTCTGTCTGCCTTGCGATTTGGATTCGGCGGACATAAGGAAAAGCCTGACACCAAGCAGGGAGGCGCCTGATGGCTGTCTCGCATTCAGATGCGCTGGTGCTCTTCGGTGTGACGGGCGATCTCGCCCACAAGATGATCTTTCCGGCGCTCTACTCGCTGGCGAAACGAGGCGCCCTGAATATTCCGATTGTTGGCGTCGCCTTTCCGAACTGGAGCGTCGCGCGTTTGCACAATCGCGTAACCGACAGCATCAAGCGATCGGGCGGGATCGATAACCAGCGCGCCCTCAAGCATCTTCTGTCCAATTTCAAGTACGTGAGCGGGGACTATAACGATCCGGACACGTTCACGGCCATAAAGAAGGCGCTGGGTAGTGCTCGGCGCCCGGCGCACTATTTGGCAATCCCGCCCTCGCTATTCGAGACGGTGATCAAAGGGCTTGGCGCGGCGAAGTTAGCGGAGCACGCGCGCGTTATCGTCGAAAAGCCATTCGGACGCGACCTGGCCTCGGCGCGGGAACTTAACCGTGTGGCACGCTCGGTATTTCCGGAAAACTCGATTTTCCGCATCGACCACTTCCTTGGGAAGGAAGCAATCATGAATATCTTGTATTTCCGCTTCGCTAATTCATTCCTGGAGCCGATTTGGAACCGCAACTATGTGGCCAGCATCCAGATCACCCTGTCGGAGGCTTTCGGCGTGAAAGACCGGGGTGCTTTTTACGAAACCGCTGGCTGTCTGCGCGACGTGATCCAAAATCATCTTTTCCAGATCGTCGCGCTGCTTGCCATGGAACCCCCGGCCACCAGGGATTTCGGAGCCGTGTATAATGAGAAAGCCAAGGTTTTTGAGGCCATGCGGCCCTTGAAGTCCGTTGACTTGGTGCGTGGCCAGTACGCGGGTTACCGGAAGGAGCCGAACGTGGTAAAGAACTCCGACGTCGAAACTTTTTGCGCCTTGCGGCTTTATATCGACTCGTGGCGTTGGGAGGGAGTGCCGTGGTACCTGCGATCCGGCAAATACCTGGCCGATACGGCGACCGAGGTCCTGGTGGAGCTGAAGCCGCCGCCGCAGAGACTCTTCGCGGACTCAGCGGCAAAGACCGGCTGGCCAAGCTATCTGCGATTCCAGCTCTCTCCCAATTCTGCCATCGCCCTTGCCGCCCGCGTCAAGCGTGCAGGCAAGGAGTTCATCGGTGACCAAAAAGAACTCTACTTGGTCGAAGAGCAGCCGGGAGAGGAATCGCCTTACGAGCGGCTTTTGGGCGACGCCATGGCCGGCGATGGAGCCCTCTTCACCCGAGAGGATGCGGTCGAAGCCGCCTGGGTAGTGGTCGATCCGGTCCTAAAGAGACATCCCCGCGTTCGCGCTTACAAACGCCGCAGTTGGGGGCCGAAAGAAGCTGACGCGCTCATCACCGCCGACGGTCGCTGGCATAACCCCGGACCCAAAGAGGCGGTCGGATGAGGCCGTCGCAGGCATGTCGGTTGAACCCGTAATTTCGAGAAGCGCATAGCCGAGCGGCGGCCACGCTCCTGTCTTATCCTCGAACGGTGAAATGTCAGCTTTTTTACTTGAGCGTCGTCATGCAGATTCTGGTTGTCGATGTGGGCGGAACAGAGGTAAAAATTCTCGCGACGGGAGAAAAGACGCATCGCCAGTTTGTCTCCAGCTCATCATTGACAGCCAAACAAATGGTCGCCGGGGTCCTGAAGTCCGCGAAGGGCTGGAAATACCAAGCGATCTCGATCGGCTACCCGGGCCCGGTTCTTAACGGTCGGCCCGTTGCCGAACCGTTCAACCTCGGGACCGGCTGGGTGGGATATGACTTCCAGGTTGCGTTCAAATGCCCTGTCAAGATTCTCAACGACGCAGCCATGCAGGCGCTAGGGAGTTACCAGGGCGGAAAGTTGCTCTTTCTTGGCTTCGGCACTGGCTTGGGTTCCTGCATGGTAGTCGATGGAATCGTCGAACCGATGGAGTTAGGCCATTTACCGTATAAAGACGCGACGTTTGAAGACTATGTCGGCGTCCGAGGTTTCAAGCGGTATGGCCAGGAAAAATGGCGCGAGTATACCACCGACGTTGTGGCGCGCCTGATCGCTGCCCTGCAGCCGGATGACGTCGTCCTGGGCGGAGGTAATATCAATAACCTCCTGAGCCTGCCTCAGCGATGCCGAGCTGGAGACAACTCGAACGCATTCACCGGTGGCTTTCGGATGTGGATGACGGCGCATCGGAGAAGTCTCATCGCCGCCGAGCAATCGTCGAAGGCTCGATAAATTGAACTTCGGCATTTCTCCCGTTCTGGGTTCCGAAGGCATATGTTATGGTTACCTGCGTTGATAAATCTGCGTCATGCAGGACAATGAAAATTTCGGATGACTAAATAAAGGGTAATCCGGCCGTGGCCGGAAGACTCGTTAACGAGTAAGCCGACGCAATCGAGCACCGCTGGTGTTGGATTGCGTCGGTTTTTCATTTCGTCACAACGTGGCTTCTCAAAGGAGTTGGAGCTTGCCGATCGGAACGAAATGAACACGAACCAGCAGTACGGAGAGGCAGGAAGTGAAAGCCTACTGGTGAAAAATCCAAAGAGGAGTTCCCGTGCAGGCCCTTCACATAGTCCTTGCCATTCTGACCGCCGGCTCAATTGCCGGTTGCGTGGTTGGACCTAACTATAGCGGTCCCCCATCGAACCCTCTGGCCCAATGGAGCGAACCGCTATCTGGCGGTGAGACAAACACCTCTCCTTCCATCGCCACTTGGTGGAACAAGTTTAATGATACGGAACTCGACTCGCTGATCGATCGAGCCGTGCATTCCAACCTGGACCTACGTGTCGCCGAAGCGCGGGTACGTGAAGCCCGAGCGCAGGGCGGCATCGTAGACGCGGACTTCTGGCCGAGCGTCGACACATCGGCCTCCTATGCCAACGCGCGGGAGAGCGCGAACCAACCACTGCTCGGCCAGCTTCAGTTGCCGCCGAGCGTCTCCCTTGAGAACAATGTTTACCAAGCGGGGTTTGATGCCTCGTGGGAGATCGATGTATTTGGGGGTACGCGGCGCGCCAACGAAGCAGCCGGTGCGAATATCGAAGCTGCCGTCTACAGCCGACAAGATGTGCAGGTGACGCTGGTCTCGGAAGTAGCACGGAATTACGTCGCGGCGCGCAGCTTCCAACGACGATTGGCGATCGCGCGGCGGAACATCAAAGCCCAGCAAGACACGGTTGCACTGGCGCGCGACCGCTACAAAAATGGTCTCACCAACGAACTCGATACCGAGCAAGCCGGCACTGTTCTGGCGCAAACGGAAGCTCAAGTACCCAGTCTTGAACAAGGGCTTCAGGCGTCGATTCACCGCCTCGGCGTGCTGCTTGGGCAACGGCCAGGGGCGCTGCTGACAGAAATGGCGACCGAAGCGCCGATCCCGATGACACGCCCGAAGGTGCCGGTTGGGCTTCCTTGCGATCTGCTTCGCCGACGGCCTGACATCCGCAACGCCGAGCGACAACTAGCTGCTGCCACCGCGCAGGTTGGCGTTGCCACGGCGGACTTGTTTCCGAAGTTTTCGCTGACGGGAGATGTCGGATTACAGAGCGTGAGCACCGGCGACCTGTTCACGGCCGGAAGCCGGTTTTGGTCGGTCGGTCCCACCGTGCAATGGCGGATCTTCGACGCCGGTCGCATTCGCTCCAACATCCGCGTCCAAAACGCCAGGCAGGAACAGGCGCTGGCCACTTATGAGAAGACTGTGCTGACGAGTTTTGAGGATGTCGAAAACGCGCTGGTCGCTTACGCCAAGGAACAAACTCGCAACCCTTCGCTTGAGGAGGCGGTCAAGGCAAGTCAAAGCTCGCTGGAGATATCCCGTCGGCTTTACGCCAACGGTCTGACGAACTTCATCAACGTGCTCGATGCCGAGCGGTCGCTATATCAGGCCCAAGACGATCTCGTGCAGAGCGATCAGGCTGTTACCCAGAATCTTATCGCCCTTTACAAGGCACTGGGTGGAGGATGGGACGAGTCGATGCCTTCGGGTTCATCTTCGACGATCGCAGCGTCCGCTACCAGAGAGGAAACTCTTTACGCCAAGTAGCCCAAATAAATCCGAATCCGAGCCGGTGAAAGAAATGACGGCTCCAGAGTCGGTTCCGGCAAGTGTCCCGGCCGCGCCATCCACGCCGCCGGCGGCAGCAACTCCGGTAACACCAAATGCTGCCGCTCCTACCGCGGCGCCGGTCGCTGGGGCTGCGCCAACCCAAGGTAAACCGATAAGACGAACGCTGTTGATCGCATTCCTGCTAATAATTGTGCTGGTAATTGGCGTCGGTGGGTGGCTGGCGTGGTGGTTACTCCCACGCAGCAAGACAGTGGACCAGCTCAACCTCCATGGGAATGTCGACTTGCGGCAGGTGAACCTGCCATTCAACGATAATGAGCGAATCGCCGCTGTGTTGGTGCAGGAAGGTGACCGAGTGCAAAAGGGACAAGTTGTGGCTCGGTTAGACACGAGCCGGCTGGAGCCGCAGGTTGCACAGATGGAAGCACAGGCCGCGGCCCAGCGCGCGGTAGTGGCGAGATTTCACAATGGCAGTCGGCCCGAAGAAATCGCTCAAGCCCGCGCAAATCTTCAGTCCGCGATCGCCGACGCCGCCAATGCTCGCCAGCAAAACCAGCGCCTCGTGAATGCCGCGCGGGGTTCTTCGGGGCGCGATGTAAGCCAACAGGACTTGGATAACGCTAAAGCCGTCATGGACGTGGCAGAGGCAAAAGTGGCGGTGAACGAGAAGGCCCTGGAGTTGGAAGTCTCCGGTCCGCGCAAAGAGGACGTTGCCCAGGCCGAAGCGCAGTTGCGCGCTGACGAAGCGCAAGTCGCTCTCTTGCGACAAGAGTTGGCGGACGCACAGCTTTTGGCACCGTGCGATGCGGTCGTTCGCACACGGCTCATGGAACCGGGTGAAATGGCTTCCCCACAAACGCCGGTCTTTTCGCTGGCGATCACCGATCCGAAATGGATTCGCGCCTATGTTGACGAGCCTGACTTGGGCAACGTGCATTTGGGGATGGCCGCGACTGTAACTACGGACAGCTTTCCGGATCGGCCACTTAACGGATGGGTCGGATTTATCTCGCCCATTGCCGAGTTTACGCCAAAGGATGTGCAGACCGAGGAATTGCGGACGAGCCTTGTATACGAGGTTCGCGTCTTCGTAAAAGATCCCGGGGACGAACTGCGCCTGGGCATGCCCGCTACCGTGCATTTATCTTTGAAACAGTCTGGTTCTCCAGCGCCTACCACGCAAGGGTCGCCATGAACACACCCGTGCTGGTCGGCCGGGACATTCACAAGACGTTCCGCCGCGACACCGGCGAAACCGTGCAGGCACTTGATGGCGTATCTTTACAGGCAGACCGGGGAACATTGACGGCGCTGGTGGGTCCCGACGGTGCCGGAAAGACAACCTTGATCCGTTTGGTTTGCGGGCTAATGACTGCCGACAGGGGCGAATTGAAAGTCTTGGACATCGACGTCGCCGCCCATCCGCAACAGGTCCAATCGCGGGTTGGATACATGCCGCAAAAATTCGGGCTGTATGAGGACCTGACTGTTCAGGAGAACCTCAACCTCTATGCCGAACTGCACGGCGTGACAGGTGAGGATAGAAAAATGAGATATCCGCAGCTCATGGAGATGACCGCACTCGGCCCTTTCAAGGATCGGTTGGCCGGTCGTCTTTCCGGCGGGATGCAACAGAAGCTGGGGCTTGCCTGTGCGCTAGTGAGAGCTCCGGAATTGCTCGTGTTGGATGAGCCGACAGTCGGGGTTGATCCGCTGTCGCGCCGGGAGTTGTGGGAGATTATCCTGAAATTAGTCCATCAGCAGAATCTATCTGTGCTGCTCAGCACCTCTTATTTAGACGAAGCCGAGCGATGCGGGCACGTGGTTGTTCTTCTTAATGGCAAAGTGCTGGCGCAGGGACCGCCATCGGAAGTGAGCAAGCTGGCCGCGGATCGCACGTTCCTGGCCGAGCCACCGACGGGACAAAAAGCCCGCAATCTCCAGGCGCAATTGCTGGATGATCCGAATGTGACGGACGCGGTTCCCGAAGGCGGTCAAGTGCGGCTGGTGCGGAAGGATGCGAAGGTCACCTTTCCCGGGATGGTTCCGACGCCTGCTCGATTTGAAGACGGATTTATGGTCCTTTTGCGACGGGCGGTTGGCGACCGTCTGGTGGGCGGCTCAATGAAAGTTGATCACCCGCCGGCCGGCCATGGCGGCGAGGTCGTGGTTGAGGTCCACGATTTGGTTCGGATGTTCGGAAAATTTACCGCCGTCAATCATGTCAGTTTCGATGTGCGCCGCGGCGAAATCTTTGGCCTTCTTGGACCCAATGGCGCCGGAAAGACTACGACGTTTCGCATGCTCTGTGGTTTGCTCACCGTCACGGGCGGAACACTGAAGGTGGCTGGGGCAGATTTGCGTCGCGCCGGAGCATCGGCCCGACAGCGCATTGGGTACGTCGCGCAGAAGTTCTCACTTTACGGGCAACTTTCGGTTGCAGAAAACCTGGGGTTCTTCGCCAGCGCGTATGGTCTGCGCGGCGATAGGAAGCGACAGCGCATCAACTGGGCGCTGCAGCAATTCGAGCTCACGTCGCTGGCCCGTCTTCCCAGCGGACAGTTGCCTGGTGGATTCAAACAGCGCTTGGCGATGGCGACAGCGCTTCTGCACGAGCCGGAGACGTTGTTTCTGGACGAGCCGACCAGCGGCGCCGATCCTTTGGCTCGGCGTGAGTTCTGGCGGCGTATCACGGCACTCGCGGAGCAGGGTGTAACGGTGATCGTGACGACGCATTTCATGGAGGAGGCGGAGTATTGCGATCGGGTCGCCATTATGGATGCCGGTCGAGTGTTGGCGCAAGGAACGCCTGCCGAAATTCGCCATCGCGCCCTGCCTGAACCGGACCGAAAGGCAACCATGGAAGATGCGTTCATCGCGATCGTCGAGGAATCCCGCCGCAGCGCACCTGATGATAAAGCTCGGGCAGGAGGTGCGGCGTGACGCTCGCGGATCATACGAAGCACAACGCGCTGATCGCCAAAGCTAGGCGTGTCGGGGCACTCGTGAAGAAGGAGGTCCGCCAAATGGTGCGCGACCCCAGCAGTATCGCCATGGGCGTGGTTCTGCCCGTGATTCTGATTCTGTTGTTCGGATACGGGTTGTCGCTCGATGTGAAGAACGTGAAGGTGGCGGTCGTCCTGGAGGCTCCCTCCCCGGATATCACGGAGCTGGTTAGCGGATTCCAGTTGTCTCCATATTTCGATGCACAATTCCTAACGTCGATGCCGCGGGCGCAGGAGCTAATGTTGAATCGCGAGGTAGACGGAATCGTGCTGGTTCGGTCGGATGTTGCTCGGGATTTGAAGCTTCAAGATGCCCAAGTGCAGGTTGTCGTAAATGGCACCGACGCCAATCATGCCCGCATTGTCCAAGGCTACGCGCAGGCGGCGATAAGCCAATGGGCTGGCCGCCGCACCGCCGAAGGCCAAGCCGTGAACATCGGTCCGGTTACCGTCGAAGACCGGCTTTGGTTCAACGAGGCGAACGATAGCCATTATTTTTTGGTTCCAGGTCTGATCGTGCTGGTGATGACGCTCATCGGAGCTTTTTTGACAGCCATGGTGATGGCGCGCGAGTGGGAGCGCGGCACGCTGGAAGCGCTGTTTGTCACGCCGGTATGCGTCGATGAGATTCTGCTGGGGAAGATAATTCCGTACTTCGCGCAGGGAATGGTCGGATTGGTACTTTGTCTGCTGGCCGCTAAGTTTCTGTTTCACGTTCCCATTCGCGGTTCCATATGGTTGCTGGCGGTAACGTCGATGCTTTATCTGCTGGTGGCATTGTCGATCGGCTTGGTGATTTCTTCGTTGACCAAGAGCCAGTTCGTCGCCAGTCAGATCACGCTGCTTGCCACATTTCTGCCGGCGATGATGCTTTCGGGGTTTCTGTTTGACCTGCGAAGCATGCCGGCGGCGGTTCGACTGCTCACCTACGTCTTACCGGCCAGATACTATGTCGCGGTTCTTCAAACGCTCTTTTTGGCGGGCGATGTGTGGGGAGTTGTTCTGCCTAATGCGGCGGTCCTGACCGGCATGGCCATCGCGCTGCTCTTACTAGCCCGGGTGGTCACTCAAAAGAAAATTGGCTGAGAATCACAATATGCTTGAGGCAATACTCCGGATTATCGCCCTTACGCGTAAGGAATTACTGGCGGTCCTCAAGGATCCGCGCAGCCGTTTCAGTCTTCTCGTCCCACCAATTCTTCAATGTCTGATTTTTGGATATGCGGCTTCTTACGATCTGAACGACGTGCCCTACGCCGTGCTCGATCAGGATCATAGTGCCGCTTCACACGACCTTTTGGCGGGTCTCGATGGGTCGGGCGTATTCCACCGCGTGGCGAATCTAGACAGTATCGAGGACTTGAAGACTTACATCAACGAAAAGCGCGCTCTGCTGGTGATCCAGATCAGCCAGGACTTTGAACGCCGATTGAAATCTGGTCAATCCGCCGATATCCAGGTGATCGCCGATGGGCGCAACTCCAATACCGCGGGCACCGCCACCGGCTATGTCGGCACGGTCGTCAACGTATTCAACGCCAAATGGCGATCGTCCCACGGCCTGCGAGGCACGACCATACAGATGATCAGCCGCGCCTGGTACAACTCGAATCTGGAAACTCGTTGGGCCATGGTCCCCAGCCTCATCGGAACGCTCACGATGATGCAGACGCTTTTGCTGACAGCCATGTCCGTCGCCCGAGAGCGCGAGCAGGGAACTTTTGACCAGTTATTAGTGACTCCCTTTCGCCCCGTGGAGATCATGGCCGGCAAGGCGCTGCCCTGCATGCTCATCGGCGCCGTCCAGGCAACAAATGTTCTGCTTGTGGCTCAGCTTTGGTTTCACATCCCCTTCGCCGGATCGTTTGTAACTCTCTACGCCGGCTTAATCTTATTCCTCTTGGCGGCGGTGGGAATCGGGCTATTCATCTCTTCGATTGCCGCGACCATGCAGCAGGCGACTCTCTATGGATTCGTGGCGATGATGCCGTTCCTGCTGCTTTCGGGTCTGACTACGCCGGTCAGCAGCATGCCCAAGAGCGTCCAATACTTTACGGTGATCAATCCCTTGCGATATGCCATTGAAATCGCCCAGCGGGTTTATCTGGAAGGGGCCGGGTTGAGTCGGCTGATACCCGATCTATGGCCGATGGCCATCATCGCGGCCGTCACGCTATCAGCGGCCTCATGGATGTTCCGCCATCGACTCGAATGATATAGAGAAGAGATGGCGGCACCGATTAATGCCTCGGCGTTATCTAAAACAGCAGGAAAAGCCACCTATCGTAAAATAAATCGATCTTCGTCATTTCCTTGGTTCACTGTTGGGATGGCGTGTACTAAGATCGGTGAGTTAGTTGATAATTCTGCTTCGTGCAGAACAGCTAATTCTTCGGATGACTAAATAAAGGGTCCCCCGGCCGAATGCCGGGTAACCAGTTTACGAGTAAGCCGACGCAACTGAACACCGCAAGTGTTCGGGTGCGTCGGTTTTTTATTTCCGCGAAGCAGACGTCTAACTCGCAGAGGTACCCAAAGTGAGAACAGCCAGCTCTTTTGCAATCTTGGTCTTTATTGTAATTCTCGGCATCGGCGGCGGACTGGCGTTTGCCACCTATCATGCCACGGCTCCGACGGTAAGCATTTGCATCGGGGGCATCGCTTTTGTGATCGCCCTCATTACTTGTCTGTCAATCAGGGTGGCGGATCAGTGGGACCGGGCGGTGATTTTGCGTCTCGGCCAGTTTCACTCCCTCAAGGGACCCGGACTGTTTTTTATCATTCCGGTGATCGACGCGATTCCGTACTGGATCGACACCCGTGTCATCACTACCGGCTTCAAAGCTGAAAAGACGCTGACGAAAGACACGGTTCCCGTGGATGTGGACGCCGTGCTGTTTTGGAAGGTCATCGACCCAAAGAAGGCGGCCCTGGGCGTAGCCGACTATCGAAGCGCGATCAGTTGGGCATCGCAAACCGCCCTCCGCGATGTGATCGGCAAAACGATGCTTTCCGACATGCTCGAAGGCCGGGACAAAATCAGCAATATTCTCCAGAAGATCATCGACGAGCGCACAGAGCCCTGGGGCATCAACGTTATTTCCGTGGAGGTTAAAGACGTGTTGATTCCGCAGGCGCTGGAGAACGCGATGTCGATGCAGGCCCAAGCGGAAAGAGAACGTCAAGCCCGGGTGATTCTCGGCGACTCAGAGCGACAGGTGGCGGAGAAATTTGCCGAAGCCTCCAAGAGCTATCAGCATAATCCGGTCGCATTTCATTTGAGAGCGATGAACATGCTTTATGAAGGTTTGAAGCAGAATTCCACCATCGTAATCGTTCCCAGCACAGCGGTGGAAAGCATGCAGCTGGGCGGCCTTGCCGGGTTGACCGCTCTGACCATGGGAATTGGTCAGGACGGCAATGGTAATGGGAAGCCAGTCCCACCCCAGGAGCCTGAATTGATCCGGTAGCGATAATCCGAACCGATCAAGAGTCGCCTCCAACAAGGACTTGTTCAAGACAAAAAGGCGAACTGCGTCGAAAAAAGGAAGTCTTTATGAACATCCTCTTCGTCATACTTATCATCCTGGTGGTCATGAGCTTCGGCGGTGGGTATTACCGGCCAGCTTATCGAGCGCACGGAATTTCACTTGGAACGATTCTCTTGATCGTGCTGCTCCTTTGGCTGTTCGGCGTGTTTGGTAGCCGGCCATTTTACAGATGATTCGTCGCCACCGCATCCTTCTGTTGCTGCCGTGATGGCGACGACGATGAACAGCGTGCGAGCCAGGAGATACTCTCATTCATACGCTAAATAAAATTTCAGCTGACAAGATCGCGCCCGATGAGAACGCTCCGGGCGCGCTAGGAGTTCCGCCGCGTTGGACTTCCAGCGCAAAAACCGGCGTGGGGACGGCAATAGGAAACAAGAGCCGTGTCTGGTTCACGCTGAGCCATGGAATCTTCAACGAAATCTTTTATCCCTGCATCGATCAAGCCTGCGTCCGGGACATGGGGTTGATTGTCACCGACGGAGTCGATTTCTTCTCAGAAGAAAAGAGGGACACTGACTCGCTGATCTACTGGCTGGCCGACGGTGTCCCGGCATTCCGGCTGGTCAATACGTGCCGCGCTGGCCGATACCGCATCGAAAAGCAGGTTGTGACCGATCCGCAGCGAAATACGGTCTTGCAGCGAATCCAGTTCGTTGCGATGCAAGATGATCTGTCCGATTATCATCTGCATGTCCTGCTGGCGCCGCATCTGGGGAACCGCGGCGATGGCAACAATGCATGGGTGGATGAGTTTCAAGGCTTGCCGATATTGTTAGCTCAGCGTGATGGATACGCCTTGGCGCTGGTCTGTTCCGCGCCGTTCCTCAAGCGGTCCGTCGGCTATGTCGGTTCGTCTGACGGCTGGCAGGATCTAAAAGCGCACAAGCAGATGACCGGGGAATATACGCGGGCTCAGAACGGTAACGTGGCCCTTACCGGCGAGATCGATCTTCTTCATTCCAAGGGATGTTGCGAATTGGCGGTGGGCTTTGGCAAGAACCCGGAAGAAGCGGCGCAAAATGCCGTCACCAGTCTTCGCGACGGTTTTGACGACATAAAGCAGAAATACATTGCTGGATGGCAACAGTGGAAGAAGTCGCTCATTTCGACAAAGCAGGACCATGCACGTCCCGGCGACCTCTGCCCGATTAGCCTGGCCGTCCTGCGGACCCATGAGTCAAAAACTGCCATAGGCGGTTTAATCGCCAGCCTCGCCATCCCATGGGGAGCGAGCAAGGGTGACGGTGATCAGGGCGGTTACCATCTTGTTTGGGCGCGCGACATGGTAGAAACAGCAGGCGCGTTGCTGGCAGCCGGGGCGCAAGAAGACGCGCGCCGCGCCCTCTCTTTTTTGCAGTCAACTCAGCAATCGGACGGACACTGGCCTCAAAACATGTGGGTAGATGGCACACCTTATTGGAACGGAATTCAACTGGACGAGACCGCTCTGCCCATCCTACTGGTGGACTTGGCCCATCGTGAAAAGGCGTTAACCGACGCGGACGTAGTGCGATTTTGGCCAATGGTGCAGCTCGCCGCGGGTTATCTGGCGCGTAATGGCCCCGTAAGCCCGCAAGATCGCTGGGAGGAAGATCCGGGGTATTCGCCTTTCACCGTCGCCGCAGAAATCGCGGCGATCCTGGTGGCTGCGGAAATGGCTGATTTGAACCACGAAACATCCATGGCAACGTATCTCCGCGAAATCGCCGACGTTTGGAATACCTGCATAGACCGCTGGATGTACGCGTCGGCAACAGATTGGTGTCGAAAGTTCGATGTTGAAGGCTATTACCTCAGAATCGCGGAGGATCAGACCGCCGACGGTGCGCGTTTTGAAAACCTTGTTCACGTGAAGAATGTGGCGGCCGCCGAGGACAACCGCATGGCCAGGCATCTGGTAAGTCCTGACGCCCTGGCACTGGTGCGTTTTGGCTTGCGCGCGGCGGACGACAAACGTATTCTCGGCACAGTCAAAGTCATCGATTCATTGCTCAAAGTGGAGACACCCACTGGCCCCTGTTGGCACCGGTACAACGATGACGGGTATGGCGAGCACAAAGACGGCGCGCCCTTTGACGGAACAGGCATTGGTCGTGCGTGGCCGCTACTTACAGGTGAGCGGGCTCACTACGAACTGTTGGCAAATCGGGTTGAGTGTGCAAACGGATTACTGGCCACGATGGAATCTTTTGCCAACGAAGGCGGTTTGATCTCAGAACAAATCTGGGACTCGCCCGATCTGCCCAAACACGATTTGTTTCTCGGCAAGCCATCCGGTTCGGCCATGCCGTTGGTATGGGCTCACGCCGAGCACATTAAGCTCCGGCGCTCACTGCGCGACGGGCACGTCTTCGACCTGCCGCCGCAGACGGTACGACGTTATCTGGTCGACAAAACAGTATCCCCGCTCATGGTGTGGAGGTTCAACCACAAACTTCGTTCGATGCCCGCAGGAAAATCACTGCGTGTCGAAACGCTGACGCCTGCCATCATTCACTACAGCGTCGATGATTGGAAGACTTCTCAAGACGCAAAGTCGCGCGATGTCGGTTTGGGCATTCATGTTGCCGATCTCGTCACCCAATCCCTTGCGGACGGACAAGAGATTAAGTTCACGTTCTACTGGCCGGCCGCTGATCACTGGGAAGGAACCGACTTTGTCGTTCGCATCGGCTCTTTATGAGGCGACGGGATTATCCGAGCTAAAGCGCTGAGGCTCATGTTGCTGAAGAACGACACCAAGACGGACGCCAAACTCTTTGTTTATCTCGCCACCGCGGTCGCGGCTCTCGGCGGTATGCTCTTCGGTTATGACGTGGGTGTCATCTCCGGAGCGATCCTATTCGTCAAGAAAGATTTCTCCCTTTCTCCCAGCCTCGAAGAAATTGTCATTAGCTCTGTCTTGCTCGGATCGTTGATCGGCGCGATCGCCGGAGGGGTGCTGGCCGACCGCTGGGGCCGCCGAAGACTATTGATCATTACCGCGAGCGTCTTTGGGATTGGTGCCATTGGTGCGGCTCTGTCGCCAGACACCGCGTGGCTGATCGTTGCCAGGATTCTCGCGGGCGCTGCCATCGGGGTCGCATCTTTTGTGGCGCCGCTCTACATATCAGAAATTGCCCCCGTGGCTATCCGCGGAAGGCTCGTTTCGGTCAACCAAGTCGCATTGACCAGCGGTATTGTTATCTCCTATCTGATCGATTACGCATTTGCCGGTGCCGGGGCGTGGCGATGGATGTTTGCCATGGCCGTTGTTCCCGCCGCAGCTTTTGGAATCGGATTGCTCTTTATTCCCGAGAGTCCACGTTGGCTGATCGGACGCGGACTGGCGGACAAGGCTCGCGCCGTACTCTCACGAATCCGCGCACCCGATCAGGTCCAGGCGGAATTCGCCCAGATTCAGCAGAGCGCTCAGCAGCAGAAAGCGAACTGGGCAGAATTGCTCGGTCCCGTCATCCGACCGGCAATGATCGTCGGTATCGGGCTGGCCATTGCCCAACAAATCACCGGTATTAACACGGTCATTTATTATGCCCCGACGATTTTCAAGTTTGCCGGCCTGTCTTCCGCATCGGTGGCTATCCTCGCCAGTGTCGGCGTCGGGGTCGTCAACGTCATCCTGACCGTCGTAGCAATGCAACTGATCGATCGAGTCGGCCGCCGGCCGCTTTTGCTAGTCAGTCTCGCTAGCATGTCAGCGAGTCTGATCGTGCTGGGGCTGGCGTTTAAGCTTCCCCAATTGTCCGGCAGTCTCGGATGGATCGCCGTGACCAGCCTGATGTTCTACGTCGGTTCGTTCGCCGTCGGATTGGGCCCAGTATTTTGGCTGATCCTTTCAGAGATTTATCCGCTGCGCATCCGAGGCCGGGCCATGAGTGTCGGGACGGTCGCTAATTGGAGCGCCAACTTAATCGTTGCATTGTCCTTTCTGACGCTCACGCATCTGATGGGTAAAGCCACCACATTCTGGCTGTACGGGATAGTGAGCATCGGGGCCTGGCTCTTCGCTTTTTTCCTGGTACCGGAAACCAAAGGCAAAACCCTCGAACAGATCGAAGCACATTGGCGGACGAGGAAGCATCCACGAGAACTATGACACCATAAACCAGGAAAGAAACATGACCATGAAAGAATCGAAATCCATGACCAAAGACCCTATCTGTGGAATGACCGTAGACGAAGCCACCTCTCTCCATGTGGAACGCGATGGAAAGACGTTCTACTTTTGCAGTGAAAATTGTCGCCAGAAGTTTCTGTCCACACCTGCAGGTACGGCGCCGAAGGGTAAGCTTGGAGGCTGTTGTGGATAGCGTCGCTACCACCTTATCGAAGCATACCCCAATGAAGATCGTGCACGCGCCGGGCAAAGTGATTTACACATGCCCAATGCACCCAGAAGTGCAGCAGGACCATCCCGGGAATTGCCCCAAGTGCGGCATGACGCTTGAACCGCAGACGGCAACGGCCGGTACTGATGACCAAGAAAGCGCCGAGCTGCACGATATGACCCGTCATTTCTGGATCGGTGCGGCGCTGGCGTTGCCGGTGTTTGTCCTCGCGATGGCTCACTTGCTCCCGGCGCTGGGCAGGCAATCGTGGGTGGATAGCGTTACGTCTCGTTGGATTCAATTTGCGCTCGCCACGCCTGTGGTCTGGTGGGCCGGCTGGCCATTTGCTCAGCGTGGCTGGCGCTCCGTCGTGACGGGTCATTTGAACATGTTCACATTGATCTCCATTGGTGTGGGCGCAGCATACGTCTTTAGCGCCGTCACGATGCTCATGCCCGCCCTATTCCCACACACGATGCAACACGAGGGCAAACTCCCCATCTACTTTGAGGCCGCGGCGGTGATCATTGTGCTGGTGCTGCTTGGCCAGATGCTCGAATTGCGTGTTCGCAGCCGTACGGGCAGCGCCATAAAGGCTCTCTTGAACCTCGCGCCGCCAACAGCACGACAAGTTGCGCCAGGCGGCGATCATGAAGTCCCTCTAGACCAGGTGAAAGTCGGCGACTGGTTACGCGTGGTTCCAGGCGACAGAGTCCCTGTTGATGGTGTAATGGTCGAAGGTCACTCAAGCGTGGAAGAGTCGATGATTACCGGCGAACCACTTCCGGTTGAAAAGGTAGTTGGCGAAACAGTGACTGGCGGCACCGTTAATGGCCCCGGCAGTTTCATCATGCGCGCCGAGCGAATTGGCAGCGACACATTGCTCGGGCAAATCGTGAACATGGTTGCCGAAGCCCAGCGCAGCCGCGCGCCCATTCAAGGTCTGGCGGACAAGTTCGCTGGCATCTTCGTACCAGTGGTCCTGGCTGTTTCGGTGCTCACCTTCGTTCTCTGGATATGGCTCGGTCCGGAGCCAAGGCTCGCGCACGCAATCGTCAACGCCGTGGCGGTTCTCATCATCGCGTGCCCATGCGCTCTCGGCTTGGCCACTCCCATGTCCATCATGGTCGGTGTCGGCCGCGGCGCGCAGGAAGGCGTGCTCGTGAAAAACGCCGAGGCCCTCGAACGGCTGGAAAACATTACCACTTTGGTCGTGGACAAGACGGGCACTCTCACGGAGGGCAAACCGAAGCTGATGGACGTCCTGCCAACCGGCGGTTTCAACGCGAAGGAATTCCTCCGTCTCGCCGCCTCACTGGAGCAGAACAGCGAACACCCGCTGGCCGCCGCGATTGTGCGGGGCGCGAAGGAGCAAGGCATCGCTTTCGAGGCCGTTAAGGACTTCCATTCGGTGACGGGCGGCGGAGCTCTCGGCACCGTCTCTAATCGCCTCGTGATGATCGGCAAATTGGGTTTTCTGCGAGCTGAAAAGATCGCCGGCTTGGAGTTGCTCGAAGCCTCGGTTGTGAAACTTCAAGAAGACGGTAAGACCGTGATGTTTGTCGCCATTGATCGCAAACCGGCTGGAATCCTCGCCGTCGCCGACCCAATCAAATCCACCACCGCAGACGCTATCCGCGAGCTCCACGCGCTCGGATTGAAACTCGTCATGCTCACCGGCGACAACCGCTACACCGCCGCCGCCGTGGCCACACAACTCGGTCTTGATACGGTCGAAGCGGAGATCGAACCCGCTGGAAAAGTCGCGTACATCAAAAAGCTGTGCGCGGAAGGCAAGCATATTGCAATGGCAGGTGACGGCATCAACGATGCGCCCGCCCTGAGCGAAGCTGAAGTCGGAATTGCTATGGGCACCGGCGCCGACGTGGCTATGCAAAGCGCCGGCGTCACCCTCGTAAAAGGCGATCTTCGCGGCATCGCTCAGGCCATCCGCCTGAGTCGCGCCACCATGTGGAACATCCGCGAGAACTTGTTCTTCGCATTCCTGTATAACGCCCTGGGTATTCCGTTGGCGGCTGGAGTGCTTTACCCGTTCTTCGGCTTGCTGCTCAGCCCGATCATTGCCGGCGCTGCGATGAGCCTGAGTTCCGTCTCGGTCATCAGCAACGCTTTACGGCTGCGAAAAGTGAGGCTGTGATTCATACTCGCGAAATCTGAATGGCGCTTCCGATTTCACCCCCGAGCCTTTCATCAGGATGCACCAAGAATCGAATAAAATGCCAATTTTCTTGCTTCGGTGTTCCCGAGGAATAGAATGGTGAGAGCCTGGAGCTCAAAATAATCGGCTTCTGCCCGAATATTGTATTTCTCGGAAGACTAAAAGAAGGGTAAACCGGCCAACCGCCGGAAGACCCGTCAAAGAGTAAACCGACGCGATTGAATCTCGAAACTTCGGGATTCGGTGGCGTCGGTTTTTTTGTTTGATCGGAGCATAATGAGCGGTAGTAGTAAGCACTTTGTTGAAAGTGAAGGATCCAAGCCGCGGGATCACGCTCACCCGCGCGATCATTTTTGGAAACATGCGCACCGAAATTGGAGCGTCTGGATCGCAGTAGTGCTGATGCTCATTGCGATCCTTACTTATGTGAAGACTGATAGCCTCTCTCTCAGACCCGGCAAACACGCTGTTCAGCCAACCCCCGAGGCAAATGCGCCTTAGGATGTCTCATCGCTTAATGACAGGAAATGATTATGTCGATCGATCTATTGGAACCCAGCGTTGACGCTTTTAACAACGGCACCTCGTCATGCGAAGCGGGTGGTCCGCTTACACCCGAAGAACTTCGCAAGTTGAATGCCTATTGGCGTGCCGCCAATTACCTTTCGGTTGGACAGATCTATCTGTACGACAATCCGCTGCTGAAAGAGCCGCTCAAACTATCTCACGTTAAGCCGCTCGTGGTTGGGCACTGGGGCACGACACCGGGCCAAAACTTCATTTATGTGCATTTGAATCGCGTCATCAAAAAAACTGCTCTGGATATGTTCTACGTCGCTGGTCCCGGTCACGGCGGACCGGCGATTGTTGGCAACGTTTACCTGGAAGGTACGTGGAGCGAGATATATCCAAATATCACCCAGGACGAAGCGGGACTGAAAAAGCTGTTCAAGCAGTTCTCATTTCCGGGCGGGATTTCGAGCCACGTTGCGCCGACGACGCCGGGTTCGATTCACGAAGGAGGCGAACTCGGATATTCGCTAAGTCACTCGTTCGGAGCCGCGTTCGACAATCCCGATTTGATCGTCGCCTGTGTCGTAGGCGACGGAGAAGCGGAGACCGGACCGCTGGCAACCGCCTGGCAATCGAACAAGTTCCTCGATCCAATCTCCGACGGGGCCGTGCTGCCTATCCTGCATCTCAACGGTTTCAAAATCAGCAACCCGACGGTGCTCTCTCGAATTGAATCTGACGAACTGGAGCAATTCTTCGTTGGCTGCGGCTGGACACCCTATTTTGTCGAAGGGAATGACCCGGCAACGATGCACCAACTTATGGCCACGGCGCTGGACAAGGCGATCAGGGACATCAAAAAGATTCAGACCACAGCCCGAGCGACAAAGAATCCGAGCCGCCCGCGTTGGCCCATGATCGTGTTGCGATCGCCCAAAGGCTGGACGGGGCCAAAGTTTGTCGACGGCCTGCCGGTTGAAGGTACCTTTCGCGCACATCAGGTTCCGCTGCTCGTGGATGCCGATCATCCTGAGCACGTCGCACAGCTTGAAAGCTGGATGAAAAGTTATAAGGCCGAGGAACTGTTCGACGTCAACGGGCGGCTGAACGCAGAACTGGCCGAGCTTGCCCCGACGGGCGATCGTCGAATGGGAGCCAATCCCCATGCAAATGGCGGCATTCTCTTGCACGATCTAAAGATGCCCGATTTCCGCGATCACGCCGTAAATGTTCCTTCTCCGGGCGCAGTTAATGGTCAGGATACGATGGTGCTTGGCCAATTTCTGCGCGACGTCGTCGCGCTCAATGAAAAGCCCCGTAATTTCCGCGTTTTCGGGCCCGACGAAACCCTGTCGAACCTCCTTGGAGCGGTGTTCGAAGTGACCAATCGTCAATGGGATGCCCGCGAAGTGAAAAACGATGAGTTTCTTGCCCCTGGAGGCAGTGTGCTCGACTCGATGCTCAGCGAGCATCAGTGCGAAGGTTGGTTGGAAGGATATTTACTAACGGGCCGACACGGCCTGTTCAATAGCTATGAGGCGTTCATTCGCATCATCGATTCAATGTTCAGCCAGCACGCCAAGTGGTTGAAGGTCACCAAGGAACTGCCTTGGCGGCGTCCGATCTCATCACTGAACTATCTGCTGGCGTCGCATGTCTGGCAGCAGGATCATAACGGGTTTACCCATCAGGATCCCGGGTTTATCGACCACGTAATCAACAAGAAGGCGAGCATTGTGAGGGTTTACCTCCCACCGGATGCGAATTGCCTGCTATCGGTCTTTGATCACTGTCTGCGCAGCCGCAATTACGTCAACGTGGTGGTCGCTGGCAAACATGCCCTTCCGCAATGGCTCCCGATGGACGCCGCCGTGGTGCATTGCACGGAAGGAATTGGCATTTGGCAATGGGCGAGCAACGATCAGAACTCCGAGCCCGACGTGGTGATGGCCTGTTGCGGCGATACGCCGACGCTGGAGATCTTGGCGGCCGTTTCCATTCTGCGCCAGCATCTGCCGGACCTGAAAATCCGGGTAATCAATGTCGTCGATCTAATGAAGTTACAGTCCGCCAGCGAACACCCGCATGGCCTGGACGAGACGGATTACGATTCGCTGTTCACCAAAGACAAGCACATCATCTTCGGCTTCCACGGATACCCGTGGCTCATTCACCGGCTGACCTATCGCCGTACCAATCGTCACCTGCACGTTCGCGGCTACAAGGAGGAAGGCACCATCACCACCGCCTTCGACATGCGCGTGCAGAACGATCTGGACCGCTTTCATCTCGTGCAGGATGTGGTCGACCGTGTGCCGAACCTCGGCGCTAAGGGGGCCTACCTCAAGCAGGCAATGCAAGACAAACTCATCGAGCACAAGCACTACATCGACAAGCACGGCCAGGATTTGCCGGAGATTCGCAACTGGAAGTGGAGCACCCCCGGATAATCGCGCGATAACAATAAAAGGAGACATTATGCCCATTCAACTCAATGAAGAAAACGGTGGAAAGACGCTCGTCGTTCACGTCAGCGGGAAGCTGGCCAAAGCGGATTACGAGCACTTCGTGCCGGAGTTTGAGCGGCTCGTCGGCCTGCATGGAAAACTTGCCGTGCTGTTCGACATGAGCGATTTCCACGGCTGGAATGCTGGTGCTCTGTGGGAGGATACCAAATTCGCCCTTAAACACTTTGGAGACATCGAACGGCTGGCGATGGTCGGTGAAAAGAAGTGGCAGCATGGCATGGCCACATTCTGTAAGCCTTTCACGAAGGCAACTATCCGCTACTTCGATCACGCCGACATCGCTGAGGCGCGAACGTGGTTGATCGAGGAAAAAACTGTAACGGGTGGTGGAGTACGCTAATGAACTCGGGTGAGCTCATTGAGACTGTCCGGGCGCTCGTCGGTGGCGACAAGGGCTTGCTGGCGATGGATGAAAGTAATCCCACTTGCAACAAACGCTTTGCCGCGCTGGGCATTCCGCAGACCGAGGCGTTTCGCCGCGCCTATCGGGAACTGATTGTCACGGCTCCGGGCCTGGATGAGTCAATCAGCGGGGCCATTCTATTTGACGAGACCATCCGCCAAAAGACCAGCGGGGGAAAGTCATTCGTGGAAGTGCTCGTCGCAGCGGGAATCATTCCCGGCATCAAGGTGGACATGGGGGCAAAAGACATGGCCGGTTTCCCTGGCGAAAAAGTCACCCAAGGGTTGGACGGATTGCCGAGCCGCGTCCAGGAATATGCCAAGATGGGCGCCAGGTTTGCCAAATGGCGAGCGGTGATCACGATCGACGCCGCAATTCCCACGGAGGGATGCATCGATGCCAATGCCCACCTGCTTGCCCGCTACGCCGCGATCTGCCAGGAGGCGGGATTGGTCCCCATCGTCGAGCCGGAGGTGCTCATGGATGGGACGCATGATCTTCAACGGTGTTTGGAAGTGACCGGCCGAGTTCTCCACGCGGTGTTCGATCAGCTTCACATTCAGCGCATTTTGCTGGAAGGAATGATTCTCAAGCCGAACATGGTCCTGCCGGGGAAGGAATGCCCGCATCAGGACGATGTCCAGACGGTGGCCGACGCCACGGTGCGCTGCTTTCTCAGATCGGTCCCGGCCGCGGTTGGCGGCATTGCGTTTCTTTCGGGTGGTCAGTCAGGCGAACTGGCGTGCGTTCGGCTGAATGCGATGACCGTTCGCTTTGCCTCGAAGATGCCCTGGCCACTTACCTACTCATTTTCCAGGGCGATTCAGCATCCGGCGCTGGATATCTGGTCTGGCCACGATGCCACATTAAAGGCGGCGCAAAAGTCCCTGCTCCACCGGGCCAAATGCAGTCGGGCTGCGCGCCACGGCAAATACAGCGCTGAGCTTTAAAACATCTGACGCGCAATTGCAGCGACAGAAGTGTGAGGATGGGAGAGCTGACCCCAGCCCGTTAGGGGTCATCGCCTTCCTCGATGCCTGTGTCATCGCCAGGGGTCGGGTCGATCACCGAGAGTGCGGCCTTCTTGATCCGCCCGCCCCCCTTGGAGTTCAATGGCGGCAGCCGTCCAATCTTGTACTCTTTCGCGTTCAAACGGCGGCATTCCTCCGCCGTTGCGGCGACCTTCCCATCGGTCGCCGTGTACTTCGGCGCTTCCGTGGTCATCGTGCCGTCGGCCTGGGTGTACGATTTGCCCGCGACCGACGGTCTTGCCATCAGCGTGACGCGCGCTTCAAGATTGGCAAGCGGATACCTTTTGTCCCACCCGTCGCGGAAATATTTCTTCGGGGCGTCGTGACCGGGATGCTTTCCGCCAGTTTGAAATCCACGGATCAGGTTTTCAAATCGCTTCACGTCGTCAGTCTGCTCGCCGATGTACATCGTCCCCTCTGGATCGATCTTCCCATCATCTTCGACGTCAACTGGATGTCCGTTGCCGTCCGTTGCGCGTACCTCGTAGACGAGTGCCTGCGTGGGGAATTCCGTGATCGCCGTCACCTTCTGCCAAGGCTGCTCGTGTGTTTCGCCAATAGGTTCGATCTTGCCCATAGGGCCTCGGCATTCAGCTTACGCTCACTCAGCATTTTAGCACACGATATCCCTGTCCGATATAAACGCTATGCTCACTCTCTCCATCCGCCAGCCCTACGCCGAGTTGATCCTTTCGACGTACTCAGGGCAGGCTCTGCGGGGGATCAAGACGGTCGAGTATCGCAGCCGTTCGACGCGGATCATTGGTGAGCGGTTTTCATCTATTTGAGCTGGCAATGGGTGGTAGGCTGGTCCAATGCTCTTGTGCAACTGCATCTGTCCATGCTGAGCCTAGTGGCTGGAACTGAAGCCAAGTCTCCGAGAGCTTGCCAGCCTCGATCCGGTAGACCTGCATGCCTGCGCGAGTGCGCGGCTCGCCGGTTTTCGGATCAGTCCATTTCAACGTAAAGCGGAACCACGCGCGGCTGCCTTCGATGGTGTGATCATAGACGACGAATCGCAGGTGCGGGCGATCCGCTCGGGTCTTGGCGATCTCCGCTACGTAGGATTCAAGTGTTACTGTGCGGTCGCCCGTCTCGTCGTGACGAATGTAGGTCGGCCCGATGCAAGTCGGGATCAGGTCATATTGGCCCTCATGCCAAACCCGCTCCCAGCGGTCAAACAGATCGCGCGGGGTGGTTTCTTGTGACATCGTTGCACTTCCTTCTGCTCGAAGACCGGCTGAAGCGGGCGCCTCTCCATGATGGCTTGAGCAACTTACGGATGCGGTCCAAATCACCGCTAAGACGATGAAACGGGTGCTCCATCTTGCCATGCTTTGAGCCTAAGACGGCTGGAACATCTGGTCAAGCACGGCTGATTTGCCGATCAATAAGGCATGAGAGCGCTATCGATCCGCCAACCCTACGCCGAGTTGATCCTGCGGGGGATCAAGACGGCGGAGTTGCGGTCGCGGGTGACGACGATCATCGGGCAGCGATTCTACCTCTACGCGGCCAAGGCGAAATCGAAGCCGCCGGTGCCGATCTGGTCGGCGGATTTGCGGGCCGAATCGCCGCCGGCGTGGATGATCGAACTGGCCGAGCAGGTGAAGCTGATCGAGCCGGGGGTGATCCTGCCGACGGGGGTGATTGTTGGCAGTGCGGTCATCGAGGAAGTCATCCCGCCCGATCCATCCGATGGCGAATCCGGATTGTTCCGGTGGAACCTTAACCATATCAAACGCCGCGCAACCCCAAGGGCCACCCGCAGCCGGTGTGGTTTACGCCATTCTAAGCCTTGTGCCATAATTCCCGTGGCGCGAAGGGGCAGGAGGACCTATAATGAGGACATCGAAGTTTTCGGATGACTAATTAAAGGGTAAGCCGCCTCGGCGGCAGACCCGTTACGAGTAAGCCGACGCAATTGAACACCGCTGGTGTTCGGCTGCGTCGGCTTTTTTGTTTGTGCGGGGCGATGAAAGCTTGCGATAGGAATGAACACAGAACGGAAACCAGAAATGCGACAGAAGTTCGTCGTCGGCAACTGGAAGATGCATACCACTGCCGTGGAGGCAGGGCAGTTGGCCAAGGCGGTTGTGGATGGAGTGGCTGATGAGGACCGCGTAGTGGTCGTCATCTGTCCGCCATTCCCATATCTGGCCCACGTCGGGGCGATCGTCAAGGGCAGTCGTGTCGCGCTGGGGGCGCAGAACCTCTATCCAGAGAAAGAAGGCGCGTTTACGGGTGAGGTTAGTCCCGGAATGCTCCTCGATGTCGGCTGCAAGTATGTGATCCTCGGACACAGCGAGCGACGGCATAAGCTGGGGGAATCCGATGCATTCATTAACCAAAAAGTACGGGTTGCCTTGGCCGCTGGCCTCAATGTGATTCTTTGCGTCGGCGAGACTCAGGACCAACGCAGGGCCAATCAGACCGAAGCACTTCTTGGCCGGCAACTCACCCAGGGATTGGCGGGCATCTCGACGGATACTTTGTCTCGCCTGAGCATCGCGTACGAACCGGTCTGGGCGATCGGTAATCTCAGTCATCACGCCACTCCCGAGCAGGCCCAGGAGGCGCACGAATTTATTCGGCATCGCTTCAGTCAGATATTCGACGACAAATCGGCCCAGACGATTGCTATTCAATATGGCGGCAGCGTGAAGCCAGACAACGCCGCCGACTTTCTCAGTCGACCAGGCGTGGATGGTGCGCTCATCGGTGGCTCCAGTCTGCATGCCGACCAGTTTCTCGCGATCGTACGGGCTGCAATCGCTGATACACAATCTGATGGCAACGCCCCTGTGCGGAGCGCGGTCGTACCGGTTTGACAAATAGCAATACAAAGTTCGCCAGGAAACCCACGATGACAAAACCTCAACCCACGACCAAGAATAAAATCGAACCGAAGTCGGCGCCTGCGCCGAAGGACGATCTGAAAACGCTGCCCATGGCTGAAGTGGAGAAAAAGCTAAATTCGTCGCCGGAGGGTCTCACGGACGCCGAGACGAAGAAGCGGCTAACCCAATACGGTCCCAACGAGATCGAGGAAAAGAAGACCAATTTTGTCCTGAAATTTCTCTCCTACTTTTGGGGTCCGATCCCGTGGATGATTGAGGTGGCCGTCATTCTGTCGGGCGTGGTTCGGCACTGGCCCGATTTTATCATCATCCTCATCCTGCTTTTCGCCAACGCGGTGGTCGGCTTCTGGGAAGAACGCCAGGCAGGCAACGCCATAGATGCCCTGAAAGCCAAGTTGGCGATCAAGGCACGGGTGAAACGGGATGGCAAATGGATCAACCCACCGGCGCGCGAACTCGTGCCGGGCGACGCCATTCGATTACGGCTGGGGGACATTGTGCCGGCGGACGCCCGTTTGTTGGATGGCGACGAGGTGTCGGTGGACCAGTCCGCGCTGACGGGAGAGTCACTCCCCGCCACGCGTAAATCAGGCGATGCCGTCTTTTCCGGCTCGATCGTGCGTCGCGGTGAAATCGGTGCCCTGGTGTATGCCACCGGTACCAACACCTACTTCGGCAGGACTGCACAACTTGTGGAAGAGGCACATACAGTCAGCCATTTTCAAAAGGCCGTCCTGAAGATTGGCAATTACCTGATTATCCTCGCCGTCGGTTTGGTGGCTGTGATTGTTGGCGTAGCGATCTATCGCGGCGATCCACTGCTGCATGCGAAACCACCTGCCGACCCTATCCTCTTATTCGCCCTCATCCTCACGGTCGCGGCCATTCCGGTCGCGATGCCCACGGTGTTGTCTGTGACGATGGCTGTCGGCGCGCGGCTGCTCGCCAAGAAACAGGCGATCGTGAGCAAGTTGGTGGCGATCGAGGAATTAGCAGGCGTGGATGTTCTCTGCGCGGACAAGACGGGCACCCTGACTCAGAACAAACTGACGCTGGGTGATCCATTTACTGTCAACGGCATACCGGCCGATCAATTGATCCTCAACGGTGCGCTGGCGTCGCGCGCGGACGACAACGACACGATCGATATAGCGGTGCTAGCCGGGTTGAAGGACAAGGACGCGCTTAAGAGCTACGATGTGGTTCATTTTCAACCGTTTGACCCAGTGCATAAACGCACCGAAGCCACTGTCAAAACCAAAGACGGCAAGACATTCAAGGTGACCAAGGGCGCACCGCAGGTGATCCTAAAGTTGTCGACCGATGGCGGTCAGGTGAAACCCGCCGCCGACAAAGCGGTCGACGAATTCGCTGCACGCGGCTTTCGTTCTTTGGGCGTTGCGCGGGCCGAGGGTGACGGCCCGTGGAAGTTCCTTGGCGTATTGCCGCTGTTCGATCCGCCTCGGGAAGATGCCAAGGCCACCGTCGCCACGGCCGGCAAGATGGGCGTGAAGGTCAAGATGGTAACGGGCGATGCCTTGGCGATCGCCAAGGAGACCGCCAAGAAGCTGGATATGGGCACGAACATCCTCGATGCCGCGAGCCTGGGTGACTCGAAAAAAGAAGAAACCCCGGCGGTTGCTGAGTCGATCGAAAAGGCGGACGGCTTCGCCCAGGTTTTTCCCGAACATAAATTCCACATCATTGATGTACTCCAAAAACGCGGCCACATCGTCGGCATGACCGGTGACGGAGTGAATGACGCCCCCGCGCTGAAGAAAGCCGATTGCGGAATCGCCGTCTCGGGCGCGACTGACGCGGCACGCGCTGCGGCGTCCATTGTGCTGCTGACGCCCGGACTGTCAGTGATCATCGATGCGATCAAGGAAAGTCGCCGCATCTTTCAGCGGATGAACAGCTATGCGATCTACCGGATCGCCGAAACATTGCGCGTGCTGTTTTTCATGACGCTGGCGATCCTGATCTTTAACTTCTATCCTGTAACGGCGGTGATGATCGTAATGATCGCGTTGCTCAACGACGGCGCCATCCTATCCATCGCATATGACAATGTTCATTACAGGGATAAGCCGGAGGCCTGGAACATGCGCCTGGTGTTGGGCATCTCGACGGTACTCGGTGTCATCGGGGTCGTCGCCGCTTTTGGCCTGTTTTATCTCGCTGAGCGGGTCTTTCGCCTCGACCGAGCGCATGCTCAGACAATGATGTACCTGAAACTGTCCGTGGCGGGGCATTTGACGATTTTCCTGACGCGCACTCGTGGTCCATTCTGGTCCATAAAACCCGCGAAGATCCTGTGGATGGCCGTGCTCGGCACCCAGATCATCGCGACGCTGATCGCAGTCTACGGCCTATTTATGACGCCCCTCGGCTGGGGCTGGGCAGCATTCGTCTGGGGCTATGCTCTGGTATGGTTCTTGATTAACGACCGCGTGAAACTCCTGGCCTATCGAATTTTTGATCACACCAAGGCTGGAGCCACACCGGAAGTGCGAGCCAAGTCGCAGATTCACGCCAAGGATGAGCCGGAAGTGGCGGGCAAGTCTGATTCCAAAATAGACAGTAAGCCTAAAGCTACTGCCGAGCCGAAAGCCCAAGTCAAAGGTGGCGATACGCCCGATGCCAAGGCACCGCTGAAACCTGTGGCCAATCCCGAACCGACACCCCAAGCCAAGATGAACTCAAAGCCTGACTCGGCAGTCAAACCCGAAGTCGACGCTGAGGTTAAGCCTGCCGCTAAGGCCAAACAATCCTCCGATTTGACGCCGCAGATCTCCAAGCGCGCTTATGAACTCTACGAGAGAGGAGGGCGCCAGAGCGGCCACGCAATTCAGGACTGGGAGCAGGCGAAGCAGGAGATCGGAAAAGATGAAACCAAAACCGAGCCTGAGCCCCAAGCCAAGATCGAACCCAAGTCTGAAGCGAAAACCAAAACGCCGTCTGATTTGACGCCTCAACTCGTCGAGCGAGTCCATGAACTCTACGAGGAGTTAGGGCGCAAGGATGTTCAGGCAGTTCAGGAGTTGGAGAAGGCAGAGCGGGAGACGCCGAAAGTCGAACCTCATAAATGAGCAGACGCAGATTACGCAGCAGCGAATGGCCAAAGGGATAATGATGAAAATCAATTCGAGGGATTTCCGTGTTGACCCCGGAGACAAAATTAAGCTTCGGGAGTGGCCCACGATCTTGAAACCCTATTGCAAGTCGAAAAAACGGTACCAAAAACTTCTAGCAGAACATGTTGAGCAGTTATACGAGCTACAGCATCTTCACTATGCTTCCGATCGCTACGCGTTGCTGCTCATCTTTCAGGGAATGGACGCTGCCGGCAAGGACGGCGCCGTTCGGCACGTCATGTCCGGCGTCAATCCGCAGGGGTGTGAAGTATTCAGTTTCAAACAGCCCAGCGCCGAAGAGTTGGAGCACGATTTTCTCTGGCGTACGACGTGCCGGCTTCCCGAACGCGGGCGAATCGGCATTTTCAATCGCTCCTATTACGAGGAAGTGTTGGTGGTGCGGGTACATCCTAAGATTCTCGCAAGCCAGCGGCTGTCTAAAGAATTGAATGACGACAAAACCTTCTGGAAAGACCGGTATCGATCTATCGTGGACTTGGAGCGCCACCTGTTTCACAACAGTACCCGCACAATCAAAATCTTCCTCCATCTTTCGAAAAAAGAGCAGAGCAAGCGGTTTCTGGAGCGAATCGATCAGCCGGATAAGAATTGGAAATTCAGTCTTTCCGACATCCGCGAGCGAAAATACTGGAAGCAGTACATGGTGGCTTACGAGGAATGTCTCAGCGCCACAAGCACGCACCATGCGCCGTGGTATGTCGTTCCAGCGGACGACAAAGAAAACGCCCGGCTGATTGTTTCCCGAATTGTTCTTGATGCCATGGAGGAACTGAAAATGGCCTACCCGCAGACCACGCGCAAGCGAAAACTGGAACTGAAATCGATCCGCAAGTTGCTGACCGGCAAATCATCAAGCGAGAGCAAGAAGGATTAGGGCAATGATCGCGAAAGCAACAGATCACCCTCACAGGCTCTTCCTCCTTCGCCATGGCAATACCGATTGGTCTGATTCGCGCAAACATACCGGTCGCACCGACATTCCGTTAAACGCAGATGGTGAGCACCACGCTCTGCTCCTTGGCGCAAGACTTAAAGGTGAGACGTTTGCCCGAGTATTTGTCAGTCCGCTTTTGCGCGTGCGTCGGACCTGCCAACTTGCCGGATTCGCTGAACATGCCCAAGTATGTCCATACCTTACGGAATGGGACTACGGTGACTATGAGGGCGCTCTAACCACGGAAGTGCATCATACGAGGCCCGATTGGTATCTTTATCGCGACGGTGCTCCCAACGGTGAATCGCCCGATCAAGTCGCCGGTCGCGCGGATCGCTTTGTCGACCTCGTGCGACCCATCGATGGTGATGTCGCTGCTTTCTCCAGCGCCCAGATCATCCGCATGATCGCGGCGCGCTGGCTGGGCCTTCCGCCGTTGGCCGCAAAATATTTCTATACTGAAACCGCCAGCTTTGGCATTCTGGGATACGAACACGACCGAAGCGAGCCCGTTGTGCATCTCTGGGACGACGTTGGCGCACTCGACAAAACCTTTTGAAGAATTGAGATCATGCAGACGGCTAAGCCGATTCAAAAGACATCGACAAGAAACGGGGCTGCTATAGCGCCGCTGATCCTCACGATCAATGGTGGATCATCCAGCATCAAATTCGCCCTGTTTCCCGCGGCTCAGAGATTGCACTGGCTATTCGCTGAGCATGTTCGATTACCTCATCGTGGTCTCGTAGTGAATCGTAAATCGGTGCATTTCTCAGGAGTTCCGGCACCGCATACGCTGTGACCGAGGCGGCCATCATAGGAAGAATCAGCGGCCAGCTTCCGGTCATTTCCAGCAGTAGAACTACGCCTGTCAACGGAGAACGTACGATGGCCGTGAAGCAGGCGGCCATCGCCACGATCGCATAGGGCGCAGGGTCGTGTGGCCGATGCAGCAAGCTCGTTTCGGCTGAGGCAAAGGCACTACCCAGCAACGCGCCCAGCGCCAAAAGCGGTGCGAATATACCTCCCGGTGCGCCGCTGCTATAAGATGTGATTGTCAGTGCAAATCGGACCAGTAGGAAGCTGCAGAGCACGCCCCAGGGAATGGTGCTTACAATGGCGGCTTGAGCTAAACTCTCTCCACCCCCGACAAGGCCAGGCGCATGCCAGGCAAGGAGTCCCGCCAACGCATCCGACACGCCGCCTAGTACCGCAGCATATCAGCAATGCGGGCAAATATTGGATCGCTCAACCAAGGTGCCGTCCAAGCACTATCGCCGCTGGCCACCATGTCGTGATTCCCTTCTGCGCGAGTCAATCCAGCGCAGTAATCGAATCACCGCGGCGGCCGTCAGGAAGATAAAGGCGTATCCACATACAACCCAAACTGCGTAGACGATTTGCATCCACCACGTCGTGCTGAGCATGAGGCACCTCGCGGTTGCGTAGCCGGGCTGGTTTTATTCCGCAATCTTGTCATCAACATCGTCCTCCACGTCCACGTCCAACTCTGCAATGGGGACATCGCTGACTTCCAGGTCAACCTTTTGCCCATGCTCGTGAATGTCCCAGTGCTCCATGTGCTTGTAGACAATGACCCGACCCTTGAGCAGGTCGCCGTGACGGCGGCAGAACAGTTCCAGGTGTTCCCGATCGCCGATCAGCTCGACGCACAGATTCAGGTTGCTGTTGGGAATTTCCTGCCCGTTGGATTGAATCTTACCCTTGCCGCTATAGCCGTAATGCGTGTGATGCGCCATGGCGTTGAGAATTCCGTCGGTCTTGGCGGCATCAATGATTTCTTGATAAAGCGGTTTGCTAAAGAAGCCTTTTATTCCTGTGCCTTTCCTCTTATCACGCGGGGCCATATAGATTCGGACTTGACCGATTTCGCGCGAACTGACCTTGTGTCGGTGCGACATGCCGTTACCTCCAATAGAAAATGGTTCATCGTTCATTTCGACATTCACTTTTGGCTGTTTTGAATCCTCGGAGCTCTCGGGGCGGACGGTTTTGCTGTCGCCATTATTGCTCAATCCATTAACAAGTTCGGAAAAGAATCCACCGAACCGCGGCAGTAGCTCACGGGCGTTGCGCAAAGACGTATCCGGCGGCAAATCCGATGAAAAAGCTTTGGAGATACCGATGCGCTGCGACAGGTAGACCCCGGAATGTCCGCTAAGCAGATATGCCAGGAAGCAGGCGGTCGCCACGTAGACAACGAATCCGGAGTGGATGAGCTCCGGTTGGCCCGCGAATAGCTCAATGCCCATGACCGTGCAGGCAAGCGGGGTATTGGTTGCGCCGGCGAATACCGCCACGAATCCAAGGCCGGCAAAGAGATCAACGGGGGCATGTAGAATGCGCGCCATCGTGTTGCCCAAAGCAGCGCCCACGAAGAACAACGGAGTGACTTCACCGCCCTTGAATCCGCTGGAGAGCGTGACGGCGGTAAAGAGAATCTTCCACCACCAACTCCAATAGGTAGCGCCGCCCTCGTGAAACGACGAAAGAATCGTGACTTGGTTCGGGCGATGCGGATCAGCGGTGACGCCCAGGCCCAGATAGTCCGGTGCCACGGCGAATGCGAGCCCGATGACGATGATGCCGCCGAGGGCCGGCCGAAAAATCGGCCATGGAATGGCCCACTTAAAGACCCGTCGCAGGCCGTGAGCTAGTTCCGCAAACACGACGCTGGCCAATCCAAATGCCGCCGCCGCTATGGCGACTTTTCCCAGCAGCAGCCAATCGAGTTGTGGAATACCCTGCACGAGATTCATGTGGACAAAGCTGCCGATGTGATAGCTGGTGTGATGGATTCCCCAGGCCCGAACGATCCAATCCCCGGCTATGCTGGCAATCAGGCATGGCACGATTGCTTGGAAGTCCACCAGCCCAATTGCCAGAACTTCCACGGCGAAGATCGCGCCGGTGAGAGGCGTACCGAAAACAGCGCCAAATCCGGCGGCGACACCACACATAAGTAGCGTCCGGGTGTCGATCTGGGTCAGGCGTATCCATCGTCCCACGGTGCTAGCGATGCTTCCGCCCATTTGCACCGCCGTTCCTTCCCGGCCGGCCGAACCACCGAAGAGATGGGTGACGACTGTGCTAATTAGAACAAGCGGCGCCATCCGGCTTGGCACTCCGCCGCCCGGCTCGTGAATCTGCTCCATGATCAGGTTGTTGCCGCCCTCGACGGATTTGCCGAACAGGTGATAGAGCAATCCGATGCTGATGCCGGCCAAGGGCAATAAGAATAGTAGCCAAGGGATGCCAAGGGGGGTGTCGGTGCTCCAGCGAATCTGAGTCGCCTTGTCGAGCGCCCAAAGAAATCCCGCTACGGAAGAGCCGACGACCGCGCCAGCGGGTGCGCCGATGATCATCCACTTGAGGACGTATTGTCCCAAAGCGATATGTTCTCGCGGATTCCAACGAAACGGCATCGTCGCTCCTTAACGACAAGCGATGTCAAAAACAGACCATTGGCAATTCGGGGATGCTGTACTGCAATAGGAGTGACCGCGCAAAGTCCCACGAATCGCTTCGCAGGAGTTATCAGCGCGGTAAGAGATCAGGTAGGATCAAGAACCGGCGGTTCTGGCGAACTCCATCGCCATCTGAATGTCGAGTCGATGTTATTTGGCGTGGAGGAATTGTCAAGAGTGAGCAAATCTATGCGCACTTCGTGACCGAGCCAGCCAGTTGTCACGAACGAACTCTGGTGGAACTAGACGCCATGGATGAAGCAACGCCGCAACTTGAAGTGCGTTCGCAAACATTAAGGCGTGCCGCAGAATTACTCCGCGCTTTGGGCGCTAATTATTTGGCATTCTCAATCGGGCTGGAAACTCTGCAATCACGTCTGGAAACGGGCCGGTTTCATTTGGCCTTGCTAGGCCAATTCAAGCGCCGAAAGAGTACCTTATTGAATGCATTTCTCGGTGACGCCATTCTGCCGACCGGTGTGATGCCGTTGACGACAATACCAAACCGCGTTCGCTTCTGACGAGCGCGAGTCAAATTCGAAATGGTGAAATCGAAGACTATCGCCGCCAGCAGTTAGCACCGATAGAAGAGCGGCTGGCTGCTGAGCGCGATGAATTGATGAGGCATCCGAGCAGAGATTCAGAAAGAGAAACTCTGGTTGCTCAGATTCGGCAACTTAACGCAGAGGAAGCGGCGGTACACTTGCCGAGGTTATCGAAAGCAAGACCGTGGGGGTTGGTAATCGACGCGTTAGTAAATGGGTTTACTTGCACCTGTGGCGTAATGCTGCTGATCGTGTTGCTTCCCCAGTTGGCTATAGCGGGGTTCACCACGTCGGTCGGAGATGCAGTTCTTTCAACAGCCGTGAACCGCGCTCTCGGAGTGCTACGATGCCTATTCCTTAACAGGCTTCCAACTATCATCCGGGTCATAGGTTTTAGTTCCTCGAGAGTCTGCCATCGTGTCGGGGCCTAAATCCTTCTGGAATACCACGCCATCCTGATTGACAATGAAGGTCATAATCCCGGATGCGCCATATTCGACCGGATAAGCGATCAGCGAAAATCCATCCAACATCTTTCCATTAACCACATAATCCTTTTTGCCCCCCGGCGCCGCAGAACCCTGCCGCGTCAGCACTCGAAAATGATATCCATGATACGGCCCATGTTTTCCCGGTGTTGGCTGATAACCTTCAAGCTTCGCCTCCGCGATCAGGTGCCCGAACGGACTTTCCTGGCCGCCCGGCGGCACTTTCCAGTACAGTCCATCCATTTTTCCCGGCATGCTTATGATTTTCTGAGCGTACGTGGCAACCTGACCGCCATCTCGTGGTTGGCCGTGATATTCACGCTGTGCCTTTACGTAAATGCGACAAATCTGGATGGCTTCCAACTCATTTTTCCCGATTCGCCGCGCCAGCAGCTCGTGTCTACCAGCCTCCGCGTCGAGAAACCACTTGCCCTCGGCGCTCTGGACAATCGGGATCGGATATGCCCAATCATCGGCTCCAACATGTAAAATCGACAGGCCTCCCGGAAGCCGTTCGATACGTCTATGCTCCGCCGCCCTCTTTGCAAATTCGTTGAAAGCGTTCGTATCTTCAACCTTGTCGCCGGAGAGTAAATCTTTCCAACCCGGACCGAGTAATTTGTGAACTTGATGCTCGTCGTGCGCTTGGGCCGCAGCCACCAAAGCATCGGCCACTTGATCATCAGTATCAAAGCACAGTTGGCCCGACTCTGGCTCACCGAGGGTCTGAGAAGTCGACTGAATCGATGCCGCGTCCTTGTTTGAATGACTCGCGCAGCTGATAGCGGAAAGCACGAGTAGTGTAGCAATGAGGAATCGCCCGGCAGTCAACTCATTAATTCGCAATAGTTTCGTTTTCATCGGCCTGTCCTCACAATTGGTACATGAATCTATTTGATGCAAAAGATTGTTCTTTGGTCAGTGTCACCGGTGTCCACCGCCTCCTCCGTGTCCACCGCCTCCATGCATCCCTCCAGCAGCGTGGCCGCCACTCAGGGATGCAAATCCTCTTTCAGATTCGCCGTGACCGCCTTCAGCATGGAATGCGTTGAAGTGGTGGTAGTCGTCGTGTCTCCAGCCGCCACCGTCGTAACCGTAATACTGGTCGTAGTAATCATATCCTCCATCCCAGTACGGGCCTTCGTCATATCCAACACCGACGCCCACGTCGCCGCAGCCCGACAGGGCACACATCAGGATCAGTGAAATCAGGAACGCCGAAAGTCTGCTTCGCATTCGCCGCAGCATGGTTAATCTCCTGGCCACGGCCGTCGATTCGTCGCCGCAGAAGGTCGAGTCTCCCTGAAAGCTAACGCTAAGCATCAGATAATGTGAACGGCATTTCCAACCAGAAAACTCGGAAAAGCTGCTCATCGCTTGATGAGCGAAGCAGAGCAACCTGGGCCATAAATGTTAAGCAATTGTGAACGCAAGATTTTCTGCCGCTATGCACTTGCCAGACGGGCGTATTATGACAACGCAGAAAGAAGCGTTCGTAGTTTAATTGCTGAGAAACTTCTCCTCAGGTAGACAGACCTCTTTTTTGTGGGAGGCGAACGTGCAAATCGACGATGTCCGCCCGTTTTCCGAGGACGTGTTGGAGCTTGCCACGCTTATCGAGCGAGATTTGATAGATAGTGCGCACCTAGATGCCTACATGGAGTATTTGCTGAACGTTCACCTCATCGAATTGTCCGCCAGTTGTAGGATTGCGGCGAAGGATATTGCCAGTCAGCCGGTTCCCTTCTCGCCCAGTGAAATTGGCTGCTGGTTGCGGCTATGGGTAGCAGCCCTTGAAGTCGGCTACGGGATCGAGCGTTCGGATCGCCACGATATTTTATCTGCTGAGCCTCAAACGAATCAATTCGAAATTGGTCGCTACGCAGATGTAGATCAAGGTTCAGCCTGGTTGTCGGAGCTTCTCGGGACGATTTTCTGGTTCTTGTTGACTGCTATCCTTCTTGCGGAGTGGAAATTAGCCGTCATCACAGGGCTGCATTATCTAGTCGTATTTACCGTTGTCTGTTTCTCGTCGATCGGGTTGCTTAGCGCGTCGGAGATTCTTCGGCACGTGAGAAATCGCCGGCGGGTAGCCCACGGCACAGAATCGCGTTCAAGGATTTTCTGGGAATGATCGCCAAGAGGTGATTCTATGATATTCAACGAATGCGCGGCACAGCCCACAGATGGATTGCCATTCGCGGGCGAGTTCGAGGTGAGAAGCTATCAATCACGAGACCGTGAAGAAGTCTTGCGACTTTATCTCGATGGGCTGTTGGCCGGATCGGTTGACCCGACGGATTCTGCTTCGGACGTTCGAAACGTATCGGATTGGTACTTTCAGCGCGACCAAGATCACTTCTGGGTGGCAGAGGCCCATGAGAGAATTATTGGCACAGTTGGGGTGTTCGAGGATCAAGCACGGGTCGCACATCTTAGACGTCTTCGTGTTGATCGCACATGTCAATCGAAGGATGATGTCGCTCGGGCTCTCATTGCCACCGCAATACGCCATGCAAGGTTATATGGGTGTCTCAAGCTTATTCTTCATACGTCTCTCGATGAGTCCGAGGCCATGAAGTTAGTCGAATCGCTCGGTCTACAATTGTCGCGGATTCGAGAAGGCTGTGGACGCCATTTGATTGAATTCTATGACAATCTATATGCTCGTGATAATACGTTGGACGTTAGCGGGATAGGCTCGAAAATAGATGAAATTCAGCCAAGGATGTGAACCCCGCCCCGGGCGAGCCAACCGAACCTACAGAGGATCGATTGGTTGCTTTGAAATTCCTTCCGCCAGAAATCGGACAGGAATACAGCGTCGCCGAGAAATTCGTACGCGAAGCCCATGCACTGCCACTCTGACGCCAGTGGCCTCCTCTATTGAATATTTCTGAAAAGTCGTCGCCATTAGCGCTCGGGACGGGTAAAATTTGGATGACGGCAGAGGTTTGACAAAACCAATTCCCGGCAGTTGATGGAAGAATTTCGGATGACTAACTAAGGGGTATCTCAGCCCGCCGCCGGGAGATCCGTTAAGGAGTGTGCCGACGCTACTGAACACCACCGGTGTTCGGCGGCGTCGGCTTTTCTAATGCCAACGGCCCCGAATAAATCTCAACCCGAACCTCCGCTTTCCAAATCAGCCAGCACCAAGCCGCCCGGCATCGCCTCAGCTTCGGTTTCCGACACGCTCGCTACGCTACATGTGAACCCTGACGTGGGGCTGACGCGCGCGGAGGTAGATGCCCGCCAGAAGGAGAACGGCTACAACGAAGTGGCCGAAGTAAAAGGGCACCCGGTCCTCAAATTCCTCGGAAAGTTCTGGGGAATCTCGGCCTGGATGCTCGAACTGATCATGGTTCTGTCAGCAGTCCTCCGGAAATACCCGGACCTCGCGGTAGTTGGCGGTCTGCTGATTATCAACGCCGTGTTGAGCTTTATGCAGGAGCATCGGGCCGCCGGCGTCGTTGAAGCGCTGCGGCGGCGGTTACAGGTCAGTGCTCGCGTGCGGCGCGATTCGAGCTGGCAGGTCATTTCAGCCCGAGAGCTGGTTCCCGGCGACATTGTTCGCGTCCGACCTGGCGACATCATCCCGGCGGACGTGAAACTTCTTACCGGAACCTTGACTGTGGACCAATCGGCGCTTACCGGCGAATCCAAGGACGCAGACAAGGCAGCCGGCGGTGTGCTCTCGTCGGGCTCCGTCGTGCGACGCGGCGAAGGCAACGGCGTGGTCATGCTGACCGGGGGCAAGACCTACTTTGGCCGCACGACAGAACTGGTGCAGGAGGCGCGACCGAAACTTCACATCGAAGCGGTCGTGGCCAAAGTCGTCCGCTGGCTCTTCGTCATCGTCGGCGCGTTGCTGGCAGTCGTGATCGTGCTTTCTCTGATCCGTGGCATGCCGCTATTGGAGATGATTCCACTTGTGCTCGTTCTCCTGATGAGCGCAGTGCCAGTCGCGCTCCCTGTCATGTTCACGGTGAGCATGGCCCTCGGGTCGAAGGAACTGGCGAAGCGCGGCGTGCTGGTCACACGCCTCAGCGCCGCAGAGGATGCCGCGACGATGAACGTGCTCTGCGTGGACAAGACAGGCACGATAACTATGAATCAGTTGGCCATCACCGGCGTAATCCCGCTGGAGCATGCGACGGAAGATGACGTGCTGTTCGCCGGCGCGTTGGCATCGCAGGAAGCGAATCAGGACCCCATTGACCTTGCATTTCTGGCTGCGGCAAAAGATCGGCGCGTCTTTGATAATCTACCCAAGGTGATGCCCGTCTCTTTCGCTCCATTCGATGCTAAAAACCGGCGGACGGAAGCCGTGGTTGAGCAGAACGGACTGCGGTTGCGCGTGATGAAAGGTGCCATGCGTACCGTCGCTGAGGCCTGTGGACTCCAGGTCCCAGCGATCGAGACGTTGGAGGCGAGGGTCAGCGAAGCAGCGCTGAAGGGATATCGGACACTCGCCGTAGCGCGCGGCCCCGAGACCGGCGCACCCGCATTGCTCGGATTGGTATCGCTCTATGATCCACCCCGGCCAGATGCCAAGCAACTGATCGCCGAGCTCATGAACTTGGGTGTCCCGGTAAAGATGCTCACCGGCGACGCCCTGCCAGTAGCGCGTGAGATCGGCCAGGGAGTTGGGTTACCCAACATTCGGCGCGTGGCGGACTTAAAGGCAGCGAGCGCACTGACTGGCAATGAGGCGGTGGACTTGTTGGCGGGCGCTGACGGTTTTGCCGAGGTGTATCCGGAAGACAAGTACATTGTCGTGCAGCACCTTCAGGCCGCAGGGCATGTGACCGGTATGACTGGTGATGGCGTCAACGATGCGCCCGCCCTCCGCCAGGCCGAAGTGGGAATCGCCGTTAGCACGGCGACCGACGTGGCTAAGGGCGCTGCGAGCGTTGTACTGACCGAACCGGGGTTGATCAATATCGTGGCGTTAGTCGAACAGGGGCGGACCATCTACCAGCGCATCCTGACATGGGTGATCAACAAAATCAGCCGCACAATTCTAAAGGCAGCTTTCGTGGCCATCGCTTTCGTGATAACGGGTAAATTCGCCGTTTCCGCCTTCGCGATGCTACTGCTGACCTTCATGACCGATTTTGCGAAGATATCCCTCGCCACCGACAATGTTCGTCCATCTACGAAGCCGGAAACATGGAACATCGGAGGCTTCATAACCGTTTCCGTGGTACTGGGCGTCGCGATGGTTGCCGAAACGCTCCTCCTACTGTGGATTGGCTGGTCGCATTTCGGGTTGGCAACCGACAACAACGCCCTCTACACCTTCAGTTTTCTGATGCTGCTCTATTTTGCCGTATTCTCGGTAGTATCCGCGCGGGAACGTAGCTGGTTCTGGGCGACACTGCCGAGCAAAACCTTCCTGTCAGCTTTGGCGGCGGATGCAGTCACGGGCACCCTCCTCACGTATGTGGGTCTGCCGGGACTCAGGCCGTTGCCGTGGTGGCAGACGCTCGCGGTATTTGTTTATGCAATGATTTCGTGCCTGATTGTGAACGACGCCATGAAGGTCGCGATGATCAAATGGCGCGTGATTAACGTCGTGGTCAAAAAAACCGGCTGATATAACGCCGCAGATCGCAAAACGAGCCTATGAACTCTACGAACAGCGAGGCCACCAGGACGGCCGAGCAGTTCAAGATTGGAAACAGGCGGAACGTGAGACTCGGAAAGGGGAAGCTCACAAGTGAGCAGTCACAAACAACGCGCCGGGCATTACCGCAGGGAATGAAGATGAAAATCAACTCAAAAGATTTCCGCGTGCAGCCTGGGAAAAAGGTAATGCTCACCAAGTGGCCGACGATCGTGAAGCCCTTTTGTAAGTCCAAGAAGCGGTATCAAAAGCTCCTGGGAGAACACATTGAAGAATTGAGTTCGCTCCAGCAACTTCACTATGCGTCTAATGGCCATGCTTTACTGCTGATCTTTCAGGGAATAGATGCTGCCGGCAAGGACGGTGCCATCCGGCATGTCATGTCCGGCGTCAATCCCCAGGGCTGTGAGGTTTTCAGTTTCAAACAGCCCAGTGCCGAGGAACTGGAGCACGATTTTCTCTGGCGCACGACGTGCCGGCTTCCCGAACGTGGCCGGATAGGCATTTTTAATCGCTCGTACTACGAAGAAGTTCTGGTCGTGCGGGTGCATCCGGAGATTCTGCTCAGCCAGGGGCTTACCGAGGAATTGCGCAACGATAAAGACTTCTGGAAGGATCGCTATCGCTCCATCGTGGATTTGGAAGAGCATCTCTACCGTAACGGAACGCGGATAGTCAAAGTCTTCCTCCACCTGTCCAAAAACGAACAGCGAAAACGAGTCCTTGAGCGCATTGAAGAGCCGGACAAGAACTGGAAATTCAGCCTCGCTGACGTTCACGAGAGGAGATATTGGAAAGCTTACGTCGAGGTTTTTGAGGAATGCCTGAACGCGACCAGCACCCGTCACGCGCCATGGTACATCGTTCCCGCCGATGACAAGGATGATGCCCGGCTGATCGTTTCTCAATTTGTCCTAGATGCGCTTACTGAGTTTAAAATGGCAAATCCCAAGACGACCACAAAACGTCGGCGGGAATTGAAGTATATCCGTAAGGTCCTGTCGTAAAGCTCTTCAAGCCAAATATTTGATTCCATCGCAGAAATCTGGCAAAGAGCAACCTGCGGTTTCAGCAATGGATCCTAGACACGTATTTGCGCCCCTATGACCAGGATTGGATTAGCTATCAGAATGAAATAGCATTGCGCCATACAAGCCTGAAGAAGAACCAGTTGGATGGGGTTCAATCGACACCGTATGTGCCGCTGCGCGACATCGCGGCGTTTATCGCGGTCATGAATGAGACGATCAAGCCATATCTTGCCCCCAAGGGGAGTTCCGCGGAAGACGTGGAAAACATGCATCGGGCATGGTGCAAATCCATACAACTGCAGATCGCGCTCTGGAACCGGCGATACAGGGATACCCGGCAGCAACGCAAAGAGTGGTGATCCGGCCGCAGAACACTTTTCCGATTTCCGGGCGAAGGCGATATAAGAGGATTGAACGTCGGCCGCTGCGTCCCAAGGTGACCTCTATGAACGCAGAGAATTACAAAAATGTAATCGTCGGAAGCGGCGAAGGCGGCAAGTTTCTGGCATGGCATTTAGCCGAATCGGGGGAACAGATAGCGGTTATCGAGCGTCGCTGGATCGGCGGGTCATGTCCGAATGTGAATTGCCTTCCGAGCAAGAACGAAATCTGGAGTGCCAAGGTCGCGGATCTGGTGCATCACGCCAATCGGTATGGAACGCTCGCCGGTTCGACGTCGATTGACATGGCGGTCGTTCGACAACGAAAGCGCAAGATGGTGGACGGTTTGATCGCCATCCATCTGGACCGTTACAAGGCCACCGGTGCTGAACTGATCATGGGAGAAGCAAAATTTGTCGAGCCGGGGACGGTGGAAGTGAAACTCAACGGTGGCGGTGTGCGAATCCTCAGGGGTCAGCGGATTTTCCTGAACCTCGGTACGCACGCGGCGATTCCGTCGGTGCCCGGCCTGGCAGAATCGCAGCCATTGACGCATATCGAGGCTCTCGAACTCGATCGGCTTCCGGAGCATATCGTCGTGATCGGCGGCGGATACGTCGGGCTGGAGTTTGCGCAGGCTTATCGTCGTTTCGGAAGTCGAGTGACAGTCATCCAGCACGGGCCGCAACTGCTGGCAAATCTGGATGCGGACGTTGCGGCGGAGATCGTGCGAATATTGAGCACTGATGGAGTCGAAGTTGTCACCCAAAGCGACATCATGCGCGTGCAGGGACGATCGGGAACCGGCGTGACGCTGGTGGTGCGGATGCCCGAGGGCGAGAAAACGGTCCAGGCCAGCGACATTCTCGTAGCGACGGGACGCGTGCCTAACACAGCGGGAATTGGGTTGGAGGTGGCCGGTGTAGCGATGGACTCGCGCGGCTATGTGAAAGTGAATGATCGTCTGGAGACGACGGGCCCAAACGTCTGGGCGATCGGTGAGTGCGCCGGCAGCCCACAATTCACGCATGCCTCATTCGATGATTTTCGCGTTATCCGTGACAACCTCGCCGGCGGAAAACGCACGACGCGGAATCGCATTATTCCCTCGTGTCTGTTCACCGATCCACAGGTGGCGCAAGTGGGGCTTACGGAAGCCGAAGCGAGCCACCGTCGCATCGCTGTTCGTGTAGTGAAACTGCCAATGGCCGCCGTCCTGCGAACGCGAACGATTGACGAGAGCGAGGGATTTATGAAGGCTCTGGTCGGAGTGGCGGATGACCGGATTCTCGGTTTCACGATGATTGGACCCGAGGCGGGCGAGGTCATGGCGGTGGTGCAGATGGCAATGCTGGCCGGTTTTCCGTTCACTGTTGTGCGCGATGCGATCCTCACGCATCCGACGATGGCAGAAGGACTCAACGTGCTTTTTTCCAAAATTCGGCCCGTTGCCGGAGCATGAATCATGTCGGATGATTCCAAGGAATCGACAGTTGATCGGCCATCGCGTGGGACGGCCAGATTAACCGTCAGATATGCTTTGGTTTTCGTAATAGTTGCGGTCGTTTTGGGACTGTTTGGATATGCCGGCGGTTGGTTGACGCCGAGCGCGCTTACTCCGTTACGAATGATCGACGCTTTTGAGCAGGTCAATGGACCCCATCCGGGCTTTCGCCGCAATCATGCCAAGGGCGTTTGCTTCACCGGTTATTTCGACAGCAATGGCAACGGAGTCGAACTTTCGAAGGCATCGGTATTCATAGCTGGGCACGTGCCGGTGCTTGGACGATTTGCATTGGCGGGAGGACAGCCATATCAAGCCGACGCGCCGCACATGGTGCGAAGCATGGCGATCCTTTTCAGGCTTCGGTCAGGCGAGGAATGGCGAACTGGAATGAACAACATACCGGTCTTCGCTGTCAACACTCCGCAGGCCTTTTATGAACAATTGCTGGCGTCCGTGCCGGACCCTACGACGGGCAAGCCTGATCCGCAGAAAATCAGGGACTTCCTGGCCAAGAATCCTGCATCTGCCAAGGCAATTGAACTTATCCGAAGCGCTCCGGTTTCCTCTGGTTTTGATGACAGCACCTTCAACAGCCTAGACACATTTCGTTTCATCAATGCGGACGGTAAAACCACATTCGTCCGATGGTCGATGACACCACTCCGACCGTTCGAGCCAGCCGGCACCGCACAGCCAGCGCGCACAAATCCAAATTATTTATTCGATGAATTGATTGAGAGCGTGCGCCAGGGACCGTTGCGATGGTATCTGATGATCACGGTCGGCCAACCGGGTGATCCGACGAATGATCCAACGCTACCCTGGCCGCCAGACCGTCAGCAGGTCAACGTCGGCACGCTCACGATCGACCATATCGACAGTGAGGATATCAGCCTCGCCCGCGATATTAATTTCGACCCGCTGGTCCTGCCGAATGGAATTGCGTCGTCGGATGATCCGCTGCTCAGCGCGCGGTCCGCAGCCTATGCTCAGTCTTTCACGAGACGCGAGGGAGAGAAGAAGGATCACAGCGCGGTTTCGACTGGGGAAGCGAGCAAATAATGCAAGCCAGGGAAAATCAACCACGGTTTTCGATCTCAATGCGAATTTTGCATTGGCTGATGGCCGCGATGGTCCTGAGCATGTTGCTTATCGGCATGGCAATGGTGGCGTCGCTGGCAAACTATCATCGGCTTATATCTATCCATCGACCGCTGGGGATTATGGTCTTGGTCGTGGTGGTCATCCGATTTGTGAATCGGAAACTGAGCATTCTACCACCGTTTCCACCCACGATGTCAGGGTGGGAAAGGCGAGTGGCCCATGCTTCCGAGATGCTGATGTATTGCCTGCTGTTCGTTCTTCCGTTGGTCGGATGGGGAATGTTGTCGGCGGGCAGCTATCCAATTGTCATGTATGGCCCGCTGCATATGCCTCCGATTCTGCCGGCAAACCCGGCGCTTTATTCGCTCTTGCGCAGGACGCACACAATCCTTGCGTTTTTGCTGTTCGGCGTTTTTCTCGCTCATTTAACCGCGGTGTTGCTCCATACACTGGTGGTGCGTGATCGCCTTCTGACGCGGATGTCCCTGTGGGATTTGCCCTCCAGAAAAAACAATCCTCCCCAAGAGAGCGAATCCGGCTAAAGACCATTTGTGTGTTCTGACAAATGAGGAGGTTCCAATGTCGAAAGTCTGGCTGATTACCGGCAGTTCTCGTGGCTTGGGTCGGGTTTTGTCCGAGGCGGTGCCTGCTGTAGCAACGCAGCATACGGTGTGCATCATTTTGTCTGCGAAAGCGAAGCTTGGGCGGCTCTCATCGGTTTTGTCGCGGGAGAAGGATCACTAATATCGCTGGCGGTAACCTGCTCGCCTTCGACAATTTGATTGCTCAAATTTAATGCAACCTTCGCACCCAACGCGACGCCTGCGGAGATTTCGACAATGTCGCCCTCGTCATGCACAATGGTCACTTCTTGAAAGTGTATTTTCCCATCGTCATCAACGATAGCAATCTGCGAGCCTGAGGATCGAAATAGCAGCGCGCTGGCGGGAACGTCAATAAGTGGCGTTTGAATGAGTTCAAATTTTACTTGAACGTACATCCCAGGAACGAGGGCAAAATCCGAATTCTTGATGTCAACTTCGACATGCAACGTCCGTGAATCCGGATCGATCGAATTCGCGGTGCGAGCGATGTTTCCGGAAAACTTACGATCCGGGTACATGGTCGCTTGAATGACCGCGGGCATACCAACCTTTAGACCCGCGCTGGCGGATTGAGGCACGTCGACGAAAACTCGCAGAGTATCTGACTGAGCAACGGTGTACATCGGCTTGGTGGCGGTTGTGCTGCCTTCCGTTACAAGATCACCAATATCAACTCGCCTCGCGGTAATAATACCATCGAACGGAGCCGTGACCTTTTTATATGTCGTAAACACCTCTAGGTTTGAGACATCGGCCTCATTGATATGCACCTGTGCCTGAGCGGCCTTCAATTTGGCTACGCTACTGTCGAATTCCGCCTTCTTTTCATCTCGTTCCAGTTGTGATACTGCTCCCTCTGGCGCGGCCGCCTGGAAGCGGGCGTTTGTCGTCTTGGCTAAGGTCACAGCAGATTCGCTTACTGTCACGTCGGCTTGAGCAGCGGCAAGTTTGGCCTTGGCGGCCATCAACCGTGCGTCTAAATCAGGCGTATCAATTCTGGCCAGGACCTGATCTTTCTTCACACGGTCGCCAATGTCGGCTGTCCAACTGGCAACGTATCCGGTTACTCGCGCATAAATAGTTGCTTCATACCACCCGGCCGTCGTGCCGGGCATGGTCAGCGCTTCGCTGTCCGCTGAATATTTAACGCGCACGACATCGACGGTCGGATGTTCGGCGTTGGAGGAGTCCTTCTCAGACTTAAGAGATGCCTCGAGTTCAGCACGATGATGGTGTACAACAAAAAAGCCGACGACGAAGGCGGCAGCAAGGACCAATATCAAGATGGTGAGCCATCGCCCGGTTTGCGGTGCAAAATGCGTAGGTACGTGGTGCCGTTCATGCTCTGATGCCGAGCGATTTGAATCGGAATCTGATTCCACAACTGTCAGTGCGGGCGGTGCTTGTCGGTTTTGTTTTTCGATCGCTTCCATATTGATTATCCTTGAACTGCTTGGCTCGATCCGCTGCGGCGTACGAGCCGGTAAGTCGCCGGAACAAACACTAGCGTGGCTAACGTTGCAAAGACTATTCCGCCGATGACAGCCCGGGCCAGCGGCGCATTTTGCTCGCCGCCCTCACCGAGTCCGAGAGCCATCGGAATCATTCCGAGCACCATGGCGCCGGCCGTCATAATGACCGGCCTAAGGCGAGTGTAACCCGCGGCAATAGCTGCCGTCAGCGGATCATCTCCCGCAGCGATTCGTTGATTAGCGAACGTGACGACCAAAATGCTATTGGCGGTTGCCAGGCCGATGCACATGAGCGTTCCCATCAGAGCGGGCACACTGATATGTGTTTGTGTAAGATAGAGCATCCATATCACGCCGTCGAGCGCCGGAGGCACCGCCATGAGCACGATCAATGGATCGAGCCAACTCTGAAAGTTGATGACCATTAGTAAGAACACAAGAACGACCGCCAACCCCATGCCAGAGAATAGTCCTGAAAAGCTCTCTCGCATGGTTTGAACCTGACCGGCTAAGGTCACCGTGATAGCTTTGGATTTGTCAGGCCGATCGGACGCGATGACTCTTTGAATATCGTCGGCGGCGCTCTTGAGATCCCGTCCTTGAACATCCGCATTAACGTCAAAGACGGGCCGTATATTGAGCTGGGAATCCACCATGGGGATTTTGTCACGTCCGAAAGTAGCCATGTTCATCAGAAGCTGCCCCTGCTTCGATGTGCTGGTCGCAAGCGGCAGGGTCTTGAGGTCTTGCATGGACTCGATTCGATAGGTGGGGGTTTGAACGACGAGCGGATAGCTGACATCATTTCGTGGATCGAGCCAGAAATTTGGAGAAAGCTGGGCGCTGGAATTCAATGCAACCAAGACGCTCTCAGCAGTGTTTTTCTGGCTGAGCCCAACTTGTTCCGCCATGTCGCGATCGACCACAATCTTAAGAGCGGGCACATCGGGGACTTGGAAGATGTGCGCATCGACAATGCCCGGCACACGATTCAAATCTTTGACGAGTTTCGAAGCAGTATCAAAATTGGCCTGCGAGTTTGCGCCGGTCACGCGAATGTCGATTGGAGCGGGTTGGCCGAAATTTAACACCTGATTGACGATATCGGCGGGTTGAAAGAAGAACTGCAACTCGGGGAAGTGCTTCGGCAGCTCGCGCCGCAGGTCAGCCGCGTGCGCGGCCGTCGGCGTATGTTTCTTCTTAAGCGAGATGAGAATCTCGCCATCCATTGGACCGATGGTAGCCGAGTCACTTAGGGCAATATTGATACCGCTGTAAGGCAACCCGATGTTGTCGAGAATCAAATCGATCTGATCCTCTCCCACAAGTTTGCGAACTTCAGTCTCGACTTGGGCAAAATAGGCCTGCGTCTGCTCGATCCGAGTTCCCGGCGGAGCACGCACATGAAGACGCATCTGGCCCGCATCAACCTGCGGAAAAAAATCCATTCCTAAACTTGGGAAAAGCAACACTGAAAGGGCAGTGAGTATTATGAAGAAGCCTCCGGTTCTCCAAGGGCGTGACACGGCCCAAGCCAGAGCGTTTCGATAGCGGTCGCGAAATGCATTGAAACCGCGATCAAATGTGTAATGCAACCAGGTGAAAGGATTACTCGAAGCATGCTTTCCCATATCGTGCGCTTCGCCGCGTTCCCCGTGAACGCGAATATATGATCGCATCAAATATCGAAACAGGACCGGCACAAGTGTGAATGAGAGTATCAAGCTCGCAATCAGCGCGATGCACACCGACATGGAAAGCGGAGAAAAAAGATACTTAGCAGTTCCCTGCAATAGGAACACCGGCACGAATACGATGCAGATAGAGAGCGTCGATAGCAGCGTGGGAACACCGATTTCCGATCCTCCTTGAATGATCGCAGCTTCCAAATCCTCGCCCTCCGCCAGATGCCGCTCGATGTTTTCTATGACGACGGTGCCATTATCAACGAGAATCCCGACGGCAAGCGCGAAACCTCCCAATGTCATGGTATTGAGCGTCTGTCCAAGGCAGTACATGACGAGGATCGCCGTAATAATTGAAAGAGGAATCGACGCGAGAATGATGAGCGTCAGTCGCCAATTGCCGAGGAACAGCAGGATCATCAGAGCGGTGAGCGCTGCGGCCATCGTGCCACCCATCACGACGCTATTCAGCGCCGCTTTTACAAAGATGGATTGGTCGAAGATTGGCTTAATGGATACGCCTTTGGGCATGGCTTGCTGAATACTTGGCAGCGTTTTCTTGACCCCATTTACGACGGCGAGTGTCGAGCTGTCGCCGGTCTTGCGGATCATCATCAAGCCGCCTGGGCTTCCGTTTTGGGATACCGAGTTCGTCTGCACCTGATAACCGTCGTGCACATTGGCAACGTCGCGCATGAAGATCATCCTTCCCTTGACCTCTTTTATGGGAAAGCGATTAAGCGTGAGGATAAGGTCCGGACTATTATTCATCGAAACCGGATAATCCTTCCTGCCAAGCTTCACGTCTCCTGAAGGAAGAATGACGTTTTCCCTTAGGAGTGCTTCGCTGATGTCAGACGGGGATAGGCCGCGTGCTTGCAGCGCTTGCTGATTTAAATCAACCATGATGACCCGTGGTTTGCCGCCGTAGGGATACGGTACGGAGGCCCCACGCACGACAGCGAGATCAGGCCGAATGATATTTTGGCCGAGATCGTTTAGTTTCGTGTCTGTCAGGGAACGGCTGGACAAGCTTAATTGAATGATCGGCACATCCGTCGCACCATATCGCAAGATCAGCGGCGGGGTGATATTCCTTGGCATGTATTTGAGGACGACCAAAGCGCTGCTACCGAGTTGAGACACTGCTCGGCTAACGTCAGCGCCCTCGTGCAAGTAGACCTTAATGACACCCACGCCGTCGTAGCTGTTTGCCTCAATACGCTCAATACTATCGACCAGGGATGCAAGCTGCCGTTCGTGAAGGACGACAATTCGATTTTGAATTTCGTCCGCAGCCATGCCGTTGTAAGTCCAAACGACGGCCACAACTGGGATGTTGATCTCAGGGAAAATATCTGTCGCCATCCGTAATGCGGCACCGACCCCAAGCACGCACACAAGGATCACCAACGAATAGACCGTATAGGGACGCTTAAGGACAAAGGAAATTAATGACATCCAACACTCCTAGATCACTTCGCTTGCCTATAAGCTGTTCCGATCGAAGACTCATTGACATTCTGGCACGGTATGCCAATCTTCAGCAATGCGCATTCCATGCAATCAACGAGCGCAATTAGTGGCAATAGTTGCAGATATCGATGTGGTTTAATACTGCGGCTCAGAGCCCATCGGGCATTATTCTGGGAAGTATTACTACCGGAACCACGTACGGGAGGTTTTGTCATGCGTCTGGTTCGACCTCAAAGCGGCCTCGCCCGCTACGGTTTGGCTGTGGTTTCTGTGTGTGTGGCCATGATCCTGACGAGCGCTCTTCGCGGCCTCGGCGATGCAGGAATCTCGCCGCTGTTTTTCTCGGCGGTATTGCTGAGTGCATGGTACGGAGGCCTAGGCCCCGGCTTGCTGGCAACCTTTTTTTCCAGCAGCGCAACCGCGTATTTGATCCTGACGGAGCACGGAGCCCCGTTTGCGACCATTTCGGACCATTTACCTCGGCTCATTGTATTTGGCGTGGTTTCCGTCCTTACCAGTTCGGTTCAAAGTGCGTTGAGAGATGCAGCAGAATCCTCAAGAATGGCTAAGGAAGCCGCCGAGGCGTCAAATGAAGCCAAGACTCGTTTTATGGCGATGGTAAGCCACGAGTTGCGCACGCCGTTGAATCCTGTGCTGCTGATAACGCGACTAATGGAACGTGACTCGTCGCTAACGCCCGCGATGCAAGATGACATCCGAACGATTCGTCGGAACGTCGATCTAGAAGTCAGGCTCATTGATGACTTGATGGACTTAACGCGAATCAACGCCGGGAAAATGAATCTTCACATGGCAGTCATGAATCTCTATGATGCCGTTAAGGCGGCGATCGAGGTATGCCAAGATGATGTGCAGGAAAAGCAACTTAATCTTGTTACCGAGTTCGCTGCGACCGCTCCGCACGTGAGGGGTGACTCGGTTCGCCTTCAGCAAGTATTTTGGAACCTCCTTCGAAATGCCGTCAAATTCACCCCGCAAAATGGAGTCATCACTATTCGGGTGGAAAACGGGATGTTCGGTAGTGTTACGGTGAGAGTCTGCGACAATGGAATTGGAATCGATTCAAAGCGTCTTACAAGCATCTTCCAGGCCTTTGAACAGGGAGAAGTAGATATTCACGCGCGCTTCGGTGGGCTTGGGCTTGGATTAACAATCTGTCAAGCGATAGTTGAAGCCCATCTCGGGGCTATTTCTGCGGCTAGCGATGGAAAGGGCCGAGGGGCTGTTTTTTCGGTGACGCTTCCGATTACAGTCGAGCCCAATCATAGAAACGGCTATTGCGATAAATCAGTCCAGTCGGTGTCGAAGAACATACCTGAGCGGTCGTCCTCTGAAATATAACCCATTTCTCTGGAAACGATTAAATGAAAAGGCAAACGATTCTTGTCATCGATGATCAAAAGGATTTCCTGGATCTTGTCGGGCGAGCTCTTGAGCGAGAAGGGTTCGATGTTATTCTGGCTTCAAATGGGTTGTCCGGGCTGAAAATCGCTTCGCAGCACAATTGCGATCTCATGGTGCTGGACCTCACAATGCCGGATATTGACGGGCTGCAAGTGTGCAAACGGCTGAGACGAGACCCACGAACCCACCGGTTGCCGATCCTGATTATGTCGGCAAGAGGTAGTGCGCCTGAGCGCGTCCTCGGCTTGGATATCGGAGCCGACGATTACCTGCCAAAGCCCTTTGAAATAAAAGAACTGATGGCGCGAGTACACGCGCTGCTGCGACGCTCTGTGGTATCTGCCGAAAGCTCGGCCATCGTGCGTTCGGGCGACCTGGAAATCGACACCGCCCGTCATGTCGTGTCACTCGCGAATCGCCCTATTCCCTTGACGCCAGTCGAATTTCGGATTTTGGAATATCTTGCAGTTAACCATGATCGCGTACTCTCCCGCGATGAGATTATCGAATCTTGCCTGGGCGAGGAGGCAACGGTAATGGAACGAACCATTGATGCGCATATCGCAGGCATCCGCCGGGCGTTAGGATCAGCAGCCCAATACGTTCAGACTATCCGAACAATAGGATACACCTTTTCGACCAATCAGTAATTCCTCGCCTTCTGTTGGAACATTTCGCAATCCCAAGCCCAAGTCGATGAACTATTCACGGTCCCTTGGTTGAACGACATTTCTTTCCGAGAACAATTCTGATTCCCAAATCTAGTAGTTCCTCGCTATTTTATCCGATTGTACCATGTGCGGAGCGGGTTGTCATTGGATGCCACACAGGATATCGCCGAGTACATCCCGGACAGCCGTTGGAAACGGGTGAAGGACTAATCTGATGATGAGGGGACGGCTCGCGAATCCAGTCGCAGGAGAAATGTTAACCAATTGTGAATCTATTGTATGCAATCGTTTGCTTTCGTGCTTTCTACTTGTCAATTAACCCATAAACGCCTTAACTGCTATGCAAGGAAGGTTTGAGGGTTCTCCCGTAAGCGATCGATGAGATACGCGGCAGGCATTTTAGTGGAGCTCGAGGCATGTTACTCGTCTATTTCGCATTGAAGAGACCCTACAGCGTAGCGGCACTGGTTATTCTGATCACGCTGCTGGGGGTTTTTGCAGTCTATCGAATGCCCATCGACATTTTCCCGGAGATTAACATCCCCGTAGTGAGCGTGGTGTGGCAATACAACGGGATGAGCGCTGAAGAGATGCAGAACCGCATCATCGCCATCCATGAGCGTCAGATGGCATCGCTGGTGGATGATGTCGAGCGGATGGAGGCAAACAGCTACAACGGCGTGGGTGTCATTAAAGTCTTTCTGCATGAAGGCGCGGATGTGAGTCGCGCAGTGTCGCAATTGGGATCCAGCGCCCAGGTAGTGATGAAATATATGCCTCGAAATGTCACCCCACCGCTGATCTTGCGATATGGTGCGACGGATGTTCCCATCATTCAGCTAAGTCTTTCCAGCCGTTCCTTGCCTGACACAAAACTGAATGATTACGGGCAAAACTACATTCGTCCGGCATTGGCCAACGTCCAAGGAGCGTCCGTACCGTATCCTTATGGCGGCAAACCGCGTGTGATTATGGCCGACCTGAACATGGCCGCCCTCCAGGCTAACGGCCTGTCGCCCGCTGACGTCTCCAAAGCGATCATGGATCAGAACGTAATTGCTCCGTCGGGGGACGTCAAAATGGGGAACAAAGACTACACAGTCGCTCTGAATAACAGCCCCGATCTCATCAGTGTGATCAACAACTTTCCCATCAAGCATGTCGGTAACGCTGTCGTTTTCATGGGCGACGTGGCGTATGTTCACGATGGCTTTCAGGTGCAGACCAACGCAGTCAATGAGAATGGCCGGCCAGGTGGACTGATGATGGTCCGCAAGACTGGTGGGGCATCTACCCTGAATGTGATCAAAGGCGTTTATCAGGCCCTGCCGGACATCAGGGCGATTGTGCCGAAAGATGTGGACATTAAGCCGCTCTTCGATCAGTCCATTTTTGTTCGCGCATCCCTGACCGGTGTTTTGCGCGAAGCGGCGATCGCTGCGGGATTGACCGGCTTGATGATTCTGCTTTTTCTCGGTTCCTGGCGCAGCACTTTGATCATCTGCATTTCCATTCCCCTTTCGATTCTTGTCGCGCTAACTACCCTATGGGCACTTGGACAAACGTTGAACATCATGACGCTTGGGGGCTTTGCGTTGGCGGTCGGCATTCTGGTCGACGATGCAACGGTCGTCATTGAAAACATCGAGCGCAATGTCGGCATGGGGCGCCCACTCAGAGAGGCAATTATTGAGGGATCGCGCGAAATCGGCATCCCCGCGCTCGTATCCACACTGGCCATCTGTATTGTCTTTGCGCCGATTTTTCTGCTGCAGGGAACCGCCAAGTTTCTTTTTTCGCCGCTGGCCATGGCCGTGGTATTCAGCATGCTGGCCAGCTATGTCCTGAGCCGATCCCTGGTTCCGGCTCTTTTTCTTAAGCTTATGAGTGGCCACGCTCATCCTCATGGCAGCCACAAGGCCGGCGCACACGAAATGATCCATAGGCGAAATGCGAATCCATTCTTTGCGATCCATCTGGGATTTGAAAAGGCATTCAATGCGTTTCGCAATTTTTATAGGAATTATCTCGCCTGGGCCGTAGTCCACCCCGCGTTGACGGCTTTGTTTTTCGTATTGCTCATCGCTTGTTCCGCTCTGTTGTTTCCCAGGCTTGGAATGGATTTTTTCCCATCGGTGGACGCCGGCCAGATGCGGTTGCATGTGCGGGCTCCGGCCGGCACTAAAATCGAAACAACGCAGGCCGATTTCGCCAGAGTGGAGCGCGAAATTCGCAGCATCATCGGCAACGACCAAGTCGATGTCGTACTTGATAACATTGGCCTTCCCTACAGCGGGATCAACATCGCCCTGAGCGATAGCGCCACCGTCGGCCCAATGGATGGCGAGATTCTTATTGCGTTGAAGGAAGGCCATTCACCGACGCCGGCGCACATGGCAGCATTGCGGCGCATTCTGCCGGCAAAATTTCCGCAGATGCAATTCTTTTTCCAGCCGGCCGACATCGTGAACCAGGTTCTGAATTTCGGTCAGCAGGCTCCAATCGATATTCGGGTCACCGGCCCGAAATCCAAATTGGATTATGCCAAAGCCAACGAGGTCCTGGCGGATTTGCGTAAGGTGCCGGGTGTGGTGGATGCGCACATTTTTCAGGTGCCTGATTCGCCGGCGATCAGGCTCGACATCGACCGAACGCTGGCAAGCCAGGTTGGCATGAGCCAGCATGATGTGGCGGACAATGTATTAGTGACGCTCAATTCAAGCGTCATGGTGGCGCCGAACTTCTGGTTGAGTCCAAACAATGATGTCAGCTATCCGCTGGTGGTCCAGACTCCGCCCTATCAGGTCACGAATATACCCCAGTTGACAAGCCTTCCCGTCACTGTGCCCGGTGAGAGCAATCAACTGCTAATGAATATCGCCAGCGTGAGCCGGAGTGTCTCGCCGATGGTGTTGTCGCAGCTGAATATTCGGCCGGTTTTCGACGTGCATGCCGACGTTCAAGGGCGGGACCTGGGAAGTGTCGCGGATCAGATTGATAAAATTGTCGCCAAAAATAAGCCCGACGAGGGCAGCGGAATGCACATCACGGTTTCCGGCCAGATTGAAACAATGCGCGAAAGTTTCAATGGGCTTGCCGGTGGCATCGGCATGGCGGTGATTCTCGTGTTCCTGCTGATGGTCATCAACTTTCAGAGCTGGCTCGACCCATTGATCGTGCTCATGGCGGTGCCGTGTGCGCTTGGAGGCGTCATGTGGATGCTTTTCGGTACTCACACGCATGTGAGCGTTCCGGCACTGATGGGATCATTGATGTGTATCGGTTTGACCACCGCCAATAGCATTTTGGTTGTCTCATTTGCAAATCAGCGGATGGACGCCGGGGATGATGCGCTGACTGCCGCCATTGCCGCGGGTTACACTCGCCTTAGGCCGGTCATTATGACTGCCGGCGCCATGGTGCTCGGGATGGTTCCGATGGCTCTCGGACTCGGTGAGGGTGGCGAGCAAAATGCGCCTCTCGGCCGGGCAGTGATCGGAGGCCTCTGTTTCGCCACATTTGCGACGCTTGTTTTCGTTCCTTCAATGTACAGTTTGATGCGCAAGCGAGCCGTGAAAACTTCCGCGGTGAACCCCGTGACAAGGAGTTTGTGATTTATGAATGCCGAACCGTCATCTGAATATTCGCCTGCTAAAGGTACCGGGAACGGGCATCCTCAACATGCCGGTGTTTCCGGCAAATTGGGCGATGAAGTGTCTCATGTTCCAATTCACTATTCGGCTCGAACGACCATAAGCGTAACTGTATTTGCTGTTCTTATCGCCATCGGTCTATCAGTTGTCTTTTTTCTGGAGCATCGCTCACGTTTGAATGCAGCAGCCGCCCTTCAGCTTCGAACCACGTTGGCAGGTGACCGGGCCATTTCCGTCGACGTCGTCCGGGTTCAGCGTGCTGCGTCAAATGGGGTACTGAATTTGCCCGGCGATGCGCGTTCCTTCTACGAAACAACAATTTTCGGCCGCACCAATGGCTATGTCAGTAAGTGGTTTGTGGATATAGGGGATCATGTAAAGGCCAATCAAGTTTTGGCAACGATTGAAACGCCTGAGTTGGACGATCAGTTGAATGAGAGCAAGGCCAATCTTGCACAGCTTAATGCTCAGGCAAATGTTGCGGCAACTACCGCTCAATACGCCAAAGTCACCTTCGACCGCTGGGAAGCGGCAGCCCCCGAGGGTGCCGTCTCTCAACAGGAAAGAGATGGGAAGAAGGCAGACCTTGATTCAGCGGTTGCCAAAGTCGACGCGGCTAAATCCGAAGTGAACCTTGGTCACGCTCAAGTTCAGCGATTGGAAACGCTCGAGAAATTCAAAGCGGTGATTGCTCCGTTCGATGGAGTCATTACGCAACGCTACCTGGACATCGGCTCGCTGGTAACGGCGGGCAGCACGACTAACACAACGCCGCTCTATACCATTTCTCAGTACGATCGGATACGAGTGTTCGTCGAGGTGCCGCAACCAGCCGTTGAGGACATCCACGTAGGCATGCAGGCCGGAGTGACAACTCAGCAGCTTCCTGGTCAAAGCTTCGATGGCACAGTGGACCGGACCGCATCGTCGATCGATCCGCGGTCGCGCACGCTTAAGGTCGAGGTCCTGGTCCCCAATCCTAAACTCATTTTGATTCCAGGCATGTACGTTCAGGTGAATTTCCAGACGAGTCACGCGCAAACGCCCCTTCGCATTCCCGCAGCTGCTTTGGCTTTCGGTCCCGAAGGCCCGCAAGTGGCAGTAGTCGGAAATGACAAACGGTTGCGATTCCGTCCAGTGACTATCGCCCGAGACATGGGCGATTTCGTGGAAATTGCCTCCGGTATTTCAGAGGGTGATATGGTCGCGTTGAACGTCGGAAGTCAGGTGAACGAGGGCGAAGAGGTAGAAGTCAACACCATCGAACTTGCTCCAACGGTGGCACCCAGCCGCCCGGCGCTGCCCGCCCCGGCCGTCCTCAATATCCCGACTGCCGCTGTCGGCACTGCCATCCATTGATTCTTTGGGTCGTCTGCGCATACTTCTTTTGCTTCCCGTCTTGACCGTCGTTGAACGGCGGCTCGACGCGCATCTGATCTCTCAGGCAGGCACAACCCTTGGATATATCTATGCAAACGACTTTTTCTCCGCCAACTATTTCCACGAGTTCATCGTTTACTAAGAGAATTTGCTTCCTATTGTTGTTTGCCGCGACGCTCCTGGGGGGATGTGTCGTTGGACCTAACTATCGGCCGCCGGTCTCGTCGATTCCAAATTCTTTTGATGCGAGCATCGATCAGGCATCGACTGACGCATCGACAGAGCCTTCCAAGGCTGCCACCAGTAGGCCAGTAGATTTGACCGTCTGGTGGAAATCCCTGAATGACCCGCTGCTTGACAGGCTTGTCAATCAGGCCGTAGTGGCGAACTACGATATCCGCACCGCAGTGTCCCGACTTCAGGAAGCGCGCGAGGTCGAATACGCGGCGAGCGGCGGTGTGATAGAAGGTGTCGGAGCTTCCCCGGGTGTTGACCTGAGTGCCGGTGCCGGGCGCGGCTCGGGCACAAACTCCGTCAGAGGCCGCGTCGCTCCTCCCGTCTATGCCGGCACCAACACTACCGGGCTCAAGGAAATTACACATGTCGCCGGGTTCGACGCCGGTTGGGAAGTCGATCTATTTGGCCGATACACGCGGCTCATTCAGGCAGCCCACGCAGATTCTGAAGCCGCGGCGGAATTTCGCAATGATGTTCTCATCAGTGTCGTGGCCGAGGTGGTTCGCAGCTATATCGATGTGAGGTCGCTTCAGTTGCGACTCGAAATCGCTCGCGAAAATGCTGAAACCGAAACGCGAACTGTCAATCTCGTCCGCGTTCTATTCAAGCGTGGTATCAATAATGAGCTTGATGTGTCACTCGCTGAGCGAGAATTGGCAAGCACGCTGGCCCAGGTTCCGCTGCTGCAATCACAGGTAGTTATTGCAGAGCGCCGGGTAGCCGTACTATTGGGACTTTATCCGGAGTCGCTCCGAGCGGAATTGGAGCAGTCATTGCCGCTGCCACATTTACCGCCGGAAGTTGGACCAGGAATGCCGGTCACACTTCTAAAGCGTCGCCCTGATATCCGTCAGGCGGAACGCCAGCTTGCTGCCGCCACGGCGCGCGTCGGTGTGGCAACTGCTGATCTCTTTCCGAATATCGCGCTAACGGCCGGTGGCGGTGTCCAAGGGCAGGGACTAGGCCGCACGCCGGTCACAAATACTGGAATATGGTCAGTGGGACCGAGTCTATACTGGCCATTCCTTGACTTTGGACAACTCGACGCCGCTGTCAAAATAGCCGACTACCGCACTCAGGAAGCGTACTTCAATTATCGAAAGGTCCTGATTTCTGCGGTGCAGGATGTCAATAACGCATTGAGCAATTACGCCGGTCAACAGGACAGCTTGGCCGAGCTTGACCAGGCCGTCGCTGCCAGCAAACAGGCGGTGCATCTTGCGACTCGACGATACGAAAATGGTTTGACGGATTTTCTCAATGTGATGGATGCGGAGCGACAGCTATTTAGTCTTGAAGACCAATATGCCATTGCGCAGCAGAATCTCATCTATCAGTTCGTGTCGCTTTATAAGGCACTTGGCGGGGGATGGGAAGGATATGAGAAACCACCAGCCGCACCTCGGCCAATGCCGGCGATCCTCGCCGTTGGTGCGGACACTTCAAATAAGCAAAGCATACCGCTGGAGCCCGCAGCCGACGATAAGATCGCAAGACACGACGGAAGATAACGATGTCTTACGGATCACTTCGACAGAGTAATTAAGTCCAAATTAACCGCCCAATGCGGCGCATGCTCGACCGTCTGTTGCCGCACACCGCGGCAGACCAGGTCGCACAGCTCTTGCGCTCAGAGATGTCCGGGAACTTTTGGATCGCGGCATTCTGCTTCTGAATTCTGGGGGATGGCCGCCCGATCAGGGCTCAATCGCAGTTGGGTGCTTAAGAGTCTAGAAGAAGCTTTCAGTTACGGCTCACCCTTCTTATCCACATCCGCAGTCCGTTGCCGGGCGATCCAGGTATGGGCTTCGTCGGCAGCTTTGGCGAGAAGCAGCAGGTCATCGAGCCCGAAGCTGCCGCTCTCTTGCCACTGATTCTGATTGTCCTTATACGAACGGCTGAAAGTCGTGCTATACATCGGTCGGCTGGCATTTCCAAGGTCCACCATGTTGCGCCAAATGGCGACGCGAACGGCGCCGTATCGAATCGTGTGAACCGGACGCTTAGCTTCATTGATTACCTTACCGTTATTTGTGCTTGAGTGAGCCATGATGAATCTCCGAATTGAAATTCCTCAGTCATGCCATCGCCGCGACCAGGGAATCGAGTTCCTCCGCCGTGGAAAATACGATCCTCTGATGCACGGTGGCGAACTCATTGACGCCAAATCGCCGCAGCAATCCGAGGCGCGTCTCACCTGCCAGTCCGCGCTGCGTGGCGATGCGCACCGCCTCGCCGTACGTCGGCAAAAGAAACGCCGTCCCATCCGGCAGCCGAATATCATCCAGATCAATGAGGATGGTTATCGCCAGTGTCGATCCAGAAGGCGCCTGCTGCTTTAAGACCGCGAATGTCGCCGTGGCCACGATCATGCTTGTTCCTCCGGTTTCTCGGATTCCGTGTCGCTTAGCGCAGCCGCGGGCTTTTTGGCCTTCGGTCGCGCCTTGAGTCCATGCTTGGCGGCCTGGAACTCTCGATCGCCTTCCATGAAACGCCGGGCCATTTCGCGGAGGAGATCGGCTGCATCGACTTCAGCGCTATAGGCCTGCTTGTAGAACAACTTGTAGCGCTCGAGGTCCCGCGCCAGGTCGACGGTGATTTCGAGCGAGAGTTTGACCTTGCTGGTAGAATGAAACGGTTCCAGTGCGATGTCGCACATGATCGATCTCCGTTTATTTGTGACCGCCGGCGATTTGGCGGCGGCGGGTCCGGCGCCCTAAAAGACATGGCACAGCCAGCGGCGAAACCAGTCCCAGCCACCAGGGCTCAGGGACGGAGGCAACCGTCGGCGAGAGGTATCCACCGTTGCCCAGCGCGTACGTCTGGTCATCCAGATAAGTGTTGGCTGCCTGCGATGGATCGTAAAAGGCGATCGCCGGGTTCCCCGGATTGGCACTGATTACATGCGCAGCGATATAGCCCGGCAACGTTGAGTCGTCCGGGGCATCGACCAGATCCAAGACGCTGAAGATGGCAGCGCCAGGCCCAAGCGTCATCGTGCCCGAAGGTTCAATGAGTAGCGAACCATTCAAGCTGCCACCGTCATCCGTGAACGTGTTGTAATCGTCTAACGTGCCGCTGAGCATGCCGCCGCTGAGGGTGAACGAACCATGATTGACGACCGAGGCCGAAAGTGTTCCGCCCGATAGTGTGTAACCGCTGGAGCTGGCGATTGTCATTGTGCCGGCGACCAGATGGCTGCCGCCGCTTTGAACAAAGTTGGCAGTGCCGCCCTGATATCCGAGGTACTCCGCCCCGCCGACAGTTAATGCCGCGGCCGCGCTGAGGTTGTAAGTGGATGACGCGCCGGTGTTGACGCCCAGGAATAGCGGCCCGCCGATGGTGTGGCTTCCCCCGGATTGCTGGAAATTCGCCAGGCCGTTGTAGCCGATCACTTCCTCGCCCGTGACCGAGAGCAGGGACGAACTGCCGGAGAGGTTGTAAGTTCCCGACGCTCCGGCGGCATTGAAAGCCAGGTAAAGGGCCCCGCTGACTGTGTGGGTGCCGCCGCTTTGGGTGAAAAGTCCGGCGCCGTTGTACCCCACGTATTCCGAGCCGGTGACGGAGAGCGCCGCAGAGTTACTGAGATTGTACATGCCGCTGGCGGAGGAGTTGTAGCCGAGGTAAAGCGCAGTGCCGACGGCGTGGACAGAGGTGCCGCTTTGATTGAACGTACCTGGTCCGCTATTGCCGACGTACTCGCTGCCGCTGACGGTGAGTGATGCCGTGCCGCTGAGATTGCAGGTCCCCGAAGCGCGGGATGCCGCCCAACCCCAGTAGGCGCTGCCGCCGATAGTGGCCGAGCCGCCGCTGATATTGTAGATGCCGGTTGAGCCATTATTGGCCCCGGCGAAGAGTGAGCCGCTGACCGAATGCGTGCCGCCGGTTTGTGTAAAACTCCCCGCGCCGTTGTAGCCCAGCACTTCAGTGCCCAGGACAGTCAATTTGGCGGGAGCGCTTAATGAGATGGTCCCAGATGAGCTTAATGTTGAATAGCCGAGATACAGGTTGCTGACCAGGTGGTTGCCGCCGGTGAGGTCCAGGGCGGCGCTGGCGGTGTTGCCCACCTCTTCGGTGCCCGGCGTCAGGTTGCCGCCGGTTTGATCGAGTATGATCGAGCCGCCGGAGACGCCGTCAATAATGAGCTGACCTAGGCTAACGTTGGCGGTGTTGGAATCGAAGGTCAATGTGGCCGAGCTGATGCCCGGGGCGTTGTTCAGCGTCGCCGAATCTCCGTTTGCCGGGGGTGCGCCGCTTGACCAGCTAGTACCGTTAGCCCAGCGATCGGAAGTGCCGCTCCAGGTATCCACTGCCGCAAGGGCCGGTGATGTGAATATGCATCCAAGGATTCCGGTGGCGGCCCAGGTCACCTCTATGCCGGGTCCACTGTGATCGTTGATCGCTTGTCGCAAAACTTTACGCTCTTTACTTTGCATCATCGCTCCAAAAGTGAGGAGTCCATGTCCAGACTCTCAGCACGAACGTCGTGCTGATTCAAAAGCACACGTCTAAATCGCACTCTTAAAAAGTGACCGCGCAGGTCACGGGCTATACGGGGCCAATACCAAGTCCTTATTCACCAGCACGCGCAGCGGCCAGCCCGCTCGAACCGTGATGGTCGGCTGCACGTCCAGTTGTCGATCGATTATTTTCTCGCCGATGCGATTGGCCTGCTGCGCTACCGAATCCCCCACCACATCAGAGCCGCCATAGCCACTGCTGCTTTTGGGATCGCGCGCCAGGTTGCCGGCATAAGCCAGGGCGGTAGTGAGCGCTACCGATTCGGCAAGCTTGACGGCGTGGTAATCCACCTTGTCCGAAAGTCCCGCCATCCCCGATTCATCCACGCCGGGCATGCCATCGAGCACGATCGAGTCCCCATTGGGATAAATCAGCCGCTGCCAGACCAACAACGCGCGGTTCTGACCATTGGTCACCAGACTTTGGTATTTGCCCAGGAGCCTTGCACCTTGCGGAATCAGCAGATACTTGCCGGTCGCCGAGTCATAGACGTTCTCGGTAACCTGGCCGATCACTTCACCGGGCAAGTCGGTATTGATCGCCGTCAGCAGCGCAGCGGGAATGACGCTTCCCGCCTTGAGCTCATATTTGGAGATGGGACTCAGCAGCGGCTTAGAGAGGTAAGGCTCAACCGCCGTCGCCGAAGTTAAGAAGGTTTCCTTCTCCTGCTGATGATTCTGCAGGATGCCGTCCGATGGCAAACCAGGCGTAGAGGCGTCCTGATTGCCGAGGCCACCGCCACCGCTCATGCCCATCATGGCCGCGTGATGCGCATCGGGCCCGAGCATAACCAATGTGGGCATAGTGGTCGGAGAGGGCATTGCCATGGTCGCTGATGCACCGAGTGCCCCCGGCGATGCGCCAGAGCGAATCTGCGCAAACTCCAGGGGCGAATCCAGCGCCGCCTGCTGTTCCTTGAGCTTTTCTTCCAGCAGCTTGCGGCGCTGCTCGGCCAGTTCACGCAGGGCCTGCGCCAGGGCTGGGTCCTGCGCAACGGCTGGAAGCGTTGTCGCCGCCGCTTGCCTTACTATTGTCTCCCGGACGGGAGCCATTCTGTTGACATCAAAGCTGTAATCTGACGGCAGATCCTTGACCGATTCGATCGGCCCAGAAGGACGGTTGGCATTTTCCTCAGCAGAAGCGTTCTTATGGGCTGGACCATGATCTCCCAGGCCCAGCACTAACACGATCAGCGCCAGCGCCCCACCGCACAGTCCCACCATGAGTAGCGCCCGCCGGCTGATGCGCGTCACCGCCGGTCGGTTGACGCGCATGTCCAATGGCTCTGGCATGGGGCTGATAGGTGTGGACGATCCGCCTTCCCGCGGCGCAAGGTTATTACTTGAATCGTTGGTTGGAATCATGATGGTCTCTTGTGAAAGTTTCTGTGGAAGTTTCTCTTTGGCCTCACGCATCAGTCCTTGGCGTCGGCGCGTATGATCGCCACGATGGTCTGTGGCGCTTGGCCCAGACGCAGCTCCGCGCGGTCAAAGAGCCGATCGACGACGTACCAGTCTCCCTTGATCCGGTAATTAACCAGCTGCGCCTCGCCGTTGCCGCCTTGATTATGGTGCCCGATAACGAACAGGGGCGGCGCTTCGGTGACGGTGATCTTGGGAGGGAACTGGATGTAAGTCTTTTGACCATCATCAAAGACGCGCAGCGGACACCAGGCCGGCGTGCTGCTGTGTGATGGCTTCAAGATGAGGTAGTTAAAATGCGCCTTGGACAGATCCAGTCCCGCCGCGACGTTAGCCTGGGCGGCGATCTGCTGCGCCGCGGCTTGATAGCGAACCATCACCACATCCCCAAACGGATAGTTCCATGCGATCATGGTGTGGTACGTTCCCGAATCGCTACTGACCAGGTCCAGGGTGTAAACGCGCTGGTCAGTGGTAATGAGCAAATTGGTCTGCAGCGGCGCTTTGCGCGGCTTAATCAGCAGCAGCGTCTGGGTTCCTTCGCTGGACCCGGACTGCGCCGTCTCCACCACCCAGCGGGTCGTATCCCCCGCCGCGGCGGTGATCAGCTTTTCACCGACACGCAGGGCGATGGTGGTCACGTAGCCGGGCGAGGTGATGGCGGTGTAGACGACGCCGGGTGCGTAGTCGTAATACTGAATGGCGTTCAGGAACCCATCGGTCGTCGGCTCGGTTGTCGCCCGCGCCTTGGCCGCCGCGATCGCGGCGGGACCGACTTTTACCGGCACCGCGCTACTGCCCGTAAGTGGCCGAAGCTGTGGACTGGGGACCGGCACTTTAATTTCGACGACCTTGGGAGATGGGCCGCTGTCGTCACGTATCAGTGCCGCCGCTTTAAGGCGCGGGTCAGGCAGGACCGGCACCATCCGCGAATCCTCTGAGGCGCAGCCACCCGCCGCCAAAGCGCTTATCAACAAAACATACAAGAGACTTCGATTCATGGCCTGACTCCTGATTCCAAATTGTTTGAATGAACCGCGGGATTAGTGGTGGCGCGCACGCCCTCCTCGCGCAGCACCGGGCCTGAGAACTCCCGACTCCAGGTAAAATTGGTGATGTAGACGCCGATGGGATTCTTAAAAGCATCAGCCTCATCGCGCGGAGGCAATAACTTGATCTGAAACAGGACCGTGTATTCCTCGCGCGAGCGTCGCAGGCCGCTAGAATAGGTGCTCTCCACCCAGCGCACCTGATAAGTGTCGGTAGTCTTCTGCAGGATGCTGCTGATTTCCACGGTGCGCGCCAGGCCACCCTCGCCGGGGAGGCTCTCCATGCCGCCATCGGAGGCGGCGTACTGGTTCATGGCGCTGATTGCCGGACCGGCCAGGAACTGATACGCCTTGGTCCATTGCTGGCGCAACACCACCGGATCGAGCGGTCGCTCGCGCACCATGCGCACGACCTCCCCGACAAAATATCCAACTTGCGCCGCTGCGGCATGATACTCTTCGCTGGCGAGGGTAATCCGTCCCGGCATCCCCACCTTATCAACCTCCACCACGTAGGTGGCGACTTGCTTCTTGATGCCCAGGAAGACCGCTCCAATCGTGGAGATCAGGGCCAGCAGCATCGCCGCAAAAGCGATATAGCGCCAGTTGCGGGCCTGCACACGCGCTGAGCCGATCCGCTCGTCCCAGGCAGCAGCGGCGCGGGCGTAGGGGTTAGGGTTCTCACCGCTGGCCTTATTGCTGCCATAACTGGTGTTGGTGGTTGGATAGCTCATGATGTTTTCCCTCCCGTGCCGGAAGAATCGCTACTGGACGGTGTGGACTTGGAACCGGGCACACGACTGGCGACAGTTGTGCCGGGAGGCGCGGAAGGTGGATTTGCCAAAGCTGACGCAGCGGGAACCGCCGCGGCTGGCGCACTCCCGGTGAACTTTTGCAGGACGACTGCCCCAGCCGAGAAGGCCAGCGTTGCACTCTTGGCGGGGATGCTCGCCGCCATCTTGACCGCCTGCACGCCGGGCCGTGAGCTGGCGACGCCGACAGTTCTGTTTAATGCCGCGGCGGCGGTATTGATCGCCGTGCCGGCCCCTAAGCTCGGGCCCCCGATGATCATGTCACTGGCTAACCGCGCGGCCACCAGTGACAGGGCCATCAGAATCAGCGCCGCCAGGGCAATGCAGAAGGCTTGATAAGTGGTGACCGTCTGGCCGGAGGGAACCTGCAGCGTCTGGAAGATGTTGTTGCCAATTCCCAGCACCAGGGTCAGCACCATCAACCGCACACCCGACCCGACCACCCATCCCAGCGGACGCTCGGCAATGAAGGCGGTCTTAGACAAGACCGCAAACGGCACCAGCACGAACGCCGCTAAGCTGCCGAACTTAAAAGTCAACAGGGCGACGACGACTTGGATGGTGATGATGCAGAAGGCGGCGACGATGGCCGAGACTGCTAGGAAGAGAAAGATGATCTCCACGATGTTCTTGAAAAACGCAACGGGACCTGTCAGGCGCGCGATCTGGTCCATCAGTGGCTGCGCCGTCGTGTAACCCAGATAAGCGATGTTGCCAGGCTGCGACGTGTAATAACTCGCGCCGTCGATTCCCCCTGCCTTCAGGCCCAGGTTCATGAATGACGAAGCCAGTTTGTCCGTCAGCGTCTGCCAATTCTGGATGATCCAGGCGAACAGACCGATGTAGACGATCTTGCGGGCAAACTGGCCAATCACCTGATCATCGCTCAAGGCCCATAGGGCCGCCGACCAAAAGACGCTCAGGATAATCAGGACATTCAAAATCCAGGTGACATCAGCTTTAATGAGTCCAAAGCCGCTGTTGATCGCATTGATGTAGCGGTTGGCCACATCATTAATCAGATCAGGACCGCCGTTACCAAAATCCGCCAAAATCGCTGTCATGAGTATCAACTGCCTTCCTGTCTCACCGGTTTACTGATCCGCCGCCGGGAATGCGCTCATCAGCGACGTGGTTGGCTGCTGCGGATTGTCCCAGTCGCCACGGACCGCTTGGCGCTCTTGCTCGGCGTAGGCCTCTTCCGCTTGCTCCTGAGCATCCTGCTGTACCTCGGCGCGGGCGCTGGTGATTTCCTGGGCCTGGAGGGTTTGCACCTGCGACACAAGCGTCGCAACTTCCTCATTGCCCGCCTGCATCGCCGCGGTGGCGCCGGAGGCGTCATTGGAATGCTCGACGTAGGCTTGGATGCGCTCGGCGGTGGGCTGCATGCTCTGGTAGCTGTCGTTCTGGACGGTGCGGTTTTCGATCAGGACGCTGCGCTGATCTTGATTCCACCCGCTGCGCATCGAGGCCATTTGGCTATCTGACGTATCGTTGTAACTGTCCGCATTGGCGGGATATTGGCTGTTGAGAGCATTTCCCGGGTCGGACGATGAATACGTGCTCCCGGCATCAGCTTGGCCAAAGACTTGCTGCCAGATGTTCATGTCTGACAAAATTCCGGGGAGATCGGTAAATCCCCACCCCTTGAGCATCGCTAGCTGGTTTTGAATCTGCTGCTGGAACTGTTCGACCAGCTGAACGTCGTCGGCAACCTGCAGGGCCGCTTCGGCGAAGTTGGTGGGGTCAAAAACGACATCGGCCAGCACGGCCACCGGAAGTGCCATCGCCACAGCGGCCAAGAGAATGCGTTTCTTCAAGCGTTTCATGGTTTGTCTCCTAAGTTAAAACCTTGTTTGCTATTTGGCCCCTGGCTTACTCAGCAAAAGGATCATTGAGCGTTTGCGTCGGTGGCGATGGATTGTTCCAGTCAGCGCGGACTCTCGATTGCTCTGCGTCGGCGTACGAGAGCTCTGATTGCTCACCTGCCGCGCGCTCGGTTCGGAGCCGCGCTCGCGCCGTCCTCAGAGCTTCTAGCTTGGCCAGTTCCCCCGACGCCAGCGCCACCAGATCGTTATGGGCTTGCAGCGCCGCCGTCTCGCCGGAAGCGGAATTAGACGCCTCGACAATCGACTGCACCTCTTGCTGAGTCGTCTGCATGTCGCGGTAGACCTGATTCTGTAACTGGCGGTTTTCGACCAGCGATTGGCGCTGGTCAGCGGTCCACGTCGATTGATCCGACTGGTACTGATCCCAGGTGGCGCTGCTCATGTCGGCGGGATAGCGCGAATTCAACTGGCTGGCCGGCGCGGAAGTTTGGTAAAGACTCCCATCAAGCTGGTCCTGCAGCCCAGCAACCATCGCCGGATCATCGGGGGCTACATTGCTCCCGAGGTGTGCCAGCTCCAGCGCCTGATTCTCCACCTGCTACACCACAGCGCTGATCTGCTGGCCCAATTGCACCACCTGCTCTACGTGAGCAACCAGTGCCGTCGGATCAAAGACGATCGGATCGAACCAGCAGGCGGCCGCACGGCGCACGGGACCGAGGCAAAGCGCCCCGCTCGCGGCAATCGCCAAGACTGTCGTCGCCTTACGCCGAAGCCGTTTCGGCTTGCACTTCAATGGATTCACTTTGTTCTTGTCGTTCATGATCACTCCTTGTGTTGTTAGAAGTCCATAGCCGCTCGGAAAAGTCATCCAGTCCCAGTTCGTGCAGGTACGCCGAGGCGAACTGATAAGGCTCATGCTCCCCGAGCACTTTGCTGATGCGCGCCTGATCCTGCGGCGAGCCGGCGGCGCAGAAGGCCAGCGCCAGTTCACCCAGGCCAAGCTCAAAGAGCCGGTTGCCTTCCCGGCTCTGGTAGTAGTAATCCTATTTGGGAATCGACTGCTGGAGAATTTGCAGTTGCCGCTCGTTGAGGCCCAAGGATTCGTAGACCTTGCGCGTCCGCTCCTCCATGGCGTTGCCGTTGGGCAGAAAGATGCGCGTTGGACAGTTTTCTATGATGGCCGGGGCGATGGCGCTGTCCGCAATGTCAGAGAGACTTTGCGTGGCGAAGATGACCGCCACGTTCTTTTTGCGCAGGACCTTGAGCCACTCACGTATCTTGGCGGCAAACAGTGACTCCGTCAGATAGAGCCACGCTTCATCGAGAATCATCAAAGTGGGCGAACCGGTAAATCGCTTTTCCAGCCGCCGAAACAGATACGTCAGCACCGGCAGCAGCGCCGAGCGACTATGCATCAGATGTTCCATTTCAAATGCCTGCCAATTAGCCGCTTGCTGGCTTGCCTCATCGACGAGCGTATCCTGATTGGCATCGAGCAAACGGCCGTAAGGACCGTCGAGCGTATAACTGCAGCGCTTGACGAACATCGGCTTCCTGCACCAGTCCCAGCAATGTGCTCAAGGTTCTCTGCGACCGCGGCATGGAAGCCAGGTTGGACAGCGCCGCCCAGAGTTCTTGCTTGGTGGCGGGTGTGACCTGCACCTTTTCCCGCTGCAAGAGGTCCAACACCCAGTCCTGTGTCCAGGCCAGTTCCGATTCGTCGTCAATCTCCGCCAACGGCTGGAAACAAATCTCTTCACCCTCGCCGCCCAGATCGTAAAAGTCGCCGCCCATCGCCAGCGTCATGGCGCGGCAGCTGGCCCCTTTGTCGAAGATGTAAACACTCGCGCCCGGATAGCGCAGCCACTGGCAGGCTAAGAGGTTTAAGAGAGTCGATTTACCCGCGCCAGTCGGCCCGGCAATGATGGTGTGCCCGACATCCCCTTGATGCAGCGACAGCCGAAACGGTGTTGATCCTTTGGTGCGCGTGACCAGCAGGGGCGGGCCATTCAGGTGCGCGCACCGCGCCGGTCCCGACCAGACCGCGCTCAGCGGCACCAGATCGCATACATTCAGCGATGAGATCAATGGCCGGCGCACATCGGCATAGGCATGCCCCGGCAGACTTCCCATCCACGCCTGCACCCCGTTGAAATCCTCGATTTCTGAAACCAGGCCCACCCCATCCACCACCTGCTGCACGGCGCGGGCTTTTTCCGTGGCGGTATGCTCATCCTCATCCCAGACGGTGATCGTCAGCGTGAAGTTACCGAACGAGCAGTGATCGCCCCCCAGTTCCTGCAAGGCATCATCCACATCCTCCGCCTTGTTTAAGCTGTCGGAATCTTCCAGTTTCGATTCCTGCTTGGTGATCGCTTCCTTCAGCAGCGTCACCATCCCTTTGCGCTTCGCGAACCACTGCCGGCGCAGCTTATTAAGCAGCCGGCTAGCATCCACCTTGTCCATCGGCAGGTACCGCCCCACCCAGCGGTACTCGAGGGGCAGCTCATTGAGACGATCAAGTAAACAAGGAAGCGTACGGTTCACATAGGCGCGAACCGAGATGGTCTTGAGGAACTTCTGTCCCAGGCGCGGCGATAGTCCGCCCGAGAAAGGCCGGTCCGTAAGAATCTCATCGAGGTAAAACGGCACATCCGGCACCGCGACATTTAGCCGCCGGTCGGAGACGCACGAATGCAGATAAGTAAGTGTCTGGCCATCATCCAATGGATGAACCTCCGGCATGAACGAGGCCATCAGGTTGACGATCTGTTCTACTTGACCCAGAAAGTGATCGAAGTGAGCACGGTAAGAGACACCGGCTGTATCTGCCTTGCTGGGCCTTTCGATAAAGAAGTCCCCCAGCCGGGTCATCCCTTCCGCCGGCGGCAGATAGGCAAACGTGATGAAACACTGGCTTTCGAAATGGATTGCATCCGCCGTGAACGAATCCCGCCTCTCCTGATCGAGTAAAGCCGCAACAGGGTTGGGGAACTCGCTGGCTGGATAGACTTGCGCCAGCCTACGCGAGGCTTCGACGTGCACGCACCAATGAGATCCCAGGCGGCGCAGCACGTTATTCATCCGGGCCCGGGCGGCCACTAATTCGTAAGGCGTGGAGCTATCCAGGTCAGGACCACGGAAGGCGATGGTTTTCTGGAGGCTGCCATCCTTATTGAGCATCACACCGGGGGCGATGAGCGTTGCCCAAGGCAAGTGATCCGAAAGGCGCTGTGGATGTTTGCGATATTCGCCAAGGTTCCACATGAAGGTCACTCCAAGGAATCAGGAATCCAAATTTACCGGCTGTCGTACATGGCGACGGAAGATGTCAAACCAGTGTGGATCGCGCTTGCTCATCAGCACCGCCGTGCCATGCAGCGCAAACCCCGCCGGGAAACCCAGCCACCACAGGTGCAGGCCCATACCGATGACCAGGGCCAAGGTGCCATTGAGGATTGCAAAGCTCCGCGGCGCGCCGCCCATCAGGATGGGCTGGGTCAGCGCCACGTGCAGCGGCACTTCGTAGCCGGGGATTTCTTCGGGTCGAGTCATCATCACACCTACCAGCCCGCGCCGCCGTCAAAACCGAAGAAGGTCACGCCAAAGCTGGTGGCCGTGACCGCGATCGACACACCCAGAAGAAGTCCTAGGATGCGACGCAACCCGCCGCCTTCGCTGAAGGCAAAGCCAAACCCGAGCACCACGATGGCCAGGATGCATAGCGCCTTAGCCACCGGGCCGGTGAAGCTCGCCAAAATCTGATTCAGCGGACCTTCCCAGGGGAGGGCTTGGCCGCCATTGCCGCCAGCGGCAGCGGCAAGAGTTACGCGGGGGATGGTCAGAGCGGCGACTACGCTCGCCATAGCAGGCGTGATAATCGAGCAACGACGATTGAAAGATAATCGGTTCTTCATAACGGCCTCCATCATGACATCACAAATCATAACAAACACATTCAATGAGATAATTAATACCATACGTTGACATATGGCGTCCGTCAAGAGAAATGTTCGCATTTTGTTTGGTACAGTCAAAACACCAGAATTGGGAGCCGTAAAACGTGTCCAAACCTAAGTGACCCAATCGGTCATCTGCGAGTGAGATCGCACGATTTAGCGTGCTACAGCGAAGAAACGAAGCTGCAATCCGAAACTATCGGCTGCGTTGCTTGAAAACAAAGCGTGCGCCCAACCCATGACAAATGTGCGAATAGAAAGAACGCGGGTGCGATGTCACGAATCGGTTGGACGAACGCCGAGCATATTGCCGTCATTCAGCAATCAATCTTCCGACTTGCTTGACCGATAGCGCTTACCATATTTTTGGGCGATTGCAGTGCGTTCTTTGGTATCCAGATCGAGCCAATGCACAATCAATGCTTCGAGAACTCGCTTCGGGTTCGCCAAGTGCGACACGCAATCTTCCTCAAATTTCTCAAATAACTCGCCATTGAAGCGGTAGCTGCGCTGAATCACTGCAAGCTTGGATTGGGATTTGGAATTGTCACCGACAGAGTGATGGGCCATAGCAGGTATTCTAATATCAGACAAAGGTATAGAAAATAGCAAACGTGAAATTTAGTGTGCGCATGGAGAATTCATCGTCTTGAACCCATCGGCACAGAAATGTTGCGGTGAGTCGGTTAGGGACGCTCCCGATTGTAGTCGCTGCACGGCATACGTCGCTGTATACCCGACCGACGGCGAAGGGGGGCGAAGTAGCGAAATCAGGCCGATCGTTCCCGAGCGGGAATCGTTACCCCGCTTACCCGCAAGCGGCAGTGGTGAGTTCCCGACCGGGAAGTTTTTGCTTGATTTGGACGGTTGTAGCCGATAATATTACCGTACGGTAACATTGAGGAGACCCCGATGAAATACTCTCCCCAGCAAATTGGCCAGTTCGTCAAGAAGACACGGAAGACCCTGGGCGTCACGCAAAAGGATCTGGCTCTTACCTCTGGCACCGGGCTGCGATTCATTATCGAGCTGGAGCAAGGCAAGGCCACTTGTCAGATTGGCAAGGTTTTGACCGTTCTGCATACGCTGGGCGTCGGCATGCAATTGACCTTACCCGCCGGCGGGGGCGCCAGCGAAAGGGGTTAGACCATGAAACGCAAACTTGATGTTTATCTGCACCGGCATTTGGTTGGCAACCTCGTCCAGGACGCGCACGGACAGATCACGTTTGATTACGCCGAAACCTGGCTTAAAGACCCGGCGGCAATCGCGCTATCCCACTCTTTGCCGCTCACCAAAAAGCATTTCAGTAAAAACGAATGCCGTGCATTTTTCGCCGGCGTTCTACCGGAAGAAAGCAAACGTGAGATTGTTGCCCACAATCTAGGGATCAGCGCAAAAAACGATTATGCGATGCTGGAGAAGATCGGTGGTGAATGCGCTGGAGCCGTGACGTTCCTACCGGCGGGCACGGAACTGCCTAAACGCGAAGACAGTTATCGCGCCCTCACGGACAAGGAACTGGCCGAGATTGTCAAGGCGTTGCCCCGCCGCCCGCTCTTAGCGGGAGATGAAGGCGTCCGTCTTTCCCTGGCGGGAGCACAGGACAAAATTGCTGTGCATGTTGCGGGGAATAAAATCTCCATTCCGCTCGGAGGATCGCCCAGCACACACATCCTCAAACCAGCCATCGAACGCTTTGAAGGGGTGGTCTTCAACGAGGCCCTGTGCATGAAGCTGGCCCGCGCGATCGGCATGAACGCCGCTCATACGGAAACTGGCCAGGTTGAAGGCATCGACTATCTGCTCGTCGAGCGGTATGACCGGACCACGTCGTCAGACGCTCCGGGTACAGCTCAAACCTTGAAGCGCGAGCATCAGGAAGATTTTTGCCAGGCGCTTGGCATCATCCCGGAAAACAAATATCAGGCCGAGGGCGGCCCTTCGCTCAAACAATGCTTCGCATTGGTGCGCGATGCGTCTTCGGCTCCGGTCATTGACCTGCAAGCCTTGCTCGATGCGGTGATTTTCAATTTCCTGATCGGCAACCACGACGCGCACGGGAAAAACTTCTCGTTACTGTACGCCGGCGGGCAGACTCGGCTTGCGCCGCTCTATGACCTTCTCAGCACCAGCTATTACCCGGAGCTTTCGCCGAAAATGGCGATGAAAATCGGCGGTGAATATTTGTCCGGCAAGATCATCGCGAAACATTTTGAGCAACTGGCGGAAGAGGCCAGCCTTGCCAAGCCGATGGTCAGGCGGCGCGTGCCGGAACTGGCGGAATCGATCCTATCGACTATGCCGTCAGTGACAACGGACCATCCGGCTGTCATGGCCGTTGCCAAACTGATTCAGGACAATTGCGATCGCATGATGAAGAAATTCAAAGCATAGGCGCGGATATGACCTTATGCGCCGAAATACACCTTCAGCTTTTCTTTCAACATCCTCTGCGATTTTCCGAACTTTTTGTCGAGCTTCGGGATCAGCAACGGACCCAGCTCGCCTGTGCCGATGTCGTTGACCTTTCGGGCCTGCAACTCGTTAAGCAGCGACGAGAACCCGTTGATGATGTCCAGATTGGTGATGGTATCAGTCGTCTTGGGCGCGATGCAGGCCAAGGCCATAGCGCGATCCACAACGGCTGAAGCCAAATCCTCTGACCCGTAGTAACAGACGCCGAACAGACACAGCTTGTCGTCGAGCAATCCTTCGAAGAGCGCCAGCTCGGCCGCCTTCAGCCGCACCGATTTTCCGTCAGAATCGACATCGGCGAACAGCCTGGCTGCATTGAGACCCTTGTTGCCATGCGCCACGACCAGCAACACGTTGAACCGCCCGGCGCTCTGCACCAGGTCCAGCAACTCAGCTAACGTCCCTATGCGTCTCTCGGCGACGACGACCACCCCGGGGGCGAGCTTCTTCTTGAGGGCATCCACAGTCTCCTGACCGAGCTTATCGGCGGTCGAGTGGGCGATGACCAATCGCACATCCTCGCCTGCCGCCTTGAACACATTCGTCACGTTCATCTGCGTCATGTCGTACTCCTTGGTCGCCCCGGAAATCTACATTATATCTGCGCAGGGCTACCATTTCCCATCCGATCGGATGCGATCCCTTTGCCACTGCGGCAGGGCCACACAATCCTGAACACGCATAACGCACTGGAGTCGCCGCACCGGCTCCGCCCGAAGTTCGTCGAGGCGATGCCCCGTTTCGAGCCCCGACACACGCGTTTCATGCGCGAGCCAAAATTCGCCGGGCCTTCACAGGCTGTTCGATCAAACCGTCTTCCAGTCCTTCAAGTTCATCCGCCCGGCGACCTGATCTCCAGCCGAAATCCAGGAGCTTTAATCTCCCGCCCGTCCTCACCGGCCCTTGACCTAAGAGACCCCGATCCGTTTAGTGACCTTTGGGAACCGACGGTTCGTCTATTCGGACGCATGGTGCTGTCGCGCGACAGCAAGAATTGCCGACTTGATGACAGGCGGTAGGTTGTTCCATCTCGCCATCAGTTCAGTTAGCATCGGGTCGATTGCAGCGCTTTTTGCAGCGCCTTTTGCGGAATCGCTTGATTTCTCGGTGGAATCTGCGATTGTTCGATCCCTGTCCTGGGCATCTTGGTAGTAAAGCTTGTTCACGGGCCGCGTCAACGATATCTAACAATTGCGGGTACCAATCGAGCGGCGACGGTCGTCCATCCAGTGAAGTGAAATTCCTTTTCTCGAAAGGCGTGCCTCAGATGATCTGCCGTAAAGATCAGCGGAAATTCTCTCGTCTTATCAAGTTCGTTGCGTGGGGTTTGCTTGCAGCAACGGTGCCGGCTGGGTTGGTGACCGCGCCGGCGTTGGCATTGCCGGGGCAGATGGATCGGAAGACAGAGCCTTGGGAGAAGATGGATTACGGGCAGTTTCAGTGTGCGACGATCTTCGCCAACACGTCGCTTGATCCGCTGAAATTGACGATCGAAAACCAGAAGTATTGGTCGAACAAAGGCATGGCGATCCATCTCGGCGATGCGGATCATCCGGCGGCGATTCTGTTTGATACGGCGATGCTCCGGTACGTGGCTGGCTGGACAGGGAATTTTCTGAAACACGACGGCGTCGTCTTCACAGGAAAACACGGCCACAATCCCATCATCGGCGGGACCATTTGCTTTTCGACTATTAACAATCCTGGTTGGGCCAAGGATGGAACCGATTGGACCGATCCGCGGGGGCTGAGTGAATATTTTGAATTCCCCGAGGAAAAGGAAAAACGTGAAGCGGCCCATGAGCCGCCGGCACCCGGTGAAAAAGTCGGAGCGTTGCCGCGCGAGTGGGGACATTACAAAGGTGTTTATCTGTCGGGCAACAAAACGGTGCTGTCGTATTCGATTGGCGATGCGGATATTCTCGACCTCCCGCAGGCTTCGATGTCTAACGGCGTAACTGTTTTCACCCGGACGCTGAACATCGGGCCGTCATCCAAACTGATGGCGATGGCGGTCTGCGAACTATCGGAAAGCCCGGTGAAGCTCAGCGAGGACGGCCGCTCGGCCATGTTGGGTGATAAAACGGCGGTCGCCGTCGACGGTGAGAGCACCGCCAAATTGAGCTGCAAAGACGGTCGCATCACTTTGGAGATTCCTCTACACGACAAGCCGATCAAACTCCGGGTGGCGATTGCGTCGGGCAAGCAAATCGATGCGACACAGCTAAAACCATCGGATGCGATTGCCGACCTGGAACCCTTGACGCATCAAAACGTCGCACGCTGGGGCGATGCGATCACCACGGATATCCATCTCGGCGATGATGTGGCCTTTCTCAAAGGCCGTGCGGAGCTTGCAATTCAAGGCGCGCAAAGCGCCGTCACCGCTGCCGAAGCAAAGGTGAAGAAAGCGAAGTCCGACAGCGATCGACAAAAGGCGCGTGACAGCCTTCGCCAGGCCAAAAGCGATCTGGAGCATAGGCAGAAGGAAGCCAAGGATGTCGGCAATCCCGGGGCTTACGTGGTGGACACCATCGAGGTGCCATTTGAAAATCCCTACCACTCATGGATGCGCACGGCGGCCTTGGATTTCTTCTCCGACGGCCGCTGCGCGATCAGCACCTGGAGCGGCGATGTCTGGATTGTCAGCTTCGATAGTGATTTCAAACACGCCCATTGGAAGCGATTTGCGACCGGATTGTTTCAACCGCTGGGATTGAAGATCGTCAACGATCAGATTTACGTGCAAGGCCGCGATCAAATTACGATCCTGCATGATCTGACCCATAGCGGGGAAGCGAACTTTTACGAAAACTTCAACAACGATGTACAGGTCACGAGCAGCTTCCACGAGTTTTCGCACGATTTGCAGGTGGATAACGAGGGAAATTTTTATTTCGCCAAAGGCGGTCCGGTGCGGCCAGGCGGGCGCGGTTGGCAGCAAATCAGCCGGGACAATGGAACCGTCATAAAGATCAGCAAGGATGGTAAAACGCTGACGACTTACGCCGTCGGCGTGCGGGCGCCCAACGGCATGGGCTTTGGCGGGCCGGCAGGGATTCTCTCGGTCGGGGATAATGAGGGCACATGGACTCCGGCCGATCGGTTAGACTTTATCAAGCAAGGAGATTTCCTTGGCGTGGTCGATTTGTGCCACTCGGAAAACAAGCCGGACAAGCCGGGCGATTTAGTTTGCTGGCTGCCGCACAATGGCAATCCGGAGTATGGTGTGGTCGACAATTCTAACGGCGCCCAGACATGGGTGAACGACGATCGCTTCGGGCCGTTCAAGGACACGATGCTGTATCTTTCATACGGCACCTGCTCCATGTTTCACGTCAGCTACGAAAAAGTCGGCGATTTGTATCAGGGCGGTGGCGTGAAATTCCCGCTCAGTTTCGACAGCGGTTCCATGCGGCTGCGTATTAATCCCAAGGATGGCCAACCGTGGGTCACCGGCCTCAAAGGCTGGCAAACCACCGCCGTTCTCGACGGCATGCTGCAGCGTGTCCGCTTTACCGGCAAACCAGTCAACATGCCATTGCAATGGCATGTGAACGCCGACGGCGTGCAGATCACTTTCACCAGCCCGCTCGATAAAACATCCGCCGTCGATCCGCAGAACTGGGCCGTCGAACAATGGAATTATCATTGGACGCAAAACTATGGCTCCAGAGAATGGTCGCTGAAAAATCCGGACAAGGAAGGGCACGATTCGGTCGACATCAAGGACATCAAGCTGTCGGAAGATGGCAAAACCGTATCGCTGAATCTGGCACAAGTGGTGCCGGTGATGCAGATGCGAATCAAGATGGACATCAAGGCGGCGGACGGTTCGGCGATCAATACCAATGTGTTTACGACGATCAACGTGGTGCCCCCTGCCGGTGCCGTGAGCCAGCGATAGACGAGCCGCCGATTTTCCGTACGTTGGGCGGCCGTGCTGTCACGGACGAGAAGAACTTTCCTGTGGGTGTTCGGGTGGGCTGTCGCCGCAGCCATCGTTGCGGCCACAGTGCATTGGCGCTCGGTGCGACATGCTCGGCCGGCGGCGGTCGTGGGATTAACCACCGAAGCGGCCGACCCGCATCAATCTGACGCGCAGATTTTTGCCACCTATGGGGGTTCCACCGCATGTCGGCAATGCCACGTCAATGAATACCAGGCGTGGTCGCAATCTCATCACGGCCTGGCCGAGCGAAACCCCGATCCCGCGCTTGATGGTGTCGCCTTCGAACCGTCGCGCGCGTTCAAAAGTGGATCGCAAACTACGCAACTGTCAGCGGAAGGCGAGAAATATCAAATCACCGCGGTGGGCCTCAGCGGTCGCCCGGAAACTCACGCGGTTGTCCGAGTGATCGGCGTTGACCCATTGCGGCAGTTCCTCGTGGCCGGCGGCAACGGCCGGATGCAAGCGATGGAAGCCAGTTACGATCCAGCAAAAAACGAATGGTTCAACGTCTTCGGCAACGAGGATCGGCAACCCGGCGAATGGGGCCACTGGACCGGACGCGGCATGACGTGGAACTCGATGTGCGCCAGTTGCCACAACACGCGGCTTCGCAAAAATTACGATGAATCCACTGACACATACCATACCACGATGGCGGAAAGATCGGTCGGATGCGAGGCCTGCCACGGACCGATGGTCGATCACATGCGCTGGCAGCATTTACATCCGACAACTTGGTCTGCCACGAGCAAACCGGCGGCGGCGAAGGATCCCACCCTACCCCATTTCACGCGCGACCAGATCGTCGGAACGTGCGCCAGTTGTCATTCCCGCCGAGTCGAATTGACAGGCGACTTCTTACCCGGCGAATCCTACTTCGATCATTACCAGCCCAGCATCGTCGACGGTACGGATACATTTTATCCCGATGGCCAGGTCCACGAAGAAGATTACGAATTCTCCGCATTCATGGGGAGCAAGATGTACGCCGCCGGCGTGCGGTGCGTTGATTGCCATGATGCGCACAGCGGCAAGACTCTCGTCACCGGCAACGCGCTGTGCATGCGCTGCCACATCGGCGGCTCTGTCTTTGCGAAAGCGCCGGTGATCAATCCTGCGACCCATTCCTTCCACACGCTCAGCGGCGCTGGCGGGCAGTGTATCAATTGCCACATGCCGCAGACCGTTTATATGCAGCGGCATAGTCGTCACGACCACGGATTCACCATCCCCGACCCGGTGCTCACGCGGCGGCTCGCCATCCCCAACGCCTGCAACCGCTGTCATACCGACAAGGATTCCGCGTGGGCCACGGCAGCGGTCGAAAAATGGTATGGCACGAAGATGGACCGCCCGTCCCGGTCACGAACACTCACCATAGCGGCGGCGAGAGGCGACGGCGATGCGGGTAAAAATGGATTGATCGCGCTGCTAAATGATTCCACGCAATCGCCATATTGGAAAGCCGTGGCGGCCGGGCTTCTGGAGCGTTGGGCCGATAGCGATCCTCCTGTTACCGAGCAATTATTGAGCCATTTGCGGAACACCGACCCGCTGGCGCGCGACACGGCGGCCAGAGCGCTGCGGCCTGCCCTGCCGTCGATGCCAACCGCCAAAGAGGCGATTCAGGCGCTGCTCAGCGACCCGGTGCGGTGCGTTCGCATTACCGCCGCCGAATTGCTGCGCGCGGAATTGGATATGACATCGCCAGCCGGCCGAGATTTGCTGCGGATGATGGCCCAGGGCGCCGACCAGCCGACCGGCCAATTGCAGGCGGCAATGTTGGTGCTCGAACGGCATGGCAGCGTGGACGAGGCCGCGAAACATCTGGAGAAAGCCGCCGCCTGGGACCCGCGCTCGGCTGCATTGCAGCGCGAACTGGCGGTGATCTATAGTTCTGCCGACCGGCCCGATATCGCCCTGGCCCACATCCAGGAAGCCTGCCGGCTCGAACCGAGCAATGCCGAATACCAATATCTCCTGGGCCTGGCGTTTTCTGAAGTGGGGCAAAAGGATCAAACGGTCGCAGCTTTAGAGCGAGCCGTGGCACTCGACCCACACCATGCGCGTGCCTGGTACAACCTTGGCCTAGCCCGCTTCGACACCGGCCATCCCGCCGAAGCATTGAACGCTTTGGCACAAGCCCAGCATATTGATCCATCCGACCCCAAAGCCCCCTACGCCGCTGCCACGATCCTATTTCAACTCAATCGCCCCACCGAAGCGCGTGCCGCCGTCGAGCAGGCTTTGAAGGTCCAGGCTGATTATGCGCCGGCCATTGAGTTGCTTCGTACGCTACGAAACGGAACGGGCGGCGGCAATCCGTGACACGGGCCAACCGGCACCCGGCCTCACGGTGGTCATTCGCGATGCGATGAGTCTTGGCCAGACCGCCGGGTCGGGGTGGCGATGTTACGAAGTTACAAAATGTTACGCATAAAGGCGGAATTTATGTATTATTGCTATATTAGAGCTATCCCGTTTTCTTCGGCCTTTGTCTTTTTGATGTCGGCGGCTGTGCTACGCTCGTGCGCGGCAATACGCAGGCCATCACGGTCACGACCCATCCTCCGGCTGCGCTGGTGGTGGCCGATGGATTCAGATATGTCAGCCCTGTAGATGTCATTTTTGAGCGAGATAAAAAGCCTCATACCGTGACGGTTTCCAAGCCTGGATACAGGACCATTACTTTCGTGATGAAATCACATTGGGACGCCGGCGGACTAGGAGCGGTCGCCGTCGACGCCGCTGGGCCCGGCGGCAGCGCGCTTTTCGTCATCGATCTCCTTTTCGGCGCGACGCGCGATTTCAATAAACTGGACGCCATCACTCTGCCCGGAGCCGAGGGACCGAAAACGCAGCCACTGGTTTTGTATGAACATAAGGGGAAGCTCATGCCAAAGGCCGAATACGATCAAGCCGTGGAAAAGGATAAACTCTTCAAATCCAAACACCCGACTTCCAAACCGTCGAAGAATTGACTGTTGCGGATCGATCAAGGCTGTGGCGATGGATCGGGGAGGTGTTGGCCGGTTCTGCCCATGCGCTGCCGGTCCGTCTCAAACGCCGCCAGCAAGGCGGGCAACGGCTTTCTTAATGGTGGCGGCGGTGGAAATCCCTCCCAACCTCCGCCCAGATTTTGGCACACATCGATGAATCCGCCGACGGCGTCGTTTTCGCTGAGAGCTTGCTGATCCTTCAAATTGTAAAGCGACCGCTCGGCATCCAGCACGTTCAAGTAATCGACGATTCCCCGGTTGTATCGTTCGCTCGCCAAATCCAAAGCCCGTTGCGCGTCGGCAACGGCTCGTGCCAGGTCTTCCAATCGCCGTCGCTGGGCGTCGTAGGTGGTCAAAGAATTATCGACTTCACTAATGGCCGTCAGCACGACTTTCTGGAAATTGGCGATTTGCGCGCGAGTCTCCTGATTCTGCGCCTGGATCTTCGCATCCACGGTGCCGAAGTCCAGAAGCGGCCAGTTTATGGTTGGTGCCGCCGACCACAAACCACGGAATTCAACCGGCTCACGGCCAAAGCCCTGGCTCTGAAATCCGGTAGAAGCCGTCAGGAAAACGCGCGGATAGAGATATGAGGTAGCGACACCCAGCCGTGCATTGGCGGCTATCAGGTTGGCCTCGGCCTGGCGCACATCGGGGCGGCGGCGGAGTAGATCCACCGGCAATCCCGCTTCGACTGTGGCGGGCGGACGCGGCAGCGGTGATTCGGCATCGAGTTCACGCATCAGGGTGTCCGGCTCTTCGCCCAGGAGAACTGCTAAATTTCGCTTGGCCACCAGAAGCTGGGCCTGGAGTGGCGGCAAAGTAGCTTCGGTTGTTTCGACTTCCCGATCAGCCAGGGCGGAGTCCAGCTCGTTGGTGATACCTCTTTGGAATCGCTGACGCTCCACATCGGCGGCATGCCGCTGCACGTCAATTGCCTCCTCGGCGATGGAAATTCGCATTTGCAGGGTGCGGATCTGGATGTACGTGCGAGTCACATCACCCAATAGCGTAACTAGAACCTGATTGCGAACCTCCATGGCCGCTGCCGTATCCGCCGCCAGGGCTTGCACTTCACGACGGAGGTTGCCGAAGATATCAAGTTCAAATGCGGTATCGACGCCCAAGACCTGGGTCACTTCTCGAAGGCCGCTGGTATTGACCGCCGATGCCAGGGGCCCACTAATCAGCCCACCTCGGCTGATGTTATTGCCGGTCCCTTGTCCCGCAACACCGCTTAACACCAGATCAGGATAGGTCGAGCCCTGAAACTGGGCCAGCAGCGCGCGCGACTCCTGCAGGCGATGGATGGCAATCTGCACATCGAGATTGCCGGCCACGGCGCGAGAGAGCAGCGAATTCAACTCTGGGTCGTGCATGGCTTCCCACCAGTGGGCCAGATCGATAAGCGGGGGCGCCTTGGTAGAGACCACGGTGCTGACAAAAGGCGCGGTTGCCGGCTGCGTCGAAGGCCATTTGCTGTAACTCGTCGACATAGTCAGCTTGGGCCGCACATAATCGGGACCTGCGTTGCAGCCGGCCACGATCAGCGCCACAACGATCACTAACAGTAAAAGTGTGTACTTCATTTAATCACCGGTCAGCCGATGGAGCCTTGGCCAGCGACGGTGGATGGGCCTCGCTGTATGGCGGGGAAATGTGGTTGCTGTGCAATTCGCTCTCCTTGGCCGGGGGAGAAGCAGCTTTTGGTGGAGTCTGATCGTATCCAATCGTCACTTCTTCGCCGGGCTCGATCGCACTGCTGAGATTTAGCGCAACCGTTTCGCCCTCTCTCACACCGCTCTGGAGTACGACGGTATCTCCATTGTCCTTGGCCACGGTGATCGGCCGGAATTCGACACGGTTATCATCGTTGATCACCGCCACTTGCAGACCGCCCGGGCGGAACAAAATCGCCGCCGCGGGAACTTCCAGCAGGCCTCCCTGGTTTAGTTGAAACGTGACCTGGACATACATGCCCGGCACGAGCGCCAGGTCAGAGTTGGCGATATCTACCTCCGTCTTTTGTGTGCGCGTCTGGGTGTCCATGCTCATTGACGAGCGGGCCACCTTGCCGTGGAAAACCTGGTCGGGATGTTGATTGGAAGTGATATCGGCCGGCAGACCAACCAGGATCTGGGCGCCGGCTTTCTGCGGAACATCGACGAAAACTCGGATGACATTGTACTGGGCGATGGTGTAGAGCGATGTCGTGTTCGACGAACTACCGGCGCTGACCAAGTTACCGACATCAATTTTGCGTGACGTGATAATTCCGTCGTACGGCGCCGTCACCTTCTTGAATTCCTCCATGGCCATGAAACGGTCCACACCAGCCTTGTCTGCTTGCTCCTGGGCCTTGGCAGCGGAGAGCTGCGCTACCGACTCGTTGTAGTTCGCCTCCTTTTCCTGACGCTCCTGTTCGGCCACTACACCCGTGGGTGAATCCCGCCAACGTTCGTAAGTAATTTTGGCAATCGACACGCTGGCCTCGGCGACGGTGACCTGGGAGGCGGATGTCGCTTCCTTGGCGCGGGCGCCATTAAGCTGCTGATCCAATTCCGGTGTGTCGATTAAAGCCAGCACCTGTCCTTGTTTCACGTGATCGCCGATATCCGCCGACCAGCTTTTGACGTAGCCATCCACGCGGGCAAAGATCGTGCTTTCGTACCAACCGGCGGTCTGGCCGGGAAGCGTGAGCGGATAGCTCTGCGCCGCGGGATGAGCCGTATAGACATCAACGATCGGTTGGGCATCCGCCATCGACGCCGCCAGACGCACCGCGGCTTCTTCGGCGTGTTGGTGAACCAGGTACGCAATGGTAAAGCCGACCCCCAGCAAGATTAGGATCACGACGACCGCCACGGCCAAAATTGCTCCGGTCCCCGACGAAGCTTCGGTCGATACGCGGTTATGGCCGTGCTGTTGCGTCACGACCTGTTGGCGGTTGCCTTCCGCATCCGCATGATTTGTCTCCACGGGCATGACTTCTCCAATTCATGCTGAAGCAATATCGCCTTGTTCTATTTTATTCTTTCCGTGATGGATGAGCGCGAACATAGCTGGGACAAAAACAAGTGTCGCAAACGTGGCGAAGCTCAGTCCGCCAATGACGGCTCGGCCCAAGGGCGCGTTTTGCTCGCCACCTTCACCTAACGCCAGCGACATCGGCAGCATTCCGAGAATCATCGCCGCCGCGGTCATGATTACAGGCCGAAGTCGCGTAAACCCGGCTGCCACCGCTGCCTGTGTCGAGGTGTAACCTTCCTCCATCCGATCGTCTGCGAAGGAGACAACCAGAATGCTGTTGGCCGTCGCCAACCCGATGCACATCAGTGCTCCCATCAACGCCGGAACGCTCATGTGGGTGTGCGTCAAGAATAGACCCCAAGTCACGCCCGACAAGGCGAACGGAACCGCCAACAGCACGATGAATGGGCTAAGCCAACTTTGAAACTTGATGACCATCAGCAGGAACACCAGCACGACCGCTGCCGCCATACCCACGAAAAGCCCGGTGTAACTCATGAGCATCGTGTCGACTTGACCGGCCAGCGTGATGTTGATCGGCTCCAACGGTGGCGTACGATCTTTGTCCAAAACTTTTCTGATGTCTTTTGCAACCCCGTACAGATCGCGCCCCTGCACACTGGCGTTCACATCGAACACCGGCCGAACGTTCAGTTGACTAATGAGCGCGGGCGTCTGCACACGGCGTGTGTCCGCGATCTCCTTCGGGTCTCAGCGGCATAGTGTTGATATCTTGCAGTAAATTAATGGTGTATGTCGGCGTCTGCGCCACCAGCGGATAGCTCACGCCATTCCTGGGATTCACCCAGAAAGTCGGACCGATCTGGATGCTGGAATTCAGCGTCACCAGCAAGCTATTGGCCGCCAGTTCCTGGGTCATGCCAACTTGCTGCGCGAAGCTGCGATTGACGTCGATTTTGATTCCCGGCACATCGGGAACCTGATACACGTGGCTATCAACGACGCCGGGAACACTGGCCAAATCTTTCGACAACTTTGCTGCCAAGGCGTAGGTTCTATCCGGATCGGAGCCGACGATGCTAACATCAATCGGCGCTGGCTGGCCAAAGTTGAGCACCTGATTCACGATGTCCGCGGCCTGGAAAAAGAACTGACAGTCGGGAAATCGCTTGGGCAATTCCCTCCGCAGGTTTGCCATATGTGCAGCCGTCGGCGTATGATCTTCGTTCAGCGCGATCAGCATTTCGCCATCCATGGTGCCGACTGTCGCGGTATCGCCGATCGCCGTGTTCATGCCGCTGTAGGGCAAACCGATGTTATCCAAAATGGTTTTCACCTGGTTTTTGCCAACAATTTCCCGGACGGCTTTTTCGATTTGGGTGAAATATTGCGACGTTGTTTCGATGCGGCTACCGGCGGGGGCGCGGATGTGAAGCCGCATTTGTCCGGCATCGACGTTCGGGAAGAAATCTCGGCCGAGTAGCGGAAAAAGCGATAGCGACAAGATCATCAGCAGAATGAAAAAACCGGCGGTGATCCAGGGAGCGCCGACCGCCCAGGCGACGGCATTGCGATACATCTCGGCAAACCAGCGGAAACCTGCTTCAAAGCCGCGGTGAATGGCGATGAAAGGGCGCACGAAAATCGACGGGCGACGCCTTGGCTTCTCATGGTGCGGCTCGTGGATTCCGCTGAGCAGGTAATTAAACAATACCGGAACGACAAAACGGGCCACGACAAAACTCGCCAGCATCGACAGCACCACCGCGTACGCCATCGGTGAGAATAGATATTTGGCCACGCCGCTGAGCAGAAAAATCGGCACGAAAACGATGCAAATCGACAGCGTGGAAAGCAATGTGGGCAGGAGCACTTCGTTGTTGCCATGGATGATCACTTCGGTCAGGGAAAAGCCATGCTCGAGATAGCGGTCCATATTTTCGATGCCCACGGTGGTGTCATCCACGAGGATACCGACGGCCAGAGCAAAGCCTCCCAATGTCATCGTGTTCAGCGTCTGACCCATGAAATACATGATGATCAAAGCGCACAGAACCGACGTGGGAATCGAGAGCATGACGATCAGCGTCAATCGCCAATTCCCCAGGAACAGCAGGATCATCAGGGCCGTCAAACCGGCGGCGATCGCTCCTTCCCGCAGGACTCCCTGCAAGCTGGCACGCACGAAAACCGATTGATCAAACAGCGGCGTGAGCTTCACATCCTTGGGCAACTGCTTCTTCAAATCCGGTAGGTAATTCAGGACGCCGTTCGCCACCGCCAGCGTCGAATATCCGCCGGTTTTCCGAATCGTCATGAGCGCGCCGGGGGTGCCATTTTCCGTCACCAGATTAGTCTGGATTTGATATCCATCGTGCACATGCGCGATATCCCGCAACAGCACTTGCCGGCCATTGACCGTTTTCACCGGAAAGTCATTCATCTGGTCAATCAGTTCCGGGCTGTTGTTCATCGTGAGCGGGTAATCCTTGTTGCCAAGCTTTACGTCGCCGGAGGGAACGATCACGTTATTTTGCAGGAGCACATTGGTGATGTCGCTGGAGGATAATCCCTGGGCGGCCATGGCCTGCTGATCCAAATCCACCATGATCACACGCGGCTTGCCTCCGTAGGGCTGCGGCAACGATACACCGGGAACGGCAGCCAGAGCCGGCCGGATTACATTTTGGCCGAAATCATTGAGCTTCGTATCCGTCAGTGATCGACTGCTCATGCTGAGCTGCAGAATGGGAACATCTGTCGCGCCGTAGCGAATCACCATCGGCGGGGTAATGTTGCACGGCATGTATTTCAGCACGACCAGAGCACTACTGGCAATTTGCGATACCGCGCGGGAAACATCCGCCCCTTCGTGCAGATACACCTTGATGACGCCGACGCCTTGATAACTGTTGGCTTCTATATGCTCGATATCATCCACCAGCGCCGGCATCTGACGTTCGTGGAGCGTAAGAATGCGGTCTTGAATTTCCGTGGGAGTCATGCCACTGTAGGTCCACACCACACTCACCACCGGAACATCGATTTCAGGGAAAATGTCCGTTGGCATCCGCAGCGCTGAACCTACCCCCAGCAGCACCACCAAGATCAGCAGCGATGCAATCGTGAACGGACGTTTCAACAGCCACGCAATCATCAACAGCTCCGGGCGGAAACTCCAAGCAGCGTGACCTGAATGACCAGCGCCGCCACGCTGTAGGGCCTCTTCAATGCGAAATTAACCAAAAACACGCTTCGACTCTAAGAGCTTCTAAAAATGCCCCTTATCACGATAGACGGCTTCGGCCAATGTATAGCGTCTAAACGTCATGGAGGACGCTATGGGCAAGTTGTTGGTGCCCGACGAACTGTGGGCATTGGTTGAACCGATTCTCCCCAAACATCCGTATGTTC